>Ga0209935_1000089_pt1 | contig 393900 bp, 337 predicted proteins | sample ThiBio_1000_plan_2_FD_183958 | JGI IMG/M metagenome (GOLD analysis project Ga0209935, IMG submission 183958) | Wastewater bioreactor microbial communities from Cape Town, South Africa - Thiocy_cont_1000_plan (SPAdes) | ecosystem: Engineered > Bioreactor > Thiocyanate-remediating >... | reverse complement strand
AACAGAATTTGCCTGGCGGCTTTAGCGCGGTGGTCCCACCTGACCCCATGCCGAACTCAGAAGTGAAACGCCGTAGCGCCGATGGTAGTGTGGGGTCTCCCCATGTGAGAGTAGGGAACTGCCAGGCATCAATTAGAAGAACCCCGTACCGTAAGGTGCGGGGTTTTTTGGTTTGTGCTTACCCTCTCTGGCCTTTCTCTTAATCCCTTATCCTGCTAATGGAATGTGTGATCCCTGTCGCAATGTCATTTATAACAAAATTATAACATTTCATTTACGAGGTAATTGAGTCTCCTGACTCAATACGCCGTTGTTTATGGCAGGAGCATAATCACAATGACAGAAAGCATTACATCAAACGGGACGCTGGCTAACAGTGATACCCGAAGAAGGGTATGGGCAATCGTCAGCGCCTCTTCAGGGAATCTGGTTGAATGGTTCGACTTTTACGTCTACTCATTCTGTTCACTCTACTTCGCACATATTTTCTTCCCATCCGGCAATACCACAACGCAGCTGCTACAAACGGCGGGGGTATTTGCCGCAGGGTTTTTAATGCGGCCCATCGGGGGCTGGCTGTTTGGCCGCATTGCGGATCGTCGCGGCCGTAAGGCTTCTATGCTGATCTCGGTGTGCATGATGTGCTTTGGTTCTCTGGTGATCGCCTGCTTACCGGGATATGAATCGATTGGTACCTGGGCACCGGCGCTACTATTACTGGCCCGCTTATTCCAGGGATTATCGGTAGGGGGTGAATACGGTACCAGTGCGACCTACATGAGTGAGATTGCCCTGGAAGGCCGTAAAGGTTTTTACGCCTCATTCCAGTACGTCACGCTGATTGGTGGTCAACTGCTGGCCATTCTTGTGGTTGTGATCCTGCAGCAAATTCTGACGGATGAACAACTTCACGCCTGGGGATGGCGAATTCCTTTCGCGATGGGCGCAGTACTGGCGGTGGTCGCACTTTGGCTACGCCGTCAGTTAGATGAAACCTCTCAGAAGGAAGTCAGAACGCTGAAGGAGGCGGGAACATTCAAAGGGTTATGGCGTAACCGCAAAGCTTTCCTCATGGTGCTGGGCTTTACTGCGGGCGGCTCTCTCAGTTTTTACACGTTCACCACCTATATGCAGAAGTACCTGGTGAACACCACCGGCATGCACGCAAACGTCGCCAGCGTAGTCATGACCGTGGCGCTGTTTGTCTTTATGCTCATACAACCCATTATCGGTGCGCTCTCGGATAAAATCGGTCGACGTACGTCGATGCTGATTTTCGGCGGCCTGTCGGCATTATGTACCGTACCTATTCTGTCGGCCCTTCAGCATGTGACTTCGCCGTATGCGGCGTTTGCGCTGGTGATGCTGGCGATGGTGATTGTCAGTTTCTATACCTCTATCAGCGGAATACTGAAAGCTGAAATGTTCCCGGCGCAGGTACGTGCTTTAGGGGTAGGGCTCTCTTATGCGGTAGCTAATGCGTTGTTTGGCGGATCGGCGGAGTACGTTGCGTTGTCGCTTAAATCATGGGGAAGTGAAACGACATTCTTCTGGTACGTAACGATAATGGGCGCACTGGCCTTTATTGTTTCGCTGATGCTGCATCGCAAAGGTAAAGGCATTCGACTTTAATAGCGCGCCATCTGCCACACGGCATAGCCGGTCGTTGCGCCGGCGACATCCCAGGCGAAATCTTTCCAGCTCCAGCCGCTCCCTGCGGGGCGGCTATCCCACAGTTCTTTTGATGCTCCAAGACTGACTGAAAACATCAACCCTATCGCCGCGCTACGATCCCGGCTGTATCCCTGATGCTGCGCATATTCATTGCCGGCTGCGGACAACATCGCGGAAGCGAGGAAATGCTGGGCTTTATCCTGTCCGGACCAGTTATCGTTGGCCATATGGCTACAGCCAGTCAGAAAGAGGACGCTAAGTAACAGAGGAATACGCATCAACGGCTCCATAAAAAAACCCTGCGGGTGGCAGGGCCTGGACATTACAGAATACGGCTGATAAGTCGGTCGATACGGATACGACGTAAGCGGCGGATAAGCTTGCGGACTTTTACCGGATAATCGGCAATGCTCTGCAGTTCGCGGTAATGATTAACCACAGTGGTATGCGTGCGAATCAGCTCCAGCTCACGTTCACGTTTTGCGGCTAACTCGTGCTGCGGGTCATGGATCAGGATAGCGTTTTCCAGATCCAGTCGCCACGCGCGTGGGTTCAGGTTATTACCGGTCAGCAGCATCCACTCATCGTCGACCCACATTCCTTTCAGATGGTAAGTGTTGTCTTCATCTTTCCAGAGACGCACAACCAACTGGTCAGTGTTTACGTAATACTGTAAACGGCTCAGGAAACGGCGCAGGTTGATCTCATAGAGATAAGGCAGCGCACCGATGATTTTGAACGGCTGATCTTCAGGAATGAAAAAGTCGTTTGCGGTTTTATCACCAACGATGATTTCCACTTTTTTACCGTCGCGCAGCAGCTGAATGATATTACGCACCAGCACGGCAGGGAGGTTGAAGTACGGCGTACAGATGGTGAGTTTCTGCTCCGCGCACGGCATCAGATGGAAGATCGTTTTGTTCAGCAGGCTTGATTTACCGAGCCCTACCAGCGGGGTAACGGATAACTCTTCGTTGTTCGCATCGCCCTGGAAATGATAGACCGCATCACGCAGCTCCTGGCGGAAGGCGCGAACATCGTTTTTGATTTCCGGGCTTTTAGGACGTTCGGGATCGTCAAGGCGATTAACACCGCGGCCATGGACCAGATTTTTATCAACCCAGTTAAACATGATATCGGCCATCTGCGGATTACGGATCAGATGGTAGCGGTCGTAGCGATATTTATCGAGCTGATGAAGGTAAACATCATTCAGACTTGCGCCGCTGTAAAGCACGCTGTCATCAATGATGAAGCCCTTGAAATGAAGTACGCCGAGCGCTTCACGGGTATTAACCGGGACGCCATAAACAGGCACATCAACGCCAGGATTTTCCTGCGCCGTGCGGCAATACCAGTCGGCATTGGTGTTTGACGCGGCAGCGCCAATACGGCCACGCTGAGCGCGATGCCAGTCGACCAGCACGCGAACATCGAGTTCCGGGCGCTGACGTTTGGCTTCATAGAGCGCGTTCAGGATCGCGCGCCCGCCTTCATCCTGTTCAAGATAGAGCGCTACAATGCAAATGCGTCGCGTGGCGCTGGCAATCTTTTCCAGAAGCGTCTCCCGAAAATGAGCGGGAGCGTAAAAGAACTCTACATCATCAACTGACTGAGAAATCTTCGGTAGTTGAGCAAGGTGTTGTTGATGTTTATTACGCTTAAATTTTGACAACATCACAGTGCGTTTCTTCTCTGTTCATTGAAGGGTTGTCTGTACCATGCAAACAACATAAGCGGACAATGATACCACCAGTCCCGTCCAAAGTGGGTAACATTTCCAGTAGCTTACTCGCGTTTGTCTGTTGATGTCAGACTGAGGGACAAGGCCACAATACCTTCGTCCAGCTGAATATCAACGTCAAACCCAAGTTTTCGCGCCAGGGTCACCATACCGCGATTGTTAGGCATAGTAATGCCATTGAGGCGTAACAATCCGTGATCTCGCGTATAACTGATGAGTTTTTCCAGCAGCCGTCTCCCCAGACCCAGGCCTTTAAGATCGGAGCGCACCAGCACCGCAAACTCCGCATCGACGTTATCCGGGTCAGAAATCGCACGCGTGACGCCGAGGATCTCATCCCCCTTATCGGAGCGACGAACGGCAACAAACGCCATTTCTCGATCGTAGTCGATCTGGGTCATATTGGCTAAATCATCATGGGTAAATTCGTTGATTTCGCTAAAATAGCGATAATAAAGATCCTCTTTCGTGACCTGAGAGATAAAGGCCCGCAGCTGGGGCTCATCTTCCGGCAGAATAGGGCGGAACAAGGCGCGTTCCCCATTCTTCATCTCAACCCACTCTTCCAGCTGCAGGGGATACGGGCGGATCGCCAGACGGCTCTCTCTGTCTCCTTCGAATGGCGCGATATCCAGGGTCACGTCCAGCGCCGTAAACTCATTGCCCGAGGCGAGCAGCGGATGAATGTCCAGCCGCTGGATTTCGGCACAATCCACAATCAGGTTAGACACCTGCACCAGGAACTGACTTAACCCGGCAATATCAAGCGGGCGCAGCGCACTCCGGCCACGGATCTTTTTACTTTTGATCGCCTGGATGATCAGATAACGCGCCAGGTTCATGTTCAGCGGCGGTAGCGCCACCACGGCCTGCTCCTCCGGACGCCACTCAACGCCACCCTCTCCCAGCATGATGAGCGGGCCGAAGACGGGATCGTGTTCAACAACCACCCGTAATTCCTGAGCCCCTGCGCGGTTTGCCATGCTTTGCACCAGCAATCCGTGGATCCTTGCCTGCGGCCAGGCCATTTTGACCCGATCAAAAATGGCATCAGCTGCCTGCTGCACCTCAGTCGCCGTACGCAGGTATAACATAACCCCCTGAACATCAGACTTATGCGGGATATCCGGGGAACGCAGCTTCAGGGCCACCGGATAGCCAATCTGTTCAGCAATATGCACGGCCTCAGCGCTGTCGCTGGCGATCCAGGTCGGCAGGGTTTGCATCCCGTAGCTGCCCAGAATGGGCTGCACTTCATGCGTATCAAGCGAGGTCGCGCCCTCTTCGATAGCCTGCTGCAACAGCCGGTGAACATCGACGGTGTTCGCCGTCAGATTCCCCGGCAAAGCCGGCGTCTCACGCAGCTGTTTCTGGTTGCGGCGATATTCCACCATATGCATAAACGCGGTGATGGTGCCTTCCGGCGTGCGGTAGGTTGGCAGCCCGGCCTCGCTGAACAAGCGCCGCGCCTCCTGAGAGGAAAACTCACCGCACCAGTTGGTGAGCAGGGTAACGTATTTACCGCGTGGATGGTTGCGCACGGCATCAATGAGCGCGCGCGCGCTTTCACTGCCCGGCGCGACCGCGCTGGGGGAGTGGATAATCATCAGCGCATCAAAATCCTGGCTATCCAGCAAAATGGAAATCGCCCTGATATAGCGGTCGCTGCTGGCGTCATCGCGCAAATCAAGCGGATTGCCGGGCGTCACGCTGGTCGGAAGCGCTTCTTTCAGGCGCTGCAGCGTCTCTTCACTCAGCGTTGCCAGCTTGCCGAAGCGCCGCCACAGCTCGTCCAGCGCGAGCGCGGCAGGGGCCGCACCGTTACTGACAATCATTAGCTTCTCACCGCGCAACGGGCGCATATGGCTTAACGTCTCAACGGCGGAAAAAAGCTCGTGCGTATCCTGTACCCGCAGCAACCCCGCGCGCTGAATGGCGGCGTCCCAGGCGGGATCCATGCCGGAATGAGAATGCAGCAGACGCTGTGCCGCAGGGCTGCGTCCGCTTTTGATCACCAGGATCGGCTTATTACGCGAAGCGCTTCGCGAAGCCGAGACAAAACGACGCGCGTCGCTGAGGTGCTCAAGATAAAGCAGGATCGCGCTGGTTTTGCCGTCACGTGCCAGAAAATCCAGCAGCTCATCAACGTCGATATCCAGGCTGTCGCCCAGGGCAATGAAGTAGGAGAATCCCATTTCACGCTGCTGCGCCCAGTCGAGGATGGTGTTCGATACCGCAGCCGACTGCGAGATAAACGCTAGTTTGCCTTTGCGGATCGGGACCGGGGAGAAACTGGCATTCAGCCCCTGCCAGGGGGCGAGCAGGCCCAGACTGTTTGGCCCAAGAATGCGCATTTGATAGCGGCTGGCGCAGGCCAGAAGCTCGGCTTTCTGTTCAGGCGGAGACGAGAGAATTATGCAGGTTTTACACCCTTTCTTGCCGAGTGATTCCAGCAGTTCCGGGTTGCGCTTCGCGTTTGTACAGAGTACGGCAAGATCCGGCACGAAAGGCAGGCTTTGTACATCAGGCCATGCAAGTACCCCCTGAACGGCCTTATAAGACGGCGTGACGGGCATGACGGGGCCATTAAATCCCCCGGCCAGCAGATTGCGCATCATCAGATAACCAGCACGATCCGGCTTCATTGATGCGCCGATAACGGCAATGGATTTAGGACGAAGTAGCGCTTCTAACCCTCGCTGGCTCATGCAGGCCTCCTGTGAATGCAAGCGACCTGATGATTTTAAACGCTTTCTGGCTCGGGCGCTGTGACGCTGCCCTTATGAACGGTTTTTCCTGCCAGATAGCGCTCCCGGAAGCATGAGAAATGGTTGCCCAGGGCACCAGCCGCAGCGGTATCTCCCGCTAAATCCAGAAGCGCAATCGCCACTTCGGCGGTGCAGTATTGCCCGTCAGCATGCGCTTCACGCAGGCGGTAGGCGGAGACGCGGGAAAGATCGACAGAAATCACCGGCAGCGCGTCGAGATACGGGCTTTTGCGAAACATTTTTCGCGCTTCGGTCCAGGTACCGTCCAGCATGATAAACAGCGGTGGTTTACCGGATGGCGGCGCTGAAAGCACCTGGCGATCCACACCTGCATATGACGCGGGGAAGACGACCATCGGCTGGTAGTCGGGGCTGGTCACTAAATCGAGCAGGGCCTGAGGTGGCTCCGTACGGGACCACTGAAACGCGGCGGTATCCGGCAGAATATCGGCGATAAGACGCCCCGTATTGCTGGGTTTCATCGGCTCGGTATCGAACATGACCAGACAAAAACGGCTTTCCGCCGTACTCGGAGCGAGCGTCTCGCACAGACAAACCTTCAGCGGCAGCAGGCAGCGCTGACAGCGGCGAATACGGTTGCCTCGTGCGAGGAACGGTCGGGTGGCGCGCGCAAGGCGTTCGGCGCGTAATTTAAGAACGGCGTTATCAGTCATGGGCGAAATGCAGGAAAAACGCTATTTTCGCAGAGGCGGGAGCGGGGCACAAGACGTGCCCCGTGAATGTTACAGCGACTCGTTTAACCAGCTTTCAAAAGGCGCTTTTGGAACCGCACCGTTGAGCATATCGATCACTTCGCCATTTTTGAAAATCATAATGGTCGGGATGCTGCGAATACGAAAACGTGCGCTCAGTTCGGGTTCGGCTTCGGTATTGACCTTAACGAACCGCATTTTTCCGCTGCGCTCTTCGGCCACATCTTCGAAAATCGGCGCGAAGCTACGGCATGGGCCGCACCATGGCGCCCAGAAATCGATCACGACAGGAAGATCGTCCTTGAGGAGTTTGTCCAGCGTAGCACCCGTCGCGTTAATGACATCGCCATCAAATAATTCATGGCCACAACGTCCGCATTTCGCACCATCTTCCATCCGATCGTCCGGAATGCGATTAAGAGCCTGACAGTTGGCACATACGGTATTCATAACTAACCTCTGATAGAGCCGTGGGACAGCGGCACAACGCCGATAATGTTTCTAATATGTTACATATTATCAATGAGCCTGTTTGAAACAACAATGCGTTTTATTCAATGAGAACAATAGTCACAGGCTTTTGTACGAAATTATGGCTATGCGCTGGCACATCGGGTAATCTGCGCGCTTCGCGCAGCGCTGGTGGAGAAAAGCATGAACGACGAAATGAAAAACAAAAGCGGCAAGGTCAAAGTGATGTATGTCCGCAGTGATGATGACTCTGATAAACGCACCCAAAATCCGCGTACCGGAAAAGGTGGCGGGCGTCCGGCGTCTCCTCGTGCAGACGGTGGCCGTCGCCCCGCCCGCGATGACAGAAATAACCGCGGTGATGACCGCAAACGTGACGATCGCAAACGCGATGACCGTCCGCGTTCCGACCGCCCACGCAGTGACCGTCCACGCGACGATCGTCCGCGTGATGACTTCTCACGTGATAACGCCTCCCCGTGGCGCACCGTTTCTCGCGCCCCTGGCGATGAGACGCCGGAAAAAGCCGATCACGGCGGTATCAGCGGTAAAAGCTTTATCGACCCGGAAGTGCTGCGCCGTCAGCGTGCGGAAGAGACCCGCGTGTATGGCGAGAACGCCTGCCAGGCGCTGTTCCTGAGCCGTCCTGAGTGTATCGTCCGCGCCTGGTTTATCCAGAGCGTGACCCCGCGCTTCAAAGAAGCGCTGCGCTGGATGGCCGCGAACCGTAAAGCCTACCACGTGGTTGATGATGCCGAGCTGACCAAAGCGTCCGGCACTGAACACCACGGCGGCGTCTGCTTCCTGATCAAAAAGCGTAACGGCACGACCGTGCAGCAGTGGGTCAGCCAGGCGGATGCCGATGACTGCGTGCTGGCCCTGGAAGATGTGGGCAACCCGCACAACCTGGGCGCAATGATGCGTAGCTGCGCACACTTTGGCGTGAAAGGCGTGCTGTTGCAGGATGCCGCGCTGCTGGAATCCGGTGCCGCGATCCGTACTGCGGAAGGCGGAGCCGAGCACGTACAGCCGATCACCGGCGACAGCGTTCTGGACGCACTCGAGCAGTTCCGTAAAGCGGGTTATTCCATCGTGACCACCTCAAGCCATGCCGGTACGCCGCTGTTTAAAGCGACGCTGCCGCGCAAAATGGTGCTGGTATTAGGTCAGGAACGTGATGGTCTGTCTGACGCGGCGCTCTCCAGTGCGGATCTGAGCGTCTCTATCGACGGAACAGGCAATGTGGAAAGTCTGAACGTATCCGTTGCGACCGGCGTACTGCTGGCCGAATGGTGGCGTCAGAACAAGGCATAAGCCATTATGCTTTTTGTATGCCCGGTGAGCCGGGCATACAAACTCAAACTACTCGCTCTCTGCCGGTAATACAGGCATCCAGTCAATCGGCTTTTCGCCACGTTTTTCCAGCCATTCATTCGCCAGAACAAAATGATTACTGCCAAAGAAACCGCGATGCGCAGACAGCGGTGACGGGTGCGGTGCCTTGAGCACGTGATGACGCTGACGATCGATAATCGCCCCTTTCTTCTGCGCGTGAGAACCCCAGAGTAAAAACACCACCCCTTCACGATGCTCGTTGATAAGGCTGATGACTTTATCGGTAAACGTCTCCCAGCCCAGACTGGCGTGCGAGTGCGCCTGACCCGCCCGTACGGTAAGCACCGTATTCAGCAACAGCACGCCCTGGCGCGCCCAGCTTTCCAGGTAACCGTGGTTTGGCCGGGTAAAACCGGGCACGGTTGCTTCAAGCTCTTTATACATGTTGAGCAGAGAAGGGGGGATAGCCACGCCCGGACGAACGGAAAACGCCAGCCCATGCGCCTGCCCGGGGCCGTGATAGGGATCCTGGCCCAGAATGACCACTTTCACATCGCTCAGTTCGGTGTAGCGAAAGGCGTTAAACACGTCTTTCTGCGGCGGGTAAATCGTCTGTCCGGACTGACGCTCAGCGGCAACGGTGCTGAGCGTATTGATAAAATAAGGCTGCTGCTTTTCTTCTGCCAGCACGTCATGCCAGGTTAAAGGTGTCGTCATCTCGCTCTCCTGCGAATCTCAATCTCTGACTAGCTTACCTGTTTCACCCCGGTGAGCAAAATTACGCGCTGAAATACGTGCTAAGTGGCTAAATTTATTTTGAAAAGATACAGAGTAAGTTGAATTGGTAAGGTTGTTAAATTGATCTAAAACAATAAATTCAAACCACACTCTTTATGTGGTTGGTGTTTTTGTTGATTTAAATCAATAAATCGCCGGGGTGTGAATGTTATATATACACACAAGAAACAATGGTTTTACCAATTGGCCGCGAGAGGCCGACACGAGTTAATGTAGCCTAAGGGAGGCAACACATGATTACAGGTATCCAGATTACTAAAGCTGCAAATGACGATCTGCTCAATTCTTTCTGGCTGCTGGACAGCGAGAAGAACGAAGCGCGCTGCGTCGTTGCGAAAGCGGGTTTTGCTGAAGATGAAATCGTACCGGTAAACAAATTGGGCGAAATCGAATACCGTGAAGTTCCTATGGAAGTGCAGCCGGAAGTGCGCGTGGAAGGGGGTCAGCACCTGAACGTTAACGTGCTGCGCCGCGAAACGCTGATGGATGCCGTTGAGCATCCAGAAAAATATCCACAGCTGACCATCCGCGTGTCTGGCTATGCGGTTCGCTTTAACTCACTGACTCCAGAACAGCAGCGCGACGTTATTGCACGTACCTTTACTGAAAGCCTGTAACGGCTTCAGCAGGGGGGAATAAAAAAGCCGGGAATTTCCCCGGCTTTTTTTACTCTTCAGTTTTCGTCTCTGGTGCGGCAGAGCTTGGCTTACGGCGCTTACCAATATTTTTGGTATCGCGGTGGCGCTGCTTCACGCGCGGTTTCTCTTTTTCTTTCTCTTTTCTCTCAGCACGTTTTGCGAGCGCTTTCTTGGACGGTTTACCCGTCATCTTTTCACTCGGCGCACGCGTGGTCGGGCGGAGTTCGTCAATAACGCGCGCTTTCAGCGGCTCATCAACATAGCGGCCAATTTTCTGCAGCAGCAGGTAGTCATGCGCTTCGACCAGTGAAATCGCAATCCCTTTGCGGCCCGCGCGGCCGGTACGACCAATACGGTGCAGGTAGGTATCTCCGCTGCGCGGCATATCGAAGTTAATGACGTGGCTGACGTCCGGGATGTCGATCCCGCGTGCGGCAACGTCAGTCGCAACCAGCACGTTAACGCGGCCATCGGTCAGGCGCTTAATGCCCTCGGTACGCTTGATCTGCGCCATCTCGCCTTCAAGATAGCAGTTGTTGATCCCGGCGTTACGCAGCATCTCAGCCAGCTCGTGCACGCGCTCGCGCTTACGCACAAACACGATTGTGCGCAGAGCATCTTCCTGTTTGAGTAGGTGTTTCAGCAATTCGACTTTGTGCTCAAGGTTGTCCGCGCGGTAGTACCACTGGTGGATCTTCTTACGCTCACGGGTGGACGGCGTCGCCGAGACTTCCACCGGATCTTCCAGCAGACGCTCTGCGAAGTCTTTGATCGCTTCCCCTTCGAGGGTGGCAGAGAACAGCATCGTCTGGTTACGCCAGCGCGTTTCCCCTGCAATGTGCTCGATATCCTGTGCGAAGCCCATGTCCAGCATGCGGTCGGCTTCGTCGAGGATCAGCGTTTCAACCGCGCGGCAGTCGAAGTTCTCTTCTTTAATGTACTGCAGCAGGCGTCCCGTCGTCGCAACGACGATGTCCTGGTTTTCGCTGAACACTTCGGCGTGGTTCATGTACGCTACGCCGCCGGTGATGGTGGCAATATCCAGATGAGTATTTGCCGCGAGTTCACGCGCGTGATCGGCAACCTGCATTGCCAGTTCGCGCGTAGGCGTCAGGATCAAAATACGCGGCGGGCCAGATTTTTTACGCGGGAAGTCGAGCAGATGCTGCAACACAGGCAGCAAATAGGCTGCTGTCTTCCCCGTGCCGGTTGGCGCAGAACCGAGCACATCGCGGCCCTCAAGCGCAGGCGGAATGGCCGCTGCCTGAATGGCGGTCGGGCGTGTAAAGCCTTTGCTCTCAAGTGCATTGAGCAGGCTTTCATCGAGTTCAAGTTCGGAAAAAGTCGTTACAGTCATGTTCTACCTCTGTGTGGGGCGCTGATTATAGACGTTACGGCTGTAATCTTCATCTGTTTGTATGGATATCGCTTTTCGGCCACTTCGCTTTCCCCTATGCTACTCCAGTTTCACTTAGAAGGTTGCCCTGACATGTCTCAACTCAAAGCGCAGCTGCGCCGCGATGGTTTTACGTTTAAACAATTTTTTGTCGCTCACGATCGCTGTGCCATGAAGGTTGGTACAGACGGTATTTTACTGGGAGCGTGGGCGCCTGTCGCAGGTGTTAAGCGTATTCTTGATATCGGTACCGGCAGCGGGCTGGTGGCGCTGATGCTGGCGCAGCGTACGGAAGAACATGTCATCATTGATGCCGTCGAACTGGACGCGCAGGCCGCAGAGCAGGCGAGTGACAATATGGCCGAATCCCCCTGGGCAGTCCGAATGAAAGTGGAATGCGCAGACGTGCTCGCCTGGGCGCCTGAACAAACCGCGCGTTACGATCTGATCGTCAGCAACCCTCCCTACTACGAGCCCGGCGTTGAGTGCGGGACACCCGAGCGTGAACAGGCGCGTTATACCGGCTCCCTCGATCATAAAGCGCTGCTCACCAGCGCGGCAGAACTGATCTCCGAAGAGGGTTTTTTCTGTGTGGTCCTGCCAGAGAGTACCGGCAACACGTTCATCGGTATCGCGCAGGAGATCGGCTGGACGTTACGTCTGCGTACCGATATTTCGGATACGGAAGGTCGACTGCCGCACCGCGTACTGCTGGCTCTGTCGCCAAAAGAGGGTGAATGCTTTAATGACCGAATGGTGATCCGTGGGCCAGACCAGCGTTATTCCGAAGATTACACTGCCCTGACCCAGGCGTTTTATCTGTTTATGTAAACCTGCGGGGCGAGTATCGACGGGCCGGATTCAGCAAGCTGATCCGGGTAGTCCAGGGTATAGTGCAGCCCGCGGCTCTCTTTACGCATCATCGCGCAGCGAACAATCAGCTCGGCAACCTGCACCAGATTGCGCAGCTCAAGCAGATTATTGGATACGCGGAAATTAGCATAGTACTCATCAATTTCCTGCTGCAGCATGGTGATGCGGCGCAAGGCGCGTTCCAGGCGTTTCGTGGTGCGCACAATCCCTACGTAGTCCCACATAAACAGCCGTAGTTCATGCCAGTTGTGCTGGATCACGACCAGCTCGTCCGGATTATCCACGCGGCTTTCATCCCAGGCTGGCAGGCGCTCTGTCTCGCGGGCGTAAGGCATGCGCTTCGTGATGTCTTCCGCCGCCGACCAGCCGTACACCAGACACTCAAGCAGCGAGTTAGAGGCCATACGGTTCGCGCCGTGAAGTCCGGTATAGCTAACCTCACCGATAGCATACAGACCGTCTACGTCAGTACGTCCATGATCGTCAACCATTACGCCACCGCAGGTATAGTGGGCCGCTGGCACAATGGGCACCGGGTCGCGCGTTAAATCAATGCCAAGATTGAGCAGCTTTTCATAAATCATCGGGAAATGCTGGCGAATGAACTCTGCTGGCTTATGGCTGATATCGAGATACATGCAGTCTACGCCAAGGCGCTTCATTTCATGATCGATGGCGCGGGCAACGATGTCACGCGGGGCAAGTTCACCCCGGGCGTCAAAGTCGGGCATAAAGCGGGAGCCATCAGGGCGTTTCAGATAAGCGCCTTCACCGCGCAGGGCTTCCGTCAGCAGGAAGTTGCGTGCCTGAGGGTGGAACAAGGCGGTGGGGTGAAACTGATTAAACTCGAGGTTTGCCACCCGGCAGCCTGCGCGCCAGGCCATTGCGATACCGTCTCCGGAGGCAATGTCAGGGTTCGTGGTGTACTGATACACCTTGGAGGCGCCGCCCGTCGCCAGTACCACAGCCTTCGCCCGGCAGGTTTCCACCTTCTCTTTATTTCGGTTCCAGACCCAGGCGCCCACCACGCGACGCGTGCCGGGCAGGCCAATCTTGTCAGAGATAATCAGGTCAACGGCATTGCTTCGCTCGAGAACCCGAATATTAGGATGGTTCAGCGCTTTACTGACCAGCGTGGTTTCCACTTCTTTTCCGGTGGCATCCGCTGCGTGCAGGATGCGGCGGTGGCTATGGCCGCCTTCGCGAGTCAGGTGGTAGCTCTCTTCACCGTTGGGTTGAACCTGAGTATCGAATAAGACGCCCTGGTCGATGAGCCACTGAACGCAGTGACGGGCATTGCTGGCGACAAACTCTGCGGCGTGTGCATCCACGATCCCTGCTCCGGCAATGAGCGTATCCTCGACGTGGGATGCAATGCTGTCTGTCTCATCAAACACGGCGGCAATGCCGCCCTGGGCATAAAACGTGGAACCTTCACTTATCGGTCCTTTACTCAGAACGATAACGTTTTGATGCTCGGCCAGGCGCAGCGCCAGAGAGAGACCGGCAGCGCCGCTGCCGATGATCAGTACATCACAATGGAGTTCAGGTGTTGTGTTCATGATTGTTGTTTAATTTACTAAACAGTGTTGGGTCAGAATAGCACCTGAATGCGATATATCGCACGTATTTTTTTAGAGGCTGTCGCAATGGCTAAACGCGTAAGCGGAGGTAAACGGAGGGTAAATGAGTGAAATTATTTTGCGAAGCAGATCGTTAGCGTCAGATTTTGTGGTGAAATAAAGCCTGTGTTGCGTTACTCTTCTGGCGGGAAAAAGATGTTTCTTGTCATAAAGTGGTGCGTATCGTGAACAGACTTATAATGAGAGAAAATAAACGGTCTGCGGCGCGATGAACAAAAACAAAGGCGTTACGGAACTTATTGAAGATCAGACACTCTAAATGGTGCTTGCTCAAAGTGCGGTATTTTTAGAGTGGCGTTTCGATAACGCGTGGAATTTAGGTTTGGGGAGACATTACCTCGGATGAGCGAGCAGTTAACGGACCAGGTCCTGGTTGAACGGGTCCAGAAGGGAGATCAGAAAGCCTTTAACCTACTGGTGGTCCGCTACCAGCATAAGGTGGCGAGCCTGGTTTCCCGCTATGTACCGTCAGGCGATGTGCCTGATGTGGTGCAAGAGTCTTTTATTAAGGCCTATCGCGCGCTGGATTCTTTCCGGGGAGATAGTGCTTTTTATACCTGGCTGTACCGTATTGCGGTCAATACGGCAAAGAATTATCTGGTCGCTCAGGGCCGTCGTCCGCCTTCAAGTGATGTGGACGCAATCGACGCCGAAAACTTTGAAAGCGGCGGCGCATTGAAAGAAATTTCGAACCCTGAGAACTTAATGTTGTCAGAAGAACTGAGACAAATCGTTTTTCGCACGATCGAGTCGCTCCCGGAAGATTTACGTATGGCAATTACGTTACGGGAGCTGGATGGTCTGAGCTATGAAGAGATAGCCGCTATCATGGATTGTCCGGTCGGCACGGTACGTTCACGAATTTTCCGTGCGCGAGAAGCTATTGATAATAAAGTTCAACCGCTTATCAGGCGTTGACGATAGCGGGATACTGGAAAAGGTATTAGGCATGCAGAAAGAAAAACTTTCCGCTTTAATGGATGGTGAAACGGTGGATAGTGAGCTGCTCAACGAGCTGTCTCATTCACCCGAAATGCAAGAGACCTGGGAGAGTTACCATCTCATCCGTGACACCCTTCGCGGTGACACCGGCGAGGTTCTCCATTTCGATATCTCAGCCCGCGTCATGGCGGCGATTGAGAATGAGCCTGTTCATCAGACCACTCCGCTGATTCCTGAAGCTCAACCCGCGCCTCACCAATGGCAGAAAATGCCGTTCTGGCAAAAGGTGCGTCCGTGGGCCAGCCAGCTTACCCAAATGGGTGTGGCAGCATGCGTATCGCTTGCAGTTATTGTTGGCGTCCAGCACTATAATACTCAGTCTGAAACTAATCAGCAGCCAGAAGCGCCAGTGTTTAACACACTGCCGATGATGGGCAAAGCCAGCCCGGTAAGCCTGGGCGTACCGGCTGATGCATCCGCCAGCGGCGGCCAGCAACAGCAGGTTCAGGAGCAGCGCCGTCGCATTAATGCGATGTTGCAGGATTACGAGTTGCAGCGTCGTCTGCACTCTGAACAGCTTCAGTTTGAGCAGGCGCAGACACAGCAAGCTGCTGTGCAGGTGCCCGGAAACCAAACTTTAGGAACGCAATCGCAGTAATGAAGCAACTTTGGTTCGCCATGTCTCTGATGGCGGGTAGCCTGTTCTTCTCTGCCAACGCCTCGGCTGATGTTTCATCCGGGGCGTTGTTGCAGCAAATGAATCTGGCCAGCCAGTCACTCAATTATGAGTTGGCATTTATCAGCATCAATAAGCAGGGCGTCGAGTCGTTACGCTATCGTCATGCCCGTCTTGATAAGCAGCCGCTCGCCCAGCTTTTACAGATGGATGGCCCGCGTCGGGAAGTGGTCCAACGTGGTAATGAAATCAGCTATTTCGAGCCAGGCCTGGAGCCTTTCACGCTGAATGGCGACTATATCGTTGATTCCCTGCCGTCACTCATTTACACCGACTTCAAACGGCTTGCCCCTTACTACGATTTTATATCAGTAGGGCGTACCCGCATCGCGGACAGACTGTGCGAGGTAATTCGCGTTGTTGCCCGGGACGGAACGCGCTACAGCTATATCGTCTGGATTGATGCCGAAACCAAACTCCCCATGCGTGTTGACCTGCTCGACCGTGACGGTGAAACGCTGGAACAGTTCCGGGTTATCTCCTTCAGCGTGAACAATCAGGTTGGCAACAGCATGCAGAATCTGGCTAAAGCCAGCCTGCCACCGCTGCTTTCTGTTCCTGCCGGGGATTCCGTTAATTTCAACTGGGTACCTGCCTGGATCCCGCAAGGGTTTAGCGAAGTGTCCAGCAGCCGTCGTCAGCTGCCAACGATTGAAACGCCGGTAGAATCGCGCCTCTATTCGGATGGTTTGTTCAGCTTCTCGGTGAATATTAATCGCGCAACGGCAAACAGCGCTGAACAAATGCTGCGTACCGGGCGCCGTACGGTGAGTACAACGGTACGCGATAACGCAGAGATCACCATTGTGGGAGAACTCCCTCCGCAGACGGCGAAGCGCATCTCCGACAGCATTAAATTCAGGGCTGCACAATGATCAAAGAGTGGGCGACGGTTGTCTCCTGGCAAAACGGCATTGCGCTGGTGAGCTGCGATGTTAAAGCCTCATGTAATAGCTGCGCATCCCGCGCCGGCTGCGGCAGCCGCGTGTTGAATAAGCTCGGGCCACAAACATCGCACACGATTTCTGTGCCAAGCGAACAGCCGCTGATGGCGGGGCAGAAGGTGGAACTGGGCATCGCGGAAGGCAGCCTGCTCAGCTCCGCTATGCTGGTGTATCTCTCTCCGCTGGTCGGCCTGTTTATCATGGGCGGCCTGTTTCAGATGCTGTTTGGTACCGATGTGGCCGCTATGTGCGGTGCTGCATTGGGTGGCGTAGGGGGATTCTGGCTTGCCAAAGGGCTCTCTCCGACGCTCGCCGCACGCGAGGAGTGGCAGCCTGTCATTCTCAGCGTTGGGCTGGCACCAGACCAGCTTCGTGTTGAAACGCTCTCTTCTGAGGCCCGGTGATCCATCGGGCTTTATCATTTTTTACACCCTAAAACAGAAAACGGCCTTTCTTCACGCTATACCTGCTTCTAAGTGCATTTCCAGGTAGCGAGGATGTAGTGTAGAATGCTGCGTTTTCGCACTGAAAAACGTCAGGCTAAGAACAGCGGCCTCCAGGAATTCGTAAGGCATAATTATTTAACTATATGAAGAACATACGTAACTTTTCGATCATTGCTCACATTGACCACGGTAAGTCGACGCTGTCTGACCGTATTATCCAGATTTGCGGTGGCCTGTCTGATCGTGAAATGGAAGCCCAGGTTCTGGACTCCATGGACCTGGAACGCGAACGCGGTATCACCATTAAAGCGCAGAGCGTTACGCTTGATTACAAAGCGGCTGATGGTGAAACCTATCAACTGAACTTTATCGACACCCCAGGCCACGTTGACTTCTCCTATGAGGTTTCACGCTCGCTCGCGGCCTGTGAAGGCGCGCTGCTGGTGGTGGATGCCGGGCAGGGCGTTGAAGCCCAGACCCTGGCAAACTGCTACACCGCGATGGAAATGGATCTCGAAGTTGTGCCGGTTCTGAACAAGATTGACCTGCCAGCCGCCGATCCTGAACGCGTAGCGGAAGAGATTGAAGATATCGTCGGCATTGACGCGACCGATGCCGTGCGCTGCTCCGCGAAAACCGGTGTGGGCGTGACCGACGTGCTGGAACGCCTGGTACGTGACATTCCGGCCCCGGAAGGCGATCCGGATGGCCCGCTGCAGGCGCTGATTATCGACTCCTGGTTCGATAACTATCTGGGCGTTGTCTCTCTGGTGCGTATTAAAAACGGCACCATGCGTAAAGGCGACAAAATTAAGGTAATGAGTACCGGACAGGTCTACAACGCAGACCGTCTGGGCATCTTCACGCCAAAACAGGTTGACCGTACCGAGCTGAGATGCGGCGAGGTAGGCTGGCTGGTCTGCGCCATTAAAGACATCCTCGGCGCGCCGGTGGGTGATACCCTGACCGGTGCACGTAACCCGGCAGATAAAGCGCTGCCAGGCTTTAAAAAGGTGAAACCGCAGGTTTACGCGGGTCTGTTCCCGGTCAGCTCTGACGACTACGAAAACTTCCGTGACGCGCTCGGTAAACTGAGCCTGAACGATGCTTCCCTGTTCTACGAGCCAGAAAGCTCAACGGCGCTGGGCTTCGGCTTCCGCTGTGGCTTCCTCGGTCTGCTGCATATGGAGATCATTCAGGAACGTCTGGAGCGTGAATACGATCTGGATCTGATCACCACGGCGCCGACGGTAGTCTATGAAGTTGAAACCACCTCGAAAGAAGTGATCTACGTCGATAGCCCGTCCAAGCTGCCGCCGCTGAACAACATTCAGGAGCTGCGTGAGCCTATTGCAGAGTGTCACATGCTGCTGCCGCAGGAATTCCTGGGGAACGTCATTACGCTGTGTATTGAGAAGCGTGGCGTGCAGACCAACATGGTTTACCACGGTAACCAGGTGGCGCTGACCTATGAAATCCCGATGGCGGAAGTGGTACTCGACTTCTTCGACCGTCTGAAGTCGACCTCCCGTGGCTATGCGTCACTGGATTACAACTTCAAACGCTTCCAGGCCTCCAACATGGTGCGTGTGGACGTGCTGATCAACGGCGAGCGTGTGGATGCGCTGGCGCTGATCACCCACAACGACAATGCGCCGTACCGCGGCCGCGAGCTGGTTGAGAAGATGAAAGATCTGATCCCGCGTCAGCAGTTCGATATCGCGATTCAGGCGGCGATTGGCAACCACATTATCGCGCGTTCAACCGTGAAACAGCTGCGTAAAAACGTTCTGGCGAAGTGCTATGGCGGTGACGTCAGCCGTAAGAAAAAGCTGTTGCAGAAGCAGAAAGAAGGTAAGAAGCGTATGAAGCAGGTCGGTAACGTCGAGCTGCCGCAGGAAGCATTCCTTGCCATCCTTCATGTTGGTAAAGACGGCAAATAACCCTAAGGAGTTGGCATGGCGAACATGTTTGCCCTGATCCTGGTCATTGCTACCCTGGTAACAGGTCTGCTGTGGTGTCTGGATAAGTTTATCTTCGCCCCAAAACGTCGTGAACGTCAGGCTGCCGCTCAGGCAGCCACTGGAGATGGGATTGATGCGAAAACCCTGAAGAAAGTCGGCCCGAAACCGGGCTGGCTGGAAACGGGCGCTTCGGTATTTCCGGTGCTGGCGATTGTGCTGGTGGTACGTTCGTTTATTTACGAGCCGTTCCAAATCCCATCAGGTTCAATGATGCCAACGCTGCTGATTGGTGATTTTATTCTGGTAGAGAAGTTTGCCTACGGCATTAAAGATCCTATCTATCAGAAAACGCTGATCGAAACCGGTCATCCGAAACGTGGCGACATCGTGGTGTTTAAATATCCGGAAGATCCGCGCCTGGACTACATCAAGCGCGCGGTAGGTCTGCCGGGTGATAAAGTCACTTACGATCCGGTTGCGAAAGAAGTCACCGTTCAGCCTGGCTGCAGCTCCGGTACCGCCTGTGAAAACGCGCTGCCAATCACTTACTCAAATGTTGAGCCAAGTGACTTTGTGCAGACCTTTGCCCGTCGTAACGGCGGCGAAGCGACCAGCGGATTCTTCCAGGTACCGAAAGGTGAAACCAAAGAGGACGGCATCCGTCTGGTTGAGCGCAAAGAGACGCTGGGCGATGTGACGCACCGAATCCTCACCGTGCCAATCGCGCAGGATCAGCTGGGTATGTACTATCGCCAGCCTGGCCAGCAGCTGGCGAGCTGGATTGTACCGCCAGGACATTACTTCATGATGGGTGACAACCGCGATAACTCTGCGGACAGCCGTTACTGGGGCTTTGTGCCGGAAGCGAATCTGGTCGGTAAAGCCACCGCCATCTGGATGAGTTTTGAGAAGCAGGAAGGCGAATGGCCGACCGGTGTACGCCTGAATCGTATCGGCGGAATCCATTAATTCTCAATAAATGAACGCGTAGCCGCTTTAATTAGCGGCTACGTGAATTATTTCCACGATAAATCTCTTCGAACTAACGACATCCCCTGTCGTTGTGTATAGAATATTCCCCCGAAGTTTAAGGTTGGCCCTGCAAGGGTGCCACGGCACACGAAACCGCGTTGGTTTTCTCAGGTCGGTTTCGTGTGCTGCATTTTTGACGCATTCATTTATTGGTATCGCATGAACCCCATCGTAATTAATCGGCTTCAACGGAAGCTGGGCTACACTTTTCATCATCAGGAGTTGTTGCAACAGGCATTAACCCACCGCAGTGCCAGCAGCAAACATAATGAGCGTCTCGAGTTTTTAGGCGACTCTATTTTAAGTTTCGTGATTGCGAATGCGCTTTATCATCGTTTCCCGCGTGTGGACGAGGGTGATATGAGCCGCATGCGTGCCACGCTGGTTCGGGGTAATACCCTTGCGGAAATCGCTCGCGAATTTGAGCTGGGCGAATGTCTGCGTCTTGGACCGGGTGAACTGAAAAGCGGCGGCTTCCGTCGTGAATCTATTCTTGCCGATACGGTCGAAGCATTAATTGGTGGTGTGTTCCTGGACAGCGATATCCAGACCGTAGAAAAGCTGATCCTGAACTGGTATCAGACCCGTCTGGACGAAATCAGCCCGGGCGATAAACAAAAAGATCCGAAAACGCGTCTGCAGGAATATTTGCAGGGTCGTCATCTGCCGCTGCCGTCTTATCTGGTGGTGCAGGTGCGTGGCGAAGCGCACGATCAGGAATTTACCATCCATTGCCAGGTCAGTGGCCTGAGTGAACCGGTGGTGGGCACAGGTTCAAGCCGTCGTAAGGCTGAACAGGCTGCCGCCGAACAGGCGTTAAAAATGCTGGAGCTGGAATGAGCGAAGATAAAACCTATTGCGGATTTATTGCCATCGTCGGACGTCCGAACGTTGGCAAATCCACCCTGCTGAATAATCTGCTTGGGCAGAAGATTTCAATCACCTCGCGTAAGGCGCAGACCACGCGTCACCGCATCGTCGGCATCCATACTGAAGGCGCGTATCAGGCGATCTACGTCGATACCCCGGGCCTGCACATGGAAGAGAAGCGCGCCATCAACCGCCTGATGAACAAGGCGGCGAGCAGCTCGATCGGCGATGTAGAGCTGGTGATTTTCGTTGTGGAAGGCACCCGCTGGACGCCGGACGACGAGATGGTGCTGAACAAGCTGCGTGACGGCAAAACGCCGGTCATCCTCGCGGTCAACAAAGTTGATAACGTGCAGGAAAAGGCCGACCTGCTGCCGCATCTGCAGTGGCTTGGTAGCCAGATGAACTTCCTTGATATCGTTCCGCTGTCTGCTGAGACCGGCCTGAACGTGGATACCATCGCGGGCATCGTGCGGAAGCATCTGCCGGAAGCGATTCATCACTTCCCGGAAGACTACATCACCGATCGCTCTCAGCGCTTTATGGCGTCTGAAATCATCCGTGAAAAGCTGATGCGTTTCCTGGGTGCTGAACTGCCTTACTCCGTAACGGTAGAGATCGAGCGTTTCCAGACCAACGAGCGCGGTGGCTACGATATCAACGGCCTGATCCTCGTTGAGCGCGAAGGGCAGAAGAAGATGGTGATCGGCAACAAAGGGGCCAAGATCAAAACCATCGGCATTGAAGCCCGTAAGGACATGATGGAGATGTTCGAAGCGCCGGTTCACCTCGAACTGTGGGTGAAAGTGAAATCTGGCTGGGCCGATGATGAGCGTGCTCTGCGCAGCCTCGGTTACGGCGAAGACCAGTAACATAAGACGACGAGCATATGGATGGATGGCAGCGCGCCTTTGTCCTGCATAGTCGTCCCTGGAGCGAAACCAGCCTCATGCTGGACGTCTTCACGGAAGAGTCGGGCCGCGTGCGCCTTGTTGCGAAAGGCGCACGTTCCAAACGTTCTAACCTGAAAGGTGCCCTACAGCCTTTCACGCCGCTGCTGGTACGCTTCGGTGGGCGAGGGGAAGTGAAAACCCTGCGCAGTGCCGAAGCCGTCTCCTTGGCGCTTCCTCTTTCCGGCATCACACTCTACAGCGGTCTGTATGTCAACGAACTCATCTCACGCGTTCTTGAACATGAGACCCGCTTCTCTGAACTTTTCTTCGATTATCTGCACTGTATCCAGTCGCTGGCTGGCGCAACCGGCACGCCCGAACCCGCATTGCGTCGTTTTGAACTGGCGCTGCTGGGCCACCTCGGATACGGCGTAGATTTTCTGCACTGCGCGGGCAGCGGTGATGAGATAGAAGACACCATGACCTACCGCTACCGCGAAGAAAAGGGCTTCATTGCCAGTATCGTGATAGACAACAGCACCTTTACCGGGCGCCAGCTCCGGGCGCTGTATGAGCGCGAGTTTCCCGATCGGGACACCCTGCGCGCAGCAAAACGCTTTACCCGGATTGCCCTCAAGCCGTATCTTGGCGGCAAGCCCTTAAAGAGCCGCGAATTATTCAGGCAGTTTGTGCCGAAACGTTAACGTTTTACCCCTCACCCCAGCCCTCTCCCGGAGGGAGAGGGGGAAGAGAAATGAACCAAAATACCGAGGATTGTCATGGCTGAATTACTGTTAGGCGTCAACATCGACCACATCGCCACGCTGCGTAACGCGCGCGGCACGGCGTATCCCGATCCGGTTCAGGCGGCGTTTATCGCTGAACAGGCTGGCGCCGACGGCATTACCGTTCACCTGCGTGAAGACCGTCGCCATATCACCGATCGCGACGTGCGCATTCTGCGCCAGACGCTGGACACCCGTATGAATCTGGAGATGGCGGTCACCGAAGAGATGCTGGCGATTGCCTGCGAGACCCAGCCGCATTTCTGCTGCCTGGTGCCGGAAAAACGCCAGGAAGTGACCACCGAAGGCGGTCTGGACGTGGCTGGTCAGCTCGACAAAATGCGCGATGCCTGCAAGCGCCTGGCGGATGCCGGTATCCTGGTTTCTCTGTTTATCGACGCCGATTTCGCCCAGATTAAAGCGGCGGCCGACGTGGGCGCACCGTATATCGAAATCCACACCGGCTGCTATGCCGATGCCAAAAACGATGCCGAACAGGCCAAAGAGCTGGAGCGTATCGCTAAAGCGGCCACGTACGCCTCAAGCCTGGGACTGAAGGTTAACGCCGGTCACGGCCTGACCTACCACAACGTGAAGGCCATTGCCGCCCTGCCGGAAATGCACGAGCTGAACATCGGCCACGCCATCATTGGCCGTGCGGTGATGAGCGGCCTGAAAGAGGCGGTTTCAGAAATGAAACGCCTGATGCAGGAAGCGCGTCAGTAATGGCCATTCTGGGCTTAGGCACCGATATCGTTGAAATAGCCCGCATTGAAGCGGTGATCGCCCGTAGCGGCGATCGCCTCGCAAGACGCGTGCTGAGCGATAACGAGTGGGCCATCTGGGAAGCGCATCAGCAGCCGGTGCGTTTTCTGGCAAAGCGCTTTGCGGTAAAAGAGGCTGCGGCCAAAGCCTTCGGGACCGGCATTCGTAACGGCCTGGCGTTTAATCAGTTCGAAGTGTTTAACGATGAGCTGGGCAAACCGAGCCTGCGTCTGTGGGGAGAAGCGCAAAAGCTGGCGGAAAAGCTGGGGGTGAATCATATGCACGTGACGATCGCGGATGAACGTCACTATGCCAGCGCGACGGTGATCATCGAAAGTTAAAGTTTGTCCGCGTGATGCATCAGGACAAACTTATCCCATAGCTGCTCTTCGCTCTCGACGTGGGCCGGATCCTTCAGGATGGTATTCGGGATCGGGCACACCTTCTGGCAGGTCGGCGTTTCATAGTGGCCGATGCATTCCGTGCAGCGGTCGCTGTTAATCTCATAGATGCTGTCGCCCATCGAAATCGCCTGGTTCGGGCATTCGGGCTCGCACATATCGCAATTAATGCATTTTTTGGTAATTAACAGCGCCATCAGGAAATTCTCAGAAACAACACAAACCGGGCGGGCATTATACGCGTCAAACCAGTTTCTTTACCAGTTCTTCGCTGTGGCGAATGCGCTCGGGCGCGCGCTCCAGATCCTGCTGCACCAGCGCCATAAACAGCAGGTCCGTCAGCATCATTTGCGCGCTGGTGGACGAGATAGCCGCGCTGCGCGTGGCCTGTTCTTCGGCAATGGTATATAAACAGCGCGTTGCCCGCTGCTGGAGGGCATTCGGCGTAAAACCGGTGATCGCCAGAATTTTACCGCCGACGCGCAGCGCTTCATCGGTTGCCATATTGATTTCACGGCGCTCGCCGGAGTAGGAGATGGCCAGCAGCAGATCGTCAGGATCCATTGCCTGTACGGTTGCCAGCAGGGCGTGCATATCCTGCTCGACGATGGCGTTAAGCCCAATTTTCGTCAGCTTCCAGCCAAAGTTACGCGCCACAAGTCCGGACGCGCCGATACCGGTCAGAACGATCCTCCGCGCGCCGCGCAGCATCGCCACGCTCTCCAGCAGCTTCTCTTCAGTGTTCACATCGAGCGTCGCGTGCATGGCCGCCACGTTCTCTTTGATCAGCTTTTCGCCAACCAGCCGCATCGGGTCATCGCCGCGGATCTGATTATGCACCGGCATGGACTGCGGGTTGGGGTTGCTCACCAGCGCTTCGCTGATCGCCAGCTTGAGGGCGGGGAACCCCTTAAAGCCAATCTTCTGGGCAAACTTCACCACGCTGGACTGGCTCACGCCGGCTTCACTCGCCAGCTGCTGCGAGCTGAGATGGCGCGCGCGATCGGGTTGAGAAAGCAGAAAATCCGCCAGCTTCTTGTCGCTTTGGGCAAAGCCTGCGTAGCGCTGGCGAATGCGAATTAAACAGTTCATACGGTCTCCTGGCGAAAATGTGATTATCTGCGCAAATACGAATTTTGCTCGCCTGAATGAATTTTATATTCCATTATAGTGTGATTATTATGAATTAAAAATTCTTGAGGTACAAAAATGAATCTTGGCTCACTTGTTTCTGAAACGCGTAACCCGCAAACCATGGATCTGGATGCGCTCTCCACCCTGGAGCTGGTTAACCGCTTTAATCAACAGGATACGCTGGTCGCGCAGGCAGTGAAAGAGACATTACCCGAGGTGGCGAAAGCGGTCGATGCGGCGGCGGAAGCCCTCAAGGCTGGCGGTCGCATTATCTACATGGGGGCGGGCACCAGCGGGCGTCTTGGGGTTCTGGATGCGTCAGAATGTCCGCCCACCTTTGGGGTGCCGCACGGTCTGGTCGTTGGGCTGATTGCCGGTGGACCCGGTGCGCTGCTGAAAGCCGTTGAAGGTGCGGAAGATAACAAACAGCTGGGCGAGGATGACCTGAAGGATCTGAATCTGACCGAGAAGGATCTGGTGGTCGGGCTGGCGGCATCCGGGCGCACCCCGTACGTCATTGGCGGGTTGGAATACGCCAACCGGACGGGCTGCACGACGGTGGCCATCTCCTGTAATCCGGGCTCACCGATTGCGCAGGTGGCCGCTATTGCTATCTCTCCGGTTGTCGGGCCGGAAGCGCTCACCGGCTCCACGCGCCTGAAATCCGGGACCGCGCAAAAGCTGGTGCTCAATATGATCTCCACCGGCGCGATGGTGAAGTTCGGCAAGGTTTATCAGAACCTGATGGTGGATATGCAGGCCACCAACGTCAAGCTGGTGGACAGAGCCTGCCGCATGGTGATGGAGGCGACAGGCGCAGGCCGTGAAGAGGCAGAAGCGGTACTCAAGCAGACCGATCACGATGTTAAACCGGCCATTCTGATGATCCTGAGCGGGCTGGATGCGGCTACCGCGAGAGCCAAACTCGCTGCGCATAGCGGCTTCTTACGGGCGGCATTAGAAAACTAACAGAGGCGTCTATGGACAAAACAGCAGCGCTCGCCAGCGATATCCTGCAGGGGATCGGTGGGGAAAAAAATATTCAGCGTCTCGAAAACTGCATGACGCGCGTGCGCGTCGAGGTGCATAACGACGACCAGCTCGACGTGCCGCGCCTGAAGCAACTCTCCGGCGTCAGCGGCTACGTGAAACAGGGGCAGCAGCATCAGCTGATCGTCGGGCCGGGGAAAGCGGCGCAGGTTGTTGATGCCATGCGCGCGCTGATGGTTGGCGGTGAGGCGACGGCCTCATTTGACGATGCCGAAAGCACCAAAGCGCAGGCAAAAGCCAAATACAAAGCCCCCATGAGCGATGCGCTGCGTCAGCTGGCAAACGTCTTTATTCCGCTGATCCCGGCGTTTATTGCCTCCGGCCTGATCACCGGGATCATCAATATCCTCAAGCGACCGGATATTGTGGGGGATTTCGCCACGCACTATCCGAACCTGCTGGGGATTCTGGGGATCTTCGGCAGCGCTGTTTTCGCCATCATGAACATTCTGGTCGGGGTAAATACCGCGAAGGTGTTTGGCGGATCGCTGGCCATGGGCGGGGTCATGGCGGGCATCTTGTCCAGCCCGCAGCTGGCGCAGATCACGCTGTTTGGTGAGGCGCTCCAGCCCGGGCGCGGCGGGGTGATCGCCGTGCTGCTGGTGGTCATTCTGATGTGCTGGATCGAGAAAAGGCTGCGCGCGGTTCTGCCTGGCTCGATCGAGCTTATTCTCAACCCGCTGTTGACCACGCTGATTACCGGTAGCGTAGCGATTGTGGCCCTCCAGCCGCTAGGCGGATGGATCTCTGAAGCCATCGCTCACGGCGCGTCTCTGGCTATTGACCGCGGCGGCCTGCTGGTGGGAGCGGTGCTGTCAGGTACCTTCCTGCCGCTGGTGCTGACCGGCCTGCACCAGGGGCTGGTGCCGATCCACGTCGAGCTTGTGCAGGCGCACGGCTATAACGCGCTGCTGCCTATCCTGTCGATGGCGGGAGTGGGGCAGGTCGGCGCGGCGATTGCCGTACTGATGAAAACCCGCAACGCGCGTCTGAAAAAAATGATTAAAGGCGCGCTCCCGGTCGGACTGCTCGGCATTGGCGAGCCGCTGATTTTCGGCGTTACGCTGCCGCTGGGTAAACCGTTCCTCGCCGCCTGTCTGGGCGGCGCGGTAGGCGGGGCGCTGATCAGCTACTGGAAAGTCGCTACCGTTATCACCTTTGGGCTCTCCGGTTTACCGCTGGCATTAACCATCGTGACCGGAAAAGTGATGCTCTATCTGTTAGGCTATTTAGTAGCGGTGATCGCCGGGTTCCTGTTTACCTGGCTGTTAGGTTTCAACGACCCAGAGGAGTAAGGTTTGGCAAATCACGCGCGTCGCGTTGTCTTTTTCGACCTGGATGGAACGCTGCATCAGCAGGATATGTTTGGCACGTTTATGCGTTACCTGCTGCGGCGTCAGCCTTTGAATGCGCTGCTCGTGCTGCCGCTCTTACCGGTTATCGGGATCGCGCTGCTGGTGAAAGGCCGGGCGGCGCGATGGCCGATGAGTCTGCTGCTGTGGGGATGTACCTTTGGGCACAGCGAAGCGCGGCTTAAGCAGCTCGAAAAGGATTTTGCGCACTGGTTTCGCAGCCACGTCGCCGCCTTTCCGGTGGTGCAGGCGCGCCTGACCAGCTATCTCGACGCGAATGATGCCGACATCTGGCTCATTACCGGCTCCCCGCAGACGCTGGTGGAGCAGGTCTACTTTGATACCCCCTGGCTTCCGCGCGTGAATCTTATCGCCACGCAAATTGCCCGCGGTTACGGCGGCTGGGTGCTGACCCTGCGCTGCCTGGGGCATGAAAAAGTGGTCCAGCTGGAAAAACGCATCGGTACGCCGCTGCGCCTGTACAGCGGCTACAGCGACAGCAAGCAGGACAACCCGCTGCTCTATTTTTGCCAGCACCGCTGGCGCGTCACGCCATCAGGCGAACTTCAGCAACTCGAATAGGCTTATCCATAATGGGCGTGTATAATGCTGCCCGCTTTTCGACTGGAGTATCAGCCTTTGTCCAACCCTGAACACAATCATGAATACTGGATGCGCCACGCGCTGACGCTGGCTCAACGCGCCTGGGACGAGGGCGAAGTGCCCGTGGGCGCGGTGCTGGTTCATAACAACCAGGTGATTGGCGAAGGGTGGAACCGTCCTATTGGTCGCCACGATCCTACTGCGCATGCCGAAATTATGGCGCTTCGCCAGGGCGGTCTGGTTCTGCAAAACTATCGCCTGCTTGATACCACGCTGTATGTGACGCTGGAGCCGTGCGTGATGTGCTCCGGCGCGATGGTGCACAGCCGGATCGGGACTCTGGTTTTCGGCGCGCGGGATGAAAAAACCGGTGCGGCCGGTTCGCTGATGGACGTGCTGGGTCACCCGGGTATGAACCACCAGGTGAAGACTATCGGTGGGGTACTTGCACCAGAGTGTTCGGGGCTATTAAGCGATTTCTTTCGAATGCGCCGTCAGCAGAAAAAGCAGCAAAAGGCAGAACTGAAGCTGTCGGACGATTAAGCTCGTCCGGCGCCACGACCGGGTAGCTTTGAGCCAGCTGTTTGGCCTCCGTCGCCTCTTTCTCTTTCTCCAGCAGATACCCGACCAGGCTAATCTGATATTTACGGATGTTTTCCACATAGGCGTAGGCTTCATGTCCGCGCGCGTAGCCGTATGTCAGCTTGTTATACCATGGCTTCTGGCTCAGCAGCGGCAGGCGCTGCTTAACGTCTGACCAGCTGTCCGGGTTACCTTTCGTTTTTGCCGTCAACGCTCGCGCATCAAGCATATGCGCGTAGCCCATATTATAGGCCGCCAGCGCAAACCAGATCCGCTCTTCTTCCGGCACCGTTTCCGGTACTTTGGCCATCATATCCTGCAGGTAGCGCGCGCCGCCGCTGATGCTCTGTTCGGCATCGGTACGGTCATTGACGCCCAGGCTCAGCGCGGTATTTTTGGTTAACATCATCAAACCGCGTACGCCCGTGGGCGACGTGGCCTGGGTATCCCAGTGGGATTCCTGATACGAAATAGCCGCCAGCAGTTTCCAGTCAATCTCCTGGGCGTATTTTTCGAACAGCGGCTGCAGGTCCGGCAGGACGCTATCTACCGCGCGCAGGAAGCTGCGGGTGTCAACGTAGTCAAAGTCATCGCCGTGCCCGAGGTACTTCTCCTCCAGACGCGCCAGGGTACCGTCTTCATTGATGGTGTTGAAGAAATCAAGCATCGCGGCAGAGAAGGTCTGATCGTCATCAAGCTGGCTAAACCAGGTCACGGGCTGCTCGTCGGTGACGTCCAGCGCCACGGCGATTTCAGGATGCACCCGCTGGAACAGGCTGATCGCGACCGAATCGGCGATGGTGTAGGGCACCTTCTGATCTTTTACCTGCTCCAGCAGCTCCGTCGTGCCGAGTTTCGGATCCACCGTCCAGCTCAGGTCGGGATATTTCTTCTCCTTAAGCTCCCGCAGATCGTCAATCACCACGTGGCCGGGCGCAATCGTCAGCTGCCGATCGTTAATCGTGGACAGCGAGCGCGGGCGCAGGCTCCCGACGCGGTAAACCAGCTGCTGCGAAACGGAGTAGTAGGTCGGGCCTGGCTGGTAGTTCTTACTGCGCTCGCTGTTATACACCAGCCCGGCGGCGAGCATATCGGCATCGTCGTTATCGAGGTCGTCAAACAGCTGGTTGATATTCTGGCGGACGGTGATTTTAAGCTTCACGCCAAGATAATCGGCGAACTGTTGTGCCAGTTCATAATCCAGGCCAATGATTTTGCCGTTGACGTCGCTGTAAATCAGCGGCGAGTTGAGGGTACTGACGCGCAATTCCCCCCGCTCCTGAATGGCGGCGATACGGTTTTCGGCTTTGCCGAACCAGGGGATGGAAGGCCAGAGGGCCACTGCCAGCAGCAACGTTACAATGCCGATGAGCAGATAATTAATCTTTAATTTTTTCAATTAGTTAATTCTCTGCGACGCCGGTTGCCTCAGTCTGCTGTAGCCATGTTAATCATAAGGTTTGCCATTGAATGAGCGGCATTTTGCGTAAACTTGCGCCACTTGGCAACCAATTAGAGAGACAGGTCACATCTATTGTTAAATCTCTGTGCAAATTTTATTTCGACGCAAACGGTTTCGTCGGCGCTCAGGATTCTCTATAATGACGCCCGTTTTCCCCCCTTGCGCACACTGTAAGCGCCCCGGCGCTTCGAAGACGAGAGACTTATGATGGAAATTCTGCGTGGTTCGCCTGCACTGTCTGCCTTCCGTATCACTAAACTGCTGGCACGTTTTCAGGCGGCCGACCTTCCGGTAAGCAATATTTACGCTGAGTATGTCCATTTTGCTGACCTGAATGCCCCCCTCAATGCAGAGGAGCGCGTACAGCTGGAACGCCTGCTCAAGTATGGTCCAAGCCTGAGCAGCCATACGCCAACCGGCAAACTGATCCTTGCGACGCCTCGTCCGGGCACCATCTCCCCCTGGTCTTCCAAAGCCACCGATATCGCCCACAACTGTGGCCTGAACCAGATTAACCGTCTGGAACGCGGCGTGGCGTACTACGTGGAAGCCTCTACCCTGAGCGACGCGCAGTGGCAGGCGGTTGCGGCTGAACTGCACGATCGCATGATGGAGAGCGTATTTACCTCTCTCGATGACGCGCAGAAGCTTTTCTCTCACCATCAGCCTGCGCCGGTACAGAGCGTAGACCTGCTGGGGCAGGGCCGTCAGGCGCTGATTGACGCCAACCTGCGTCTCGGCCTGGCGCTGGCAGAAGACGAAATCGACTACCTCCAGGATGCGTTTGTTAAGCTCAACCGTAACCCGAACGACATCGAACTCTATATGTTCGCGCAGGCTAACTCTGAGCACTGCCGCCACAAGATTTTCAACGCCGACTGGATTATTGACGGCGAACAGCAGCCGAAGTCGCTGTTCAAAATGATCAAAAACACCATGGAGCAAACCCCGGACCATGTGCTGTCTGCCTATAAAGACAACGCCGCGGTAATGGAAGGTTCCGAGGTGGGCCGCTTCTTCGCCGATCGCGAAGCAGGGCGCTATGACTTCCATCAGGAGCCCGCGCATATCCTGATGAAAGTGGAAACCCACAACCACCCGACGGCGATCTCCCCGTGGCCGGGCGCGGCGACCGGCTCCGGCGGTGAAATCCGTGACGAAGGCGCGACCGGTCGTGGCGCTAAACCTAAAGCGGGTCTGGTCGGTTTCTCCGTCTCCAACCTGCGTATCCCGGGCTTTGAGCAGCCGTGGGAAGAAGATTTCGGCAAGCCAGAGCGCATCGTGACCGCCCTGGATATCATGACCGAAGGCCCGCTGGGCGGCGCGGCGTTTAACAACGAATTTGGTCGTCCGGCGCTGAACGGTTACTTCCGTACCTATGAAGAGAAAGTGGACAGCCACAACGGCGAAGAGCTGCGCGGCTACCACAAGCCGATCATGCTGGCGGGCGGGATCGGCAACATCCGTGCCGATCACGTGCAGAAAGGCGAGATCGTCGTCGGCGCGAAGCTGATCGTACTGGGCGGCCCGGCGATGAACATCGGTCTGGGCGGCGGAGCGGCCTCTTCTATGGCCTCCGGCCAGTCTGATGCGGATCTCGACTTCGCCTCCGTGCAGCGCGACAACCCTGAGATGGAGCGCCGCTGCCAGGAAGTGATCGACCGCTGCTGGCAGCTGGGCGACGCCAACCCGATCCTCTTCATCCACGACGTGGGCGCGGGCGGTCTGTCCAACGCCATGCCGGAGCTGGTGAGCGACGGTGGCCGCGGCGGGCGCTTCAACCTGCGCGACATCCTGAGCGATGAGCCGGGCATGAGCCCGCTGGAAATCTGGTGTAACGAATCCCAGGAGCGCTACGTGCTGGCGGTTGCTGCCGACCAGCTGCCGCTGTTTGACGAGCTGTGCCGCCGCGAGCGCGCGCCGTATGCCGTCATCGGTGAAGCGACCGAAGAGCAGCACCTTTCCTTAAGCGACACCCACTTTGACAACCAGCCGATCGATCTGCCGCTCGACGTTCTGCTCGGTAAAACGCCGAAGATGACCCGCGACGTAACCACCCGCAAAGCGGCCGGCAAAGCGCTGGATCGCCAGGGCATCACCGTGGCAGAAGCGGTAAACCGCGTGCTGCACCTGCCTGCTGTGGCAGAGAAAACTTTCCTGGTGACCATCGGCGACCGCACCGTGACCGGTATGGTATCGCGCGACCAGATGGTCGGCCCGTGGCAGATCCCGGTCGCGAACTGCGCCGTGACCACCGCGAGCCTCGACAGCTACTACGGCGAAGCGATGGCTCTCGGCGAACGCACCCCGGTGGCGCTGCTGGACTTCGCGGCCTCTGCCCGTCTGGCGGTCGGTGAAGCGCTGACCAACATCGCCGCGACGCAGATTGGCGATATCAAACGTATCAAGCTCTCCGCCAACTGGATGGCCGCTGCCGGCCACCCTGGCGAAGATGCTGGCCTGTATGAAGCCGTGAAAGCGGTGGGCGAGGAGCTGTGTCCTGCCCTCGGCCTGACCATTCCGGTGGGCAAAGACTCCATGTCGATGAAAACCCGCTGGCAGGAAGGCAACGAACAGCGCGAGATGACCTCTCCGCTGTCGCTGGTGATCACCGCGTTTGCCCGCGTGGAAGACGTGCGTCACACCGTTACGCCGCAGCTTGCGACCGAAGACAACGCCCTGCTGCTGATTGACCTGGGCAAAGGCCACAACGCGCTGGGTGCTACCGCGCTGGCGCAGGTTTACCGCCAGCTCGGCGATAAGCCAGCCGACGTGCGTGACGTGGCGCAGCTGAAAGGCTTCTACGACGCGATTCAGGCGCTGGTGGCGCAGCGTAAGCTGCTGGCCTACCACGACCGTTCCGACGGTGGCCTGCTGGTGACCCTGGCAGAGATGGCCTTCACCGGCCACTGCGGCGTGGAAGCGAACATTGCGACGCTGGGCGAAGACCGTCTGGCGGCGCTGTTCAACGAAGAGCTGGGCGCCGTGATTCAGGTGCGTGCGGCAGATCGCGACGCGGTTGAAGCGATTCTGGCGAAGCATGGTCTGGCAGACTGCGTGCACTATCTGGGCAAAGCCGTTCAGGGCGACCGCTTCGTCATTGAAGCAGACGGTCACGCCGTGTTCAGCGAAAGCCGCACCACGCTGCGCATGTGGTGGGCAGAAACCACCTGGCAGATGCAGCGCCTGCGTGACAACCCGGAATGTGCCGATCAGGAGCATAACGCGAAAGCGAATGACCAGGATCCAGGCCTGAACGTGAAGCTCTCCTTCGACATCAACGAAGACATCGCCGCGCCGTACATAGCGACGGGCGCGCGTCCAAAAGTGGCCGTGCTGCGCGAGCAGGGCGTCAACTCCCACGTTGAGATGGCGGCCGCCTTCCACCGCGCGGGCTTTGACGCTATCGACGTCCACATGAGCGACCTGCTGGCCGGGCGTACCGGTCTGGAAGATTTCCAGGCGCTGGTGGCGTGCGGCGGCTTCTCCTACGGCGACGTGCTGGGCGCGGGCGAAGGCTGGGCGAAGTCCATCCTGTTCAACAGCCGCGTGCGCGACGAGTTCGAAACCTTCTTCCACCGTCCGCAGACCCTGGCGCTGGGCGTGTGTAACGGCTGCCAGATGATGTCTAACCTGCGCGAGCTGATCCCGGGCAGCGAAGCCTGGCCGCGCTTTGTGCGCAACCAGTCTGACCGCTTCGAGGCGCGCTTCAGCCTGGTGGAAGTGACCCAAAGCCCGTCTCTGCTGCTGCAGGGAATGGTCGGTTCACAGATGCCAATCGCCGTTTCCCACGGTGAAGGACAGGTAGAAGTGCGCGACGCTGCGCATCTGGCTCAGCTGGAGAGCAAAGGCCTGGTAGCGCTGCGCTTTGTCGATAACTTCGGCAAGGTGACGGAAACCTATCCGGCTAACCCGAACGGCTCCGCCAACGGTATTACGGCAGTGACCAGCGAAAGCGGTCGCGCGACCATCATGATGCCGCACCCGGAACGCGTATTCCGTACCGTGAGCAACTCCTGGCACCCGGAAAACTGGGGCGAGGACAGCCCGTGGATGCGTATCTTCCGCAACGCGCGTAAGCAGCTGGGTTAAGTTTTAGCCCCACCCCCTTCCAGGCCCGGTAAGCGAAAGCTCGACCGGGCTTTTTTGTTTGTGTCGCAATTACGCGACAGACCCGCAATATAGCTGTCTCCAAATGGAGACATTTAACTCTTTGATTTATATATGTCAGGTAAGGTTCCCCTTAAGGTGTTGCTGAATAGCGACACTTAGCCTGAAAATCATTCAACCGATAATTAACGTGATAAACGAGTAAAAATCATATATTTCAAACTGTTAATATTTTGTTTTGCATTCTGGCACGGGTGTTGCATAATATTAACCAGTGGCTCATTCACCTTCTTATGTCAGCCCCTTCGGGACGCGCTACATAAACTTCGAATGACGCACAAAAAGGTGCCTGCCGTCCAACTACTGATCATAGCGATGCTTTATCAGGCCAGGGCGAAACGTCGAGTTAGGCACCGCCTCATTCCATGACAAAGCCGGGTTTTTACCCGGCTTTGTTGTATCTGAAGGGCAGACTCAGTTACGCTCTGCGTAAACCCCCATTAAGAGAGTAATGCGTTGAAACGCTGGCCCGTTTTCCCCCGCTCCCTGCGGCAGCTCGTCATGATGGCCTTCCTGCTGATCCTGCTGCCGCTGCTGATCCTTGCCTGGCAGGCGTGGCAAAGCCTGAACGCGCTGAGCGCGCAGGCGGCTTTGACCAACCGTACGACGCTCATCGACGCCAGACGCAGTGAAGCGATGACCAACGCCGCGCTGGAGATGGAGCGCAGCTATCGTCAGTATTGCGTGCTTGACGATCGGACGCTGGAAAAGGTTTATCAGAGCCAGCGTAAACGCTACAGCGAAATGCTGGACGCTCACGCGGGGGTCTTACCTGATGACAAGCTCTATCAGGCGTTGCGTCAGGATTTGAACGATCTCGCGCAGCTGCAGTGCAGCAACAGCGGCCCGGATGCCGTTGCCGCCGCGCGCCTCGAAGCTTTTGCCAGCGCCAATACCGAGATGGTGCAGTCTACGCGCGCGGTGATTTTCTCTCGCGGCCAGCAGCTCCAGCAGGAGATTGCCGAGCGTGGCCAGTTTTTCGGCTGGCAGGCGCTGGTGCTGTTCCTGGTGAGCCTCGGGCTGGTACTGCTCTTTACCCGCATGATCATCGGCCCGGTAAAGGGCATTCAGCGTATGATCAACCGCCTGGGGGAGGGGAAATCGCTCGGGGATACGGTAGCCTTTAAAGGTCCCCGCGAGCTGCGATCCGTAGGCCAGCGCATTATCTGGCTGTCCGAGCGCCTGGCGTGGCTCGAATCACAGCGCCATCAGTTCCTGCGCCATATCTCTCATGAGCTTAAAACGCCGCTGGCCAGCATGCGCGAAGGGACGGAGCTGCTGGCGGACGAAGTGGCCGGGCCCCTTACGCCAGAGCAGAAAGAAATTGTTGAGATCCTGGATAACAGCAGCCGCAATCTGCAAAAGCTGATTGAGCAACTGCTGGATTACAACCGCAAGCTGGCTGACGGGGCGGTTGTACTGGAAAACGTTGAGATTGAGCCGCTGGTGGATATGGTGATCTCCGCCCACAGCTTGCCAGCAAGAGCTAAAATGATGCATACCGGCGTCGAGCTGAATGCGCCTGCGTGCCTGGCTGAACCCATGCTGCTGATGAGCGTTCTGGATAATCTTTACTCCAATGCGGTGCACTATGGTACTGAATCCGGTAACATTTATATCCGAAGTAATACGAATGGTTCACGGGTGTTTATTGACGTCGCAAACACCGGCACCCCGATCCCCGATGACGAAAAAACCATGATCTTCGAACCCTTTTTCCAGGGAAGTCATCAGCGGAAAGGCGCGGTTAAAGGAAGCGGTCTGGGCTTGAGCATCGCCCGGGACTGCATACGACGCATGCAGGGTGAGCTAAACATTGCCGCGGACGAACGTTCAGATGTTTGCTTCCGTATCGAACTGCCCGTGAGCCGGAAAAATCAATAAAATGAATCTATGTCTGGTGAGTATGTCACACGTCTTTTTCCGCGCCGTACGTGCGGTGTTTTCCAGCAAAACGCTTCGCCTGAGCCTGCCCTGTTTATTTCTGGCAGGGTGTGTTTCCCATGCGCCACAAAGTGCCATTAGCGATAAACAGGAAGATAAATGGCCCGATAACCAGCTGGCAGACTTCCTCTCAACCCGCTGTGACGACATCTGGAACCTGTCAGGACATGACGTTGAAAGCAACCCGCTGTTCTGGCTGCGTGGGATAGATTGCGCCCAGCGTCTGGCGCCGGTAGACGCCCGCTCGAAGGCGGCGATGCTGGATGACGACACCTGGCAGGACGCTTTCAAGCGCGGGATTTTACTCGCAGATGCGAAAATTACCCCCGTTGAACGTCGCGTCAATGTGACCCGACTGGACACGTACGTGGTCAATCTTCCCGTGCAGGTACGCCCGGTATACCAGCTCTGGCGCGATGGGCAGACATTACAGCTTCAGCTGTCTGAAGAGCGCTCCCGCTACAGCAAGCTGCAGCAGTCAACCGACAGCGAGCTTGATACGCTGCGTCAACAGCAGCAACATTTACGTACGCAGCTGGATACCACGACGCGTAAGCTGGAAAACCTGACCGATATCGAAAGGCAGCTCTCGTCGCGTAAATATCAGCCGGGGAGCTCATCCGCTGCACCGGACAGCGATACGCCGAAACAAGAGGATGTGAAGCATGACGAGCCGTAAACCTGCCCATCTTTTACTGGTGGATGACGATCCCGGGCTGTTAAAGCTGCTGGGGATGCGTCTGGTGAGCGAAGGCTACAGCGTCGTGACCGCTGAAAGCGGGCTGGAAGGGCTAAAAATCCTCAGTCGCGAGAAAATCGATCTGGTGATAAGCGACCTGCGGATGGACGAAATGGATGGCCTGCAGCTGTTCGCGGAGATCCAGAAGCAGCAGCCGGGTATGCCCGTGATTATCCTGACGGCGCACGGGTCGATCCCGGATGCGGTTGCCGCGACGCAGCAGGGGGTCTTCAGCTTCCTGACCAAGCCGGTGGACAAAGACGCGCTGTATAAGGCTATCGACAGCGCGCTGGAACATGCCGCCCCGGCGGGGGATGAAGCGTGGCGGGAGTCCATCGTCACCCGCAGCCCCATTATGCTGCGTCTGCTTGAACAGGCCCGGATGGTGGCGCAGTCCGACGTCAGCGTGCTCATCAACGGCCAGAGCGGAACCGGAAAAGAGATCCTGGCGCAGGCGATCCATAACGCCAGCCCGCGCAGTAAAAACGCCTTTATCGCCATTAACTGCGGCGCGCTTCCGGAACAGCTGCTCGAATCTGAACTGTTTGGACACGCCCGCGGCGCATTCACCGGCGCGGTGAGCAGCCGGGAAGGGCTGTTCCAGGCCGCGGAAGGCGGCACGCTGTTCCTGGACGAGATTGGCGACATGCCCGCACCGCTGCAGGTCAAACTGCTCCGCGTGTTGCAGGAGCGTAAAGTTCGCCCGCTGGGCAGCAACCGCGATATCGATATTAATGTGCGCATTATTTCCGCCACCCACCGCGACTTGCCAAAAGTGATGGCGCGCAACGAGTTTCGCGAAGATCTCTACTACCGTCTGAACGTGGTGAATCTGAAGATCCCGGCGCTGGCGGAGCGCGCGGAAGACATTCCGCTGCTGGCGAACCATCTTTTGCGCCAGGCGGCCGATCGCCATAAACCGTTCGTGCGCGCGTTTTCCACCGACGCGATTAAGCGGCTGATGGCCGCAGGCTGGCCGGGTAACGTGCGCCAGCTGGTGAACGTGATTGAGCAGTGCGTGGCGCTGACCTCCTCACCGGTGATCAGCGATGCGCTGGTGGAGCAGGCGCTGGAAGGGGAAAACACGGCCCTGCCGACGTTTGCGGAAGCGCGGAATCAGTTCGAGCTGAACTATCTGCGCAAGCTATTGCAGATAACCAAAGGCAACGTGACCCACGCGGCGCGCATGGCCGGACGCAACCGCACCGAGTTCTACAAGCTGCTGTCGCGCCACGAGCTGGAAGCAAACGATTTTAAAGAGTAATGCCGTATGATACTGTGAGCAATCGATTACGAGGCAGCTTACAGGCAAGAGTTTAAGGACCCACCATGAAAAAGATTGATGCGATTATTAAACCTTTCAAACTGGATGACGTGCGTGAAGCGCTGGCGGAAGTCGGCATCACCGGGATGACCGTGACGGAAGTGAAAGGTTTTGGTCGTCAGAAGGGCCACACCGAGCTTTACCGTGGCGCAGAATACATGGTCGACTTTCTGCCGAAAGTAAAAATTGAAATCGTGGTCAGCGACGATATCGTCGATACCTGCGTGGATACCATTATCCGCACCGCGCAGACGGGCAAAATCGGCGACGGTAAAATCTTCGTCTTTGACGTGGCGCGCGTGATCCGTATCCGTACCGGCGAAGAAGACGACGCCGCGATTTAACAATGCCAACGGTTTTGTAGGCCGGGTAAGGTGCAACCACCCGGCGAAAAAAAAGCCCCTCGAACGAGGGGCTTTTTCATTACAGCACCTTATGCGGCCCGAAACATTCGTAGTGAATGTTGTCTTTGTTCACGCCCAGATCCACCAGCTGCTGGGCGGCATACTGCATAAACGCTACCGGCCCGCAGACGTAGAACTGCATGTCTGGCGCGCTAAACGCCCCTTCCATCTGGCTTAAATTCATCAGGCCTTCAGTGTCAAACCGTGCGGCCGCGCGGTCTGCATCCGTCGGCAGGCGATACCAGGTGTGCGCGGTGAAGCGCGGCAGGGACGCCCCGAGCGTTTTCACTTCATCCGCAAAGGCCTGCACGTCGCCGTTATCCGCAGCGTGGAACCAGTTGACCTGCGCACCGTGATTGGCTTTCGCCAGCGTATCGAGCATCGCCAGCATTGGCGTTTGGCCGACGCCCGCAGAGATCAGCGTAACCGGGGTATTCGCTTCTACGGCCATGAAGAAATCGCCCGCCGGCGCGGCCAGATGGATCACGTCGCCCACGTTAGCTTCGTTGTGGAGCCAGTTGGAGACCTGACCGCCGTCCTCACGCTTCACCGCAATGCGATAGCCTTTGCCGTTTGGCTTGCGGGTAAGAGAATACTGGCGGATCTCCTGATGCGGGAAACCTTCAGGCTTCAGCCACACGCCCAGATACTGGCCCGGCTGGTAATCGGCAACCGGCTGTCCGTCCACCGGCTCAAATTCAAAGCTGGTAATCAGCGCGCTGCGCGGCGTTTTCTCAACGATGCGGAAGGCGCGCGTGCCTTCCCAGCCGCCGTTCTTGCTGGCGTTTTGGCTGTAGATCTGCGTTTCGCGGTTGATAAACACGTTTGCCAGCACGCCGTAGGCTTTACCCCACGCGTCCAGCACCTCCTGGCCCGGGCTGAACATCTCGTCCAGCGTTGCCAGCAGGTGGCTACCCACAATGTTGTACTGCTCGGGCTGGATCTGGAAGCTGGTGTGTTTCTGCGCGATTTTTTCCACCGCGGGCAGCAGTGCCGCCAGGTTTTCAATATTGCTGGCGTAGGCCGCGATGGCGTTGAAAAGCGCTTCGCGCTGATCGCCGTTACGCTGGTTGCTCATGTTGAAAATTTCTTTGAGCTCCGGGTTATGCGTGAACATGCGATCGTAGAAATGGGCAGTGAGTTTAGGGCCGGTTTCCACCAGCAGGGGGATGGTGGCTTTAACGGTAGCGATGGTTTGAGCGTCGAGCATGGCAGCTTCCTTCCGATGTGACTTTAATGATGTATTTTAAATGCATCTTATAAAAAATACCCCTGCGTTGTAAATGGTTCTTTGCAAGATGAAAAATATGCATCACAAACCTGAAAAGAAATCCGCTGGAAAGGGCGAGAGCTTTATTCCTCAAACCCTTGCGTGGCGCGAAGGAAAACGTTTGCGTAAAATCGTTTGTCAAGACCTGTTATCACAGAACTAATCAGTTATACTGTTGCCCGTCGTCCAACAGGACTGCCTTTTCAGGCCAAAATTTACTTGTTAGCTGAGTCAGGAGATGCGGATGTTAAAGCGTGAAATGAACATTGCCGATTATGATGCCGAACTGTGGCAGGCTATGGAGCAGGAAAAAGTACGTCAGGAAGAGCACATCGAACTGATCGCCTCCGAAAACTACACCAGCCCGCGCGTCATGCAGGCGCAGGGTTCTCAGCTGACTAACAAATATGCTGAAGGTTACCCGGGCAAACGCTACTACGGCGGTTGCGAGTACGTGGATATCGTTGAGCAGCTGGCTATCGACCGTGCGAAAGAACTCTTTGGCGCTGACTACGCGAACGTGCAGCCGCACTCTGGCTCTCAGGCTAACTTCGCGGTCTACACCGCGCTGCTGCAGCCGGGCGATACCGTTCTGGGTATGAACCTGGCGCAGGGCGGCCACCTGACTCACGGCTCCCCGGTTAACTTCTCCGGCAAACTGTACAACATCATCCCTTACGGTATTGATGAGTCCGGCAAAATTGACTATGAAGACATGGCGAAGCAGGCTAAAGAGCACAAACCGAAGATGATCATCGGTGGCTTCTCTGCTTACTCCGGTATCGTTGACTGGGCAAAAATGCGTGAAATCGCAGACAGCATTGGTGCTTACCTGTTCGTCGACATGGCGCACGTTGCGGGTCTGATTGCCGCTGGCGTTTACCCGAACCCGGTTCCACACGCTCACGTTGTGACCACCACCACCCACAAAACCCTGGCGGGTCCACGCGGTGGCCTGATCCTGGCGAAAGGCGGTGACGAAGAGCTGTACAAAAAACTGAACTCCGCTGTATTCCCAAGCGCGCAGGGCGGCCCGCTGATGCACGTTATCGCGGCTAAAGCGGTAGCGCTGAAAGAAGCGATGGAGCCAGAATTCAAGGTTTATCAGCAGCAGGTTGCTAAGAACGCCAAAGCGATGGTGGAAGTGTTCCTGAACCGTGGCTACAAAGTGGTCTCCGGCGGTACTGAAAACCACCTGTTCCTGCTGGATCTGGTTGATAAGAACCTGACCGGTAAAGAAGCTGACGCAGCCCTGGGCCGCGCCAACATCACCGTGAACAAAAACAGCGTGCCAAACGATCCGAAGAGCCCGTTCGTGACCTCCGGTATCCGTATCGGTTCTCCGGCCGTGACTCGCCGCGGCTTCAAAGAAGCGGAAGTGAAAGAGCTGGCTGGCTGGATGTGTGACGTTCTGGACAACATCAATGACGAAGCGGTTATCGAGCGCGTCAAAGGTAAAGTTCTGGATATCTGCGCACGCTTCCCGGTATACGCATAATTCCTCTGCCTGGCAGAAATAAAAAAGGCCGCGCTTGCGGCCTTTTTTTATGGCTTAACGCCGGTCGAGGGAAATGGCTCCAGGTCCGACAATCGCCAGCAAAATAAAGGCGCCAGCAATACTGACGTTCTTATAGAAGTTAATCATATTCGGCACGACCGCATCACCGGTCATATCCCAGTAATGGTGACCGATAATCGCCGTGCCCAGCGTATAGAATACAAACAGTACCGCGAGCGGGCGGGTGAAAAAGCCCAGCACGATCAGGATGGCAGCAGGGACTTCCATCACCACCGCAATAATGGCCGCCAGCATGGGCATCGGCGTACCCAGCGAGGTCATATATTGTACGGTGCCGCTAAACCCCGTCAGTTTTGGATAGCCAAAGATGATAAACAGCACGACAAGCGCGATGCGGCCAATCAGCAGCAGCAGGTGACGTGACTGACCGAAATCGAAATAACGTAGTGAGTTCATGGCAGAAAAACCTCTGCAAGTGGAGTAATTTAAACGTAATACATATTTTCATTCCCTGCCATAAGCCAGACGACTGCACAAGATGTTAATTTTTCGTTAATTTATAGCAGGCTATCTACTTGCTTAATTTTTATATTCTCGCCAGACTATGGCCTCGATTTCGGGAGGGATTCATGGTCTTGCATTCCACGCGCTGGCTGGCGCTCAGTTATTTCACCTATTTCTTTAGCTACGGTATTTTTCTGCCTTTCTGGAGCGTCTGGCTCAAGGGTATCGGTCTGACTCCTGAGACTATCGGTGTCCTGCTGGGGGCCGGGCTGGTGGCGCGTTTCCTCGGCAGCCTGCTGATTGCCCCGCGCGTCAGCGATCCCTCCTTACTGATCAAGGCCGTGCGCATTCTTGCTTTGCTGACGCTGGTCTTTGTTGCCTGCTTCTGGGTCAGCCACCAGTTTGCCTGGCTGATGGTGGTGATGGTCGGCTTTAACCTGTTCTTCTCACCGCTGGTACCGCTGACGGATGCCCTGGCGAACACCTGGCAAAAGCAGATCACCATGGACTACGGCCGCGTGCGCCTGTGGGGCTCAATTGCCTTTGTGATTGGTTCCGCGCTGGTGGGCAAACTGGTCAGCCTTTACGATTACCGCGCCATTCTCGCCCTGCTGAGTATCGGTATTGCCTCGATGCTGCTGGGTATGCTGCTGCGTCCGTCGGTGATGCCGCAAGGGGAAAGCCGCCATCAGGAGAGCGCAGGATGGCCCGCCTGGCGGAGCCTGGTGGCACAAAGCTGGCGTTTTCTGGCGTGTGTCTGTCTGCTTCAGGGGGCGCATGCGGCGTACTATGGCTTCAGCGCCATCTACTGGCAGGGGGCGGGATATTCTGCTTCCGCAGTGGGCTATCTGTGGTCGCTGGGGGTAGTGGCCGAAGTCATTATCTTCGCCCTGAGCAAGAAGCTGTTCCGTCGCTTTGGCGCGCGAGACCTTCTGCTGCTTTCCGCCGTGTGCGGCGTGGCGCGCTGGGGGATTATGGGCTGGACGACCGATCTGCCGTGGCTGATAGTGGCGCAAATTCTTCACTGCGGCACCTTTACCGTGTGCCATCTGGCGGCGATGCGCTATATCGCTGCGCGCGAGGGCGGAGACGTTATTCGCCTGCAGGCCGTCTACTCGGCGGTCGCGATGGGGGGCAGTATCGCGATCATGACGGTCTTTGCGGGGTTCCTCTACCAGCACCTGGGGCATGGGGTTTTCTGGGTGATGGCGCTGGTCGCCTTACCCGCCATCGTTGTTCGCCCGAAAGTGGCCGCTCGCGCCTCGCTATGATTCCAGCATGGCGCGAATATGTTCTTGCTGCTGCGCGTTCAATGTTTCAACGGCATGTATCAGCGGCGGCGAGAACAGCGGCAGAACGGTAGGGTAGGGGGTGATAACCAGCGCGGCCTCGCGCGGTGCCCCCTCTTTCTGGAAAGCCTGCAGCGTCAGATAGCGAATGTTGAGCGGCAGCAGCGTCAGCTCGCGAAGCTGCTGTTCAATCAGGTCCTCGCTGGCTTTATCGTCTCCCGTCAGCAGGATCACCTGTTTTTCGTGCAGATCGGTCTCCTGCATCAGCCAGGCGCCGAAAATCACCGCGACAAGACTCATCTCTTCATCAGAAAAACGCAGCCCAAACTCCGCTTCCAGCTCAAACAGCGCTTCCTTTGTGGTGCGTAACAGCCGGGGATAGAGACGATGGATCTCCTCCGGCAAGCTATTGTCGATGCCAATTTCAAACAGCGAGCGGTCCAGCGCCTGAGCCAGATGGATATACAGCTGATCGGTCAGCCCTTGCTCATCGCTGAAGTTCATCCCGGTCTGCGAGCGAAAACGGGCGACCATGCGCACGATGGCCCGGCGCAAGCGCTGATCCTGCTGGTGTTTATCGAGCACCGGATCGGGCGTGCGCAGCATCATAAACAGCAGCGCCAGAAACAGCTGTTCATCCCCGTGCGCTCCCTGCGGCACGCGACGTCTCCAGTGACGCACGATCTCCTGGGCCGTAAAATACTCCCCTCTCGACTGGGTCCAGCTGCGCTGAACGTGAGAAAACTGTGGCGTATTCCCGAGCTGGTGCTGAATAAGACAGTATTGCAGATAGAGCTGTAAAAACTGGACGTCGCGGCATTCAAACTGGCGCTGCAGCTTGCGGGAGCAGAAGCCGATCAGCGCCCGCAGGTTCGCATCGTCGTAAAGCGGCCGCGCAATGCCGTGTTGTTTAAGCGCGGTTTTTAATGCGGGGGTAAACTGGTGTGAGACAAACTGCGGGCAAAGCCGCAGCGCCCGGCGCAGCCAGTGCAGCAGGCATAAACGCTGATTCAGGGCTGTGCCTTCAATCCGGTAGCTGCCGTCGTGGTGCGTGACGATGTCCAGCCGGTGATAGCGCTGGATTTCATCGCGCGTCTCGGCTATATCTTGCCGTGCCATCGCGTCGTCCACCCCGTTGGCAGCGATTATGCTCTCTGCGGTGACGGCAGCATCGGGCAGGTATAGCATCAAAAGCACCTGGCAGCGGCGCTGCGAACTGGAAAGCACAGATGGAATTTCAAGCGTCGTCATCATCTGTCGGGTATCCAGTGTGAATGTTTGATAAGAATAGCTAAAGGATGAGCGCTGAAAAGCGCGCCGGCAGGCCTTTCACTCAGGATTGCTGGGGAACATCACAGAATTTTTGACGTGAGGAATTGATGCAAACAGTTAAACAAAGTGCGATGGCGTTATTTTTGGCGGTTATCAGCTTCACCGCCAGCGCACACCCTCACAGTTTTATTGACCTCCAGACCGAGCTGGTTACCGACGGCACGCAGCTGAGCGGCCTGAAGATGCGCTGGACGATGGATGAAATCACCTCGGCCGATCTGCTCTATGATGCGGGAAACGCGAAGCCCGGCGATGAAATCTGGAAAAAGCTGGCGGCGGAAGTGATGGCCAACGTGCTCGGCCAGCACTACTTCACGGAATTCTGGCACAACGGGCAAAAGGTCAAATTTCTGAACCGGCCAACGGAATACGGGATGACGCGTGACGGGCATCAGGCGGTGCTGACGTTTGTGCTCCCGCTGGCGCATCCGCAGCCGCTGGCCGGGCAAACGTACACGTTTTCCACTTTTGATCCTACCTACTATGTCGATATGCGCTATGACAAAGACGGCGACGTACGATTGCCGGACGCTCTGCAAAAAAACTGCAAAATTGGCGTTCACACCCCGAAACCCAGCGAGGAGACGCTGAACTTTGCGGTCTCGCTTGATAAGGAAGATGCACCGCCTGAGGACATGGAGTTGGGTAAACAGTTCGCGCAGGAGGTAACGTTACAATGTCAGTGATCTCCTCTCCGGTTCGGAAACCGCGCCGCTGGCTGCACCTCTGGCCGCTGGCGCTTTTTCTCCTGCTGGCCGTTTGCGGTTCACTCTGGCTGTGGCAGGCCTGGCCGCAGGTCATGATGAAAAGCATCGTCTGGCAGCGTGAGGTCAACCAGCAGATGAGCGCTCTGCTGAAGGCGGTGGCGGAGAACCCGACCAAAGCGGGTGGTTCCCTGCTGGCGTTCAGCTTTATCTATGGCGTTCTGCACGCGCTGGGGCCGGGGCACGGCAAAATCGTGATAACGACCTGGCTCGCCACCCATCCGTCGAAGCTGAAATCGAGTATCGGGCTGACGCTGGCCTCCTCGCTGCTTCAGGGCAGCGTGGCGATTGCGCTCGTCGTGATCGTGCTTTCGCTGTTGCAGCTTCCCGCGCGCCAGCTGCACATGAGCAGTTTCTGGCTGGAGAAGGGAAGCTACGCGCTGGTGGGCGTGCTGGGGCTGATCCTCTGCTGGCGGGCGCTGAAAAAGCTGCGCGTGCTGCTGCAAAAACCGAAATTCAAAACCTTCACGCCGCACCACGTTCATGATGCAAACTGCGGCTGCGGGCATCAGCATTTGCCCACGCAGGAACAATTGCAGAACGGCGACGACTGGCGCGCGCGGCTGATGATTGTTCTTTCGATGGGCATGCGCCCGTGTTCGGGGGCCATCATGGTGCTGCTGTTCAGCAAGGTGATAGGCGTGTTTGGCTGGGGAATGCTCTCCGCGCTGGCGATGGCAGCAGGGACGTCTCTCACCATTTCGTCTTTAGCGCTGCTGGTTCACAGCTTCCGTCAGCTTGCGGTCAGACTCAGCGGCAATAAAACACCGGTGCTGTGGCGGCAGGTAGGGTGGACAACGCTTGCGCTGGCGGGCGGGGTGATTCTGCTGGTTGCGGCGGTGACGATGTGGATGAGCGCGATGCCGGTGGGAAGAGGATTGCGGCCGTTTTAGTTGGGATTCCCTCTCCCACGGGGAGAGGGAATGACCGGGATTAACGCTTCAGCGCATCGCTCAGTTCATCACGCATGTTGGCCAGCATGGCTTTAACAACGCGTGGGTTACCTGCAACGACGTTGCCGGTAGACATATAGTTATGGCCGCCGGTGAAATCACACACGATGGCGCCTGCTTCACGTGCGATCAGCTCGCCCGCAGCAAAGTCCCACGGCTTCAGTGACAGCTCGAAGTAACCGTCAACGCGGCCTGTTGCTACATAGGCCAGATCCAGCGCGGCAGAACCGGTGCGGCGGAAGTCAGCGCATTCGGTAAACAGTTTGCCCAGGATATTCATATAGGTGGTCGCGTGCTGTTTCGCCTTGAACGGGAAACCGGTCGCCAGAATGGTGCCGTCCAGATCGCGTGCGTTGCTGCAGCGCAGACGGTAGCCGTTCAGCTGTGCGCCCTGACCGCGGGTAGCGGTGAACAGTTCGTTACGCATTGGATCGTAAACAACGGCGACTTCAGTACGGCCTTTAATGCGTACTGCGATAGACACAGAGAAGTGTGGCAGGCGTTTAACAAAGTTGGTGGTGCCATCCAGTGGATCGATAACCCATTGAACATCCTGATCGGTACCTTCATGTTCACCGCTTTCTTCGGTGATGATGGTGTGCTGCGGGTAAGATTTGCGGATCGTTTCGATAATAATCGCTTCTGCGGCTTTATCGACGTTAGTCACGAAATCATTGCTGCCTTTCTGGCTGGTTTCTACGGAGTCTGGCGTTTCGTAGTGTTTGGCAATTACATTACCCGCCTTGCGCGCTGCGCGCACGGCGATGGTCAGCATCGGATGCATCGGTCTCTCTCACTGGATGTTAAAGAACAGGAAAATCGGCGCAGAGTATAGCAGTGGGATCGGATTATGTCTCCCGTTTATGATAATATGCCGGAATATTCTTCAGACGCTGAATTCAGACATTAAAAATTATGCTGCAAAACATTCGAATCGTGCTGGTCGAAACATCGCACACCGGCAACATGGGCTCCGTTGCCCGCGCTATGAAAACCATGGGCTTAACGAACCTGTGGCTGGTTAACCCGCTGGTCAAACCTGACTCGCAGGCTATCGCCCTGGCGGCCGGTGCCAGCGACGTGATCGGCAACGCTCAGATCGTCGATACCCTTGACGAAGCGCTGGCCGGCTGCAGCCTCGTTGTTGGCACCAGCGCGCGTTCACGCACGCTGCCGTGGCCGATGCTGGACCCGCGCGAATGCGGCCTGAAAAGCGTCTCAGAAGCGGAACAGGCTCCGGTTGCGCTGGTGTTTGGCCGCGAGCGCGTTGGCCTGACCAACGACGAGCTGCAGAAGTGCCATTATCACGTCGCCATCGCGGCTAACCCGGAATATAGCTCGCTGAACCTGGCGATGGCGGTGCAGGTTATCGCCTATGAGGTGCGTATGGCGTGGCTGGCGACGCAGGAGAAACAGGTAGAGCCTAAAGAAGAAACGGCCTACCCGCTGGTGGACGACCTTGAGCGCTTCTACGGTCACCTGGAGCAGACGCTGCTCTCAACCGGCTTTATTCGTGAAGGTCACCCGGGCCAGGTGATGAACAAGCTGCGCCGCATGTTTACCCGCGCGCGCCCGGAAAGCCAGGAGCTTAACATCCTGCGCGGGATTCTGGCGTCGATTGAGCAGAAGAATAAAGAGTAGTGTCGATTTCCCCTCTCCCCGTGGGAGAGGGCTGGGGTGAGGGCATCAGGCCGCACCTGGGTTATGAAGGAAGGCACGGAACGTTAAATACCTGACTAAAACAGTCAAGTAAATAGTTGACCATTTTAGTCAGGAATGTCAGACTTGGCCCTGCTATGCAATACCCCCATTTTACAATAAAAAACCCCGGGCAGGGGCGAGTTTGAGGTTAAGTAAGACATGAGACTGACATCTAAAGGGCGTTATGCCGTGACCGCGATGCTGGACGTTGCGCTCAACTCCGAAGCGGGCCCGGTTCCGTTGGCTGATATTTCTGAACGACAAGGGATCTCCCTCTCTTACCTGGAGCAGCTGTTCTCGAGACTGCGTAAAAATGGACTGGTTTCCAGCGTTCGTGGCCCAGGCGGCGGTTATCTGCTGGGTAAAGACGCGGGCAGTATTGCAGTTGGTGAAGTGATTAGCGCAGTTGACGAATCCGTTGACGCGACCCGTTGCCAGGGTAAAGGCGGCTGCCAGGGCGGCGATAAGTGCCTGACCCACGCGCTGTGGCGCGATCTGAGCGACCGTCTCACCGGCTTCCTGAACAACATCACCCTGGGTGAACTGGTCAATAACCAGGAAGTTCTGGATGTCTCTGGTCGTCAGCACGGTCAGGATTCCCAACGCAGCACCCGCGCGCAGGACGCTATCGACGTCAAACTGCGCGCGTAATAAAACGATAAAGATTTCAGAATCAGGCCGGGGCGGTCACGCCCCGCGTACTCGGTCGTACATCCAGCCGGTTGCCTGATTCCTTGCATTGAAGCGATGTACGGAGTTTAAAGAGCAATGAAATTACCGATTTATCTCGATTACTCCGCAACCACGCCGGTGGACCCGCGTGTTGCCGAGAAAATGATGCAGTGTCTGACCCTGGACGGAAACTTTGGTAACCCAGCTTCCCGTTCACACCGTTTTGGCTGGCATGCTGAAGAGGCGGTTGATATCGCCCGTAATCAGATTGCCGACCTGGTGGGTGCCGACCCGCGTGAGATTGTTTTCACCTCCGGTGCGACCGAATCCGACAACCTGGCGATCAAAGGTGCAGCCAACTTTTATCAGAAAAAAGGCAAGCACATCATCACCAGCAAAACCGAACACAAAGCCGTGCTGGATACCTGCCGCCAGCTGGAGCGTGAAGGTTACGAAGTGACTTACCTGGCGCCACAGAGCAACGGGATCATCGACCTGAAAGAGCTCGAAGCGGCCATGCGTGATGACACCATTCTGGTTTCCATCATGCACGTTAACAACGAAATCGGCGTCGTTCAGGACATCGCGACCATCGGCGAAATGTGCCGCGCGCGCGGTATCATCTATCACGTTGACGCGACCCAGAGCGTGGGCAAACTGCCTATCGATCTGAGCCAGCTGAAAGTGGACCTGATGTCCTTCTCCGGCCACAAAATTTATGGCCCGAAAGGGATCGGCGCGCTGTACGTTCGTCGTAAACCGCGTATCCGCATCGAAGCACAGATGCACGGCGGCGGTCACGAGCGCGGCATGCGTTCCGGCACGCTGCCTGTTCACCAGATCGTGGGCATGGGCGAAGCGTACCGCATTGCGAAAGAAGAGATGGAAACCGAGATGGCGCGCCTGCGCACGCTGCGTAACCGTCTGTGGGACGGCGTGAAAGATATGGAAGAAGTGTATCTGAACGGCGATCTCGAGCAGGGCGCTCCGAACATCCTCAACGTCAGCTTCAACTATGTTGAAGGCGAATCGCTGATCATGGCGCTGAAAGACCTGGCAGTCTCTTCCGGTTCTGCCTGTACGTCTGCAAGCCTGGAGCCATCCTACGTGCTGCGCGCGCTGGGCATGACCGACGAGCTGGCGCACAGCTCTATCCGTTTCTCTTTAGGTCGTTTCACTACCGAAGAAGAGATTGACTACACCATCAAGCTGGTTCGCAACTCCATCGGCCGTCTGCGAGACCTTTCTCCACTGTGGGAAATGTTCAAGCAGGGCGTGGATCTGAACAGCATTGAATGGTCACATCACTAATCGGTACATAAGGAGAATTCAATCATGGCATACAGCGAAAAAGTCATCGATCATTACGAAAACCCGCGCAACGTTGGCTCTTTTGACAACAGCGACGAATCTGTCGGCAGCGGTATGGTTGGCGCACCGGCGTGTGGCGACGTGATGAAGTTGCAGATTAAAGTCAACAATGAAGGTATCATTGAAGACGCGCGCTTCAAGACCTACGGCTGTGGTTCTGCTATCGCGTCCAGCTCCCTGGTTACCGAATGGGTGAAGGGCAAGTCTCTGGACGAAGCACAGGCAATCAAGAACACGGATATTGCTGAAGAACTCGAACTGCCACCGGTGAAAATTCACTGTTCAATTCTGGCAGAAGACGCGATCAAAGCCGCCATTGCGGATTACAAAAGCAAACGTGAAGCAAAATAATTGAGGTTTGAGTATGTCGATTACCCTTAGCGACAGCGCTGCCGCGCGAGTAAGCTCTTTTCTGGCGAACCGTGGTAAAGGCTTTGGCCTGCGACTGGGCGTACGTACCTCCGGCTGTTCTGGTATGGCTTACGTACTGGAGTTTGTTGACGAGCCGGCGTCTGACGACACCGTGTTTGAAGACAAGGGCGTGAAGGTGGTGGTCGATGGCAAAAGCCTGCAATTCCTCAACGGCACTCAGCTGGACTTCGTCAAAGAAGGCCTGAACGAAGGGTTCAAGTTCACGAACCCGAACGTCAAAGACGAGTGTGGTTGCGGCGAAAGCTTCCACGTTTAACCGCGTTCCGCTGTTATACCGATTAATTCGCGTTACAGAAAGGCGGCAAGCGAGTGAATCCCCGGGAGCTTACATAAGTAAGTGACTGGGGTGAACGAGCGCAGACAACGCATCTGCAGCGCGAAGTAAGAAGGTATAACCCCACCGTGGCTCTGCTGCGCGTGGGGTTTCTTCTAACAGGCTACCCCTGAGATTGTTATGGATTACTTCACTCTCTTCGGACTACCCGCTCAATACCCGATTGATCTCCAGGCGCTGACGATCCGTTTTCAGGATCTTCAGCGTCAGTATCACCCGGATAAATTCGCGAGTGGTACTCAGTCTGAGCAATTGGCTGCGGTTTCCCAATCTGCGACCATCAACCAGGCCTGGCAGACGCTGCGCCATCCGCTGGCGCGTGCAGAATATCTGCTCTCGCTCCACGGTTTCGATCTGGCGAGCGAACAGCATACCGTGCGCGACACCGCGTTTCTGATGGAACAGCTGGAGCTTCGCGAAGAGCTGGATGAGATTGAACAGGCCAAAGACGAAGCGCGTCTGGAAAGCTTCATCACGCGCGTGAAGGGCATGTTCGATACCCGCCATCAGCAGATGATGGAGCAACTGAACAACGAGACCTGGGACGCGGCGGCGGACACTGTGCGCAAACTCCGTTTTCTCGATAAACTGCGAAGCAGTGCTGAACAACTCGAAGAAAAGCTGCTCGATTTTTAATTTCGGAAGCAATTATGGCCTTATTACAAATTAGTGAGCCTGGCTTAAGTGCCGCACCGCACCAGCGTCGTCTGGCGGTGGGTATCGATCTGGGCACCACCAATTCCCTCGTGGCGACCGTGCGCAGCGGCCAGGCGGAAACGCTGGCTGACGAGCAGGGCCGCCATCTGCTGCCTTCCGTGGTCCACTACCAGCAGCAGGGTCACGCGGTCGGCTATGACGCCCGCGCCAACGCCGCGCGCGATCCGGCCAACACCATCAGCTCCGTAAAGCGCATGATGGGCCGCTCGCTGGCCGATATTCAGACCCGCTATCCGCATCTGCCGTATCAGCTGCAGGCCAGTGAAAACGGCCTGCCGATGATTGCGACCGCGGCCGGTCTGCTGAACCCGATTCGCGTTTCCTCTGACATCCTCAAAGCGCTGGCGGCGCGCGCGACGGCAACGCTTGGCGGCGATCTGGACGGTGTAGTCATCACCGTTCCGGCCTATTTTGACGATGCACAGCGTCAGGGCACCAAAGACGCCGCGCGTCTGGCAGGCCTGCACGTGCTGCGCCTGCTGAACGAACCGACGGCGGCGGCGATTGCCTACGGCCTCGACTCCGGTCAGGAAGGGGTGATCGCGGTTTACGATCTCGGCGGCGGTACCTTTGATATCTCGATCCTGCGCTTAAGCCGCGGGGTATTTGAAGTGCTGGCGACCGGCGGGGATTCCGCGCTGGGCGGCGATGACTTCGATCATCTGCTGGCGGATTATATTCGCGAGCAGGCGGGAATCAGCGATCGCAGCGATGCGCGCGTGCAGCGTGAACTGCTGGATGCGGCCATCGACGCCAAAATCGCCCTGAGCGATGCGCAGACGGTTACCGTAAACGTTGCGGGCTGGCAGGGTGAGATCGCCCGCGACCAGTTCAGCGATCTGATTGCCCCGCTGGTGAAACGCACCCTGCTGGCCTGCCGTCGCGCACTGAAAGATGCGGGCGTTGAGGCGAACGAGGTGCTGGAAGTGGTCATGGTGGGCGGTTCGACTCGCGTGCCGCTGGTGCGCGAGCGCGTGGGTGAATTCTTTGGCCGCACGCCGCTGACCTCCATCGACCCGGACAAAGTGGTTGCCGTGGGCGCCGCAATCCAGGCCGATATCCTGGTCGGCAACAAGCCGGACAGCGAAATGCTGCTGCTGGACGTCATCCCGCTGTCGCTCGGGTTAGAAACCATGGGCGGCCTGGTGGAGAAAGTGATCCCGCGTAACACCACTATTCCGGTGGCGCGCGCGCAGGAGTTCACCACCTTCAAAGACGGCCAGACCGCGATGTCCATCCACGTGATGCAGGGCGAGCGCGAGCTGGTGCAGGACTGCCGCTCTCTGGCGCGCTTTGCGCTGCGCGGTATCCCGGCGCTGCCTGCGGGCGGGGCGCATATTCGCGTCACCTTCCAGGTGGATGCGGACGGTCTGCTGAGCGTCACGGCGATGGAAAAATCGACCGGCGTGGAATCGTCCATTCAGGTGAAGCCGTCCTACGGCCTGACCGATGGCGAAATCGCCTCCATGATTCAGGACTCAATGAGCTACGCCGAGCAGGATGTGAAGGCGCGTATGCTGGCTGAACAAAAAGTTGAAGCCGCCCGCGTGCTGGAGAGCCTGAACGGCGCGCTCGCTGCCGATGCCGCGCTGTTAAGCGCCGCTGAGCGCCAGGTGATTGACGACGCTGCCGCGCATTTAAGCGCAGTAGCAGAAGGCAATGACGCTGACGCAATAGAAGAAGCCATTAAAAACGTTGATAAACAAACCCAGGACTTTGCTGCTCGCCGCATGGACAAATCTGTCCGCGTCGCGCTGAAAGGCCAGTCCGTGGACGAGGTTTAATATGCCAAAGATTGTTATTTTGCCTCATGCGGACCTCTGTCCGGATGGCGCTGTTCTGGAAGCGAAGACCGGTGAAACCATTCTCGATGTTGCCCTGCGTGCAGGTATCGAAGTGGAACACGCTTGTGAAAAATCCTGTGCCTGCACCACCTGCCACTGCATCGTGCGTGAAGGTTTCGACTCTCTCGTCGAGAGCACCGAAGACGAAGACGACATGCTGGATAAAGCATGGGGTCTGGAGCCTGACAGCCGCCTGAGCTGCCAGGCCGCGGTGACCGATGAAGATCTGGTCGTGGAATTCCCACGCTACACCATCAACCACGCACGCGAGCATTGATATGGGACTGAAGTGGACAGACAGCCGTGAAATCGGCGAAGCGCTCTACGACGCGAACCCGGATCTCGATCCGAAGACCGTACGATTCACCGACATGCATCAGTGGATCTGCGATTTAGAGGATTTCGACGACGATCCAAACGCATCCAATGAAAAAATTCTGGAGGCGATTCTGTTAGTCTGGTTAGATGAAGCAGAATAAATAACATAACGGGCTGCCTTCAGGCGGCCCGTTTGCTAGTTGCTAATAAGGAAAAATAAAATGACCGAAGCGATGAAGATTACGCTCTCGAATCAGCCTGCTGACGCGCGCTGGGGCGAGAAAGCCACCTACAGCATTAATAACGACGGCATTACCCTGCACCTGACGGGCAAAGATGATTTGGGCCTGATCCAGCGCGCCGCCCGCAAAATTGACGGCCTGGGCATTAAGCATGTCTCCCTGGAAGGCGAAGGCTGGGACACCGACCGCAGCTGGGCATTCTGGGCAGGCTACAAAGGGCCGAAAGGCACCCGCAAAATCGAGTGGGCTAACCTCGACGAAGCCGGTCAGAAAGAGCTGGAAAGCCGCCTGCAAATCATCGACTGGGTGCGCGACACCATCAACGCCCCGGCGGAAGAGCTCGGTCCTGAGCAGCTGGCGCAGCGCGCGGTTGACCTGCTGTGCGGCGTGGCGGGCGAGAAAATGTCCTACCGCATCACCAAAGGTGAAGACCTGCGCGAGCAGAATTACATGGGCATCCACACCGTGGGCCGTGGTTCTGAGCGTCCTCCGGTCCTGCTGGCGCTGGATTACAACCCAACCGGCGATAAAGCGGCGCCGGTCTTTGCCTGCCTGGTCGGGAAAGGCATCACCTTCGACACCGGCGGCTACAGCCTGAAGCAGAGCGCGTTCATGGACTCCATGAAGTCCGACATGGGCGGCGCGGCAACCATCACCGGCGCACTGGCGTTCGCCATTACCCGCGGTCTGAACAAGCGCGTGAAGCTGTATCTGTGCTGCGCGGACAACATGGTGAGCGGTAACGCCTTCAAGCTGGGCGACATCATTCGCTACCGCAACGGCAAAAACGTCGAAGTGATGAACACCGACGCCGAAGGCCGTCTGGTGCTGGCCGATGGTCTGATCGACGCGTCTGCCCAGAAGCCAGAGCTGATTATCGACATGGCGACCCTGACCGGCGCGGCAAAAACCGCCCTGGGCAACGACTACCACGCGCTGTTCAGCTTTGACGACAAGCTGGCTGCTCGCCTGCTGGCAAGCGCCGCTGCGGAAAACGAGCCGTTCTGGCGTCTGCCGCTGGCCGAGTTCCACCGCAGCCAGCTGCCGTCCAACTTTGCCGAGCTGAACAACACCGCGAGCGCGGCGTACCCGGCGGGTGCAAGCACGGCGGCAGGCTTCCTGTCCCACTTCGTTGAGAACTACCACGAAGGCTGGCTGCACATCGACTGTTCCGCAACGTACCGTAAAGCGGCGGTTGAGCAGTGGTCCGCTGGCGCGACCGGTCTGGGCGTGCGTACCGTGGCGAACCTGCTGACGGCTGAGTAATCTTTATTGCCCTCACCCTAACCCTCTCCCAAGGGGAGAGGGGATGGTTTGCTCCCTCTCCCTTGAGGGAGAGGGCTGGGGTGAGGGGAAATGCATCATCTGGAATTGTTATGTCCGAAACCAAAAACGAATTAGAAACCCTGCTGGAGCAGGCGGCGACCGAGCCCGCCCACCGTCCGGCATTTTTCCGCACGCTGCTGGAATCCACCGTCTGGGTGCCGGGCACCGCGGCGGAAGGTGAGCAGGTTGTCGAAGACAGCGCGCTGGATCTGCTGCACTGGGAGAAAGACGACGGCACGTCGGTGATCCCGTTCTTCACCTCGCTGGAAGCCCTGCAGGAAGCGGTAGAAGACGAACAGGCGTTCGTAGTGATGCCGGTGCGTACCCTGTTCGAAATGACGCTGGGCCAGACGCTGTTCCTTAACGCGAAGCTGCCGACCGGGAAAGAGTTTACCCCGCGTGAAATCAGCCATCTGATAGGTGAAGAAGGCAACCCGCTCAGCACCCAGGAAGTGCTGGAAGGGGGCGAAACGCTGCTGTTGTCTGAAGTAGCCGAGCCGCCCGCGCAGATGATTGATTCCCTGACGACGCTGTTCAAAACCCTGAAACCGGTTAGACGCGCGTTTCTCTGCTCCATTAAAGAGCGTGCGGACGAGCATCCGGTTCTGCTGATTGGTATTGAGGCGGACGGCGATATCGACGATATCATTCAGGCCGCGGGAAGCGTGGCGACCGACACGCTGCCGGGCGATGAGCCGATTGATATCTGCCAGGTGAAGAACGGCGAGAAGGGCATCAGCCACTTTATTACCGAGCACATCACCCCGTTCTACGAGCGTCGCTGGGGCGGCTTCCTGCGCGATCTCAAAACCAACCGCATCATCTGATTACGGCGGGGTGAATATCACCCCGTTGCTTCCAGCAGCAGTAAATCCATCAGCAGCACCAGATTCGACTCAAACGACGTCACCCCCGCGGCTTCGGCGGCGAAGTGTACCGCTTCGTCATAGAGGGCAAAATGCACGTCCGCCATCCCCGCCAGCGTATTGGCCGAGGCGCGGGTAAACGCGACAATCGTCATACCGACGTTTTTGGCAATCCGCGCTTTATCCAGCACCTGCTCCGTTTCGCCGCTGCGCGAGACGGCAATAAACACCTGATAGCGTGAGGCGTTGCTGAGGAAAATATTCCGGCTGTCCCCCGGCCCGGAGATAAACGCCGTTTTGCCCAGCACCTGTAGCTTCTTGGTCAGGTACTCCGCAAACAGATAGGAAAACCCGGCCCCGTAGAGAAAGAAGCTCTCTTTCTGGCGCAGCAGGTCGGCAAACTGCTGGCGCTTCTCCTGCGTGACCCACTGGAAGGTGTGCTGATAGTTGGCGATAAACTGATTAAACAGCGCCGGGAGTTCAGGAAGCGACTGCCCCTGAGCGGCAATATGCGGCGTGTCGGAGAGCAGCTGCTTGCAGTGCCATATAAACTCGCTAAAGCCGCTGAACCCCAGCTTCTGACACAGCCGCATGATGGTGGCGGTAGAAACAAACGTCGCCTGCGCCAGCTCGCGTACCGTGATGTTGCCCACCAGCAGCGGGTGCTCCGTGAGGTGGGCGAGGACGCGATACTCCGCGCGGGTCAGCGACGCACCGCGCGTTAACAGCGTGGCCAGGCGGTTATCCATTATTTCGCGGGTTCGACAGGCAGATCGTCCCGCGCACCCCATTCGCTCCAGGCGCCGTCGTAGAGCGTGACGTCGTTCGCGCCGAGCGTGGCGAGCGCCAGGATCACCACGCAGGCCGTGACGCCGGAGCCGCAGCTGGCAATAATCGGACGATGTAAATCCACGCCAGCACGGTCAAAAATGGCGCGCAGTTCGTCGGTGGTTTTCAGCTCGCCCTCAAACACCAGATCGCCCCACGGCACGTTCAGCGCCCCCGGAATATGTCCGCGCTTCAGCCCCGGACGCGGTTCATCCGCTTCGGCATTGAAGCGCGGAGCAGGACGGGCATCGACGATTTGCGCCGTTTTTTCATGGCTCACGACCAGCACGTCGGTCAGGCGTTTCACCACGTGCGCGTCGAACGTGGCGTCGAACTCGCCTTCCGGCAGCGTCACGTCACCCTGCTGGAGCGGCAGCTCGTCGCGCTTCCAGCCCGCCAGCCCGCCCGCCAGAATAGAGACTTTTTCCACGCCGAAGTTCTTCAGCATCCACCATGCGCGCGGGGCGGAGAAGAGGTTACCTTCATCATAAACAACGAGGTGTTTGTCTTTGCTGACGCCCAGCTCGCGCATCGCCACAGAAAACGCTTCCGGGCGCGGCAGCATGTGCGGCAGGGGAGAGTTGCGATCGGAGAGGGCTTCGATATCAAAAAATACCGCGCCAGGCAGATGTCCGGCACGGTATTCCGCGACCATATCGCGAAGGTGTTCCTGCCCGGCCGGGGCCATACGCGCGTCAATAATCTGAACTTCCGGATCGTCACCGTGCTCAATCAGCCAGTCGGCGGCGACAAAATATGAGGTGGACATGGGTTGCCTCCATTCTTTTCCGTAAAAAAGGATTGTCGGTGTTTTTTCTGACACCGACAAGCAAACCACGTTCAACTCGCGAGCAAGCCCCTATTTTTTCACCGTTTCGCCGTCCTGCCAGGCTTTTTTCAGCGCAGGCCAGTAGTCGCGGTTGGCCTCGATCATCTCATCCAGAATCGCTTTCGCGTGTTCCATGGTCGGCACGGTGCGGTTGAGGGTAAACGCCTGCAGGGCTTTCTCATAGCTGCCCTCGATGGTGGCCTCTACCAGCAGTTGTTCAGAGGCGAGCTGCTGTTGCAAAAGGGTCTGATGGAACAGCGGCACCTGACCGACGCGAATCGGTTCCGGGCCTTCGGAGGTGATATAAGCGGGCACCTCCACCACGGCATCGTAAGGCAGGTTGGTAATCGCCCCGCGGTTTTCCACCATCACCAGATGGCGGCTCCGCAGGTTAAAGGCCAGCGAGCAGGCGACATCGACGATAAACTCGCCGTGAACGCCTACGTGGAAGGCGTCCGGCAGGATCCCGGTGCGCTTATATTCTTCGGCTGCGGCGAACAGCTTTTTCTCGCGCCCGTCCATCACTTCATTGGCGCGGGTATAGTCCGGGTTCTGATGCTCCACGATCTGGTTCGGCATCAGGTAGTACTGCAGATACGGGTTCGGCAGATACTCCGGGAAGTTGTCCATGATCGGCTTAATGTTGCGCCAGGTTTTGACCCATGATGGATCGGAATGCTGCGGATCGGTTTTAGCCGCATCTTCCGTCAGCAGGCCAAACTTCGCGATATGTTTACGCAGTTCGGGAAGCTTGTCTTCGCCGTCCACCAGCACGCGGGTAAACCAGCCGAAGTGGTTCAGGCCGAAGTAGTCCACCTCCAGCCTGCGGCGATCGACACCCAGAATCGCCCCCATATTGCGCATCGCGGCGACAGGCATATCGCAGATGTTCAGCACCCGCGCATTTGGCCGCAGCCGCCGCACGCCCTCCGCGACGATCGCCGCCGGGTTGGAGTAGTTCACGATCCAGGCTTTTTCGTGCGCGTAGCGATCGACCAGATCGATAAGCTCCACCATCGGCAGGATCGTGCGCAGTCCGTAGGCCAGGCCACCGGGCCCGCACGTTTCCTGGCCGACCACGCCGTGGCGCAGCGGGATCTTCTCATCCTGCTCGCGCATCTTGTACTGGCCGACGCGCATCTGGGCGAAGACGAAATGCGCGCCGCTGAACGCCACTTCCGGGTCACTGGTGACGGTGAACTTGATGCTCTGGCTGTGGTCGCGAATGACCTTTTCGACGACGGGCGCAATGGTGTTCTGGCGCGCCTCGTCGATGTCATAAAGGCGGATTTCGGCCAGCGGGAAATCCTGCAGGCGCACCATCAGGCTTTTCACAATGCCCGGCGTGTAGGTGCTGCCGCCGCCGGCAATCGACAGAATAAATGGGGGTGTAAACATCTTTAGCTCCTTTCAGAGAAACGTCTCAACGGCTTCTCGCATTTTTTTGACGTGCAGCCCGTAGACCACCTGAACGTTGTTACCTTGTTTGATAATCCCTTTCGCGCCGGTCGCCTTGAGCCGCGGCTCGTCGATAATGGCGACGTCCTTCACCGTGACGCGTAAGCGGGTGTAGCAGTTGTCCACCACCTCAATGTTTTCCCGGCCGCCCAGACCCGTCACGATGGATTCGCCCAGCCCGTCGTTATTGCCCTTCGCCTGGTACTCCTGCTTGCTGTAGAGGCGCGTTTCCCGATCGTCATCCTCACGGCCCGGCGTTTTCATGTTGAAGCGCAGGATCAGGAAGCGGAACACCACGAAGTAGAGGGCAAACATGATCAGCCCGACCACGATGTACATCGGCCAGTTGGACTTCTCCGTGCCGAGCGGCAGGTTGTAGAGGATGAAGTCGATAATCCCGTTGGCGCCGATGGCGTGAACGCCCAGCAGCGAGAACAGCATCATGCCGATGCCGGTCAGCACCGCGTGCACCACGAACAGCAGCGGAGCGACGAACAGGAAGGAGAACTCAATCGGCTCGGTCACGCCGACCAGCAGCGAGGTCAGCGCCGCCGGGATCAGAATGGCTTTCGCAATGGCTTTACGCTCCGGCTTTGCGGTCATATACATCGCCAGGGCTGCGGCAGGCAGGCCGAACATCTTGCTGATGCCGCGCGCGTCCCACACCACGGTGCTGCTGAGCTGCTTCACGTCCGGGCAGGCCATCTCGGCGAAATAGATATTGCGTGCGCCCTGATAGGTTGCGCCGCACACCTCCTGCGTGCCGCCCAGCTCGGTATAGAGGAACGGGGTATAAACCAGATGGTGCAGGCCGGTGGGGACCAGAATACGTTCCAGGAAACCGTAGATTGCCACGCCCAACGGCCCGGAGCCTTTGATGGCCAGCGCCAGGGCGCTAATGCCGTGCTGGGCATACGGCCACAGCTCACTCATCACCACGCCGAGCAGCATGGAGACGGGAAGCATGACGATGGCGACAAAACAGTGGCCGGAGTAAATCGCCATCGCGCCGTTAAACTGTACGCTGGAGTATTTGTTGTACAGATATCCGGAGAGCGCCCCGGTCAGGATCCCGGCAAAAACGCCCATCTCCAGCACCTGCACGCCCAGTACCATGGTCTGCCCGGCCGCTTTCATCTGGGCCGCTGGCGCCAGCGCGCCCTGCAGCTGTAGCGTGACGTTCATGGCGTTGATGAACACGACAAAGGTCACCAGACCAATCAGCGCGGCATAGCCTTTATCACGCGTCGCCAGACCAATCGGGATCCCGACGGCAAACACCAGCGCCAGGTTGACCAGCACCGACACGGCAGATTTCGCGATAAGCTGACCAAGGTGCTGAATCAGCGGATGGCCCAGAAACGGCAGGTATTCAGCGAGATTACCGTTACCCAGAACGTTACCAAAGGCGATAAACAGACCGACGATCGGTAAGATAAGTACCGGTCCGTACAATGATTTTCCGAAATTTTGTAGGGCGTTCACGGCTCGTTTCATGGCTTTCTCTCTTTTTGAACCGCGCACTCGGGGTGCGTCATGGTCATAAAACTAGCAGCCTTCGGGCGAGCTTAGCCAGCTATCTTCTTGTTTTAAAAACAAATGACTTGAAAGGTAACATGTGACGTTATGTGCTGTGATCGCGGTTCCATCACGGCGTAGCGGCGTGATGCCGTTCTGCGAGACGCTTTCCAGATTTTAAAATTGGCCTTTTTGAATTAATGAAACTTGCGGATAATACTTATCCGGACGACGACCAACAGGCTCCATGGGCCAGGGACAAAGGATGAAACCGTTTCGCTTAGCCGCGCTCTCTCTTGCGCTGCTCACCACGTTTACGCTTGTCGGCTGTGATAACAGCGACGATAAAACTCAGGCTGCGGCTCCCGCGGCATCCACCGCATCCACACCGAAAGCTGCAGAAAAGCCCAATGCTGAAACGCTGGCTAAACTGGCTGCCCAGACTCAGGGAAAAGCGCTGACGTTGCTGGATACCTCAGAAGTTCAGCTCGACGGTGCCGCCACGCTGGTGCTGACCTTTTCTGTTCCGCTGAATCCCGATCAGGATTTCGCCAAAACGGTGCATGTCGTGGACAAGAAAAGCGGCAAGGTTGACGGGGCGTGGGAACTTGCGCCTAACCTGAAAGAGCTTCGCCTGCGTCATCTGGAGCCTAACCGCAACCTGGTCGTCACCGTTGAACGTGACCTGCAGGCGCTGAACAAGGCCACATTCGGCATTGATTATGAAAAAGCCCTGACCACCCGGGACATTGAACCCACCGTTGGTTTTGCCAGCCGCGGCTCGCTGCTGCCGGGCAAAGTGGTGGAAGGTCTGCCGGTGATGGCGCTCAACGTCAACAATGTTGATGTCAACTTTTACCGCGTGAAGCCGGAATCGCTGGCCTCCCTAGTCAGCCAGTGGGAGTACCGTAACTCGCTGACCAACTGGGAGTCCGATAACCTGCTGAAGATGGCGGAGCTGGTTTACACCGGTCGATTCGATCTTAATCCGGCGCGCAATACGCGCGAAAAATTGCTGTTGCCCCTGAAGGATATTAAACCGCTCCAGCAGTCTGGCGTTTATATCGCGGTCATGAACCAGGCTGGGCACTATAACTACAGCAACGCCGCAACGCTCTTTACCCTAAGCGATATTGGCCTGTCCGCTCACCGTTACCATAACCGCCTGGATATTTTCACTCAGAGTCTGGAAAACGGTGCGGCGCAGTCCGGCGTGGCCGTCACGCTGCTGAACGATAAAGGCCAGACTCTCGCCGAGGCGAAGAGCGATGCCGACGGTCATGCGAAGCTTGAAACGGACAAAGAAGCCGCGCTGATTCTGGCGAGCAAAGACGGCCAGACCACGCTGCTTGACCTCAAGCTTCCGGCGCTGGATCTGGCGGAGTTCGATATTGCCGGTCGCCCCGGCTACAGCAAGCAATTCTTTATGTTTGGCCCGCGCGATCTCTATCGTCCGGGTGAAACGGTGATCCTCAACGGCTTACTGCGCGACAGTGACGGTAAGCCGCTTCCCGATCAGCCCGTAAAACTTGACGTGCTGCGCCCGGATGGACAGGTTGCGCGTACGATTGTCGTCAAGCCAGAGAACGGGCTCTATCGCTTTAACTATCCGCTGGACAGCGGGGCGCAGACCGGTATGTGGCATATCCGCGCCAACACGGGCGATAACCTGCAGCGCCTGTGGGACTTCCACGTCGAAGACTTCATGCCCGAGCGTATGGCGCTCAACCTGAGCGGACAAAAATCGCCGGTTTCACCGCAGGATAACGTGGACTTTAACGTGGTGGGCTATTACCTGTATGGCGCACCGGCCAACGGTAATTCTCTGCAGGGCCAGCTTTTCCTGCGTCCGCTGCGTGACGCGGTGGCTGCGCTGCCGGGCTTCCAGTTTGGTGATATCGCTGAGGAGAACCTGAGCCGCAGTCTGGATGAAGTTCAGCTTACGCTGGATGAGCAGGGGCGTGGGCAGGTAACCACCGAAAGCCAGTGGAAAGAGGTCCACTCTCCGCTGCAGCTGATCCTGCAGGCCAGCCTGCTGGAGTCCGGCGGCCGTCCGGTGACGCGTCGCGCTGAGCAGGCCATCTGGCCAGCGGCTGAGCTGCCGGGTATCCGCCCTCAGTTCGCCAGTAAAGCCGTTTACGACTACCGCACCGATACCACCGTCAACCAACCGATTGTTGACGAGAACGGCAACGCCAGCTTCGACATCGTTTATGCCGATGCCAGCGGAGCGAAAAAAGCGGTTTCCGGTTTACAGGTACGCCTGATCCGTGAGCGCCGCGACTACTTCTGGAACTGGTCTGAGAGCGAAGGCTGGCAGTCTCAGTTCGATCAGAAAGACCTGGTCGAAGGCGAGCAGGAGCTGACTCTCAAGGCCGACGAGACGGGTAAAGTCACCTTCCCGGTGGAGTGGGGCTCATACCGTCTGGAGGTTAAAGCGCCTGATGAGATGGTCAGCAGCGTGCGCTTCTGGGCAGGCTACAGCTGGCAGGATAACAGCGACGGCACCGGGGCTGCACGTCCTGACCGCGTGACGCTGAAACTGGATAAGCCAGCCTATCAGCCAGGCGATACCATTAACCTGCACATTGCAGCGCCGGCAGCAGGTAAGGGCTATGCGATGATCGAGTCCAGCGAAGGGCCGCTGTGGTGGAAAGAGATCGACGTCCCGGCAAACGGGCTTGATCTCGCTATCCCGGTCGACAAAGCCTGGAAACGTCACGATCTCTACCTGAGTACGCTGGTGGTTCGTCCTGGGGATAAATCGAAATCCGCCACGCCGAAACGCGCGGTCGGCCTGCTGCATCTGCCGATGGGCGATGAAAATCGTCGTCTGAACATTGCGCTCGATAACCCGCAGAAAATGCGTCCAAACCAGACGCTCTCTGTGAAGGTGAAAGCCAGCGTGAAAGAGGGTGCGGTTCCGCAGAAAGTGAACGTACTGGTCTCGGCGGTTGACAGCGGCGTGCTGAACATCACCGATTACGTTACGCCCGATCCGTGGCAGGCTTTCTTCGGTCAGAAACGCTACGGCGCGGATATCTACGATATCTACGGCCAGGTCATCGAAGGGCAGGGCCGCCTGGCCGCGCTGCGCTTTGGTGGTGACGGTGATGAGCTGAAGCGCGGCGGTAAGCCGCCGGTGAACCACGTCACCATTATTGCCCAGCAGGCACAGCCGGTTACGCTGGATGCCAACGGAGAAGGCACGATTACGCTGCCGATTGGTGATTTCAACGGCGAGCTGCGTCTGATGGCGCAGGCCTGGACGGAAGACGATTTCGGCAGCAGCGAAAGCAAGGTTGTGGTGGCTGCGCCGGTCATTACCGAGCTTAACACGCCGCGCTTCCTGGCAAGCGGGGACACCTCACGGCTGACGCTGGACCTCACCAACCTGACGGACAAGCCGCAAACGCTGAATGTCGCCCTGACCGCGACAGGAAAACTGTCGCTGGAAGGCTCGCAGCCGCAGCCGGTTCAGTTGTCTCCTGGCGCGCGCAGTACCCTGTTTATTCCGGTGCGGGCGCTGGACGGTTATGGTGATGGTGAGGTGACAGCACAGGTTACGGGCCTGCAACTTCCGGGCGAGACTTTCGCACCGCAGCAGAAGAGCTGGAAAATCGGCGTGCGGCCGGCATTCCCGGCGCAGACGGTGAATACCGGTGCCATGCTGAACCCCGGTGAGTCCTGGACCGCACCGGCGCAGCATAGTAACGGTTTCTCTCCTGCTACCCTGCAGGGACAACTGCTGCTGAGCGGCAAACCACCGCTTAACCTGGCGCGCTATATTCGCGAGCTGCAGGCGTATCCGTATGGCTGCCTGGAACAGACCACCAGTGGCCTGTTCCCGTCGCTCTACACCAACGCGGCGCAGCTGACTGCACTTGGCATCAAGGGCGACACCGATGACAAGCGCCGTGCAGCGATTGATATTGGCATCTCCCGTCTGCTGCAGATGCAGCGTGAAGACGGTGGTTTTGCGCTATGGGATAAAAACGGTCCGGAAGAGTACTGGCTGACGGCCTACGTGACCGACTTCCTGGTGCGCGCGGGCGAGCAGGGTTACAGCGTACCTGCCGATGCGGTGAATAACGCCAATAACCGCCTGCTGCGCTACCTGCAGGATCCGGGCATGATGTCCATTCGCTACAGCGACGATACTCAGGCCAGCAAGTTTGCCGTGCAGGCCTATGCCGCGCTGGTGCTGGCACGTCAGCAAAAAGCGCCGCTGGGCGCGCTGCGTGAAATCTGGGATCGCCACGGGCAGGCGGCTTCCGGGCTGCCGCTGATGCAGCTGGGCATGGCGCTCAAACTGATGGGCGATGCGCCGCGCAGCCAGCAGGCGCTGGATCTGGCGCTCAAAACCCCGCGCAACGACAGCAAAAACTGGATGGCCGATTACGGCAGCCAGCTTCGCGATAACGCGCTGATGCTCTCTCTTCTGGAGGAGTACAAGCTGCTGCCGGATGCGCAAAATACGCTGCTGAATGCTCTGTCTGAACAGGCCTTCAGCCAGCGCTGGCTGTCAACGCAGGAGAGCAATGCGCTGTTCCTGGCCGGACGCTCACTGCAAACCCTGTCTGGTGCGTGGCAGGCGAAAACTTCGCTGTCTGAGGCCGCATCAGGCGGCGATAAGTCACTGGTGCAAAACGTGAGCGGCGACCAGCTTGGCGCGCTGCAGGTGACTAACACCGGTACAGCGCCGCTGTGGGTACGCCTGGACAGCACCGGTTATCCGGAATATGCCCCTCAGCCGAGCTCGAACGTGCTGCAGGTTGAACGTCATATCCTGGCAACCGACGGCAGCAGTAAATCGCTCTCCTCGCTGAAGAGCGGTGAGCTGGTGCTGGTGTGGCTGGACGTTAAAGCCAGCCAGAACGTGCCGGATGCGCTGGTGGTGGATCTGCTCCCTGCGGGTCTGGAGCTCGAAAACCAGAACCTGGCGAGCAGCAGCGCCAGCCTGCAGGACAGCGGCAGTGAGGTTCAGAACCTGCTCAGCCAGATGCAGCAGGCGGATATTCAGCATATGGAGTTCCGCGACGACCGCTTTGTGGCTGCCGTGCCGGTAAACGAAGGTCAGCCGGTCACGCTGGTTTATCTGGCCCGCGCCGTGACGCCGGGAACCTATCAGGTGCCGGTCCCGATGGTGGAGTCTATGTACGTTCCGCAGTGGCGGGCAACGGGGGCGGCCAGCGGCCCGCTGATTGTTGTTCCGTAATATGCGAATGGCACGTCTGACACGCTCCCGCTGGCTATGGCTGGCGGGAGCGCTTCTCATTTTATGGGGGCTGATTGTCGCCGCCGACCGCCTGTGGCCGTTGCCTCTGAAAGAGGTTAATCCCGCCCGGGTGGTGGTAGATGAGAAGGGCACGCCGCTCTGGCGTTTTGCCGATAGCGACGGGATCTGGCGCTACCCGGTTACCATTGAAGAGATCTCTCCCCGCTACCTTGAGGCGCTGATCCAGTATGAAGATCGCTGGTTCTGGGATCACCTAGGCGTAAACCCGCTCTCTGTCCTGCGCGCTGCCTGGCAGGATCTCAGTTCTGGTAAAGTCGTCTCTGGTGGAAGCACGCTCACCATGCAGGTGGCACGCCTGCTGGACCCGCATCCGCGCACCTTTGGCGGCAAAGTTCGTCAGCTCTGGCGGGCGATGCAGCTGGAGTGGCATCTTTCCAAACGCGACATTCTCACCCTTTACCTCAACCGCGCTCCGTTTGGCGGCACGCTGCAGGGCGTCGGGGCGGCAAGCTGGACCTATCTCGGCAAACAGCCGTCGCAGCTCAGCTATTCCGAAGCGGCGCTGCTGGCGGTACTGCCGCAGGCACCCAGCCGCTTGCGTCCGGACCGCTGGCCTGAACGGGCCGAGGCGGCGCGCAACAAAGTGCTCGACCGCATGGTAACGCAGGGCGTCTGGTCCGCGAAGCAGGTTAAAGAATCACGGGAAGAATCGGTATGGCTGGCGCCCCGACAGATGCCGCAGCTGGCGCCGCTCTTTGCGCGCATGATGCTCGGCAAAAGCCGCGACGCAAAAATTGTCACCACGCTGGATGCCGGACTGCAGCGGCAGCTGGAAGAGCTGGCGATGAACTGGAAATCTCGCCTGCCGGCACGCAGCTCGCTGGCGATGATCGTCGTGGATCACACCGATATGAAAGTGCGCGGCTGGGTCGGCTCGGTGGATATTAACGATGACACGCGTTTTAGCCACGTGGATATGGTCAATGCGATCCGATCCCCGGGATCGGTGTTAAAGCCCTTTATTTACGGTATGGCACTGGACGATGGCCTGATCCATCCCGCCTCGCTGCTCCAGGACGTTCCCAGAAAAACCGGTGATTATCGCCCCGGGAATTTTGACAGTGGGTTCCACGGACCGGTCAGCATGAGTGAAGCGCTGGTGCGCTCCCTCAACCTGCCCGCGGTACAGGTACTGGAAGCCTACGGGCCAAAACGTTTTGCCGGGATGTTGAGCAACGCAGGCTTGCCGCTGATCCTGCCTGCGGGGGCGCAGCCAAATCTTTCTCTGATCCTCGGCGGGGCAGGCGCGCGGCTGGCCGATATCGCCGCGGCCTACAGCGCGTTTGCCCGACACGGTAAGGCGGGGAGGCTGCGGTTACAGCCGGGCGATCCGCTCATTGAACGTCCGCTGCTGTCGCAAGGCTCGGCGTGGATTATTCGCCGTATTCTGGCGAACGAGGCGCAGCCGCTGCCGGATAATGCGTTACCGCAGATCGCACCGCTGGCGTGGAAAACCGGCACCAGCTACGGTTACCGTGATGCCTGGGCGATTGGTCTTAATGCCCGCTACGTAATAGGCATCTGGACAGGACGACCGGACGGCACGCCCGTAGCGGGGCAGTTTGGTTTCGCCAGCGCGGTTCCACTCTTAAATCAGGTTAATAACCTGCTTCAGTCACGCTCAACGGTAGACGAAGCCCGCCTGCCGCGCGACCCGCGTCCGGAGAGCGTCGGGCGGGGCGTGATCTGCTGGCCGGGCGGCCAGTCGCTGCCGGAAGGAAGTGAAAACTGTCGGCGTCGCCTGTCGACCTGGCTGCTGGAAGGGAGTGAACCGCCCACGCTGCTATTGCCCGAACAGGAAGGGATACGCGGCATTCGTTTCCCGGTCTGGCTGGATAAAACGGGTAAACGCGTGGCGGCAGATTGCCCTGATGCAACTGAAAAAGTCCTGGATGTCTGGCCGCTGCCGCTGGAGCCGTGGCTGCCGGCAACCGAGCGTCGCGCGGTACGGGTCCCTCCTTCCTCAACCACCTGTCCTCCGCTATCGCAGGACGCACCTGCGCCACTCATCCTGACAGGCGTGCGTGAAGGGGCCGTCATCAAACGTCTGCCGGGGGAATCCCGCGTTTCGCTGCCGCTTCAGGCGACCGGCAATAGCGGCGAGCGCTGGTGGTTTTTGAACGGTGAACCGCTGAATGTGAAGGGAAGAGTTTACACATTACAGCTTGATAAATCGGGCGATTATCAGTTACTCGTTATGGATGAGACCGGTCAGGTCGCGACGGTGAATTTTACGTTGCAGTGACCTGAAAATAGCTTTCTGATGTGAGCTGTTGCTAAAACTCGTCTTATTTTAAAAAAATGTTACCTGAATCCATAGGCAATGGCGCTATTGCTCATTATAATCCGCGCCACACCATACTCAGGTATGCAAAACAACAGAACATTGACAGAGGTTATCATGGCTATTGAACGTACTTTTTCCATCATCAAACCAAACGCGGTGGCAAAAAACGTTATTGGCAGCATCTTCGCTCGCTTTGAATCTGCAGGGTTCAAAATTGTTGGCACCAAAATGCTGCACCTGACCGTTGAGCAGGCTCGCGGTTTCTACGCTGAGCACGAAGGTCGCCCATTCTTTGACGGCCTGGTTGAGTTCATGACCTCCGGTCCAATCGTGGTATCCGTGCTGGAAGGCGAAAACGCAGTACAGCGTCACCGTGACCTGCTGGGCGCAACCAACCCGGACAACGCGCTGGCAGGTACTCTGCGCGCTGACTACGCAGACAGCTTCACCGAGAACGGTACCCACGGTTCTGACTCTGTTGAATCTGCTGCACGCGAAATCGCTTTCTTCTTCGCAGAAGGCGAAGTGTGTCCACGCACCCGTTAATTTAACGGTTTCGTTTACACATTATTTTCGTAAATGCCGCGTCCAGACGTGGCATCCCTGCGCCAGACTTTGTACAATGCAACGCCCCGGACGAGCAGACTGCTTTCCGGGGCGTTTCTATTCAACCCTCCATGGGCCATAACGTGTAACAACGAGGCCGGAAAATATTATGTCTGAATTAGTTAATACCTCCGAAGTCGCCATTCCTGCGGTTCCCAATAAAAATGGAAAAATCAACCTGCTGGATCTGAACCGTCAGCAGATGCGCGAGTTCTTTAAAGAGATGGGCGAAAAGCCGTTTCGTGCCGATCAGGTCATGAAGTGGATGTACCATTACTGCAGCGACAATTTTGATGACATGACTGACATCAACAAGGTCCTGCGCAACAAGCTCAAGGAAGTGGCTGAAATCCGCGCACCGGAAGTGGTGGAAGAGCAGCGCTCAGCGGATGGCACCATCAAATGGGCGATTGCGGTCGGCGATCAGCGCGTTGAGACCGTCTACATCCCGGAAGAAGACCGCGCCACGCTGTGTGTCTCCTCTCAGGTAGGCTGTGCGCTGGAGTGCAAATTCTGCTCAACCGCGCAGCAAGGCTTTAACCGTAATCTGCGGGTGTCAGAAATTATCGGCCAGGTCTGGCGTGCCGCGAAAATCGTCGGTGCGGCAAAAGTAACCGGTACGCGTCCTATCACCAACGTGGTGATGATGGGGATGGGTGAGCCGCTGCTGAACCTGACCAACGTCGTTCCGGCGATGGAAATCATGCTGGATGACTTCGGTTTTGGTCTGTCCAAGCGTCGCGTCACGCTGTCTACCTCTGGCGTTGTGCCTGCGCTGGACAAGCTGGGCGATATGATTGACGTTGCGCTGGCGATCTCCCTGCATGCACCAAACGACGAAATTCGTGACGAAATTGTGCCGATCAACAAAAAGTACAATATCGAAACCTTCCTCGCTGCGGTGCGTCGCTATCTGGAGAAATCCAACGCCAACCAGGGCCGCGTCACCATCGAGTACGTGATGCTTGACCACGTTAACGACGGTACCGAACATGCGCATCAGCTTGCTGAACTGCTGAAAGATACGCCATGCAAAATCAACCTGATCCCATGGAACCCGTTCCCGGGCGCGCCGTATGGCCGTAGCTCGAACAGCCGTATCGACCGTTTTTCCAAGGTGCTGATGGAGTATGGTTTCACCACCATCGTGCGTAAAACCCGTGGTGATGACATTGATGCAGCATGCGGACAGCTGGCAGGTGATGTTATTGACCGTACCAAACGTACCCTGCGTAAACGCATGCAGGGCGAGACGATCGCGGTTAAAGCTGTTTGATTATTATGCACTCACGGCGCATTATCTGCGCCGTGAAGCCTGGTCTTACTGAATAATCAGTCAGATTCGTGATGACTGAACAATAATTACGGTGCGTTTCATCCGACTTTCGGGCAGTATGTAACGACGTAACAACAGTTTAGCCGTACGGGCAGGGCTGTACTGTCATCTCCGGGCTGACAGTCTTATACTCTCTGTTCAAGGTTAACTGACCAGAAGTTTCGCGGTGCGGGTGGCATTGTGACTCACCGGCACCTGAACCCTTATTTTTCACGTACCAGTAGTTGTAGCGAATGAATACTGAAGCCACTCACGACCAACATGAAGCACTCTCCACTGGCGTTCGTCTTCGCAACGCCCGTGAACAACTCGGACTCAGCCAGCAAGCCGTTGCGGAACGCTTGTGCCTGAAGGTTTCCACGGTTCGCGATATTGAAGAAGATAAGGCACCTGCCGATCTGGCTTCAACGTTCTTGCGCGGTTATATCCGCTCTTACGCAAAACTGGTCCATATCCCCGAAAATGAATTACTGCCAATGATGGAGAAGCAGGCACCGGTCCGTGCAGCAAAAGTTGCGCCGATGCAGACCTTCTCCCTGGGGAAACGTCGTAAAAAACGCGATGGCTGGCTGATGAGCTTTACCTGGCTGGTGCTGTTTGTGGTGATTGGCCTGACGGGCGCATGGTGGTGGCAAAACCACAAAGCCCAGCAGGAAGAGATCACCACCATGGCCGATCAATCCTCTGCTGAACTCAACCAGGCCGGAAGTGAGAATGCCCAGAACGTGCCGCTGAATAACGACGGTGCAGCGTCCTCAAGCGAGCCACAGACCGCAGCGCCAGACGCGTCGGCGACCGATGCAGCACAGGCTCCGTCAGCAACGGCTAACACCGCTGCGCCGCAGGCTCAGGATCAAAATGCGGTTGTTGCCCCTTCTCAGGCGAATGTTGATACTGCAGCGAACGTGCCTGCGGCTACTCAGCCTGCAGACAATAGCGCAGCGTCTCTGCCAACCAACCCGGCGGGTACGGCAACAGCAGCCGATCCCAACGCGCTGGTGATGAACTTCAGCGCCGACTGCTGGCTGGAAGTGACTGACGCGACAGGTAAAAAACTGTTCAGCGGCCTGCAGCGTAAAGATGGCACGTTAAACCTAACCGGCCAGGCTCCCTATAAACTTAAAATCGGCGCTCCGGCAGCGGTACAGATCCAGTATCAAGGAAAACCTGTCGACCTGAGCCGCTTTATCAGAACTAACCAGGTTGCACGTCTTACCGTTAATGCCGAACAATCAGCAGCACAGTAACAGACGGGCAACGCGGGAGATTTTTCATGCATAACCAGGCTCCGATTCAACGTAGAAAATCGAAACGGATTTACGTTGGGAATGTGCCAATCGGCGATGGGGCACCTATCGCCGTTCAGTCGATGACCAACACGCGCACTACCGATGTAGAAGCGACGGTCAATCAAATCAAAGCATTAGAACGTGTAGGCGCGGACATTGTTCGCGTCTCCGTCCCGACCATGGATGCCGCTGAGGCGTTCAAACTGATCAAACAGCAGGTCAGCGTTCCGCTGGTGGCTGATATCCACTTCGACTACCGCATCGCACTGAAAGTGGCCGAATACGGCGTCGATTGCCTGCGCATTAACCCGGGCAACATCGGTAACGAAGAGCGTATCCGCATGGTCGTGGACTGCGCCCGCGATAAAAATATTCCTATCCGTATCGGCGTTAACGCCGGTTCCCTGGAAAAAGACCTGCAGGAAAAATACGGCGAGCCGACGCCACAGGCGCTGCTCGAATCCGCGATGCGTCATGTCGATCATCTCGATCGTCTTAACTTCGAACAGTTCAAAGTCAGCGTAAAAGCGTCCGACGTGTTCCTGGCGGTGGAGTCTTATCGTCTGCTGGCAAAACAGATCGACCAGCCTCTGCACCTCGGGATAACCGAAGCGGGCGGCCTGCGCAGCGGCTCTGTAAAATCTGCGATCGGTCTGGGGCTGCTGCTCTCTGAAGGGATCGGTGACACCCTGCGCGTCTCGCTGGCGGCCGATCCGGTCGAAGAGATCAAAGTCGGTTTCGATATCCTGAAGTCGCTGCGCATTCGCGCGCGTGGGATCAACTTCATTGCCTGCCCAACCTGCTCGCGTCAGGAGTTTGATGTGATCGGGACGGTGAATGCCCTGGAGCAGCGTCTGGAAGACATTATCACCCCGATGGACGTCTCCATCATCGGCTGCGTGGTAAACGGTCCGGGTGAAGCACTGGTGTCAACCCTGGGCGTGACCGGCGGTAACAAGAAAAGTGGTCTCTATGAAGATGGCGTTCGTAAAGATCGTCTGGATAATAGCGACATGATCGACCAGCTTGAAGCCCGCATCCGCGCCAAAGCTGCCATGATGGACGAAACACAGCGTATCAGCGTTCAGCAGGTTGAAAAATAACGTGATGGGAAGCGTGCCGCTTCCCATGTATGATTGAACCCATTCTTTGGGTTTTTTTTGTATATAGAAAGAGAATAAACGTGGCAAAAAACATTCAAGCCATCCGCGGCATGAACGATTATCTGCCTGGCGAAACCGCCATCTGGCAGCGCATAGAAGGCACACTGAAGCAGGTGCTCGGCAGCTACGGTTACAGCGAAATCCGTTTGCCGATTGTAGAGCAGACCCCGTTATTCAAGCGCGCGATCGGTGAAGTCACCGACGTGGTTGAAAAAGAGATGTACACCTTTGAGGATCGCAACGGCGACAGCCTGACCCTGCGTCCGGAAGGTACGGCGGGCTGCGTACGCGCCGGCATCGAACATGGTCTTCTGTACAATCAGGAGCAGCGCCTGTGGTATATCGGCCCAATGTTCCGCCACGAACGTCCTCAGAAAGGTCGTTATCGTCAGTTCAATCAGCTGGGTGTGGAAGTCTTTGGCCTGCAGGGCCCGGACATTGACGCCGAACTGATTATGCTGACCGCCCGCTGGTGGCGCGCCCTCGGTATCGCCGATCACGTTTCTCTTGAGCTGAACTCTATCGGTTCTCTGGAAGCACGCGCTAACTACCGCGATGCGCTGGTGGCGTTCCTGGAACAGCATAAAGAGAAGCTGGACGAAGACTGCAAACGTCGCATGTACAGCAACCCGCTGCGCGTTCTGGATTCCAAAAACGCGGATGTTCAGGCACTGCTGAACGATGCGCCTGCGCTGGGTGACTACCTTGATGAAGAATCTCGCGAACACTTCGCGGGCCTGTGCAAGCTGCTTGAAGCGGCAGGCATCGCCTATACCGTGAATCAGCGCCTGGTGCGCGGTCTGGACTACTACAACCGTACCGTGTTTGAGTGGGTGACCACCAGCCTCGGTTCTCAGGGCACCGTATGTGCGGGCGGCCGTTATGACGGTCTGGTTGAGCAGCTTGGAGGTCGCGCAGCCCCTGCTGTTGGCTTCGCGATGGGCCTTGAGCGACTTGTTTTGCTGGTTCAGGCAGTTAATCCGGAATTTAAAGCAGATTCCGTTGTCGATATATACCTGGTGGCTTCAGGCGCGGAAACGCAGTCTGCGGCGATGCAGCTTGCCGAACGCGTGCGCGATGCGCTGCCGGGCGTTAAGCTGATGACCAACCATGGCGGCGGCAACTTTAAAAAACAGTTTGCTCGTGCCGATAAGTGGGGCGCAAGTATTGCACTGGTGCTGGGCGAGTCCGAAGTGGCTAACGGCGAAGTGGTGGTGAAGGACCTGCGCTCTGGTGAGCAGACAACGGTAACGCAGGACGGCGTTGCGGCGCACTTGCGCACTCTATTGGGCTAAGGAGAAGGACTGCGTGGAAATTTACGAGAACGAACACGATCAGGTCGACGCGATTAAGCGCTTCTTTGTTGAAAACGGCAAAGCGCTGGTTGTTGGGGTTATTTTAGGTGTCGGTGCGCTGGTGGGCTGGCGTTACTGGAACAATCATCAGGCAGATTCCGCGCGCGGCGCGTCCCTGTCCTATGAAAATACCGTGAGCGCAATTCGTGCCGATCAGCCGCAAACGCTGACGGCGGCAGAAAAATTTGCGGCTGACAACAAAAACACCTACGGTGCACTGGCTGCGCTGGAAGTGGCTCAGCAGTACGTTGATAAGAACGAACTGGATAAAGCCGCTGCACAGCTCTCTCAGAGCCTTGCTGCGGCAAGCGATGAGAACCTGAAAGCGGTGATCAATCTGCGCCTGGCACGTATTCAGGTTCAGCAGAAAAAAGCTGACGATGCGCTGAAAACGCTCGATACCATCAAAGGCGAAGGTTTTGCTGCCATCGTTGCCGATCTGCGCGGTGAAGCACTGCTGAGCAAAGGTGACAAAGCGGGCGCGCGTAAAGCGTGGCAAGCTGGCGTCGAGAGCAATGCTTCACCTGCGCTGAGCGAAATGATGCAGATGAAAATAAATAATTTGTCCGTCTGAGAGGGACCCGATGCAATTGCGTAAATTACTTCTGCCAGGACTGCTTTCTGTTACGTTATTGAGTGGTTGTTCACTGTTCAGTGGCGAAGAAGACGTTGTGAAAATGTCCCCACTGCCGACGGTTGAAAACCAGTTTACCCCATCCACCGCGTGGGATGTCTCCGTGGGCAATGGGATTGGTGATTTCTATTCCAACCTTCATCCTGCGTATGCAGACAACGTTGTCTATGCCGCTGACCGCAAAGGTACCGTGAAAGCGGTGAACGCCGATGACGGGAAAGAAGTCTGGTCCGTTAACCTGGCGGAAAAAGACGGCTGGTTCTCCCGTAAACCTGCACTGCTCTCTGGCGGTCTGACCGTTGCCGGTGGCCATGTCTACGTGGGCAGCGAAAAAGCGCAGGTTTATGCGCTGAACAGCAGCGACGGTTCTATTGCCTGGCAAACAACCGTAGCGGGTGAATCCCTGTCTCGTCCGGTGGTGAGCGACGGTCTGGTGCTGATTCATACCAGCAACGGCCAGCTGCAGGCGCTGAACGAAGCTGACGGTCTGGTGAAATGGACCGTTAACCTGGATATGCCTGCGCTCTCTCTGCGCGGCGAATCCGCGCCGGCTACCGCATTTGGTGCTGCCATTGTGGGCGGTGACAACGGTCGCGTGAGCGCCGTGCTGATGCAGCAGGGTCAGATGATCTGGCAGCAGCGTATCTCTCAGGCTACTGGCTCAACGGAAATCGACCGCCTGAGCGACGTAGACACAACGCCGGTCATCGTGAACGGTGTGGTTTACGCGCTGGCCTATAACGGCAACCTGACCGCGCTGGATCTGCGCAGCGGCCAGATCATGTGGAAACGTGAGCTGGGCTCTGTGAACGATTTCATCGTTGAGGGCAACCGCATCTATATGGTCGATCAGAACGACCGTCTGCTGGCGCTGAGCACCGAAGGCGGCGTGACGCTGTGGACGCAAAGCGATCTGCTGCACCGCCTGCTGACCGCACCGGCGCTGTACAACGGTAGCCTGGTGGTTGGCGACAGCGAAGGGTATATGCACTGGATCGATCCGGATAACGGCCGCTTTGTTGCACAGCAAAAAGTCGACAGCTCTGGCTTCCTGACCGATCCGGTTGTGGCCGACGGCAAACTGCTGATTCAGGCAAAAGACGGCACGCTGTACGCGATCACGCGTTAATTACCCGGCGGTTGTAGTATACTAAACGGCTCCTGTTCACTCAGGAGCCGTTTTGACATTTTTAAAAACGCCGCGAAAGCGACGTTATTTTGAATTTTATGAGGCTTCAAACATGGTACCTGTGGTCGCGCTTGTCGGGCGCCCTAACGTTGGAAAATCCACTCTTTTTAACCGTTTAACACGCACCCGTGATGCGCTGGTTGCGGATTTCCCGGGGCTGACGCGTGACCGTAAGTACGGTCGTGCAGAGGTGGAAGGACGCGAGTTCATCTGTATTGATACCGGTGGTATTGACGGCACAGAAGACGGCGTTGAAACCCGCATGGCGGAACAGTCGCTGCTGGCGATTGAAGAGGCGGATGTGGTGCTGTTTATGGTGGATGCGCGCGCTGGCCTGATGCCGGCGGACTCCGCTATTGCCAAACACCTGCGTTCACGCGAAAAGCCGACCTTCCTGGTGGCGAACAAAACTGACGGTATCGATGCCGATCAGGCCGTCGCGGATTTCTGGTCTCTGGGCCTGGGTGAAATCTACCCGATTGCGGCATCGCATGGCCGTGGCGTCACCAGCCTGCTGGAAACCGTTCTGCTGCCGTGGGTTGACGAAGTAAACCCGCCGGAAGAAGTGGACGAAGACGCTGAATACTGGGCGCAGTTTGAAGACGGAGAAGAGGGCGAAGAAGAGCCTGAAGACGACTTCAACCCGCAGGATCTGCCGATCAAGCTGGCCATCGTGGGTCGTCCAAACGTAGGTAAGTCTACGCTTACTAACCGTATTCTGGGTGAAGAGCGCGTGGTCGTTTACGACATGCCGGGCACCACCCGTGACAGTATCTACATCCCTATGCAGCGCGACGAGCGCGAGTATGTCCTCATCGACACCGCCGGGGTGCGTAAGCGCGGGAAAATCACCGATGTGGTGGAAAAATTCTCCGTTATCAAAACCCTGCAGGCGATCGAAGATGCCAACGTAGTGCTGCTGGTCATCGACGCACGCGAAGGTATCTCCGATCAGGATCTCTCTCTGCTCGGCTTTATCCTCAATAGTGGGCGCTCACTGGTTATCGTGGTCAACAAGTGGGATGGCCTGAGCAATGAAGTGCGCGAGCAGGTGAAAGAGACCCTCGACTTCCGTCTGGGCTTTATCGACTTCGCCCGCGTGCACTTTATCTCTGCGCTGCACGGCAGCGGGGTGGGTAACCTGTTCGAATCCGTGCGTGAAGCGTACGACAGCTCCACCCGTCGTCAGAGCACCGCGATGCTGACCCGCATCATGAATATGGCTGCTGAAGACCATCAGCCGCCGCTGGTGCGCGGCCGTCGCGTGAAGCTGAAATATGCCCACGCCGGTGGTTACAACCCGCCAATCGTAGTAATTCACGGCAACCAGGTGAAAGACCTGCCGGATTCCTACAAGCGCTATCTGATGAACTACTTCCGTAAATCGCTGGACGTAATGGGCACGCCTATCCGTATCCAGTTCAAGGAAGGGGAAAACCCGTTTGCCAACAAGCGCAACACCCTGACGCCAAACCAGATGCGTAAGCGTAAGCGCTTGATTAAGCACATTAAGAAAAGCAAATAAGCTATCAGGACGATTCACCCACCAGCACAAAACACCCAAAGCCCGCATCTGCCGGGCTTTTTTGTTATCATGGGCTATCATAAAGGCGCAACAAAGCGCATGATTGGCGTGTACACAGAGGTGTACCCATGGTCATTAGCCAAAGTTTTGGGTATACCTCTAAGCAATTTGGGTACATTTCGCGGTGTACCCAATGGATCACGGTAAGGATTTTCAGGTATTCGCACATGCCAAAACTTACAGACATGCAGATCCGCGCATGGATTAAGAGCGGGGAACGCTTCGAGGGGCGAGCAGACGGTGACGGCCTCTATCTGAGGTTTCGAAAAGAGGATAAAACTCCTTTTTGGCGCTATCGATATAAGCTGGTGGGGAAGGCACGCACCATGATGATCGGTTCTTATTCCGATTTCTCACTGGCAAAAGCCCGAGATATAGCGAAAGAGCTATCCGCGCGGGTAGCGCTCGGGTATGACGTAGCCGCAGAGAAGCAGGAGCGCAAGGCTGAGGCAATAGCCAAGATTGAGGCTGAGAAGAACGCCATTCACGTTTCAGAGCTTGCCGCTGAGTATTACGCCCGCCAGATAGAAACCACTTACAAACACCCGGAACTTTTCCGCAGCAGCCTGCAAAAGAACATCGTTGCGCTCATCGGAAAGATGAAAGTAGAGGACGTTCGCCCGCGCCATATTGATAGCATTTTGCAGGACGTACTACAGCGCGGTTCTCCTACAGTCGCTAATGATGTATTGAGAATGCTAAAGCGCCTGTTTGATTACGCTGTGGTGCGCGGAATGATTGAGGTGAACCCCGCTATATCCTTTGGCTCGAAGGATGCCGGGGGCAAGGAGCAGGGGCGAAAACGCGCCTTATCACGCGATGAATTAATCCAGTTCTTTAAAGCGCTACGCCGTGGGCGCGGGATAAGCAGGGAAAACGAGCTTACTTTCAAAATCATCCTTGCGCTGGGTGTCAGAAAGATGGAGCTATGCGCCGCAGAATGGGCTGAGTTTGATTTAAAAAATGCCGTCTGGCACCTGCCGGGAATCCGCGCGAAGAATGGCGATGATATCGATATTCCGCTGCCGCAGCAGGTAATCGAGTGGATCGAAGAAATAAGGCTCTTTGCCGGAGACAGTCGCTGGTTAATTCCGGCCAGGCGAGCTAGAACGACCTCACACGTCAGCCGCGCCACCCTGAATATGGTTATGCCCGCCGTCCTGAAAGAAATGCCGGATGTTGAGCCGTTCAGTATTCACGATCTGCGCCGCACGATGCGCACTCAAATGGCAGCGTTGGGGATTGACCCTGTGATAGCTGAGCGATGCCTGAACCACAAAATACCGGGCGTTGAGGGTATCTATAACCGTCATGAATATTTCGACGAACGCAAAGCAGCGCTGGCACAATGGGCCGATCTGCTGGTGGCCTTAGACAGTGGTGAAGATTACAACGTAACACCAATCAGAATAGTGAAGTAAACGGATAGATTGAGCCTAGCCCGACGGGGTGAAAAGCGGAGGCCTTACCGCCTGACTCAATCGCTCATTAAGGCATGGCGCGAAAGGTGACGCGATGACAAGGAAAAACGATAGCCAAAATGATGTAAATGTATGGAAACGTAACAATATTCCTGCATTAGAATTTTGCACTCTGCCAAGAGCCGCAGAGCTGCTCAATTGCCATCTAAATGATTTAATTCATTTTATTCAAATTGGCGCTATTGAAATTTGTTTATCACTTCATGATTTTGAAGCGGCGCTATTTACACTTGGCCCTTGGGAAGAATCAAATGAATGGGAGGAAAAGTTCCCTCCTAAACTGATGACAAAATACACAAACAAATCACCTTTAAGCCTGTTTATGCCAAAAGCTGAATTTGATATGAATCCAGCATCAACCGTTCGAGTTAAGCGGTTTTATCAAAACAAAGACATTCCTGGGTTAAAGAAACCAATTTTATATCTTTCCGGACTTTGGGCATTATCAATAGGTTACCTGCCTTCTTCATTTTTCGGCGCCTTAAAAAATAATGAAGAAATCTCATTCACAGCTTTCAACCTCTCATTTAAAGAAGCAGATGTTCCATTAAGCGCTGATGATTTTGACAGTGATGACTACGTGATTATGGCTCATCCATTAACAGAACACCTTTACTCATCTGGCTTGCTAAATGAGGCAGAAGTCAAACCGATTGCAACCATCACGGCAAACGATATTTTTGTTACCAAGTGTCAGATTGAAAAAATATACAACTCTATTGGGAGGGATATACCAAATCTCATAAATGGAGGGGTTAGCCAACCTCAATCACCTGAAACAATGATAGAGAAACCAGTCAGAACAACAGCAAAACAGGCAGAGCTTATTGTCGCCTTACTTAAAGGCATTGGCTTAACCGATGATGATCTAGTCGGCAGCGTTTCACAGCTGAGAGCTAAAGCCAACAATAAAGTTAATGGACTACCATTCCCGGATGATGATAAGCCGCTGATTGAATGGTTGCGGAGAGGAGGAATCAGTCGATAACGGAATTATGATAATTCCGGGGAGTTTTCTGATAACTCCGATACATTACAATCAGTTGCGCCTATCGTATCTCGTAACAACTCAACAAGAATCAAAAAGAGGTTACGAGAAGCATGAACATAGAGACCATCCCCACCAAAGGTTATATACGACGCTTTCGCTTAGCTGAATTGCTGGGCGTTAGCGTATCTACTATCGACCGCAAAGTACGTGACGGCTCGCTTCCTCGCCCGGTAAAACTAGGTGAAAAGATCACCGCATTTGACGCGGTAGAGATTCATAACTGGCTGGCTGAGCGCCGGGGAAAGGTGGCGTAATGGAAAAGAAAAACCGCCCCGTACAGCAGGCGGCTAACTCAGATATTCGCACGTCTGATATTACGCCGACCACCAGCCCGGTACAAGTACCTAAGCGTACCCCAAAGAAACACCGCGCCCGCGTCTATATGCTGCGCACTGGCGTAGAGGGATGGACAGAAAATGATATTCTGCGCTACTGCCGTCTTTCATCCGGGCGTAATTATGCGTCTGAACTGGAGCGCCAGCTTGATATTCAACTAGAGCGTATCGACGAGAAAAACCCGGATGGTATCGGCGCACACCTGCGCTACCGCTTTTCCTGCCGTGGCGACGTTCTCAAGGTGATCCAACTTGTGAACCATAACGCCGCCATTAATGAACATCACGGGTTATCTCAGCAGGATATTGCCGACATTCTGAACCTCTACCCGGACGCATTTAACGCCGCATAACGGAGCCGAAAACATGACTATCGAAAAAAGCCGATTCAATTCGGAGGCCGCCCCACAATCCAACGCCTGCCAGAAGGATATTCTTGCCGTTACTGAAAGCGATATTTCCGTTATCCGGTTTGAGGGTAAGAAAGTCCGTATTGTGAATTGTGACGGTAATCCGTGGTTTATTGCCAAAGACGTTTGCGAGGCGCTGGAGCTATCTAATCACAGCATGGCAATTGCCGCGCTTGATGACGATGAAAAGGGGGTAAGTTTAACTTATACCCCCGGAGGTAATCAGAACATGCGGACAGTTTCAGAGTCTGGCTTCTACAAACTGATCGCCCGCAGCCGCAAGGCCACCACTGCCGGAACGTTCGCACATCGTTTCACTAACTGGGTATTCCGCGAGGTTATCCCGTCTATTCGTAAAACTGGCTCCTATGGTGTGCCGTTCGCCTTCCTGAACGACCACAGCAAACGCAAAGCAGCTTACGACAAGAAGGCCAGCAAGCGCGGTAAAGACCTGCAAGCCTGCAAAGGTGAGAAGTCCCGACTGATCGCCGAAGAAGCTGAGTTATGGCGCAAGTATCAGCCTCAGTTACCGGAGGTTCACTAATGCCCGCCGTCCAGAATAAAGCCTTTCCCCTGGCTGGCCTGATGTGTACCTTGCGCGGGATCGCGCACACGCATGAGGGTAAAGCTGGCATAACAGTGCCAGCTAATGCCAGCTCCTCATTTTCTCGTCGTGGTGACGAGGAGAGTTTCGAGACCAGTACGCGCGTGCGCGAAGGTGAGTTTCTGGAGTCCATAAAAAAGGGCTTGCCGACTATCGCCAACCCGGTTTATGGTTATAGCGCACCAGCAAAATCTGGTGCCGGGATTGGTCTCCCGGAAATGATTAAGGCGATACACGACGCGCCTAGCGTCTTTTTTTGTGTCGTTAGCTCAGTACACCTCTTTTTCAACGATGCGGGTATAATCCGTATCGCTCACAAAATTATGGTGGGCTGCGCGGGGGCTTCTTCGGAAGCGCCGGGTTCCTTGATCACCGGTAAGACCAACTCTGCGCAGTCCACCACCAACAAGATTGGTCTCTTCGGTGGTGGATATATTCCACTGATCAAGGAGGCTGCCGCTATGCTGGCTACTACCCCTACCCAAAATCCGCAATTTATCTGGCTAATCGCAGCCGTTCGCCGCGACATGCCGACAATTACCGCCAAAATCCATCACATTGCTGCTGAAACTGAGCGCGAAGCTCGCCGCACGCTGGCGCGGGATCACGTCTGTTTCTTTGCAGGCCGTATCCGTCTGGAGGTGGCAGCATGAACATTAACGCTTTATACCGCCATCCGTCCGAGCTTGAAGCCGAAGCGATGTTATCCCGCGAGCAGGCTTACCCGGATGATTTTACGCTGGCAGACCGAACAGCAGAACGTATGACCCGCGCCCGCAATGGGCTGGCTCACGTTATGACTGATTTAGCCACTCAACTAAACGATGAACAGGCCGAAATCGTGTATTGCTGGCTGAGTAAAGTCCTGGCGATTGTCGATATGGCCAGAATTGATGCGGAGGGCAGCGCATGAGCAACGCACCGACCATTAAACCGGGAAATCCCGACCTGTTCCACGCAGAAGCCACACCGCACGGCGTAAACATCATGACCCGCAATGATGCCGGGATGTATGAGCATGTTGCTCTTATCAGCTACGAGAGCGCCGTGAACGGCCTTGACGCCGGAGAGTACGACGATAAGCCAGATATCGGATACGCCATTCATTTTGCCGTCGCTGATGGCGGGGCGCGTGGCTGGTTCGACTTCACCGCGCAGCATAACGTCACTATGTGGCGCTGGCTGATTGCGGCCTGTTTCGTTGCTGAAATGAAGCGCGAGAACGGCACAACCTCCGTTACTGAGTCTGACGGCACATCATCGCAGGTAGCGATTTACTCCAATGGCAAAGCGGCACTTCCGGTTTATCCGTTCGCGGAACGTCTTGCGATGGCGAACAACATCGAGGGCGCAATGATTGAGCGATACGGCATTGAGCAGGGAACGGCGAACGCCATTGTTTTTTATCAGGCCATGATCGACACGGAGCGCGGCGAGCTGACCCCGTTCGGACGTGAAACGCTGGCAGAGCTACACGATCACTTCATTGCTGATCTGGATGAAAACGGCTGGCCTGAAATGCCAGCGGCGCACTGAGGGAGGTAACACGAATGCGTAATATCGACATTATCCGCGAAGTGACCAGCGCCGCCGCTGGTAAATGGCCTTATGTGCTGGCTGGCCTGTCTATCGACGTTCCTGATTCATCGCGCCGCCATGCCCCCTGCCCTGCATGTGGCGGTACGGATCGCTTCCGGTTCGATGATAACGGGCGCGGCAGCTTTATCTGCAACCAGTGCGGCGCGGGCGACGGGCTGGATTTAATCAAGCGGGTTAACAACTGCGACACCACGGAGGCGGCGAGGCTTGCCGCTGATGTGCTGGGTATTGATTACCGGGCAGCGGAAACCAACCCGACAGCAGCCAGCCAGAGGCGGGAGCAAATGGAGTCTGAGCGCCAGCAGCGCGAGCAGGAGCGCCAGAAACAGGCAGCAGAGGACGCAGAGCAGCGAAGGGCTACGTTTGCCCGTCTGTATGCCGGAATGCGCCTGAGATCCATACAGGGAGAATCTGAGTACCTGCAATCAAAAGGGCTGACCGGGTTTAACTATCCGGTTATGCCGGATGGTTCGTTATTGCTGGAGCTGGTGGACGAATCCGGCGCAGTGGCAGCAGCGCAGACCATTACACCGCAGGGAGAGAAGCGACTTCTGACAGGTTCAGCGAAGCGCGGGGCATATCACGCCGTAAACGCACCAGAACAGCCGCAGAGCGTATTAATTGCCGAGGGGCTGGCTACCGCTCTTTCTGTTCACCTGATGCGCCCGGAGGCGCTCACACTGGCGGCAATGGACGCCGGGAACCTGATCCACGTTGCCGGAGTAATGCGCCGGAAATACCCGCAGTCGCAAATTATTATCGCCGCAGATAACGACCACCCTACAGCAGCCTCCGAAACCGGAGCCACCAACATCGGGAAGGAGGCCGCAGAGAAAGCAGCTTTATCCGTGGCTGGCTGGGTGGCGCTGCCGCCGACAGACCATAAAGCCGACTGGGACGACTACCGCCAGCAAAACGGGCTGGAAGCCGCTACAGCCGCTTTTAACGATTCGATGTACCAGATTCAGGGGGATGCCGTGAAACCACAATTGCAGGCCATTGAGGGCGGTAAAACTGACCACCCAGAGAAAGACCCACTAAAACCCCACATTGAGAGCCGCAAAGATGGCGTTTTCTGGGTAACGCCGAAGGTGGACAAGGAAAGCGGGGAGATCATCAACGCTGAAAGCTGGTTATGTTCACCGCTGGAGGTTATCGGCACGGGACGCGACGACAAAGATCAGTATCTTATTATCTCATGGCTGGCATTCGGTGCAGACATACCGACAACAGCGGCTATCCCGCTGGCTGATATTGGCGAGCGTGAAGGCTGGCGCACTCTGAAAGCTGGTGGCGTCAACGTCACCACGAAAAACAGCCTACGGGCGATTCTTGCAGACTGGCTACAGCGGAGCGGCTCGCGTGAATTGTGGCGCGTTGCTCATGCTACAGGCTGGCAGTGCGGGGCATACATCATGCCGGACGGGGAAATCATCGGCACGCCTGAAAATCCTGTACTGTTCAGCGGGCGAAGTTCAGCCGCCGCCGGGTATACCACCGCAGGAAGCGCGGAAAGCTGGAAAAGCAGCGTTGCACGTCTGGCCTACGGTAATTACGCCATGATGACCGGGATCGGCGCGGCACTGGCTGCCCCGATAATCGGGCTGGTGGGCGCTGACGGTTTCGGCATTCATTTCTACGAGCAGTCGAGCGCAGGCAAAACCACCACGGCAAACGTTGCCAGCAGCTTATACGGCAACCCTGATTTACTCCGCCTGACGTGGTACGGAACGGCGCTGGGGCTGGCTAACGAGGCCGCCGCCCACAATGACGGCCTGATGCCACTGGATGAAGTGGGGCAAGGCGCTGACCCGGTAAGCGTGTCGCAGTCTGCCTATGCACTGTTTAACGGCGTGGGGAAATTGCAGGGAGCGAAAGAAGGCGGGAACCGGGATTTAAAGCGCTGGCGTACCGTGGCAATCAGTACCGGGGAAATGGATTTAGAAACGTTCATTGCCACCGCAGGACGCAAGACCAAAGCCGGGCAACTGGTGCGCCTGCTGAATATCCCGCTGAGTAAGGCGGTACGCTTCCACGACCACCAGAACGGCAAACAGCACGCCGACGCGCTGAAAGATGCTTACCAGCACCATCACGGTGCTGCCGGGCGGGAGTGGATCAAGTGGCTGGCAGACCACCAGCAGCAGGCGATTGATACCGTGCGTGAATGTGAAGCCCGCTGGCGCAGCCTTATTCCTGCTGACTATGGCGAGCAGGTACACCGTGTGGCCGCACGCTTTGCCATTCTGGAGGCAGCGTTACTGCTGGGCGGCGTTGTCACCGGATGGGATGCTCAGACGTGCCGTGATGCGATACAGCACAGCTACAATGCGTGGTTGCGTGAGTTCGGCACGGGGAACAAAGAGCACCAGCAGATTATTGAGCAGACGGAGGCGTTTCTTAATGCGTATGGGTTCAGCCGTTTTGCGCCGTTCCCCTACAGTTCTGCCGACATGCCCGTTAAGGATCTGGCGGGGTATCGTCAGAAGGGGAACCACGACAGCGACCCTATAATCTTCTACACCTTTCGCGGCGCATTCGAAAAGGAGATCGCGCAGAACTTTAACCCGACGCAGTTCGCCGAAGTTCTGAAAAATGCCGGGATGCTGAAACCGCCAGCCAGCGGGCGTGGTTATCAGCGTAAATCACCGCGAATCGACGGGCGACAGATTAACGTTTACGTCCTGACCTTCCGACCAGAGGATTATGCCCCACCAGAGGAATAGCATTTGTCACATGCGTAAAAAGGGTGTTGGTTCAGTTAGTTCAGTTGGTTCAATATGTAAAGATTATTGTTTTATAAGAGTTTTTATTTTCATTCTGAACCAACGCTGAACCAACAAATGCTCGTTTTGAACCAACATGTTTTGATAAGGGCATTCACTCTGGCAGGCAGTGAACCAACAGAAAGCCATGCTGAACCAACACAAAATCGCTGATGTTGGTTCAGAAAAAAACAGTGCTGGCGCGGGCTGGCGGGCAGTGAACCAACTGAACCAACTGAACCGACACTATTTTTGCTTACTATGAAAAAAAATCAGCAGGCGTCCCACAATAAGACAGTGCCGGGTAATCTTCATTAGCAAAACTAATAATCGAGGTATTCGCAAAATGACAGCACAGATATCAGCCTACGGGCGGCTGGTGGCAGATCCCCAGACCAGAACGACGAACAGCGGAATCAGCATGACAATGGGGCGTTTAGCGGTGGCACTGCCCTGCCATGCAGCAGAGGGCGGAGAGGTTACTTTCTGGCTGGGCGTGGTGGCATTCGGCAAACAGGCCGACGCACTGGCAGGACACGTTAAAGGCGATTTAGTCAGTGTTGCCGGAACAATGCAGGTCAATCAGTGGACGGGCAAGGATGGAGGAACGCAGCAGGGGTATCAGGTAGTAGCCGACGGCGTGATCAGTGCGAGGACAGCAAGGCCGGGCGGAAAGCGTGGCGCGTCAGCTAGCACAAATGAAGTCAACAAAGGCCATACCACGCAACCCGCGCCGGGATGGGAAATATATAACACCCCTGATGATTTTGACCAGCGCCAGCCATTCGACGATGAAGCGCCATTCTGAGGGAGATAAACATGGTAAACGACAGCAAAGCCGAGGCTTTGGAGGCAAAGGGGCTGTATCGCAGGGCAGCTACACGCTGGCAGGAAGTCATGATGCTTTGTGCTGAGGACGATGATCGGGAATGGGTAAAGCAGCGCCGTGATATGTGTCTGACGAACGTGAAGCGCCCGCCAGTGAAAACCGATGATTACGGCGATCTGCATAAAGCAGTCACTGAGACACAACACCGCATGGGGATAGCGCAACCGAACGGTAATGCCTTCCGGTTAAATGGCGGCAAGAAGCAACGACAGCCCACCAGCGGGGGCGACAGCTCGCAGTAATGTTCGCACTAAAACGGCTGTAAATTCTGGACTGTTCTTGACAGATTTTAAATCCTCGTAGCGCTAAACCCGCGCCAGTCGTGGGCTGGAAGCCAGAACGTGATTTAGGTTGTCCAAAATATTCTGGTTCGCGCCACTGGTTCGCAGTACGCAGTCAGGTACGCGGCAAAACTGCGTATTCAACGTGCGCACTACCTGACGAATGCTAACGGTGGCATTGCGTACAGAAATTGCGAATTCGCAGTAATTTGTAAGCGCGAATTGCGCATTCGCAAAATGGTGGAGAGGCTTGATATTTCTGGCTTGGGCGCTATCCGTTCGCAGTAGATGGCGGAAGTTAGATATACAGTTTTATTAAGGTATTGTTAGGGTTTGTTAAGGTTTTTGCGCACAAAAATGCGCACAGTGAGCCGTTAAATGAAAAAAAATAGCCAACAATCAAGATCGGGATGGGGTGGCAAGCGGAAAGGCGCAGGCGCACCATTGGGCAATAATAATGCCGTCAAGCATGGCGAACGCAGTCGGCGGGCATTCTTCCCATTTGAGGGGGGCGAGGCGCTTTCTCCGCTGGTGCGAAATCGTGCAAGAAACCTCATGCTGGCTGAGAGATACGGGCTATTACTGGCGAATAATCCGACGCCGGGAACAGAAGAATGGCGCGAGATGACATTGATTAACGGATTCATGGGGCTACATGCCGACAGAATCGCACGGCTTGAGCTGAGTTTAGCGAGATCCGTTTCAATGCAAGCAAGGCGGGATCTGCGAAGGGTTAAAAAAAGCGGCGCATGTTAGCAATCCGTATAGTCACCGATGTTGAAATACTGGACTGTTCAGGACAGAACCAAAGCCCATATGAGGCGAGACCCGCGCCAGTAGTGGACAGAATCACGGGCGTGATTGAGCGTAAGACGGGGAAAGCAGCCAGAGGCATTGGCCTGACTTTGTAAAAGCAAAACGCCCGCACGGGGCGTCAAGGAACGGGATAGACTTCTGCGACAATTTGCATTCGCCGCCAATATAGCAAGCCGTCCACATCAAGCAATAAACTATCACCGGGAGGGGGAGGCCAAATCTCTGCAACCCTGAGCCTTAAGGACTGCCCGCCTCATCGAATGTTTATACCCGCGAAAAATAAAATTTAATCCGGGCGTGTTTCATCCTTCCAGATGGGTATGACGTATGACACCACGCGAAATAGCTTTATTGACCACCGCCAAACTGGAGCACGAAGGCCACCAGCTAACCCCGGCAGATCAACGGGAGATAGAACGCTCAGTTAATGCCATATAGCCCGGCGTGACAAATTCCGCGAAATGATGCGATCACCTGCCTACCAGTGGAAGAAGCCAGCGCCGCGCAGGTAGATATGGGATTATTCCACATGTAACTTATGCGTATTAAGCAAATTTCCTTTATTCACCTTTACAGAATTGTGAGTACGTCAGTATCGTTATCCTTCCGATTCGCATTTATTCAGGATTTGCATGTACCAGCTAAAGATAACCATCCGAGACAGCAAGCCACCTATATGGCGGCGTGTGCTGGTTCCAGAGCAAATCCCCTTTAGTGAACTTCACGCGGTGATCCAGTTGGCTTTTGGCTGGAATGACGAACACCTGTATATGTTCGAGAAAGGGCGTAAAGGTGATCCCGGTAGCGAGTATCGCGTATGGGGTGAGGATGAAAGCATGGGTAATGCGGCAATCACACCACTATGGGCAGCGCTCCAGAATGAGGGTGACAAGCTGGTTTACACGTATGACTTTGGCGACTGGTGGGATTGCCTTATTGTGCTGGAGAAGCAAACACACGATACGAGCAATCAGCCCATTAGCTGCCTGCGTGGGAAAGGCACCACCCCGGCGGAAAACTCAGGCGGCTTGCATGGTTACAATGAATTGCTATTACAGGCCAGAGAGTCTGATAATCCTGAGCAGGCCGAGATCCACAATTTCCTGATGCTGGATATTGAACGCCGGGTTTACGACCTGAGCCGCATCAACGACAGATTGCAGGCTATTAACTGACCCGCATGTATTCACCTGATATTGCGTTATCAGCGCCGCCAGTATCGCGCATAACAGCGCACTGACCGGGTAAACCGTAACGCCCGACCGTTGCGTTAGTTTCACCGCCACGCTTTACCTGACGAGATTCATACACTGTCACACGTTCCAGTAGCCCCCCGGCAACCATGCTTTCGAGCGTGCGCCGTGTAGATTCGAGCTGGTGGCGCTTATCGAACGACACCATGCCATGAAGCAGGTAGGCCACACCCGACACATCGAACGGCGGCGCACCAATCTCACCCGTCACCCATTCGAGGTTATCCGGTTCAAAGTAGCTGAGTATCTCTTTTTTGCGGCTGGTCATTCTCATGGCTGGCTGATTCCTTATTGTGGGACGGCACTATCATACAATAAGAAAATGGCTATCACGGTAAGGATACGGTGAGGTTTCGATAGCACGGCAAGATTACGGCATGGGATCGGAGAAGCTGCGAAACATTCGTAGTTCAAAAAGCGAGCTAAAAAGCAGAGCACTTTGATTTTTGTTGTACACAAGGTTGTACCCATTTTTATTTTACGAATTATAAAAACATTTAAAATCAATGTTGTTTGTGCTGTATTTGTCTTTCACATTAAGAAAAGCAAATAATCTTTACCTGCCTCACGAAAGCCCGCGTTTATCGCGGGCTTTTTTTTGCCAAATCATACCGCCGGTTATCTCTGTGTGAAGTCAATCACTATTCACTTTTAACCAAGTTTAAATCTAAGAAAGTAGACAATCGTCGAATTTTCATCTTAAAGTCCAGGGTCTGGTACTAGACAAAACTAGCGCCTGGTTATCAAATGGTTAACTAACTTTTCGCCGCATGTAAAAAATCGGCCAGATACGTAACTGGCCGGCGTACCTGCTGGTGTTTACAAGCACGACGACATACCTTTCGGGAGAATTATGCAATCCACTGTTAATCAAAAAGAGAGCCGAACGTTCTTCGGCCATCCGTATCCGCTCGGTTCCCTGTTCTTCACCGAGATGTGGGAGCGCTTCTCGTTTTACGGCATTCGTCCGTTACTGATCCTGTTTATGGCCGCCACCGTCTATGACGGCGGGATGGGCCTTGCGCGTGAAAACGCCTCGGCGATTGTCGGTATCTTTGCCGGTACCATGTACCTGGCCGCGCTGCCGGGTGGGTGGCTGGCCGATAACTGGCTCGGTCAGCAGAGAGCCGTCTGGTACGGTTCGATCCTGATTGCGCTCGGCCACCTGTCGATCGCGCTCTCTGCGGTGATGGGGAACAACCTGTTCTTTATCGGCCTGATGTTCATCGTGCTTGGCTCAGGGCTGTTCAAAACCTGTATCTCGGTGATGGTCGGCACCCTGTATAAAAAAGGCGACGCGCGTCGTGACGGCGGTTTCTCGCTGTTCTATATGGGCATCAACATGGGCTCGTTTATCGCGCCGCTGATTTCCGGCTGGCTGATCAAAACCCACGGCTGGCACTGGGGCTTTGGTATAGGCGGTATCGGGATGCTGGTGGCGCTGATTATCTTCCGCGTGTTTGCCGTTCCGGCAATGAAACGCTATGACGGCGAAGTCGGCCTCGACTCTACCTGGAACAGCCCGGTGGTGAAGCGTAACGGCGTGGGCGTTTGGCTGCTGGCGCTGGCGGCTGGCGTGGCAACGATCGTGACGCTGATTGCGCAGGGCGTGATTGTGATTAACCCGGTCGCGGTAGCCAGCGTGCTGGTCTACGTGATTGCGGCGTCCGTTGCCCTCTACTTTATTTATCTGTTTGTCTTTGCGGGGCTGAACCGTAAAGAGCGCGCCAGGCTGTTGGTCTGCTTTATTCTGCTGATTTCAGCGGCGTTCTTCTGGTCCGCGTTTGAGCAGAAGCCAACCTCGTTTAACCTGTTTGCCAACGACTACACTAACCGCATGATTGGCGATTTTGAAATCCCGGCGGTGTGGTTCCAGTCAATCAACGCCCTGTTCATCATCCTGCTGGCACCGGTGTTTAGCTGGGCATGGCCGAAGCTCGCGAGCAAAAACATTCGTCCGAGCAGCATCACCAAGTTCGTTATTGGTATTTTGTGCGCGGCGGCAGGCTTTGGCCTGATGATGCTGGCGGCACAGAACGTGCTGAGCAGCGGTGGAGCGGGCGTGTCGCCGTTCTGGCTGGTGGGCAGCATCCTGATGCTGACGCTCGGCGAACTGTGCCTGAGTCCGATTGGCCTGGCGACCATGACGCTGCTTGCGCCGGAAAGAATGCGCGGCCAGATGATGGGGCTGTGGTTCTGCGCCAGCGCGCTGGGTAACCTGGCGGCGGGCCTGATTGGCGGTCACGTGAAGGCCGACCAGCTGGATATGCTGCCGGATCTCTTTGCTCGCTGCTCCATCGCGCTGCTGATTTGTGCCGCGGTACTGATCGTCCTTATTGTTCCGGTGCGCCGCATGCTGGAAAATGCGCAGACTAAACCGGCAGCTGAAGCCTGATAATGTTCAGCCTACCGGGGCAGTTATCCTGTCCCGGTAAAACCCAACAGGAGAGAATATGTCGATTACCTGCCCGGAATGCCAGGCACCGCTGGAGCCCCAGAACGGCGTAGCGCACTGCGACAGCTGTAATAAAGATATTGCGCTTGTAGCCCGCTGCCCGGAGTGCCATCAGCCACTCCAGGTATTAAAAGCCTGCGGTGCGGTGGACTATTTCTGCCAGAACGGCCACGGTCTTATCTCTAAAAAACGCGTGGAGTTTGTTCGGGCCGAAGGTTAATCGCAGACGCAGCCTTCGCCTTTCTTCCACAGCTCGACCAGCGACTCGGGCGCTTCCTGCTCGGGCACCAGCACGATGATATCGGCGTAGTGCGCCTGATTTTGCCCGGTCCAGACAATCTGGATGCGGAAATAGCGCTGGTCGCCGCTGCCGGGTGAAGAAGCTTGCCCGGGCGGCTGACCGCGTGGAAAAGCCTGCTCCAGGATGCTCACCAGGCGCTGGCGCTGTGCCTCATTGAGCGAGGAGAGCGCGATGGTGCGCTGTCCGCTCAGCTTGGGAATAAAAGCGACGCCGCCTTCCCGGGCCAGCTCAACCACGGCGTCATCCGTCAGTTCCGGAACCTGCATTTACAACACTCCCACCTGTTCCCAGGCTTGTTTAATGGCCGCACCAGCGTCGCTGCCGGAGCGTTTCTCTCCGTGCGCGATCGTCAGCTTTGCGAAGGCCTCAAAATCCGCATCCTGCGCCAGTTTGCGATCGCAAACCGTGTCGTACCAGGCATAACCCGCTTTTTCCCAGGCGTAGCCGCCGATCGCCGTCGCGGCCAGATAAAATGCCCGGTTTGGGATGCCGGAGTTCAGGTGCACGCCGCCGTTATCCTCGCGCGTTTTAATGAAATCTTTCATGTGCGCAGGCTGCGGGTCTTTGCCGAGCAGGGGATCGTCATAGGCGGTGCCGGGTTCAGACATTGAGCGCAGCCCTTTGCCGTTGATCCCTTTAGCCAGCAGCCCTTCACCAATGAGCCAGTCAGCCTTATCTGCGGTTTGCTTCAGATGGTACTGTTTGACCAGCGAGCCAAACACGTCCGACAGAGACTCGTTCAGCGCGCCCGACTGCTCAAAATAGATAAGCCCGGCTTCGGTCTCGGTCACGCCGTGGCTCAGCTCGTGCGCCACCACGTCGATAGCGATGGTAAAGCGGTTAAATATTTCCCCGTCGCCGTCGCCAAATACCATCTGCTGACCGTTCCAGAAGGCGTTCTGATATTCCCGGCCGTAATGCACGGTACCGGTCAAAATAAGCCCTTTATTATCGAGCGAATCACGCTGATATTCTTTCCAGAAGAAATCATGGGTAATACCTAAATAATCGTAGGCTTCATCCACCGCCACATCGCCGTTCGACGGCTGGCCTTCGTAACGCACCTGCGTACCCGGTAGCTCCTGGGTTTGCTTCGCGTCGTAAATATCGCGTTCCAGCTGTCCGGCTTTATTCACGTGCGGCGCGGCGGGTTTGCCCGGCATGTGGGCCATCAGCGTCTGGACGTGGGTTAAGGTCTGACGGGCACAGCGCTGCTGCGGCTCGGAACCGCTTTCGATAATACGACGAAGAATATAAGGTGGAATAACGCTATGAAGATGGGGCATGCTGCTCTCCTTATTAAAAAAGGGAATAGCAGCAGTATAGTAAGTAACCGGCGAGGAATTATCCGGTTTTACGCTGACGCGTCTTTTTCACCGGTTTAATTGATTTCACTTCGCTTTCTACCCAGCCGTCTGAAAGACGCGTCGTCAGCACATCGCCGGTATTCACCTGTTTGGTCTGCTTCAGCACTTTGCCGTCCGTCGCCGTCGTCACGCTATAGCCGCGCGCCAGCGTGGAGAGGGGGCTGACCGCTTCAAGATGGGTCACCGCATTGCCAAAACGCTCGCGGGTGGCGCTCAGCCGCGCCCGGATTGTCTCCGCCAGACGATACTCCAGCTGCTGGATCCGCGTTTGCGTGCGATAAATTTTCGGCTGCGGGTTCTGCTGGTTCAGGCGCTGCGTCACGCGCTGCTGGCGCGATACCGCGCGCTTGAGCTGACTATCCAGCGCGAAATTCATGCGCTGGCGCAGACGCTCCAGCACGGTCTGCTGACGCGCCAGACGCAGCTGCGGGTGCTGCTGCTGAAGACGATGATGAAGCTGGGTAAAGCGGCGGGTACGGTTGGCAAGGAAGTAGTCCATCGCCATCTCAAGACGCTGCTGGCCGTTCTGAATCTGACGCAGCAGCTCCAGCTGGTTGCGGCTGACCACTTCCGCCGCCGCGGACGGCGTAGGCGCGCGCAGGTCCGCGACAAAATCGGCTATCGTTACGTCCGTTTCGTGGCCGACGGCGCTCACCACGGGGATAAGGCTTGCAAAGATTGCCCGCGCCACGCGCTCGTCGTTAAAGCTCCACAAGTCTTCCAGCGAGCCGCCGCCGCGCCCGACGATTAATACGTCGCACTCCTGACGGGCGTTCGCCAGCTCAATGGCGCGAACTATCTGGCCCGGCGCATCGTCACCCTGAACGGCGGTCGGGTAGATGATGACGGGCAGGGAAGGGTCGCGACGCTTCAGCACGTGCAAAATATCGTGCAGTGCCGCACCGGTTTTCGAGGTGATCACCCCAACGCAGTGGGCAGGGGAGGGCAGCGGTTTTTTATACTGCTGGTCGAACAGCCCCTCGGCAGAGAGCCGGGCTTTTAGCTGTTCATACTTCTGCTGCAGCAGGCCTTCGCCCGCAGGCTGCATGCTCTCGACGATGATCTGATAATCGCCGCGCGGCTCATACAGAGTGATATTGGCGCGAACCAGAACCTGCTGGCCGTGCTGAGGACGAAACGTCACGCGACGGTTGCTGTTGCGGAACATCGCGCAGCGCACCTGGGCGGTGTCGTCTTTTAAGGTAAAGTACCAGTGACCGGAGGACGGCTGCGTGAAGTTAGAGATCTCACCGCTGATCCAGACCTGCCCCATTTCCTGCTCAAGCAGCAAACGCACCGTCTGATTCAGGCGGCTGACGGTATAAATTGAGGGAGATTGAGAGGATAACATGTGAGCGGGATCAAATTCTAAATCAGCAAGTTATTCAGTCGATAGTAACCTGCTGAGAGGCAATCGCAAGCTTTTTTATAAAAAAGTGTAGATGCAATCGGTTACGCTCTGTATAATGCCACGGCAATATTTAACCACCCAGGTCAGAGATATTGCCCATGCTACGTATCGCTAAAGAAGCACTGACGTTTGACGACGTCCTCCTCGTTCCCGCTCACTCCACTGTTCTGCCGAATACTGCCGATCTCAGCACGCAGTTGACGAAAACCATTCGCCTGAACATTCCTATGCTCTCTGCGGCAATGGACACCGTGACTGAAGCGCGCCTGGCTATCGCCCTGGCACAGGAAGGTGGCATTGGCTTTATTCACAAAAACATGTCTATCGAACGTCAGGCGGAAGAAGTTCGCCGCGTGAAGAAACATGAATCCGGCATCGTGTCTGACCCACAGACCGTTCTGCCAACCACCACGCTGCACGAAGTGAAAGCCCTGACTGAACGTAACGGCTTCGCCGGTTACCCGGTGGTGACCGAAGAGAACGAACTGGTCGGTATCATCACCGGTCGTGACGTGCGTTTCGTGACTGACCTGAACCAGCCTGTTAGCGTGTACATGACGCCAAAAGAGCGTCTGGTTACCGTTCGCGAAGGTGAAACCCGCGACGTGGTGCTGGCAAAAATGCACGAAAAACGCGTTGAAAAAGCGCTGGTTGTTGACAGCAGCTTCCACCTGCGCGGCATGATCACCGTTAAAGATTTCCAGAAAGCAGAACGTAAGCCTAACGCCTGTAAAGACGAGCATGGCCGTCTGCGCGTCGGCGCTGCGGTTGGCGCTGGCGCCGGTAACGAAGAGCGCGTTGACGCGCTGGTTGCTGCGGGCGTTGACGTCCTGCTGATTGACTCCTCTCACGGCCACTCCGAAGGCGTTCTGCAACGTATTCGCGACACCCGTGCCAAATACCCTGATCTGCAGATCATCGGCGGTAACGTGGCCACTGGCGCAGGCGCTCGCGCGCTGGCTGACGCTGGCTGCAGCGCGGTGAAAGTGGGTATCGGCCCTGGCTCTATCTGTACCACACGTATCGTGACCGGCGTGGGCGTTCCGCAGATCACCGCCGTGTCTGACGCGGTTGAAGCGCTGGAAGGCACAGGTATTCCGGTTATCGCTGACGGCGGTATCCGCTTCTCAGGCGACATCGCCAAAGCGATCGCCGCGGGCGCAGCTGCCGTAATGGTAGGCTCCATGCTGGCCGGTACCGAAGAATCCCCGGGTGAAATCGAACTCTACCAGGGCCGTTCTTACAAATCTTACCGCGGTATGGGCTCCCTGGGCGCGATGTCCAAAGGCTCCTCTGACCGTTACTTCCAGACCGATAACGCCGCTGACAAACTGGTGCCGGAAGGTATCGAAGGTCGCGTAGCGTATAAAGGCCGTCTGAAAGAGATCATTCACCAGCAGATGGGCGGCCTGCGCTCCTGTATGGGTCTGACCGGCTGTGGTACCATTGACCTGCTGCGTACTAAAGCGGAATTCGTACGCATCAGCGGTGCGGGTATCCAGGAGAGCCATGTTCACGACGTGACGATCACCAAAGAGTCCCCGAACTACCGTCTGGGCTCCTGATAAGTTTCCGCGCCCGGCTTCTGCCGGGCGCTCTGTTTTTGTTTCACTTGCCTCGGAATTAGCGTCAATGACGGAAAACATTCATAAACATCGCATTCTCATCCTGGACTTCGGTTCTCAGTACACTCAGCTGGTGGCGCGTCGCGTACGTGAACTGGGCGTTTACTGTGAGCTGTGGGCGTGGGATGTCACGGAAGCACAGATTCGCGAATTCAATCCAAGCGGCATCATCCTGTCCGGCGGCCCGGAAAGTACCACCGAAGAGAACAGCCCGCGCGCGCCGCAGTACGTGTTCGAAGCTGGCGTGCCGGTATTCGGCGTTTGCTACGGTATGCAGACCATGGCAATGCAGCTGGGCGGCCACGTAGAAGGCTCTAACGAGCGCGAGTTTGGCTACGCACAGGTAGAAGTCGTCACCGACAGCGCGCTGGTGCGCGGTATCGAAGACTCCCTGACCGCAGACGGCAAACCGCTGCTGGACGTGTGGATGAGCCACGGCGACAAAGTGACCGCCATCCCGTCTGACTTCGTGACCGTTGCCAGCACCGAAAGCTGCCCGTTCGCCATCATGGCGAACGAAGAAAAACGCTTCTACGGCGTGCAGTTCCACCCGGAAGTGACCCACACCCGTCAGGGTATGCGCATGCTGGAGCGCTTCGTGCGCGACATCTGCCAGTGTGAAGCCCTGTGGACCCCGGCAAAAATCATCGACGACGCCGTTGAGCGTATCCGCCAGCAGGTTGGCGATGACAAAGTGATCCTCGGCCTCTCCGGCGGCGTGGACTCCTCCGTGACCGCGATGCTGCTGCACCGCGCCATCGGCAAAAACCTGACCTGCGTCTTCGTGGACAACGGTCTGCTGCGTCTGAACGAAGCCCAGCAGGTCATGGACATGTTCGGCGACCACTTCGGTCTGAACATCATTCACGTGGAAGGCGAGCAGCGCTTCCTGGACGCGCTGAAAGGCGAGAACGATCCGGAAGCGAAACGTAAGATCATCGGCCGCGTGTTCGTGGAAGTATTCGACGAAGAGGCGCTGAAGCTGGAAGACGTGAAGTGGCTGGCGCAGGGCACTATCTACCCTGACGTGATCGAGTCTGCTGCCTCCGCAACCGGTAAAGCACACGTCATCAAATCTCACCACAACGTGGGCGGCCTGCCGAAAGAGATGAAGATGGGCCTGGTTGAACCGCTGCGCGAGCTGTTCAAAGACGAAGTGCGTAAGATCGGTCTGGAACTGGGTCTGCCGTACGACATGCTCTACCGTCACCCGTTCCCGGGTCCGGGTCTGGGCGTGCGCGTGCTGGGCGAAGTGAAGAAAGAGTACTGCGACCTGCTGCGTCGCGCGGACGCGATCTTCATCGAAGAGCTGCACAAAGCTGACCTGTACAACAAGGTAAGCCAGGCGTTCACCGTGTTCCTGCCGGTTCGCTCCGTCGGTGTGATGGGCGATGGCCGTAAGTACGACTGGGTTGTTTCCCTGCGTGCGGTGGAAACCATCGACTTCATGACCGCGCACTGGGCGCACCTGCCGTATGACTTCTTAGGCCGCGTGTCTAACAGAATAATCAATGAAGTCAATGGGATATCGCGAGTTGTATATGACATCAGCGGTAAGCCACCGGCTACGATTGAGTGGGAGTGAGTGGGTGACTTTTTAATTGCCTGTCTTGATAAAAGAACACCAATAAATTTTATCTATTGGTGTTCTTTTTAATAATATGAAAGATTTAAATTCCCGTATTAAATTAAGAATACTTTATTATTCATAGTCCCAGCCCCATGAATATAAATATTGTATTGCATGAAGGAGAGCACATAAATGGATACTTTTGGATATTGAGAAATAAACCTTCCCACTTAAAGACTTATCTAAGCCCTCAGGCATGTTTATATAACCTAATGTTCTCAATTGTGTTTTTGTTCTTTTCATTTCAGAGTAAAGTTGTGGGGATTCTCTCAGTTTGAAGTGCTCTTTATTTCCCTGATGGATTAAATCGTCAAGGTAATTAGCACTTATGGAAAGATTGGCTTTTAGATTGTTGTGCAACGTATTGAAGTTAATAATTTCTTTTTGAACGTTGCTCATCAACTCTTTTAGTTTAGATTCATCAAGTCTTGCTTTCATCTCTAGAACCAGATTGCAAAAATAAGTATCATTCACTAAATCCGCCTCTAGATATGCATTTGGTTCTAAATGATACTTTAAATTGATTTCCTCCCTGAAAGAGCAATCTCCAAATATATTTTTAACTGGATTGAGATTATCCTCAATAAAAGATATTTGGTGAAATCTATGTGATATGTTTTCTGCAGTTTGCCAGGCAAGTTGCCCCTGGAATGTACGGAAAACCATTTCTGAACTTTCATGCAGTAAATGTCTTAGATATCTCTCTGCATGTTGATTGGTGTCATATCGGTCGAAATGGTTAACTATTTTTACTAATGTTTCCCCAGCAAGTCTACTTAATTCAAGAAGATCATTTTTATGTTTGTTTTGTGTTTTAATTAGTGCTTTTCTATATGCCAGATGAGATTGAGATAAATGAGAGCGATAATCATTAAAATGATTTCTCTTTGCAAAATCACTTTGCTTTTTTGCATACAGCATACTGAATACCGATACAATTAATGCAGCAAATGATAATATTTCAGTTAATCCAATATTCATTGTATCCATAGCATATCAATTATTTTTCCACGTCCAGTAATTATACTTTGCTGAACATTTATACATCAAGGGAATTGTTCAAAAGACTAGAGTGGTAAAAATCCGCCAGGGATCGTTGTGGGACTGATTGATCTGCCCCTAGTATTAGACACAATCGTCAGTTAGTAGGGGCAGTTTGTTTACCTTAACATTTTCCATTTCGCCACCGTGCTGCAAACTCTGATGGCGTCTGATAATTCAGTATTGAATGTGGACGGCACTCGTTATAATCCCGCTACCAGTCATTAATGATTTCCCATATCGCTGAACCAGCGCTAATTCAGACATTCATCGCGAAATCGTCCGTTAAAGCTCTCAACAAATTCGTTCTGCGTTGGCTTGCCCGGCTGGATTAAGCGCAACTCAACACCACACTCAAAGGCACATTGATCCAGTGCACGGCAAGTGAACTCCTGACCTGCACCCACTACTCCGTATATGCAATTTACACTCAGAGAAGCAAGCAAGATTCCAGACCGTGTACGTCGATAGACACACAAATTCGGGCTGCCTCTAGCTCAGTACTGGTGTTGTGGTGCACTGGATGCTTATACCACCACCGCATGGGGGCTTGAATAATGCGGGAAGGCCGTTCCAGCCCACCAGGATACTACCAAGATTTGCGCCGGCGGCTCCAGCAACAGTATGTCGTGCGGTCGCTCTGACGTCATCGACGGAGTTAGGGTCCTTATCAGCCGGAGCGGGTAAGTGCCATGCTCCATGATCCCACCCAGCCCCTATATTTAGTGTCGCCGTGTTGAGCGTCGGGTGGCGGACACCTGTTGCCCCGTGTGCATTGTCGGGGCCGAACGAATAGAGCAGGCGGCAGTACTCGTTTACACCGCGGAATGGTTTTGGTGCAGCGGTTCCTCCATTTAGGTTTGCTCCATGATGAGGGACTACCACAGCTATAGGGTTTTTAGGTGCTAATGAGGGCTCGATGTGCGTATAGTTGCAGTCGCCAGTTAGAAGCCAGGTTCTACTAGGACTTAGATTTCTGTTCTCCACTACCGCAACAATTCCAGTGTCGTTTCTGCCGTTCCCGGTTCCGAGCGCCAATCGGAGTTCAGTCCTCTTAGAGAGTGCGACCTTATTAATCTTTCCCGGGGGCGGGTTGTAGATGTATAGTTTGCCACCTTGGGCAATGATGTCATTTGCAAAGGCAATGTGCAGTGGTCCGACGGTTTGTAGTGGCGCAATCCATGTGCGCAGAAGTGCGGGGTAGGTTGGCGGAGTACTGACTCCAGTCGCGTACGCTCCAGCCCAATGATCTGCATCCCAGTGTGACAGTATAATTGGCGGGCAGAGTGTAAAGCAGAAAAGCAGGGGAGTCGGCGTTGTGTGCTTGTTACGATATACCCCAGCACCAAGGTCAAAGTATAGCGACGGCAGCGGATGACAAGTGATGGGTGAATTCGCATTGAGTAAAGCGTTTGCGTTTCCCTGTCCAACACCGTAGACAGCGAGCTTGTCTGCGCGAGTTTCGTTGAGAGTAGCTTGAAGACAATCTTCTGATATTTTTGGGAAATGCTGCAACGAAAATATTCCTGCCAGAGCATTGGCGCGAACAGGTGTCGGCATTGTTCCCTGAACAAACGCAGAAATTGGCGTGGCGAACAAGCCTGGATAGATTAGCGCAGGCGTGAACCCTTTACGGTGGGTTGCAGACACCTCGAACTTAAACCATGCGCCCTCTAAAGCCTGCGTACCCTTGTTCGTATTTAGTCCGTCATAGTCAGGCAAGAATGGCAGTTCAAATGGATTTGTTCTGGCATCTAATTCTACTTCAATGCGAAATAGTGGGGCGCTTTCAAAGATGCTCGGAGTTCCGGGTGTTGGGAAGCCTTGGCTCTTCCAAGCCCCAGCTGCTTTTATAGGACTATTGATGTCAAATCGCGGGTCTTGTTTTGCCTGGTCGTTCAGCCACTTGACGTCAATTGCATCAACTGCAATTAGCACAATGTTGGCCGGAGGCCCTGACGTAACGACATGGTCTACCCGCCCAAATACACTTTGTGGCAATTTGACACGGTCGTCAAAGTCCCTTTTGAAATGGCGATTCATGCGCCTCCCTTTTTCAGAATTGTTGAGTCATCGAACAGTGGCTGACATATTATGTTATGTGTGCCGTACGACGTCATTTGATAAATGTAAATGGGCCAAGCTTGTTGCCACGCAATTAGCACAGGGCTGTATCAGGTAAGGTTAGCTTTAATGCACCTCTATTGCGGCAAACGTGAAGTGTACGAACGTCCGGTGACTGTTGCATAGAATGACTTCCAGTAAGCCGACATTCGCAAACGACTGGAATCGCCGCATATCTTCCTTCTGGTGGAACAATCTTAAAAACCGCAATCAGACTGGCCCGGACATTAGGCCTTGAATGCGAGTTCCCGTGGTTGGCGGATGCGTGACACTATGCGTTGACCATAAACCCGATTACACTCCGTTACAATGCTATCCTTGCTGCCATGCATTTCTACAAGGGTATTTTTCATGGTGTTGAGTAGCGTGTGATTACCATAGTGTTGTTTTATAATGTTTTTTTATTGTTATTGGTAATTGTGTGGGAGTAATTCCCCGCTGAATTAACACCAAAACCCTCTGCCTGTGCAGGGGGTTTTTTATTGCCTTACTTCCCCTGTCCCAACCGATACGCCAGCGCCACCACCAGCGACTGCACCAGGCACAGCGTTGCCGACTGTGACCGAAACGCATCCACCTGCGCCTCTTTCACCACAAAGCAGAGTTCGCTGAACGTCGCCAGCGGGCTGATCTGGCTGTCCGTAATCACAATCTGCCGCGCGCCGACGCTGGCGGCGGTTTCGCTGACCATCACCGTCTCTTCCGCGTACGGCGAGAAGCTGATCGACACTACAATATCGCGCGCCTTAATGCGGCTGATCTGCTCGCGCAGCATCCCGCCCATGCCGTCGAGCAGGATAGGGCGGCACTCCAGATGGCTCAGGGCGTAGGTGAGGTAGGCCGCGACGCTGAAGGAGCGGCGCAGTCCGGCGATGTAGATGGTGTCGGCGTCGGCCAATAGCTGCACCGCGCGCTCCAGCATTTCCGGCTCGGCGCGGGCGGCCAGCTGCTGCAGCGCCTGCGCGTTCGAGCGGGCGAACTCCTGCAGAATATCGAGCGGCGTTTCCGGCACGGCCTCGCTCTCCATCTCGCGGAACAGCCGGGCGCGGTCGCTGTAGCTGGCGGTCTCCTCCACCAGGTTCATGCGAAACAGCTGTTTCATTTCGTTGAAGCCGGTGAAGTCAAAGGCGTTGGCAAAGCGGATCAGCGTCGAGGGCGGCACGTCGGCGCGCTCGGCAATGACGGCAACCGTGTCAAAGGCCACGCTGTTGGTGTTATCCAGCACGTAGCGGGAGACCTGCTGCAGCCTCTTGCTCAGGCTATCGTAGCGATCGCGGATTTGCTGCTGCAGTTCGTTCAGGCTGGTTGCTGTCGTCATCTTATCCCCCAAATACAGTCTTATGATTCTAAACGCAAAACCGCGTCTTTTAAATGTCGGCCATCCATCTGGCAGCAAAAATGAAACAGAAACTTCAGTCATTTCCTCGCCCGAAATCCCTTAATAGCGCACGCTGCGTCAGTGTTGTTGGCTGTTAACATAAAAATCCATCCTTGATCACAATAATCATCATTTATTTTATTTCAACTTAAAATGGAATATTTGTTTCATATATAGTGTTCAGTACACAGTGTTCAGTTAACAGTCACGTATCAACAGCGAGAGGTTAAGGATGGAGACGGTAGCGAATTTTATTCACGGCGAATGTGTCACCGGTTCAGGCCAGCGCGTTCAGGCGATCTTCAACCCAGCCACCGGCGAGCAGATCCGCCAGGTGGTGATGAGTACGGCGCAGGAAACGGAGCAGGCGATTGCCGCCGCGCAGCAGGCGTTTCCGGCGTGGGCGCGCCATGCTCCGCTTAAGCGCGCGCGCGTGATGTTCCGCTTCAAGGCGCTGCTGGAAGAGAACATGGAGCGACTGGCCCGCATCATCAGCGAAGAGCACGGCAAGGTCTTCTCCGATGCGGTGGGCGAACTGACCCGCGGCCTGGAAGTAGTAGAATTTGCCTGCGGCATCCCACATCTGCAAAAGGGTGAACACTCGGCGAACGTCGGTACCGGCGTCGACAGCCACTCGCTGATGCAGCCGCTCGGCGTCTGCGCCGGGATCACCCCGTTTAACTTCCCGGCGATGGTGCCGATGTGGATGTTCCCGATCGCGCTGGCGACCGGCAACACCTTCGTGCTGAAGCCGTCGGAAAAAGATCCTTCCCTGGCGCTGGCGCTGGCGCAGCTACTGAAAGAGGCCGGCCTGCCGGACGGCGTGTTCAACGTGGTGCAGGGCGATAAGGAGTCCGTTGACGTGCTCCTGACCGACCCGCGCGTGCAGGCGGTGAGCTTTGTCGGCTCCACGCCAATTGCGGAATACATTTACCAGACCGCGTCCGCCCACGGAAAGCGCTGCCAGGCGCTGGGCGGCGCGAAAAACCACTGCATTCTCATGCCGGATGCCGACATGGAGATGGCGACCAACGCCATCATGGGCGCGGCCTACGGCGCGGCGGGCGAACGCTGCATGGCGCTCTCGGTGGTGCTGGCGGTGGGGGATAAAACTGCCGATGACCTCTGCGCCCGGCTGGAGAAACAGATTGCCGCGCTGCGCGTGGGGCCGGGCCTGGACCAGTCGCCGGAAAACGAAATGGGGCCGCTCATCTCCTCCGCACACCGCAGCAAGGTGCTGGGCTATATCGACAGCGGGGAAGTGCAGGGAGCACAACTGCGCGTGGACGGTCGCGGCTTCAGCGTGAAGGGCCACGAGCAGGGCTACTTCGTCGGGCCGACGCTGTTCGATAACGTCACTCCGGAGATGACCATCTATAAAGAAGAGATTTTTGGCCCGGTGCTTTCTGTGGTGCGCGTAGCAGATTACGCCAGCGCGGTGGATCTGATTAACCGCCATGAATATGGTAATGGTTCGGCGATCTTCACCCGCGACGGCGGTTGCGCGCGCCGCTTCTGCGAAGAGGTGCAGGCGGGCATGGTGGGGGTCAACGTGCCGATCCCGGTGCCGATGGCGTTCCACAGCTTCGGCGGCTGGAAGCGTTCCATCTTTGGCGCGCTCAACGTTCACGGCAGCGACGGCGTGCGCTTCTACACCCGAATGAAAACTATCACCGCGCGCTGGCCGGAAATGCAGCAGGAGACAGGCGCTGCGTTCTCAATGCCGACGCTGGGCTGACAGGAGGTTTTATGCAAACCGAACGTATGACCATGGCCCAGGCGCTGGTCCGGTTCCTTAATCAACAGTACGTCAGCGTGGACGGCAACGAAACGCCCTTCGTGGAGGGCGTGGCGACCATCTTTGGGCACGGCAACGTGCTCGGTATCGGCCAGGCGCTGGAGCAGGACCCGGGCCATCTGCAGGTAATGCAGGGCTGCAACGAGCAGGGTATCGCCCATATGGCGACGGGATTCGCCAAACAGCACCGCCGTCAGCGCATTTTTGCCGTCACCTCCTCCGTCGGGCCGGGCGCCGCCAATATGGTCACAGCGGCGGCCACCGCTACGGCGAACCGCATCCCGCTGCTGCTGCTGCCGGGCGATATCTACGCCAGCCGCCAGCCGGACCCGGTGCTGCAGCAGATCGAGCAGTATCACGATCTCAGCATCAGCACCAACGACTGCTTCCGTCCGGTCTCCCGCTACTGGGACCGCATCAACCGTCCCGAGCAGCTGATGAGCGCCATGCTAAGCGCGATGCGAACGCTTACTGACCCCGCCAATACCGGCGCGGTGACCATTTGCCTGCCGCAGGACGTGCAGGGAGAGGCCTGGGACTACCCGCTGAGCTTCTTCGCGCGTCGCGTGCACCACATTGAGCGCCGTCCGCCCGATCCGCAGCGTCTGGCGCAGGCGCGGGCGCTGATCGCCCGCAAGCGTCGTCCGCTGGTGGTGTGCGGCGGCGGCGTGCGCTATTCCGGCGCGCATGAGGCGTTTCGCGAATTTGTCGAGACGCTGCGGCTGCCGTTTGCCGAAACCCAGGCCGGAAAGGGGGCGCTGGTAAGTGACCACCCACTTAACCTGGGCGGCGTAGGAGTGACGGGGGGAATGTCCGCCAACCAGCTCGCACCGCAGGCGGATTTAGTGATCGGCGTCGGCACGCGCCTGACCGATTTTACCACCGGCTCCAAGGCGCTCTTTTCCCACCCGGACGTCGAATTCCTGCTGCTGAACGTGGCCGAGTTTGACGCCCTGAAGCTGGACGCGACCGCGCTGATTGCCGATGCCCAAACCGGGCTCCAGGCATTGACCCACGCGCTCGGGGATTACCGCAGCGGCTGGGGAGAGGCGATAGCCGAGGCGAAGTCCGCCTGGCGCGACGAGTGCCGCCGCCTGTGGGATCGCCAGTGGCGTCCTGACGACGCGCCCGAAGTGGCGGGGCACCTGGATGCGCAGCTGGCGGAATACGGCGAGACGCTCAACACCCGCCTGACCCAGACGCGGGTGCTGGGGCTGATCAACCAGCATGTTGAAGATAACGCCGTTGTGGTGGGCGCGGCCGGTTCGCTGCCGGGGGATTTACAGCGCCTCTGGCAGGTCAAAACGCCGGACAGCTATCACCTGGAGTACGGCTACTCCTGCATGGGCTACGAGATTGCGGCGGCCATCGGCGCGAAGCTCGCCAGACCCGAGCAGCCGGTGTACGCCATGGTGGGGGATGGCTCCTACATGATGCTGCACTCCGAGCTGCAAACCGCCGTTCAGGAGGGCATTAAGGTCACCGTTCTGCTGTTTGATAACGCCAGCTTCGGCTGCATTAACAACCTGCAGATGGGGCACGGCATGGGCAGCTTTGGCACGGAAAACCGTCGGCGCAACCCGGAAACCGGGCGGCTTGACGGGCCGCTGGTGAAGGTCGACTTTGCGCAAAACGCGGGAAGCTACGGCTGCCGCGCGTGGCGGGTGAACGATGAGCAAAGCCTGCTGGCGGCGCTGGAGGCGTCGCGGGCGCATCCCGGCCCGACGCTGCTGGACATCAAGGTGCTGCCGAAGACCATGACCCACGATTACGCCTCGTGGTGGCGAACCGGTGACGCGCAGGTGGCTGAATCTTCTGCCGTGCGTGAGGCCGCTGAGCAAACGCAGGCGCAGGTGAAAAAAGCCCGTCAGTATTAAGTTTTCCTGCCGTAACGAAATTTTCATTTCATTTTTGTTTTCCCCTCACCCTAACCCTCTCCCACAGGGAGAGGGGACGGATCGGTGCGGTTTTTTACTCCCTCTCCCTGAGGGAGAGGGCCGGGGTGAGGGGAGTTGCCGCACGTCCACTCATGTTGTGAGATTGATAACAAAATTTATCTCATTCATCTCAAAAGTGTTAACCCGCACTCAAAAACATAATTTTCACTATTTATAAAAATGAAATAAATGTTTTATTTATAGAGTCGTTAGTTCACAGCATTCACCAACACCGGGAGCCGTTATGTTTAACATTGCTTTACTGGGCGCTGGCCGAATCGGCCAGGTACATGCAGCTAACATCGCCAGCCACGGCGCGACCACGCTCTGGTCCGTGGTTGACCCGAATCAGGAATTTGCCACCCGTCTCGCCGCGCAGTATCAGGCCCGCCAGCAGAGCCTGAACGAGGCGATGACCGACCCTAACGTTCACGCCGTGCTGATCGCCTCCGCCACCGATACCCACGCGGATCTGATTGAAATGGCCGCCCGCCACGGCAAGGCCATCTTCTGCGAAAAGCCGGTACACCTTGACCTCGCCCGCGTGCGCGACTGCCTGAAGGTGGTCAAAGAGTACGACGTGCCGCTGTTCATTGGCTTTAACCGCCGCTTTGACCCACAGTTTCGCCGCGTGAAAACCGACGCGCAGGCCGGGCGCATCGGCAAACCGGAATCGCTGCTCATCATCTCCCGCGATCCTTCTCCGCCGCCTGCTGAGTACGTGCGCGTCTCCGGCGGCATGTTCCGCGATATGACCATTCACGACTTTGACATAGCGCGCTTCATCATGGGCGAAGAGCCGGTGTCGGTGTATGCCCAGGGCAGCAACCTGGTGGATCCGGCGATTGGCGAGGCAGGAGATATCGATACCGCGTTTATCGTTCTGAAATATGCCTCCGGCGCGATGGCGACCATCGTCAACAGCCGCCGTTCATCTTACGGCTACGACCAGCGCCTGGAGCTGCACGGCTCCGAAGGGCTGCTGTGCGCGGGCAACATTCTGGAAAACCAGGTGCAGCACTACGGCAAACAGGGCTGCACCAGCGCGCTGCCGGAACACTTCTTCCTGCAGCGCTACAAATCCGCTTACGCCGCGGAATGGGAACACTTTGTTGCGGTCCTGCGCGGCGAAGCGGTGCCTGACTGCAGCGGCGATGATGGTGAACGTGCGCTGTACCTTGCGGATAAAGCGCTGGAGTCATTGCGCAGCCAGCGCGAGATCGTCCTCTAAACACAACAACCCTACACAGAGAGACATAATAATGAAAAAACTGATCGTAGCCGCCCTCATCGCCATGACGTCCGGGGCCGCCCTCGCCGAAAACGAGCAAATCGTTTTCAGTACGCCAAACCTGGCCATGCCGTTTGAAGTTCACATGCAGCGCACGGCGGTGAAAGCCGCAAAAGAGATGGGCGTGAAGCTTCAGGTGCTGGACGGGCAGGGCAGCTCGCCGAAGCAGGTGGCTGACCTGGAAAACGCCATCACCCGCGGGGCGCAGGGCTTTATCGTCTCCCCGAACGACGTCAACGCGGTCTCCAGCGCTGTGGATGAAATTCAGGATGCAAAGCTGCCGATCGTCACTCTTGACCGCTCCGTCGACAGCCAGAAGAAAGTGCCGCACTTTGGCGCCAACAACTACAAGGGCGGCCAGGCGGTTGGCGACTTCGTTAAAACCAAATTCCCCGACGGCGCGGACATCATTCTCCTCACCGGTCAGCCGGGCTCCTCTTCCAACATTGAACGCACCAAAGGGATCCGCGACAGCCTGAAGGCGGGCGGGGATAAGTACAAGATCGTCGCCGATCAGACCGGCAACTGGATGCGTTCTGAAGGAATGCGCATCGTTGAGAGCGTTCTGCCTTCGCTGCCGAAGCGCCCGCAGGTGATCCTCTCTGCCAACGACGATATGGCGCTGGGCGCGATTGAAGCGCTGCAGAGCCAGGGCGTGAAGCCGGGCGAAATCCTCGTGACCGGGTTTGATGCGGTGCCGGAAGCGCTGGCCCGCGTGCGCGACGGCTGGCTGGCGGTAACGGCGGATCAGCGCCCGGGCTTTGCGGTGCAGACGGCGATGAGCCAGCTGGTGGCCAACGTGCGCGAGAAGAAAGCCATCACCGGGGCCGACTACCCGCCGACGCTGATCACCAAAGAGAACCTGCAGCAGGCTGAGCGTATCGGTGAGGCCGGTAACTAATATGTCCCGAGCCGCCTCTGGCGGCTCATCATGAGGAGGAGCAGACTGATGTCGCAACCCTTACTGAAAGTGACCGACCTGGCAAAAAGCTTTTCCGGCGTCTGGGCGCTGAGCAGCGCTCAGCTGACCGTTGGCAGCGGCGAAATTCACGCCCTGCTGGGGGAAAACGGGGCGGGAAAATCCACGCTGCTGAAGGCGCTCGCGGGCGCGCAGCCGCAAACGCGCGGGGATATCTGGTTCAACGGCGAAACGCTGCCGGTGGACGACTCCCCGGTGGCGCGCCAGAACAAGGGCATTATCACCATCTATCAGGAATTCAACCTGCTGCCCAACATGACCGTCGCGGAAAACATGTTTCTCGGTCGCGAGCCGCGCAGGCGTAACCTGATCGTCGACGAAAGGGCGGTCAACCAGGAGGCGCAGGTCATTCTCGATTACCTCCAGCTGAACGTTGCGCCGACCACGCCTGTCGCCCGCCTGAGCGTCGCCCAGCAGCAGATGGTGGAGATCGCCCGGGCGCTGACCCTCAACGCCCGGTTAATCATTATGGACGAACCTTCCGCCGCGCTGAGCGACAGCGAGGTGGAAAGCCTGCACCGCGTGGTGCGGGAGCTTAAAAACCGCGGCGTGAGCATTATTTACGTTACCCACCGTCTGCACGAAGTTTTCCAGCTATGCGATCGCTTCACCGTTTTCCAGGACGGCCGCTTTACCGGCACCGGCGCGGTGGCGGAGACCAACGTCGAACAGCTGATCCGCCTGATGGTCGGGCGCGACGTGGCCTTTAACCGCCGTCCGGCCAGCGAAACGCATCATGAAGACAAACCCGTCCGCCTGGCGGTGAAGGGGCTGAGCCGCGAAAAGCCGCCGCTGGATCCGCACGGCATCGCCCTGCACGACATCAGCTTCCACGTCCATGCCGGGGAAGTTCTGGGCATTGCCGGGCTGGTGGGCGCGGGACGTACCGAAGTGGCCCGCTGTCTGTTTGGCGCAGACGCCTTTACCTCCGGGAGCTTTGAGCTGGACGGCGTGCCGTACCAGCCGCGCGACCCGCTGTATGCCCTCGACCAGGGCGTGGCGCTGGTGCCGGAAGACCGCAAAAAAGAGGGGGCGGTGCTGGGGCTGTCGATTCGCGACAACCTGTCGCTCTCCAGCCTCTCCTCGCTGCTGCAGTGGCGCTGGTTCGTGAACACCCGCAAAGAGGACGATCTGATTGAGTCCTACCGCAAGGCGCTGCAGATCAAAATGGTCAACAGCGCGCAGGAGGTGCGCAAGCTCTCCGGCGGCAACCAGCAAAAAGTGATCCTCGCGCGCTGCATGGCGCTCAACCCGCGGGTGCTGATCGTCGATGAGCCGACGCGCGGCATCGACGTGGGGACCAAATCGGAAGTGCACCAGGTGCTGTTTGACATGGCGAAAAAGGGCGTGGCGGTGATCGTAATCTCCTCCGATCTGCCTGAAGTGATGGCGGTGTCCGACCGGATCATCACCCTCAGCGAAGGCCGGGTGACCGGCGAGATCCACGGCGACGATGCCAACGAAGAACGGCTGATGACGATGATGGCCATCAACCACAACGCCCTGAACGCGGCATAACGGAGTTTCTCATGACGCAGATGATTTCTAAAACGCAGGCCCCGGTCAAACGCGCCGGACGCATCGATCCCATCGCCTTCTTCGAGCGCTTCGGGGTGCTGATTTTCATGATCCTGCTGCTGATCTTCTTCCAGTCGCAGAACAGCAACTTTTTCTCTGAACGCAATATTTTCAACATCCTGACCGAAGTGTCCATCTACGGGATCATGGCCGTGGGGATGACCTTCGTCATTCTGACCGCCGGGATCGACCTCTCCGTGGGCTCCATTCTCGCGGTGTGCGCCATGACCGCGGCGTACGTCATTAAGGGCGACAACTTCACCACCGTCGACCCGAACGCCTGGGGCGGCATGAGCTGGCTGATTGGGCTGGGGATTTGTCTGGCGATGGGCACGGCGATTGGCTTCCTGCACGGCCTGGGCGTCACCCGCCTGCGCCTGCCGCCGTTCATCGTCACCCTCGGCGGGATGACCATCTGGCGCGGCCTGACGCTGGTGATTAACGACGGTGCGCCGATCGCCGGTTTCGACCCTGGCTACCGCTGGTGGGGACGCGGGGAGCTGCTCGGCATCTCTATTCCTATCTGGATCTTCGCCATCGTCGCCGTCGGCGGCTATCTGGCGCTGCATAAAACCCGCTGGGGCCGCTTTGTCTACGCCATCGGCGGCAACCCGGAGGCGGCGCGACTGGCGGGGGTGAACGTCAAACGCGTGCTGGTCAGCGTCTACGTGCTGATTGGCTGTCTGGCGGGGCTGGCGGGCTTCATCCTGAGCGCACGTCTGGGAAGCGCCGAGGCGGTGGCCGGGATCTCCTTTGAGCTGCGCGTCATCGCCTCGGTGGTGATCGGCGGCACCTCGCTGATGGGCGGCTACGGGCGCATCGGCGGCACCATTATCGGCTCCATCATTATGGGCATTCTGATTAACGGCCTGGTGCTGATGAACGTCTCGGCCTACTACCAGCAGATTATCACCGGATTAATTATCGTTCTGGCGGTGGCATTCGATACCTATGCCAAAAGCCGTCGCGGCGCACTGTGAGGATCACGATGAAAGAGGTTCGTATTGGATTAATTGGCACCGGGTATATCGGCAAGGCGCACGCTATCGCCTATGCCCAGGCCCCGACGGTATTCAACCTGCGCGGCAGGCTGGTGCGCGAGATGGTGGCGGAAGTCACGCCGGAGCTGGCGGCAGCGCGCGCGCAGGCGTTTGGCTTCAACCGCTCCACCGGGGACTGGCGGGCGCTGGTGGCCGACCCGGCCATTGACGTGGTGGATATTTGTTCACCCAACCACCTGCATAAGGAGATGGCGCTGGAGGCGATCCGCCACGGCAAGCACGTCTACTCGGAGAAGCCGCTGGCGCTTAACGCCCACGACGCGCGCGAGATGGTCGACGCCGCGAAGCGGGCCGGGGTGAAAACGCTGGTGGGGTTCAACTACATGAAGAACCCGACGGCGCAGCTGGCGAAGGAGATTATCGCGCGCGGCGAGATTGGCGAGGTGATCCACTTCTACGGCACCCACAACGAAGACTATATGGCCGACCCGCTCTCGCCCATTCACTGGCACTGCTTTAAAGAGACCGCCGGGCTGGGGGCGCTGGGCGACCTCGCGGCGCATATCGTCAACATGGCGCAGTACCTGGTCGGGGAGATCGAGCAGGTCTGCGGCGACCTGAAGATCGTGGTCCCGGCGCGCCCGGCGAAGGCCGGATCGTCGGAGATGATTGCCGTCGAAAACGAGGATCAGGCCCACGCGATGGTGCGTTTTGCGGGCGGGGCGCAGGGCGTGATTGAAACCTCCCGCGTTGCCTGCGGCCGTAAGATGGGGCTGTCTTACGTCATCACCGGAACGAAAGGCGCCATCAGCTTCACCCAGGAGCGCATGGCCGAGCTGAAGCTCTATCTGCATGACGATCCGGTGAACCGCCAGGGGTTCCGCACGCTGCTCGTCGGCCCCGCTCACCCGGACTACGCCGCGTTCTGCATGGGCGCGGGACACGGGATTGGCTTTAACGATCAAAAAACGGTGGAGGTGCGCGACCTGGTGGACGGGATAGCCGCCGACGCGCCGATGTGGCCGGACTTCGAAGAGGGCTGGAAGGTGTCGCGCGTGCTGGACGCGATTGCGCTCTCGCACCGGGAAGGCCGCTGGCTGAACGTGAACGACATTGTCTGATGAGGTATCAACGTGGAAAAGCAGTTTGATGTGATATGCATGGGCCGCGTGGCGGTAGACCTCTACAGTCAGCAGATTGGTGCCCGTCTGGAGGACGCGTCCAGCTTCGCCAAATACCTCGGCGGGTCGTCGGGCAACGTGGCGTACGGCACCGCGCGTCAGGGTTTACGTTCGTCGATGCTGGCGCGCGTCGGCGATGAACATATGGGCCGCTTCCTGCGGGAAGAGCTCAACCAGGTGGGCTGCGATACCAGCCATCTGATTACCGATAAACAACGCCTTACGGCGCTGGTGCTCCTCGGCATTAAAGACCGGGACACCTTTCCACTGATTTTTTATCGCGATAACTGCGCGGATATGGCGATTACCGCCAGCGATGTGGACGAAAGCTACATTGCCTCCGCACGTTGTCTTGCCATCACCGGGACTCACCTTTCTCATCCGCAGACCCGCGAGGCGGTGCTGACGGCGCTGGGCTATGCCCGCCGTCACGGCGTGCGCACGGTGCTGGACATCGACTATCGTCCGGTGCTGTGGGGGCTAACCTCCTTAGGCGACGGCGAAACGCGTTTTATCGCCGCCGAGAAGGTCACCCGCGAGCTGCAGGAGGTGCTGCACCTCTTCGACGTCATTGTCGGCACCGAAGAGGAGTTTCACATTGCGGGCGGCAGCACGGATACCCTGCAGGCGCTGGGACAGGTGCGTGCCGTCAGTGACGCAGCGCTGGTCTGCAAGCGCGGCGCGCTCGGCTGCTCGGTCTATACCGACGCCATTCCGCCCCGGCTGGACGACGGCCTGACGGTGACCGGCGTGCGCGTGGAGGTGCTGAACGTCCTCGGGGCGGGGGACGCGTTTATGTCCGGCCTGCTGCGCGGCTACCTGAACGACGAGGGCTGGGAGCAGGCGTGCCGCTACGCTAACGCCTGCGGCGCGCTGGTGGTTTCGCGCCACGGCTGCGCCCCGGCGATGCCGAGCAAAATCGAGCTGGATGACTATCTTTCCCGCGCCGCGAACGTGCCTCGCCCGGATCTCGACCCGCGTCTTAACCATCTCCACCGGGTGACCACCCGCCGCCGCGAATGGCCGGAGCTGTGCGTGATGGCCTTCGACCACCGCAGCCAGCTTGAGGATATGGCGATGCAGTGCGGCGCGTCGCTTAAGCGCATTCCGGCGCTGAAGCAGCTGATCCTGCAGGCCAGCCGCGAGGCGGCGAGCCGCGCCGGGCTGGAAGGCAAAGCCGGTCTTCTGTGCGACGGCACCTTTGGTCAGGACGCGCTGAACGCGATCACCGGGGAAGGGTGGTGGATTGGTCGTCCCATCGAGCTGCCGGGTTCCCGGCCGCTGGAGATGGAGCACGGCAACATCGGCACCCAGCTTATCAGCTGGCCGCAGGAGCACGTGGTGAAGTGCCTGGTCTTTTTCCACCCGGAAGATGCCCACGGCCTGCGCCTGGAGCAGGAGCAGAAAATCGCCGAGGTGTACCACGCCTGCTGCCGTTCCGGGCACGAGCTGCTGCTTGAGGTGATCCTGCCTGCGACCATGCCGCGCAGCGACGAGCTCTACCTGCGCGCCATCTCCCGCTTCTACAACCTCGGCATTTACCCGGACTGGTGGAAGCTGCCGCCGCTCTCCGCCGACGGCTGGACGGCGCTGAGCGAGATTATCGAACGCCGGGACCCGCACTGCCGCGGGGTGGTGATCCTCGGCCTGGACGCTCCGGCGGAACAGCTGCGCGCCGACTTCAAAGCCGCAGCGGGGCAGACGGTAGTGAAAGGCTTCGCCGTGGGGCGCACGCTGTTTGGCGATGCCTCCCGCGCGTGGCTGAAGCACGATATTGACGATGCGCAGCTGGTGGCGCGCATCCGGGACAACTACCTGCAGCTTATCGCCTGGTGGCGCGAGCGCGGACACGCATAATGGAGACGACAATGAGTGTGCAATTAGGCATTAACCCGCTGACGTGGACGAACGACGATCTGCCTTCTCTCGGCGCGGAAACCTCGCTGGAAACCTGTCTGAGCGAAGGGAAAGAGGCCGGTTTTGCCGGCTTCGAGCTGGGCAATAAATTCCCGCGCGAAGCGCGCCTGCTTGGCCCCATCCTGCAGCGTCACGACCTGCAGCTGGTCTCAGGCTGGTACTCCGGCCGCCTGCTGGAGCGCAGCGTGGAGGAGGAGATCGCCGCCGTGCAGCCGCACCTGATGCTGCTGCGCGAGCTGGGGGCGAAGGTGCTGGTGTTTGCGGAAGTGAGCGGCTGCATTCACGGCGAGCAGCAGACCCCGGTGCATCTGCGCCCGCGCTTCCCGCAGGAACGCTGGAAGGAGTACGGCGAGAAGCTCACCGAATTTGCCCGCTATACGCAGCAGCAGGGCGTGCAGATTGCCTACCATCACCATATGGGCACGGTGATTGAGTCTGCCGAGGACGTGGACAACCTGATGACTCACACCGGGGAAGCGGTCGGACTGCTGCTGGATACCGGCCATCTGACCTTTGCCGGGGCCGATCCGCTGGCGGTGGCGCAGCGCTGGGTGTCGCGCATCAACCACGTTCACTGCAAAGACGTGCGCGCCGACGTGCTGGCGGACGTCAAAAACCGCAAAACCAGCTTCCTCGATGCGGTGCTGAGCGGCGTGTTTACCGTGCCGGGCGACGGCTGCGTCGATTACCCACCGATTATGCGGCTGCTGAAGGCGCAGGATTATCACGGCTGGCTGGTGGTCGAGGCCGAGCAGGATCCGGCGATTGCCCATCCGCTGACCTACGCCCGTCTGGGGTATAACAACCTGAGCCGCCTGGCGCGCGACGCCGGACTGATTTGAGGAGGGAACATGTCACGTCTGTTATCACGCTGGCAACAGCCGAACGCGGAGGGGCGCACCCAGTGTGTTACACCGGAAAGCGCGGGGTGGGGCTACGTCGGCTTTGAGGCGTATGAGCTACAGGAGGGGCAGACGCTGACGCTGTCCGGCGTCAGCGAAGAGCGCTGCCTGGTGCTGGTCGCCGGACGCGCCTCCATCCGCACCCCTTCCGCGCAGTTTAACGATATCGGCGAGCGGATGAGCCCCTTCGAGCGCATTAAACCGTGGGCGGTGTACGTCGCCTCGCAGGAGTCGGTGCAGGTGAAGGCGCTGACGACGCTGGAGCTGGCGGTCTGCGCCGCGCCGGGCAAAGGCACGTATCCGACGCGGCTGATTGCCCCGCAGGATATCGACGGTGAAGCGCGCGGCAAAGGTCATAACCAGCGCTACGTGCATAATATTTTGCCGGAAGACAGGCCCGCCGACAGCCTGCTGGTGGTGGAGGTGTGGACCAATGAAGGCTGCACCAGCTCGTACCCGAGCCACAAGCACGACACGGATAACCCGCCGCAGGAGACCTATCTGGAGGAGACCTACTACCATCGCCTCAACCCGGAGCAGGGGTTCTGCATGCAGCGCGTCTACACCGATGACAGAACGCTGGATGAGTGTATGGCGGTCTATAACCGTGACGTGGTGATGGTGCCGAAGGGCTACCACCCGGTCGCGACGATGGCCGGGTATGACAGCTACTACCTCAACGTGATGGCCGGCCCGGTGCGCAAATGGATGTTCACCTGGGAAGAGGACCACGCGTGGATTAATCGGGATTATCCCGCGGACAGAGGTGGCTAGCGCGGGTTAGCCACCAGAACACCAGCGCCAGCAGGCTGACCGAGGCGCCAAGCAGGCAGACGCCCGGCCAGCCGGCACAGGCATACGTCATCGTTGTGCCGAGCGCGCCGAGCCCGCTGCCGACGGCATAAAACAGCATGTAAAGCCCGACCAGCCGGCTGTGCGCCTCGGGACGGGTGCGGAAAATCATGCTCTGATTAGTGACGTGCAGCGCCTGACCGCCCAAATCGAGCAGTATGATGCCGATAAGCAAGATCCCGAGTGAACGGTCCATCAGCGACAAGGGCCACCAGGCTAACAGTAAGATACTCAGCGCCGCCGCGCTGGTGCGTTGGGCATATCCCCGATCGGCCCAGCGTCCTGCCCGGCCAGCCACCAGCGCGCCCACCGCGCCAGCCAGTCCAAACGCGCCAATCGCTGTATGCGAAAAGTTAAACGGCGGTGCGCTCAGCGGCAGCACCAGCGCGCTCCAGAAAATGTTGAACGATGCAAACATCAGCAGCGCCAGCACGCCGCGTATCTGCAGCACTTTTTCCTGCCGCAGCAGCGTGAGCATTGAGCCAATCAGGCGCGGGTAGCTCATCGTGGCAGTGACGGCTGGCAGGGCGGGGAGTCGCCACCACAGAGGTAACGCAATCATGAGCATCAGCGCGGCAGCGCAAAGATAAACCCCGCGCCAGCCCGCGATATCGCTGATGCCACCGGCAAAGACGCGAGCGAGCAGCAAACCTGTGAACACGCCGCCCTGTGCCGCACCGACAACGCGTCCTTGTTCATGGGGCGACGCGGCGCTGGCGGCGTAGGCGATCAGCCCCTGCGTCATGGCCGTGCCCAACATACCGGTCGCAAGCATACCGATAAGCAGCGCTGAAGAGGACTGTGCCATGCTGACGGAAACCAGCGCCACCACCAGAGCAATCAGCTGTACTGCCATGAGTCGTCGACGATCCACTTTGTCACCCAGAGGAACGAGGAGCAAAAGAGCCAGCGCGCAGCCAATTTGTGTCGCGGTCACCACGCCCCCCACGGCCGCATGGCTGATGCCGAAATCGTTCGCCAGCGCGTCAAGCAAAGGCTGGGCGTAATAGACGTTTGCCACGCTTAGGCCGCTGGCGGTGGCGAACAGCCAGACCATGCTGCGCGGCATGTCGGCTGAAGGAAGGGCTGACGTCAGTGACATATTCAAAATCCTCGTCTGTGATAACCTGGTTTTAAAATGAAACTGGTTGAATGCTAGGCTAAGCAGTTTTAAAATGCAACTAGTTATAGGGTGGCCTTTGCGAGGAAAACAGGTGATGTCCCGAAATACGGTAAAAGAGGAATATTGTCCCGTTGCCCGCAGCGTTGACCTGCTCGGGGATCGCTGGTCGCTTCTTATTGTGCGTAATGCGTTTGACGGCATGACGCGCTTCGGGGATTTTCAGCGCAGCCTTGGGGTGGCGCGCAACATCCTTTCTGACCGGCTTCGCAAGCTGGTTGAGGCAGAAATCCTGACGTTACAGGGAGCATCGGACGGCACGGCTTATCAGGAATATGTTCTGACCGACAAAGGCGAACGTCTTTTCCCGGTGATCGTGGCGCTGCGTCAGTGGGGAGAGCAAAATCTGTTTGCGCAGGGCGAGCGTCACTCGCTGCTGGTCGACAGGCGGACGGGCAGGCCGGTTCCCTTTATGGCGCCAGCAGCGCATGACGGCACTGCGCTGCTGCCGGTGGATACGGAAGTGCAGAAGATCGAATGAGTCACTCCGGTTAATTACCGCTTATCGCCTGCTCAATCGTCCGGGCGACGATCTGCGGCTGGCTCACCATCGACACGTGGCTTGCCGCCACCTCGGCGGTTTTTGCATGGATCGTCTTCGCCATCGCCCGTTCAAGATCGGGGTTGATCATTCGGTCATTCTTGCTGACCACATACCAGCTCGGTTTATCATGCCACGCCGCGTGGGCGACCTTTTCACCAAACGCCTCGGCCTTAATTGGCCCCTGCGTGGCTGCAATCGTGTTTTGAATGTCTGGCTTCACGTCAGGCGCGAAGTCATTTCTGACGGCTTCTGTCGGCAGGTATAAATAGCCGTCCGCCGTTTTAGCAATGCCCGCGCTGCCCGGCGGGGCAGGATAGCTTCCTGCCAGATCCGCCGTCGACTGGCCGGAATCCGGCGCGAACGCCGCCACGTACACCAGCGATTTTACCCGCGCATCGTTGCCCGCCTCGCTAATCACGGTGCCGCCCCAGGAGTGGCCCACCAGCACCACGTCACCCTCGGCGCGGGCGATGGCCCGCCGCGTGGCCGCAACGTCATCCTTAAGCGACGTGAGCGGGAGCTGGACGGCAATAACCTCGGCGTGCTGCTTCTGCAACAGGGTAATCACCTTATTCCAGCTGCTGCCGTCGGCAAACGCGCCATGCACCAGCACGACGCTGGTTTTACTCTGCGCAAAGGCGCTGGCGGAAACCGCCAGCAGGCCTGCCGCCACTACAGACAGTGCTTTCATCTTCAGACTCCTTAAAAGTGGTGGACCGTCGCGTGGGGCGGGACGGTGAATTCAACGGTTTTGTGGTCGAGCGGCTTGTGCGTCGGGTCGGCCAGAATAATCGTCACCTTGTGTTTACCGGCGGGTAGCCCCACGAGGATCACCGGCTCTCCGCTGGCGTCAGCCCAGTGCCACGGCGCGTCATCCACCACCACGTGAATGTGACCGATGCGCGGGGTGACCTTGAGCGCCTCCGGGCCGAATACCGGCTCGATGCGCAGGTTTTCGGCACGGTACTGGATAAACACCGCGCCTTTGCTCAGCGGCCCGGCAAGCGGCGGATCGACTATCAGCTTTGCGGGCGGCTGCGGCTGCGCCAGCGGCGCAACGGCGGCGGGGCCGTTAACGTCCGCGGCGCTCAGGTTATCCAGCGGCATGGTCCGGGCATGGGCTACAGAGGCCAGGACTAGCAGGGGGAAAAGTGCATAGCGACGAATCATGGGTTCTCTCCTTATCGGTTGTGAATGACGACAGGGAAAGAAAACCATTTTTATGTATCGGAGATATTTGCCGGAGGCGGCGTTTTGTACCCGTTTGTCAGCGTGGCGCTCTGGATACAGTGCGATACAGTTTGCCTGCCAGGACGACGCACAATCGCTATCGCCAGCCCGGCAATCACCAGCGTCAATCCCGTTGATACCCACATTGCACCTGCGATCCCCAGCGTTTTATTCAGCCACGCATAGGCAAACGGTGAGGCTGCCGCCATCAGCTGGCCGGGGATAAGCAGCATCCCCGTGCGGCGGGCATAGCTTTCGGTGCTAAACAGCTCCAGCGGCAGGGTGGCTTTTACGATGGTGACCAGCCCGTTGATGGCGCCGTAGCCCAGCACAAACCCGGCCGCACACCACATAAACAGGGCGCTGCTCATCCCCAGAAGAAAGCAGAGCGGCATGGCGAGCGCGGTAAAAAGCGTCAGTTTGAAGGGGGTTAAGCGGGCACCCGCCAGCACTTCCAGCGAGCGGGCGCCCGTCTGGCCGACTCCCCACAGCATGCCGATGGCGACCGGCAGGCCGAAGTGGGCAATAAACTCCGGCAGATGGGTGGACGTGCCGTTAGAGACAAAGGTGATGAGGGCAATCAAGGCGGCATAAAGCCAGCCGTTACGCCGCTCGTTGTTCAGCGGCGGCGCGGTGACCTTTGTCGTCACCGTCAGCCGCTGCCGGGGAAGCGTTCGAATCAGCATCGCGCTCAGCAGGCCGAAGAGCGCGTAGACGCGCAGCGCTTCCTGCCAGCTCATGACCTGAAGCAGAGCATCGCCCAGCGGCCAGAAAACGGCGGAGGCCAGCCCGCCCGCCAGCGTGACGCGTGAGATTGTTCTTCGCGCCTGCTGCCCGTAGAGGTTTACCAGCGCGGCGAACAGCGCGTCGTACAGCGACAGGCGCATCCCTACGCCGCCGATCAGCCAGGCGCAGTACCAGCCAAAAAGCGTCTGGGTATACGCCATCCCAGCGCAGCTTGCGGCGATCAGCAACGTGCCGCTCATCACCACCTTCTGACCGCCAAAGCGTGCCAGCAGGAGGGCGACAAACGGAGAAACCGCCGCCATCACCAGCATCGCCAGCGTCAGGCCGAGGTAAATCTGCGGTGATGACCATCCCCGGTCGGCTGAAATCGCCAGCGCAAAGGTGCCGGGCATATAAAACGAGATCCCCCAGTTGATAAGCTGATTACATCCCGCCGTGAGGGCGAGGCGGCGTGGCAGGGCGGGTGTTTCCATTGTTTTTCATTCCGTTATGCAGTTGTCCTGAGCATAACTCGCGCGCTATTGTGCTGGCAGGGCAGCAACCTTATGCGCGGTATAAGAGAAACTTTGAATGACAACGCTTAATCTGGGCTATCTCGCCACCTTCCGTCTGGTGATCCAGCGCGGCAGCTTTTCAGCGGCAGCGGATGCGCTGGGTATTTCCCAGCCCGCCGTCAGCCTGCAAATACGTCAGCTGGAGCAGTTTCTGCAAACGCGGCTGGTGGAGCGGACCGGGCGAGGGATTAAGGCTACGGCTGCCGGGCAGGCGTTGCTGGCGCATGGGGAGCGTATTCAGCTGGCGGTGGATGACGCCATCCGGTCCGTGAGCGCATTCAGCCACGATGTGAGCGGCACCATTACGCTTGGCACGGGGGCAACGGCCTGCATCCATCTTCTGCCGCCGCTGCTGGAGAAGCTGCGTCGAGACTATCCGCTCCTGAGCGTGGGGGTGACGACGGGCAACACCCTCGACATCGTCAGGGCCATCGAAGAGAACCGGCTCGATATGGGGCTGGTGACGCTGCCGGTGAGCGGCAGAGCGCTGGACGTCATGCCGGTAATGGACGAAGAGTTTGTTTTTATCGCGTCGCGGGAGCAGCAGGACGCTTTCAGGGATTTTACCCCGGAGGCGCTGCACGCTCAGCCGCTGATTGCCTTTGAATCAGGCAGCGGTACCCGGGCGCTGATCGATGGCTGGTTTGCGGCTAATGGACTAGCGATCGCACCGGTGATGCAGCTTGGCAGCATCGAGGCGATCAAACGCATGGTTCGCGCGGGGCTGGGCTACAGTATTGTGCCGCGAATGGCGGTCGAACAGGATGCCGATCGCGAAGGGCTATGCGTGATGTCGCTTACGCCCATGCTGCAGCGGCAGCTGGCGGTGGTAATGCGACAGGATAAAATCCTCAGCAAAGGGATCGCGGCCATTATTCGGCTCGTGCAACATCCTGCGGCTGTTTAGCGATCGGTGGTGTCGACGGTCAGGCTGGATTGCTGCGACTGGGTTTTGTCCTGATGGTGGTACCAGGCGCCAATTGAAGAGTAAACGAAGCGGCCAAAGAAAAACAGGAAGCTGATGAGCAGTATGATGCGGGTCATTCGGGTATTAAATTGATGTCGTTTGCGCATACGCATGACCTGACTCACTCTGTTTTTCCTGGATAAGCCCTTTTGGGCGACAAGGATATTAAGGCACAGCGGGAAGGCTGGGTCAATTCTGCTGTGTGTAAATAACCGTCAATGTTTACATTGATTAATGTTATTGAAATTAATTAATGCATTTACCATATTGATAATATGAAGAAAATAATTTCAAAAAAACGCCGCAAAAAGTTATTTGCGTAAAGTAGTTTGATTTAAGTCAACGGCTTCCCGGCCCTGATATTTAAAATCCTTCCTCCATACAGTTCGCCCCTCACCTTGCCGGGCGGCGCGTACGTCAGGTTGGATGCCTGTCTTTATTTTCCCTCTGGAGCGAAAGGGGTTTAACCGGGCATCTATGAACATTCTGGCTTTCCTGAAAAAAAATGAAAACCGCTGGTGGGCATTGCCGCTTATTTTGCCTGTGGTTTTACTTCCCGTGCTGAGCATCGCGAATACATTCACGCAGCTGGGCGACGGCATTGCGGCACTCTATTATTTACCCCTCTCATTTTTGCTTTCGCTGATGATGTTCTTTGGCCTGGAAGCGCTGCCCGGGATCGTATTGTCGCTGTTTATCCGCTATTACCCGTCGGTCGGGATGTTTGAAACCGTCGCGGGGATCCTCCATTTTGTCGTCCCTTTAGTGCTCAGCTGGGGTGGCTACCGGGTGTTTGCTCCCAGACGGAATATGACCGCGTACGGCGACGTGCGGCTGATGGCGCAGCGCATCTTCTGGCAGGCGTTCTGCCCCGCGACGCTATTTCTGGTGCTGTTCCAGTTTGCGGTGTATTTAGGTGTGTATGAGAGCCGTCAGAGCCTTGCGGGATTAAATCCCCTCAATATTCGCACGCTCATCAACTATCAGACGCTGCTGGTCATCGGGCTAACGGGCGTGCCGCTGAGCTATCTGCTGATCCGCCTGCTTCGTCATCCGCGCTATATCAAAAGCCTTCTCTCGCAGATCCGTTCCGAGATAGACAAAAAGGTGACGGTCGTTGAGTTGTTGGTGTGGGCTATCGCGCTTGGCGGACTGCTTTCGCTGCTGCTGCTTCCGATGAATGAGAACAGCTCCATTTTCACCACCAACTACACCCTTTCCCTGCTGATGCCGGTGATGCTCTGGGGCGCGATGCGTTTTGGCTATAAGCTGATTTCGCTTATCTGGACGCCGATACTGCTGGTGTCTATTCACTATTTTTACCGCTATATCCCGGTGAACCCGGGGTATGACATTCAGCTGGCGATCACCTCTTCCAGTTACCTGGTCTTCTCGTTCGTGGTGATTTATATGTCGATGCTGGCGACCCGGCAGCGCGCGGCGAACAAACGCTCCCGCAGGCTGGCGCTGCTCGACCCGGTCGTCCATATGCCTAATCTGCGGGCGCTGTCGCGCGATCTGGCGAAAAACCCGTGGTCGGCGCTCTGCCTGCTGCGCATTCCGGAGCTGGAAATTCTGGGCCGAAATTACGGTGTGTTGCTGCGGATTCAGTACAAGCAGCAGCTGGCGCAGTGGGTGAATGGCATTCTCCAGCCCAATGAGCTGGTGTATCACCTGACCGGGTATGACCTGGCGGTACGGCTCAACGCGGAATCGCACCAGCAGCGGATTGAAGCCCTGGACGAGCATATCAAGCAGTTCCGCTTTGTCTGGGACGGCATGCCGCTGCAGCCGCAGGTGGGCGTGAGCTATTGCTATGTCCGGTCCCCGGTTAACCATCTTTATCTGGTGCTTGGCGAACTGGGCGTGGTTGCCGACCTGTCGCTCTCCTCCAACCATCCGGAAAACCTTCAGCAGCGTGGGGCCGTCCATTTGCAGCGCAGCCTGAAGGATAAAGTCGCGATGATGAGCCGCCTGCAAAAGGCGCTTGATAACGACGAATTCACCCTGCTGGTTCAACCCGTTCGCGGCATGCGTGGCGATTGCTATCACGAAGTCCTGCTCCGGATGCCGGATATCAACGGGCTATTGATCTCCCCCGACCAGTTCCTGCCCGTCGCGCAGGAGTTTGGTCTCTCCTCGCGGGTAGATTTATGGGTGCTGGAGCACACCCTGCGCTTTCTCGCCGCGCATCGCGAAAGACTGCCCGGCCAGCGCTTTGCCATTAATCTTGCCCCGTCGACCGTGTGTCGGGTGCAGTTTCCGCTTGAGGTGAATCGCCTGCTGGTGAAATACGCCATTGAGCCGTGGCAGCTAATCTTTGAAGTGACGGAGTGCAGCACTTTTTGCAATGCGGAACAGGCGCTACACATCCTCCGGCAGCTGCAGAAAATGGGGGTACGTATTGCAATTGATGATTTTGGCACCGGCTATGCGAGCTATGCGCGGCTGAAAAGCGTGGACGCGGATATTCTCAAGATTGACGGCAGCTTTATTCGCAATATCGTCAACAACAGCCTGGATTATCAGATTGTGGCGTCTATCTGCCATCTGGCGCGTATGAAAAAGATGCTGGTGGTGGCGGAGTATGTCGAAAGCGAAGAGATACGTAGCGCGGTTCACGCGCTAGGCATCGATTATGTGCAGGGTTATCTGATTGGCAGACCGGCACCGCTTGAGTCACTGCTGGAAGCAGAGGCGTCCACCGCGGACGCCTGAGCCGTTACGCGGCGACGTCGGCGCTCTCTTCTTCAATTTTGAGCAGCCAGCCGGTGACCGCTTCCCAGTACTGCTGCTCTTTTTCCAGATCCAGCAGGACCAGCGCGTTCTGGCTGAACCAGTCGTGCGGGAAGCTCAGCGTCCAGTGATGGTCGTCGGTTTTAAGCTTCAGCGTGGGCGGCGTGGTGGTGGCCTGACGCTGGTTATTGAGCAGCACGCCCAGGCGCAGCAGCTGAATAAGCGGCAGGAACTGTTTTTTCTTGAACAGCGTAAAGCGCGGCAGGTCGTCAAGCTTGATGGCTTTGCGGTGATAACGCACCAGGGTCGCCATCATGGTTTGCTGCTCCTGGTTGAAGCCAGGCAGATCGCTGTTTTGCAGAATATAGGCCGAATGGCGGTGCATCCCGCTGTGGTTGATGTTCAGCCCCACCTCGTGCAGCATCGCGGCCCATTTCAACAGCGCGGCAAGCTGCGGGTGCGCGAGCTTCGGATTCTGCTCCTGCCACTGTTCGTACATCTGCACCGTGGTGTCCAGCACGCGCTTCGCCTGTTCACGGTCGATGTTGTACTGGTTGGCGAGACTTTGCGCGGTGCGGCTGCGAATATCCTGATGGCGGAAGCGGCCTTCCATCTCATACAGCACGCCTTCACGCAGCGCACCGTCCGACAGACGCAGCTCTTTTATGGCGAGGGCATCAAACACGCCGCAGAGAATAGCCAGCCCCGGCACGAATACCGCTTTACGCTCGTCGGAAAGACCCGGCAGGCTTAAGGCGTCAAAACTTTTATGCTTCAGCACTTCTTCGGTCAGCAACGTCAGGCGTTCGGGCGTGATAAACCCGTCTTTTTCACCCATCGCCAGCAGCACTTCATGCGCCGCCTTGATGGTGCCCGACGCGCCCAGCGCCACGTTCCAGCCCTGAATACGGTACTGCCAGGCCAGATTTTCCAGCTTCTGGACAGCCGCCATACGCGCGCGCTGGAAGTTCTCGCGGGTGATGGTGCCGCCCGGGAAATACATCTGCGCGAAGCTGACGCAGCCCATTCGGCGGCTTTCCACCAGGCGCGGCTCAAAGTCTTCGCCGATCACCAGCTCCGTTGAGCCACCGCCGATATCGATAACCAGCTTGCGCCCTTTTTCCGGCTGGGTGTGCTCAACGCCCATGAAAATCAGACGCGCTTCCTCGTTGCCGGAGATGATCTCAATCGGGTAGGGGATCACTTTTTCGGCCCGCTTGAGGAACTCCGGGGCGTTCAGGGCCTGGCGCAGGGTGTGGGTACCCACGATGCACACGCTGGAGGGCGAGAAGCCCTGCAGGCGTTCAGCAAACAGCGACAGGCAGTTTAACCCGCGCTCCATCGCCTCTTCGCTGAGCATGCTGCGTTCATCAAGACCATCCGCCAGGTGTACGCGCTGCTTCAGACGACCGATGATCTGCAGCGCGCCATCCACCTCACGGGCGATGACCATGTGGAAACTGTTAGAGCCAAGGTCGACCGCGGCGAATTCCTGCGGGCGTGGGGTCTTATCATTTATCGGCATAGGTTAATCGGGTTGCTCGAGTGATTTGATATAGTCGTAAATCGCCAGTTGCGACCGCACTTTGCGGCGGTTGCCGCGCGGTACATAGCGGTTACTGAGTTCTTTGTCGATATAGCGTGCTTTCACGGTATCGCTGAACAGAATCTCGATGATGTCGAGGATCTGCTGCTTCAGTCGCGGATCCAGCAGCGGTGCCGCGACTTCAATACGGTAGTCAATATTGCGCGTCATCCAGTCTGCCGAAGAGAGATAGACCTGTTTATCACCCGCATTATCAAAAATATAGATCCGATCGTGTTCCAGGTAACGGTCAACGATGCTGATCACACGAATATTGTCGCTGATGCCTTCCAGTTCCGGGATCAGCGAGCACATGCCGCGGATCAGCAGGTTAACCGGCACGCCGGAGCTGGATGCCGCGTACAGCCTGTCCACCAGCCCTTTGTCGACCAGGTTGTTAAGCTTCAGCGTGATGCCGGACGACAGCCCTTTCTGGGCATTGGCGATCTCTTTATCGATCATATCGTACAGCAGGCGGCGCGAGTTCTGCGGCGAGACCAGCAGATAGTCAAAGCTCACCGGACGGTACGGGTTTTCGATAAAGTTAAAGACCCGGCGCACTTCGTTAGTGATGCGGGCGTCGGCGGTTAAGAGCGAGTAGTCGGTATAAATTCGCGCCGTTTTCTCGTTAAAGTTCCCGGTACCGATGTGGGCATAACGCACTACATCGTCGCCCTCTTTACGGGAAATCAGGAACAGCTTGGCGTGAATTTTCAGACCCGGCGCGGAGAAGATGACGTGCACACCGGCTTCCGTCAGACGGCGCGCCCAGTGAATGTTGGCCTCTTCGTCGAAGCGCGCCTGCAGCTCAACCACCACGGTGACCTTTTTGGCGTTGTGCGCCGCATGGATCATCGCGTCGATGATGCGGGAATCTTTTGCCACGCGGTAGATGTTGATTTTGATCGCCAGCACGCTTGGATCGAACGAGGCCTGACGCAGCAGTTCGAGCACGTGCTCAAACGTGTGATACGGATAGTAGAGCAGCACATCGCGTTCGCGAATGGCGTCGAATCCGTTGCGGAATTTATCGAACCACAGATGGCGCAGGCGCGGCAGCGGCTTGTTCACCAGATTGGCTTTGCCGACGTTCGGGAAGCCAATAAAGTCTTTAAAGTTGTGGTAACGACCACCCGGCACGATGGAGTCATAGCGCGAAATGGTCAGTTTCTCGCGCAGCATCTCCACCATGGCGTCCGGCATATCGCGCTGATAAACAAAACGTACCGGCTCGGCCGTCAGGCGCTGTTTCAGGCTGGAGGACATCAGCTCCATCAGGCTGGCTTCCATCTCGTGCACCAGGTCATATTCGGCGTCACGGGTCATTTTCATCGAATAGGCGTTTAACGCATCGTAATCGAAGAAGCCTTTGAATATGTCGTCCAGACAGTAGCGCAGGATGTTATCCAGCAGGATCATCGGCTTGCGTCTGCGCGGGGTTTCCGGCGGCAGGTTCACAAAGCGCGGCACCTTGTCGGACGGGATCTCCAGCAGCGCGTAACGGATAGATTCACCGCGAATAATTTCCACCGCCAGGTAGGTGTAATCATCCTTCAGGAACTGAACCAGATCGGTTTCGCGGTTGATCAGAATCGGGGTAATGTGCTGGCGCAGATAGTGTTTGAAGTAGTGGCGCAGCCAGTTTTGTTGGTTAACGGAAAGCTGGCGTTCGTTAATCAGGAAGATTTGATTGCGCGCCATCTCCAGCAGCAGTTCGTTATACAGGCCGTCAAATTCCTGATCGGCTTTCAGCACGCGGGACTGGATTTTGCCCAGCAGATGCCGCGAGTGCGAGTTTAAGCCCTGTTCTTCGCTGATGATGATGCGTCTTTTCAGCTCGGCAAAGCGAACCTTGTAGAACTCATCCAGGTTGTTGGAATAAATGCCCAAAAAACGCATGCGCTCGATCAGCGGGTTACTTTTGTCTGCCGCTTCCTGGAGTACACGTTCGTTGAATGCTAACCAGCTTAGCTCTTTCTCGATATATAACTTTTCCTGACCCATTACAGCTCACACTCCAGTTCAATCACAGGACGTGGTAAATCCGTCTCGTCCTTATTATGGCGAGCATTTCCACGATATGTCCAACAGTGCCAGAAAAGTATGACAGTTATTTTTTTTGTTGGGGATTTTAGAAGGTTGGAGAAGGGAATATCGGGTAATGCAATGTACAGGTCGGGTAAGCGCAGCAGCGCCACCCGACGTAACAAACTACTCTTCGGCCGCATAACCCTGCGGGGGTAACTTCACGCCGTCCAGCCAGGCTGCGCCGTCGCGCATCTCGAGACGCCCGTCGACAAACCAGCTGACCACCAGCGGGTAAATGGCGTGTTCCTGGGTCTGCACGCGTTCCGTCACGTCTTCTTCGCTGTCGCCGTCAAAGACCGGAACTTTGGCCTGCAGGATAACCGGACCGCCGTCCAGCTCGTCGGTAACGAAATGCACGGAGGTACCGTGCTCCTCATCGCCGTTTTCCAGAACCTGACGATGGGTATGCAGGCCGGGATATTTCGGCAGCAGGGAAGGGTGGATATTCAGCAGACGACCGGCGAAGTGTTCGACGAAGGCCGGGCTCAGAATACGCATATAGCCCGCCAGCACGACCACGTCCGGCGCGTAGGCATCAATCTCATGCACCAGCTCGCGGTCAAAGGCTTCACGCCCGGCGAACTGGCTGGCTTCCAGCGCGTGCGCGGGAATGTTCGCTTCCCGCGCGCGCTCAAGGCCGAACGCGTCGGCCTTGTTGCTGAAAACTGCCCGAATGGTGCCATTGATTTTCTTCTGCTTGCAGGCGTCTATGATGGCCTGCAAATTGCTTCCGTTGCCGGAAATGAGCACCACGATGTTTTTCATTCAATGACCACACGCTGTTCGGAATCGGAAGCTTTAATCGTACCGATTTTCCACGCGTTTTCACCTTTTTCAGTCAGCAGTTTAACCGCTTTATCCGCTTCGCTTGCCGGCAGGGCGATAACCATGCCCACACCACAGTTAAAGGTGCGGTACATTTCGTGAGAGCTCACGTTGCCCGCGGTCTGCAGCCAGTTAAACACGGCCGGCCACTGCCATGAGGATTCGTCGATCACCGCCTGGGTGTTATCCGGCAGGACGCGCGGGATGTTTTCCCAGAAGCCGCCGCCGGTCAGGTGAGCGATAGCGTGAACGTCGACCTTCTCGATAAGCTCAAGCACGTTTTTCACGTAGATGCGGGTCGGCGCCAGCAGATGGTCAGCCAGCGGTTTACCGTCCAGCTCGGTGGTCAGCGGATCACAGCCGCTCACTTCGAGGATTTTACGCACCAGGGAGTAGCCGTTGGAGTGCGGGCCGCTGGAGGCGAGCGCGATCAGCACATCGCCATCGGCCACTTTGCTGCCGTCGATAATTTCTGATTTTTCTACTACGCCGACGCAGAAGCCCGCGACGTCATAATCTTCGCCGTGATACATGCCCGGCATTTCTGCGGTTTCACCACCGACCAGCGCACAGCCGGACTGCAGGCAGCCTTCGGCGATACCGTTAATCACGCTGGCAGCGGTATCCACATCCAGTTTGCCGGTTGCGTAGTAATCGAGGAAGAACAGCGGCTCTGCGCCCTGTACCACCAGGTCATTCACGCACATCGCGACCAGATCGATACCGATCGTGTCGTGACGTTTTAAATCCATCGCCAGGCGCAGTTTGGTGCCTACACCGTCAGTACCCGAGACCAGAACAGGTTCACGATATTTTTGCGGCAGCGCGCACAGTGCGCCGAATCCACCCAGACCACCCATCACTTCCGGGCGGCGGGTTTTTTTCACCACACCTTTGATTCGGTCAACCAGCGCATTACCTGCGTCAATATCAACACCGGCATCTTTGTAGCTGAGAGAAGTTTTGTTGGTCACGGCTTAAATCCCCACGCGATTGCATAGCTAGTAAGAAAAATCGGCGCAATTCTAACAGTCCATGCAAACGTTTGCGAGCCTATTCTGGACGTGGGGATCTTTTTTTCTGTGTACCTCGTGAATGCAGCCAAACTTGACTCTGTTCACGAAAATGAAACCGGTTTCTGAGAACTGCTTGCAACGATTATTCCCTTTGCACATCATCGAACTGAAACCGGTTTCTGTAATTGTTTTTGCAGAAAATAACGCAGAATGAGGGAAAGCGAATGTCGGGATTTAAAGCAGATTTTCTGTGGGGCGGGGCCGTTGCGGCGCACCAGCTGGAAGGCGGCTGGAAAGAGGGCGGCAAGGGCGTGAGCGTCGCCGATGTGATGACCGCGGGGGCGCACGGCGTGCCGCGTGAAATCACCAACGGCGTGCTGGAGGGGAAAAATTATCCTAACCATGAAGCCATCGATTTCTACCACCGCTATAAAGAAGACATCAGACTCTTTGCCGAGATGGGGTTCAAATGCTTCCGCACCTCTATTGCCTGGACGCGGATCTTCCCGAAAGGTGACGAGCTTGAGCCTAACGAGGCTGGCCTGAAATTCTATGACGATCTGTTCGACGAATGCCTGAAGTACGGCATCGAACCGGTTATCACCCTGTCTCACTTCGAGATGCCTTTCCATCTGGTTACGGAATACGGCGGCTGGCGCAACCGTAAGCTGATCGACTTCTTCGTTCGTTTTGCAAAAGTGGTGTTCCAGCGCTACCAGCATAAGGTGAAGTACTGGATGACCTTCAACGAGATCAACAACCAGGCTAACTTCCACGAAGACTTTGCGCCGTTTACGAACTCCGGGCTGAAGTACGCGCCGGGTGAAGACCGTGAGCCGGTGATGTTCCAGGCGGCGCACTACGAGCTCGTGGCCAGCGCCCTGGCGGTGAAGGCGGGGCGCGAGATTAACCCGTCGCTGCAGATTGGCTGCATGATTGCCATGTGTCCTATCTACCCGCTGACCTGTGCGCCGGAGGATATGATGATGGCGATGAACGCCATGCACCGCCGCTACTGGTTCACCGACGTACACGTGCGCGGCAGGTACCCGCAGCACCTGCTCAACTACTTCGAACGTCGCGGCTTCGCGCTGGATATAACCGAAGAAGATAAAGCCGCGCTGAAGCAGGGCTGCGTCGATTACATCGGCTTCAGCTACTACATGTCCTTCGCCACCAAGGCGACGGCGGACAACCCGCAGCTGGATTACGACGAAAGCAAGAGCCTGGTCTCTAACCCCTACGTGCAGAAATCCGACTGGGGCTGGCAGATTGACCCGGTCGGGCTGCGCTACTCCCTGAACTGGTTCTGGGATCACTACCAGCTGCCGCTGTTTATCGTTGAGAACGGCTTTGGCGCGATCGACGTGCAGGAGAGCGACGGCACGGTGAACGACCAGTACCGTATTGATTATCTGGCCGCCCATATCCGCGAGATGAAAAAAGCGGTGGTGGAAGATGGCGTGGATCTGATGGGCTACACCCCGTGGGGCTGCATCGACCTGGTGTCTGCCGGCACGGGCGAAATGAAAAAACGCTACGGCTTTATCTTTGTGGATAAAGACAATGATGGAAACGGCACGCTGAACCGCAGTAAAAAGAAATCGTTCGACTGGTATAAGCAGGTGATTGCGAGCAACGGCGAGAACCTGTAATTGTCGGGTGGCGCTAACGCTTACCCGACCTACACTACACGTAGGCCGCGTAAGCGCAGTGCCACCGGGCAGAACCCCGCACCCAAGCCGGAGTCTCGCCTCCGGTTTTTTTGTCTCTAAATCACTTTGCTTGATATACGTCAAGCAACATGGGTATGGCCTAATCCGAAAAAAGCGGTATAATCCCGCGATTTTTTTGCGGACGCCACCTCAGAGGAGAAAGAGAATGAAGATTGTGGAAGTGAAACACCCACTCGTTAAACACAAGTTGGGCCTGATGCGTGAGCATGACATCAGCACGAAGCGTTTTCGCGAACTGGCATCTGAAGTCGGCAGCCTGCTGACTTACGAAGCGACCTCTGATCTGGAAACAGAAAAAGTCACCATCGAAGGCTGGAACGGCCCGGTGCAGGTTGAGCAGATCAAAGGTAAGAAAATTACCGTGGTGCCAATCCTGCGTGCCGGTCTCGGCATGATGGAAGGCGTGCTGGAGCACGTGCCAAGCGCGCGTATCAGCGTGGTGGGTATCTACCGTAACGAAGAAACCCTTGAGCCGGTTCCTTACTTCCAGAAGCTGGTCTCTAACATCGACGAGCGTATGGCGCTGGTGGTTGACCCAATGCTCGCGACCGGTGGCTCTATGATCGCCACCATCGACCTGCTGAAAAACGCGGGCTGTAACAGCATTAAGGTGCTGGTACTGGTTGCGGCGCCGGAAGGGATCGCGGCGCTGGAAAAAGCGCACCCGGACGTTGAGCTGTATACCGCCTCTATCGACCAGGGCCTGAACGAGCACGGGTACATCATCCCGGGGCTCGGCGATGCCGGCGATAAGATCTTTGGTACGAAATAATCGAATAACGATAAATAAGCCGACTTTGATAGTCGGCTTTTTTTTGAATAAAACACCAACAATACTACACAGAGGAAAACACTATGACGCGCCGTGCTATCGGGGTGAGTGAAAGACCGCCGCTTTTACAGACTATCCCGCTTAGTTTGCAGCACCTGTTCGCCATGTTTGGCGCAACCGTGCTGGTGCCAATCCTGTTCCACATTAACCCGGCCACCGTGCTGCTGTTCAACGGCATCGGTACGCTGCTGTACCTCTTTATCTGTAAAGGCAAAATCCCGGCGTATCTCGGGTCGAGCTTCGCCTTTATCTCGCCGGTGTTGCTGCTGCTGCCGCTGGGTTATGAAGTCGCGCTGGGCGGCTTTATCATGTGTGGCGTCCTGTTCTGCGTGGTGTCCTTCATTGTGAAGAAAGCCGGTACCGGCTGGCTGGACGTGATGTTCCCGCCTGCGGCGATGGGCGCCATCGTTGCGGTCATCGGTCTTGAGCTGGCGGGCGTCGCGGCGAATATGGCCGGTCTGCTGCCTGCTGACGGCCAGTCACCGGATTCCAAAACCATTATCATCTCGCTGGTAACCCTGGGCGTGACGGTGTTTGGCTCCGTGCTGTTCCGCGGCTTCATGGCGATTATCCCGATCCTGATCGGCGTGCTGGCGGGCTATGCGCTCTCCTTTGCGATGGGCGTGGTGGACACCACCCCGATTGCTCAGGCGCACTGGTTCGCGCTGCCAACCTTCTATACGCCGCGCTTTGAATGGTTTGCTATTTTCACCATTCTGCCTGCGGCGCTGGTGGTCATTGCGGAGCACGTCGGCCACCTGGTGGTGACGGCGAACATCGTTAAGCGCGATTTAATCCGCGACCCGGGTCTGCACCGCTCCATGTTTGCGAACGGTTTCTCCACCATCATCTCCGGTTTCTTCGGCTCGACGCCAAACACCACTTACGGTGAGAACATCGGCGTGATGGCGATTACCCGCGTCTACAGTACCTGGGTTATCGGCGGCGCGGCGATTATCGCCATTCTGCTCTCCTGTGTCGGTAAACTTGCGGCAGCGATTCAGATCATTCCGGTGCCGGTAATGGGCGGCGTTTCTCTGCTGCTGTACGGCGTGATCGGCGCCTCCGGTATTCGCGTGCTGATTGAATCCAAAGTGGATTACAGCAAGGCGCAAAACCTGATCCTGACCTCCGTTATCCTGATCATCGGCGTGAGCGGCGCGAAGGTGCACATTGGTGCGGCCGAGCTGAAGGGCATGGCGCTGGCGACCATCGTCGGCGTGGGCCTGAGCCTGATCTTCAAGCTGATCTCGGTCATCCGCCCGGAAGAAGAAATTCTCGACGCGGACGACAGCGAAAAAGCACCACATTGATCGAAAAGTCGGGCGAGGGATCGCCCGGTTCTCTCCTTGCAGGTTCCGTGTTAAACTCCATTCCGATTTTACGTAGGATCTCTGGTTGAGGTATTTCTGAACGGACCGGCACAGCTCTCTCTGCCACTCTATCTCCCTGACGACGAAACTTTCGCGAGTTTCTGGCCGGGTGATAACCCCTCTTTACTGGCTGCACTGCAAAACGTGCTGCGCCAGGATCACAGCGGATACATCTATATCTGGTCACGTGAAGGCGCGGGGCGCAGCCATCTGCTGCATGCCGCCTGCGCGGAGCTTTCGGCGCGCGGTGATGCAGTAGGCTACGTGCCGCTGGATAAACGTACCTGGTTCGTGCCTGAGGTGCTGGAGGGAATGGAACATCTCTCGCTGGTCTGCATCGATAATATCGAATGCGTGGCGGGGGACGAGCCGTGGGAAATGGCGATCTTTAACCTCTACAACCGCATTCTGGAGTCGGGCAAAACCCGGCTGCTGATCACCGGCGATCGTCCGCCGAGACAGCTCAATCTGGGGCTGCCGGATCTGGCATCTCGTCTGGACTGGGGGCAAATCTACAAGCTCCAGCCGCTGTCGGATGAAGATAAGCTTCAGGCGTTACAGCTGCGCGCAAAGCAGCGCGGGTTTGAGCTGCCGGAGGACGTGGGGCGCTTCCTGCTCAAGCGGCTGGATCGCGAAATGCGCACGCTGTTTGACACGCTCGATCAGCTCGATCGCGCCTCCATTACCGCCCAGCGCAAGCTGACCATTCCGTTTGTCAAAGATATTCTCAAGCTGTAGTTGTGCCGGGTGGCGGCTGCGCCTTACCCGGCCTACGAAAACTAGACATCCCCCAGCAGGTGTTCAACCAAAAGTGGAATTGGTCTTCCCGATGCCACGCTCCTGCCGCTCTCTCGCCACAGCGCCGTACCGCTGATATCCAGATGCGCCCACGGAATGGTCGGCGGGCAAAAGTGGTGCAGCAGCCACGCCGCCGACGCGCTGATTGCCGCATTGTTGGTCGGCGTGTTGCACAGATCGGCGATGGCGCTGTCGGTCTGTTTTTTCAGCCGCGCATCCAGCGGCAGGGACCACACTTCATCGCCACTTTGCTTACCCGCCAGCGTCAGCGCCGCACGCAGCGGTTCATCCTGCGTCATCAGCCCGCTCAGCTCATACCCCAGCGCCTTCACGACCGCACCGGTTAAGGTCGCCATATCAATAATATAGCGCGCCTGCGGATGACGAAGGCTGGCCCAGGCGATGGCGTCCGCCAGCACCAGTCGGCCTTCGGCATCGGTGTTGTTGATTTCAACCGTGGTGCCATTGCAGGCCGTCGCCACCGTGCCGGGCTGCATGGCGTCCGGGCCGATGGCGTTTTCCGCCAGCGCCAGCACGCCCATGATGCGTACGGGCAGCGCCAGCTCTGCCACGGTCAGCATCAGGCCTAGCACGTTAGCCGCACCGCACATGTCGTATTTCATGGTGTACATGCCCGCGCCTTCCTTCAGCCACAGGCCGCCGGTATCGAAGGTTATGCCTTTTCCCACATAGCAGCGCACCGGGCCGTCGTTGACGCCGTTATAATGGATCGCCAGCAGGCGCGGCGGACAGGTCGCCCCTTTGCCAACGGCGTGCAGCAGCCCCAGACCCTGCTCAGCAATAGCCTTTTCGTTCAGCACTTCGCAGCGCAGAGCGGGGAAGGCGGCACAGAGCCTTTGCGCCTCTTCCACTACAAACTGCGGCGTGCAGCGGTCGGACGGCATATCCGCCAGACGTCGCGCCGCGACCATGCCGCGGGCGATGGCCTGCTGCTGGCGGAAGACACCCTCCAGTTTTGCCTGCTGTTCCGGCAGGCAGAGGGCGGTGATGCGCGTAAGGCGCACCGCCGATTCATCCGTTTTCTTCAGCTTCAGGTCGCTCAGCCTGTGCGCCTGATTAAAGAGAAAGCGCAGCACCTGCGCCAGCACCACATCGTTGATATCGGTAACGTCCAGTATCAGCCCGAGGCTGACGGGCGAGGCCAGCAGCGGGCGAAGCGCCGTCAGCAATCCTTCGGTCAGGCTATCCTGCCAGAGGGCATCCGGCAGCAGAGTGATCCGGGCAAACGGGGCGCAGCCAAAGCGGGTGTCAGCGATGCTGGCAGACTCGCGCATTTCCGCGACAAGCGCCGTTTCGGGCAAATGCGTACAGGAGGCGGACGCAATCAAATGGCTTTGCGGAGCCGCGTCAGAAAGCGCGGTGATAAACTGATACGTGATCATTATGACTCCTCAATCGGCGCGCGGATCCGCGCGGCATAGGCCTGCATCCACTCATCGTCTACGGCGTGATAATGCGTTTTCTCCCGCAGGCGTTCAGTACGAAAAACGATGAGGGGCTGGCGAGCCGTCGCCACCACAAACGAGAAGGTTTTTATGTTGGTGGCGGCCCCGAATTCGCCCCTGTTGTTCATGCACACCACGGAAAGATCGCCCGCGCGGCCAAAGCGCGACATCAGCTTGTCTTCCAGCTCGAACACCACCGAATCCGCCGCCTGCTGGGGCGTCATACCCTGCGCCATGCGGCGGACAATTTCGTAGCTGGTGCAGCCTTTCATCAGATCTTCACCGACGCCCGTTGCGGTGGCCGCGCCGGTTTCACTGTCGCAGTAAAAGCCGGAACCAATAATGGGTGAATCCCCGAGTCGACCGCGTTTTTTCATGAACAGGCCGCTGGTGGAGGTGGCGACGCTCATTGACCCTTGTTTATCAAGGCCGATAATGCCGACGGTGTCATGCCCGTCGTAAGGGCTTAAGCCCTTATCCAGCGTTTCGCGGCAGCGTTTGCGGTAGTGCTGCATGGCGCGGTCAGTGAGCATAGTTTTGTCGGCAAAGCCCTGGCTCAGCGCCCATTCCCGCGCACCCTGGCCGACCAGCAGGCTGTTGTAGCGCTGGCGGCTTAACGCATGCGCCACGCGCACCGGGTTGGCGATATCCACCAGGTTGCCCACGGCGCCAAACGCCAGCGTATCGCCGTCCATGTAGGCGGCGTCCAGCTCCACTTCGCCATTTTCGGTGGGCAGCCCGCCGTAGCCGACGGATTTATAAAACGGAAAGTCTTCGACGGCGGCGACGGCATCCACCACCGCTGCAGAGACCGGTTTACCCGCAGCCAGCGCAGACGCAGACTCCGTAACGCCTTCAAGCGCCATTCTCCAGGTCGCGATAATTCCCCACATGCTTTACTCCTGTTTTGCAAGGGTGGTGTCGGTTTGCGTAACGGTGGCCATTTCCGCCGCGCGGTACTGTTTGTCCACGATACGCATAAAAGGCAGGTACAGCATGGCGCCAATCAGCAGGTTGATAAGCTGCATGACGCTGCCGCTCAGGTGTCCGGTAACGATAAAGCCGCTGATAACCGGCGGCAGCGTCCAGGGAATAAACACCCCGGTGGTGACGGCAACCGCGCCAATCTTCATCGCCGCATACTGCACGGTGACCAGCACCAGCGGCACCAGGTTGAACGGGATAAGCATTATCGGGTTCATAATCACCGGCAGGCCAAACAGGATCGGTTCGTTGATGTTAAACACCGATGCCCCGGCGCCGAGGCGCGCCACTTCACGCATGTTTTTGCTGCGGGCGAAAATCAGCATCGCAATCACCAGCGACAGCGTGGCCCCCGCGCCGCCCATCCAGATCATGTCAAAAAACTGTTCGGTGATAATGTGCGGCGGCGTCGTGCCTGCCTGAATCGCGGCGATGTTGTCGGTCTGGTTCTCCATCCACAGCGGGCGAATGATGCCGTTGATCATCGAGCCGGAGTTAATGCCCACTGACCACAGAATGGTGATGCTGAACACCGTCATCAGCGCGCCAAAGTAAGAGGTGCCGTAGTGGCGCACCGGCGTGGCAACCACTTCGTAAATAAACTGGTGGATGGTGTTGTAGTGGGTGTTTTCAAACACGATGCGGATACCGAGCACCAGAATCATCACCAGCAGGGCCGGGATCAGCGCGGCGAACGACTCCTGCACCGCCGGAGGCACGCCGTCCGGCATTTTGATCACCAGTTTTTTGCGCTTGAGCCAGCAGAACAGTTCCGTCCACAGCAGGGAACCGATCATCGCCACGAACAGCCCTTTGCTGCCAATCCACTCCACCGGAATGACGGTAATACCGCCGTTTTCCGCCACTTTGATAAAGGGCGTCAGGATGAGAAAGGCGACCAGCGCCAGGATACCGCAGGAGATGCGGTCTTCACCGTAGTGTTCCGCCAGGCGGAAGGCCACCAGGAAGCTGATGAACAGCGACATGGTGGAGAAGACCGCGTTGAACGGGATTTCAATAATGGCGCTCCAGCTCTCACCAAAGGCCTGAGACATAAACTGCTGATAGGCTTGATTCGGGAACGACGAGATCACCAGCAGAATAGAGCCGACGATGATAAACGGCATGAATGACACGTAGGCGCCGCGAATGGCCCCGAGATGACGCTGCTGGGCCGTTTTGGCCGCCAGCGGCATCAGTTTTGCTTCAAGAAATCCCAGAACATTGTTCATTGTGAACTCCGTACAAGATTGAGGGGTGTTGTTTGTGTTATGTCTGGGGATTATCAGTGAAGCGCGGCGAGCGAAAGGTGAAATCGGTCACAAAGCAATCGCTGGTGTAGTATAAATCTCATAAGATTGGTTCCGAGGATCCTGCGATGGAAATTAAACTGCATGCTAATGCCACCACGACGCCGCGCATCCGTCGCTATCTACAGCAGTCAGATAAAAGCGACAGGGAGCTGGCCACGGAGCTGGGTATTTCGGTCACTACCGTCAGGCGCTGGCGCAACCGCGAGCAGGTTTCGGATAATCACACGACGCCAAAAGTGATACACAAAGCATTGAGACAGGAGCAGGTTGCGCTGGTCAATGCCCTGCGGGATATCACTGGCGCCCCGCTGGACGACCTGCTGCAGATGGTCAATAGCGGACTCGGGATCGCCGTGTCCCGCGCGACCCTGAACCGCTATCTCAAACCGGCTTCGATAAAGCAGAAGGGCGCGACGTTGCAGGGAAAAAAGGCGCTGAAGGCAGGTATCGTGCCGCAAAAACTCCTGTTACATCATCAGCCTCTGTCGCTGCATATGGACGATGGCGGGGAACAGCATCTGCTCTGGGCGCGTGAACCCGTGAGCGGCTGGTGCTACGCCCGGCTGTACGCGGGCATTTCTCCGCAGCTGCTGGCCCACTGGACGAATGACGCGCTGGCAGCCTGTCCGGCTGATATTCAATCTGTTGAGACTTTTGGTTTCGAGGTGAAGCTTGAGGAGCGTAATACCACCGTAACGGTGCATCCACAGCAATACCGCGCCGTTCAGGTTGATCTACCGCTATGTGAAATCATCCCACGTCTGAACAGTGAACCGGCAGGCGAGCTGTTGATCCAGCTGTGCGAATTTTACAACCGGGGAAAAGCGCAGAAAAAGCTGGGAGAGAGTACGCCGCAGGCCTTTCTGGAAGCGCTGCGGCATAAGGACTAGAGGATCTCGAGCACGTCTTCCGGCGGGCGTCCAATGCGCGCCTGGCCGTTCGCCACCACTATCGGGCGCTCAATCAGCTTTGGATTTTCAACCATCGCCTGGATCAGCTCAGCCTCGGTGAGACGGCTGTCATCCAGGTTAAGCGACTTATACAGATCTTCTTTCTGACGCATCAGCTCTCTTGCACTGCCCATTCCCAGCATGTGCAGCAGCTGGCGGAGGGTTTGCGCGTCAGGTGGGGTGTCGAGGTACAGCACGACTTCCGGCTCAACGCCGTTAGACTTCAGCAGGCTCAGGGTATCGCGGCTCTTGGAGCAGCGAGGGTTGTGATAAATTTTTACGGCGTCTGTCATGACGTGAATTCTCCTTTATTACATCTTCTCGTACGGCTTAAAGCGCTGCTGCAGGCCGCGCAGCTGATCGATACGCGCGTCGTAACGGGCCTGCTGGAGGCTGCCGAGTTTGACCTGCGCGCTGGCGCTGCTGAGCGTGGAAATCGCCTGATCGAGGCGGCCCACCAGGGCAAAACCTTCGGCACGCGCCGCCAGCTCCTGATCGCGGTTGCCGAGCTGGGCTTCCGCCTGAGCGAGCAGATCCCAGCCGTTTTGATCGTCTTTATTGTTAAAGGTATAGCGGTTCAGAATGGTCGCCGCTTCGCCAGGCTGACCGCCCTGTAAGTAAGCGTTCGCCAGGTTAAGCTGCAGCACCGGGTTGGTACGGACGTCTTTCGCCCCCTTCAGACGGTTGATCGCATCGGCCGTTTTCTTCTGGCCCAGATCGATATCCGTCGACAGATCGAGGTACCACGGGTTGTTCGGGTCTGCAGCCAGAAGCGGTTGCAGCGCTTTGCGCGCCTCGTCGTATTTGCTGGCTTCCATCGCCTGGAGCGCCTGACCATACTGCGCGGCGTTTTTCTCACGCACGTTGCCTTTCGCCAGGGTATCCAGCAGATCGCTGGTGAGCTGGTTACGCCCGGAGTTGTACATCCCAAGCGTTCTCACCTTCGCCATGTAGAAATCCTGCGAAGACTGGACCACCACCGGACGCATCTGGTTGGCACGGTTACGCGCGTCCGACAGGCGACTTTCCGGCAGCGGGTGGGTCAGCAGAATTTCCGGCGGACGGGAAGAGTAACGCGCCTGATCGAGCAGTTTTTCGAGGAAGCTCGGCATGGCCTGCGGGTCAAAGCCCGAACGCTGCAGCACCTGAATCCCGATGCGGTCCGCTTCCTGTTCGTTTTGCTGGGTAAAGCTGATCATCCCCTGGCGCGTTCCCGCCAGCGTACCGGTCAGGGCCGCCATCCCGGCCTGCGGGCTGGCCATCGCCAGCAGAATGGAGCCCAGTGCGCCCACCCAGGTGAGGGGGGCGTTACGTTTCTGGTCTTCCATGGCGCGCGCCAGGTGACGCTGGGTGACGTGCGAAATTTCGTGCGCCATTACCGAGGCCAGCTGGCTTTCGTTGTCGGAATAACGGAATAACGCCGAATGCAGCACCACGTTTCCGCCAAAGAAGGCGAAGGCGTTGATTTCGTCATTATTGATTAAATAGAAATGGAAGGGCGTTTTTACCGAGTCGGCGTGCGAAACCAGACGCATCCCCAGCCCGTTAATGTACTGTACCAGCAAAGGATCGTTGATCAGCGGGGCGCTACCGCGCAGTTGGCGAACATAGTAATCCCCCATTTGCATCTCTTGCCCAATAGAGAGCGTGCTTCCTGCTGTGGTGCCCATGTCCGGCAATGAATCGGACGAGTCAGCAAAAGCGGGCAACACCTGACCGACCGTCACCGCGGCAATCAGTGTTGCAACCAGTGTTTTTCTCAACTGCCTGAACATAACCACTGTCCTGTATGTTGGATGTGCTAATTTGACCGATGAACCGGCATAACGTTCATCTCTGCTGCTCTGCGAGTGTAGCCGTGTTACGGCATGAAGAAAATCCCATTCATCAGGCTTTTGCGGATTGCGATCGGGATACAAAAAGCGAAAGTCTTTTTTGTGACAGTTAGATACAATTCACCGTCTCACTCCCGCCATTCGATTCAGGGAAGGGTTGTATGCTCGAAATGTTAATGCAGTGGTACCGGCGTCGGTTCAGCGACCCGGAAGCCATTGCTTTGTTGGTTATTCTGGTTGCCGGGTTCGGTATTCTGTTCTTCTTCAGCGGCCTGCTCGCGCCACTGCTGGTTGCGATTGTGCTGGCATACCTGCTGGAGTGGCCGACGGCGCGCCTGGAACACATCGGCTGTTCCCGCCGCTGGGCGACCAGCATCGTGCTGGTGCTGTTTGTCGGCATCCTGCTGCTAATGGCCTTTGTGGTGATGCCGGTCGCCTGGCAGCAGGGAATTAACCTGATCCGCGACATGCCCGGCATGTTGAACAAGCTGTCTGATTTTGCCGCCACGCTGCCGCGCCGTTACCCGGCCCTGATGGATGCCGGGATTATTGACGCGATGGCCGAAAATATGCGCGCCCGCATCATGACGATGGGCGATTCGGTGGTGAAGTACTCTCTGGCCTCGCTGGTCGGACTGCTGACGCTGGCGGTTTACCTTGTGCTCGTGCCGCTGATGGTTTTCTTCCTGGTGAAAGATAAAGATCAGATGCTCAACGCCGTGCGCCGTATTCTGCCGCGCAACCGCGGGCTGGCAGGGCAGGTCTGGGAAGAGATGAACCAGCAGATCACCAACTACATTCGCGGCAAGGTGCTGGAGATGATTGTCGTGGGGGTCGCCACCTGGATTGGCTTCCTGATTTTCGGCCTGAACTACTCGCTGCTGCTGGCGGTGCTGGTGGGGCTGTCGGTCCTGATTCCATACATCGGCGCGTTTGTGGTGACCATTCCGGTTGTTGGGGTCGCGCTGTTCCAGTTTGGGCTGGGGACAGAGTTCTGGAGCTGCTTTGCGGTGTACCTGATTATTCAGGGCCTGGACGGTAACCTGCTGGTACCGGTGCTGTTCTCCGAAGCGGTGAACCTGCATCCGCTGGTGATTATCTTGTCCGTGGTGATTTTCGGCGGGCTGTGGGGATTCTGGGGCGTGTTCTTTGCGATTCCGCTGGCGACGCTGATTAAGGCCGTGGTCCACGCGTGGCCGGATGTGCCGGCGGTGGAAGAGAAGTAGTTTTTGTGCGGCCTGATGCCCTCACTCCGACCCTCTCCCACGGGGAGAGGGGGAAAACATTAAAAACGGCAACCTGGGTTGCCGTTTTGCTGTTTATCAGGCGCTTGCTTTCAGCCAGTTCAACACCACGTCGTGGTGGTTGCTGGTTTTGAAGTCGTCAAACACATGTTCAACTTTACCGTCAGCGTCAATCAGGAAGCTGATGCGGTGAATGCCGTCGTAGGTTTTACCCATAAACGTCTTCTCGCCCCAGACGCCGAACTGCTCGCACACCTGATGATCTTCATCAGAAAGCAGCGTGAAGTTCAGCAGCTCTTTTTCAGCAAATCGTGACAGCTTTTCTGGTTTATCCGTGCTGATACCCAGCACTTCCACACCGACTTTTTTCAACTCGTCCATGTTGTCGCGTAAGCCGCAGGCCTGTACGGTGCAGCCGGGGGTCATGGCTTTCGGGTAGAAATAGACCAGAACACGCTGTCCCTGGAAGTCGGTCAAATTTACTTGCTCGCCGTCTTGATCCGGTAAGCTAAATTTCGGTGCGATGTCACCGGCTTTCAGTGGGTTCATTACTCAACTCCATCCTGTTCGTGCTGCGAATAATTGACGACGCTTATACTGCCCTGCGCGTTTAATTCTGTACAGAGGGCTTTGAACGCTTGCTCGATATTTGACGCATCCTGTGAGGCAGGGCTGTGCGCGGTAATTTGAATAAACAGCACCGGAAGACCATGGTCATCGCTTGTCTGCGTACGGGAAACCAGTTCGGCAATATTCATCTGATGATTGTCAAAAAGCGCGGTGAAACGCTCAATCAGATGCGGTGAATCAGGCACTTCAACCTGCACCCAGACGGTAGAAGGCAGTGCCGGACGCGGACGCGCGGTGGTGCGCTTCATGACAATCAGCAAATCCAGTTCGGCCCCCTTCAGCGGCAGGGTCGATTCAATCAACGTAATGGCGTTCCATGTCCCGGAAAGCAACATAATAAATGTGAACTCTTCGCCAAGCATCGCCAGACGGCTGTCTTCGATATTACAGCCGCAGCTGCTTACGTGACGGGTGATGGTGTTCACGATACCCGGCCTGTCGGCACCCAGCGCAGTGATAACCAGGTAATGTTGTGATGAGGTTGTCAAACCTGTTCTTCCTTTGCATGGTTAAGTCTTCCTAAGGAAAGCATAAAAAAAACATGCATACAACCGCCTGCGAGCCTCAGGTCGCTTGCTTTTATTACAGTTCCAAACGTAACATTGAGGCTCTTGTTCGCACAGAGGATGGCTCATGTTCACGGGAAGTATTGTCGCGCTTGTTACACCGATGGATGAAAAAGGTAATGTCTGCCGGTCAAGCATGAAGAAGCTCATTGATTACCATGTCGCCAACGGAACCTCGGCGATCGTTTCGGTAGGGACTACCGGTGAATCCGCAACGCTGAGCCACGACGAGCACGGCGATGTGGTGATGCTGACCCTGGAACTGGCGGACGGACGTATTCCGGTCATCGCGGGGACAGGGGCTAATGCAACCGCAGAAGCTATCAGCCTGACCAAGCGTTTTAACGACAGCGGCATCGTGGGCTGTCTGACGGTGACCCCTTATTACAACCGTCCTACTCAGGAAGGTTTGTTCCAGCACTTCAAAGCCATCGCTGAACATACTGACTTGCCACAAATTCTGTATAATGTGCCGTCCCGTACCGGTTGCGATATGCTGCCGGAAACCGTTGGTCGTCTCTCGGAAGTAAAAAATATTATCGGTATTAAAGAGGCGACAGGGAACTTAAGCCGCGTTCATCAGATCAAAGAGCTGGTTTCAGACGACTTTATCCTGTTGAGTGGTGATGATGCGACCGCGCTGGACTTTATGCAGCTCGGTGGTCATGGCGTGATCTCCGTAACGTCAAACGTTGCGGCGCGCGATATGGCTGAAATGTGCAAACTGGCCGCAGCCGGTCACTTTGATGAAGCGCGCGTCATTAATCAGCGTCTGATGCCGCTGCACAATAAATTATTTGTCGAACCCAATCCGATCCCAGTGAAATGGGCATGTAAGGAGTTGGGGCTTGTAGCAACCGATACGCTGCGTCTGCCAATGACACCGATTACCGACCACGGTCGTGACATCGTCAGGGCGGCGCTGAAGCATGCCGGTTTGCTGTAGAGTTTAGGGAGATTTGATGGCTTATTCAGTACAGAAGTCGCGCCTGGCGAAGGTTGCGAGTGTTTCGCTTGTTATGCTGCTCGCTGCCTGTAGTTCAGATTCGCGCTACAAGCGCCAGGTGAGCGGTGATGAGTCCTATCTGGATGCGACCCCGCTTGCTGAACTTCACGCACCGGCTGGTATGATCCTGCCGATTCAGAACGGCGATTATAATATTCCCGTGACCAACGGCAGCGGCCTGGTCGGTAAAGCGCTTGATATTCGTCCGCCAGCACAGCCTCTGGCGCTGGTCAGCGGGGCGCGTACCCAGTTCACCGGTGATACGGCGTCTCTGATGGTTGAGAGCGCGCGCGGTAGCACGCTGTGGCCGCAGGTTGTCAGCGTCATTCAGTCGAAGAACTACACCATCGATAAACGCGATGACGCCAGCCAGACGTTAACCACCGACTGGATCGAATGGAACCGCCTGGATGAAGACCAGCAGTACCGCGGTCGTTATCAAGTCTCCGTTAAACCACAGGGTTACCAGCAGGCGGTTAACGTTAAGTTGTTGAACCTGGAGCAGGCGGGTAAACCGGTTGCGGATGCCGCGTCCCTGCAGCGTTACAGCACCGAAATGCTGAACGTGATTGCCGCGGGTCTGGATAAGACCGCTACCGATGCCGCCAACGCCGCGCAGAGCCGCAACGGCGCGACCTTCGATGTGCAAAGCGGTGCGGATGATACCGGCCTGCCAATGCTGGTGGTGCGTGCACCGTTTAACCAGACCTGGCAGCGTCTGCCAGCGACGCTGGAAAAAGTGGGCATGAAAGTGACCGACAGCACGCGTTCAACCGGCAGCATGACGGCAACGTATAAGCCGCTCTCCGACAGCGCATGGCAGGAACTGGGCGCGAAAGATCCTCAGCTTGCCTCCGGTGACTACAAGATTCAGGTAGGCGACCTTGATAACCGCAGCAGTCTGCAGTTTATCGATCCAAAAGGTCATACGCTGACCCAGTCGCAGAACGATGCGCTGGTCGCTGTCTTCCAGGCAGCATTCAGCAAATAAATACGAGGGCTGGTGAATCCAGCCCTTTTTATTTTAGTGCTACGCAAACGTGTGCGTGGCATAATATCCCCAGTTTTGAACACAAATCATCACACCAGGAGTAATGAAGATGCAGAAGCAAGCTGAGTTGTATCGTGGCAAAGCGAAGACCGTATACAGCACGGAAAACCCGGATCTGTTGGTGCTCGAGTTCCGCAATGATACGTCAGCAGGGGATGGCGCACGCATTGAGCAGTTCGATCGTAAAGGCATGGTGAACAACAAGTTCAACCACTTCATTATGACCAAACTGGCCGAAGCGGGCATCCCGACCCAGATGGAAGCGTTGCTGTCCGATACGGAATGTCTGGTGAAAAAACTGGATATGGTTCCGGTTGAGTGCGTTATTCGTAACCGTGCGGCGGGCTCCCTGGTGAAGCGTCTGGGCATTGAAGAAGGTATCGAACTGAATCCACCGCTGTTCGACCTGTTCCTGAAAAACGATGCCATGCACGACCCGATGGTCAACGAATCCTACTGCGAAACCTTCGGCTGGGTGAGCAAAGAGAACCTGGCGCGTATGCAGGAGCTGACCTACAAAGCCAACGATGTGCTGAAAAAACTGTTTGATGACGCGGGCCTGATCCTCGTCGACTTCAAGCTGGAGTTTGGTCTGTTCAAAGGCGAAGTGGTGCTGGGCGATGAGTTCTCACCAGACGGTAGCCGCCTGTGGGATAAAGAAACCCTGGATAAAATGGACAAAGACCGTTTCCGTCAGAGCCTGGGTGGCCTGATTGAAGCGTACGAAGCGGTTGCTCACCGTTTAGGCGTTAAGCTCGACTAACTCCCTCACTTGCCAAAGGATGTTCCCATCCTTTGGCGTCTTACCCTTGTTTCCTATGGTAATCTTGCCGTTAACCGCCTACGATCATAGCTATTATAAATGGAATAGTTCGAGGTGGTTATGCGCTGGCAAGGGCGTCGTGAAAGTGACAATGTAGAAGACAGACGCAGTGATGGCGGCGGCGGTCCTTCAATGGGAGGGCCCGGCTTCCGGTTACCCAGCGGCAAGGGCGGGATAATCCTGCTGATTGTCGTGCTGGTTGCGGGGTATTACGGCGTTGACCTCACCGGGTTGATGACCGGTCAGCCGCTGCAGCAGCAGGAGCATTCTCAGCGCTCCATCAGCCCGAATGAAGATGAAGCGGCCAAATTTACCTCCGTTATTCTCGCCACAACAGAAGACACCTGGGGTCAGCTGTTTGAGAAGATGGGGCGTACCTACCAGCAGCCGAAACTGGTGATGTACCGGGGGGCAACCCGCACCGGATGCGGTACCGGGCAATCTGTGATGGGGCCGTTCTACTGCCCGGCAGACGGCACCGTCTATATCGATCTCTCTTTTTACGATGACATGAAACGCAAGCTTGGCGCTGACGGTGATTTTGCCCAGGGCTACGTGATCGCGCATGAAGTCGGTCATCACGTGCAAAAGCTGCTGGGGATTGAGCCCAAAGTGCGCCAGCTTCAGCAAAATGCGTCTCAGGCTGACGTGAACCGCCTTTCCGTTAAAATGGAACTGCAGGCGGACTGCTTCGCGGGGGTCTGGGGCCACAGCATGCAGCAGCAGGGCGTGCTGGAATCCGGCGATCTTGAAGAGGCGTTAAATGCCGCTCAGGCTATCGGTGACGACCGCCTTCAGCAGCAGAGCCAGGGGCGCGTTGTGCCGGACAGCTTCACTCACGGTACTTCACAGCAGCGCTATAGCTGGTTCAAACGCGGCTTCGACAGCGGCGATCCGGCGCAGTGTAATACCTTCGGCAAAGCGATGTAATGCTGCAGTTTGAAGAGCTGATAAGCGAGCTTGAGCGCACCGGCCATCGTCGGCTGGTGGTGCTCAGCGGTGAGGCGCAGTGGACGTTAACCCAGGCGCTGACCCTGCGTGACGCCTTGCCCGGAGACTGGGTAAGGCTTGACGAACACCCTTCAAAAGCCATCGGCGGCCTGCTGGGACGCGAGTACCGGCACGCTGTTTTTGACGCCAGCGCCGGGTTTGATGTCGCCGCGTTTGCCGCCCTGAGCGGAACGCTGAGCGCCGGAAGCCTTCTGGTGCTGCGGGTTCCGCCGCTCGACGCGTGGCCCGGGTTGCCAGACAGCGATTCACTGCGCTGGAGCGACAGCGCCGAAGCGATAGCCACTCCGCATTTTGTACGCCATTTCTGCCGGACGATTGCCGCCGACCCCGACGCGATTGTCTGGCATCAGGGCCGTGCGTTATCTCTTCCACCTTTACCCGACGCGCCTGACTGGCAGCCTGCCAGCGGCGCCCCGCAGCGCGAGCAGGCTGAGATCCTGGATGTGCTGCAGGGGATGGCGGAGGGCATCGTGGCCGTCACCGCCGCGCGCGGGCGCGGAAAATCAGCCCTGGCGGGCATGTTGCTAAACCGCATTGCGGGCAGCGCCGTGGTTACCGCGCCGTCGAAGGGGGCGACGGATATCATCGCCCGCTTTGCCGGAGAGCGTTTTCATTTTATGGCCCCGGACGCGCTGCTTGCCTCTTCACACCGGGCTGACTGGCTAATTGTCGATGAAGCCGCTGCGATCCCCGGACCTCTGCTTGAAAAGCTAGTTGCCCGTTTCCCTCGCGTGCTGTTGACCACCACGGTGCAGGGATATGAGGGGACGGGCCGGGGATTCTTGCTTAAATTCTGCGGTCGGTTTGCCGGGCTGCAGCGCTACAGCTTATCTACACCGGTACGCTGGGCGGCGGGCTGCCCGCTTGAGCGGGTTGTTGCCAGCGCGCTGCTGTTTGACGATACGCTGATTGACCGACGCCCGGAAGGGGAGGTGCGTTTAACGTCTCTGACGCCGACGGCATGGGAAAGCCGCCCGGCGCTTGCAGCGAGCGTATACGAGCTTCTCTGCGCGGCGCATTATCGCACCTCGCCGCTCGATTTACGCCGCATGATGGACGCGCCCGGGCAGCAGTTTGCCGTTGCCGAAACGAATCCGGTTATCGCCGGGGCGCTCTGGCTGGTGGAGGAGGGCGGGCTCTCCCCTGAGCTTAGCCGCGCCGTGTGGGCAGGATACCGGCGTCCGCGCGGTAACCTGGTGGCGCAGTCTCTTGCGGCGCACGGCGGCTCTCCGCTGGCGGCGACGCTCAGAGGACGACGGGTGACCCGCATTGCCGTACATCCTCACCGTCAGCGGGAAGGGATTGGCCAGGCGCTTGTTCGCGGCGCCAGCGGCGAAGACTATCTGTCGGTGAGCTTTGGTTATACCGATGAGCTGTGGCGTTTCTGGCAGCAATGTGGGTTTGAGCTGGTGCGGATGGGCAGCCATCGTGAAGCCAGCAGCGGCTGCTTCACCGCGATGGCCTTGCTGCCGCAGAGCGAGGCCGGGCGTCAGCTGTGCGAGCAGGCGCAGCAGCGTCTGAAGCGCGATGCGCGGGTGCTATCGGCCTGGAACGGTGAAAAGATCCCCGTGGAAGACGGCTGGGAAGCTACCCTTAATAATGACGACTGGCTGGAGCTGGCGGGGTTTGCTTTTGCTCATCGGGCGTTTTCAACCTCGGTTGCCGCACTGACGCGGCTGTTGTTAACCGTGGATATGCCGCTTCCGGCCCTGCGCGGGAAAATGGACGGAAAAACGGAAGACGTCGGGCGAAAAGCGTTGCTGGCAACGTTGCGAAATGAAACCGCGCAAGCGATTGAAAGTCTTGATTATCTCCGTAGCCAGCAGTTGAAAGAAGACATTTTGCAATGGCAATTTTTTCAATGACTTCTTCAGTAAAGTGGCATGGTCATTCACGTCGGGAGGCGTAGAATCCAGGTCATCTATTAAGGAGACCACCATGAAACACGACCATTTTGTTGTTCAAAGCCCTGACAAACCGGCTAAACAGTTACTGCTTCTGTTTCATGGCGTTGGCGATAATGCCGTCAATATGGGTCAGATTGGCAGCTGGTTTGCGCCCGTGTTTCCGGAAGCATTGATTGTCAGCATCGGTGGCGTAGAGCCATGTGGTCCGAACGGACGCCAGTGGTTCTCTGTTCAGGGCGTGACGGAAGAGAATCGTCAGGCTCGCATCGACGCCATCATGCCCACCTTTATCGACGTCGTCCGCTACTGGCAGCAGCAGAGCGGCGTGGGTGCTGACGCGACCGCGCTGATTGGCTTCTCGCAGGGGTCAATCATGTCGCTGGAAAGCGTAAAAGCGCAGCCGGGTCTGGCGTCACGCGTCATTGCGTTTAACGGTCGTTTTGCGACGTTACCGACAAGCGCGACCACGCAGACCACGATCCACCTGATCCACGGTGGCGAAGACCGGGTGATTGAGCTCTCGCATGCGGTTGCCGCTCAGGAAGCGCTGATTCGCGAAGGTGGAGACGTGACGCTGGATATCGTTGACGATCTGGGCCACGCGATTGACGACCGTAGCATGCAGTTCGCGCTCGATCGTTTGCGCTATACCGTACCGAAGCACTACTTTGATGAAGCGCTCAGCGGCGGCAAGCCGGATAACGATGATATTGTAGAGTTTATGTGATTATTTCCCCTCACCTCTAAGGGGGAGGGAACATGGCTCCCCTCGCCCCTCTGGGGAGAGGGGCTGGGGGTGAGGGGATTACTTCTTCTGGTCCTTCTTCGGCCAGTCGTCGTCATCGTCCCACTTGTCGTTAAAATCACGGTGCGGGGGAAGATCCGGTTTATTGGCGAGAAATTTTTTATGGTCAACGCGCTTAAGATCTTTAATCACGTTCAGCAGTACGCCAACCAGAAAAACTAACACCAGAATCCACCAGTACTTTGAAAGCCAATCCATTCGCTATTCCTCTCAGAGCGTTCGTCAGGCGACGAGTTGCTCCATAATACGTTGATACATACGGGCCAGCAGTTGCAAATCTGCCGCATTGACACACTCATTGATTTTATGAATGGTTGCGTTCACTGGACCCAGTTCGACAACCTGGGCACCCATACGGGCGATAAAGCGTCCGTCTGAGGTGCCACCCGTTGTCAGCAGCTGTGGCTTAATTTCATTATAGTGCTCGATGGCGTTCACCACCGCATCCACCAGCTTACCGCGATGCGTCAGGAACGGCTGGCCGGAAAGCCACCACTCCACGGTGTAGCGCAGGTGATATTTTTCCAGCAGCGCGATAACGCGCGCCTTGATCATCTCATCGGTCAGTTCGGTGCTGAAGCGGAAGTTAAACTGGACGAAGTAATCACCCGGGATCACGTTGTTGCTGCCGGTCCCGGCCTTGACGTTCGCGATCTGCATGCTGGTTGGCGGGAAGAATTCGTTGCCTTTATCCCACTCGATGCCCACCAGTTCGCTCAGCATTGGCGCAGCGCGATGGACCGGGTTATCGGCCAGATGCGGGTAAGCAACGTGCCCCTGAACGCCGTGAATGGTCAGGTTACAGGTCAGCGAGCCGCGGCGCCCGTTTTTGACGACATCACCCACCACTTCGGTACTGGACGGCTCACCGACCAGGCAGTAGTCGAGACGCTCGTTACGCGCCATCAGCGCTTCAACGACCTTCACGGTACCGTTATGGGCGCTGGCTTCTTCGTCGGAGGTGATTAAAAACGCCAGACGGTTTTTGTGGTTTGGATGCTGAGCCACAAAGCGCTCTGCCGCCACGACCATCGCCGCCAGCGAGCCTTTCATGTCTGCCGCGCCACGACCAAACAGCATGCCGTCGCGGATGGTCGGCTCAAACGGCGGGTTAATCCAGCGATCCGCGTCACCGGCGGGAACGACGTCAGTATGCCCGGCAAAGGCCAGCGTTTCGCCCTGTCCGCGCCACGCCCAGAAGTTCTGAGTATCGCCAAAATCCATGCGTTCAACGGTAAAACCGATGGCACGCAGGCGCTCAATCATAAGTGCCTGACAACCTGCGTCGTCCGGGCTAAGGGAAGGACGGCGAATAAGCTGCTGAGTCAGCTCAATGACCGGGCATGACATAAACTACACCTCAACGAAAAAAGTCGGAATAAAGGGTTTCACTGAAACCCAGCAGCATAGGCTGCCCTGGCGCGCAGAGCAATGGGCGTTTGATAATTGCCGGCATGTCGAGCATCAGTTTTGCCGCGCTGTCGGCGTTGTTAATGCTGGCACGCAGAGATTCATCCAGCTTACGCCAGGTGGTGCCGCGCGTGTTCAGCAGGGCTTCCCACCCCAGTTCGCCGATCGCGCTATGCAGAAATTCTGCATCAAGCCCGTCGGCTCGGTAATCGTGGAAACGGTACTCCACGCCGTTTGCTTCCAGCCAGCGGCGGGCTTTTTTGATGGTGTCGCAGACTTTAGGAGAAAGGCCGTACATGATTAGCTTTGGTTCAGAATGGATTGTCATGGAGTTTTTTCCTATTCGATTTGGTCAGGCCTGTAGCATACAGACGTTCATAAGCCATTAAAACCACAAGAATATTTAATAATAATCAAATAGTTACCGTAGGTTTGTTTTTTTGTGGTAAAAATTAATTAGTCCATATATTGTCAAAAGAACCGCGTGTTGATAGTGTTATCTCGTCTCAGTTTTTGTCTTTGGTTTGCCAGTCTGTTTGCTCAGCACAGGAGTAGTTGTGAGAAGCCCTAAAGCTTATTCTTACGTTCGTTTCAGTACCCCCAAGCAGGCCCAAGGCGATAGCTATCGCCGCCAGCTCCAGCATGCTCGGGACTATTGCCTGACTCATAATCTTGTGTTGGATGACAAGGCCATAGAGGACTTTGGAGTTAGTGCTTTTCGTGGTAGTAACCGTACTGATGGTGCATTAGGTCGCTTTATTGATGCAGTGAAATGTGGGGAAATCGAAAGGGGATCTTATCTCTTAGTTGAATCGGTGGATCGTCTGAGCAGACAAGCGATTGAAGAAGCTCTAACGCAGTTCTTGGAAATAGTCAGGGAAGGGATTGTTATTGTCACCCTTTCAGACAATCAGGTATTTCGCAGTGGTGAGGTCGATTTCACAAAGCTAATTGTTTCGATTGTATATATGGCTCGTGCCAATGACGAATCCGAAATGAAGAGCCGCCGTAGCCGCGCTGCATGGTCCAATGGTCGCCAGCAAGCGAGAGATAATAACAAAGTGATAGCAAACTCTCGTCTCCCTTCATGGTTGACACTTGAAGGGGACAAGATTGTCCCTATCCCTGAACGGGTTGCTATTGTGAACGAGATGTTCCAAATGGCTCGGACGGGTCAAGGATATCAACAGATTGCGAAGGTATTCAGAGATAAAAATTACAAGACATTTGGGCAGGGTAAAGTATGGCGTCCGGCTGGCATTCAGTCAGTGATTAAGAGTAGGGCCGTCATCGGCGAATTTCAGCCGCACATCATTTACGACGGGAAGCGAATCCCAGATGGTGAGCCAATTATTGACTATTATCCGGTCATTGTATCGCCTGCAATCTTCGCAGAGGTACAGCATATTGTAGATAAGAGGAGCAACCATAGCGGTTCTTACAGAAAAGGCCTGTACAACAATCTTTTTAGTGGGGTAATCCGTTGTCAGTGTGGTGAATTGCTACGCTTCCATAATAAAGGTAGCAAGGGACAGGTTCGTAACTATCTTGTTTGCCCAATGGAAGGCGTAACGGGCTGCCAGTTGCCTTATTTGCTATATAACAGGCTCGAACCTCAGTTGCTGCAAGCCGTTTGCAGGCTCTCCAAAGTTATGCACCAAAGGCAACCATCGACCGCGAAAGTCTTAACGCTTAAAGACGAGTTGGCTGTACTGCAAGGACAATTGGATATCGAAATCAAAAAGAGAAAGAAAGCTGCTCAATCCATGCTGGATTTCGATGATGATGCTACGTTTAGAGCGTTGTTTGAGGAATGTAAGGCAACCTGTCAGGCCTTAGAAGGAAAAGTCCTTCAACTTGAAGACGATATCATGCGATTAGAACTTTCTAATCGAACCATTTACCGCCTTCTTCGCCCAGAGGACCTAAGTAGTACAGAGCACCGCCAGCAGTTCAATAGCCAGTTAAAGTCTTCTATCCAAATCGAGTTCATCCACGACAATACTCAATTGGTCGCCGTTTATAGAGATCTTGATGACAATCTCATGCTGGAACAAGCTTTTGGCCCCAAGTTAATGAGCAGTACCGTTCATGATTATGACGGGCACATCTGCGTAAAAACTATAGCTGATGCCCCGTATGTCGATCCTAACTGGTTGAGTGAAGAATGGGACGACTACGCCGAAGATAGCCCTGATTCAGGTTCTGGTATTGATGAAGAGTTTGGCGCATGGAGGGCAGAAGATGAATAGCAACGGGGCTGGGGCTGTATCATTATGCATTCCTGATTCAGAGTGGCGAGTCATTAACGGGGCTCACCAGATTTCTGTTCGATTTCTGCGGAAAAAGACACTACAGGCGAAAAGATTTACGCAATGGATGCAACGGACACACGCCAAGTTGCTTGGGGCCCCCGTAAATGTCCTGTCGTTCTGCTCATCTGGCCTAATTAACGGTGAATTTCCTGACAAAAACGGCTGGTTTTACGCTGGTGATGCACTTGCTCTGCTCACTTATAGCATCTACAGCAGTGAAAACGAGCCATTGATTGACGCAATTGAGCATAAATCCGGGCTGAAACTGCCTATTGCAGCCGGAGCCAGCAGGCTGGAAGAGCAATTTGGCGTTGAACTGAACAGGCTTCATGATTTTTTCTGGTCGCTCAGGCCAAATATTCATTTGGAAATCACAAGACAAAAGCTAATTGGTCCCTATCGGGTAGATTTTTTCATCATTGAGCAGCGTTATACCGATCTGGCAAAAGGGGAAACGTCAAAACGCCTTTTCGTTATTGAATTTGACGAAAAAGCTCACAGGTTGGAGCGATATCAGACAAAGGACAGGCTCAGAGATAAGTGGTTCCGTAAAAACCGCCCTGATATCACACTTATCAGAGTCCGGCATGAGGAACAGGAAGTATGGCTTAGTACTGTCAGACGACTAAAGCGGCTTGCCCGTCTGGAAGACTGCTATGCCCACTGCCTACAGCAGGCATGTACTTCGCATGCCGGGCCGGAGCTACGGATTCAAAGCGCTTCTGCCCGCAAAGCCTATGATGCCGAGCGAAATGTGTGCAGTTTTCTATTAAAGCGACCGGCTCAACCATTGCGGGAAATGGCTCTGTTGTTTGAGCGACTAGGTATTCCTTTTGAAAAACGACGCGATATCTATTTCCTGCGGGCACATCTCAGGGGATATGGGATTTAAACAGGAAGGTTGCAGAAAAAGTTACAAAGAAAGCCTCACAGGACGGGGTTTTTAGACCATCCAAACGTTGTAACCTTTTAAACCTCCCCCAACACACCCTTATATAGGATTCTATAGTTTTATTATTATTTACTACTCAAATTCATCTCACTTCTCGGTAGATTAAAGGTAGATATTCCTTAAGGCAATAACTAAATCAGAGACTGAACGAAGCATTATAAAAGTGCAATCTTTGAACCCACCAACAAGGCCAGTATGGTCTGTAACTCAATGAAATCGCCCTGCGTCGGTATAAGGAAGTCGTCATTAACCACACAGGAGTTTATTCATGAAGCACTACCTCGTAAAACGCTCTCAGACGCATCAGGAGCCACTCTGGCTTTTGTCCTGCTCCTCATCAGCATATGGACTCTGGAGCGCCGCAAAATGAGCCTGAAACGTATCTTATGGCAAGCCGCACGAGCAGCCTTGGCCGCATTTCTGGCTGCAATCCTGAAAGCTGTATCACCCGGTTTCCCACCAGCAGAAACAGCGTAACCCTTTCCCTTAACTGATTGTTCCCCTGCTATTAACCATGCTTCAAAAGCTCGCACACGTCGCAACAGTGGAATGCCTCATAAGCCCCCTGCCAAAAGTGAAATGCCGCGTTGTAGCAGGGTTTTCAGCATAGCATGCCCTAATAGCAGGGGTAAGGAGTCCATATGGCAATTGTTGGTTACGCTCGTGTTTCCACCACAGGGCAGAGCCTTGATACACAGTTAGAAGCTTTATCCGGGTGCGAAAAAATCTTTCGGGAAAAAATCAGCGGGGCTAAAGATGACCGCCCTGAACTTCTGGCAATGCTGGAGTGGGTTCGGGAAGGCGACATAGTGCAGGTAACAAAACTGGATCGTCTTGCCCGCAATACACGCCACTTACTCGAGATATCGGAGTACCTGCAAGGAAAAGGCGTAGCGTTGAACATTCTCAACATCGGCATAAATACGGCCACACCGACCGGGAAGTTAATGCTGACCATGATCGGGGCTATCGCCACGTTCGAGCGTGAAATGATGCTGGAGCGTCAGGCTGAGGGGATCGCTCTGGCTAAGCTTAAGGGCAAGTATAAGGGCCGTAAAGCGACGGCTAGAAGCAAAACACTGGAAGTCATAGAACTAGTAGAAAAGGGACTGAGCAAGCCGGAAATATCCCGTCAACTGGGGATCGGCATCACCAGCATATATCGAATCATCAGAGTCAACAGGCCAGACCTTCTGGGCACAGCAGGTAATAATCAAAATGTTAACTGAACTATTAATAGTCGTTGCGCTACACGGAACACCAATATCGCAAGCGTCTTTTGTGTATAATACGGAGGTTTCCTGCCAGCTTGCTTCCCGTGATCTAAGTTATGTCGCCGCCCCCGGTTATTCAGTTACATCAAAGTGTCACTCAGCCCCATCCAGCAACGCATCAAATATGTCCGGGGATGGAACGGCCGTTGTGCTAATGGCCTTCGATGGTTCGATGAACGTCGGAGGTTATCAGATAGGTTCCATAACCAAAACTCACCTTCAATGTGTCACTCAGACCACATCTGCTCAGAAATTCTTTAATGATTCCGAGAGGTCATGGGTTAGCCTCTGCGTACCAAGGATAATCTAAATGAAAATATTTAAAGTTGTGCTTGCCATCTTGGCTCTGTTCGCAACAGGGATGAAAGCATCATATGCGTATGATTTACCTAAAGATGTGACTCTCAGATGTACGGACAATGAGACAGTGTTCATACACTTTGGCACTGATGAGCCGGAGGGAGCAGTAAAAGATACCGTGTATCTGAAACTACCAGATACCGAAACGGTTAATATTCCGCTTCGCGCCGCACGTTTTGTTGATAACAACAAAGCATTACGAATGGATTTCGTGAAAATCTTCGATGATCACCGGGCGGTTGTACGCAAGCTCCTTCTCGAGGATGGCTCATATTACAAGGCCGATAATAAAACTAACAAACTAATGGACTGTAGCGTTAAAAATGCCACCTATTGATAGTTTGTTTCGAGGTAGCGATTAGTTGTACATACGGAATCGAAGGGTAAAGGTAATTTACTGCTATTCGGTGATTTAGTTGCCATATCAATGAACCCTGACTTCGATTCCGGCTTTCCTTTTCCCTTTATGTGGTTCTTATGCTAAAAATAGCTCGCAATTTTTAATGCCGTACATCACAACCATGGTGAATCCTTTTGACCTAATGATGATTAAATGTTCAGTAAATTCGAAGATATATCCTTAAGTAGAATATAACACATTCAGGAATCGTCTGGATTTACGCTTCTTCTTAATTCAACTCACATCTGTACGCTGAATATTCTTTCACCCTTTAAGCATAGATGTCCATAAAGTTTAAATTTCGAATAAACTCAGCGGGTAAAATAAAACTCACCCGTTCGGAGGGTTATTTCAAAATATTGCTAGCCGTCACAAAAAATTGAGGCCTCTCCGTTCATATTTATCATAAATCCCCGCAGGACGTGGGGTACAATCACAGCAATTGGTTAAATAGTCTTCACAATGATGGTCCGTTTTTGTAGAATGCGCATAATAATAAGAGAGGTTGTTATGATTGAACGTGAACTGGGGAACTGGAAAGATTTTATCGAAGGCATGCTTCGTAAATGACATTCAGTAAGAATTGCAAGAGCACTAAAATAAGTAAAATAACCATAGTGTGAATTAATCACACAATAAAAAGGCGGCCGATAAAGCCGCCTTTTTTTATTTCAATCACTTACTCAGCCCGTTCCTTTAGCGGGAAGCGACGACGCACCAGCACAAAGAACAACGGCACGAAGTAAATGGCCAGGATGGTTGCCGAAATCATGCCGCCCATCACCCCCGTCCCGACGGCATGCTGGCTGCTGGAGCCTGCACCCGTACTGGTTGCCATCGGCAGTACGCCAAAGACAAACGCCAGCGACGTCATCAGGATCGGGCGTAAGCGCTGACGGCAGGCGTGCAGCGTGGCGGCCATCAGCTCGTGGCCTTTGGCATTCATCTCGTTGGCAAATTCAACGATCAGAATGGCGTTTTTCGCCGATAGCCCAATCACGGTGAGCAGACCCACCTGGAAGTAAACATCGTTCTCGAGGCCGCGCATCCAGGTCGCCAGCAGCGCACCGATGACGCCAAGCGGCACGACCAGCATGACCGAGAACGGTACCGACCAGCTTTCATACAGTGCGGCTAGGCAGAGGAAGACCACCAGCAGAGAGAGCGCGTAAAGTGCGGGAGCCTGTGCCCCGGAGAGACGCTCCTGGTAGGACATGGCCGTCCACTCCAGACCAAAACCGGCGGGCAGCTGCTGGACCAGTTTTTCCATGGTATCCATAGCGGTACCGGTACTGACGCCCGGCGCAGCTTCCCCGACGATTTCAACCGCAGAGTAGCCGTTATAGCGCTCCAGACGCGGCGAACCGCTCTCCCAGTGCGAGGTGGCAAACGCGGAGAACGGCACCATGCCGCCAGCGTTATTCCTGACAAACCAGCGGTTTATATCATCCGGCAGCATGCGGAACGGCGCGGCGGACTGGACATACACTTTTTTCACGCGGCCGCGATCCATAAAGTCATTCACATAGCTCGAGCCCCACGCCGTCTGCAGGGTATCGTTGATATCGTTGATCGACACGCCAAGCGCCTGCGCCTTACGCTGATCGATATCCACCTGGAGCTGCGGGCTGTCGTCAAGACCGTTATGGCGAACGCGGGTCAGGCCAGGATCGTTGCCCGCCAGCGCTAACAGCTTATCGCGTGCCGCCATCAGCGCCGTGTGGCCCGCGCCGGCGTGATCCTGCAGCTCCATATCAAACCCGGCGGAACTGCCCAGACCGCTTATCGCCGGCGGGCTGCTGGCGAAGACGCGCGCCTCTTTAATATGCGCAAAGGCTTTGGTCGCACGTTCAATAATGGCAAATGACGTTCCCGTTCGGGTATCGCGCTCGTCCCAGTCCTTCAGGCGGACGAACATGCGGGCGACGTTCTGCCCGTTTCCGCCCGGGCCAGAGCCCACGGTGGAGAAGACCGACACAACGTTATCTTTCTCTTTGGTGAAGAAGTACTGCTCCACTTTCTGGACCACTTTCAGCGTCTGCTGCTGCGTTGCGCCGCTCGGGAGCTGCACCGAGGTGGTGAACATGCCCCGGTCTTCCATAGGCAGGAACGAGGTGGGGAGATGCATAAACAGCCAGACCATGCCGCCCAGCAGCACAACGTAAATCATCATCCAGCGCAGGCTGCGATGGAGCACGCCACCGACGGCAGATTCATACCGCGCGGCATTGCGGTTGAACATCCGGTTAAACCAGCCGAAGAACCCTTTTTGCCCGTGCTGCTCCCCTTTGTGCAGCGGTTTCAGAATAGTGGCGCACAGCGCAGGGGTAAGGATCAGCGCCACCAGCACGGAGAGAACCATCGCCGAGACGATGGTTATTGAGAACTGACGGTAAATCGCCCCGGTTGTGCCGCCAAAGAAGGCCATCGGGATAAAGACGGCCGACAGCACCATCGCAATACCGACCAGCGCCCCCTGAATTTGCCCCATGGATTTTCGCGTCGCCTGGCGCGGGGAGAGTCCTTCTTCGCTCATGATGCGCTCGACGTTTTCAACCACCACGATGGCATCATCCACCAGAAGGCCAATCGCCAGCACCATCGCAAACATCGTCAGGGTATTAATGCTGTACCCGAAGGCGTAAAGCACCGCAAAGGTCCCCAGCAGCACCACGGGAACGGCAATGGTAGGGATCAGCGTCGCGCGGAAGTTTTGCAGGAACAGGTACATCACCAGGAACACCAGCGCGATGGCTTCCAGCAGGGTCTTCACCACGTCCTCGATCGACGCTTTAACGAAGGAGGTGGTTTCATAGGCGACTTTATACTCCAGCCCGTGCGGGAAATACTGTGAAAGCTCGTCCAGACGGTCTAACACCAGTTTTGCCGTGGCCATTTCGTTTGCGCCGGAGGCAAGCTTTATCCCCAGACCGGAGGCCTGGTTGCCGTTAAAGCGGCTCAGGTAGTCATATTTTTCCGCCCCCATTTCCACCGTGGCGACATCGCCCAGACGCACTTCCGACCCATCCTGATTCACGCGCAGGGTGATGTTGCGGAACTGGTCCGGCGTCTGCAGCAGGGATTGAGAATTGATGGTGGCGTTCAGGGCCTGCTTATCGACGGACGGTGTTCCCCCCAGCTGCCCCACCGCAATCTGGGCGTTCTGGGCCTTGATGGCATTCGTCACGTCGGTTGCCGTCATCTGGACGCTGTTCAGCTTGTTGGGGTCGAGCCAGATGCGCATAGAGTACTGTGAGCCGTAGGCGTCGATATCCCCGACGCCGTTGATACGGCTGATGGGATCCTGAATATTACTGGCGACGTAGTCGGCAATGTCCTGTTTATCCATCGAGCCATCTGTCGAGACAAACGCGATGGTCAAAATGTTGGTATCACCGGTTTTACGCACGGTCACGCCCTGATTCTGCACCGCCTGGGGCAGCTTGCGCATGGCCGACTGCAGCTGGTTTTGCACCTGCTGCACCGCTTCGTCCGGGTCGGTGCCCGCCTTAAAGCTCAGGGTAACCGTCGCCTGGCCCGTGGCGCTACTTTGCGAGGACATGTACATCAGGTTATCCAGACCCGTCATGTTCTGCTCGATAACCTGCGTCACGGTGTTTTCCAGCGTTTGTGCGGAAGCGCCGGGGTAGTTTGCGGTGACGCGCACGTTAGGCGGTGCCAGATCGGGGTATTGCTCAACAGGAAGTGAAGTAATCGCCAGGACACCTGTCAGACACAACAGGATGGCAAGCACCCAGGCAAAAATGGGGCGATCGATGAAAAAATTCGCCATGAAAGAGTGACCTCGTTTTGCTGCACGTCATTATTGTTTATTGCCCGCATAACTTTAGCGGTAAGGCCCAGGTCAAACGTGGAGAAATAAAGGAGATAATGTAAATTATCATGCGCTTTTCCCTGCGCTTCCCTCTTTACCGTTATTTACCCGTTAACGGCGCGGGCGCCGGGAACGTCACGCTGACCAGCGTGCCGCCGTTTTGCGGCTGCGAGAAGTGCAGCATCCCGCCGAGCCGTTGCGCGCGTTCGCGCATAATGTTCAGGCCGTAGTGTCCCGGCGGCTCGCTGGCTTCGCCAATCCCGATGCCGTTATCGCGTATGCTGACGCTGTGCGTACCGTCCACGGCGGTCACGCAGCTGACGGTGATCTCGCTGGCCTGCGCGTGCTTAATGGCGCTCAGCACGGCCTCACGCACGATCTGCAGCAAATGCACCTGCTTTTGCGCGTCCAGCGCCAGCGAGGAGAGGCGGCAGTCGAGATGCAGCTTCGCCTGCGTCTGGCTCTGCAGGACGTCGAGGGACTCCTGCAGCGCCGCGGGTAAGTTCGCGTGGTTGAGCGTCAGGCGGAAGGTGGTAAGCAGCTCGCGAAGCTGCTGCCAGGCATTGTTCAGCTCGCGGGAGAAGTCGGTGATGATGGTCTGCGCCGGGGTATTTTCTTCGGGCACGGCGCGTTTGAGTAGCGCAAGCTGAATGCGCAGATACGACAGCACCTGCGCCAGCGAATCGTGCAGCTCGCGTGCAATGGTGGCGCGCTCTTCCATCAGCAGCAGCTGCTGGTAATGTTTTTGCGCCTGGTTAAAGTACAGCCCGCGCCCGAGCATGGTCGCCACGCTTCTCATCAGCGGAAGGGGGACGCTGTCCGTCTCGCTTTGCCAGCGCAGCTCGCCGTAAAGGGTGTCCTGCATCAGTACCGGCAGGTGCTGCAGAGGAATGCCATGTGACTCCGTCCCTTCAGACAGCCGCCAGTCGTCGCTGGTGCGCAGTTCGAGATAATTCATCTGCGTATAGTCATGGACAATCTGCAGGATATGCCGAAAGCAGTGGCTGTCTATCTGGCCGGTATTCAGCGCCTGCGAGCATTTGAACAGCATGTCGAGCTGCTGGTGGGCTTCATGCAAATGCCGAGTCTTTTCCGCGACCGAGGCTTCGAGAGAACGGTAGAGCGTAGCCAGCTCGGCGGACATGTGGTTGAAGGCGCGGGAGAGTTGGCCCAGCTCGTTCGGCAGGGCGGTATCGGGCGCCGGGGTTGTAAATTCGCCACGCTCAACCCGTTCGCTGGCCGCCACCAGATTGTTAAGCGGAAACACCACCTGGCGACGGATGCCTCGCAGGGTAAATAGCGTCAGCAGCAGGATCCCGAGAGCGCCCGCCAGCGAGAGCAGGGTCACCGTCTGAATTTTATGTTCGGTGTAGTGCTGGAGGGCGAGCACAAAGGCATCAATGCGGCCGACAAAATCCTCAATGTGGGTTTGATACCACGCGCTGTCGCCGCGGGCGATGCGCGCATCCATCTCCAGCCAGGCCACGTGCAGCTGCTGGTAGCGCGCTTTAACATTGTCCGGGACGTACCAGCGGTTCAGCTTCTGCAGGGCAGGCGCGCTCAGCGTCCGTTGCCAGCTGTCGCGATGCGCGGCAAGGGCAGGGCTGTTGCGCTGCATCTCGTAGCCCAGACGATAGCTCTGCATGCGCAGCGAACCCGCGATATTAATGGCTTCGGCGTCACGCTGGCTGCTGGCTAGCGTCAGCAGCGCGACGGTGCTGGTCAGCACGGATAAGGCAATTATCGAAAAGAAAGCCCAGGCAAGGCTTCCGGAAACGGGTCGTTTAACGGTCACAGAACGGCTCTCTGAATAAAATTGATCTGCTACAGGTTCACTGTAAATAATTCGGCATTCCGGGCATTTGAACATTGCCCGATCGCGCCGTGATGCGTAAATACCATATTCATACAAAGAATAAGGTTATTGAACCAAAAACAGGTGTGGTTATGAATCGTTTTATTATGGCTAACAGCCAGCAGTGCATCGGGTGTCGCGCCTGCGAAGTGGCCTGCGTGATGGCGCACAACGATGAGCAGCACGTCCTGAGCGAGCGCCATTTTCATCCCCGCATTACGGTCCTGAGGTCCGGCGAGAAGAGTAGCCCCGTCACCTGTCATCACTGTGAAAACGCGCCCTGCGCGCAAAGCTGTCCGAACGGCGCCATCAGCAAATGCGATGACAGCGTACAGGTGAATCAACAAAAATGCATCGGCTGTAAGGCCTGCGTGGTGGCCTGCCCGTTTGGCACGATGGAGATTATCGTCACCCCGCTCGACAACGGCGGCGTGAAGGCCTCGGCGAATAAATGCGATCTCTGTCTGACGCGGCTACACGGCCCGGCCTGTATCGAAAATTGCCCGGCAGATGTCCTCTCACTGGCGACGCCTGCTGTCCTTGATACTCTGGCGAAATCGCGCCGCCAGCGCACGGCCTGCCTGGAAGCGCAGCCCTGGCATGCGGAAGCCGTCAGAGAGGACGCTTCGCGCACCAAACTGCATCAGATGCAAACAACCCCGCCACGCGGCGAGCCCGACAAGCTGGCTGCCGCAGAACGCGTGGGCCATTTTAACGAAATTTACCTGCCGTTCCGGGACGAGCAGGCCGCCCGTGAGGCGTCGCGCTGCCTGAAATGCGGAGAGCACAGCATTTGCGAATGGACCTGCCCGCTGCATAACCACATCCCGCAGTGGATCGAGCGCCTCAACGCGGGGGATATCGCCGGCGCGGTCGAGCTTTCACATCAGACCAACTGTTTACCTGAAATTACCGGCCGCGTCTGTCCGCAGGACCGATTATGCGAGGGTGCCTGCACAATACGTGAAGAGGCGGGATCCGTGACCATCGGTAACATCGAGCGCTATATCTCCGATCGGGCGCTGGCGATGGGCTGGCGGCCGGATATGTCCGCCGTCACGCCGACAGGTAAACGTGTCGCGATCGTCGGCGCGGGGCCCGCCGGGCTGGCGTGCGCCGACGTGCTGGCGCGCAGCGGCGCGAGTGTGACGGTCTATGACCGGCATCCGGAAATTGGCGGATTGCTGACCTTTGGCATCCCGGCATTCAAGCTGGACAAATCGCTGCTCGCGCGGCGCAGAGAGATATTTACCGCGATGGGGATCCGCTTCGAGCTGAACTGCGAGGTGGGCCAGGACGTGTCGATGTCGCAGTTAAAGAACGAGTACGACGCCCTGTTTATTGGCGTGGGAACCTACCGCTCGATGAAGGCGGGTATCCCGCATGAAGACGCGCCTGGGGTCTATGACGCGCTGCCTTTCCTTGTAGGTAACACGCGCCATGTTATGGGGCTGGAGTCGACGGCCAGCGAACCGTTTATCGATACCCAGGGCTTAAACGTGGTGGTGCTTGGCGGGGGCGATACCGCGATGGACTGCGTCCGCACCGCGTTACGCCACGGCGCGGCAAAGGTGACCTGCGCCTATCGTCGGGATGAGGCCAATATGCCTGGCTCGAAGAAAGAGGTGAAGAACGCCCGAGAAGAGGGCGCGGCGTTTGAATTTAACGTCCAGCCGGTTGAGCTGACGCTGGATCCGAACGGTAAGATCAACGGTATCCGGATGCTGCGTACCGAGCTCGGTGAACCGGACGCGCAGGGACGGCGTCGACCGGTTCCCGTGGCGGGCAGCGAGTTCGTGATGGCCGCTGATGCGGTCATCATGGCGTTTGGTTTTAACCCGCACGCGATGCCGTGGCTGCAGGCGCAGGGTGTCGAAACGGATGACCGGGGGCGGATCGTTGCCTCCGTCGAGAGCCGCTACCGTTACCAGACGACTAACCCACAGATCTTCGCCGGGGGCGATGCGGTTCGCGGCGCGGATCTGGTGGTGACCGCAATGGCGGAAGGACGTCATGCGGCGCAGGGGATACTCGACTGGCTTGGAGTTAACGCGCCAAAACATCATTAAACCGGCGGGCGACAAAGCGGGATTCACGGCGTAGTATAGGACGACTCATTGTGTTGTGGAGCCCGTATGACCCTGAAAATTGACGTTATCAAAGACAAAATTCTCTCTGAAAACTACTTTGTCCTGCGTAACATCACCTATGATCTTACGCGTAACAACGGTGAGGTGATCCGCCACAAACGCGAGGTCTACGACCGCGGCAACGGGGCAACTATTCTGCTCTATAACCGTGAAAAGCAGAGCGTGGTGCTGATCCGTCAGTTCAGGGTGGCGACATGGGTTAATGGCAACCCTGACGGACGTCTGATTGAAACCTGCGCGGGCCTGCTCGATGATGATGAGCCGGAAGTTTGTATCCGCAAAGAGGCCGTGGAAGAGACCGGCTTCGAAGTGGGCGAGGTCAAAAAGGTCTTCGAGCTGTTTATGTCGCCGGGCGGCGTAACGGAAATTGTGCATTTCTTCATTGCGGAATACAGCGACGCGCAGCGCACTCACCGGGGCGGTGGCGTGGAGGATGAAGATATCGAAGTGCTGGAGCTTCCTTTTGCCCGGGCGGTGGAGATGGTGCGTTCAGGCGAAATCAGGGATGGTAAAGCGGTGATATTACTGCAGTATTTACAGACAACCGGGCTGATGAACACCACTTTCGAACGGATATAGCCTGTTTTTCGGGTATATCTGATAAATCCGATTGAGCAACCCCGGCGGGAACACGAAGATACTGCCCAGTTAAGCGTTTTCGTTCCGGGATTGTGTCATTCATGCGCTACAGCGTCTTTTTGTTTTACCTGTTTTGTGTGCTCCTCGCGCCGCAGGTGCGGGCTGCACCTGCCCAGCAAGCCTTCTCCGACTGGCAGGTAACCTGCAATAACCAGAATTTTTGCCTCGCACGCAATACCGGTGAACACCGTGGTCTGGTCATGACGCTCACCCGTAGCGCCGGCGCGAAAACGGACGCCACGCTGCGTATCGATCTCGGCGGCCTTGATACGCCCTCGGTAAAAGAGCCAGAGATTGCCCCCCGGCTGCTGCTGGATAACGTTCCCCTGAAGCTGGACAAACAGCGCTGGCAGCTCACGCCCTGGCATCTTAAAACGGACGATGCGGCTACCATCACCGCCTTTCTGAAAAACATCCAGGAAGGGAAGGCCCTGACCCTGCGCGACGGCAAGCAGGTTATTTCGCTGAGCGGTCTGAAAGCCGCGCTGCTGTTCATTGATGCGCAGCAAAAGCGCGTCGGCAGCGAAACCGCGTGGATCAAGAAAGGTGACGATCCGCCGTTAAGCGTTCCGCCTGCTCCTGCCCTTAAAAAGGTGGCGGTCGTCAACCCGACCCCGACGCCGCTCTCCCACGCCGAACTGAACGCCCTGCTGGACTATGGTACCGGGCGGATGAACGCAAGCCAGTGCTCGCTGGATCCTAACCGTCGGGAAGTGCGCGTCACCGCGTTAACCGATGACAAAGCGCTGCTGATCGTCAGCTGCGAGGCGGGGGCCTATAACACGGTCGATCTGGCGTGGCTGGTATCACGTAAAAAACCGTTCACCGCGCGCAGCGTCAGGCTGCGTCTGCCGTTTACGCCGTCAGGCGACGGGAGCGAAATGGAGTTGATGAACGCCAGCTTTGATGAAAAGACGCGCGAGCTGACAACGCTCGCGCTGGGGCGCGGTTTGGGTGATTGCGGGATCCAGACGCGCTGGCGTTTTGACGGCCAGCGTTTCCGTCTGGTGCGCTACGCTGAGGAGCCCAGCTGCGACAACTGGAACGGGCCAGATGCCTGGCCCACGCTGTGGATCACGCGGTAAAACACTACAGTACGCTCAGCGCCTTCTCCACCACGTTCTCAACGGTAAAGCCGAAGTACGGGAACAGCTTATCGGCAGGGGCGGACTCGCCGTAGCCCCGCATGCCGACAATCGCCCCTTTGAGCCCGACATATTTGTACCAGTAGTCGGCAATACCGGCTTCCACCGCTACGCGAGCCGCGACGCTGGACGGCAGGACCGATTCCCGGTACGCCTCGTCCTGGGCGTCGAAAATGTCCGTTGAGGGCAGGGACACCACGCGCACCGCGTGACCTTCGGCAGTCAGTTTCTCCGCCGCTTTCACCGTGATTTCCACCTCGGACCCGGTCGCAATCAGGATCACGTCCGGCTTGCCGCCGCTGTCCTTCAGGATGTAGCCGCCGCGGGCGATGTTTTTGACCTGCTCCGGGGTTCGCTCAATCTGCGCCAGGTTCTGGCGTGACAGAATCAGTGCCGTTGGGCCGTTGTGGCGTTCTACCGCCAGCTTCCAGCCCACCGCCGCTTCGACCTGATCGCACGGACGCCAGGTGCTGAAGTTGGGCGTCAGGCGCAGGCTCGCCAGCTGTTCAACCGCCTGGTGCGTAGGCCCGTCTTCCCCCAGCCCGATGGAGTCGTGGGTGTAGACCATAATCTGCCGCGCCTTCATTAAGGCCGCCATGCGCGCCGCGTTACGGGCGTACTCGACGAACATCAGGAAGGTGGCGGTGTACGGCACAAACCCGCCGTGATGGGCGATGCCGTTGGCAATGGCGGTCATCCCGAACTCGCGCACGCCGTAGTGGATGTAGTTCCCGGCGATGTCCTCTTTCAGCGATTTTGAGCCCGACCAGATAGTCAGGTTGCTGGGCGCCAGATCCGCCGAGCCGCCGAGCAGTTCGGGCAGAAGAGGGCCGATTGCGTTCAGGGTATTTTGCGACGCCTTGCGGGTGGCGATTTTCGCCGGGTTGGACTGCAGGTTTTCAATCAGCGCCTGGGTTTTATCGTCCCAGTCCTCCGGCAGGCCGCCGCTCATGCGGCGGGAAAACTCGGCGGCGAGATCCGGGTGCGCTTTTTTGTAGGCGGCAAACTTCTCGTTCCAGGCCTGCTGGGCCTTTTCACCCGCCTCACGGGCATCCCAGGCTCTGTAGATCTCTTTCGGGATCTCAAACGGTGGATGTTTCCACCCCAGCTTCTGCCGGGTCAGCGCGACTTCCTCCTCGCCCAGCGCCGCGCCGTGCGCCTCCTCTTTGCCCGCCTTGTTCGGCGAGCCGAAGCCGATGACCGTGCGGCAGATAATCAGGGACGGTTTATCCTTCACGCTCTGCGCTTCCTGAATCGCTTTTTTCACCGCTTCAGGGTCGTGGCCGTCGATCTCGTGCACCACGTGCCAGTGGTAGGCTTCAAAGCGTTTTGCCGTATCGTCGGTAAACCAGCCTTCGGTCTCCCCGTCGATGGAGATGCCGTTGTGATCGTAGAAGCCAATCAGTTTGCCGAGCCCCAGCGTGCCCGCCAGGGAGCAGACCTCATGTGAAATCCCCTCCATCAGGCAGCCGTCGCCCATAAACACGTAGGTGTAGTGGTCGACAATCTCGTGGTCCGGCTGGTTAAACTGTGCCGCCAGCGTGCGTTCAGCAATCGCCAGCCCGACCGCATTGGCCAGCCCCTGACCGAGTGGTCCGGTCGTCGTTTCCACCCCCGGGGTATAGCCAATTTCCGGGTGCCCCGGCGTTTTGGAGTGCAGCTGGCGGAAGTTTTTCAGCTCCTCAAGCGGCAGATCGTAGCCGGAAAGGTGCAGCAGGCTGTAGAGCAGCATTGAGGCGTGACCGTTGGAGAGAATAAAGCGGTCGCGATCGTACCAGGTCGGGTCATTGGGGTTGTGCTTCAGAAAGTCGTTCCACAGCACTTCGGCAATATCAGCCATGCCCATCGGCGCGCCGGGGTGGCCGGAATTGGCTTTTTGCACGGCATCCATGCTGAGGGCGCGAATGGCATTGGCTAGCTCTTTACGGGACATAGTTCACTCCGTGGCAAGGTTAAAGTTTGGCGGCGAGAAGATCTTCAAGTTTGCGCTGGTCGACGGCGAACTGGCGGATGCCGTCCGCCAGTTTTTCCACGGCCATGGCGTCCTGATTGTGCTCCCAGCGGAATTCCGCTTCGGTCATGGCTTTCGGTTTTGGCAGAACGGTGGAGGTCGGCACCAGCTTGCGGATCACCGTTTCTTCTTTGTCCTGGAGCTCCTGGAGCAGGTTAGGGGAGATGGTCAGACGGTCGCAGCCTGCCAGGGCGAGGATCTGCTCGGTACGGCGGAAGCTGGCCCCCATCACGATGGTTTCATAGCGGTGCTGTTTGTAGTAGTCGTAGATATTACGGACCGATTTCACGCCCGGATCCTCATCCACCACGTACGGATCCATCGGCTGTTTCGCCTGATACCAGTCGTAGATGCGCCCGACAAACGGCGAGACGAGGAACACGCCCGCTTCAGCGCAGGCGCGCGCCTGGGCAAACGAGAACAGCAGCGTCAGGTTGCAGTGGATGCCCTCTTTTTCCAGCACCTCTGCCGCGCGGATGCCTTCCCAGGTGGAGGCCAGCTTGATCAGAATGCGTGATTTATCGATCCCCTGCTCCTCGTACAGTTCCACCAGGCGACGCGCCTTATTAATGCTCTTTTCTTTATCGAACGAGAGGCGGGCGTCGACTTCGGTCGAGACGCGGCCCGGGATGCTTTTAAGAATTTCCGCACCAAAATTAACCGCCAACTTATCGCTGGCTTCGGCAACCTGCTGCTCCTGCGTTTTCCCGCGCTGTTTACCGTAGGCAATGGCGTCATCAATCAGATGGCTAAAATGGGCAAGCCCTGCAGCTTTGAGCAGTAGCGAAGGGTTAGTGGTCGCGTCCTCCGGCTGATAGTGGCGAATCGACTCGATATCGCCGCTGTCTGCAACCACGGTGGTGAATTTTTTGATGCCGTCTAGCTGGTTCATAAATAATTACTCCTTGGAAATAAAAGAGTTAGATGAGTGCGTTAGTTCACACTTCTGGAAAAATCATGATGGACTTAACAAAAAAGCATAGCAGACGGGGGAGGCATTGCTTTTGAGACGGGTAACATGGCTGTTATAAATTGATAACAATTTTTAATGTGTGATGGTGAGAGTTTGGCTGCCTTCAAAGTTTAGGAGGCGGCCTGAGGCGATACTAGGCGGCACACCAGGGTGTGCATCAGGATCGCTTACGTCACCCTTTTGACCGATACGTGAAAGGAAAAATAAGATGGATGAGCAGTTGAAACAGAGTGCCCTCGATTTTCACGAGTTCCCTGTCCCGGGCAAAATCCAGGTCTCCCCAACCAAGCCGCTGGCAACCCAGCGCGATCTGGCGCTGGCCTATTCGCCGGGCGTCGCAGCCCCGTGTCTGGAAATCGAAAAAGACCCGCTGGCGGCCTACAAATACACCGCGCGCGGCAACCTTGTCGCCGTGATCTCTAACGGCACGGCGGTGCTGGGGCTGGGCAACATCGGCGCGCTGGCCGGTAAGCCGGTGATGGAAGGGAAGGGGGTACTGTTCAAGAAATTCGCCGGTATCGACGTGTTCGATATCGAGGTGGATGAACTCGATCCTGACAAATTCATCAACGTGGTGGCCGCGCTGGAGCCGACCTTCGGCGGGATCAACCTGGAAGACATCAAAGCGCCGGAATGTTTCTATATCGAGCAGAAGCTGCGCGAGCGTATGAACATTCCCGTGTTCCATGATGACCAGCACGGAACCGCGATTATCAGCACCGCCGCAATTCTCAACGGCCTGCGCGTGGTAGAGAAAAATCTCTCCGACGTGCGCATGGTCGTCTCTGGCGCAGGCGCCGCGGCCATCGCCTGTATGAACCTGCTGGTGGCGCTGGGTATGCAGAAACACAACATTGTGGTCTGCGACTCCAAGGGCGTTATCTATAAAGACCGCGAGCCGAACATGGCGGAAACCAAAGCGGCGTACGCGGTCGACGACGACGGTAAGCGCACCCTGGACGACGTGATCGACGGCGCGGATATCTTCCTCGGCTGCTCGGGTCCGAAAGTACTGACCCAGGAGATGGTGAAGAAGATGGCGCGTGCGCCAATGATCCTGGCCCTGGCGAACCCTGAGCCGGAAATCCTGCCGCCGCTGGCGAAAGCGGTGCGCGAAGACGCCATCATCTGTACCGGCCGTTCGGACTACCCGAACCAGGTCAACAACGTGCTCTGCTTCCCGTTCATCTTCCGCGGCGCGCTGGACGTCGGCGCAACGGCGATCAACGAAGAGATGAAGCTTGCCGCCGTTCACGCCATCGCGGAGCTGGCGCACGCCGAGCAGAGCGAAGTGGTTGCGTCCGCCTACGGCGATCAGGATCTGAGCTTTGGTCCGGACTACATCATTCCAAAACCGTTCGACCCGCGTCTGATTGTTAAAATTGCCCCTGCGGTGGCCAAAGCGGCGATGGACTCCGGCGTAGCGACGCGTCCGATTCACGATTTCGACGCTTACGTCGATAAGCTCACCGAGTTTGTCTATAAAACGAACCTGTTCATGAAGCCGATCTTCTCTCAGGCCCGCGCCGACGCGAAGCGCGTGGTGCTGGCGGAAGGGGAAGAGGCGCGCGTGCTGCACGCCACCCAGGAGCTGATCACCTTAGGCCTGGCGAAACCGATCCTGATTGGTCGTCCGAGCGTGATTGAAATGCGTATCCAGAAGCTGGGCCTGCAGATTAAGCCGGGCGTCGACTTCGAGATCGTTAACAACGAATCCGATCCGCGCTTCAAAGAGTACTGGAGCGAATACTACGCGATCATGAAGCGCCGGGGGATCACCCAGGAGCAGGCGCAGAAAGCGGTGATCAGCAACACGACGGTGATCGGCGCGATCATGGTGCATCGCGGCGAGGCGGATGCGCTGATCTGCGGCACCATCGGCGACTACCACGAGCACTTTAGCGTGGTGCAGGAGATCTTCGGCTATCGCGACGGCGTCCATACCGCCGGGGCGATGAACGCGCTGCTGCTGCCGAGCGGCAACACCTTTATTGCGGATACTTACGTTAACGACGATCCGACCCCGGACGAGCTGGCGGAAATCACGGTGATGGCCGCCGAGACCGTGCGTCGCTTTGGTATTGAGCCGAAGGTGGCGCTGCTGTCGCACTCTAACTTTGGTTCGTCTAAATCCGCGGCGGCCTGCAAAATGCGTCAGACGCTGGAGCTGGTGCGCGAGCGTGCGCCGGAGCTGATGATTGACGGGGAGATGCACGGCGATGCCGCGCTGGTGGAGAGCATCCGTAACGAACGTATGCCGGACAGCCCGCTGAAGGGGTCGGCCAACATACTGATTATGCCGAACGTGGAAGCGGCGCGTATCAGCTACAACCTGCTGCGCGTCTCCAGCTCTGAAGGGGTGACCGTAGGGCCTGTACTGATGGGCGTGGCGAAACCGGTGCACGTGTTAACGCCGATTGCCTCTGTGCGTCGTATCGTGAACATGGTGGCGCTGGCGGTGGTTGAGGCGCAGACGCAGCCGCTGTAATTTTTACCCTCTCCCAAAGGGAGAGGGCATAAGGGCTACACCCAGTCCCGAACCTGAATAAACTCACGCAAGGCAGCCTCCGGGCTGCCTTCTTTTGGTTCGTAGCAGTACTCCCAGCGCACCAGCGGCGGCATCGACATCAGAATCGACTCCGTGCGCCCCCCGGTCTGCAGGCCGAACAGCGTCCCGCGGTCCCACACCAGGTTGAACTCCACGTAGCGCCCGCGGCGGTAAAGCTGGAACTCGCGCTCGCGCACGCCGTAGTCGGTATTTTTACGGCGCTCGACGATGGGCAGATAAGCGTCGGTATACCCTTCGCCTACCGCGCGCATAAAGCTGAACGCGGTATCAAAATCTGGCGTGTTGAGATCGTCAAAGAACAGCCCGCCGATGCCGCGCTGCTCATCGCGGTGCTTCAGGTAAAAGTAGTCGTCGCACCACTTTTTAAATTTCGGGTAGACGTCTTCGCCAAACGGCAGGCAAAGATCCCGCGCGGTGGTGTGCCAGTGCACGGCATCTTCTTCGAAGCCGTAGTAGGGCGTTAAATCGAAACCGCCGCCGAACCACCAGACCGGGTCGGCGCCTGGTTTTTCCGCAATGAAAAAGCGTACGTTGGCGTGGCTGGTCGGCACGAACGGGTTGTGCGGGTGCACTACCAGCGAAACGCCCATCGCCTCGAAGCTGCGGCCCGCGAGTTCAGGACGATGCGCCGTCGCAGACGCGGGCATGGCGTCGCCGTGAACGTGGGAAAAATTCACGCCAGCCTGTTCAAAGATGCCGCCGTTTCGCAGCACGCGGCTGCGCCCGCCGCCTCCGGCCTCACGCTGCCAGTTATCTTCCTGAAATTCACCGCCGTCTGCGGCAGCCAGTTTCTGGCAGATTTCATCCTGCAGCTGCAGCAGGAAGGTTTTGACCAGTTGAGCATCGGGTTTCATCAACGTTTCCTGGAGTGCGCTTTTTGGTTATCGAACCAGTTGAAGTAACTGATAATGCCGGAGGCGATGGCGTTGGCGATCTTCTGACGAAACGCCGTGGTGCCGAGGAGCCGCTCTTCTTCCGGGTTGGTAATAAAGGACGTTTCCACCAGCACGGACGGGATGGACGGCGACTTCAGCACCACGAATGCCGCCTGCTCGGTGCCTTTACTGTGCAGACGATGCACTGGCTTAATCTTCTTCAGAATATGCGAGCCGAGCGTCAGGCTGTTTTTAATCGTATCCGTCTGCACGAGGTCGAACAGCACCTGCTGAAGCAGGTGATCTTTGTCGGTGGCTTTTTTCCCGGCGACTTCATCCGCCCGGTTTTCGCGGTCGGAGAGGTATTTTGCCATGGCGCTACTGGCGCCACGGTTAGAGAGTGCAAACACCGAGGCGCCGGCCGCAGAAGGGTTGGTAAAGCCGTCGGCGTGAATCGACATAAACAGATCCGCACCGTGCTGGTGGGCGATCTCAACGCGGTCATACAGTGGAATAAAGGTGTCGCCAGAGCGCGTCAGACGGGCGTCAATGCCGTTGCTGCGTAAAATTGCGCGCACATTTTTTGCAATTGCCAGCACGACGTGTTTTTCTTTTGACCCGTTTTTGCCGATGGCGCCGGTATCAATACCGCCGTGGCCCGGGTCGAGCATTACCAGACGCTTCGCGCCCGGCTTTTTGGTTTTCGGTTTGCTGTGTCCGTTACTGGTTTTGAGCGTGCTCTCGTCTTTTGCCTGAGCCTGCTTTGCGATGCCCGTTAACGTTAAGGCCGCCAGCCCCGCTTTGAGAACCTGACGACGCGATGTGAGTGCTTTTAATGGTTTGAATGTGCTCATGCGGCCTGAATACTAAAAAATGGGGTCCTGGTGTTATATCGTATCGTGTTTCCCGTTACGACAGTCCATGTTGAGAATTGTTTTACTTTTCATTTCAATACGTGACAAAGTGACATTATGCCAAATTTTGGCGAGATTTTCCCCGGTTATTGGCGAAAGGCGAGCTTCGCGCCATAATCACTGTTTTTAAACCCGAAAAGGCGGTTAATACCATGGAGATACGCGTTTTTCGCCAGGAAGATTTCGAAGAGGTGATCACCCTTTGGGAGCGCTGCGATCTGCTGCGTCCGTGGAACGATCCGGAAATGGATATCGAACGTAAGGTGAATCACGACGTCAGTCTGTTTCTGGTCGCGGAAGTCAATGGCGAGGTTGTGGGGACGGTCATGGGCGGTTATGACGGCCACCGCGGCTCGGCCTATTATCTGGGCGTCCACCCCGAATACCGTGGCCGCGGCATTGCCAATGCGCTGCTGAACCGGCTCGAGAAGAAGCTGATCGCCCGCGGCTGCCCGAAAATCCAGATCATGGTGCGGGAAGATAACGACGTGGTGCTGGGCATGTATGAGCGTCTGGGCTACGAGCATTCCGACGTGCTGAGTTTAGGAAAGCGTCTGATCGAAGATGAAGAGTACTGAGATCCATCCGGCAGACTATGACGCGCAGGGCCGCGTCAGGCTGCCCTTTTTATTCTGGTGCGTTCTGCTGCTCCAGGCCCGGACCTGGGTGCTGTTTGTGATGGCCGCCGCGTCTCGCGGGCAGGGCGACACGCTGCTGAATCTCTTTTATCCCGATCACGACGCCTTCTGGCTCGGCTTACTGCCGGGCGTACCGGCGGTGGTCGCTTTTTTGTGCAGCGGACGACGGCATGCGATCCCACGTTTCTGGCGCGCGCTTCGCTGGCTGCTGATCCTCGCCCAGGTTGCGCTGCTCTTCTGGCAGCCGGTACTCTGGTGGTACGGTGAACCGCCGACGGGCACCGGCGTTGCGCTGGTGGTTGCCGATATTGTGGCGCTGCTGTGGCTGCTGACCAACCCGCGTCTTCGCGCCTGTTTTGCCGATCAGGATGATTAATCCGGCACTTTTTGCCGATGTCGCACTCCAACAAGCGTTGATTTAACAAGAAAGGACGTTTCAATGAAATCGCTGCGTTTACTTTTATGCGCTCTCCCGCTGGCGTTGACCGGCTGTTCGACGCTCTCCTCCATTAACTGGTCAGCCGCGTATCCGTGGAACTGGTTTGGCTCATCAACGGAAGTGACCGAGCAGGGCGTGGGGAAAATTACCGCCGCGACGTCGCTGGATCATGACGCTATTCAGGATGCGCTCAGCGGCGATTACCGCCTGCGCAGCGGCATGAAAACGGAGAATGGCAATATTGTTCGCTATTACGAAGCGCTGAAGGGCGACAAGCTGGCGCTGGTGATTAACGGTGACAAAGGCACCGTAAACCGTATCGCTGTGATGGATGAGGATATTCCGACGGCGAGCGGTGTGAAGGTGGGGACGGCGTTCAGCGACCTTTATAAGCAGGCCTTTGGCAACTGCACCAGCCTGCCGTCTGACGACAAGGTCGCGGTGGAATGTAAGGCTGAGGGCAGCCAGCACATCAGCTATGTCTTCACCGGAACCTGGAGCGGCCCGGAAGGTCTGATGCCGTCTGACGACACGCTCAGGAGCTGGAAAGTGAGCAAAATACTCTGGAAGCAGTAATTTGCGCCTGAACAAACCGCCTCGCTGAAATCCGGGTATAATAGCCGCCATCAATGCCACGCTGACGTGGCATCTTTATTTCAGGAGGAGCGATGTCTCAGGTTCAGAGTGGCATTTTGCCAGAACATTGCCGCGCGGCGATTTGGATTGAAGCCAATGTTAAAGGGGACGTGGATGCCCTGCGTGCGGCCGGTAAAGCGTTTGTTGATAAGCTGGCCACCTTCCAGGCCAAATTCCCGGAAGCGCACCTCGGCGCCGTTGTTGCCTTTGGCAATAACGTCTGGCGTCAGCTGAGCGGTGGCGAAGGGGCGGAAGAGCTAAAAGACTTCATCCCTTACGGCAAAGGTCTGGCTCCGGCAACCCAGTACGACGTGCTGATCCACATTCTCTCCCTGCGTCACGACGTGAACTTCTCCGTTGCCCAGGCGGCAGTAGCGGCCTTTGGCGACAGCATTGAGGTGCAGGAAGAGGTTCACGGCTTCCGCTGGGTGGAAGAGCGCGATCTGAGCGGCTTCGTCGACGGCACCGAAAACCCGGCGGGTGAAGAGACGCGTCGTGAAGTCGCGGTAATCAAAGACGGCGTGGACGCGGGCGGCAGCTACGTGTTCGTGCAGCGCTGGGAGCACAACCTCAAGCAGCTTAACCGCATGAGCGTGCACGACCAGGAGATGATGATTGGCCGCACTAAAGAAGCCAACGAAGAGATCGACGGCGACGACCGTCCTGTAACCTCTCACCTGACCCGCGTTGACCTCAAAGAAGACGGCAAAGGGCTGAAGATTGTCCGCCAGAGCCTGCCTTACGGCACGGCAAGCGGCACGCACGGCCTCTACTTCTGCGCGTACTGCGCGCGCCTGTATAACATTGAGCAGCAGCTGCTGAGCATGTTCGGTGATACCGACGGCAAGCGCGACGCCATGCTGCGCTTCACCAAACCGGTGACCGGCGGCTACTACTTTGCGCCGTCCGTTGAGCGCCTGCTGGCGCTGTAATGACCTTTCTCCCTCTCCCTGCGGGAGAGGGCTGGGGTGAGGGCATCAGGCCTCCCCCTTATTCCCTTTTCTGCTTCTAAATCACCAAACGGTATATAAAACCGTTACTCCTTTCATCCCCGTTATAAATATTATGACTATAAGATAGTCATCACATTTATAAGGGTGCGCAATGGCCGTTACTGTACTGAAAAAAGGAACTCTGGCGCTGGCAGGTTTACTGCTGGTGGCACAGGCGCAGGCGACTGAACTGTTAAACAGTTCGTATGACGTCTCCCGCGAGCTGTTTGCCGCCCTTAATCCACCGTTTGAACAGCAGTGGGCGAAAGATAATAACGGCGACAAGCTGACCATCAAGCAGTCCCACGCCGGGTCGTCCAAGCAGGCGCTGGCGATTTTGCAGGGCCTGAAAGCGGATGTGGTGACCTACAACCAGGTGACTGACGTGCAGATCCTGCACGACAAAGGCAAGCTGATCCCGGCAGACTGGCAGAGCCGACTGCCGAACAATAGCTCCCCGTTCTATTCCACCATGGGCTTCCTGGTGCGTAAGGGTAACCCGAAGAATATCCACGACTGGAGCGACCTGGTGCGTTCCGACGTGAAGCTGATTTTCCCGAATCCAAAAACTTCCGGTAACGCGCGTTATACCTATTTAGCCGCGTGGGGCGCGGCGGACAAGGCTGACGGTAACGATAAAGCCAAAACCGAGCAGTTCATGACCCAGTTCCTGAAAAACGTCGAAGTGTTTGATACCGGCGGCCGCGGGGCGACAACGACCTTCGCGGAACGCGGTCTCGGCGATGTTCTGATCAGCTTTGAATCGGAAGTGAATAACATCCGCAAACAGTACGAAGCGCAGGGCTTCGAGGTCGTTATCCCGAAAACCAACATCCTGGCCGAGTTCCCGGTGGCGTGGGTGGATAAAAACGTGCAGGCAAACGGTACCGAGAAAGCGGCAAAAGCCTATCTCAACTACCTGTACAGCCCGCAGGCGCAGACCATCATTACCGATTACTACTACCGCGTGAATAACCCGGACGTAATGAACAAGCTGAAAGATAAGTTCCCGCAGACCGATTTGTTCCGCGTGGAAGATCATTTCGGCTCCTGGCCTGATGTGATGAAAACGCATTTTGCCAGCGGCGGTGAGTTAGACAAACTGCTGGCGGCGGGGCATAAGTAATGTTTGCAGTTTCGACAAAACGCGTGCTGCCGGGCTTTACCTTAAGCCTCGGGACCAGCCTGCTGTTCGTCTGCCTGATCCTGCTGTTGCCGCTCAGCGCGCTGGTGATGCAGCTTGCTCAGATGAGCTGGGCGCAGTACTGGGACGTGGTCACCAACCCGCAGGTGGTGGCGGCCTATAAGGTGACGCTGCTGTCGGCGTTTGTCGCCTCCATTTTTAACGGCGTGTTTGGCCTGCTGATGGCGTGGATCTTAACCCGCTATCGCTTCCCGGGCCGCACGCTGCTTGACGCCCTGATGGATCTGCCGTTTGCGCTGCCGACGGCAGTGGCGGGCTTAACCCTCGCGTCGCTCTTCTCCGTGAACGGGCTGTACGGCGAGTGGCTGGCGAAATTTGACATCAAAGTGACCTACACCTGGCTCGGTATCGCGGTGGCGATGGCCTTTACCAGCATCCCGTTTGTGGTCCGTACCGTGCAGCCGGTGCTGGAAGAGTTGGGTCCGGAATACGAAGAAGCGGCGGAAACGCTGGGTGCCACGCGCTGGCAGAGCTTCCGCAAGGTGGTTCTGCCGGAGCTCTCTCCGGCGCTGATGGCGGGCGTCGCGCTGTCGTTTACCCGCAGCCTCGGTGAGTTTGGCGCGGTGATTTTTATCGCCGGGAACATCGCCTGGAAAACAGAAGTCACCTCGCTGATGATTTTCATCCGTTTGCAGGAGTTTGATTATCCGGCGGCGAGCGCGATTGCCTCGGTGATCCTGGCAGCCTCGCTGCTGCTGCTGTACTCGATTAACACTCTGCAAAGTCGCTTTGGTCGACGTGTGGTAGGTCACTGATGGCGGAAGTTACGCAATTGAAGCGATACGATGCACCCCGCATTAACTGGGGTAAATGGTTTCTGATTGGGGCGGGCGTGCTGGTTTCCGCCCTCATTCTCGTCGTGCCGACGGTTTATATCTTCGTTCAGGCATTCAGCAAGGGCCTGATGCCCGCGCTGGAAAACCTGGCGAACCCGGATATGCTGCATGCCATCTGGCTGACCGTGCTGATTGCGCTGATCACCGTGCCGGTGAACCTCGTGTTCGGGACCCTGCTGGCCTGGCTGGTAACCCGCTTTAACTTCCCGGGACGTCAGCTGCTGCTGACCCTGCTGGACATTCCTTTCGCCGTATCGCCGGTGGTGGCGGGTCTGGTGTACCTGCTCTTTTACGGCTCCAACGGCCCGTTGGGCGGCTGGCTGGACGAGCATAACCTGCAGATCATGTTCGCCTGGCCGGGCATGGTGCTGGTCACCATCTTCGTGACCTGTCCGTTTGTGGTGCGTGAGCTGGTGCCGGTGATGTTAAGCCAGGGGAGCAACGAAGACGAAGCGGCGGTGCTGCTGGGCGCGTCTGGCTGGCAGATGTTCCGTCGCGTGACGCTGCCAAATATCCGCTGGGCGCTGCTTTACGGCGTGGTGCTGACCAACGCCCGCGCGATTGGTGAGTTCGGTGCCGTTTCCGTCGTCTCCGGCTCCATCCGGGGTGAAACCCTGTCGCTGCCGCTCCAGATTGAGCTGCTGCAGCAGGACTACAACACCATCGGCTCGTTTACTGCCGCAGCGTTGCTGACGCTGATGGCCATCTTGACCCTGTTTTTGAAGAGTGTGGTGCAGTGGCGTTTAGAAAATCAGGAAAAACGTCAGCATCAGGAGGGAAATCATGAGCATTGAGATTGCCAATATTAAGAAGTCTTTTGGTCGCACCCAGGTGCTGAATGATATCTCGCTGGATATCCCTTCCGGACAAATGGTGGCGCTGCTGGGGCCGTCCGGCTCGGGCAAAACCACGCTGCTGCGTATTATCGCCGGGCTTGAGCATCAGACCAGCGGGCACATCCGCTTCCACGGCACCGACGTGAGCCGCCTGCACGCCCGCGATCGTAAAGTAGGCTTTGTGTTCCAGCACTACGCGCTGTTCCGCCACATGACCGTGTTCGACAACATCGCGTTTGGCCTGACCGTGCTGCCGCGTCGCGAACGCCCGGATGCGGCAACCATTAAGTCGAAAGTGACCAAACTGCTGGAGATGGTGCAGCTGGCTCACCTGGCGGATCGTTTCCCGGCCCAGCTGTCCGGCGGACAGAAACAGCGCGTGGCGCTGGCGCGCGCGCTGGCCGTTGAGCCGCAAATTCTGCTGCTGGATGAACCCTTCGGCGCGCTGGATGCGCAGGTGCGTAAAGAGCTGCGCCGCTGGCTGCGCCAGCTGCATGAAGAGCTGAAGTTCACCAGCGTCTTCGTGACCCACGATCAGGAAGAGGCGATGGAAGTCGCGGACCGTGTCGTCGTCATGAGCCAGGGCAACATTGAGCAGGTTGACGAGCCGGAGCAGCTCTGGCGTGAACCGGCGACCCGCTTCGTGCTGGAGTTTATGGGCGAGGTAAACCGTCTGCAGGGCACTATTCGCGGCGGACAGTTCCACGTTGGCGCGCATCGCTGGCCGCTGGGCTATACCTCCGCGCATCAGGGGCCGGTCGATCTGTTCCTGCGTCCGTGGGAAGTGGACGTGAGCCGCCGAACCAGCCTGGATTCACCGCTGCCGGTGCAGGTGCTGGAAGCTAGCCCTAAAGGTCACTACACCCAATTGGTGGTACAGCCGCTGGGCTGGTATACCGAGCCGCTGACCGTGGTCATGCGCGACGACGTGCCGCCGCACCGGGGTGAGCGCCTGTTTGTTGGTTTGCAGCACGCCCGTATTTATCACGGGAAGGAGCGCATCGAGACGCGCGAGGATATTGCTCTGGCGGAGTCAGCCTGATAGGTTAGGATTACGTAGTTTTGCCGGGTGGCGCTGCGCTTACCCGGCCTACAATATGACGTCTGTAGGCCCGGTAAGCTAAGCGCCACCGGGCTTTTTATTGGACAGCGATCATGAATACATTAGAACACACCATCGGTAACACTCCTCTGGTCAAGCTTCAGCGCATGGGTCCGGACAACGGCAGTGAAATCTGGGTCAAACTGGAAGGCAATAACCCGGCGGGGTCGGTGAAAGACCGCGCGGCGCTGTCGATGATTGTCCAGGCCGAAAAACGCGGAGAAATTAAGCCAGGCGACGTGCTGATTGAGGCCACCAGCGGCAACACCGGTATCGCCCTGGCGATGATCGCCGCGCTGAAAGGCTACCGCATGAAGCTGTTGATGCCGGACAACATGAGCCAGGAGCGCCGCGCCGCGATGCGTGCCTACGGGGCCGAGCTGATTCTGGTGACCAAAGAGCAGGGAATGGAAGGCGCGCGCGACTTAGCGCTGGAGATGGCCGGACGCGGTGAAGGTAAACTGCTGGATCAGTTCAACAATCCGGACAACCCGTACGCGCACTACACCACCACCGGCCCGGAAATCTGGCAGCAAACCGACGGGCGTATCACCCATTTTGTCTCCAGCATGGGCACCACCGGTACCATTACCGGGGTATCGCGTTTTCTGCGCGAGCAGGAAAAAGCCGTCACCATCGTTGGCCTCCAGCCGGAAGAGGGGAGCAGCATTCCGGGGATTCGCCGCTGGCCGGCGGAGTATATGCCCGGCATCTTTAATGCGCAGCTGGTGGACCTGGTGCTGGATCTTCACCAGCGCGAGGCGGAAAATACCATGCGTGAGCTGGCCGTGCGCGAAGGTATCTTCTGCGGCGTCAGCTCGGGCGGCGCGGTAGCGGGTGCGATTCGGGTAGCGCAGGCAAACCCGGGGGCGGTAGTGGTGGCGATTATTTGCGATCGCGGCGATCGCTATCTGTCTACCGGCGTCTTTGGTGAAGAGAGTTATTCGCAGGGGGCGGGGATTTAAGCGTCATGGAGATGATTCTATTCCGGGATAACACCCGGGCGCAGCAAACCGACATTGTCGCCGTGCAGTCGCAGGTGGTTTACGGCAGCGTGGGGAACAGCATTGCGGTACCGAATATTCGTACCCACAGGCTGAACGTTACCGCCGTGCCGACGGTTCTGTTTAGCAACACGCCGCATTACGACACGTTTTATGGTGGGGTGATCCCCGACGAGTGGTTCAGCGGCTATCTTAAGGCACTGGAAGAACGCGAGATCCTGCGCGAGCTTAAAGCGGTCACCACCGGCTATATGGGCAGCGCCAGCCAGATCGTCCTGCTGGCTCAATGGCTGAAGGCAGTCAAAGCGCAGCATCCTGACCTGCTGGTGCTGGTCGACCCGGTTATCGGCGATATCGACAGCGGAATGTACGTCAAGCCCGAGATCCCGCAGGCGTATCGGGAACACCTGCTGCCGCTGGCGCAGGGGATTACGCCAAACGTCTATGAGCTGGAAGTGTTAAGCGGCAAACCGTGCCGTACGCCGGAAAGCGCCATCGCGGCGGCGCAGGGACTGCTCTCTGATAGCCTGAAATGGGTGGCGATCACCAGCGCGCCGGTGACCGATGACCCGGAAAACATCCACGTGGTGCTGGTGACGAATGAAGGCGTGACCGTCAGCGCGCATCCGCGCGTAGAAACCGATCTGAAAGGGACGGGCGACCTGTTCTGTTCAGAGCTGGTGAGCGGAATTGTTGAGGGGAAAACCGTTGCCGATGCCATTCGCATGGCCGGCGATCGGGTGACTGACGTGATGCTCTATACCCAGTCGAAGGGCTACGACGAGCTTATCCTACCGGCATAAACAAAAATGGCGCCCGAAGGCGCCATTTTTCTGTGCGGCAAGAATTACTTCTTGATGCGGATAACCGGAGTTTCACCCACGGTGACGCTGCCAGACAGTTTGATCAGTTCTTTGATTTCGTCCATGTTGGAGATAACAACCGGCGTCAGGGTAGACTTGGCTTTTTCTTCCAGCAGTGGCAGATCGAATTCAATTACCGGGTCGCCAACTTTAACACGCTGGCCTTCTTCCGCGATACGTTTGAAGCCTTCGCCTTTCAGTTCAACGGTATCGATACCGAAGTGAACGAACAGTTCGATACCGCTATCAGATTCGATAGAGAACGCATGGTTGGTTTCAAAAATTTTACCGATGGTGCCGTCAACTGGAGCAACCATTTTGTTGCCAGTTGGTTTGATAGCAATGCCATCACCAACGATTTTCTCAGCAAACACTACATCCGGCACGTCTTCGATGTTGACGATCTCGCCGGAGAGCGGAGCAACAATCTCAATAGTTCCGGAGTCTTTCTTATCATCAGAAACCAGAGATTTCAGTTTATCGAACAAACCCATGATCTTCTCCTAAGCAGTAATTTGGGCCGCATCTCGTGGATTAGCAGATTGTTTTTTCTTCAATGAACTTGTTAACCAGCGTCATTAACTCGTCCGTTGTCGGTTGAGCAAGAGCCTGCTCTGCTAACACCTTCGCATCTTCGAAGTTCGTGTTACGGATAATCTTCTTAATGCGCGGGATGGAAATGGCGCTCATAGAGAATTCGTCCAGACCCATACCCAGCAACAGAAGTGTAGCACGTTCGTCGCCTGCAAGCTCACCACACATGCCAGTCCATTTACCTTCTGCATGAGAAGCATCAATAACTTGCTTGATCAAGTTCAGTACGGACGGTGACATTGGCTGGTAGAGATGTGAAATCATATCATTACCACGGTCAACTGCCAGGGTGTACTGCGTTAAATCATTGGTGCCGATACTAAAGAAATCAACTTCTTTGGCTAAATGACGCGCAATGGTCGCCGCCGCAGGTGTTTCCACCATCACGCCGATCTCGATTGACTCGTCAAACGCTTTACCTTCGTCGCGCAGTTCCTGTTTGTAGATTTCGATCTCTTTCTTCAGTGCACGCACTTCTTCAACAGAGATGATCATCGGGAACATGATGCGCAGTTTACCGAAAGCAGAGGCACGCAGGATCGCGCGAACCTGGTCACGCAGGATCTCTTTACGATCCATCGCGATACGGATTGCACGCCAGCCCAGGAACGGGTTCTCTTCTTTCGGGAAGTTCATGTACGGCAGCTCTTTGTCGCCGCCGATGTCCATGGTACGGACGATAACCGCCTGAGAGCCACACGCTTCAGCTACGGCTTTATAGGCAGCAAACTGCTCTTCTTCCGTTGGCAGCGCGTCGCGGTCCATGAACAGGAATTCTGTACGATAGAGACCTACGCCTTCCGCACCGTTGCGCTCAGCGCCATCAACGTCGCGGACGGTACCGATGTTTGCGCACACTTCTACCTGATGGCCGTCCAGGGTGATGGCTGGCAGGTCTTTCAGCTTAGCGAGTTCCGCTTTTTCAGTCGCAACCTGCTCCTGAACCGCGCGCAGTTTATCGATCTCTTCATTGGTTGGGTTGACGTAAACCAGATTGTTTACGGCATCCAGAATCAGATAGTCGCCGTTTTTCACCTGAGAGGTGACGCTACCGGTACCCACGATGGCAGGCAGTTCCAGAGAGCGCGCCATGATAGAGGTGTGCGAGGTACGGCCACCCGCGTCGGTGATGAAACCGAGGACCTTTTTCAGGTTTAGCTGTGCGGTTTCAGACGGGGTGAGGTCAGCGGCAACCAGGATAACTTCATCCTGAATCGCGCTCAGATCGATGATGGCCAGACCCAGGATGTTGCGCAGCAGGCGCTTACCGATGTCACGTACGTCAGCCGCACGCTCTTTCAGGTATTCATCATCCAGTTCTTCCAGGGCAGTTGCCTGACCTTCGATAACTTCATGCGCAGCCGCGTCGGCCGTCATGCCTTTATCTTTAATCAGGGCTATGATTTCCTGCTCCAGCTCCTCATCTTCGAGCAGCATGATGTGCCCTTCGAAGATGGCTTCTTTTTCTTCACCGAAAGTTTCGCCAGCTTTAGTTTTGATTGCTTCCAGTTGCGCAGATGCCTTGGCACGACCGCTCAGAAAACGTTCAACTTCCTGATCAACCTTGTCGGCAGAAATTTTTTTCCGGTCGATGACGATCTCGTCTTCTTTCAGCAGCAGTGCTTTGCCGAAAGCGATACCCGGGGATGCTAAAATGCCTGAAATCATAACCCTACCTTACTTGTGACTGATATTTAAAAGAACCCGGAAACTTACTCGAGCTCAGCCATCAGTTTTACCAGATGCTCAACTGCTTTCTGCTCGTCTTCACCTTCTGCAGAGATGGTGACAACGGTGCCCTGAGTCAGGCCCAGAGTCTGCAGTTTGAACAGGCTTTTTGCGCTCGCGCTTTTGCCGTTGGAAGTCACAGTGATTTCAGAAGTGAAGCCTTTTGCTTCTTTAACAAACTGAGCAGCAGGGCGGGTGTGCAGACCGTTCGGAGCGGTAATGGTAACTTCTTGCTGGAACATTGTATTTCCCCAACTTATAGGTTTAGTGTTGTGGAACTAAAGTCTAGCCTGGCGACTGAACTTTAGCCTGTATTGTTAGCGCTGACGTTTCGATCGTCATTAAACATTATGCAGCGAAAGCAAGACTTGAACCAAATCATAAAATCGATTCAGCAAGGCTATTTCATTCACCGATTAATTTCACGCATCAAAATAATTGCTGGTTTAAATACCAGACCCAACGGGGTGAAGCAATGCCAGGAGGGGCAAAAGTTTGAAGCAGGCCACAAAAAAGCACCTGAAAAGGTGCTTTTTTACGCGTTATTAACATGCTGGCACTACTGTTGCAGTTCTTTTTCGGTAAACAGATCGGCAAACAGTGCGGTGCTCAAGTAACGCTCGCCCGAAGAAGGAAGGATAACCACAATATTCTTGTTGGTAAAGGCTTCATCTTCCTGAAGCTTGAGCGCTGCCGCAACGGCTGCACCGGAAGAGATACCCGCCAGAATGCCTTCTTCATCCATCAGGCGACGCGCGGTAGAAATGGCTTCTTCGTTAGTGATAGTCACCACTTTATCGATCAGCTTCAGATCCAGGTTGCCCGGAATGAAGCCTGCGCCAATACCCTGAATTTTATGTGGGCCTGGCTTAAGCTCTTCACCCGCCAGTGCCTGGGTGATAACCGGTGAGTCAGTTGGCTCAACGGCAACGGTGATCAGGTCTTTTTTACCCTTTGTGCCTTTAATATAGCGTGACACGCCGGTCAGCGTACCGCCGGTACCTACGCCGGAGATAAAGACGTCAACCTGGCCGTCGGTATCTTCCCAGATTTCCGGACCGGTGGTCTTCTCGTGAATTTCCGGGTTAGCCGGGTTGCTGAACTGCTGCAGCAGCAGATATTTCGCCGGATCGCTGGCCACAATCTCTTCAGCTTTCTGAATGGCGCCCTTCATGCCCTTCGCGCCTTCGGTCAGCACCAGGTTCGCGCCCAGCGCTTTGAGCAGCTTACGACGCTCAATGCTCATGGTTTCTGGCATGGTCAGCGTCAGCTTGTAGCCACGCGCGGCGGCCACATAGGCCAGAGCGATACCGGTGTTACCGCTGGTCGGTTCCACCAGCTCAACGCCAGGCTTCAGTACGCCACGTTTTTCAGCATCCCAAATCATGTTTGCACCGATACGGCATTTTACGCTGAAGCTCGGGTTACGTGATTCGACCTTCGCCAGAATGCGTCCATTACCGATACGGTTCAGTCGAACCAGGGGCGTATGACCGATAGTCAGCGAGTTGTCTTCATAAATCTTACTCATGGCCTGTCCTTAACTGTATGAAATTGGGATACCGACCCAGCATACCTGTTGAGCAGGTAGGGGGAAGTAAGGAATTCGCATATCTATATACTGCAAGGAAATAATGGGGATCAGTATGGAATAAGGGGCGGCATAAGCCACCCCTGCTTTACACATTTTTGCATTATTTCCATAACGCGTGCTTAGCACGGTAGCAGTCGACCCACATCGCCGTCGCGCCGCAGACGGCGACGGGCATGATGAACAGATTCAGGAAGGGAATCATGGTGAACAGGCTGGTCAGCGCACCAAACTGCATATTGGCGACCTTCTGGCTGCGCAGGGCGGTGCGCATCTCTTTAAACGGCACCTTGTGGTTATCGAACGGATAGTCGCAGTACTGGATGGCCAGCATCCAGGCGCTGAACAGGAACCACAGCACCGGCGCCACCGTCTGGCCAATGCCTGGCACAAAATAGAGGATAAGCAGCACGACCGCGCGGGGCAGGTACCAGGCAAACTTCTGCCACTCGCGCTTCATGATGCGTGGCAGGTCTTTCATGATCCCCAGCACGCCCGTGTCCGGTGGCGTCGCACCGGTAAGCCGCGCTTCCAGCTGTTCCGCCAGCAGACCGTTAAACGGTGCGGCTATCCAGTTGGCAATTGTCGAAAAGAAGTACCCAAACACCAGCAGCACAGAGATCACCGCCACCGGCCAGAGCAGGTAGTTAAGCCACTGCAGCCAGTCCGGAACGTAACTCATCAGCGACGGGATCCAGCTCTCCAGCTTTGCGAATAGCCACCAGAACGCGCCGCCCATCAGAATAATGTTGATCAACAACGGCAGAATCACGAAGCGTCGAATCCCCGGCAGGGAGACCAGTTTCCAGCCCTGAGAAAAATACCAGACGCCGCTTCGCGGGGGAGAAGAAGATGTTGAAACCATAGCCAGGCTGTACTCCTTTTTACACAACCAGTGGAATTGCCCGCCTATATTATCCACTTACGGAGCAATGACCAGTTCGGAAATGTTCGAAAAACCAGCAAAAAGCACGATTTCCTTCATCTTTATGCTGTGAATGCTCTGCACACACTTGCACTTGACGTAAACGGCAAATACTCTTAGTGAGTAAATGTTTGCCGTGGTGGCAAGGTGTTAGAACAACAGAGAATATAATGATGCAGGATTTGCGTCTGATATTAATCATTGTTGGCGCGATCGCCATAATCGCTTTACTGGTACATGGTTTCTGGACCAGCCGTAAAGAGCGTTCCTCGATGTTTCGCGATCGCCCACTGAAGCGCATGAAGTCCAGTCGTGACGACGATGACAGTGAAGATGACATCGACGGCAGCGATGACGACGGCGTGGGTGAAGTTCGTGTTCATCGGGTCAATACTGCGCCCGGCGCAGGCCATGGGGAGCATGAAGCGCCTCGTCCTTCGCAGCACCAGTATCAACCGCCGTATGCTTCCGCACAGCCGCGCCAGCCAGCGCCGCAGCCTGTGGAAGAACCGGTGCGCCAGCCGCCGCAACAGCCTGTCTATCAGCAGCCTGCTGCGCCACAGCCGGTTCAACAGCAACCGGTGCAGCAGCCCGTGCAGCAACAGCCTGCTCAGCCGGTACAACAACCGCAGCAGCCTGCTCACGTACAGCCTGCGCCTCAGCCTGCTCCGGCTCTACACGTTGAGCCTGAGCCCGTTGTAGAACCAGAGCCGGTTGTTGAAAAACCGCAGCGTAAAGAAGCGGTGATCATCATGAACGTGGCCGCGCATCACGGCAGCCATCTTAACGGTGACGTGCTGCTCAACAGTATTCAACAGGCAGGATTCAAGTTTGGCGATATGAACATTTTCCATCGCCATCTGAGCCCTGACGGTAGCGGTCCGGCGCTGTTCAGCCTGGCCAACATGGTTAACCCTGGCACCTTTGATCCGGAAATGACCGGTGATTTCGTGACCCCGGGCGTCACTATCTTTATGCAGGTGCCTTCTTACGGCGACGAACTGCAAAACTTTAAGCTGATGCTGCAGTCCGCTCAGCACATCGCTGACGAAGTCGGCGGCGTGGTGCTCGACGATCAGCGTCGAATGATGACCCCGCAGAAGCTGCGCGAGTATCAGGACCGCATCCGCGAAGTTAAGGAAGCTAACGCGTAATCGTCGCGTTTACTTCAACTCCTCCTCAACCCCCGCCTGTCGGGGGTTTTTTCTCATTGATGGTGTGATATGGACTCAATCGAACAACAACTCACTGAACTGCGAACCACGCTTCGCCATCATGAATACCTCTATCATGTTATGGACGCGCCGGAAGTCCCGGATGCGGAATATGACCGCCTGATGCGCGAACTGCGCGAATTAGAGGCGCAGCATCCGGAGCTTATCACGCCTGATTCCCCTACCCAGCGCGTCGGCGCTGAGCCGCTGGGCGCTTTCAGCCAGGTGCGCCATGAGGTGCCGATGCTGTCGCTGGATAACGTATTTGATGAAGAGAGCTTCCTCGCGTTTAACAAGCGCGTGCAGGATCGTCTGAAAAGCAGCGACTCCCTCACCTGGTGCTGCGAGCTCAAGCTGGATGGCCTGGCGGTCAGTCTTCTCTACGAAAACGGCGTGCTGGTGCGTGCCGCAACGCGTGGCGACGGTACGACGGGCGAAGACATCACCACCAACGTGCGTACCATCCGCGCGATCCCGCTGAAGCTGCAGGGTGACAACATTCCCGCGCGTCTGGAAGTGCGCGGCGAGGTGTTCCTGCCCCAGGCGGGCTTCGAGAAAATTAACGACGAGGCGCGTCGCACCGGCGGGAAGGTGTTTGCTAACCCGCGTAATGCGGCGGCAGGCTCTCTGCGCCAGCTTGACCCGCGTATTACCGCGAAGCGACCGCTTACTTTCTTCTGCTACGGCGTCGGTATTCTGGAGGGCGGCGAGCTGCCGGATACGCACCTCGGACGCCTGCTGCAGTTTAAAGCGTGGGGCCTGCCGGTGAGCAACCGCGTTCAGCTCTGCGACTCGCCGGAAGCGGTGCTGGCGTTCTACCACAAGGTGGAAGAGGACCGTCCGACGCTCGGGTTTGATATTGATGGCGTTGTCATCAAGGTGAATTCACTGGCGCTGCAGGAGCAGCTGGGCTTTGTGGCGCGCGCGCCGCGCTGGGCGGTGGCGTTTAAGTTCCCTGCTCAGGAGCAGATGACCGTCGTTCGCGATGTGGAGTTCCAGGTTGGCCGTACGGGGGCGATTACCCCGGTAGCCCGTCTGGAGCCCGTGCAGGTTGCGGGCGTGCTGGTGAGTAATGCCACGTTGCATAACGCCGATGAAATCGAACGCCTCGGCCTGCGCATTGGTGACAAAGTGGTGATTCGCCGCGCGGGCGACGTTATCCCGCAGGTGGTTAACGTCGTGGAGTCGGAACGTCCTGCCGATACGCGCGAGATCGTCTTCCCGACCCACTGCCCGGTGTGCGGCTCCGACGTTGAGCGTGTGGAAGGTGAAGCGGTGGCGCGCTGTACTGGGGGCTTAATCTGTGGTGCGCAGCGTAAAGAATCGCTGAAGCACTTCGTCTCCCGTCGGGCGATGGACGTCGACGGCATGGGCGACAAGATTATCGATCAGCTGGTTGAGAAAGAGTATGTCCATACGCCAGCGGATCTCTTCAGGCTGACGGCAGGTAAACTGACCGGTCTGGATCGCATGGGGCCAAAGTCAGCCCAGAATGTGGTTAACGCGCTGGAAGCCGCCAAAGAGACGACCTTTGCCCGCTTCCTGTACGCGCTGGGCATTCGTGAAGTGGGTGAGGCGACGGCAGCGGGCCTGGCGGCGTACTTTGGTACGCTGGAGGCGCTGGAAAAGGCAAGCATCGACGAGCTGCAGAAAGTCCCTGACGTAGGCATTGTGGTCGCCACGCACGTCTTTAACTTCTTCGCCGAAGAGAGCAACCGTGAAGTTATCGGCAAGCTGCTGGAAGAGGGCATCAGGTGGCCCGCGCCGGTGGTGGTTAACGCCGAAGAGATCGACAGCCCGTTCGCCGGTAAAACGGTAGTCCTGACCGGCAGCCTGAGCCAGCTTTCACGCGACGATGCGAAAGCGCGCCTGGTGGCGCTGGGGGCCAAAGTGGCGGGCAGCGTGTCGAAGAAAACCGACCTGGTGATCGCCGGGGAAGCGGCGGGTTCGAAGCTGGCAAAAGCCCAGGAGCTCGGCATTGCGGTTATCGATGAAGCGGAAATGATGCGTCTGTTAGGAGAGTAACGTGGAGAAAGAACAGCTCGTTGAAATAGCCAATACGGAGATGCCGTTCGGTAAATACAAGGGCCGCAGGCTGATTGATTTGCCGGAGGAGTATCTGCTGTGGTTTGCCCGTAAGGATGAATTCCCGGCAGGGCGGCTGGGCGAGCTGATGGCTATCACGTTACTGATCAAAACCGAGGGGCTGACCCAGCTGGTTCAGCCCCTGAAACGTCCTTAAGCCTTCGCGGCGCGGGTCTCTTCCTGCGCCAGCTTTTCGGTCTGGCGCTTGTAGCGACGCGCCAGCACCGCGCAGACCATCAGCTGGATCTGGTGGAAAATCATCAGCGGCAGCACCATCATCCCAATCACCGAGGTCGGGAATAGAATATTGGCCATCGGGATACCGTTAGCCAGGCTCTTTTTCGAACCGCAGAACACAATGGTGATTTCATCCGCTTTGCTGAAGCCGCACCTGCGTGCCACAAAGACGTTTACCGCAATCACAATCGCCAGCAGGACGATGCTGACCACCACGATAAACAGCAGCGAACCTGCGCCCACCTTATGCCAGATCCCGTTCACAACCGCTTCACTGAAGGCGGAATAGACCACCAGCAGAATCGACGACTGGTCGGTTTTTGAGATCCATTTCTTGTGCTTAGCCACGAACGCCCCGGTCCATGGACGGGATAGATGCCCCAGGACAAACGGCAGCAGCAGCTGCAGGCAAATTTTTCCAACCTGCTCGAGATTGCCTTCCGCGCCGTGCATGTTCATCAGCAGGCCCACCAGCAGCGGGGAAACGAAAATCCCTAACAGGCTGGATGCCGATGCCGAGCAAACCGCGGCCGCAACGTTTCCTCCGGCGAGAGAGGTAAAGGCAATGGCGGACTGCACGGTAGCCGGCAGAATACAGAGATACAGGAAACCGGTGTAAAGCGCCGGGTCGACGTTTACCGGCGCCCACCAGGCAAACAGCACTCCGAGGATTGGGAACAGAATGAACGTGCTGCACATCACCCAGAGATGCAGCCGCCAGTGGCTACCGCCGGCAATAATCGCTTCGCGCGAGAGCTTTGCGCCGTGCATAAAGAACAGCAGCGCGATGGCGGCTGTCGTCAGCCCTTCAAAAAACGGGACGAAGCCCCCGCGGGCGGGGAAGAACGAGGCCAGTAAAACGGTAACCACCAGGGTGAGCGTAAACGGATCAACAATACGAAATAGTTTCATAATGACTCCTGAAAACAGATGTCGCTATTGTGCTTTTTTCCATTTGAGAAATAAAATTGATTTATTGCATCCATTCATGAATGAAACAGATGAATTATTCCTTACGACAGCTTCGTATTTTCGTCACCGTCGCTCACGCCCGCAGCTTTAGCCGGGCAGGGGAGATGATTGGCCTGAGCCAGTCGGCGGTCAGCCACAGCGTGAAAGAGCTTGAGAATCAGACCGGGGTGAAGTTGCTTGACCGCACAACCCGTGAAGTGGTGCTGACCGAAGCGGGGCAGCAGCTCGCCCTGCGTCTTGAACGATTGCTGGATGAGCTGAACAGCACGCTCAGAGACGTGGGGAGGCTGGGGCAGCAGCTTTCGGGGACCGTGCGCGTCGCGGCCAGTCAGACGATCTCTGCACACCTTATCCCGCAGTGTATTGCCGAGGGAAGTCATCGCTACCCGGACATTGATTTTGTCCTGCATGACAGGCCGCAGCAGTGGGTGCTGGAGAGCATCCGCCAGGGAGATGTGGATTTTGGTATCGTTATCGATCCCGGCCAGGCGAGCGATCTGGCGTGCGAAAGCGTACTTTCCGAGCCCTTTTTGCTGCTCTGCCGTGACGACGACCCGCTGGCCACGTTGCCGGAGGTCAGCTGGCAGTCCCTGACGGGCGCGAACCTGGTTTTACAGGATTATGCCTCGGGCAGCCGTCCGCTGATTGATTCCGCGCTGGTGAATCAGGGTGTAAAGGCAACGATCGTGCAGGAGATTGGTCACCCGGCGACGCTGTTTCCCATGGTGGAAGCCGGCATTGGCATCAGCGTGTTGCCCGCCCTGGCGCTTCCCCTGCCGCAGGGAAGCCGGCTGGCCGTCAAGCGATTAACGCCCGTTGTTGAGCGAAAGCTGATGCTGGTGCGGCGAAAAAATCGCTCACTCTCAGGGGCGGCGCAGGCTATCTGGGAAGTGGTGCGTATCCAGGCACAACGATTAACCGAAGCCCGCATACGCGACCCACTGTTTAACGCATCAGAAGATTAGATGTAAATATCAATCTGATTATTGTCTGAAGGGGTATTCACACCTTCCACTTTGCCCAGCTTTTGCTCCTGCTTCTTCTGGGCTTCTTCGGCCTGCTGGCGCTGCAGCGCGGCGAGCTGTGCCTGCAGCACTTTGAGCTGGGTCTGAATAAGTTCCTGCTGCTTCTTCTTCTCATCGGTGCTGATGGGGCTGTTCGCCAGCTCTTTTAACTGCTGAGTCAGCTTTTTGATCTTGTCGAGAATGCGGGTGATTTGCGTAGCGATATCGTTGCTGCTGGAAGTTCCACTCGCGCCGCTGGTTTGAATCTGTTGGGTTGAAGCCTGAATGGTCGTCATACTTTTTCCTCGCGTTATAAAACAGAGGTATCGGCACTAACGGGATTAGCTTGAGCAAAACTGCCATATCTGGCAGGGAGTTACATCGATACACAATCAGTATTGATGATGCGGTGAAAGTGTACTGGAAGGCGGAAGTAGACAAACTGCAGATAGCAAAAAGGCGCCTTTAGGGCGCCTTTCTACATTGGTGGGTCGTGCAGGATTCGAACCTGCGACCAATTGATTAAAAGTCAACTGCTCTACCAACTGAGCTAACGACCCGAAATGGTGGGCGATGACGGGCTCGAACCGCCGACCCCCTCCGTGTAAAGGAGATGCTCTACCAACTGAGCTAATCGCCCATTTCGGAACTGCTGCGATAAGGTGAGAATGGTGGGCGATGACGGGCTCGAACCGCCGACCCCCTCCGTGTAAAGGAGATGCTCTACCAACTGAGCTAATCGCCCAATCTCAATTCTTATCTACACTGCGGGTCTACCGAAGTAGATGGTGGGTGATGACGGGCTCGAACCGCCGACCCCCTCCGTGTAAAGGAGATGCTCTACCAACTGAGCTAATCACCCCCGCTGTGTGGAGTCGCATTATAGGGAGAGTTGAAAATGAGTCAACGCATTTTCTAAAGTTTTTATTCGTTCGTCGTAAAATTAAACAAAACGATCGCGAAACGGGCAATGACGCATGATTTCTAAACAAAAATCGCAATCTAGGTCACGATAAAGGGATCAACATTGAGGAATCCCCCCACAGTGATAGAATATTGCCCATCGTTTTTTCCCCAGGATTTGCCGATTGCCGGCATCTTTATAACGTAAGGCCATTTCATGAAAATCAAAACTCGCTTCGCGCCGAGCCCGACAGGCTATCTGCACGTCGGTGGTGCACGTACCGCTCTCTATTCCTGGCTTTTCGCACGCCACAACAAAGGTGAGTTCGTGCTGCGTATTGAAGACACCGATCTTGAGCGCTCCACGCCAGAAGCAATTGAAGCCATTATGGATGGGATGAACTGGCTGAATCTGGAATGGGATGAAGGTCCTTACTTCCAGACCAAACGCTTTGACCGCTATAACGCTGTCATTGATGAGATGCTGGTCGCGGGCACGGCGTATAAATGCTACTGCTCTAAAGAGCGTCTGGATGAACTGCGTGAAGCGCAGATGGCTAACGGTGAAAAGCCGCGTTATGACGGCCGCTGCCGCCACGACCATAGCGAGCATGCTGCTGATGAGCCTTGCGTAGTGCGTTTTGCTAACCCGCAAGAGGGCTCGGTGATCTTTGACGACCAGATCCGTGGCCCAATTGAATTCAGCAACCAGGAGCTGGACGATCTGATCATCCGTCGTACCGACGGTTCTCCAACCTACAACTTCTGCGTTGTGGTTGACGACTGGGATATGGAAATTACCCACGTTGTCCGTGGTGAAGACCATATCAACAATACGCCACGTCAGATCAACATCCTGAAAGCGCTGAACGCCCCTGTGCCTGTCTACGCGCACGTCTCCATGATCAACGGTGACGACGGGAAAAAACTGTCTAAACGTCACGGTGCGGTAAGCGTTATGCAGTATCGCGACGACGGTTATCTGCCGGAAGCGCTGCTGAACTATCTGGTGCGTCTGGGCTGGGCCCACGGTGACCAGGAGATCTTCAGTCGCGAAGAGATGATCGAACTGTTCTCTCTGAGCTCTGTAAGCAAATCAGCGAGCGCCTTTAATACCGACAAGCTCCTGTGGCTGAACCATCACTACATCAACACCATGCAGCCAGAATATGTGGCGACGTATCTGCAGTGGCATATTGAGCAGGCAAATATTGATACCCGCACTGGCCCTGAGCTGGCGGATCTGGTGAAACTCCTCGGCGAGCGCTGCAAAACGCTGAAAGAGATTGCCGAAAGCTGCCGCTACTTCTATGAAGAGTTTGAAGAGTTCGACGCGGACGCCGCGAAGAAACACCTCCGTCCGGTTGCGCGTCAGCCGCTGGAAGTGGTGCGCGACAAGCTGGCGGCCCTTACTGAGTGGACCGCTGAGAATGTGCATCACGCCATTCAGGCGACGGCAGACGAGCTGGAAGTCGGTATGGGTAAAGTCGGTATGCCACTGCGCGTTGCGGTGACCGGGGCGGGTCAGTCTCCGGCACTGGATGTGACGGTTCACGCCATCGGCAAGTCACGCAGCGTGGCGCGCATTAACAAGGCGCTGGACTTTATTGCTGAACGCGAAAATCAGCAGTAATTACGCCTCAGATAAAAAACGGCAGGTTAACCTGCCGTTTTTTTATGCCTCTTATTCCGTGAGACCGAGCCGCGTCAGAAAGCCGTGTATGCCTTCGCGTTTCAATAAGGCGTCCAGACGCCTCTGCTCTGGCTGAGTCATACTCTCCAGCGTCTCAATAATGCCCGGAGACAGGTTTGAAGAGGGTTCACTGTATGAAGCGGTGACCTCAGCGAGATGGTAAACCGCCTGACGGTTACGGATCGCCGGGAGGCTCATAATATGTTCCTTCACGCGCGCATCAATATGAATGAGCCGCGCGCGACCACCCTTCACGCCGTTGAGGCCTTCGGTTTTCCATCCCTGCTGGCGTATCCAGCGATTAACCGTTTGTCTGGCAACGCCCAAACTCTCCGCCAGCTCTTCCGTGGTCATTTTGCTGCGTAATTTTTTCATATCAGTTCTGATCGCGAATCCCTAAACGTTGCAACAATCCGGTAATCCCTTCCCGCATTAACAGCGATGTCATCTGCTTCTGCTCTTCCGGCGTCATTTCATTGGCCAGCGTCAGGAGCAGCGTGTGAAGCGAACTATCATGACTGACGCCTTCTGGCAGTTCGGACGTTTCAGTTGCCCGACGTGCGCTGCGGATAAAGTCACGGACTTTTTCGTTCACATGTACCAGGCGAGCTTTCCCGCCCTGGACACCTGGTTTTGGTGATGTAATCCAACCCTCTTTGCGTACCCATTTATTGATGGTCTGGCGGCTATAGCCAGTGAGGAGGGCTAACTCTTCTGGCGTCATTCGTTCCTTGATCATGCAATTTCCTGAATATCAGTGGGGTTAATTAACGGCTCATTTTATAGCACCGTTTTACGTGAAAACGTGACAGGCTTAACTCCTGACTGCGAGCAGGCTCGCAAAGTGATTCATTTGCATGATTTTTCGGCGATTGAATGGCTGGGATTGATTTTGCCGTTGACACTCCGCGGTGGAATTCATATTATGCCGCCCGTCAACATGACAGCTTTACGATGGGGCTATAGCTCAGCTGGGAGAGCGCTTGCATGGCATGCAAGAGGTCAGCGGTTCGATCCCGCTTAGCTCCACCAAACTCTGAACCCAACAGAGTGCGGTCAGTAAAGTTACATGTGGGGCTATAGCTCAGCTGGGAGAGCGCTTGCATGGCATGCAAGAGGTCAGCGGTTCGATCCCGCTTAGCTCCACCAAAATTGTAAACCCTCGTCGAAAGACGAGGGTTTTTTTTATGTGTTTGTAACACTCGCCACCGTATTTTGTTATCAAAAAGAAGGTATTCACGTACCTCACCTCAATCGACATCAATAAACCAGTCTAAAAATAGACTTGAACTTGATTCGCGCAATTAATAAACCTATTATCCATCCGGTCAATAATTCTCTCGGAAAATAACGCCCAGGTTAATGAATAGAAAAACTTACAATAATGTAAAGATATTTATGATTGCTCTGGCTTTATGCCTGATTGCGGTACCTGTCTCCCGTTATCTCTCTCCCCGCGCAATTGTTAATGGTCACGACGTTTATTTAGCATGGTTACCTTTAAGCGTAATGCTGGCGGTAATTCTGCTATTTGGGCGCAGGGCTATTCTTCCCATTTTGTTAGGTTTTACTGTCACTAATTTATTCTATGTAAATTTAGCACCGCTACAATATTCAGTATTACTGTTCTGTCAGACCTTTGCGTTGTTCGCGGCGTGCGGTCTTCTTCGCATCATGCTGGGTAAGCGTTGGCGCTACTCCATCCCTAACAAGCACATCGGATTACGGATATTCTGGCTCGGTTTTATGGTGCCAATAGGGATTAAGCTGTCGATGTATTTGGCGGGCTATTTGTTTGATTTTCCGGTGACAATTTCGACCTTTTTCGGCGAAGGGACGGTAATTTATAACGTTGTGGATATACAAAGCCTGATATGTGCGGCATTGATTTTTACCATGATGTTCTATTACCCATTAAGAATGATAATTAATCCCCGTTATGCAATAAGTTTCTGGCGACGAAGCGTGAAGCCCGTGTTTTTTCACAAGAATTCATTATATATTTTTGCCTGGCTGGTGCTTTTAGGTTTCATTCTCGTCATTTTATGTGGTCCTTTTGAATCTCCCGTCATTGCGGGCTATTTGATGCCGCTGATTTTTATTCTTTTTACCTTAGCGATAAGCCGACTGACCTATGCGTTGATTTCTCTGCTGTGGGCTGTATCTGCACTCCTGCTGTTGACCTACAACTACAACTTCCTTAACGGGGTGGAATCGGGCCATTCGCTCTCTTTTATTCTGTCCGTGCTTATCTCGTTCGCGATCTGCCTGCTTTACATGTCGCGTATTTACCAGCGCAGCGAGTGGCTTAAGCGTGGCTGGCAGGGGAGGGCGCTCACCGATCCGCTGACCGGATTGCCCAATATTCGTGCGCTGGAGGATTATCTTGAGATTCACCCGGATGCAAAAGTGAGCATTCTGCGTATGGATAACCTGGAATTTTTGAGCCGCCACTATGGGATCCTGATGCGGGTCCATTGCAAACGTACGATCGCCACGTCGCTGCAGCCTCTCCTGCAAAAAGATGAGACGCTCTTCCAGCTCCCCGGAAGCGAGCTTGTGCTGGTATTACTGGGTCCGGGAACCGCTGAGCGCCTCCAGCATATGGTTGATCGGCTGAACAGCCGTAAGATTTTCTGGAACAACACCGGGCTGGATATTGAATTCGGTGCGTCCTGGGGAATGGTCGAAAACGGCGAAAAATTGCACCACACGCTGGGGCAGCTGAGCTGGCTGGCCGAGCAATCCTGCGGAACAGCAAACAACGTGCTTGCGCTCACGAATAGCCTTGAGGCGGCATCAGGGCAAACGACAGAGCGAGTCCTGATGCTGGCGCGGATTAAGCATGCCCTGGAGGCGGGTCAGTTCCATTTATACGCGCAACCGATCCAGAAGGCGGACGGGAGCGGCTACTACGAAATTCTGGCGCGTATGGAGAGCGAGGGCGAGATCTTCACTCCTGACCGCTTCATTCCGTTGATTGCCCAGTTTAACCTCAGCCACCGGTTTGATATGTGCGTCATGGAGAAATTACTGCTGTGGCTGCGCGATCACCCTTCAACGCAGGCTGGCGCTCGTTTCTCCGTTAATCTGATGCCGCTTACGCTGATGCAAAAAGAGGTGGCGTCCGAGATTTGTGCGCTCTTTGAACGCTACGGCGTTGCGCCTCAGTCCGTCGTGATTGAGATTACCGAAGAGCAGGCCTTCTCAAATTCAGGCAGCAGCATCCACAATATTCAGCAACTGCGGGATTACGGTTTCCGGATTGCTATAGATGATTTTGGTACCGGCTACGCCAACTACGAGCGCCTCAGACGCCTGCAGGCAGACATCATTAAAATTGACGGCTGCTTTATTAAAGACATTTGTACCGATGATATGGATGCGATGATCGTGCAGTCGATGTGTAATCTGGCGAAGACGAAATCGCTGTGCGTCGTAGCGGAATACGTCGAAACACCGGCGCAGCGCGAGATGCTGCTTCGCTTCGGCGTGGATTACCTGCAGGGCTACCTGATAGGCAAACCCAAACCGCTGGAAGAATTGCGGGCATAAAAAAACCGGGAGCCAGGCTCCCGGTTTTTGTTTAACGCTAAACGTTAGAGTACCAGTGCCGCGATAGAAGCAGACAGGACGCTCACCAGCGTAGAGCCGTAAACCAGCTTCAGGCCAAAGCGAGAAACCACGTTGCCCTGTTCTTCGTTCAGACCTTTAATCGCGCCCGCGATAATCCCGATGGACGAGAAGTTCGCGAAGGAGACCAGGAACACGGACAGAATGCCTTCCGCGCGCGGAGAAAGCGTGCTGGCAATTTTCTGCAGATCCATCATCGCAACGAATTCGTTAGAAACCAGTTTGGTTGCCATGATACTGCCCACCTGCAGCGCTTCGTGAGCCGGCACACCCATCACCCATGCAACCGGGTAGAAGATGTAGCCCAGAATACCCTGGAAGGAGATACCCAGCACCGCGGCGAACAGGGCGTTCAGCGCAGAAATCAGCGCAATGAAGCCGATCAGCATGGCGGCAACGATAATCGCCACTTTGAAGCCCGCCAGAATGTACTCACCCAGCATTTCGAAGAAGCTCTGGCCTTCGTGCAGGTTTGACATCTGAATGTTCTCTTCGCTTGCGTCAACGCGGTACGGGTTGATCAGCGACAGAACGATAAAGGTGCTGAACATGTTCAGAACCAGCGCCGCAACAACATACTTTGGCTCCAGCATGGTCATATACGCGCCCACGATAGACATGGACACGGTAGACATTGCGGTTGCCGCCATGGTGTACATGCGGTTGCGGGACATTTTGCCGAGAATATCTTTATACGCGATGAAGTTCTCAGACTGACCGAGGATCAGGGAACTGACGGCGTTGAAGGATTCCAGCTTGCCCATGCCGTTCACTTTGGATAACAGGAAACCAATTCCACGAATAACGAACGGCAGAACGCGGATGTGCTGCAGGATACCGATCAGCGCGGAGATGAAGACGATAGGGCAGAGAACCTTCAGGAAGAAGAACGCCAGACCTTCGTCGTTCATTTTACCGAAGACAAAGTTGGTCCCTTCATTGGCGAATCCGAGCAGTTTTTCGAACATTTCGGAGAAGCCTTTCACGAAGCCGAGGCCTACGTTGGAGTTCAGGAAGAACCACGCAAGTAAAACTTCAATGACCAGCAGCTGGACAACATAACGGATACGAATTTTTTTGCGGTCTGTGCTGACCAGCAATGCAAGTGCAGTAACGACAACAAGTGCCAGGACAAAATGAAGGACGCGGTCCATATTTGCTCCAAATATGAGGCAGGTTTAATTTTCGTGCACATTCTATGTAACAAGCGAAAAGAAAACGAGATCGAGGACACACTATAGTTACATCCTGTGACGAGTCTCAAAAATAGTGATCCACAATACATTTTTGTTATGTTAGGTAAATGAGTGAAAAGTTAAGTTTGTGTGCTAGTCTTCACAAAAGCGCGCGCGATTTTAGTTTCTGTTAGATCGCCCCACTTACCCGCCCGTCTATCGTTCAAAGCTATCAGAGAAATCACTGTAAACAGCATAAATGATCTTGATAATCATTCTCATTTTGATAGCATTAAACATAGCAAAGGCTATATTTCAGAGGCAGAAATGACAAACAGTCGCGTAGAGGGTAGCAGTGGCAGAGCCGCGCGCAAGTTGCGGTTCGCATTAATGGGACCTGCGTTCATCGCTGCCATTGGCTATATCGATCCAGGTAACTTTGCGACCAATATTCAGGCCGGGGCCAGCTTCGGCTATAAGCTGCTGTGGGTGGTCGTCTGGGCTAACCTGATGGCGATGCTGATTCAGATGCTCTCCGCAAAGCTGGGGATTGCCACGGGTAAAAACCTGGCGGAGCAAATTCGCGACCATTATCCGCGTCCGGCCGTCTGGCTCTATTGGGTCCAGGCGGAAATTATCGCCATGGCCACTGACCTCGCTGAATTTATCGGTGCAGCGATCGGCTTTAAGCTGATTCTGGGCGTGTCGCTGTTGCAGGGGGCGGTACTGACCGGGATTGCCACTTTCCTGATCCTGATGCTGCAGCGTCGGGGTCAAAAGCCGCTGGAGAAGGTTATCGGCGGTCTGCTGCTGTTTGTCGCGGCGGCCTATATCGTCGAGCTGATTTTCTCACAGCCGAATCTGGTGCAGCTCGGGAAAGGTATGGCAATCCCAAGCCTGCCAACCTCGGAAGCGGTGTTTCTGGCCGCCGGGGTATTGGGGGCGACCATCATGCCGCATGTGATTTACCTGCACTCCTCGCTGACTCAGCATCTCCACGGTGGGACGCGCAAAGAGCGTTACTCCGCCACCAAATGGGACGTGGCGATTGCCATGACCATCGCGGGGTTTGTCAATCTGGCGATGATGGCTACCGCAGCCGCCGCTTTCCACTTTAACGGCCACACCGGTATTGCCGATCTCGACCAGGCCTATCTCACGCTGGAGCCCTTACTGAGCCATGCTGCCGCCACGATATTTGGTCTCAGCCTGGTGGCTGCCGGTCTCTCTTCTACGGTAGTGGGCACGCTGGCAGGCCAGGTGGTGATGCAGGGGTTTGTCCGCTTCCATATTCCGCTGTGGGTTCGTCGCTCCGTCACCATGCTCCCGTCATTTATCGTGATTCTGATGGGGCTTGATCCTACGAGAATTCTGGTCATGAGCCAGGTGCTGCTGAGCTTTGGTATCGCGCTGGCGCTGGTGCCGCTGCTGATCTTTACCAGCAACAAAACCCTGATGGGCGAACTGGTTAACTCAACGCTGGTGAAACGGACCGGGTGGGCCATCGTGGTGGTGGTAGTGGCACTGAACCTGTGGCTGCTTATTGGCACCGCATTGGGGCTCTAAAAGAAAAAGGAGCCGGGAGGCTCCTTTTTGCATTAATGGTGACCGTGGCCATGACCGTGGCCGCGTCCTTTCCCGCCGCGATCCCAGCCGCCGCGACGGTCGTCACGATCGTTCCAGCCTTCACGGTAGCCGCGCTCATACGCGTTGTCTTTATACCAGCCGCGGTGTCTGCCGTTATCATGTTTCCACCAGCGGTCTCCGCGCCACTCATAGTGACGGTTCCAGTAGTCACGGTCGCGCCAGTAGCCACCGTCCCAGTATCTGCCGTAGTCGTCACGATCGCCAATTTGTAATTTTACTGATGGCAACAGGGTGATTTCGCCCGCATTGGCGATCAGCGGGGCTGAAGCCAGTAATACCGCTGCAAGAATCAGTGACCTGAACATACTCTTTCTCCTTCACGATCGGGGCCCTTGTGGGGCCTGTTAACGCAATATTACGAGTTGGTAAAGCCTCGTTTCATCGCCTCAACTCCGAATTCCTGAGTGAGAGCACTTTTTGCTAAAAGTGGTTTTATTTTGAGCTGTTCAGGATTGTATCAATACGGACCAGTTCTTCAGCAGAGAAATGGAGGTTTTCCAGCATCCCCACGGCGTCATCAATCTGAGCCGTTTTACTTGCTCCAATCAGCACTGACGTCACGTTCTCATGGCGTAATACCCAGGCCAGCGCCATCTGGGACAGCTTCTGACCGCGCTCTTCCGCAATGGCGTTCAGCTTTCTTACCTTCTCCAGCTTCTCTTCGGTGATCTGGTCAGGGTTCAGGAACTGACTGCCGCTTGCCGCGCGTGAGTCTGCCGGAATGCCGTTGAGATAGCGGTTGGTCAGTTGTCCACCGGCCAGCGGTGAGAAGGGAATGCAGCCGACCCCTTTTTCCTGCAGCACGTTTAGCAGTCCCTCTTCCGGCGCACGTTCAAAAAGGGAGTATTTCGGCTGGTGGATCAGGCAGGGCGTACCGAGATCGTCAAGGATATCAATCGCCTTGCGGGCCAGCTCCGCAGGGTAGTTGGATAACCCGACATACAGGGCTTTTCCCTGGCGCACCGCATGGTCAAGCGCTTTCATGGTTTCCAGCAGCGGCGTTTGTGGGTCAGGACGGTGATGATAGAAGATATCCACATACTCCAGCCCCATGCGCTTCAGGCTCTGATCCAGGCTTGCCAGCAGATATTTGCGTGACCCCCAGTCGCCGTAAGGGCCATCCCACATGGTATAACCTGCTTTGGTAGAGATGAGCAGCTCGTCGCGCCAGGGCAGGAAATCCTCCTGCAAAATACGGCCGAAATTACGTTCGGCCGATCCCGGCGGCGGGCCATAGTTGTTGGCAAGGTCGAAATGCGTAATGCCCAGATCGAACGCGCGCTGTAAAAGTTGACGGCTGTTTTCGATAAGCGTGGTGTCGCCAAAGTTATGCCACAGCCCAAGCGAGATGGCGGGCAACCTGAGTCCGCTTTGCCCGCAGGGACGATACTCCATTGTCCGATAACGATTTTTGTCCGGCTGATAACCCATTCTCATCACCTCTGGCGCTGAAGAAAAAATCAGTGTATGCGTTTACATTAACGCGAAAAAAAGCAGCATAGCGCAGCCTTTTTTGTAAAGCATTCTTTCCATGATCTTCTTATCGCCAATTCTGGACAGTCATCACGCTTATTTAATACTCAAGGTGAGGTCAACATTAGAAGGATACCTGTTCATGCGTACCCCATACTGCGTCGCCGATTACCTGCTGGACCGTCTTACAGATTGTGGAGCCGATCATCTGTTTGGCGTGCCGGGCGACTATAACCTGCAGTTTCTCGACCATGTGATAGACAGCCCGGATATCTGTTGGGTGGGCTGTGCCAACGAGTTAAACGCCTCCTATGCCGCGGACGGATACGCCCGATGTAAGGGCTTTGCCGCGCTGCTGACGACATTTGGCGTAGGAGAGTTAAGTGCGATGAACGGCATTGCGGGCAGCTACGCTGAGCACGTTCCGGTACTGCATATTGTGGGCGCGCCGGGTACGGCGTCACAGCAAAGAGGGGAGCTGCTGCACCATACGCTGGGCGACGGTGAGTTTCGTCATTTTTACCATATGAGCGAACCGATCACCGTTGCACAGGCGATCCTGACCGAACAAAACGCCTGTTATGAGATTGACCGGGTATTAACTACCATGCTCCGGGAGCGTCGCCCCGGCTATCTGATGCTGCCTGCGGATGTGGCAAAAAAAGCCGCCACGCCTCCTGTAAACGCTCTCACTCTCAAACACGCGCATGCCGATAGCGCCTGCCTGAAGGCGTTCCGGGATGCCGCTGAGAACAGGCTGGCCATGAGCAAGCGTACTGCGCTGCTGGCCGATTTCCTTGTCCTGCGCCATGGCCTGAAGCATGCCCTACAGAAATGGGTCAAGGACGTGCCGATGGCACACGCCACCATGCTGATGGGTAAAGGCATATTTGACGAGCGTCACGCCGGTTTTTACGGCACTTACAGCGGTTCGGCGAGCGCCGGTGCGGTAAAAGAGGCGATTGAAGGGGCAGACACGGTGCTGTGCATCGGGACGCGATTTACCGATACCCTGACCGCCGGCTTCACGCATCAGCTAACCCCGTCACAAACAATTGAAGTTCAGCCTCATGCGTCACGCGTCGGTGACGTCTGGTTTACCGGCATCCCCATGCTTCAGGCAATCGAAACGCTGGTAGAGCTGTGTAAACTGCACGTGCACGATGCGCCGGTACCGTCGTCTCAAAGCGCGATGGAATATCCGCAGCCGGATGGCTCGCTGACGCAGGACAATTTCTGGAAAACGTTGCAGACGTTTATCCGCCCTGGAGACATCATCCTTGCGGATCAAGGCACCTCGGCCTTCGGCGCGATCGACCTTCGTCTGCCGGCTGATGTGAATTTTATCGTCCAGCCGCTGTGGGGATCGATCGGCTACACCCTGGCCGCAGCGTTTGGCGCGCAAACCGCCTGCCCAAACCGGCGCGTGATTGTGCTGACTGGGGATGGCGCGGCGCAGCTCACCATCCAGGAGCTTGGCTCGATGCTGCGGGATAAACAACACCCGATTATTCTGGTCCTTAACAACGAAGGGTACACGGTGGAAAGAGCGATCCACGGGCCGGAACAGCGTTATAACGACATTGCGCTATGGAACTGGACGCAAATCCCGCAGGCCCTGAGCCTTGATCCTCAGGCCCAGTGCTGGCGGGTCAGTGAAGCGGAGCAGCTGGCGGATGTCCTTGAGAAAGTGGCGCACCACGAGCGGCTCTCGCTGATTGAGGTGATGCTGCCGAAGGCCGATATCCCGCCGCTGCTGGGGGCGATTACTAAAGCGCTGGAAGCGCGCAATAGCGCCTGATTACTTGTCGTTTCGCCAGGCCATCATCATCGGTTTGCCCGCCAGCAGGAGCCAGGCGGGCAACATCACGATACAGAGCAGGGGGAAAAGCGTCGAATCGGGTACCACTACCGCCGCCATAAACAGGCTGAGCCAGGCGTCGCGCGTGACCACCAGAACCAGCCCCAGAATAGAGCAGGAGACGGTAATGGCCGCAGGCACCGCATCGACGTGTTCGTGCAGCATCAGCCCCAGCGCTACGCCGACAAAGACCACCGGGAAAATGCGTCCTCCTCGGAAACCGCAGGCTGCAGCCACCACCAGCGCGGCCAGCTTAATCACGGCAAACAGCAGATAGTCGGAGACGCTAAACACCTGGCTGAAGGCCAGCTGCTGCATCTCGTCCAGACCTTTGAACAACGTCACCGTCCCGCCGATTGCCCCTAAAATACCGAGGATCAAACCACCGGCCCCGAGAACTAACACCGGGTGTTTGAGTTTATGCATCAGCCGGTGCAGGCGAGGAAGACACCATACCGCCACCATTCCCAGCGCGATGGCGATCGCGACGACGATGGCACCGCTGAAAATATCCGCTATCTGCATTTGGCCGTAGTGGGGGAGGGAGAGTGAAAAGTGGGGATGGAAAAACAGGCTGGTCGTCAGCGCGCCAGCGGCTGCGGCCATCAGCGGGGCAAACAGCTTATCCCACAGCGGGACGTCGTTATTGCCGCTGAGCGTCTGAGAAAAGATCAGTGCGGCAGCGACGGGCGTGCCGAAAAGCGCCCCGATGGTGCCTGCGGAGGCGAGGATGGTCCAGTCCAGCGCGCCGACGCGGGGCAAAATGCGTGAACCGAGGAAAACCGCCAGGCCAATATTCACCGCCATAATCGGATGCTCCGGCCCCAGGCTGACGCCGCCGGCCAGACCGATAATCAACGCAATGAGCAGCCCGGGCAGTGCCGAAGGGGGAACCGGGGCGCCAATCAGCGGTTCCTGCGCCGGATCGGGGCCGGCATGGCCGGGACTGAAACGGATCACCAGGCCTACCGCAATACCGGTCAACGTCAGCATCACAACGATCCAGGCAGGAGAATCAGCATTGACGCCCAGTTTTGTCGGAAGCGCTGTCCATAACATGGCTTGCAGCACCGACGCGACTTTCATCACGACAATGAGCACCAGACTTGAGGCCACGCCAATAATTAGCGCCGGAATTGCCAGCAACAGCATGGTTCTGGCTCGCGGGTGGAGCATGATGATTTCCTTGTACAAAACGGTATTACGTTACTTTGCACATTAAGCTTTATGGCAATAGTGCAAAAGGTGCTGAAACGGTAAAGTTATTCTGTGACGAAGATCGATAATCCATGGGCATTCACCTTATGGCCGTTGTTGTTATCACGCCTTGAATTTACAGTGTCCCAAAGATTTATTCTGACTTTAGCGGAGCAGTAGAAGAATGACAAAGTATGCTTTGGTAGGTGATGTGGGCGGCACGAACGCGCGCCTCGCATTGTGCGATGTTAGTAGCGGTGAGATTTCCCGGGCGAAAACCTATTCCGGGCTGGATTATCCAAGCCTTGAGGCCGTTGTCCGCGTCTATCTGGAAGAGCATCAGGTGAGCGTTGAAGACGGCTGCATCGCGATTGCCTGCCCGATAACCGGCGACTGGGTCGCAATGACCAACCATACCTGGGCATTCTCCATCGCCGAGATGAAAAAAAACCTCGGTTTTTCGCATCTTGAAATCATCAATGATTTCACCGCGGTGTCCATGGCGATCCCAATGCTGAAGCCAGAGCATCTGATCCAGTTTGGCGGCGCTGAACCGGTCGAAGGCAAGCCGATTGCGGTTTACGGGGCCGGTACCGGCCTCGGCGTGTCGCATCTGGTGCATGTTGCTCAGCGCTGGGTGAGCCTGCCGGGTGAAGGCGGCCACGTAGACTTTGCGCCAAACAGCGAAGAAGAGGGCATTATCCTCGAAGAGTTACGCGCTGAGATCGGCCACGTCTCCGCCGAGCGCGTTCTTTCAGGTCCGGGGCTAGTGAATCTGTATCGGGCGATTGTGAAATCAGACGGTCGTCTGCCGGAAAACCTGCAGCCGAAAGACGTCACCGAACGCGCGCTGGCGGACAGCTGCATTGACTGCCGTCGTGCCCTGTCGCTGTTCTGCGTGATCATGGGACGTTTCGGCGGCAACCTGGCGCTGACGCTGGGCACCTTCGGTGGGGTCTATATCGCGGGCGGGATCGTACCGCGCTTCCTCGACTTCTTTAAAGCCTCGGGCTTCCGCGGGGGGTTTGAAGATAAAGGGCGTTTCAGAAGCTACGTGCAGGACATTCCGGTTTATCTGATCGTGCATGATAACCCGGGACTGCTGGGTTCCGGGGCCCATCTGCGTCAGGTTCTCGGTCAAATCCTCTGATGCAGAGCCCTCTCCCGCGGGAGAGGGCGTTTTCTTTACAGGTGCATCAGCTGACGAAACTCTTTTACCTTGCTGCGGCTTACCGGCACCTGAAAATCCAGATCCTTCAGACGCAAAATGTAGGTGTTGTTAAACCACGGTTCGATCTCGCGGATCTTATTTAAATTCACGCAAAACGACCGGTGGCAGCGGAAAAAGTGGGCAGCCGGGAGCTTGCTGCAGAATTCGGTAATGTTCATCGCCATCACGTACGATTCCCGCCGCGTATAGACAAATGTCATCTTTTCGTGCGCTTCGGCGTAATAGATATCGTTGACCGGCGTCACGATGATGCGCTCGTCTTTGACCAGATTAATGGTGTCGTTTTCGCGTACCGTTGGGGTGGCGCTAGCGGGAGCGGTCTGCTGCTGCCATGCGGCCTCCAGCTTTTGCAGCATGCTGACAATCCGCGACTCCTGATAAGGCTTAAGAATATAGTCAAACGCCTCCAGCTCGAAGGCCTCTACGGCGTGCTCTTTCCAGGCGGTAACGAAAACGATAAACGGCTTATGGGCAAACTGATTGATGTTTTGCGCCAGCAATACGCCATCCAGCGACGGGATATTGATATCCAGGAAAATCGCATCGACCCGGTTATGCTGCAAAAATTTCAGCACGTCCAGACCATCATCAAACGTGCCCACAATCTCCATCTGGCTGTGGGTTTTGATAAGCCAGGTGAGCTCCTGCTGAGCCAGGAATTCATCTTCTACGATGATAACTTTCATGGGTTACTCCACCTGGGGCAACAGTGATGTCGTCGTATGCGCGCGCGAGCGCTCATTCGGGACGTAAAAAGCAATTTCGGTGCCCGGCTCAAGACGTTGAATATGCAGACCGTCGCCGTAAAGCAGCTTGACCCGGTGGTGCACGTTCAGCAGACCGATTTTATTCCCCGGCATCTCGTTAGACTCCACGCGCTCAATGACTTTTGGATCAATCCCGTGGCCGGTATCGCGCACGGCAATCCGCACCCGGTTGCCGCTTTCGGTGACGCTAATGGTGACGACGCCTTTGCCTTTACAGGGCTGAATACCGTGAACAATCGCGTTTTCGACCAGCGGCTGAATAAGCAGGCTCGGGATCACGCAGTTGACCTCTTCATCAATATCGTAAATGACCGTGAGCTTGTCGCCAAAGCGGGCCTGCTCAATCGCGATGTAGTCCTTGATCTGATACAGCTCTTTTTTGATGTCGATATGCTCGTCATCTTTCAGCTCGATGTTGTAGCGCAGATAGCGCGACAGGTTAAAAATCAGCTGGCGCGCGGTGTCCGGATTAAGGCGAATGGACGAGGAGATAGCGTTCAGCGCGTTAAACAGGAAATGGGGATTGATTTTACTCTGCAGCGCGCGCAGTTCTGCCTTATTTGCCATCTCGCGCAGCTGTTCCGCCCGCGAAACCTCAAGCTGGGTGGAGATTATCTGCGACAGGCCGATGGCCATCTCCTGCAGCGTCGAGGTGATCTGATGCGCGTGGCAGTAATAAATTTTCAGCGTGCCCGTCACGACGCCTTTCTCCCACAGCGGGATGACCAGCATCGAGTGAATTTCCGGCGTTCGGTGGGCTTCATCATTGTTTTTAATAATGATTTTACCGTAGTTAATCGCCTGTCTGGTGGTCGGGCTTATGGTGTCATCGTTGTCGCGATAGTTGTGCTCCCCGACGCCAACGTAGGCCAGCACGTGGTCAATATTGGTGATGGCGACGGCGTCAGCGTGGATGTCATGGCGAATGATCTCGCAGACCTGACGCAACGATTCCGCGTTAACGTGGCGGAAAAGCGGCAGCGTTTTGTTGGCGATATCCAGCGCCAGCTTGGCCTGACGGGCGGCGCTGGCCTCTTTTTCCCCTTCAACGCTTTGCACCAGCAGCACGATAAAACCGATGCACACGCTGCCCAGGATCATCGGAATACCGATTTTCGAGACGATATCCAGCCCCAACTCGGTGGTGGGAGCCCAGACGACGACCAGGATCATGGTCAGCGTTTCGCACACCATGCCTGCGACGATCCCGGCGCGCCAGCGCTGTTTTTTCGGGATTTTGCGGCTGATCCAGCCGGAAAGCACCCCGGCGATAATGCTTGTGATAAAGCACGGCACCGCCGTTACGCCGCCGATATCAATCAGGTAGCGGTGCGTCCCGGCAATCAGGCCGGTGATAACGCCCACCCACGGACCAAACAAAATCCCGCCGGACATGACGGCGATAATGCGCACGTTAACCAGCGAACCCTCTACCGGCACGCCGGACCAGGTGCTGAACAGGGCGAACAGCGAAAAGATGGCGGTAACGGCCAGCAGCTCTTTTGGCGAGTGGGCTGATTTGTGCAGCAGCTCGCGAAACAGGCGAATGCGAATGAGGAAGAACAGGCAAATCAGCATTAATGCCGCACGGTCAAAAACCGCCAGCAGCATAGTGAATATTTCGTGCACGAGTAGACCTGGGAAAACGGGAAAGAACCATGATAAAAAACCTGGCGCGTATTGACCAGCTATCCGTCAGGTTTATCAAATGAGGAAAAACCATAATTTTGAAAGGGGATTATCTGGCGATGACCGAGGCGTCCTGTTTTTTTCTTACCGGCGCATCGTCAGGTAACTGGTTTGATATCATCCTGTTAAATAACAGCTATCAGACAGCCGTTCCCGAAACAGGGGCTTCCGCTTTTAGGCGCAGCCGAGTTCCGGTTTTTAGTCGATCGCTTTTTTTTTATTTCCCTCTCGACAGCATGATTTTTTTCAGGTTATTTTCTAGTCATGCCACATCGGTGGCAGCGTCGCTCGGACGGTCCGGGCGCTAACGTTAATCTGAGGAATCTATGGCTGAATTCAGTCCTGAACGCCGTTTTACGCGTATCGATCGTCTCCCCCCTTATGTTTTCAATATCACTGCTGAACTGAAAATGGCTGCGCGTCGGCGCGGCGAAGATATTATCGATTTCAGCATGGGTAACCCTGACGGCCCAACGCCACCGCATATCGTTGAAAAGCTCTGCACGGTTGCCCAGCGCCCGGATACGCACGGCTACTCGACCTCTCGCGGTATTCCCAGGTTACGTCGCGCGATCTCGCGCTGGTATCAGGATCGCTATCAGGTTGATATCGATCCGGAAAGTGAAGCGATTGTCACCATCGGCTCGAAAGAGGGGCTGGCACACCTGATGCTGGCCACGCTGGATCATGGCGACACGGTGCTGGTCCCTAATCCAAGCTACCCGATTCATATCTACGGCGCGGTGATTGCCGGGGCGCAGGTCCGTTCTGTGCCGCTGGTGGAAGGTGTCGATTTCTTTAACGAACTGGAACGTGCGATTCGCGAAAGCTATCCGAAACCTAAGATGATGATCCTCGGTTTCCCGTCGAACCCAACGGCGCAGTGCGTGGAGCTTGATTTCTTCGAGAAAGTTGTCGCGCTGGCCAAGCGTTATGACGTGCTGGTGGTTCACGATTTAGCCTATGCAGATATCGTCTATGACGGCTGGAAAGCCCCGTCGATTATGCAGGTCCCGGGCGCGCGTGATGTGGCGGTAGAGTTCTTCACCCTGTCGAAAAGCTACAACATGGCGGGCTGGCGTATTGGCTTTATGGTGGGTAACAAAACGCTGGTGAGTGCCCTGGCGCGCATTAAGAGTTATCACGACTACGGTACCTTCACGCCGCTGCAGGTCGCCGCTATCGCTGCCCTGGAAGGCGACCAGCAGTGCGTCCACGAGATTGCCGCCCAGTATAAGCGCCGCCGCGACGTGCTGGTAAAAGGGTTGCATGAAGCGGGCTGGATGGTGGAAATGCCGAAGGCGTCTATGTACGTCTGGGCAAAAATTCCGGAGCCCTATGCGGCGATGGGATCGCTGGAGTTTGCTAAAAAGCTGCTTCAGGATGCAAAGGTGTGTGTCTCGCCTGGCATTGGATTCGGTGATTATGGCGACACCCATGTGCGATTTGCCCTGATTGAAAACAGCGACCGTATTCGTCAGGCGGTGAGGGGCATCAAGAGTATGTTCCGGGCCGACGGTCTTCTGACCTCAAAGAGCGTCGCTGAACATCCCGCGTCGTCATGACATAAAAAAACAGGAGCCGATGGCTCCTGTTTTTTTGACTGCATGTTCTTCACTAGATCATCAGGGCAAAGGTTCCGGCCCAGACTAAAACAATCACCGAAATGCCCATAAAGAAATATTTCACGTTTCATCGCTCCGCGTATCTTGTGGTACGCATTTAAAAACAGAGTCCACCTGATTATAGAGAACTGAAATCCGGTCAAAACGGAAATAAGAATTTTCCCGTTATGCCGTTAACTCCAGCTCAGAATTCTGTGCTTTCCTGTTGCCAGACGGCGCTAATGTACGCTTAAAAATGAGGGGTGACAAGAGGGATTTTTTTAAATAATTTCCGTCACTTACGAGTGTCGTGGAACGGCGACAGTTTGATTTCACTTCGCAATAAATTCACTTTGGGCGACGCATTAAAAGATAGTTACTCAGCGGGAAGACAGGTGATTGAAAAGGTTAGTTTCTTAGCGAAACTAACCTTCATGAAGGGCTAAATATAGAGCGAGGCTTCGCCAAGAGGGCGGGTTTTGAAACGACGATGCATCCACAGATATTGCTCTGGCGCGCGCATGATTTCAGTTTCGATGACTTTATTGATAAACGCGGCCGCTTCGCACTCGTTTTCCGGATAGTTAGCCATTTCCGGGGAGATGTGCAGGCGGTAGCCTGACTTATCTGCTTTTCTCACCATCGTCACGGTCAGCATGGAGGCACCAGACAGACGTGAAATGACAAAGGTGCCGTTAGTCGTCGCAACGTCTTTCACCGCAAAGAAAGGCGCAAAGCTGCTGCCTTTACGTCCATAATCCTGATCGGGGGCAAACCAGACGGCCTCTCCTTTCTTGAGAGCACCGACCATACCGCGCAGGTTATTACGGCTGATCATCGCCTTATTGGAACGCATACGGCCTCGCGTCTGCACCCATTCCATAAGCGCACTGTTGTGCGGTCTGTAGGTTGCCATCATTGGCTGGCAAAGCCCCATCACGCGGCCGCCCAGCTCCAGCGACATAAAGTGAACGCCGACGACCATCACACCGCGTTTTTGCATCTGCGCGCGTTTAAGGTTATCCAGGCCTTCCACGTCAAACCATTTGCGGACACGTTCATCTGGCCAGAACCATGCCATGCCGGTTTCAAGCAGCGCCATGCCGATAGACTTGAAGTTTTCAGCGATGAGTTTCTCACGCTCCTCTGCATTGTACTGCGGAAAACAAAGCTCAATATTTTTACGCGCGATGGATTCGCGACGTTTCAGGAAAACGCGGGAAGCGCTGCCCAGTTTTGACCCCAGCAAGCGCAGGACAGGGTACGGAAGTTGAACCAGCAACCAGAGTACGCCAAGGCCAAACCATGTAAACCAGTAACGCGGGTGTAAAAACGCACGTTGAAATTTGGATTGAGACAAAATAGTAGAACCTATGTGAAGCCTGTAAAGGTAGCGCAGAGTTTGCGATACGACGTGCCGATAAGACCGTTCTTCAAGGTGATGGTTGCAGGCTTTACCGAACTTTACGGCGGCGTTGCCTGGCCACTGCTGATTTGGGCGGGCGGCGTAATGTAGCACCGTTATACGATATGTGCTATTACTCGTTTTTGATTAAAAAAGCGGCGATCCGGGAGGTGTTTGATTTTACACTGTATAAACTCCAGAAGGGAGAGCAGTTCTCATGCCTGAGAGGAGAACTGAAGTCTTTGCGCAAGGAGGAGTGGGCCGACAAAAGAGCAGCAGTGTTTATTTTCGGACCCGCATCTACATTTTATTTTCCTTCGAATAATAAATAAGAATTTTCTTTGTGAAAATTCTTATTTATTATTCATGTTATCAATCAATTCGTCACTCTTCTTCATTCATTAACCTCTGTCATTTATCTGCTTGCAATAACCTGTTGCCGTTCCTTCATCTTTTTTTAATATCATGTTGTGATGCAAATCAAAACAAGATGGTTTTATTAGCATCTCTCTGGCTGCGATCCTTCTTACGGTACAAATATTCGCTTTGCGTGAAAAAAGCAGTGTCTTTCCCTGAGCTGAACGGATAATCCGTAATAATATAATAGTGGAAAATTCTTAAGAAATTTCTCATTGCGGATAAATGATCTGTGTATTTGATTTTGCATCGATCATTATTCTAATATTGCGCATCAAGAACGATACCGTGAAGTTGGCGTAGCAAAAACAAAGAGGGATGATGAGATGGCTGACAGTTTTCAGAATGAGGTGCCTAAGGCACGTATTAACCTGAAGCTTGACCTGCATACAGGCGGGGCAAGCAAGAAAATGGAATTACCGCTGAAATTACTGGTTGCGGGTGATTTCAGTAATGGACAAGAGTCTGCTCAAATATCTGAGCGTGAGAAAGTTAACATCACGAAAAATAATTTCGACAGTGTTCTTTCTGAATACTCCCCAAAACTTAATCTAACCGTTAAAAATACGCTCTCTGATGATGGTGGTGAGGAAAATGTTCAGCTGACTTTCCAGAGCATGAAAGATTTCACGCCAGAGCAGGTGGCTGCTCAGATACCGCAGCTGAAGGCGATGTTGGCGATGCGCAACTTGCTTCGCGATCTGAAGGCCAATTTGCTGGATAACCAGACTTTCCGAAAAGAGCTGGAAAAAATCCTCCTGGACCAGTCCCTTAGTGCTGAACTGCGAAACGAACTATCCGCACTGGCATCAAGAAAATCGTAACCATCACGCTGTTTTAACGGATTAAACAAGGAATGCTCATGTCTGTACAAAATAATATTGCCGGTAGTGAAAGCGTGGTGCTGGAACGTCCTGCTGCGGGTGGGGTTTACGCCTCCCTGTTTGAGAAAATCAATCTCAATCCTGTCTCCGAGTTGAGCGCGTTAGACCTCTGGCAAGATGCGCAGGCGATGTCAGATGCAACCGCTGATGAGCGTCTGACTGCAGGTATGCAGGTTTTTCTGGAATGTCTGACCAAAGCAGGCGCGAAGGTCGAAAAACTGGATAAAAGCCTTATCGATCATCACATCGCTGAGCTCGATTACCAGATCAGCCGCCAGCTGGACGCGGTTATGCACCATGACGAGTTTCAGGCGGTCGAAAGCCTGTGGCGTGGGGTGAAATCACTGATTGATAAAACAGATTTTCGCCAGAACGTGAAAATTGAGCTTCTGAGTATGTCCAAAGAAGACCTGCGGCAGGACTTTGAAGATACTCCGGAAATCATCCAGAGTGGTCTGTATAAACACACCTACATTGATGAATATGATACTCCAGGCGGCGAGCCGATTGCGGCACTGATTTCCGCTTACGAGTTTGATGCTTCAGCGCAGGATGTCGCTCTGCTTCGCAACATCTCCAAAGTATCCGCTGCTGCACATATGCCGTTTATCGGCTCAGCAGGCCCGAAATTCTTCCTTAAAGAGTCCATGGAAGACGTCGCGGCGATTAAAGATATTGGTAATTATTTTGACCGCGCAGAGTACATCAAGTGGAAATCGTTCCGCGATACTGATGACGCTCGCTACATCGGCCTGGTCATGCCGCGCGTATTGGGACGTTTGCCGTATGGCCCGGACACCGTTCCGGTTCGCAGCTTCAACTATGTCGAAGAAGTCAAAGGTCCCGATCACGACAAATACCTGTGGACCAATGCATCGTTTGCCTTCGCGTCCAACATGGTGCGCAGCTTTATCAATAATGGCTGGTGTGTACAAATCCGTGGCCCGCAGGCTGGTGGTGCGGTTCAGGACCTGCCTATCCATCTGTACGATCTCGGTACAGGTAATCAGGTAAAAATCCCGAGTGAAGTGATGATTCCTGAAACCCGTGAATTCGAATTCGCGAATCTGGGATTCATTCCTTTGTCCTACTACAAAAACCGCGACTACGCGTGCTTCTTCTCAGCCAACTCCACTCAGAAACCGGCGCTGTATGACACCGCTGATGCGACGGCTAACAGCCGCATCAACGCCCGTCTTCCGTACATCTTCCTGCTGTCGCGTATCGCCCATTACCTGAAGCTGATTCAGCGCGAGAACATCGGTACCACCAAAGACCGCCGACTGCTGGAGCTGGAGCTGAACACGTGGGTCCGCAGTCTGGTGACCGAAATGACCGATCCGGGCGACGAGTTGCAGGCTTCTCACCCGCTGCGCGACGCGAAGGTGGTAGTGGAAGACATCGAAGACAACCCGGGCTTCTTCCGCGTGAAGCTGTACGCCGTGCCGCACTTCCAGGTGGAGGGCATGGACGTCAATCTGTCGCTGGTTTCCCAGATGCCGAAAGCGAAATCGTAAGGCGAGAGGAAATCAGGGATGAAAATTTACCGCCCGCTTTGGGAGGATGGGGCCGCTCTGGCCCCGCAACAGTTCCAGCAGCAGGTTCGCTGGAATGAGCACGTTGCCGACATGGTCGCCCGGATGGGTATTTCTCATCCCTGGGGCGTGGTTGCGGCAGAATTTGATGATGCTGCACTGGCGCTCTCTCGCCTGAATGCCATCCGTCTGGTGGTACGCTTTCAGGACGGTACTCTTGTGGATACCGACCTGGCAGATACGCTTCCTCCGGTCTGTGACTTGTCTGTTGCAGCCGGCAGTGAATCTGTTGAGGTGGTTGTCGCACTACCGCTGCTGAGTGCCAGTGGTGGCAACCTGGATAACGGCCAGGACAGTGAGCGTCCGCGTCGCTGGAAAGCGGAGCGTGTGGTAGTGCAGGAACTGGCCGGGTATGAAAGCGGGGAGTTGGCCATTCTGCGTAATGCGCTAACCTTGCGTCTATCCAGTCAGGAAAACACGGCATACCTGACCTGTCCGGTGGTCCGTTTGGTGCGTAATACGCAGGGGCAGTGGAGCCGGGATCCGGCTTTCATTCCGCCAATGCTTTCCATTTCTGCAAGCCCGCCGCTGACCATCGAACTGGGTGACCTGCTGGTTCGTCTGCAGGCCCGCCGCCGTCGCCTGATGACCATGCGTCGTGAAAGCAATGAGCGGATGGCCGACTTTGCGGTCGCGGATGTGTCTCTGTTCTGGCTGCTGAATGCCCTGAACAGCGCCGAGCCGGTGCTGACGGAACTGCTGGAGACACCGGCTCGTCACCCGGAATTGCTGTACCGCGAACTGACTCGTCTCGCTGGCAGCCTGCTGACCTTCTCACTGGAGCACGACGCCGGGGACATTCCTGCTTATCAGCACGATGCACCGGAACGGGTATTCCCGCCGCTGCTGGCACTGCTCGATAAACTACTGGAAGCGAGCCTGCCGTCGAGGGTGGTGAGTATTCACCTGGATCATCAGGACCAGATCTGGAGAGGTGCCCTGCACGATGCGCGTCTGCGCGAAGGTGCTGACTTCTACCTATCCGTACGCTCCTCTATGCCGAACCATGAGCTTCAGACGAAATTCCCGCAGCTGTGTAAGGCGGGCAGCTTTGAAGATGTTTCGGATGTGGTGAATGTGGCTCTGAGCGGGATGGTTATCAAGCCGCTGACCCATGTGCCGGCCGCTATCCCGTTACGCCTTGAGAACCAGTATTTCTCGCTGGATCTGAGTAGTGAGGCAGCGCGGGCGATGCTGGAAGCGGGAAGCTGCACCTTCTATACCCCGCGCTCACTGGGGGATGTGAAACTTGAACTCTTTGCGGTGCTGCGCACATGAATACATCAGAAATAAGTCAAATTGAGCGTATTTTCTACCCCAGCTGGCTGATGGCCAGCCAGCTGCGGGGCGGACAGGAGGTTCGTGACGGGGAAGGTCTCTATCGTCGGGCCTGCCGTCTGGTGCAGGAGGCAAAAGCGGCGCTCACGGAGGCAGGTTACAGCGACATCAGCCGTGACCATATGGTGTATACCCTGTGTGCACTGCTCGATGAGAGCGTGATGAATCGGGGAACCACCGATGATGGCTACCTGACCTGGCGCCGGGACCCGCTGCAGGCACACTTCTTTGGCACCCTCAATGCCGGTGAGGAACTGTGGGAAAGGATCCGAAGCCTGCTGAAAGAAACTGCGCCTGATACCGCTGTCCTGACCTGTATGTATCGGACTTTGCAACTGGGGTTCGTCGGTCAGTATCGCGCTCAGGATGATGAGCGTCGGGAAGATATTGTTCGCGCTCTCGCAGAACGGGTGCCCACCTTCACGCTGGCACAAGACGCCCCCATCGTTTCCCGCGCATCGAGCCTGCGCAGCGGCCGTCGCTGGTACTGGCTGAGCTGGGTTGTGGCTGTCGCCGCCCTGGTTGCGCTCTGGTTCTTCCTTTCGTCTTCGCTTACCGAGCTGGTAAGCCAGATCGTCAGGCCGGAGTAAGCGATGCGGGATACGTACCGAAGTCTGTTAACTGCCCTGGGTACCGTACTGGCGCTGTGGCTCATTCTGGGATTCTGGCCCCTGTCCTCAGGTAGTCGTGTGGCAATCAGCCTGCTGGTTGTTCTGGTGTCCGGGGTGATGTTATGGCGACAGCGTCAGGCTACTCAGGCACGGGCGGCCGCTGTACGGGATATTGTGGATGAAAACCTACCGTCGGAAGATTTTCAGGGGGCGGTGATCCTCGCATGTGGCGACAACACTCCGTTGTTTGCGTCCGGCTTCCATCACCGGGAAACCCGGCAAGGTTGGTATCTGCGGGTGAAGGATGCGGAACAGCTTCCCCTCTTTGCGCAGCACCTGAGTTTGATGCGTCCAGCCCTAGTGTCGCAAATCTCCGTCATGCTGGCGGCGGTACCTGAACAGCACACTTCCGGCGATGATTTTACCCAGTTCCTGCGGGGCTGGCAGCGGGCTGTCGTGCAGTGCCGTGCGGCATTTGGCACGATCCCACCGCTGTGGACCGTGACCTGGGTATCGTCTCCTGTGGCCTGCGCGGAAGCTGAACCCGTCTGGTTTAGCACAGTCAGCCCGCGAAGCGGCATTCAGGTGTATCAGCCCGGTCAGGGCAATGTGTCACTGACAGAGTGGATCCGGGAGAGTGGATCTGACGGGCGTCTTTCGCGTCTGAGTCAGGGGCTGTGGCTGGACAGCCTACTTGCGTGGCAGAACAGCGCAGTCAATGACCTGCTGTCGGTGCGCCAGGGCGAACTGCCGGTGATGAAGCCTTGTGTACAGGGCATGTGCATAGTGCCGGTGAGCGGTATCGAGGGCAATCTCTGGCAGCAGCACATCACTACCGTGACGGCGCTGCCACCAGATACCGTTGTGACCACCGAACCACTACCGTTGCCTGAACTGCTGCTGCCGGCGCTGCCGCGCCGACGGGGCGTCAGCCGCAGAATGGTGTTCTGGCGTTACGCCGGGTTTCTGGGCGGGATTTTTCTGGCACTTGCCATGCTGGCATCTTGGATGAACAACCAGCGTCTCATCCGTAATGTGGGCGATCACCTTGAGTTGTATCACCAACTGACGGGAAAGCCTGTGGCACCGAAACTGCGCGCACAGCAGCGCCTCAGAGCCGATGGCGCATTGCTGAACGACTGGGCGCGTCGCGGGGAGCCACTGCGTTATCGCCTGGGTTTGTATCAGGGGCTGCGCCTGGTGCCGCCTGTTGAGGCCGCCGTCAGCGACTGGGCCCCACCGCCGCCGCCGCCACCGGTCATCAAGAAAATCATTCTGGGTCCGAAAACCCTTCGTCTTGACAGCATGTCACTGTTCGATTCCGGCAAGTCGGCGCTGAAAGCCGGTTCGACCAAAATGCTTGTGAATTCTCTGGTCGGCGTGAAGGCGAAGCCCGGCTGGCTGATTGTCGTGTCAGGGCATACCGATAACACCGGCAATCCGCAACTAAACCAGACGTTGTCTCTGAAACGTGCCGAAGCGGTGCGCAGCTGGATGCGTGACACCGGCGACGTGCCGGAAAGCTGTTTTGCGGTGCAGGGCTATGGCGAAAGCCGCCCTGTCGCAACCAACGACACCCCGGAAGGGCGTGCGCTTAACCGCCGTGTCGAAATCAGTCTGGTACCGCAGGCAAGTGCCTGTCTGATACCCGGCAAACACATGGCGCCATCGCAGGATGATGGCGTCTCAGAAAATAAAACGGAGTAATTAACATGGCAATTCCTGTTTATCTTTGGCTGAAGGACGACGGCGGCGCGGACATCAAAGGGTCTGTTGACGTTCAGGATCGTGAAGGCAGCATCGAAGTGGTTGCACAGGAGCATAACCTGTACATCCCGACCGACAACAATACCGGCAAGCTGACCGGCACCCGCATCCACACGCCGTTCCTGTTCACGAAGGAAATCGATTCCTCCAGCCCGTACCTGTACAAGGCGGTGACCACGGGTCAGACCCTAAAATCCGCTGAGTTCAAGTGGTACAAAATCAACGACGCGGGCCAGGAAGTGGAGTACTTCAACACCAAACTGGAAAACGTGAAGGTAGTGAAAGTGAATCCTGAAATGTATGACATCAAGGATCCTTCTAAAGAGAAGCACAACCACCTTGAACGCGTTGAACTGCGTTACGAAAAAATCACCTGGACCTACAAAGACGGCAACATCATTCATTCCGACTCCTGGAACGAACGCGCCACGGCGTAATCCTGATGCGGGCAGGTTTTCCTGTCCGCATTTTTTTTCTGAATGCCTGAGATGCGGGCACTCAGCAAAGAAAAAACAATCTGCCTGCCTGACCTTATGCGCTTTGGTGAACAGCGAGGGGCGGTAGCGTGCCCAGGAACCGACAAAGAGAGAATCTCATGGAAAATCCAGCCATCCTGTTACGTCGTCTGAACCCTTACTGTGCCCGTGCGATGGAAGGCGCGGCGTCGCTCTGCCAGACCCGCGCCCATGCGGAAATTTTGCCGGAGCACTGGCTGCTGAAGCTGCTGGAGCAGGGGGAAGGCGACCTGACGGTGCTGGCGCGTCGCTACGAGTGGGATATGGATGGCATCTGGCAGGATTTGCTTGGCTGGCTCGACAGACAACCTCGCTCCGTGCGCCATCGCCCCCAGCTGTCTGATGCCATTCAGACGCTGATGCAGGAAGCCTGGATGATTGCCTCCCTTAACAGCGAAGAGCACATTCGCAGCGTCCATCTGCTGATGGCCCTGGTGGAAAAACCAAAACTGGCACGTTGTGACGGCCTTTGGCCGTTGTTAACGCTTGCTCAAAGCCAGCTGGAGCGCCTGCGGCCTTTGCTGGATGCACAATCGGATGAACGTCTGGAAATGCAGCGTGAAGCAGAACTGGCGCAGAGCCACGGTGGTGAGGTGGCATTTGTCGGGCGTCCGGCTGGTGTGGAAATGAAAGAGGGGGAACTGAGCCCTGCGCTGCAGAACGCACTGGATAAATTCACCCTCGATGTCACTGCCAAAGCGAAGGAAGGGAAGATCGATCCTGTGTTTGGCCGCGACACAGAAATCCGCCAGATGGTGGACATCCTTTCTCGTCGCCGCAAAAACAACCCGATTATGGTCGGCGAGCCGGGCGTGGGGAAAACCGCACTGGTTGAAGGCCTGGCGCTGCGTATTGCCGAGGGTAATGTGCCTGAATCCCTGAAAACGGTCACTCTCCGTACCCTTGACCTGGGCCTGCTGCAGGCCGGTGCAGGCGTGAAAGGCGAGTTCGAACAGCGGCTGAAAAACGTTATCGATGCGGTGCAGCAATCACCGCTCCCGGTCCTGCTATTTATTGATGAAGCGCATACTATCATCGGCGCGGGCAATCAGGCGGGTGGTGCAGATGCGGCCAACCTGCTGAAACCGGCGCTGGCGCGTGGCGAGCTGCGTACTATTGCGGCCACCACATGGTCCGAATATAAACAATACTTCGAGCGCGACGCCGCTCTGGAGCGCCGTTTCCAGATGGTAAAAGTGGATGAGCCGGACGATGACACCTCCTGCCTGATGCTCCGTGGTCTGAAATCCCGCTATGCCGAGCACCATAATGTGCATATTACCGACGATGCGGTTCGTGCGGCAGTTACTCTTTCGCGTCGTTATCTGACCGGACGTCAGCTTCCTGATAAAGCGGTCGATCTGCTGGACACCGCTGCCGCTCGCGTGCGTATGAGTCTCGACACGGTACCGGAACAGCTAACCCGACTTCGCGCGAGTATCGCTGCGCTCGACATGGAGAAGCAGGCTTTACTGGAAGATATCGCCATTGGCAATCAGTGTCATGCCGAGCGTTTGAGCGAGATTGAGCAGGAAGAGGTGCGCCAGATAGTGACACTCGACGAACTGGAAACCCAGTACGGTCAGGAGATGAAACTCACCGAGCAGCTACGCGAAAGCCGTCAGGATATATCACGCCAGCGTGAGGCTCACAGGCTGCAACAGGAGCTTAACGAGATGCAGCGCAGCAACCCGCTGATCTCCCTGGATGTGAATGTCCGCACCGTTGCCAACGTTATTGCCGACTGGACAGGCGTGCCGTTGTCATCACTGATGAAGGACGAGCAGACCGAACTACTGTCTCTGGAAAATGAAATCGGTAAACGTGTGGTTGGGCAGGATGTGGCGCTTGAGGCTATCGCCCGACGCCTGCGTGCGGCAAAAACAGGCCTTACGTCCGAAAACGGTCCGTTGGGCGTATTCCTGTTGGTAGGACCGAGCGGAGTGGGGAAAACCGAAACAGCGCTTGCGCTGGCCGAGGTCATGTACGGCGGCGAGAAGTCACTCATTACGATTAACCTTTCTGAATACCAGGAACCGCACACGGTTTCCCAGCTGAAAGGCTCGCCGCCGGGCTACGTGGGTTACGGCCAGGGCGGTATCCTCACCGAAGCTGTGCGCAAGCGTCCGTACAGCGTGGTGCTGCTGGATGAAGTGGAAAAAGCGCACCGTGACGTGATGAACCTCTTCTATCAGGTCTTCGACCGCGGATTTATGCGCGACGGCGAAGGGCGCGAAATCGACTTCCGCAACACCGTCATCCTGATGACCTCTAACCTCGGAAGCGACCACCTAATGCAGTTGCTGGATGAAAAACCGGAAGCCACGGAAGCTGACCTACACGAACTGCTGCGCCCAATCCTGCGCGATCATTTCCAGCCCGCGCTGCTCGCACGCTTCCAGACGGTCATTTACCGTCCGCTGGCTGAAGCAGCCATGCGTACCATTGTGGAAATGAAACTGTCACAGGTTAGCAAGCGCCTGCATCGACACTACGGCCTGACCACGCACATTGATGAGAGCCTGTATGACGCCCTGACTGCCGCCTGCCTGCTACCGGACACCGGCGCACGCAACGTCGACAGCCTGCTGAACCAGCAAATCCTGCCGGTGCTGAGCCAGCAGCTGCTCACGCACATGGCCGCGAAGCAGAAGCCACACAGCCTGACGCTGGGCTGGGATGACGAAGAAGGGATTGTGCTGGCGTTTGATTAACTGGTTTATCTAAAGGGTAGCAATTATGGACAGCGCAAAAGAGATTGCCAAAGATATGCTTGAGGCCATTCATATCGATGGGTCTGGGTTTATCGGTGCTGTGGCGAAAGGTGTTATTTCCTTACCCATCAGCCTTGCCTATCTTGGCTATGATTTTATAGATACGGAACACCGCAGAGAGAATCAGGATGATAAATTTCGGTTAGCAGCACTGGTTAAAAAAGTAACTTTTAACGATGAGGTTATTTATAAGGTTATTAAACCATTTATAGATGATTTTGTTTCTCATGTAGACATGCATAAAATTTCAAATTTTTCAAGAAATATATCTGGAAGTGTTATAGGTAAAATGATGTTCTCGCAGTTTACGGGGGTTAACCTCGGAAGGGCGATTATATCTCAAGGAGTTGGTGCCTTTTTTTCTGGTTCTGTTGCTGGTGGTGTATTGGGAGTTGGCGCTGAAGCATCAAGATCTATTTATACATCACGGTACTTGCGTGAAAGAAACTCCATAATGTATGAGAAATTAAACAGTATGGGTGATTTTGATCTTTTTTATTATATTGTTGAGGACATTGTTAGGCCTTATGAGACGGCTTGTGAAATTGCAAAGATAAATTCTGAAGAGTTTAATAATGTCTGCGAATACTTCTTTGGAGGTTTATGAATATAAAAGATTTTATACTTATGATTGTTTCACGGATCGTAGCCAGTATCGGGATGACGCTAGGAACTATTAGTATGATTTACTCTTTGTACTGTTTCTTTTTTTCAGCCAATCCTTACCGCTTTATTCTAGGTGGGGCAAGTATAGTAGCCTTTCTCATAGCTTATGGACTTTATAAATTCGCCTTGAAATACATTTATGATGAATGGGAACATTATAGATAGTATTCATTATATTTGTTGAGTTTGGTTCTATTTAATATCATTCTAACCCAGGACAGGAATTACAGAAATGGAAAATATATTTAAAATGACAGAGGGTATCCTTAATCGCTATAAACTGGATATTCCTTCCTGCCCTTATCCATTGGATGTGGAACGTTTTGATGGTTTAGAACAAATGAGTGCTCTCTATCATTACACCATTCGTTTTACCAGTTCACATCCGGATCTTACGGCTAAAATGATGTTAAGTAAAACCGCTACGCTGAGCATGGGGGTGGGGAAACTATTAGATTCTGTTGTCGGTAAAATTGTTCATGGTGTAGTGACAAATTTCCGACGCTTGGCTGGTTCACGCGATCAGGTTACGTATGAAATTATTCTGGAACCTTTTATATCCTTACTGGATAAGCAGTTTCGTACTCACCGTTTCTTCGTCAACAAATCAGTGCCGGAAGTGGTAGAGCAAATTCTTGGCGAGCATGGTTTGAAGAGGTGGGAATATGAATTCAAGCTTAAACAAACCTACCCAAAACGGGAACAGATAAATCAGTACCAGGAAAGTGACCTCGCGTTTATCGAACGTCTGCTGGCTGAGGTGGGGATTTTTTACTTCTTCACCCTGCAGCCTGATACTCAGACCGAAGTGGTGCACTTCGCCGACAAGCAGAGTGCCTGGTCGTTTGGTAAGAAATTGCCCCTGAACAGTCCGTCAGGGGCGAATGACAATGCGGCCGACTCGGTGTGGGATGTACATGTCTGGCATAACGTGGTGGAGCGTTCAGTCACCGCCAGTGACTATAACCACCGTGAAGCCCAGAACGTCCTGACCTCGATGCCAGCGGACATGACCCGCGGCGACGGGGAGGGTAATACTTACGGCGATGTGTACCATTATCGCCCGCGTCACCTTGAGCGTGGTGACAAAATTAACCCGACAGCGGAAACCGGTAACTTCTGGGCGCGCCTCGAGCATGAACGCTTCCTTTCTGGGCAGACCACGGTGACCGGCAGCAGTACAGACTACACTCTGGGGCCGGCACAGGTACTGACCATCACGGAAACGGCTATTCCGCCAACGCTGCCCCGGGAAACGGAGAATGGTGTTGTTATTATCCGCACTGGCTACTACGGCAGCCGTAAGAATGCCTTGAAAGTGACATGGGTAGCGATGCCGTACTACGAGAACCGTTGCTGGCGTCCTGCTGCTAGAAAGCGCCCGGTGGTCAGCGGTACTATGACGGCCCGTGTCAGCAGCGCCAAAGATAACGACATCTACGCCTGGCAGGATGCATCCGGCATGTACCGGGTGAAGTTTGATGCCGACCGTGATGACAAAAAGCAAGGCATGGAAAGCATGCCAGTGCGCTTTGCCAAGCCTTATGGTGGGGACAAATACGGATTCCACTTCCCGCTGATCCAGGGTACTGAAGTCGCCATTGCCTTCCATGAAGGAGATCCGTATCGTCCCTATATTGCCCATGCTATGCACGACTCCCGCCACGTTGATCATGTGACTGAAGCTAACAGCACACGTAATGTTATCCGCACAGCTGGACTTAACAAACTGCGGATGGAAGACAAACGCGGCGAGGAACACATCAAACTTAGTACAGAGTATGGCGGCAAAACCCAACTCAATTTAGGCCACAATGTAGACGCTTCTCGCACACTTCGTGGCGAAGGTGCTGAGTTACGCACCGATAAATGGGTGGTCGTTCGTGGCGGAGCCGGTGTATTCATTAGTGCAGACAAACAACCATCCGCTAGTGACAAAATGCTTTCCATGAAAGCGGCTGTAGCACAGCTTGAAAATGCGTTAAGTATCGCGAGAAGCCTTTCAGATGCGGCAGAAAGTGCTCAGGCGTATCCGGCGGATATCCAGAGCCAGAAAATGCTGACGGATGCACTGACGGAACTGGCACAGCCGGGGATGGTATTGAATGCACCGCAAGGCGTTAGCATCAGCAGCCCGGAAGGTGTACGTGTTTCCTCGGGAAGTGCCAGCGTGGGGATCGTCGCGCAAAATAATGTAGATATCAGTGTGATGAAGCGCTTCACGGTGGCGGCAGGTGAAGCTATCAGTATGCTGGCCCGTCAGGCGGGTATGAAGCTGTTTGCGGCGAAGGGCAAAGTCGAAATCCAGGCGCAGGATGATGCGCTGGAGGCCATAGCCAAGAAAGACATTACGGTAACGAGCGCCGAAGGCAAAATTAAAATCACAGCAGCAACGGAACTGGTCGTTAACTGTGGTGGTGCCTATATCAAGTTAAGCAACGGGAATATTGAGTTAGGCTGTCCCGGTAATATCTTACTGAAATGTGCCAATGTTCAGAAAATGGGAGCAGCCTCGCTGAACACACCTGCTCCTGAATTTCCAAAAGGGTATGGTGGAATTTACTCTCTGACTGATGAAGAAGGGAAAATCATCGCTCACACTGAATATAAAGTGACGACAGCCGACGGGCAGGTATTCCATGGAATTTCAGATGATAATGGCAAAACACTGCCAATTTATACCTCAATGCCCGGCAAATTAAAAATTGAGATCCTTGGGACCGGTAATTCAGCTACAGGGAGTGAAGAAGCATGAGTGATTATCATGCATGGGAAGCCAGTGAGTGCGAACATTTTACTGATGTGAATGTCACAGAGAAAACAGTTATCTGTAAGCGTAAGCCTGTGCCAGGAATCACCCTTACTATTGGGATATTTTTTGATGGTACTGGGAATAATGCGTTTAATACCCAGAATCGCATTCTGGAGTCCTGTTCTCATCTTGATGTTGGAATGAAGCCAGAAGACGCGGAAACCTGTGCTAAAAAACTGGGAATAAAAATTGATAATGCTGGAAGTTATATTGGGTATTATTCTAACATCCACTGGCTTAATACACTTTACGCCACAAATGACGAGGTGGTTGAGGGACAAACAGCTTATCAACGAGCAGTTTATGTACAGGGGATCGGTACCGATAAAGGTAATAGCGATAGCTCGATAAGTATGGGGACAGGGGGGTGGTTTTATGGTGTAGTTGATAAATCTGATGAAGGTGTAGGTCTTATTGCTGAACAAATTTCGAAATTCCTGGCTCTTAACCAAGGGCTCAATTTTGCAATTGAGAAAATCCAGTTTGATGTTTTTGGATTTAGTCGCGGTGCGGCAGCGGCTCGCCACTTTGTTAACCGTGTAAGGAACAACGATAAAGCCATACAGCAGGCCATAACGAAAGGGCTCGGTGGACGAAATCAGCATGGGAAACCTGCAGGTGAAACCCGCTTTCTGGGGTTATTTGATACCGTGTGCGCGGTAGGTACAGTAAGTAATCTATTTGATGTTCATAGTGGTGTGAATCCCGGCGTTGAGCTGGATCTGCCTCCAGATATTGCACAGAAAGTCTTTCAGATCACGGCAATGCATGAGTGCCGCTACAACTTTAGCCTTAACAGCATTAAGGAATCGTGGCCGGAACTGGCTCTGCCGGGAGCACATTCCGATATCGGCGGTGGCTATAATCCGAAGGAAAAGGAATATCTTTTTCTGACACAGCCCCAAAATGAAACTGTCAGTGAAAGTATTCCTTCTGAAGTGACTGATATCTACCGGCGTTCAGCGGCTGAAATACCTGACTTAAAGAGTCTGCCAGCGTTAAGTGCGATCATTCCGAGTGGTGAAATAAAGACAGAAACTTGGTACGACTATCTTGTTAACGAGGATAAAAAACGTGGTGGCATCACACAAAAACGTGTTGGGGCGGCAGTCACTATTGAGAGGGTAGTGACTAATGACTGGAGCAAAGTTAGTTTACGGGTGATGCTGGATGCAGCTCAGGAAGCTGGAGGGCTATTTAATGAGATTCTCCCAAAAGATGAGAATTTCTCTTTACCGCCTGAGCTGGAAGCTTTATGTCAAAAAGCAATTGACCAAGGGAAGGCTATGAGAAATGGTGGTGTGCTGATGCCTTTTATCTCACCAGAATTACAATTAATTGGAAAATATATTCACTGCTCCGCTCACTGGAATCCTGTGGTTGTAAAAGATGTCTGGCTGGACGGGAATAAAGTAAAAACCATCTACGGGGCAGTGAAATCATCTGATTTGTTATTTTATATCAATCGTCCAAATCCGGGTTGGCTTCGAGCTGTCTGGAATATGCAGGGAGGTAAATCATGAAATCAATCGGCAGAATAATTTCGATCTTATTTCTCTTAGGCTCTGTTAATGCCTGTGCTAGTGAGAAATCTAACAGCCTCAAAACTCCCTGGGATAAGTGGTATTTCGCTTTTACTACACCAAAAGCTTTACCAGCACAGGTTACATTGTTAAAACTGTTGGATGTTGATGGTTATGCATCGACGTATTGGACAATCGATCAGCCACAAGGGATCAGTGTAGGTAAATGGAGTGAACGTAATTCTGCGGGGAACACCCAGTTTAATAAAGCCGACAGATTGCCACAGATAATGATATTTTGTTGGGACTCAATCATCGATAAAAAAACATATCAGTCAACTTTATTTTTTACGCATGATACATGGGCTAAAATGATTAGCCCTTACCCAGATGTTTTAGAGCCTGGGAAAAATGCATATCGGCAAACGATGTTAATAGGATTAGCACCGGAAGGAAAAGTACGGGTCTGGTTGAGACAATATGGTCATTCTGACATCCCATTAAATGATGCAAAAATAACGACTGTTTCAGGTAAAGACCTTGACATGTGCAAAGGTGAAACGAACTTTCCTAATGGATATGAATATAGCGAGGGTATAAAGAAATTTATAAATGGTAAACATTACCCTTATGGCTCATGGTGAACCAACATCTTTAAAAAATGGTAGTGCGCTAAATATCCGCGAATCATTCAAGCCTCGGTTGGGGGCGGGTTGTCTGAAATATGCAGTGAGGGAAATCATGGAAACTATCACCAGAATAACTTCGGTTTTAGTACTTGTGGGTTTTGCTAACGCCTGTGTCAGTGAACAACCTAGCAGTCTTAAAACCCCGTGGGACAAATGGTACTTTGCCTTTACTACACCGAAAGCTTTACCAGCACAGGTTACATTGTTAAAACTGTTGGATGTTGATGGTTATGCATCGACATATCGGACTATCGATCAGCCGCAAGGAATCAGTGTAGGTAAATGGAGTGAACGTAACTCTGCGGGGAACACCCAGTTTAATAAAGCCGACAGGTTGCCACAGATAATGATATTTTGTTGGGACTCAATCATAGATAAAAAAACATATCAGTCAACTTTATTTTTTACGCATGATACATGGGATAAAATGATTAGCCCTTACCCTGATGTTTTAGAACCTGGGAAAAATGCATATCGGCAAACGATGTTAATAGGGTTAGCACCGGAAGGAAAAGTACGGGTCTGGTTGAGACAATATGGCCATTCAGATATCCCATTAAATGATACAAAAATAACGACCGTTTCAGGTAAAGACCTTGATATGTGTAAAGGGGTAACCAAAAGCGATTTTAGTTATGGTTATGATGAAGATATCTTAGGGTTTATAAAAAACAAAAAATATCCTTATGGGTCATGGTGAAGATCATCTTTAAAAGACGGTAGTGCGCTAAATATCCGCGAATCTTTTAAACCTCAGTTGGGGGCGCGTTGCCTGAAATATGCAGTGAGGGAAATAATGAAATCAATAGCCAGACAAATTTCGTTTTTATTACTTGCGGGTTCTGTTAGTGCCTGTGCCAGTGAACAACCTAACAGTCTTAAAACGCCCTGGGACAAATGGTACTTTGCCTTTACTACCCCAAAAGCTTTACCAGCACAGGTTACATTGTTAAAACTGTTGGATGTTGATGGTTATGCATCGACATATCGGACTATCGATCAGCCACAAGGGATTAGTGTAGGTAAATGGAGTGAACGTAATTCTGCGGGGAACACCCAGTTTAATAAAGCCGACAGATTGCCACAGATAATGATATTTTGTTGGGACTCAATCATCGATAAAAAAACATATCAGTCAACTTTATTTTTCTCTCAAAATACATGGGATAAAATGATTACTCCTTATCCTGATGTATTAGAGCCTGGGAAGAATGCATATCGACAAACGATGTTAATAGGATTGGCGCCGGAAGGAAAAGTACGGGTCTGGTTGAGGCAATATGGCCATTCGGACATCTCATTGAATGATACAAAAATAACGACTGTTTCAGGCAAAAACCTTGATATGTGCAAAGGAGTGACAGGGCACCCTAATGGGTATGTTTACTATGGAGATACTCCTGATTTTATCAAAGATAAGACATACCCTTATGGTAATTGGTAATCGTTGTAAATAGTAATAGTTAATGATGTTCATCATTAACTATTAATGATCTATCATGCTTTTGTGAAGGGTGTTTTTATGAAACCATTTTACGTATTAATGTTGTTTTTTATCTCCGCTTTGTGTTTTTCTGAAACTATCACTATAGACCCAACATCAACTACTAAAGCAGACGATGCAAACTCAATGGCTAATGTTTATCGTTTGGGCATGGGTGTTCCTAAGGATATGAAAAAAGCATTTGAACTCTATCAGGTTGCTGCTGAACTCGGAAACACGGATGCTCAGGTCGATTTAGGCGATATGTATTATTCTGGCGAAGAAACCCCTCAGAGTTACGAAAAGGCCAATTACTGGTATGAGAAGGCTTCGAAAACAACAGCGCTAAAGCTCAGATGTATTTAGGTTACGCATACCTTTATGGTGAGGGCGTCGCTGTGGATTATGATAAAGCCAAAAATTTTCTCGAGCTTGCAGTTAATCAAGGCGAGCCTTCAGCCATGTATCATTTAGGTACGATGTATTTTAATGGTAAAGGAATTGCTGTAAATAGAAGTAAGGCCATCCCACTATTCCAAAAAAGCTGCTCTGCAGGTGATTCTAATGCGTGCAATAAGTTAAAAAAATTAATTTTTAGAAATAATGTTTTACCTGCTTAAAGAAATGAATATCAGGAAATGAAAAAGGGAGATTCGTATGTCTAAAGGTTTTGTATTGATTGGTGATAAAACCACTCATGGCGGCCAGGTCATTTCTGCCTCATCAACAATGGTAGTAAATGGAAAAAATGTTGCCCTCGTGGGTGATAAGGTCAGTTGCCCAATAGTGGGGCATGGCATTAATGCCATTATTGAAGGATCGCCTGAATGGACCTCTGACGGTAAAGCCGTGGTTGTGGATGGTTGCCACTGTGAGTGCGGTTGTCAGGTGATCTCCAGTGCACCGGATTGTGTAATAGGATAAGTAATGAGCTGGGAGCGTCAGAAATCAACAATATCGACTAAGCCTGAAGAACCTTCATTCATCCTGTGGATGATGTTGGGGGCTTTCGCGCTGGTCGGTTGTGTACTGCTGTTTGTCCTGCATGCCAATAAACTGGCCGGGCCACTTCAAACATTTAATCTTTGGGCTGTCACCGCAGGCCCTGCAGTTCTCTGGTTTTTCTTTCTGTGTCTGCGTGGCTGGATCTATAACAATGCTTTTGACAGACACGAATTTGAAACCAATGAGGCAGAGTATGCGCAACAACAGTGGATGGAGTGGTCTGGACGCAATATCGCAGTATTGCATAGTGGCATCATGCTGCCTGCAAATCTGACACCTCAAAATTTTATTGCAGCCCCGCCAACGCTGCAGCAGAACACATCTCTAACTCAACGAATTTGTCTGCCAGTTCATGAGACCCATTTTTCTTTTCTGCTCGCAGGGTTAGGTCCAGTTCTTGCAAAGTTGCCTTCAGATTTAATACCAGCCGTCACGCTGCTGACAGATTCTCACGATGATCTTCAGGTATTGCAGGATGCATTTGCCCATGCCTGGCAGGCAGTCATTCTGGATCGTTCTGTTCCACAGTTGACCGTTCGTACGTCAAAGACCTTCCTCTCACTTGATGAGCGAATTAAATCACCAACGCTGGATATGGACTTAATCCTGATTCACCAGACGCAGGGGCGGGACGCGTACAGTGATGCCCTGGCCGTCCTATTGTTGACCTCTGATGATGTCGCCACAAAAAATAATCTTTCGCTGAATGCACGTCTTTTGCGTCCAATGGCTCTTGATATGGCGATTTCAGAAAAATCGCTGGATACATTTTTCTCGACACAAACTCAGGCTTGTGCCACTTCCAGTATTGTCGGCGACAGAGTGGAATGGGGTAAGGCATTTTCTGATTTACTCGCAGTGACACAGGATTATGGCGGTCACTGGAAACCAGAACAACTCCACTGGCTGGAAAAATATGCCGGGCTCAGCGGCCCCTTTTCTCCATGGATAATGGCAGCCGTCGCCAGCGATATCGTGAACATACAAAAAGCAGACTGTCTGATGCTTTCTACAGATGGTGAGCAGGAATTTATTAATACAGTGCAAACAGGGAACCGAAACGATGACCACGGGTGATTCAGCATGGCGCGGAGTCTGGGGAAGACTGGGCTTCTCCGCGCTTTTAGCAGGCGGAATTGCCTGGTGTATCTGGCACTTTGGCGATCAAATGGGGCTGCATACTCCGTTACTTAAAGGGTTGGTCATTGCCGGTGCTCTGATTTTATTGATGCTGTTGCGCCATGGCAAAACCATTACACTTGCCATCAAACAGGGCTGGCATCGCTTTCAGTCAAAACGCAAAAATGTTCTGCCCGTCGATGAGGGACGTGTTGAGCAGACTGCCCCCCGTAACGTTACCGTCGACACCATCCGTGACGCCATGCGTAACCTCTACGGCCGGCGCTGGGGACGTAAAACCCGCATCCTGCTAATAACCGGTACGGCCGCAGAAGTGGAGCAACTGACTCCGGGTCTGACGGCGCAGCTCTGGCAGGAGGACCGCGGCACGCTGTTGCTGTGGGGCGGTGACCTCAATACGCCAGCGGACAGTGCCTGGCTGACCGCGCTGCGCAAACTGCGCCGTCGCCCGGTAGATGGGCTGGTGTGGGTCACCTCGGCCTTTGACCAGCTCTCAGCACCAGGGCTGGAGCCGCCATTGCCGGTGCCGTCTGAAAGCGCCATGGATGCCCTGTCTCGCGCCATCAGCGCGCGTATGGAAACGATTGGCTGGAAACTTCCTCTCTACGTCTGGTCCCTGCACCCGCGCGCCGGTAAGCCGGAAGGGCGCATTTCGCAGGCGACCGGTTGTCTGTTGCCTGCCGGGTGTCATACCGAAGGGCTGGCAGAGCAGCTCTCCGCCCTGACACCGGATTTGATATCACAGGGTTTGCAGCAGACCTGCGGTGAAGTGAAACATAACTTCCTGCTGACGCTTGCCGACCAGCTGATTCGTGAACCGGAAAGCGTGACCGCACCGCTGTCGGTGATGCTCAATCCGTACCGCCCGCTGCCGCTGGCTGGTGTGGTTTTCAGTCAGTCCTCTGCCGGTGCCGAACGTGCCGTGACGCACCACTGGGGCATGGATAAGCGCTGGGATATTCTGCCTGAATCTGTCCGGATGCTTCCTGCTGGACTGCGTCCGCGCAAGCCGGGCGTTCCCTGGCGCAAAGTGTTTGCGTCGGTTGTCGCCCTGTCGATGGTGGGCTGTGCTGCGTGGATGAGCATCGCGTATGTCACCAACCGCAGCCAGATTGACGGTGCGAATGCCCAGGCCGCTCTCGCTGCCCGTCAAAACCAGCCGCTGGAACAGCGCCTGCACGCGCTGTCTGGACTTCAGAAAATGCTGGCCCGACTGCAGTACCGTTCAGAAAACGGCGTGCCGTGGTACGAGAAGGCCGGACTGAGCCAGAATAACGCCCTGCTGGCCGCACTCTGGCCACGTTATCAGAACAGCGCACTACCGTTGTTGCGGGATGCGGCTGCGGACCATCTGCAGACTCAGCTCAGTGCCTTCAATGCGCTGCCGCCGGGCAGCCCGCTGCGTGAGCAGATGGCAAAAACCACCTGGGAGCAGCTCAAGCTCTACCTGATGCTGGCGCGTCCGGAACATATGGACGCCGCCTGGTTCAGTTCGGCGCTTCTTCGTGACTGGCCAAAACGTGATGGTGTGAAAGACGGCGTCTGGCAGGGCGTAGCACCGTCGCTGCTGTCGTTCTATGGCGCGCAGCTCGCTGTGCACCCGGAATGGAAGCTGCGTGCGGATGAGAGCATGGTCAGCCAGGCGCGTTCCCTGCTGGTACGCCTAATGGGCGTGCGTAACAGTGAATCGACCCTGTACCAGAAGATGCTCTCCAAGGTGGCTCATCTGTATGTCGATATGCGCCTTGAAGATATGACTGGCGATACTGATGCATCCCGTCTGTTCAGCACCACGGAAATTGTACCTGGCATGTTCACACGCCAGGCCTGGGAGCAGGCCGTCCAGCCCGCCATTGACAAGGTGGTGAAAGCGCGCCGGGATGAGCTCGACTGGGTGCTCACTGACAGCAAGCAGGTGAATAAACAGAATGAGACCTCACCGGAAGCGCTGAAAAAACGCCTGACGGAGCGTTATTTCGCGGACTTTGGCGGGGCCTGGCTGGAGTTTCTGAACAGCCTGCGCTGGAACCAGGCGCCCACGCTGTCGGATTCTATTGACCAGTTGACCCTAATGGCCGACGTGCGTCAGTCACCGCTGGTGGCGCTGATGAATACCCTGAATGTACAGGGTCGTACCGGGCAGACAGGCGAAGCCATTTCGGATTCGCTGGTTAAATCAGCGAAAAACCTGCTCGGTGGTGACAACAAAGATGCCATTGACCAGAGCGTCGGTGTTCACGGCCCGCTGGATGCGACCTTTGGTCCTGTGCTGGCGCTGATGGACAAGAACCGCACGGGGGCACAGGAGCTAAGTTTGCAGTCGTTCCTGACCCGTATCACACAGGTGCGTCTGCGTTTGCAGCAGGTAACGAATGCTGCGGACCCACAGGCTATGACCCAGACCATCGCCCAGACAGTATTCCAGGGCAAAGCGGTAGACCTGACTGAAACTCGTGACTACGGCAGCCTGATTGCCGCCGGTCTGGGTCAGGAGTGGAGCGGATTTGGGCGGACAGTTTTTGTGAGTCCGATGGAGCAGGCCTGGCAGCAGGTGCTTACCCCAGCGGCCAATAGCCTCAACGCCCAGTGGCAGCAGGCGGTGGTTGCTGAGTGGAACAGTGCCTTCGGCGGACGCTATCCGTTTAACAATTCTAGCAGTGATGTATCCCTGCCGCTGCTGGCTAAATACCTCAATGCAGATTCCGGGCGTATTGCCCAGTTCCTGCAGAACCGCCTCAAAGGCGTGCTGCACAAAGAAGGCAATCACTGGGTGCCAGACAGCATCAACTCGCAGGGGCTGGCCTTTAACCCTGCATTCATGAATGCCATTAACACCCTGAGTTATATCTCCGATATCGCCTTCACTGAAGGCAATGCAGGGATGAACTTCGAACTTCGTCCGGGGACTGCCGATGGGGTGATGCAGACCAACATGATCATCGACAGCCAGAAGCTGACTTATGTTAACCAGCTCCCGGCATGGAAGCGCTTCACCTGGCCTGCTGATACTGAAGCTCCGGGGGCGAACCTGAGTTGGATAAGCACGCAGGCGGGCACCCGCCAGTACGCTGATATCCCAGGTGCATGGGGCTGGATCCGCCTGCTCGATAAAGCCGTCGTCAGTGCTTACCCGGGCGTCGGCAGCAGCTACAGCTTGAGCTGGAAAGCACAGGATGGTCGCACCCTCAATTATACCCTTCGTACCGAAGCTGGAGAGGGGCCGCTGGCACTGCTGAAGCTGCGCAATTTCCGTCTACCGGAAACCATCTTCAGTACCTCCGGTGCAACACTATCAGACCAGGTTATCAGTGCAGGAAATGCTACAGAGGACGTATATTGATGAGCACGCTCTATGCCTTACTTAATGCCTGCCAGGCTGATCAGGGGCCACTGCTTGCCGCCACCCGTGAGCGTGTGGCGCAGTGGGACAGCTGGCTGCAGCCGCTGTCTGGGGCGTCACCCGCTGGCGAAGACCCAGGTTATGACGACGATTTCCAGCAGATTCGCGAGGAAATTAATAAGCTCTCTGGCGCCAACATCGAGCTTATTTGCCTGCATGCAGAAAAGATTTTAACCACCGTTGCGAAAGATATCCGTGTCGCAACCTGGTACTGCTGGGCGAAGCTGCACCGCGAAGGTGAGCAGGGGCTGGGTGAAGGACTTGAACTGCTGGCCGGTCTGCTGGAGCGCTTTGGTACACAACTGCACCCGCAACGTGATCGCAGCCGTAAGGCGGCGCTGGAATGGCTGGCAGGATCGCGCATGACTGACTCTCTTTCCCTGTACCCGGAAGTTGTTAGGGAAGAAGCGATGCGTACCACCGGAGCGCTGCTGCTGATAGCCGGGCTTACTGAAAACGAACCAGATGTAATCCGTCCGGAACTCAATGCGCTGTACGGTGCCCTGGAAAGTCGTTTGCAGAAAGCCGGGGGGATGGATGCGGTGGTACCGCAGAACGCCAGAACCAGCGAAACCCCTTCATCTGTCAGCCATAGCGATGCCCCGGCCATCGGGCGAATCACTTCAGGCCAGGATTTGCTGTCCCAAGCCCGCATACTCACCGAATACTTGCGCGAGCAGCCTGACGGCTGGTTGTCAGCGCATCATCTGATGAAAAGCCTGCGCCATGACACCCTCCGGGCCATCCCGGCTCCGGATGCGCAGGGGCGTACACGCATCGAGCCGCCAAGAGCGGATCAGCGCGCGTTACTCAAACGCCTCTACTTGCAACAGAACTGGGCTGAAATGCTGGAAACGGCCGACAGCACCTTTTCCCGCGGTGCCAATCACCTGTGGCTTGATTTGCAGTGGTATATCCACCAGGCGCTGACGAAATCAGGGCAGGACACCCTGGCTGACATTATTGCTGCCGATCTGAAAGGGCTGTTGTCGCGCCTGTCCGGGCTGGAGACGCTGGCTTTCAGTGACGGCACGCCGTTTGCGGACGAAGTGACTCTGAACTGGATCCAGCAGAGTGTGCTGGACACCGTCGGCGGGTGGGGCAATGAGACCCCAGCCGCTCCGAGCACCGCCGGTAACGATGACATTCTGGCGCTGGAGCCGGAAGCCGTGGCGCTGGCCGACAGTGAAGGCCCGGATGTCGCGCTGGGCTGGTTACAGACCCGGCCGGGTATGACCACCGATCGTCAGAAGTGGCTGTTGCGTCTGCTGATGGGGCGCATTGCTGAACAGTACGGCAAAAATGACCTGGCGGTGCACCTGTTTGCAGAGCTGGGTGATCGTGCCAGAGAAGTGACCCTCAGCAACTGGGAACCTGAGCTGTTGTTCGAGGTACAGGCCCGCCATCTGAAACTCCTGCGCCTGAAAGCCGGTCGCAGTGAGGCTGATAAGGCCCGCCTTACGCCGGTAATGGACCAGTTACTTGCCGGACTGATCGCCGTCGATCCTGCTCGTGCCGCCGTGCTTTGCGGTTAAATCCACAGGAACAGAAATAAATGGAAGATTTGACCCTGCGCTATTTCGATGCAGAAATGCGCTACCTCCGTGAAGCGGCCAAAGAATTTGCCCGAACCCACCCGGACCGGGCCGCGATGCTTGACCTGGATAAGGCCGGCACACCCGATCCGTATGTTGAACGCCTGTTTGAAGGCTTTGCTTTCTCGATGGGGCGGCTGCGTGAAAAGATTGACGACGATCTGCCGGAACTTACCGAAGGTCTGGTCAGTATGCTCTGGCCTCACTACCTGCGTACCATTCCGTCGCTCTCGGTGGTGGCGTTCACGCCTGTGCTTCAGGCCGTGAAGATGGCGGAAGTCATGCCCGCGGGTCTGGAAGTGTACTCCCGCCCGGTAGGGCCGAAGAACACGGTCTGCCGTTACCGCACCACCCGCGATGTGATGCTCAATCCGCTGAACATCTCAGGGGTAACCATGATCACTGAGCCTGACGGGCGTTCGCTGCTGCGGATGCGTTTTGCCTGTAGCACACAGGCGGACTGGTCCCATGCGGACCTCAGCCACCTGAGCCTCTATCTCGGCGCAGATGCGCCAGTCAGCAGCCAGCTACACCTGATGCTGACCAGGCGGCAAGCCGCCCTGTATATGCGTCTGCCAGGGCAGACTGACCGTATTCGCCTGGACGGGTACTTTTCGCCGGGAGGATTTGCGGAGGAAGACGGGCTGTGGCCGAAGGGGGATACTGCCTTCAGCGGCTACCAGCTGCTGCTGGAGTATTTCACCTTCCGCGACAATTTTATGTTCGTCCACCTCAACGGTCTGGACGGGATTACGCCGCCTGCGGGAGTAGAGTACTTCGACATCGAAGTCGTGTTCAGTACGCTGTGGCCATCAGACCTGCCGGTCACCGATGACGCGGTTCGTCTGCACTGCGTGCCGGTGATTAACCTGTTCACGCTGGAAGCTGACCCGCTCACCATTACGGGGCTTGAAAGTGAGTACCTGCTGCGCCCTAAACGGCTGCAGGACGGACATACCGAGATTTATGCTGTGGATTCGGTCATAGGCTCAAACCGGACCGGTGACGCGGAGTATGTACCGTTCAGCAGCTTCCGTCACAAGGGCGGTATGATGCGTCGTCACGCCCCGCCACGCTATTACCACACCCGCGTTAAGCGGGGCGTTACCGGGCTGTATGACACCTGGCTGATTCTCGGTGGTCACCAGTGGGAGGATGACAGGCTGTTTGAGCGTGAAGCCGTTTCGCTGCAAATTACCGGCACCAACGGTCAGTTACCGCGCCGGGCGCTGCAGAGCACGCTGCTTGACCGCTGTGAGCAGGTGGTGCAGACGCCACTGACGGTGAAAAACCTCTGCAAACCCACGCTGCCGGTTTACCCGCCAGCAGAAGACCGTTTTCACTGGCGGGTACTGAGCCACCTCGGCTCTGGGTTCCTGAACATGATGAGCACCGCCGAAGTGCTGCGCGGCACGCTGGCACTCTATAACTGGCAGGAGGATGAACTGAACACCCGCCGTCTGGAGGCGATTCAGCATGTGGAGCACCACCGCCTGCAGCGTTTTGAGCAGGGCTACCTGTTGCGGGGGCTGGATATCGAAGTGACCATCGACAGCAACGGCTTCACCGGTGAGGGCGATATTCACCTGTTCGGTGAAATGCTCAACCGGTTCTTTGCGCTGTATGCCGATATGAACCTGTTTAACCAGCTCACCCTCATTGTTCAGCCAGAAGGAAAATGCATCCGGTGGAAAGAGAATCACAGTCCGCGTCTGCCCGGCTGATAGCGCAACTGGGGGACCGGCTACCATATATCAACTTTTACCGCTTCTGCCAGCTGCTGGAGCAAAGCCAGCCGGATAAACCGGTCACTGGCAGCACCTGGCAGGTACGACATGAACCGGTACGCTTCCGGCCCCATCCAGGCATGGGATTTCCGGCATCTGAAATCAAAGGAATTGAGCAGTCTGAACATTCCCATCTGCCGCCGAATGTGCGCATCACTTTTATGGGGCTCTACGGCGTGGAGTCCCCTCTGCCGACGCACTATATCGATGACATTACCCAGCGGCGGGAAGGGTATGAGGCCACCGCGGATTTCCTCGATATTTTCAACCACCGGTTGATTGCTCAGTACTATCGCATATGGCGTAAATACTCGTACCCGGCGACCTTTGAAGAGGGTGGGAAGGATAAAATCTCGCAGTACCTGTTGGGGCTGGCGGGACTCGGCATTGACGGCTGTGCACAAAACATTGCCACCCCGGCCTCACGCTTTCTGGCGCTGCTGCCGGTCATGTTGCTGCCCGGACGTACCGCAGAGGGTATGACCTCACTGGTGCGCCTGCTGGCACCCAATACACTGGCGAAAATCTGGCACCATGACAAACGCCGCGTGCCTGTGAAGAAACCTTTGGTTATGAGCGTCAGCCAGCCAGTCACCCTGACAAACCGTCCGGTGATGGGTAACTATGCCACCGACGTAAACAGCCAGGTGCTGATGCGCCTGACAACCACTGACTCAACTGAAGTGCTGGGCTGGTTACCGGGCGGGGAGCTTCACTCGGACCTTATGACGCTGCTGTATGTGTATCTTGGAACTCGCCTGGATGTCCGCCTGCAGCTATCCGTCGACCGTAGCCTGCTGCCGGACGTGACAATGAACATTAAGCCCGATGCCGGAGCCGGGCAGCTGGGCCGCACCGCCGTGATGCGGCCGCTGAATGCAGCGAACACCGTCACGCACTCCAAAACCATAACCATCAATCTTGGCCGCTATGAGCGGGTACAGGAAAATATTCACCGCAGGGAGACCGATGAAGATGGCGATTATCGCTGGTAAATTTCCTCTGGCAGCTCTGGCCGTAGGTATCACACTGATACTTGCTGGCTGTGGGCTGACTCAAAAAGTCACAGATGGCACCGTTGCTGTGACCAAATCGATTTTTTATAAGCAAATAAAGACCCTGCATCTGGATATTCGTGCCCGTGAGGCCGTTAACAGCAATGCTGGCGGCGTGGCACTGTCGACGGTGGTGCGCATCTACCAGCTTAAGGATCGCAAAACGTTCGACAGTACTGACTATCCGTCACTGTTTAAAGAGGACAGTCAGGTCATCAAAGCAGACCTGCTGGTGGAGAAAGATATCCTCCTGCAGCCGGGCGGGGCGGTCACGGTCGATATACCAATGGAGGAAAATGCGCAGTACGTGGCGGTGGCAGGGATGTTTATGTCACCGGACCAGGACAACAATACCTGGCGTGTGGTAATGAGCCGCGATGACCTCGATCCGGATAAGGCACGCGTCATTGAGGCGGGGAACAACCGCCTGACCCTGAAGGCGCTGAAAGATGAATGAGACGCCCCGTTCCTCGCTTTACGAGACGCTATTTGGCAATTTTACCGGTGGGTTCGATCTGCATCAGGTCAGCGAAGAAAATCAGGTCATCCTTTCGGTTCTGGACAACATGCAGCGCGTTCTCAACTGTCGCGCCGGCACGTTGGCGCACCTGCCTGATTACGGGCTGCCCGATATGACAAAAATCCTGCAGGGCATGCCGGGAACGGCCCATGAGTTCATGGGCACATTGTCTGCCGTCCTGCTCAAGTATGAACCGCGCCTGAAAAAGATAGACGTTGTTCTGCTGGAGCAGAACATTCCCGGCGAGCTGCGCTATGCCATTGACGCTGAACTTAAAGGGATTGGCCTGGTGCGCTATGGGACTGAGTTTATGCCCGAAGGACGGGTCCTGTTGCGGCATCTCAGGCAACAGCAGTATCTCGACACAACACCTCGTATATAAGGTCAGTTAACACCATGTCAGTAAAATCACAGTTCCTGAAGAAGTTGCAGGCGCGACAACCTTCACCTGTTCCCGCAGTTAGCAAGAGTCAAGCCGATATTGCAGAGTTTCGCATGCGAATGGCTCAGCTTCAGGAGCAAATGGACGCGTGGCTGACAGATACCGGACTGAATGCAGAGCCACTGACGGTATACGTTCCTGACCTGCTGGTGGAGGGCGGGGCTTTTGATATTTCCGGTATTGTCCTGCGTTATGGTAACCGGGCGGTTAAGTTTATGCCGATATTTCTGTATGGACAGGGAGTTGCAGGCTGTGTCGAGGTGACTTTTTTTTCCGGGTACAGCGCGATTTCTCAAGGACGCCTGTTCATGCGGGTGGGGAGTGTATATGACTGGATCTTTATTCCCCCTGATACATCACCTCAGTCAGGACAACTATTTGATGAAGGTGTTTTTTTCGGCCTGATTTTAGCGCTGCTGCCCTAGCAATAACATTCATTCCTTTATTAGTCATTGCGTTTCTACACGCAAAATTGCTTTACACATCAACTGACGATATTAACCGACACGGATATGCAGGCCCTGCAGAATGACCAAACATATAACGTTAAAAACCGGCGGCGACCCGCGTACGCTGCCAGATTATGCCGCCCTCCGCGATGAACTCAGTAAGCTTACACATCCTGCTCGCCCTGATGTGAACTGGCAATATGTCCAAAGACTCTGTCTCTCAATGTTTGAACAGAACGGTGTGGAGTTGCAGACAGCAGCCTGGTACACCCTTGCTCGTACTCACCTGTCTGGATTAGCTGGCCTGAATGAAGGGCTTGCGATTCTGGAGGCCCTGATTAGCCACCAGTGGGACACCTTATGGCCGAAGACGCAACACGCTCGTTTGGAAATCCTTAGCGGCCTGAGCCAGCGCCTGCAGCAGCGCATGCGTATGCTTCCATTCAACAGCAGCCATCTTAGTGAGCTTTATCGTGCGGAAGCGTTACTTACCAGCCTGAGCGCGGTGCTCCAGCGCCTTGAGCTTAAACACCTTAGCCAGTTCGATACGTTACGAACGTTGATACGTTCAAGTGCTGAACGGCTGGAAAGCAGTAATGACAAGTCCGATTTGAATGTGAACATGAAGCCCGATAGCGAATCGACTCTGGAGAAAGCCGAACCGATCGAAGAAGTGAAATGGGTATATGTTGTGCATCAGGAAAATCAGCCGAATGGGGAGGATCGTACGACAGCCCCCGTGCCTGTCAGACAGTGGAAGCCCTTTATTACCGGGATGTGTTCCACACTGGTGGTGTGCTTCGCTGTGGCGTGGGGATGGGCTTCTTTGTCCAGACCCGACCCCCTGGCGACTCAGGCTTTTGCCTCTCTGGCTCCGTTACCTGAAGTGCTCACGCCTGTGCAGCAAGACGCGTTAACACTGCGAGGTACTTTACCGTCCACGTTTATCACAGACACGCAGCAGCAGCTTGCCCGCCTGGATAAACTGCCTCCTGACTGGAATCTTTCCTACAGCCTTCAGCTGTTAAAGCAGCTCCAGACATTATGGCCGGAGGAGGCGAAACCGCTCACAATGCAGTGGCAGCAAAAATTTAACGCGGCAGCGTTACCTGTCGACGCAATGAACAGCTGGTATCAGGGAATGATGACGCTTCAGCAACTGAGTCATCGGCTGAGTAGTCTGGACGAGCAAAAAGGAAAATACATCACGGTAAGCGAGCTTAAATCGGTAGTTTTTTCGACTATACAGTCATTTAACCAGACGATACCGGCTGAAGAACAACTCAGGCGCCTGTCACAGCATCCAGCAGGAGATGCGCTTCCTGAAGCAGAAAAGACTCAACTGGAGTTGCGTCTTAAACAGCTGGCAACGCGTTACGCTCAAATAAAACAGGATTCTTCTGCTCAGTGAATTCTGGCGGTAGACAGACGAATGTGCTGGAAAAAGCGGGAGGGTAAAGTGTCCCTGCATGAATGAAACCTGCTAATTTATTCCATGAAATATAAGGATATTTTTTCTGTTTAAATATTGAGTTATACATGTAAATATACACATGTATTAAAGCTTGTGCTCTAACAGGTCTGGACTCATTCTATAACGCCTCCAGCCTCCAGCCTCCAGCCTCCAGCCTCCAGCCTCCAGCCTCCAGCCTCCAGCCTCCAGCCTCCAGCCTCCAGCCTCCAGCCTCCAGCCTCCAGCCTCCAGCCTCCAGCCTCGAATGTGATTTTACAAAGTGTTACATATTTCATTCTTCAAATTTGATGATTATCAGCGATGAACAACGGTTCTCAATTGTAAACAGCCGTTGTCACCCAGCAATATTGGACAATATTGGATAATATTGGCAAAAAAATTATATTCAAATATTTTGAATATCCTGCAATCGTGCAAGCTTTACGATTAAATACATCTATGTAAGTATATAACCATCCAATGAGGACAAGTTATTACCATCATATTTAAAAAAAGGACAAAGCTATGGGGTTTATATCTCAGGAATCCGCTGCATATAAAAAATTAAGCTTTTAAGAATGTCTGATGTTATTTCATTAACCGGCCTGCCGAAATCGACTATTTATTTAAAGATCAAAAATAAAGAATTTCCTAATCAGGTTCCTATTGGTACGAGGTCTGTTGCATGGGTAGAAGCAGAAATCAATGATTGGATAGAGAAAAACATTCAAAAAAGAAAAGAAAAATGCCAATGGGAAAATGTGAAATGACTAACACTAAATTAATTTCATTCAAGAATGAAAGCACTTCTATTCTTAATAGTTATCAGGTAAGTATTTTTAAAGAACAATATGGTGATTCTGCATGTATAATAAGAATCATCGAGATCTCTATGTTAAATAAACTGCGTCATAAAGGAGAGAAATTACGTTCTTTAACAGGGCTAACAATCCCCGATACGGAAGCGACTGCCGACGAAATTAATCTCTTAATGAGTCGATTTGAGGTACTATGTCAGCGTGAAGAAGAAGAGTTATCCTTCCGACAAAAGGATGTTAGCTCTGCCGAGTACGCATTAAAAAATGCAGGATTGAATGTTAACGCCAGAACAGTTTCTGAAGTAAAAAACAAAAATGCCGTGAAAGGGGCGCGTGATGCCTATGAACGGCAGTACCATTCTGCATTTTTACGGCAGAAAGAGCAGCAAACGCGGGTAAGTCTCTTCAGAGGATTCGGAAGTTTGTTACTTGAAGAAGCTGAACATATCGGGAAGAACGTTAGTAAAAAATATCTTAACTCGTTTTCCAGACCGTTAACTTCTCCCGCTGAGTTTATTAATGTTTTAAACGATGCGACTTTAGTTCGGGATGTGAGATTTATCTTGGATGCTCTATGCGCACTGGATAATTCAGTTGAGCACATTCTTAAATGTTGTGCATACCCAAATGACCGTTACGAACTGGAAAGAGGTGGGATAAGTCGAACTATGGCCTATCGGGAGTACTACCGCGCTGAAAATGCCATTCTTCGCTCCGTAGTAAGCGATCGTGAGTATGCAGAGCATGCTGTGAAATATAATCAGCTCTCTGAACACAAGAAAAAAATATTTCGTAAATAATAAAAGGATAAATCATGTATGCATTCAAAGCCGAAAGGCCGGACGCTGCACGCCGTTATCACAGTAAATTCGTATCTGGCACAAATTACCAGGAATCTTCAAACAGAAGATTTACATTAAGTAAACCAACAGAAAATATTTTGCGAAGCTCAATTCTTGAGTCTGGTTGGTTAATCAATAATATCACTTTGCGTGACGTAAATGCTGTTTCAGGTAATGCCATTAATATTGGAGCCAGCGAGTTACATACAGGACGAGTTCACGGCGGCAGATTCCGTAAGATGTTAGCGATAAATGGCACTGAATTTTTTCTGTCCGAAACGGACACGTGTGCAAGAATCAGCTATTTAGATATGTCACATATTTATCATACAGGTGCCCAGGGCGAATTTGAAAAATCGGTCAGTGCGTTTTTTAGTCAGGCTTATGCACTTGATATGTTGCGGGTTGGTTTTAATGGAGAGTCAATTGCCGATACGACTGATCCTCAGATCAATAAAAAAGGTGAGGACGTAAATATCGGTTGGCATGCGCTGGCAAAAGATTATCGAGATGGTCAGCAGGTTTTAAGCACCCCTCTAACCCTTGGAGATACCGGGGAATGGAAAAACCTCGATCTGCTCGCTAATCACCTCATTACTGAGTTGATTGCAGAGCCTTATCGGGAAGATCCGCGTCTGGTGGTTCTCGTGGGTGCCGAGCTTGCTGCTAAACAGCGTCTTAAGCTCTTCAACGCAGCTGATCGCCCGGCTGATGTGGATGCTGCGCAAATGGCAGTCAGTTCGATTGCCGGACGGTTTGCTTTTATCCCGCCGTTCATGCCGGGAAAACGTCTTGCGGTCACTACGCTGGATAATCTGCACATTTATACCCAGTCCCGAACCCGATCATTCCGGGCTGAGTTTGATGATGAGAAAAGTGAATACGTGAATTCTTATCTTCGTAATGAAGGGTATGCGCTGGGTGAACCTGAGCTTTATGCGGCTGTTGATGAGAGTGCGGTGACTTTTTCTGACTGAGACTATAGAAACAAAAAGACCCGCTAAAAGCGGGTCTTATGCACAGCAACAGGATAATGAAAAACCGAAACTTCGGTCTGCGGTTTAAGAATGCCAGGGTTTATCTATATGTTCAACACACAAGATTCGGTTATAAAATTCTTGCACCATGCTAAATGCTCGGGCTATATTCGCAGCGTTGCCGCAAAATCGGCAATCGGGCGTAGGAACCCGTGTTATCTGAAGGCGACACCACACGCGCCGAGCGTGTTTTTTTGTGTCGTAGCTTTGACTCACCCTTATTTTATGGTGTGGTGGTTAACCGTATCTATTCGTTATTTACGCCACATCATCCAAATTATGGTAGTCCAGGCGGGGCAGCTTTCGGGCTGGCCGGTATCCTTCAGAGCCGGTATTCCTACCCCCGTTTGGGCTACCACCCATGAGCGTAGGAACTCCGGTGGTAGCGTTACCCGCTATCTGAAGGAGATTGCCACCATGGCTACGATCCCTGCTTTGCCTCACCCTCAATTTACCTTTGTATTTCTCGCTGTTCGCCGTTCTGACTATGCCGCGCGTCCATTCGCTGTGCGTACTGTTGCAACCTGCGAGCGTGCTGCACGTCTGAAACTCGTTGCCGATTTTGTACTGAGCTTCGCCGCACGTATTCCGATGAACAATTTCGGGGAGGTGAACGCATGAACCATTTACCTATCACTAAATATGGTTGCACCTTGTCTGAAGCGGGCGAAAGCCGTCTTTTACGAGTTGCTCAGGCCAGCGATTTTCTTGCCGAAATTCTTTCAATGCCTGTAATGAGCGGAACGAAAACGATTTCAGCTGAAGGTGCCGCAGCGCTAATGGCATGTATTGCAGAACAGCTGGAAGGTGTAGTGAAGGAAACCAGCACCATGAAAGGAGAAAGCGATGCACGCTAATGTCGGGATCAACTCAACAGAATTTCGGGCGGCATTTCTGCGCTCCTGCATTGCTGACGCCTATATCTCCCTGATGCTGCGGATTAATGGGGAAGCTGTGTATATCGAGGATGGTGAGCGTATCGAACTGACACCTGAGCGTGTGGCCATGAATATTCTTTATCACATTGAAGCGCCCTGGATTAACGAATTCGGCCAGGAAGAGGGGAAACGCCTGGCGTGTGACGTTCTGGAGCGAATGCTGTCACCCGGTTACATGGCTGAAAATATTCGCCTTTCCGCATTTGGTGTTTCTGAGCTACGTGAAGTGTACCGGGACATCGTTTTCGGTGCGCCCGATGGAGAAGTACCTCCTGGTTTCAGCATTACCACTGCGGGAGTCGGGGAGGTACTGCTATGAAAGTTCAGTTTGTATCTGCGGTTTCGGGGGCAGCAAACGGGCGCTGGCCACACATCCTTTCCGCGTTAGGGATTAATGTTCCTTCCGCCCGACGCCACGGTGCCTGTCCGGCCTGCGGCGGAAAAGATCGCTTTCGTCTTGATGACAAAGAGGGGCGCGGAACATGGTTCTGTAATCAGTGCGGCAATGGCGATGGCCTTGATTTAGTCCGTCTGGTGACTGGGCGCTCAGTGAAGGAGGTCGCGGGAATGGTCTCTGAGGTTCTGGCCTTGCCTGAAGTACAGGATAAACCCGCTATGCCAGCCAGGAAAAAGGTGGCGGGAAAAGAGACAGGAGCAGACCGCTATCAGAAACTTAAAAAGTTGTCTCAAAACGGTGAATCAGCCTATCTGACCGGAAAGGGATTGCAGGGTTACTCTTTACCGCTTCTTACTGCTGCCATCAATCTGGCGGGGATGACTTTTCCAGCCGGGTCGCTGCTGCTGCCTTTAACTGACATCACCGGGAATGTTACAGGCGGTCAGCTTATTAACTCTGATGGTGATAAAAGTCTTTTACCCGGCAGTCAGCTGTCAGGTGCTTTTATTGCCGTGGCTGATGTTCCGTCTGATGCTCCAGAACAGGTCATTATCACTGAAGGATATGCCACTGCGTTGACGGCCAGCCTCCTGGCTGACGGTTGGATCGTTGCTGCCATTGCGGCCACAAATTTGGTGAAGGTTGCGGAGCAAATCCGCATTCGATGGCCGGACACCCGGATTATCCTGGCTGGAGATAACGATCTTGTTGACGGGAAAGAGAACACTGGCCGGGTATGGACTGAAAAAGCCGCGAAAGCCGTAGATGGTTGGGTAACGCTTCCTCCGGTACGTCATAAAGCCGACTGGGATGATTATCGTCAGGAAACCGGGAAGGAAAGGGCGCGTGAAGCCTTCCGGGAGGAAATGACATTGCACGGAAAAGGGCAAACCAGATTGCCGCAGGGGTTCAGGCTCACGAAAGAATATTTGTGGTACGACAAGCTGGTGAACAAATCAGATGGTGACACTGAGATCCGCAATATCAAGATTTGCAGCCCGCTGCGTGTGACAGCTATCACCAGCGATGCTGACGGCAGCAACTATGGCCGACTGCTGGAATGGGAGGACACCAACGGTATGAGCCGAAAATGGGCAATGCCGATGGAAATGCTGGGCGGCAGCGGAGAAGAGCTGCGGCGCGTACTGTTGGTCAATGGGCTTTCTTATATCAATATCAACGGGATGGCCAGAGCACACCTGATGGAATATATCTCCCTGTGCAAACCCGACAGAAAAGTGACCTGTGTAAATAAAACAGGCTGGCATGGCGGGGTTTATGTTCTTCAGGATGAAGTGATCGGCAAAGAGTCACAGTCTGTCATTCTCCAGACTTCCAGCGTTCAGGGGCGTGATTTTCGGGTTACGGGCACCACGGAAGAATGGCGGGAAAATATAGGTCGCTATTGCGTCAATAATGCCCGACTGGCCTTTGCCGTAAGCCTGGCATTCGCCGCGCCGCTTCTGAAGCTGGTTGGCATAGGTGGCGGCGGTTATCACCTGAAAGGTGAATCTACAGACGGTAAAACCACGACCATGAAAGTGGCTGCTTCGGTGTGCGGTGGTACGGATTTCTGGCATACATGGCGTGCTACCGGGAACGCGCTGGAAGGAACGGCCAGCCGCCGCAATGATGCCACACTGATGCTTGATGAGATCCGCGAGGTGGATGGCAGAGAGGCGGGGAATATTGCCTACATGCTGGCGAACGGCCAGGGCAAAGCCCGCGCCCGAACTGATGGTTCGGTACGGGAAACAAACCGCTGGAATTTGTTGTTTCTTTCCACGGGGGAGCTGTCACTGGTCGAGCACGCTGCCAATGCCGGAGAGCGAACCTACGCCGGGGTTGAAGTACGCATGATTCAGATCCCGAGTGATTCGGGCAAGCATGGAGTATTTGAGGAGCTGCACGGCTTTAGTGGTGGTAAAGCGCTGGCGGAGCATCTGGAACACGCCGTTATTCATTATCATGGCTCACCCTTCCGCGACTGGCTGCATTGCCTGACAGCCGATCTCCAGGAACTGACCAGCCAGGCGAAAGCGCTGCTGAAGGACTACACCCGCAGGTTGACACCAGCGGATGCAGGAAATCAGGTTGGGCGTGCTGTTACCCGTTTTGCGCTGGTTGCTATGGCCGGAGAACTTGCCACACAAGCCGGGATAACCGGATGGCCTGAAGGTGAGGCGTTCAGGGCTGCTGAGTGTTGCCTGGCCTCATGGATGGCTGATCGTGGGCATACCGCGAACCAGGAGGATAAAACCGCACTGGAGCAGGTCAGGGATTATATGACACGCAACCAGTTCAGCCGCTTCGCTGACTGGCACGACGACAGGAACCGTCCACTGTCGATGATGGGGTTCAGGAAAGTGGACAAGGGCGACAACGTGACAGAATCCACTGTGACCTTCTACGTATTGCCATCTGGCTGGAAAGAAATTTGTAAAGGGTTCGATTCGCGAAAGGTAGCCAGATTGTGTGTTGAGGCGGGCTGGCTGAAAGCCGGGGAAGACGGGAGAACGCAAAACAGCGTTCGCCTGCCAGAAATAGGGCTTAAGCGCGTGTACCAGTTTAATACGCAAGTACTGGGCAGCGCCGATACCGAATAGTTATCGCGTGAGTCTTATTTTTATGAGGTAACACTGGTAACAGAGGTAACAGAGGTAACAGGCAGTAATGACGAGGCTTACCACTGTTACCAGTCAGAAATATCAACTGGTAACAGTGGTAACAAAAATCAGTGTGTTACCACGCGTTACCTCTTTATTTGGCTCACTGGTAACAGATTAATTTCAATTAAATCAACGACGTTACACGTGTTACCAGTGTTACACGTTCAGAGCAAGAGGGAGGGAACCAAAATCCCTTCTTCTGGCAGGCAACAGAGGTTTAGCTATGCGAGTGATGAAAATTTACTGCCCGGAGTGTATGTCTGCGGCAACGGTGAGGAAAACAAACCGAAAGCACCCCAAATTATCAGATGTGTACTGTTATTGCTCAAATGTAGAATGTGGGCATACATTTGTGATGAACGTTTCCTTCTCACACACGATTAGTCCCAGCGCTTTGAGCGGTCAGGGACGGATTAAAGAGCTAATGGATGCCCTGCCACCGGACGAGCGTAAAAAAGCATTAGAACTCCTGTTGGCAGCCAAAGAGAGCCACTGAACGGTTCGCCGGGAGTAACTAAAATTTTCCCGGCTTCGGTTCATTAAATTTCAGCTGCTCAAGAAAAAATGTGTATAAGAATCAGTTTGTTAACTTTTAAGTGTGCCGTCAGTTATCATGAGAAATCTCGCCTAAAATTTTATATCTCTTTACTATCAATAGCTTAATTCAAGTGGTTACGATGTTGGAGTAAAGCTAAACTGAAAAAAGCTGAAATTCTTTTCACTCTTTTCAGTTCCCTGCTCGCTGTAAATCCCCAGTTGTGGCGCGGTCTGGCGCTATCATTTGTAAAAAATCCCAACTGAAAAATTTTTGCGATCTGAAAACCGCAGGTGGGTGCGGTGTAGTGCGATTTTGTCAACATTACACTTTTTGTATTTTAGGTCTAAGAAAAACCACCATTAATAACTTAATGGAATTTAAATTTTTTTTTTATTCCTTTTTGTGTGCGTGTGAGGTGTTTTTGATATTCGCAAAAAAAACAATTGTTTGGTATAAATATCTAAAGTTAGGGATAGTTCATGCAAAAGCATGCGTAAGTGTAGAGTAATTAATAGGCTAATTGCTTAATAAATCATATTGAGGGAATCATGAAAACTTTAACTGAGAATCAAAAATTACAGCATCCTAAAAGGATTTCTGCTGTTGTAATAAAAAAACTATTTGGTCTATATGATTATACTCTTCCTGGGGACAATATCTTCGCCAATATAGCAGTACTTTATGGAGAAAATGGAGTAGGCAAAAGTACTATTTTGAGAATGGTTTTTCATCTTTTGTCAGGGACTAAAAATCAATCGAGTTCTCACTTGCGGAGTTTATATAATATTCGGTTTGAAAAAATTACTGTTCTTATTGGTAATGATGTTGAGTTGAGCGCCACACAACTTAAGAAAAACAATAGTAAAGTAATGAAATTAAGTATTCAGGTTGGTGGTCTTAGTTTTGAATGGGATTACTCCCCGCACGAAAATCGTCTTATAAGGTTTGATGAGTCTGATGTTTTTGACGAGTACTATACTTCAATGGATTATAGTGGTTTAGAAGTGAGTATGGAAAGTTATGATTTATCAGAAATAAAACTTAATAAAATTAAAGATAAACAATTTAAAAATAGACTTGGATATTATTCGACATTAAGAAAAGTAGTTCCTGAGGTTTTTCTGCTTAACGCAGATCGTAGATTAGATGGTGATTCAATCGCAGATCCTGCTGATGAAGTACAGCTCCGCAGAATGGTTAATAATAAAGAGCCTCGAAGCATATATGGCTTGGTATCCCGTAGTCGTGAAATTGCATTAGCTCAAGCATTGAATTCCGCTCATAAATGGATATCTACAAAAGTTGTTGAGGGTAATAATTTAGGTGCAGAGAATGTACACTCTGTTTATATTAATGTTCTAAAACATCTTTCGACGTCAAGCCAGGTGTTTGATTTATCGGATGATAAAAATACTAAAGAGGGATTACTAAAGCGCTTAGAGGAGATTGATCTTCTTACAAAAAATTTATCAAAATATGAACTTGCTACTATATTAGATACACAGTCTTTTTTTACAGCTCTCTCGGATGAGACAAAGTCATATTATCATGTGTCTGTTGAACTCTTAAGTCCTTATATTGATAGTCTCGAAAGTAGGCTTAATGCATTAATACCTATTTACAATATTATCCATAAGTTCGTTACAACGATAAACGAAATGTTGACAGATAAAACTATTAGCTATAATTTAAAAACTGGGTTTTATATAAATAGCTCTCTTGGTGAAAAATTAGAACCTAACTATTTGTCTTCAGGTGAACAACAGTTGCTTCTTTTATTTTTATATGTATTGGTCGCACGTGACTCAAAAAGTCTCTTCATGATAGATGAGCCGGAAATATCTCTTAACATTAAGTGGCAGCGTAATCTAATTAAAGCACTTGTTGATATTACTGACGGCGAAAGCACACAGTTTATTTTTGCATCTCATTCAATGGAAATACTATCGGTTCATTTAGACAAAGTTATTAGATTGGAGCACTGAAATGAATGGGTTGCCAAGGAAGAAAATAACTGAACTGATCGCAAGGTATACTTTGGAACCAAATATAAAAGATATTTATGTTGAAGGTGACTTTGATAGAGATATAGTGAAGTATTGGTTTTCGGTAAATAAAATTGCTGAGCCTGTTGTTTTCCCAATAAAGGTAGTAGATATTCCAGATGATTGCCTTGAAAAATACAGTATGACGAGTGGGAATAAACAGCGTGTGATTGCATTATCTCGTGAGCTATCCTTATGTAAAGGACGTGGGTATGTTTGCCTTGTTGATCTTGACTATGATGAAATTAATAAGATAGAGTGGGGCGAAAGTTATGGCTTACAAAAAACAGATTATTGTTCTTTGGAGTTATATTATTATGAACCAGAACTTTTGCTAAAAATAATGATGGTTTGTGGTGTGGATATTCAAAATGAAAATTTATTCTTGACTTCATTTGAATCTGTTTTGCGAAAGATATTTTCTATTAGAGCTGCGCTGGAAAGATTAAAATGGAATATTTCTTGGGTGGATGTGGAAAAAAATATAAGTGTCAATGGTGAATCTATTCATTTTGATTCTACTTCATTTATATCAAAAATTCTAATGAATGGTGGAAAGTTAAGTAACATTACAGAATTTAATAAAGTATTGTTACAGATTGAATCTGAACTAAATGCAAATGCACGAATGAGTATTCGTGGCCATGATTTTACCTCTATGATTGCTTTTGTAGCAAAAAAATTTAAGGGCAAAAAGGAATTTTATTCTGATAGTGCTATAGAACGATTATTTATAATGGAGCATGAAATGATAGATGCACTTATTAATAGATTGATTAACTCTTTCCCCTGATATGAATTAAATTATCACTATACCATTGCAGCATAGACTTGCGACCTAAAAGATATTGCGCATGATTGTAAATTCCTCGTATAGAGTTCTTATCAACATGCGCAAGCTGTATTTCAATCCAGGCGCTTTCAAAACCATGTTCATGCAAAATAGTACTCATGGTATGCCTGAACCCGTGACCCGTTAACCGACCGTGATAGCCCAGTAGTTTTATCACTTTGTTGATACTGGCTTCACTCATTGGCTTCCTTACGTCATTTCTGCCAGGGAAAACTAGGCTGTAATTCCCTGTTATTTCTTGCAGCTTTTTCAGGATGCTAATCGCCTGAGTAGATAATGGAACCAGATGAGGGCGGCGTTTCTTCATGCGCTCTTTGGGTATTTCCCATAATGCATTTTCTAAATCAAACTCGACCCATGCCGCGGCACGTAACTCTATTGTTCTCACACCTGTGAGCATCAGCAGCTGTGTGGCGTACTTGGTTACTAAACTGCCTTGATAGTTCTCCAGAGCGCTGACAAAAGCAGGCAATTCGCTTTCAGTCAGGAAAGGGAAGTGCTGAGTTTTAGGCTTGTTGAGTGCAATAGCCAAGTCAGGCGCAAAGTTATATTTAGCTCGTCCGGTGGCGACGGCATAACGTAAAACTTCACCACAACGGCGGCGGATCTTACTGGTTTGCTCCAAAGCACCCCTTTTCTCAATCTTTTGCAGAACGGTAAGCAGCTCCAGCGGTTCAATCTGTTCGATTGGGCGTTGGCCGATAAAAGGGAAAATGTCCTTTTCCATGCAGTTGAGAACTTCTTTTGCGTACCCTTCTGACCAAGTGGCTTTTTTTGAACCATGCCATTCTCTTGCTACAGATTCAAAGCTGTTCTCATGTGCAAACTGCAACGCAATTTTTTCAGCCTTTCTGGCCTCGCTGGGATTGATCCCTTTGGCCAACATCGAACGAGCTTCGTCACGTTTAGCACGTGCCTGTGCAAGCGATACATCACCGTATACGCCAAAGGAAATCATCTTGGGCTTTCCTGCAAAACGGTAGCGATAGCGCCAGCCTTTACTGCCTGCTGCGTCAATAAGTAGTGATAACCCCATGCCATCGTTCAACGTGTAGGGCTTATCCTTTGGTTTTGCTCGTTTTATTTGGATGTCAGATAGCAGCATGTGTATAGAAAAAAGATCGAACTCAGTTATACACAATCTTATACGCAAAGATGTATAGATTCCATTAGAAATAATGGCACCTTATTAGACGAGTAATATTAGTGATTAGGATTTAAATCAGTGAGTTATGGAATGTCTTAGACTTACTGAGAGGCAGTCATGGTGTCCCCTGCAGGAATCGAACCTGCAACTAGCCCTTAGGAGGGGCTCGTTATATCCATTTAACTAAGGGGACGAGGCGGCACGAGTATAGCCTTATTTACACTTTGCGTTAAGCACATCGCCGCCTGACTGCTCAAAGAGTCACCATTCAGGTCGATTTTTTTGTCGATTTATCATCATTTTCCCGTGCCTTAAGCTCAGCTTTGCGTTTGTTCGACATGTCGTTACGAATTTGGGCATGGCTTAAAAGCGCGAAGATAAACGTTCCGCCGCAAATGTTTCCTGCCAGCGTCGGAAGGGCAAACGGCCAGAAGAAATCGCTCCAGTGAAGCGTACCGTTAAAGACCAGATACAGGATTTCAACGGTACCGACCACAATATGCGTGGTGTCCGCCAGCGCAATCAGCCAGGTCATCAATATGATCACCACAATTTTGGCGCTTCCCGCTGAAGGAAACATCCAGACCATTGTGGCGATAATCCAGCCGGAGATGATGGCATTCGAGAACATCTCGACCGGCGTGTTTTTCATTACGTCCATGCCGATTTTCACAAACGCATCCCGGGTGGGTTCATCAAAGATCGGCATATATTCAAACGCCCATGCCGCGATGCCCGTGCCGATGATATTACCCAGCAGGACCACGCTCCAGAGCCGCATCAATAAACCGAAATTACCGAGTGTGGGGTTTTGCATCACCGGCAGAACGGCGGTCACCGTGTTCTCGGTAAACAGCTGCTGGCGGGCCATGATGACAATAATAAAGCCGAAGGTATAGCCGAGGTTTTCCAGTAAAAATCCACCGGGTACGCCTTCCAGCTGCACATGAAATATCCCTTTTGCAAGCAGAGATGCGCCCATTGATAGCCCGGCAGCGATGGCTGACCAGAAGAGGGCCATCGCGTCGCGCTCCATCTCTTTTTCACCATCCTGGCGTATATGCTCGTGGATGGCCATTGCGCGGGAGGGGAGGCGATCTTCATCAATTTCTATCTTCTCGCCGCGCGCTTTCTCCTCGCTTTCAATTTCAAGCTCCTCAGTGCTCTCGCCAATTTTTTCTTCGCCTACATCTTTCATATCTGCTCCCGGAGGTTGATCTTTCTGTTAAGCGTAGCGGCTTTTATTGGGATGCCTGTGGGGATGCTCTTAAATTGGCGGCAATGACAACAAAGGTGATACATCTCTTTCAAAGTCATTATAAAATTGCCAGCGAAACGAATTCCAAAAGCCAGGCTATGCTGAGATCAGAGTCACGGTGGTTACTGCCCGTAATTGTGCTCATAGACATCGGTAAACGTGCTGTTACAATCGCTTGCACGTTTACAGACGGAGCGTCAACGGCTCCGTTACGGATGGCAATCAACGATAGCCATACTGAACAGGGAGATATTTATGAAACTTCGGCTGTCGGCGCTTGCGCTTGGCGCGACGATGCTTGTGGGCTGCGCCAGCTCCGGTGAGCAAACGGGACGCTCCGATCCTCTCGAAGGATTTAACCGCTCAATGTATAGCTTCAACTACAACGTACTGGACCCGTATGTGGTTCGTCCGGTGGCAGTAGCATGGCGCGATTATGTTCCACAACCCGCGCGTAACGGGTTAAGTAACTTTACCAGCAACCTCGAAGAGCCTGCGGTAATGGTGAACTACTTCCTGCAGGGCGACCCGTATCAGGGGATGGTCCACTTTACCCGCTTCTTCCTGAACTCCATTCTGGGGATGGGTGGCTTTATTGATGTTGCAGGTATGGCTAACCAGAAACTGCAGCGTGAACAGCCGCACCGTTTCGGCAGCACGATGGGACACTATGGCGTCGGGTATGGTCCGTACGTGCATTTACCGTTCTACGGTAGTTTCACCCTCCGTGATGATGGCGGCGATATGGTGGATACGCTGTATCCGGTTCTGTCGTGGCTGACCTGGCCGCTGTCGGTGGGTAAATGGACGGTGGAAGGGATTGAAACCCGCGCGCAACTGCTCGACTCTGATGGTCTGCTGCGCCAGTCTTCTGACCCGTACATTATGGTGCGTGAAGCGTACTTCCAGAATCATGACTTTATTGCCAACGGCGGCAAGCTGAAGCCGGAAGAGAATCCAAACGCGAAGGCGATCGAAAACGAACTAAAAGATATCGATTCGGAGTAAATAAAAAAGGTGAGCAATGCTCACCTTTTTTGATTCCAGCGCGATTAGAACGCGTAGTTGAAGTTCGTACCGAACAGCCAGGCTTTACCTTCAGAGGTAAACTCGTACGGACCTTCCTTGAACGTTACTTTCTGACCGTGCATATAAGATACGCCCGCATCGATGGATGCATTCTCGTTCAACGCATAGGTCGCACCAGCACTTAACCAGAAGCGGTCCTGATCCGGAATGGAAATGGAACGTTTGTCTGCCGGAACCGGGCTGTCGTCAAATGCGATACCGGAGCGGAAAGTCCAGTTTTTATCGTAGTAGTAGGTGGTACCCAACGCTATACGATAGGCATCGTGGAAGCTTTCGTCCTTATAGAACAGCGTTTGACCATTGGTTCCGGTCGCTTTCAGCTCCTGGAACTGGCTCCAGCTGGTATAGGCCAGGCTATAGTGAATAGCCCATTGTGGTGCAACGCGGTTGTAACCGGAGACTTCCCACATTTCTGGCAAATGCAGCGACAGTGAACCCGGAACGGTCTGGTTGGACGTTCCCCAAGGAATGGTAGTGCCCGCACCTGGAACCAGATTGTTCACAGGCTTCAGGATGCCGCTCTTGTAATCGCCGTCGAAGTCAATTTTCACTTCGGAACGATAGGTCAGGCCCCAACGGTTGTTTTTGTCCAGCTCGTACAGGATACCGGCGTTCCAGCCATAGCCCCACTCATCACCTTCAAGACTGGCAATTTTATTGCTGTTTTTAGGCAGGCGAGCAGTCTGTTCCCCGGAATAACGTTCAATCTTGGCGTCGGCGTAGACGGCATCAAAGCCCAGGCCAAAACTCCAGTTATCGTTCAGGCGATACGCACCGCTCAGGTTGAGGTTCAGCGTAGTAAGATCGGTTTTACCGCCGTATTCACCAGCCGGGTAGTTGTTATTGAACTCGGTAGCCAGGCCGTAGTTAGACGTTACGGATGCACCCCAGCCAAACTGTTCGTTGATAGGCGCAACGAAGTGCAGGTTTGGGATCCATGCTGTTGGGGCAATATTGTCTGCTTTAAGGCTCGCACCCGTGTAAGGCGACTTACCAGAAACGTTGACATCAGGATCGATATAAACCGCACCGGCAGAAAAAGTCGGACGATCGAACATCATGATCAACGCGGGGTTACGACTCGCGTTACCCGCATCATCAGCGATAGCGCCTTCCCCGGAATACGCACGGCCAAGGCCAGAGGAAGAAAATTCGTTTAACTGAAAGCCCGCTGACCAGGCGGAAGTGGAGACGAGTGCCACTGCGACTGCCAGCGCAGTCTTGTTGAACAGGGTTTTCTGGCTCATGACCATAACCTCATTGAGTTATTTTTATTCAATAATTGTTACATACCGTAACAGGAGCGCGAAGTGTAGGGTCTGAGGTATGACAGACAAATCAGACCAGTGGCCAGAGTATAGGTCTGACCAGCCGGAATGTTGCAAGTTTGTTTATTAATATTTTCAAACATGTTTCGTGAAACGAGATCTGGTTGGCAAAATTGTGACCATCACGACTCACCCAAAAGGGTGGTTTTTGTTTTAGATCATTTTTTAGTGTGATATTGGTCACTTATCCGATTTTGCGCCATTAACGGCTGGAGAGCGCCCGCTCCGGGGCGTAAAATATCAGCATCGTGTCTATCTCGCGCGCTGCGCGAATACAGAGGAAATTGAGCTATGAGTAAATGCAGTGCTGATGAAACCCCGGTTTGCTGCTGTATGGATGTTGGGACCATCATGGACAACACCGATTGCACCGCCTCTTACAGCCGTGTATTCACCAACCGTGCCGAAGCGGAAGAGACTCTAACCGCGCTGAGCAAGCGTGCGCGTGACGTTGAATCCGATCCGTGTGAAATCAAGTCTACCTTTACCGAAGTGGAAGGCGGCGTGAAGCTGGACATCGACTTTGTCTTCGCCTGCGAAGCAGAAACGCTGATTTTCCAGCTGGGCCTGCGTTAATCTCTGCGGCCTGATGCCCTCACCCCCAGCCCTCTCCCACGGGAGAGGGTGCAAACACTAAAAACGGTAACCAGTGGGTTACCGTTTTGCTTTTTCCTTGGGGGCATTTTCTTTTTCTTCTCTGTGTTTTAGCTCGCACTTTTTCGTTTCCCCGATTGGCTGAATGTAAAAAAATGGTTAAGACTATTATCAGGTCAGACCACTTTATGTTTGCGAAAATTTTTTACAGGGGAGTGTTATGAGTCAGGCATTACCGCTTATTACCCGTCAGGGCGATCGCATTGCCATAGTCAGTGGATTGCGCACGCCATTTGCGCGTCAGGCAACGGCGTTTCATGGCATACCGGCCGTCGACCTGGGGAAAATGGTAGTGGGGGAGATGCTGGCTCGCAGCGAAATTCCGCCTGAGGTCATCGAACAGCTGGTATTCGGTCAGGTCGTGCAGATGCCTGAAGCCCCCAATATTGCGCGTGAAATCGTCCTCGGTACCGGGATGAACGTGCATACCGATGCCTACAGCGTCAGCCGCGCCTGCGCAACCAGCTTTCAGGCTGTGGCTAACGTCGCTGAAAGCCTGATGGCGGGCACTATACGCGCCGGGATTGCGGGTGGAGCGGACTCCTCTTCGGTGCTGCCAATTGGGGTCAGTAAAAAGCTGGCGCGCATCCTGGTGGATGCCAATAAAGCCCGCACGACGGGGCAGAAACTCAAACTCTTCTCGCGTTTACGCCTGCGCGACCTCATGCCTGTACCACCTGCCGTCGCGGAATACTCCACCGGCCTGCGCATGGGCGATACCGCCGAGCAGATGGCGAAAACGTACGGCATTACGCGTGAACAGCAGGATGCTCTGGCGCATCGCTCGCATCAGCTTGCGGCAAAAGCCTGGTCGGAAGGCAAGCTGACCGACGAGGTCATGACCGCCTATATTCCCCCCTACCGTGAACCGCTTGTGGAAGATAACAATATTCGCGGCACCTCAACGCTGGCGGATTACGCCAAACTGCGCCCGGCGTTTGACCGCAAACACGGCTCGGTGACGGCGGCGAACAGTACGCCGCTGACGGATGGCGCCGCCGCCGTGATCCTGATGACCGAATCCCGCGCGAAGGAGCTGGGCATCACTCCCCTGGGCTATCTACGCAGCTATGCCTTCACCGCCATTGATGTCTGGCAGGACATGCTGTTAGGTCCGGCGTGGTCCACGCCGCTGGCGCTGGAGCGTGCGGGGCTGACGCTGGCTGATTTAACCCTGATTGATATGCATGAAGCGTTTGCCGCGCAAACCCTGGCAAACGTACAGCTGCTGGCAAGCGAGCGTTTCGCGCGCGATGTGCTGGGCCGCGCCCATGCCACAGGCGAAGTGGATCAAAGTAAATTCAACGTGCTGGGCGGCTCTATCGCCTACGGTCATCCATTTGCCGCCACAGGGGCGAGGATGATCACGCAAACATTACATGAACTCCGTCGCCGTGGCGGCGGGTTTGGCCTCGTTACCGCCTGTGCGGCGGGTGGCCTTGGCGCAGCAATGGTTCTGGAGGCTGAATAATGGATATGCCATCTGCATTTAATCTGACGGTTCGCCTCGATAACGTGGCCGTTATCACGATCGATGTGCCTGATGAAAAGATGAATACCCTGAAGGCCGAATTTGGTGTTCAGGTGCGCGCGATGCTAAAGCAGATCCGCGACAACAAAGCGATTCGTGGTCTGGTCTTTATCTCTGCCAAGCCGGATAACTTTATCGCCGGCGCGGATATCAACATGATCGCCCGGGCGCAAAGCGCTCTGGAAGCCGAAGAGCTGGCGCGTCAGGGCCAGCAGGTGATGGCGGAGATCAACGGTCTGCCGATCCCGGTCATTGCCGCGATCCACGGTGCCTGTCTGGGCGGCGGGCTTGAGCTGGCGCTGGCCTGTCACAGCCGGATTTGCACCGACGATGCGAAAACGATTCTGGGTCTGCCGGAAGTGCAGCTGGGCCTGCTGCCTGGCTCCGGCGGAACGCAAAGGCTGCCGCGCCTGGTCGGCGTCAGCACGGCGCTGGAGATGATATTAACCGGTAAACAGCTGCGCGCCCGTCAGGCGCTGAAAGCCAGTCTGGTCGATGACGTCGTGCCGCAGTCCATTTTGCTGGAGGCCGCCGTTGAGCTTGCGCTGAAAGGGCGTCAGGCAAAACGTCCCCTGCCGGTACGTGAGCGCGTGCTGGCCGGCCCGCTGGGAAGAACGCTCCTGTTCAACATGGTGGGCAAAAAGACCGAACAAAAAACCAAAGGCAATTACCCGGCGGCAAAGCGGATCCTCGAAGTGATCGAGACCGGGCTGTCGCAGGGAAGCAGCAGCGGCTATGCCGCGGAGGCCAAAGCCTTTGGCGAACTGGCGATGACGCCGCAGTCGCAGGCGCTGCGCAGCATCTTCTTCGCCAGCACGGAAGTGAAAAAAGATCCGGGCAGCGAGGCGCAGCCTGCGCCGCTGCGTGCGATTGGCGTACTGGGTGGGGGGCTCATGGGTGGCGGAATCTCTTTTGTTACCGCCAGCAAAGGCAAATTGCCTGTACGAATCAAAGACATTAATCCTAAGGGGATCAACCACGCGCTGCAGTACAGCTGGCAGAATCTTGATCAAAAGGTCAAGCGCCGCCATATCAAGGCAAGCGAGCGCGATAAAACCCTGGCGATGATATCCGGTACGACGGATTACAGCGGTTTTGCGCACCGCGATCTGGTGATTGAAGCCGTGTTTGAAGATCTGGCGCTTAAGCAGCAGATGGTGGCAGACGTTGAGCAACATTGCGCCCCGCATACCATTTTTGCCTCCAATACGTCGTCATTACCGATTGGCGATATCGCTGCGAAAGCCGCCCGCCCGGAGCAGGTGATTGGGCTGCATTTCTTTAGCCCGGTCGAAAAAATGCCGCTGGTGGAAGTTATTCCACACGCGACTACCAGCCCGCAAACTGTTGCCACCGTGGTGAAGCTGGCGAAAAAACAGGGCAAAACCCCGATTGTGGTAGCGGACAAAGCTGGCTTCTACGTCAACCGCATTCTGGCTCCCTACATTAATGAAGCAATGCGGTTGCTGACGGAAGGGGAGAAGATTGAGCACGTCGACGAGGCGCTGGTAAAGTTTGGTTTCCCCGTTGGCCCAATCCAACTTTTGGATGAGGTGGGAATAGACACCGGCACTAAAATTATACCAGTGCTGGAAGCTGCATATGGCGATCGTTTTAGCCCACCTGCAAACATTGTTTCTGCGATTTTGAAGGACGATCGCAAAGGCAGAAAAAATGAACGCGGTTTCTATCTTTACGGCGCGAAAGGGCGTAAAAGCAGGAAACAGGTCGACCCTTCGGTATATGGACTCATTTCGACCACAGGTCAGGGAAAACTGTCCGCCGTTCAGTGCGCTGAGCGCTGCGTGATGATGATGCTCAATGAAGCGGCGCGCTGCTTTGATGAGCAGGTGATCAAGAGTGCACGCGATGGCGACATCGGCGCGGTATTTGGCATTGGTTTCCCGCCGTTCCTTGGCGGCCCGTTCCGTTACATGGATACGCTCGGCGCGGGTGAAGTGGTTGCTATCCTGCAACGTCTGGCTTCGCAATATGGTCCGCGTTTTACACCGTGTGACGAATTATTGCAGATGGCGGAACGCGGCCAGACATTTTGGCCTGCAAGGGAAACTGTCCTCGTAAGCTGAGGTCAAAGAAGGGTAAATCCTGAAGTGAATGGACCTGTTCTGGCGATTTTGTAAACAGAGATTGACTATACTTACGCCATTGAGGTAAAAAACAGCGTTTCATTCACCGAATGGATCAGGCACAATGCCCGGCCATCGGGTTTTCTACCTCTTAGCATTTATCGCGGGTAGTTAACGCCGGTGATTCTGGTTAACAAAAGCGGTGCAATATGCAAGTTTTTATCATGCGTCACGGCGACGCGGCACTCGATGCCGCCAGTGACTCAGTACGTCCTTTGACCGTCTGTGGCTGCGACGAATCTCGTCTGATGGCGAACTGGCTTAACGGTCAAAAAGTGGACATCGAACGCGTTCTGGTGAGTCCGTTCCTGCGTGCAGAACAGACGCTGGATGTGGTAGGGGAGTGTATGAACCTGCCGACCAGTGTAGATGTTCTCCCTGAACTCACCCCGTGTGGCGATGTAGGCCTTGTCAGCGCTTATCTTCAGGCGCTGTGCAATGAAGGTGTCGCTTCCGCGCTGGTCATTTCCCACCTGCCACTGGTTGGCTATCTGGTATCTGAGCTGTGCCCGGGCGAAACCCCGCCGATGTTCACGACATCCGCCATTGCCAATGTTTCTCTCGACGAAACGGGCAAAGGTGTCTTCAACTGGCAAATGAGTCCGTGCAACCTGAAGATGGCAAAAGCGATCTGACGTGACGTGCGATATGGCGGGGTGCAATGTGCTTCCCGCCATTCTGTCAGGGCAACTCTGGCGGCTGCCACTCTTCCACTTCAATCAACACCAGCAACGCGGCATCTCCGCCGTACTCTTTAGGTGCCTGATGAAAAGCCATGACGTGTGGGTGCTGAGCCAGCCACAGCGGCGTCTGTTGCTTGAGGATATGTTTACCGTGGCCGTGCATCACGCAGGCGCAAAAAACATGTTCACGGCGACAGGCGGCGATCAACGCCCCCAGCTCCTGTTTCGCCTGCATCTGCGTTAAACCGTGCAGATCGAGAAACAGCTCCGGCGAATAATCCCCGCGGCGTAATTTTTTCAGCTCAAAATGGCTGACGTCTTCGCGTACGTACTTCACAGCCCCTTGCGTGTTGAGCAGCGGCTGAAATTCATCTGAAAAATAGTGGCTGTTATCGGCCTGCTCCTGCAGAAGACGCTTGACCGGTACTTCGCTGATTTTTTTACGCAGCGGGCGATGGACGATGGTGTCCTGCGTGATTTTACGCGTCCCGGTCATCAGCTGACGGAAGAGCGCCTGATCCTCCTCGCTGAGCGATGTTTTCTTTTTCATTCGTCATTCTCATCTCGTATTTCCGACAGTGTACCCGACTAAACGCATTTTTTAACCTCAAGCACGACGCGTCATTGCTGATTTATCACCGTCTTCATGGCAAACTAGCCGCCGAAAATTATGCGAGCATGCCCTGGAGGAAAGAGTGGATAAAATATTTGTCGATGAAGCAGTAAACGAGCTGCATACCATACAGGACATGTTGCGCTGGTCGGTTAGCCGCTTCAGCGCCGCCAATATCTGGTACGGTCACGGTACCGATAATCCGTGGGATGAAGCCGTACAGCTGGTGCTGCCGTCTCTCTACCTGCCGCTGGACATTCCGGAAGACATGCGCACCGCGCGCCTGACTTCCAGCGAAAAACACCGCATCGTTGAGCGCGTGATCCGCCGCGTGAACGAGCGCATTCCGGTCGCCTACCTGACCAACAAAGCCTGGTTCTGCGGCCACGAGTTCTATGTCGATGAACGCGTGCTGGTGCCGCGCTCGCCGATTGGCGAGCTGATCAACAACCACTTTGAAGGCCTGATCGGCCATCAGCCGCAGCACATTCTGGATATGTGTACCGGCAGCGGCTGCATCGCGATTGCCTGCGCGTACGCCTTCCCGGAAGCGGAAGTGGACGCGGTAGATATCTCCACCGACGCGCTGGCCGTGACCGAGCACAACATCGAAGAGCACGGCCTGATCCATCACGTTACGCCAATTCGCTCCGACTTGTTCCGCGATCTGCCGACGCTGCAGTACGATCTTATCGTCACCAACCCGCCGTACGTTGATGCGGAAGACATGTCCGATCTGCCGAACGAATACCGTCACGAGCCGGAGCTGGGTCTGGCGTCAGGCTCTGATGGCCTGAAGCTGACCCGCCGCATTCTGGCCTGCGCGCCGGATTACCTGACCGACGACGGCGTTCTGATTTGTGAAGTGGGCAACAGCATGGTACATCTGATAGAGCAGTACCCGGATGTGCCGTTCACCTGGCTTGAGTTCGACAACGGTGGTGACGGCGTCTTTATGCTGACCAAAGCGCAGCTGCTCGACGCGCGCGAATACTTCAGCATCTATAAAGATTAATCCAGCGGGCTTCGGCCCGTTTCACATCGCTCAAACACAAACTACAACATCGGAGCCGTGATGGCAGGAAACAGTATTGGACAGGTATTCCGCGTGACCACCTTTGGGGAATCACATGGGCTGGCGCTGGGCTGTATCGTTGATGGCGTACCGCCAGGCATCGAACTGACCGAAGCCGATTTACAGCACGACCTCGACCGTCGTCGCCCGGGCACCTCTCGCTACACCACGCAGCGTCGCGAGCCGGATCAGGTCAAAATTCTCTCCGGCGTCTTTGAAGGTCGCACCACCGGGACCAGCATTGGCCTGCTGATCGAAAACACCGATCAGCGCTCCCAGGACTACGGCGCCATCAAAGACGTCTTCCGTCCGGGCCACGCCGACTACACCTACGAACAAAAGTACGGCTTCCGCGACTATCGCGGCGGCGGACGTTCTTCCGCGCGTGAAACCGCGATGCGCGTGGCGGCAGGGGCGATTGCTAAGAAATACCTGCAGCAGAAATTTGGCATCGCTATCCGCGGCTGTCTGACCCAGATGGGCGACATTCCGCTGGCGATCAAAGACTGGGATCAGGTTGAACAAAACCCGTTCTTCTGCGCCGATGCCGACAAGCTTGAGGCGCTGGACGAACTGATGCGTGGCCTGAAAAAAGAGGGCGACTCCATTGGCGCGAAAGTGACCGTGGTGGCCGACGGCGTCCCGGCTGGCTGGGGCGAGCCGGTATTCGACCGTCTCGACGCCGACATTGCCCACGCGCTGATGAGCATCAACGCGGTGAAGGGCGTAGAGATTGGCGACGGCTTTGACGTGGTTCAGCTTCGCGGCAGCCAAAACCGCGATGAGATTACGAAAGCGGGCTTCCAGAGCAACCATGCGGGCGGCATCCTGGGCGGTATCAGCAGCGGGCAACAGATTGTTGCCAACATCGCGCTGAAGCCAACTTCCAGCATCACCGTGCCGGGCCACACGATTAACCGCGATGGCGAAGAAGTTGAGATGATCACCAAAGGACGTCACGATCCGTGCGTGGGGATCCGCGCGGTGCCGATCGCAGAAGCGATGCTGGCGATCGTGCTGATGGATCACTTCCTGCGCCAGCGCGCGCAGAATGCGGATGTGACGACCACCATTCCACGCTGGTAAACATGAAAAAAACCGCAATTGCTCTGCTGGCGCTGCTTGCCAGTGGAGCCAGTCTGGCCGCGACGCCATGGCAAAAAATCACCCACCCGGTGGCGGGGAGCGCGCAGTCCATTGGCGCCTTTTCCAACGGCTGTATCGTCGGTGCCCAGGAGCTTCCTCTCCAGTCTGATACCTATCAGGTGATGCGCACCGATCAGCGGCGTTATTTCGGCCACCCGGACCTGGTGCTGTTCATCCAGCGTCTGGGCAATCAGGTACATAATCTGGGGCTGGGCACGATGCTGATTGGCGATATGGGGATGCCTGCCGGCGGGCGTTTTAACGGTGGACACGCCAGCCACCAGACCGGACTGGATGTCGATATCTTCCTGCAGCTGCCGAAAACGCGCTGGACCTCCGCCCAACTGCTGAAACCGCAGGCGCTGGACCTGGTGGCGAGCGACGGTAAGCGCGTTGTGCCGTCCCTGTGGACGCGGGATGTATCCAGCATGATCAAGCTGGCGGCAGAAGATAACGACGTCACGCGGATTTTCGTTAACCCGGCCATCAAGCAGCAGCTCTGCCTGGATGCAGGAACCGATCGCGACTGGCTGCGCAAAGTGCGCCCGTGGTTCCAGCATCGTGCGCACATGCACGTTCGTCTGCGCTGCCCGGCGAATAGCCTGGAATGTGAAGATCAGCCGCTACCACCGCCAGGCGATGGCTGCGGTGCGGAACTGCAAAGCTGGTTTGAGCCGGCAAAACCTGGAACCTCTAAGCCTGAGAAGAAGACACCGCCTCCGTTGCCGCCTTCCTGCCAGGCGCTACTGGATGAGCATGTACTTTAATGGATAATTTCGTCGATCTGTTTATGGTGTCGCCGCTGCTGCTGGTGGTGTTGTTCTTTGTGGCCATGCTGGCCGGTTTTATCGACGCGCTCGCGGGCGGCGGCGGGTTGTTAACCGTGCCCGCGCTGCTGGCGGCGGGCATGAGCCCGGCGCAGGCGCTTGCCACCAACAAGCTGCAGGCCTGCGGCGGTTCGCTCTCGGCGTCGCTCTATTTTATCCGCCGCAAGGTGGTGAGCCTGGCCGATCAGAAGCTCAATATCCTGATGACCTTTATCGGCTCCACGTCGGGCGCGCTGCTGGTTCAGCACGTGCAGTCCGATATTTTGCGCCAGATCCTGCCGATTCTGGTCATCTGCATCGGGCTTTACTTCCTGCTGATGCCAAAGCTCGGTGAAGAAGATCGCCAGCGTCGCCTGTTCGGCCTGCCGTTTGCCCTGATTGCCGGGGGCAGCGTGGGTTTTTACGACGGTTTCTTCGGGCCGGGGGCGGGTTCATTTTATGCGCTGGCGTTCGTGACGCTGGCCGGGTTTAACCTCGCCAAATCCACCGCCCATGCCAAAGTGCTCAACGCGACCTCAAACGTCGGCGGCCTGCTGCTGTTTATCATCGGCGGCAAGGTTATCTGGGCAACCGGATTTGTGATGATGGCAGGGCAGTTCCTGGGCGCGCGCGCGGGCTCGCGTCTGGTATTAAGCAAAGGACAAAAACTTATTCGCCCGATGATCGTCATCGTCTCGGCCGTAATGAGCGCCAAACTTCTTTATGACAGCCATGGACAGGAGATCCTCACCTGGTTGGGGATGCACTAATGAACAGTACGCATAAATACGAACAGCTGATTGAGATTTTCGACGGCTGTTTTGCCGACGATTTTAATACCCGTCTGATTAAAGGCGACGACGAACCGATCTATCTTCCTGCTGATGCGGAGGTTCCGTATAACCGCATCGTCTTTGCCCACGGCTTTTATGCCAGCGGCTTGCACGAGATTTCGCACTGGTGCATTGCGGGTAAAGCACGGCGCGAGCTGGTGGACTTCGGTTACTGGTACTGCCCGGACGGACGTGATGCCGCCACTCAGGGCCAGTTTGAAGATGTGGAAGTGAAGCCGCAGGCGCTGGAATGGCTATTCTGCGTCGCGGCGGGTTTCCCGTTCAACGTCAGCTGTGACAACCTCGAAGGCGACTTCGAGCCAGACCGTATCGTCTTCCAGCGCCGCGTTCACGCGCAGGTGATGGAATATCTTGAGAAAGGCATCCCGGAACGTCCGGCACGCCTGATCGAGGCCTTACAGAATTATTACCACACGCCGGTTATCACGGCGGAATGCTTCCCTTGGCCGGAAGATCTTTAACAGAGGAAAGAAGATGATCGCAGAATTTGAATCACGCATTCTGGCGTTAATTGATGACATGGTGGAACACGCCAGTGATGATGAGCTGTTCGCCAGCGGTTATCTGCGTGGTCACCTGACGCTCGCGGTAGCCGAGCTGGAAGCGGGGGACGATCACTCTGCCGACGCCGTTCACGCTGAAGTCACTCGCAGCCTGGAAAAAGCCATTCTGGCCGGGGAGCTCTCGCCGCGCGACCAGTCTCTGGTGTTAGGCATGTGGGACACTTTGTTCCAGCAGGCTAAACGCTAAGTCATCGTATTTCACCCGGTGGCGCTGCGCTTACCGGGCCTGTGAATATCCCCTCTCCCTGTGGGAGAGGGTTAGGGTGAGGGCACCAGACCGCACCCTACTTAACCTTCTTCCCCTTCAGCAGTTTCCGTACCCACAATCGATTCGGATTCAGCCCCGCAAGCGTAACCCTGTCCAGCGGAATCGGCTCGCCGCTCATTTGCGCAGCTAAAACTTCTGCCAGCAGCGGCGCGGAACAGAGCCCGCGAGACCCTAATCCACCCAGCATAAACAGCTCCGGATAAACCGGCGCGCTTACCGCGTTATCCCGGTTATCAGCAAGATCCTGATAGGCCTCAAGCGTCGCGTCGTAGTCCGGCACATTTCCCGCCATCGGCAAATGGTCGCGGGTGGCGCAGCGCACGCCGCAGCGCGCGTCACCCTCGCTGACGTCAACCTCTTTCGCCCACGCCGCATCCGGGAAACAGTCAATCAGGCGCTGGCGGTTTTGGGCCTGATCCGCTTCGCTGTAGCGCATATCCGTTTCGCCACGATGATAGCTGGCCCCGATGCAGTGGTGGCCGTTAGACGGATTTTGCGGCGTCAGATAGCCGTCATAGCACAGCACCTGACGCAGTTTGCTCAGTTCGGGCGCGGAAGGAATATGGCTTACCTGGCCGCCGACCGGATAAACCGGCAACGTCTCTGTCTGGATAAACTGGCTGATGTTATGTCCGTTTGCCAGCACAACGCTGGCATGGCTCGCCTCTTTGCCATCAGCAAAACGCAGATTCCAGCGTTCTGTCCGGCTCAACGATTCAACCTTGTGGGCATAATGCGCCGTCAGCCCGCGCGACTGCGCCAGGGCAATGACCGCCGCGGTCAGTTTAGCCGGGCACAGCCAGCCGCCGAGCGGATACTGAATGCCCCCACACCCGGTTTCCGCGCCAGCGGTGTCTGCCACCTCTTGCGCACTTACCGCGCGTGCAATCTCGTCAGGCAGGCCCAGCGACAGCATCTGCGTGATTTTTTGCTGGCTCTTTTCATCCCAGCCGAGCTGCGTCACGCCGCACCAGTCATGCTCGAACGCCACCGGCAGGGCGTCATACAGGCGACGAGCGAAGGTAAACGCCGCCGGGAAAAACCGGAACAGGGCCGGGTCGTGCGCGCTTAAAAGCGGATAGAGCGCACCCTGACGGTTGCCGGATGCGCCGCTTGCTGGCGCGTCGTCGGCACAGTAGAGCGTGACCTGCCAGCCGCGGTGGAGAAGCGCGAGAGACAGCAGAGCGCTGGCGATCCCCCCGCCGACTATCGCCACCTCACGGGATGCGCTGGCGCTGCGTGCAAACCAGGGGGCACTTGCGGGGATGTCCAGCGTCTGCTCCATTCTGCCGACCAGCATGTCGCGCTTGCGGCCAAAACCTTTGGTTTTCTGCATGGTAAAGCCCGCCTCCTGCAGCCCGCGGCGGACAAAGCCTGCCGAGGTGAAGGTGGCAAGCGTTGCGCCCGGGCGCGCCAGCCGCGCCATCGCGCTAAACAGATGCTGGCTCCACATGTCCGGGTTTTTGGCGGGGGCAAAGCCGTCAAGGAACCACGCGTCCACCGTCTGATTCATCGAGTCATCGAGCGTATCGGTCAGGTCATTGATGTCGCCAAGCCATAAATCCAGCGTCACGCGTCCGCCGTCCAGAATCAGACGGTGACAGCCGCCAATGTGGGGTGGCCACTGCGCCTGAAGCTGCTCCGCCCAGGCTGCTAGCTCTGGCCAGCGCTGATGAGCGAGCCGCAGATCGTGCGCGGTGAGCGGGAATTTTTCGAAACTGATGAAATGTAATCTTTGTAGCGTAGCCTCAGGGTGGGCAGCGTGAAACTGGTCAAACGCCTGCCAAAGGGTCAGAAAATTGAGCCCGGTACCGAATCCGCTTTCCGCGACCACAAACAGGCTCCGCGGATGCTCCGGGAAGCGGGTGCTGAGCTGGTTTCCGTCGAGGAAAACATAGCGAGTTTCTTCGAGTCCGTTATCATTAGAAAAATAGACGTCATCAAAATCTCGGGAAACAGGTGTACCCTCAGCGTTGAATTCGAGGTTGGCGGGTTGTATAGCGTTTTGTTTCACGTAAGTTACTCGTCTGACAGGCAGTGGCACGATCTTAACGATGTGAGTCCATCGGTGCAAATTTCCGCAGAAAATGTCTGATCGGACTTGTTCGGCGTACAAGTGTACGCTATTGTGCGACTCGAAACTTACTATAGTGCGACTTACAGAGGTATTGAATGAAACGTGCAGTGATTACTGGCCTGGGCATTGTTTCCAGCATCGGTAATAACCAGCAGGAAGTCCTGGCATCTCTGCGTGAAGGACGCTCCGGGATCACTTTCTCTGAAGAGTTTAAAGATTCAGGTATGCGTAGCCACGTATGGGGTAACGTCAAACTGGACACCACCGGTTTGATTGACCGCAAAGTGGTTCGTTTCATGAACGATGCCTCTATTTATGCTTATCTCTCCATGCAGGAAGCGATCAAAGATTCCGGCCTGAGTGAAGAGGTTTATCAGAACAACCCGCGCGTGGGTCTGATCGCCGGTTCCGGCGGCTCATCAAAAGCGCAGGTATTCGGCGCTGACGCAATGCGTAGCCCGCGTGGTCTGAAAGCTGTAGGTCCGTACGTGGTCACCAAAGCTATGGGTTCTGCGGTTTCCGCGTGCCTGGCGACCCCATTCAAAATCCACGGTGTGAACTACTCCATCAGCTCCGCGTGTGCGACTTCCGCGCACTGCATCGGTAATGCTGTTGAGCAGATCCAGCTGGGTAAACAGGACATCGTATTTGCTGGCGGCGGCGAAGAGCTGGGCTGGGAAATGGCCTGTGAATTCGACGCGATGGGCGCACTGTCCACCAAGTACAATGAAACCCCGGATAAAGCCTCCCGTACCTATGATGCGCACCGTGACGGTTTCGTTATCGCTGGCGGCGGCGGTATGGTTGTGGTTGAAGAGCTGGAGCATGCCCTGGCACGTGGCGCGCACATCTACGCTGAAATCGTGGGCTACGGTGCAACGTCTGACGGCGCCGACATGGTTGCGCCATCCGGCGAAGGCGCGGTGCGCTGCATGAAGATGGCGATGCACGGCGTTGACACCCCAATCGACTACCTGAACTCCCACGGTACCTCTACTCCGGTAGGCGACGTGAAAGAGCTGGGTGCGATCCGTGAAGTCTTCGGCGACAACAGCCCGGCAATCTCCGCGACCAAAGCCATGACCGGTCACTCTCTGGGTGCGGCTGGCGTGCAGGAAGCGATCTACTCTCTGCTGATGCTGGAAAACGGCTTTATCGCGCCAAGCATCAACATCGATGAGATGGACGAGCAGGCTGCTGGCCTGAACATCGTGACCAAACCAACGGAAGCGACGCTGACCACCGTCATGTCAAACAGCTTCGGCTTCGGTGGCACCAACGCCACGCTGGTTATGCGTAAGCTGAAAGCATAAGTTTTACGTTTGATTCCGGAAGGGAGCCATAAGGCTCCCTTTTTTTATGCATTGACAAGCGGCTGATCTCACAGGCAAACTTCACCCCTCAACATTATCCTCGCGATAATGCGTAAGCGTTCAACGTCAACCAACGCACCTTAATCCTGATAATCAGGTAGAGGGGGCGTGGCATTTCCCCGCCTTACTCTTCATTTCGGAGTAAAGCATGACTGCAGTAACTCAAACAGAAACAACCCCTTCAGCGAACGTCTCGCTGTTCCGTATCGCTTTCGCGGTATTTCTGACCTATATGACCGTCGGCCTGCCGCTGCCGGTGATCCCGCTGTTCGTTCATCAGGAGCTGGGCTATGGCAACACCATGGTCGGCATTGCCGTGGGCATTCAGTTTTTAGCCACGGTATTGACCCGCGGTTACGCCGGACGGCTGGCGGATCAGCACGGTGCAAAACGCTCGGCGCTACAGGGGATGTTTGCCTGTGGGCTGGCGGGCGGCGCATGGCTGCTGGCTTCTCTCCTGCCGGTAGACGCCGCGTATAAGTTTGCGCTGCTGGTGCTGGGCCGCTTAATCCTGGGCTTTGGTGAAAGCCAGCTGCTGACCGGCACCCTGACCTGGGGAATGGGTCTGGTGGGGCCGGCACGCTCCGGCAAGGTGATGTCCTGGAACGGTATGGCCATCTATGGCGCGCTGGCCGCAGGCGCACCGCTTGGGCTGCTGATCAATAGCCAGTTTGGATTTGCGGCGCTGGCTGCCACCACCATGGTTTTACCCCTGCTGGCGTGGGCGTTTAACGGCTCGGTGCGTAAGGTGCCCGCGCACAAAGGCGAGCGTCCTTCCCTGTGGAGCGTGGTCGGCCAAATCTGGCAGCCGGGACTTGGCCTGGCGCTGCAGGGCGTGGGTTTTGCGGTGATTGGTACCTTCGTCTCGCTCTATTTTATGAGCCGTGGCTGGGCGATGGCCGGTTTTACGCTCACCGCGTTTGGCGGCGCGTTTGTGCTGATGCGCGTTTTCTTCGGCTGGATGCCGGATCGCTTTGGCGGCGTGAAGGTAGCGGTGGCGTCGCTGGTGATTGAAACCATCGGTCTGCTGCTGCTGTGGAATGCACCCGTGGCCTCCGTTGCGCTGCTTGGTGCGGCGCTGACCGGGTGCGGCTGTTCACTGATCTTCCCGGCCCTGGGCGTTGAAGTGGTGAAGCGCGTGGCCCCACAGGTGCGCGGTACGGCGCTGGGCGGCTATGCGGCCTTTCAGGATATCTCATACGGGGTAACCGGGCCGCTGGCCGGGGTGTTAGCCACCTCGTTTGGTTATCCGTCCGTCTTTCTGGCCGGTGCGGTTTCTGCAGTGGTTGGGATCGTGGTGACGCTGGTGGCGTTTCGCAGATCGTAGTTTTTGCCCGGTGGCGCTTCGCTTACCGGGCCTACAATCGCACTAGCCGTAGGCCGGGTAAGGTGAAGCCGCCACCCGGCAGTGTTAAGCAACCAGCCAGAAAATCGCCAGCGCAATCAGTAACGCAATAAACATCAACCCCGGACGCGCAGAGAGCGTTCTGAACGTCTCCACGACTGGCGCAAACAGCGGGCTGTAGATCGGCTGAATGTTTCTCACCTCCGGCACGCCGCCCTCGCGCTCGGCGCGGCGAACGAAGATTTGATTGAGCAGATCCTGCACCTGCGCGGTGGTCAGAACCGTTTGCGGCGTGGCCTGCCAGTTTTGCTGGGCGTAATCCCGAATGACTTCAAACTCGTGCGGCTCAAGCGGCTGCTTCAGTGCCGCCTGGACGGTATGCAGGGTAGGGGCATTCTGGGTGCTGAGCGTCTGGCGCGCCTGGAGCCAGGTCACCAGATGCGTAAACTGTCTGGCCGGGATTAACTCACCCGCCTTCACGCCGGACAGCTCCAGCATGGATTGCCAGATAAGCTTCGTCGGTTCGCCGGTGGCCGCAGCCAGCTTCGTCACCATCTGCTTGAGCGTGTTGTGCTCGGCAGGCAGCAGCGGACGCTCGGTCGCCGGGCGCACCTGAGGCTGCGGAATAGACAGCTCGTTGTTCTGCAGCAGGGTCAGCACGGTTTTGAGCTGGTCGGGCGTCAGCTGGCCCAGCGCGGTCTGACCATACTGCTGGCGAATAAAATCGCTCACCGCCTGCCGGTTATTACCCTGGCCCAGCAGCTCTGTCAGCTGAGCGACAATCTGGCGCGTGGTGTGGTTCTGCTGCGCGGTATTAATACGCTGGTTCAGGTTTTGCTCGGCCGCAGGGAAATGGCGCGACTGCAGCGGTGCGTCGTTCCTCACGCCTAAATCATGCTTTACCCCGGCCCAGACTTCCGCGTTTTGCTGTGAAGTCAGCGCAATCAGGCGCGTGATCAGTCGCTCCAGCACGGTGCGCTGTTGCGTGGATAGCGGTTGTTCACCGGCAACGTTTGGCGTGACGGGGCCTTCACCCGGAGGGCGTGGCGGCGTACCTGAAATGGGCTGCATCGTCAAAAATCCTTAAAGTCAAAACTCAGCGTAAACCAGGCATACATATATGCCTGGCGGCGAGATTATGGCACACTTGGCAGGTTTTCTTCCTCTCAAACAGGTACTCAGACGTGAAAATCCTCGTTGATGAAAATATGCCTTACGCCCGTGAGCTGTTTAGCCGCCTGGGTAACGTTAAGGCTGTCCCTGGTCGCCCGATCCCGGTCAACGAACTGGATGACGCAGACGCGCTGATGGTGCGCTCGGTGACTAAAGTAAATGAGGCGTTGCTCGCCGGTAAAGCGATTAAGTTTGTCGGAACCGCAACGGCAGGGACCGATCATGTGGATGATAAATGGCTGAAGCAGGCCGGAATCGGTTTTTCCGCCGCGCCGGGCTGTAACGCCATTGCCGTTGTGGAATACGTTTTCTCCTCCCTGCTGATGCTGGCCGAGCGCGACGGGTTTGCGCTGAAGGACCGCACCGTGGGGATTGTCGGCGTGGGTAACGTCGGCGGGCGCCTGCAAAAGCGCCTTGAAGCGTTAGGGATCCGCACGCTGCTGTGCGATCCGCCGCGTAAAGATAACGGCGATGACGGGGATTTCCGCTCGCTGGATGAGCTGGTTGAACAGTGTGACGTGCTGACGTTCCACACGCCGCTGTTTAAAGAGGGGCCGTATAAGTCGCTGCATCTTGCTGACGAGGCGCTGATCCGTCGTCTGAAGGCTGGCACTATTCTGATAAATGCCTGCCGTGGTCCGGTGGTAGATAATGCCGCGCTGCTGACATGCCTGAACGAAGGACAAGACCTCAGTGTGGTGCTGGACGTCTGGGAGCAGGAGCCGGATCTCAACGTTGAGCTGCTTAACAAGGTAGATGTGGGCACGGCGCATATCGCTGGTTACACCCTCGAGGGGAAAGCGCGCGGCACGACGCAAGTTTTCGAAGCCTACAGCGCCTTTATTGGCCATCCGCAGCAGGTGGCGCTGGATACCTTACTCCCCGCGCCTGAATTTGGCCGCATTACCCTGCATGGTCCGCTCGATCAGGCAACGCTGAAAAGGCTGGTGCATTTGGTGTATGATGTGCGCCGCGATGATGCGCTGCTGCGTAAAGTGGCGGGGATCCCGGGTGAGTTTGATAAGCTGCGCAAGAACTACGTTGAGCGCCGCGAGTGGTCTTCCCTGTATGTAATATGCGACGACGCCCCGGCGGCGACGCTGCTGCATAAGCTGGGATTTAACGCCGTTCATCACCCGGCGCATTAATGTCTTCTTAATGCTCCCTGTCGGATACTCCGGCAGGGACGCTTTTTTATTTCTGGAGTAAACCACCATGTCTGAAGGCTGGAACATTGCCATTTTAGGTGCCACGGGTGCCGTGGGCGAAGCCCTGCTCGAAACCCTTGCTGAGCGTCAGTTCCCGGTGGGCGATATCTATGCGCTGGCCCGTACCGACAGCGCAGGTGAGCATCTGCGTTTTAACGGTAAATCCGTCATGGTTCAGGACGCGGCCGCGTTCGACTGGACGCAGGCGCAGCTGGCGTTTTTCGCCGCGGGCGCTGAAGCGACGGCTGCGTACGTTGAAGAGGCGACTAACGCTGGCTGCCTGGTGATCGACCTGAGCGGTCTGTTCTCAATGGAGCCGGATGTGCCGCTGGTGGTGCCGGACGTGAACCCGTTTGTGCTGGCTGACTACCGCAACCGTAACGTCATTTCGGTCCCGAACAGCCTCACCAGCCAGCTGCTGACCGCCCTGAAACCGCTGATCGACGACGGCGGCCTGTCGCGCATTACCGTCACCAGCCTGCTGTCCGCGTCCGCGAACGGCAAAAAGGCCGTTGACGCGCTGGCCGGGCAGAGCGCGAAGCTGCTGAACGGTATCCCGATTGACGAAGACGATTTCTTTGGCCGCCAGCTGGCGTTCAATATGCTGCCGCTGCTGCCGGATCGCGAAGGGTCTGTACGCGAAGAGCGTCGTATCGTCGATGAAGTGCGTAAAATTCTGCAGGACGATGGTCTGATGATTTCCGCGAACGTCGTGCAGTCTCCAGTCTTCTACGGCCACGCGCAGATGGTTGGCTTTGAAGCCCTGCGTCCGCTGGCGGCAGAAGAGGCGCGCGACGCGTTTGGCCGCGGTGAAGACATCGTGCTCTCCGAAGAGAGCGAGTTCCCGACCCAGGTTGGCGATGCCACCGGCAGCGCGCATCTTTCCGTTGGCTGCGTGCGTAACGATTACGGCATGCCGGAACAGGTTCAGTTCTGGTCCGTTGCCGATAACGTTCGCTTCGGCGGCGCGCTGATGGCGGTCAAAATCGCTGAAAAACTGGTGCAGGAGTACCTGTACTGATGTCAGACGTGGAACAAAAGCCGGTCCATAGAATTGCCCTCGGAATTGAGTACGACGGCAGTAAATATTATGGCTGGCAGCGTCAGAACGAGGTGCGCAGCGTCCAGGAGAAGCTGGAGAAAGCGCTCTCTCAGGTGGCAAACGAGCCGATTAACGTCCTGTGCGCGGGGCGTACGGACGCGGGAGTTCACGGCACGGGACAGGTGGTGCACTTTGAAACCACCGCCGTGCGTAAGGATGCCGCCTGGACGCTGGGTGTAAATGCGAATTTGCCTGGTGACATTGCGGTGCGTTGGGTAAAAGCTGTGCCGGATGATTTTCACGCGCGCTTCAGCGCCACGGCGCGTCGCTACCGTTATGTCATCTACAACCAGCGCCTGCGTCCGGCGGTGTTAAGCCAGGGCGTCACGCATTTTTATGAACCGCTTGATGCAGAACGTATGCATCGCGCGGCGCAGTGTCTGATTGGTGAAAATGACTTTACGTCGTTTCGTGCGGTGCAGTGTCAGTCCCGCACGCCGTGGCGCAACGTCATGCACATAAAAGTCAGCCGTTTTGGCGCGTATGTGGTGGTGGATATCAAAGCCAATGCCTTTGTACATCATATGGTTCGGAATATTGTGGGCAGCCTGATGGAAGTGGGTGCCGGACACCAGCCGGAGAGCTGGATTGCAGACCTGCTGGCAGCGAAGGACAGAACGCTTGCGGCAGCCACGGCGAAAGCGGAAGGATTGTATCTGGTCTCAGTAGACTATCCGGATCGATTTGACCTGCCGAAACCGCCAATGGGCCCGCTGTTTTTAGCGGACTAAACAAAGGTGCAATTAGGGCTTAGACAATATGGACGTAATACGTTTTCTGATTGATTTCATTCTGCATATTGATGTTCACCTGGCGGAGCTGGTCGCGCAGTATGGCGTCTGGGTTTACGCCATTCTGTTCCTCATTCTGTTTTTTGAAACCGGTCTGGTCGTTACCCCATTCCTGCCAGGGGATTCACTGCTGTTCGTTGCCGGGGCGCTATCGGCGTTACCCACTAACGATCTGAACGTGCATCTTATGGTTGTGCTGATGGTGATTGCCGCCATTGTCGGTGATGCGGTCAACTATACGATTGGACGCGTGTTCGGTGAGCGGCTTTTCAGCAATCCTGATTCGAAAATTTTCCGTCGCAGCTATTTAGACAAAACCCATGCGTTTTATGAACGCCATGGCGGGAAAACCATTATCCTTGCGCGTTTTGTGCCTATTGTGCGCACATTTGCACCGTTTGTGGCGGGAATGGGGCATATGTCCTATCGTCATTTTGCGGCATACAACGTGGTTGGCGCGCTGCTGTGGGTACTGCTGTTTACCTACGCAGGCTATCTGTTTGGCGATCTTCCGGTGGTGCAGGAAAACCTTAAGTTACTGATTGTAGCGATTATTGTGCTTTCCGTACTGCCTGGCGTTATCGAAATCATTCGCCACAAACGTGCGGCGGCAAAACAAGCGAAGTAAATGCACACTGGCGGTTCGACCACTTTTTTATCCAAAGTTTCGGGCTGTTATGTTTTAATGTGCAACATTCATGGTCTGTTGGAGGCAAAAATGGCATTATTCGCCTCTTATAGCAAAACTGGCATACGACCAGGTTCAGGCAGAAAGGTTATCAATGAGCTGGATTGAACGAATTAAAAGCAACATTACCCCAACGCGCAAAGCGAGCATTCCTGAAGGGGTATGGACGAAGTGTGATAGCTGCGGTCAGGTTCTGTATCGTGCAGAGCTGGAGCGCAACCTTGAGGTGTGTCCGAAGTGTGACCACCATATGCGTATGTCGGCGCGCAACCGCCTGCATAGCCTGCTGGACGAAGGCTCTCTGGTAGAGCTGGGTAGCGAACTTGAGCCAAAAGACGTGCTGAAGTTCCGCGATTCCAAAAAATACAAAGATCGTCTGGCCTCTGCACAGAAAGAGACCGGCGAGAAAGACGCGCTGATCGTCATGAAAGGCACCCTGCATGAGATGCCGGTTGTCGCCGCTGCCTTTGAGTTCTCCTTTATGGGCGGCTCAATGGGCTCCGTGGTCGGTGCGCGCTTCGTGCGTGCCGTTGAGCAGGCGCTGGAAGACAACTGTCCGCTGATCTGCTTCTCTGCCTCCGGCGGCGCGCGTATGCAGGAAGCGCTGATGTCGCTGATGCAGATGGCGAAAACCTCTGCTGCGCTGGCGAAAATGCAGGAGCGCGGTCTTCCGTACATCTCCGTGCTGACCGACCCAACCATGGGCGGCGTCTCCGCGAGCTTCGCGATGCTGGGCGACCTGAACATCGCTGAGCCAAAAGCGCTGATCGGCTTTGCGGGTCCTCGCGTTATCGAGCAAACCGTTCGTGAAAAACTGCCGCCGGGCTTCCAGCGCAGTGAGTTCCTCATTGAGAAAGGCGCTATCGATATGATCGTCCGCCGTCCGGAAATGCGCCTGAAGCTGGCGAGCATTCTGGCGAAGCTGATGAATCTGCCAGCGCCGAACCCGGATGAGCCGCGCGAAGGTGTGGTGGTACCGGATCAGGAACCCGAGGCCTGATAACTGAAAAGGGCAGGGCCGGTTGGCGCTGCCCTTTTGCTTTCTAATCTGTTAATGACAACCGGGCATTATGGAAAATAAAAGCATTCCCCAAGCCACGTCGCCCCTGGCCGCGTGGCTTTCTTATCTGGAAAACCTGCACAGTAAAACCATCGATATGGGGCTTGAGCGCGTAAGCCAGGTCGCCGCGCGTCTTGATGTGCTCAAACCGGCACCTTTCGTGTTCACCGTCGCGGGCACCAACGGTAAAGGCACTACCTGCCGCACGCTGGAATCTGTCCTGATGGCCGCAGGTTACAAAGTTGGCGTGTACAGCTCTCCACACCTGGTCCGCTACACCGAGCGGGTTCGCGTGCAGAACAGCGAGCTGCCGGAATCGGCGCATACGGCGTCGTTCGCGAAAATTGAAGCCGCACGCGGTGAGATCTCATTAACCTATTTTGAATACGGCACCCTGTCGGCGCTGTGGCTGTTCAAACAGGCGCAGCTGGATGTGGTGATCCTTGAGGTTGGCCTCGGCGGACGTCTTGATGCGACCAATATGGTTGATGCGGACGTGGCGGTGGTCACCAGCATCGCGCTGGACCATATCGACTGGCTGGGACCGGATCGTGAAAGCATTGGCCGCGAGAAGGCCGGTATTTTCCGGGCGAATAAACCCGCCGTGGTCGGCGAGCCGGACATGCCGCACACCATTGCTGACGTGGCAAACGAGAAGGGCGCGCGTCTGCTGCGCCGCGGCGTTGACTGGCAGTATGAGGTTCAGGATAACGGCTGGCGCTTCAGCGATGCCCAGGGCGCGCTGGACAACCTGCCGCTGCCGCAGGTGCCGCAGCCGAACGCAGCCACCGCGCTGGCGGCACTGCGCGCCAGCGGATTAGCGGTCAGCGAGCAGGCAATTCGTGACGGCATTCAGAGCGCAATTCTGCCCGGGCGTTTCCAGATTGTCAGCGAGTCACCGCGCCTGATTCTGGACGTGGCGCATAACCCGCATGCGGCGGCGTATCTCGCGGGACGTCTCAAATCGTTACCAAAAACCGGGCGCGTGCTGGCGGTTATCGGTATGCTTCATGATAAAGATATCGGCGGTACGCTGGCCTGCATGGAGACTGTGGTCGATAGCTGGTATTGTGCTCCACTGGAGGGGCCGCGCGGCGCGACGGCTGAGCAGCTGATGGAACATCTCGGCAAAGGCGCAATCTATAGTAGCGTGGCTCAGGCCTGGCATGCCGCGATGGCGGATGCTAAACCAGAAGATACCGTGCTGGTGTGTGGTTCATTCCACACGGTGGCACATGTCATGGAAGTGATGGACGCGGGGAGAACCGGTGGCGAGTAAGTTTCAGAACCGTTTAACAGGAACCATTGTGCTGGTCGCGCTCGGGGTGATTATTCTCCCGGGTCTGCTCGACGGGCAGAAAAAGCATTATCAGGACGAGTTTGCCGCTATTCCGCTGGTGCCGAAACCGGGTGACCGCGATGAGCCGGATATGCTGCCAGCGGCGACGCAGGCGCTGCCTGCTCAGCCGCCGGAAGGCGCGGCGGAAGAGGTGCGTGCAGGCGATGCCGCCGCACCGTCGCTCGATCCGTCTCGTCTGGCGGCAGCGAGCAGCAGCGATATCGATCCGGTGCCGGTAGAGCAGCCTAAACCCGTTGAAAAACCGAAGCCGGTTGAGAAGCCGCAGCCGAAACCGCAGCGAGATAAAGCCGCAGAGCAGCTGGCTGCCGCATCAGAAACCCCACCGCCGACAAAACAAGACGCGGCACCGACCGGAAAAGCGTACGTTGTGCAGCTCGGCGCGCTGAAAAACGCCGACAAAGTTAACGAGGTCGTGAGCAAACTGCGCAGTGCGGGATATCGTGTTTACACTTCACCTTCCACGCCGGTGCAGGGTAAAATTACCCGTATCCTCGTGGGGCCAGAAGCGTCCAAAGATAAGCTTAAAGGTTCGCTCGGCGAGCTGAAGCAGATCTCCGGCCTGAGCGGTGTGGTGATGGGCTACAGCGCGAACTGATAAGATCTTACCCAACCTCGGAGTGGTTTGCTCCCTCTCCCTTGAGGGAGAGGGCCGGGGTGAGGGGGAGCAGACGTCCACAGAGACGTCAAATGGACCGTGGCGTTGAACATTTTTTCAGCGCCTTTTTTATTTACGCGCGGGAAGGAAATCCCTACGCAAACGTTTTCTTTTTCTGTTAGAATTCGCCCCGAACTGGATGACAGGGCGTTAAATCGTGGGACACATATGGTCTGGATTGATTACGCCATCATTGCGGTGATTGGTTTTTCCTGTCTGGTTAGCCTGATCCGTGGCTTTGTTCGTGAAGCGTTATCGCTGGTAACCTGGGGTTGTGCTTTCTTTGTTGCCAGTCATTACTACACTTACCTGTCTGTCTGGTTCACGGGCTTTGAAGATGAACTGGTCCGAAACGGAATTGCCATCGCGGTGCTGTTTATCGCAACGCTGATTGTCGGCGCTATCGTGAATTACGTGATAGGTCAGCTGGTCGAGAAAACCGGTCTGTCAGGAACGGACAGGGTGCTCGGGATCTGTTTCGGGGCGTTACGAGGCGTGCTGATTGTGGCCGCGATCCTGTTCTTCCTGGATACCTTCACCGGGTTCTCCAAAAGCGAAGACTGGCAGAAATCGCAGCTCATTCCAGAGTTCAGCTTCATCATCAGATGGTTCTTTGACTATCTGCAAAGCTCGTCGAGTTTTTTGCCCAGGGCATAAACCCTGAGATGTGGCTTAACGAGGAAAAGACGAATGTGCGGTATTGTCGGTATCGCCGGTTTCATGCCGGTAAACCAGTCGATTTATGACGCGTTAACGGTGCTTCAGCACCGTGGGCAGGATGCTGCGGGTATCATCACCATTGATGCAAACAACTGCTTCCGTTTACGCAAGGCGAATGGCCTGGTAAACGATGTGTTTGAAGCCCGCCATATGCAGCGTCTGCAAGGTAATATGGGGATCGGTCACGTTCGTTATCCTACTGCTGGCAGTTCCAGCGCCTCCGAGGCACAGCCTTTCTACGTCAACTCACCGTATGGCATCACCCTTGCTCATAACGGCAACCTGACCAACGCGCATGAGCTGCGTAAAAAGCTGTTCGAAGAGAAACGTCGCCACATTAACACCACCTCTGATTCTGAAATCCTGCTCAATGTGTTCGCCAGCGAGCTGGATAACTTCCGTCACTACCCGCTGGAAGCAGACAACATCTTTGCTGCCATTGCCGCGACAAACCGCCAGATCCGCGGCGCGTACGCCTGCGTGGCGATGATCATTGGTCACGGCATGGTGGCCTTCCGCGATCCAAACGGCATTCGTCCCCTGGTGCTCGGCAAGCGCGACCTTGGCGATGGCCGTACCGAATATATGGTTGCCTCTGAGAGCGTGGCGCTGGATACCCTAGGCTTTGAGTTCCTGCGTGACGTTGCGCCGGGCGAAGCGGTCTATATCACCGAGAAGGGCCAGCTGTTTACCCGCCAGTGTGCCGATAACCCAGTCAGCAACCCGTGCCTGTTTGAATACGTTTACTTTGCCCGCCCGGATTCCTTCATCGACAAGATTTCCGTCTACAGCGCGCGCGTCAACATGGGCACCAAGCTGGGCGAGAAGATTGCCCGCGAGTGGGACGATCTCGACATCGACGTGGTTATTCCTATCCCGGAAACCTCCTGCGATATCGCGCTGGAGATCGCCCGCATTCTGGACAAGCCATACCGTCAGGGCTTCGTGAAGAACCGCTACGTTGGCCGCACCTTTATCATGCCGGGCCAGCACCTGCGCCGTAAGTCCGTGCGCCGCAAGCTGAACGCCAACCGCGCGGAATTCCGCGACAAGAACGTTCTGCTGGTGGATGACTCCATCGTTCGCGGCACCACCTCTGAGCAGATTATCGAGATGGCGCGCGAAGCGGGTGCGAAGAAAGTCTACCTGGCCTCTGCTGCGCCAGAGATTCGCTTCCCGAACGTGTACGGCATCGATATGCCAACCGCCAACGAGCTGATCGCTCACGGCCGTGAAGTGGATGAAATTCGCCAGATCATCGGTGCCGACGGCCTGATTTTCCAGGATCTAAACGATCTCATCGACGCGGTGCGTGCCGAGAACCCGGAAATTCAGCAGTTTGAATGCTCCGTGTTCAACGGTATTTACGTGACCAAAGACGTTGACCAGCAGTACCTCGACTATCTTGATTCTCTGCGCAACGACGATGCGAAAGCCGTTCAGATGCAGAACGATCTTGAAAGCTTAGAGATGCACAACGAAGGTTGATGCTCCGGCAGGTGAGGGCGAATGCCCTCACTTGCAACTCCCCGCAAAATCCTGCACAGTCTGCCCTGAAATCAGTAAGGGCGAAAATCATGAAACGACTCATTGTTGGGCTCAGCGGCGCCAGCGGCGCGATTTACGGCGTACGTCTGTTACAGGTTCTGCGTAACGTGGCGGAAGTCGAGACCCATCTGGTGATGAGCCAGGCGGCGCGGCAGACCCTCTCTCTGGAAACCGATCTCTCCCTGCGCGATGTTCAGGCACTGGCGGACGTGGTTCACGATGCCCGTGATATTGCCGCCAGCATCTCCTCAGGCTCGTTTAAAACGGCCGGCATGGTTATCCTGCCCTGTTCGATTAAAACGCTCTCCGGCATTGTGAACAGCTATACCGACACCCTGGTGACGCGCGCGGCGGATGTGGTGCTGAAGGAGCGTCGTCCTCTGGTGCTCTGCGTGCGGGAAACGCCGCTGCATCTCGGCCATCTGCGTTTAATGACCCAGGCCGCCGAGCTTGGGGCCATCATCATGCCGCCGGTTCCGGCGTTTTATCATCGCCCGACCTCGCTGGACGACGTGATTAATCAGACCGTTAACCGCGTGCTGGATCAGTTTGACATCGACCTGCCTGAAGATCTCTTCACCCGCTGGCAAGGGGCCTGATTCTGTGCACAAACAGAGTGCATGAAAAGAGACGTTGCCCTGTTTCAGGGCAATTATGCAACGGCGATCATATCCTCGACATTTAATTCGTTTTTTCCCTTTTTCTCTTTCCGGTTCGTTCGGCAGACCTGCTATCTTTCACCATTAAGGCAATATCGCAACGTTTTATTAACATATTTAACGTCGAAGTTTTGACCAGACGGCAATGTGGCATAAGACCTGCAAGATGAAGCCTGCAACACAACACACAACACAATACATAATAAAATCACGGTACTTGAGGGTAAATGTATGAAGAAGACGGTTCTGGCTCTGTCTTTGCTCGTGGGGTTAAGTGCGGCAGCAGGTAGCTACGCAGCGCTTCCACAGACGGTTCGTATCGGTACAGACGCAACCTATGCGCCATTCTCTTCCAAGGATGCGAAAGGCGATTTCGTGGGGTTTGATATCGATCTGGGAAATGAAATGTGCAAACGCATTGCGGTGAAATGCACATGGGTGGGCAGCGACTTTGACGCGTTAATCCCGTCGCTGAAAGCCAAGAAAATCGACGCCATTATCTCTTCTCTTTCCATCACCGAAAAACGCCAGCAGGAGATTGCCTTCTCTGACAAGCTCTACGCCGCGGATTCTCGCCTGATTGCGCCGAAAGGCTCCCCGATTAAGCCAACCATCGACTCGCTGAAAGGCAAGCATGTTGGCGTGCTTCAGGGGTCGACGCAGGAAGGTTATGCCAACGCGACCTGGCGTGAGAAGGGCGTAGACGTGGTGGCTTACCAGAACCAGGATCTGATTTACTCTGACCTGGCCGCAGGCCGTCTGGATGCGGCATTCCAGGATGAAGTCGCCGCGAGCGAAGGCTTCCTGAAACAGCCTGCGGGTAAAGACTATGCGTTTGCGGGCCCGTCGGTAAAAGACAAAAAATACTTTGGTGACGGCACCGGTATTGGCCTGCGTAAGGATGATACCGAGCTGAAAGCCGCCTTCGACAAAGCCTTTGCAGAGCTGCGTAAAGACGGTACTTACGACAAACTGGCGAAGAAATACTTCGACTTCAACGTATACGGTGAATAATGCCTGACGCTAACGCACCGCAAAGGTGCGTTGCGGGAGCGGTTGACCCAATGCGGTGCATTTGTTGCACCGTATTGGATCGCTTTGTGCATACTTACGCATTTATAATGCAAAAATTCCCGCCTTAAGGGCATTAGTCTTTGCCTGAAAGAGGGGATTAATGGCACATTAGCACCACCCCGTCGTCGTAAAAATCCCGTATGAAGACAGTTTGTTGAGGACAAATATGAAAAAACTCGTGTTGTCACTATCTCTGGTGCTGGCCTTTTCCAGCGCCACCGCGGCATTCGCAGCCATTCCGCAGAAAATTCGGATTGGTACCGATCCAACCTATGCGCCGTTCGAATCGAAGAATTCAAAGGGTGAACTGGTCGGTTTTGACATCGATCTGGCCAATGAGCTGTGCAAACGCATCAAAGCACAGTGTACCTACGTTGAGAACCCGCTGGATGCGCTGATCCCGTCCCTGAAAGCGAAAAAAATCGACGTGATTATGTCCTCGCTCTCCATCACCGAAAAACGCCAGCAGGAGATTGCCTTCACCGACAAACTCTACGCGGCCGATTCTCGTCTGGTGGTGGCTAAAGCTTCTGACATTCAGCCAACGCTGGAGTCCCTGAAAGGCAAACGCGTCGGCGTGCTGCAGGGCACCACGCAGGAAACCTACGGCAACGAACACTGGGCGCCGAAGGGGATTGAAATCGTCTCCTATCAGGGCCAGGAAAATATCTACGCTGACCTGACGGCAGGCCGAATTGATGCGGCATTCCAGGATGAAGTCGCGGCAAGCGAAGGCTTCCTGAAAACGCCGGTGGGTAAAGATTACAAGTTTGGCGGCCCGTCCATTAAGGACGTGAAGTTGTTTGGTGTGGGCACCGGCATGGGCCTTCGCAAAGAAGACAACGAGCTGCGTGAGGCGCTGAACAAAGCGTTTGCTGAAATGCGCGCTGACGGCACCTATGACAAGCTGGCGAAAAAGTACTTTGATTTTAATGTTTACGGCGGCTAATCGCCCCGTCAAATAACGTGCGGCCCCTCCCGATGCGGGAGGGGAAAAGACACGGTTCCACCACTCACGATACGACAGGGCTCGCGGTATGCTGTACGGATTTTCTGGCGTTATTTTACAGGGCGCGCTTGTCACCCTTGAGCTGGCTATCAGCTCCGTGGTGCTGGCGGTGCTGATAGGTCTGGCAGGCGCAGGGGCGAAGCTTTCGGCTAACAAACCGCTGGCGCTTATTTTTGAAGGCTACACCACGCTTATTCGCGGCGTTCCCGATCTGGTGCTGATGCTGCTGATCTTTTACGGTCTGCAGATTGCGTTGAACAGCGTGACGGACGCGATGGGCATGGGACAAATTGATATCGACCCGATGGTGGCCGGTATTATTACCCTCGGTTTTATCTACGGTGCCTACTTCACCGAAACCTTCCGCGGCGCTTACATGGCCGTGCCGAAAGGCCACATTGAGGCGGCAACCGCATTTGGTTTTACCTCTTCACAAACGTTTCGTCGGATTATGTTCCCGGCCATGATGCGTTATGCGCTCCCGGGCATCGGCAACAACTGGCAGGTTATCCTCAAAGCGACAGCGCTGGTCTCGCTGCTCGGTCTGGAAGACGTCGTGAAAGCGACTCAGCTGGCGGGCAAGAGCACCTGGGAGCCGTTCTACTTTGCGGTGGTCTGCGGCGTGATTTATCTGGTCTTTACGACCGCCTCCAATGGTGTGCTGCTTCTGCTCGAGCGTCGCTACTCCGTGGGTGTGAAGAGGGCTGACCTGTGATTGAGATTATTCAGGAATACTGGAAATCGCTGCTGTGGACGGACGGCTACCGCTTTACCGGCGTGGCGATTACGCTCTGGCTGCTGATCTCCTCCGTGGTGATGGGCGGCATTCTGGCGGTGTTTCTTGCCATTGGCCGCGTGTCGAACAATAAATTTATCCAGTTCCCGATCTGGCTGTTTACCTACGTGTTCCGCGGTACGCCGCTGTACGTGCAGCTGCTGGTGTTCTATTCGGGAATGTATACGCTTGAGATCGTAAAAGGCACTGAGATGCTGAATGCGTTCTTCCGCAGCGGCCTGAACTGTACGGTGCTGGCGTTGACGCTCAACACCTGCGCCTACACCACCGAGATTTTCGCCGGGGCAATTCGCTCTGTCCCTTACGGTGAGATTGAAGCGGCGCGCGCGTACGGCTTTTCCTCGGTGAAACTTTATCGCTGCATTATTCTGCCGTCGGCACTGCGTATCGCGTTACCGGCGTACAGTAACGAAGTGATTTTGATGCTGCACTCCACCGCGCTCGCCTTTACCGCGACGGTGCCGGATCTGCTCAAAATCGCGCGCGATATTAACTCCGCGACCTATCAGCCGTTTACCGCGTTTGGCATTGCGGCGGTGCTCTATTTAATTATCTCTTATGTTCTGATTAGCCTGTTCCGTAAGGCTGAAAAACGCTGGTTGCAGCATATAAAACCTTCTTCGACGCACTGAGAAAGATGATGGCTGAGAACAAATTAAACGTTATTGATTTGCACAAACGCTACGGCGAACATGAAGTGCTGAAAGGGGTGTCGCTGCAGGCGAATGCGGGCGACGTGATCAGTATTATCGGCTCATCCGGCTCGGGTAAAAGTACCTTCCTGCGCTGCATTAACTTCCTCGAAAAGCCGAGCGAAGGCTCGATTGTGGTGAGCGGGCAGAATATTAACCTGGTCCGTGACAAAGACGGCCAGCTGAAGGTCGCGGATAAACACCAGCTGCGACTGCTGCGTACGCGCCTGACGATGGTGTTCCAGCACTTCAACCTCTGGAGCCACATGACGGTGCTGGAGAACGTGATGGAAGCGCCGATTCAGGTGCTGGGCCTGAGCAAGCAGGAAGCCCGCGAGCGTGCGGTGAAATACCTGGCGAAAGTGGGTATCGACGAGCGCCAGCAGATGAAATACCCGGTGCATCTCTCCGGCGGTCAGCAGCAGCGCGTCTCCATCGCCCGCGCGCTGGCGATGGAACCGGAGGTGCTGCTGTTCGACGAACCGACCTCCGCGCTGGACCCGGAACTCGTTGGCGAAGTGCTGCGCATCATGCAGAAGCTGGCCGAAGAGGGCAAAACGATGGTGGTGGTGACGCACGAGATGGGCTTCGCCCGTAACGTCTCGAACCACGTTATCTTCCTGCATCAGGGGAAAATTGAAGAGCAGGGCCACCCGGACGAGGTGCTGGCGAACCCGCAAAGCCCGCGCCTGCAGCAGTTCCTGAAAGGGTCGTTGAAGTAGGTTTTGCCTTTCCCCCTCTCCCTGTGGGAGAGGGGCGGGGTGAGGGCATCAGACCGCAGTGCAGCCCAATCGCCCGGTGGCGCTTCGCTTACCGGGCCTACGGACTGGGTGTTCTCCCTCTCCCTGTGGGAGAGGGTTGGGGTGAGGGCATCAGGCCGCACTGCACTCCAGCCGATACACCCAGTCGTCATAGCGCACGCCGTCAATTTCATACGCCTTTTCCAGCACCTGCGTGCGCACAAACCCGGCTTTCTCCAGCACACGCACCGAACCGCCGTTATCCGCCAGCACGTACGCGTTAATCGCTTTCACGCTGGTCTGGTTAAACGCGTACTCGCACACCGCGCGCAGCGCCTCGCTGGCAATCCCTTTTCCCTGCGCGGCAGGCACAACCGTGTAGCCGATATCGGCCTCTTCACGATTCTCAGGGCTGATTTGCAGGCCAATATCGCCCAGCGGCGTATCATCCTCCAGAGAGCGGATCACGAAGACATGCTCCGCCATCAGGCGCGCGGCAAACACGCGGCGGGTCTCTTTTTCCGGCGCGATGGCGGCCATGTAGCGCATGATGCGGCGATCTTCACGCAGCGAGCGGAAGAAGGCCCAGTCAGTGGGTTCGAAAGGGGTGAGGTGAAGCCGGGGAGTGGTGATCGTTGCCATTGTTACGCCATATCTTCGGAACATGGCCTGTCACTGTAACATATTCACCGCACCACATCCCCCAGAGCCTCTTCTAATTCATACCAGCGAAACGCAAACCCGGCCGCTTCCAGCCGTTTTGGCAGCGCCCGCTGCCCGCCTAATACCAGCACAGACGCTTCACCCATCATCAGGCGAATCACCGTGGCTGGCACGCGCAATATCGCCGGGCGGTGCAGGGCATGACCCAGCGCGTGGGCGAACTGTTCGTTACGCACCGGATACGGCGCAACCATGTTAAACGGCCCGCGCAGATCGTTATCCAGCAGCCAGAGAATACCGTTGACCATATCGTCGATATGGATCCAGGCCAGATACTGACGGCCATTACCGATCGGCCCACCGAGTCCAAGCCGGAAAGGGGGAAGCATCTTCGCCAGAATGCCGCCCTTCGGCGCAAGCACGACGCCGGTCCGCAGCAGGCAGACGCGGGTACGATCGCTCTGCGCCGCGCAGGCGATACGCTCCCACTGGGCGCAGAGCTTATGGGTAAACTCGTTATGCGGCGGCTCTTCCTCGGTCACCACCACCTCGCCGAGATCGCCGTAATAGCCCACGGCTGAACCTGAAATCAGCACCGAAGGCGGCGTGTGGCTATTGCGGATCAGCTCGACCAGCTTTTCGGTGATGTTCCACCGGCTGCTGCATAACAGCTGTTTTTGCTCTTCCGTCCAGCGCTTATCGGCGATGGGTTCCCCCGCGAGGTTAATGACGGCGTCGAAGCCGTCCAGATTTTGCTGCTCGGCCAGATTTTTCCAGATATCGATACCCGCCCCGAGCACCTGGCGCGCTTTCTCCGGGCTGCGCGTGACCACGGTAATGTCGTGATGCAAGGCCTGCAGACGCGCAATGAGGTGACGACCAATAAGGCCCGTGCCGCCGGTCAGCAAAATCTTCATACAACCTCCAGGATTACGCCTGGCGTCGCCAGCTTAGCGTCATGGAGACGGAATCGGCGTAGCGCAGGGCGTGAAGTTTATCGATCTCAACTTCAGCATAAGTGACCCAGTGATGTTCGCGTGCGATATCGAGCACATCCTGAGTTAATTTTTCCAGCAGAGAGAAGCGGTTATTCTCCACGTACTGAATGATGTTTTTGGTTATTGTGCGGTAGTTCAGCGCGTCGTTGATGTCTTCGCTGGCCCGCGCTTTGTCTGCGGGATAGTGAATTACCACGTTAATGACAATATCCTGACGGTTGGCGATCTCTTCCTCTTTGATGCCGATGAAGGTGCGCAAGCGTAAATTTTTTATGCGAATAATAGCGTCTGGCTGTGACATTGCAGGTCTTCTCCGTGTCAGTATTTCCTGCTCATCATACATGAGAGGCTCGCGGGCACCCAGCCTCATAGAGGGTTAAATCTGCTGGATTTTTTGCATCGCTCGCTCGGTGGCCGGGCGGGTTCGTATGCGCTCAAACCAGTTGTTCACCGCCGGGTAAGCGGCCAGGTCAATTCGGTGTTTTTCATGCGTATTCACCCACGGCCAGCAGGCGATGTCGGCAATACTGTAATGATCGCCCCCGAGCCACGGCGTTTTCTCCAGCCGACGGTTCAGAACGTCATAGAGCCGTTGAGTCTCAACCTGATAGCGTTCGATCGCGTAGGGAATGGGCTGCGGGGCGTAAGCGGTAAAATGATGATTTTGCCCCAGCATGGGCCCCAGCCCGCTCGCCTGCCAGAAGAGCCATTGCAGGGTATGGTGACGCTCGCGCAGTTCGCCGCTCAGCAGTTTGCCGGTTTTCTCCGCCAGGTAGAGCAAAATCTCACCGGACTCAAACAGGCTCAGCGGCCTGCCTCCGTCCGCCGGGTGGTTATCAATAATGGCCGGGATTTTATTATTCGGCGAGATAGCCAGAAAGAGAGGGCTGAACTGATCGCCTTTGCTGATATCCACGCGAATGATCCTGTAATCCAGCTCGGCTTCTTCAAGAAAAAGGGTGATCTTATGGCCGTTTGGGGTAGGGGCGTAATAAAGGTCGATCATTCTCAACTCCTGTCCATGCGAATAGTGGTGCCATGACAAATGAGTATAGGTGGTTGTTGTAAATCGTGAGTTTTCATCAAGTGACAGCGGGGCAAAGAGATTATATGTTGAGTAAAAAACCGATCAGCCGATGAGGATGTTATGAACCAGCCCGTAATCACGTTGTGGTCCGATGCGAATTTCTTTTCTCCCTATGTCATGAGCGTATACGTTGCGCTGGCCGAAAAAGGGCTCACTTTTACGCTGAAGACCGTCGATCTTGACGGCGGTGAACATCTCAAACCGCAGTGGCAGGGCTACGACCTGACCCGACGCGTGCCGGTGCTGGAGATCGACGGTTTTGCACTGAGCGAATCGTCGGCGATTGATGAATATCTGGAAGATCGGTTCGCGCCGCCTGAGTGGGAGCGCATTTATCCTCACGACCTGCAAAAACGCGCGCGGGCGCGGCAGATCCAGGCGTGGCTGCGTAGCGATCTGGTGCCAATTCGCGTGGAACGCTCAACGGACGTCGTGTTTGCCGGGGTCAAAAAGCCAGCGCTCAGCCCAGAAGGCCGTGAAAGCGCGCAAAAACTGATTGAAACCGCCACCTCGCTCCTCGCACACGGCAACCCGAACCTGTTCGGCGAGTGGTGCATCGCCGACGCCGATCTGGCGTTGATGCTAAACCGCCTGATCCTCAACGGCGATGAGGTGCCGCAGCTGCTGGTGGATTATGCCGCGTTTCAGTGGCAGCGCGCCTCCGTGCAGCGCTATGTGGCACTCTCGGCTAAGCGCGCGGGCTGATAAGCCCTGACGCTTCAGGTATGATGGGGGCAGTCTGTTTTCCCGAGGAGTGACTGATGAAACTGATGTTTGCGTCGGATATCCATGGATCGCTGCCCGCTACCGAGCGTGTCCTTTCCCTGTTTGCACAAAGCGGCGCGCAGTGGCTGATTATTCTGGGGGATGTCCTCAACCACGGCCCGCGCAACGCACTGCCGGAGGGCTACGCTCCGGCGCAGGTCGCGGAAAAGCTCAACCCGTACGCCTCGCGCATCATTGCCGTTCGCGGCAACTGCGACAGCGAGGTGGACCAGATGCTGCTGCATTTTCCCCTTACCGCGCCATGGCAACAGGTGCTGCTGGAACAACGCCGCCTGTTCCTGACGCACGGGCATCTTTTTAGCCCGGATAATCTCCCGGCGCTCGCGGCTGGCGATGTCCTGGTTTACGGTCATACTCATATTCCGGTTGCTGAAAAACGCGGTGAGATTTATCACTTCAATCCGGGTTCGGTCAGCATACCGAAAGGCGGTTATCCTGCGAGCTATGGCATGCTGGATGGAAATACCCTGAGCGTTATCGCACTTAATGATCAGCAAGTTATTGCGCAGGTAGCGATTAATCCGTAAGTTACACCTCAACTGCAAACGCGCCGAAAGAGCGCTTAGAAGAGAAGGTTTCCCGATGGTGGAGCAGAGTCATTTGGCAAGTACAGAGTGGGTTGACATTGTCAGCGAAGAGAATGAAGTGATCGCGCAGGCCAGCCGCGAACAAATGCGTGCGGAGCGTCTGCGCCACCGCGCAACATACATCGTTGTGCACGACGGTATGGGCAAAATTCTGGTCCAGCGCCGCACGGACACCAAAGATTTTCTCCCGGGTATGCTGGATGCCACCGCTGGCGGTGTTGTTCAGGCAGATGAAGTGCTGCTGGATTCCGCACGTCGCGAAGCAGAAGAAGAGTTAGGCATCGCCGGTGTGCCGTTTGCCGAGCACGGTCAGTTCTATTTCGAAGACGAAAACTGCCGCGTCTGGGGCGGGCTGTTTAGCTGCGTCTCCCACGGCCCGTTCGCTCTGCAGGAAGAAGAGGTGAGTGAAGTCAGCTGGATGACGCCGGAAGAGATCACCGCGCGCTGCGACGAGTTCACGCCGGATTCGTTAAAAGCGCTGGCGCTGTGGATGACCCGCAACGCCAAAAACGAATCGACCAAATCAGAGAAAGAGGAAGAAGCTGAGTAAGCGTCAGCAACTCTCTCTCAGACACAGACTGGACGCGATGGGCTTTTGATCGCGCCAGTCCCCGTCATTCAGACGCTCCAGTAGCGCGTTCCCGGCTTCAACGCCAATCTTACGATGCGGCACCGCCATCGTCGTCAGCGGCGGCTGACAGACGCGGCTCACGTCGCTATCGCCAAAGCCTACCACCGCCAGATCGTCCGGCACCTTGATTCGCCTGCGCTGGCACTCGTACAGCGCGCCGCAGGCCAGCTCGTCAGAGACGCATACCAGCGCATCCAGCTCCGGCCACGCCAGCAGGAATTCTGGCAGCTGTGCCGCGCCGGTCGAGAAGCTCGGCGGCATCGCCGCGTTAATCACACGGTTCGGCGACATATGGTGGCGAAGCATGGCTTTGTACCAGCCCTGCAGATGCTGCTGGAAAATCCACTGCTCCTGGTTGGCGCAAAGCAGGCCAATATTTTGGTAGCCGCGCTTAATCACCATTTCCGTAAGTTCATACATGGCCGCTACGTTATCAATCCCGATATTCATATCAATCGGGTCGGCGCGCATGGCACCCATTTCCATCACCGGAATAGAGGCGTTTTTCAGCCAGTGGCGAACGGTATCGGTATGTTCAACGCTGAGCAGGATAGCGGCGGCAATATTCGACGCCAGCAGCGTCTCCAGCAATTTCTCCTCCTGCTCCAGGCGATGCTGGGATTCAGCCAGCATGATCTGATACCCGGCAGGCTGTAGCACCTGCTGCAGCCCGGCGAACATCTCCGAGCATCCGGCTTCGGAGAGATTTGGCACCACCATGGCTATCGTCCACGACGACGCCGAGGCCAGCGCGCTGGCGGCAAGATTAGGCATATAACCCAGTTCCTGCACGGCAGCTTCAATTTTTTCTCGTAGTTTATCGGAAACCTGTTCGGGCGTGCGGAGTGCACGGGACACGGTCATCGTGCCCACACCGGCAAGCTGTGCGACATCGGCGAGTGTCACTTTACCGGTACTGCGCCGTTTTCGGGTTAGAGACATACACCTTCCTGCTGACCAGACGCGTTCTTCATTTCCTTCGCTTCACGTGACAGGCAGTATACGCCTTAAATCCCTTTTTTTGCTGTGATTTAGCGCCGTGATCGCAATTTGATAGCGCTATCACATTTCTGCATGTTAACGGTTGGTAGCGCTATCTTTGTGATCGCGATCGCAGTCATTCAGCGATGTGTTGAATAAAGTTTGCTCATCTTTAGCGTGTAGCGGGAGTGAAAAATGCTCAAAAAATGGATATATGATACAACCATCACGCTACAGGACAGCGTGGAAAACTGGCCGCAGGCGCTTGAGCTGTGCGCGAAGCCGCTTCTGGATTTGCAGGTGATTGAGCCTGAATACGTCACGGCCATCATCCAGCAGCACCACACGTTAGGACCCTATTATGTGCTGGCACCAGGGCTGGCGATGCCGCACGCGCGGCCGGAGGAAGGCGCCAAAGGACTGGGGTTGTCTTTATTAAAACTAAAACAGGGCGTCTCGTTTGGTGCCGGTGAGTTTGACCCTGTCGATGTCATTATTATGCTCGCGGCACCGGATAAACATAGCCATATCGAAATGATATCCGCACTCGCAGAATTATTTTCCAGCGACGAGGATATGGAGAAACTGCATCAGGCGAATACCCTGGAGGAAATTAAAACGGTTATTGACCGCTTCTGATTTAATTCTTTAATCCGATTATTCACAACATTACGCGACAGCGTGATGGGGCGTGCTCTACTCAATATAAGGGGACAACAATGAAAATCATGGCTATTTGCGGCTCCGGCCTGGGCAGCAGTTTTATGGTCGAAATGAATATTAAAAAGGTGCTTAAAAAACTGGAGATTGAGGCTGAGGTTGAACATTCCGATCTCTCCTCGGCCACGCCGGGCGCAGCCGATCTGTTCGTGATGGCAAAAGACATTGCGGCCAGCGCCAGCGTGCCGGAAAGCCAGCTGGTGGTGATTAACAACATCATCGACATCAACGAACTTGAAGCGCAGCTGCGCGCCTGGTTCGAAAGACAATAACCCTGATAAGGCGAGGTGGATATGTTTATCCTTGAAACGCTGAATTTCGTTGTTGATATTTTAAAAGTCCCTTCGGTGCTGGTCGGCTTAATTGCGCTTATTGGTCTGGTTGCGCAGAAAAAAGCGTTTTCGGACGTGGTGAAAGGGACGATTAAAACCATTCTCGGCTTTATTGTGCTGGGCGGCGGTGCCACGGTGCTGGTGGGGTCATTAAATCCTTTGGGCGGTATGTTTGAGCACGCCTTTACGATTCAGGGCATTATTCCAAACAATGAAGCGATTGTGTCAATTGCGCTGGAAAAATACGGTGCAGCGACCGCGCTTATTATGGCCTTCGGCATGGTGGCGAATATTATCGTCGCGCGCTTTACCCGCCTGAAGTACATCTTCCTGACCGGGCACCACACGTTTTATATGGCGTGCATGATTGGCGTGATCCTGACGGTAGCGGGCTTTGAGGGCGTGGGTCTGGTCTTTACCGGCTCGCTGATCCTCGGCCTGATCATGGCCTTCTTCCCGGCGATTGCCCAGCGCTACATGAAGCGCATTACCGGCAACGATGAGATTGCCTTCGGGCACTTCGGCACGCTGGGCTACGTGCTGTCCGGCTGGATTGGCAGCAAGGTTGGCAAAGGCTCCCGCTCAACCGAAGAGATGAACCTGCCGAAGAACCTGAGCTTCCTGCGCGACAGCTCGATCTCCATCTCTCTGACCATGATGATTATCTACCTGATCATGGCGGTGAGCGCCGGACGTGAGTATGTCGAGGCCACCTTCAGCGGCGGTCAGAACTATCTGGTCTACGCCATCATCATGGCGATCACCTTCGCGGCGGGCGTGTTCATCATCCTGCAGGGCGTGCGCCTGATTCTGGCGGAAATCGTTCCGGCCTTTACCGGCTTCTCGGAGAAACTGGTGCCGAACGCGCGTCCTGCGCTGGACTGCCCGGTGGTGTATCCGTATGCGCCGAACGCGGTGCTGATTGGCTTCCTGTTCAGCTTCCTCGGCGGGATTGTAGGGTTGTTCATCTGCGGTCAGTTTAGCTGGGTGCTGATCCTCCCGGGCGTCGTGCCGCACTTCTTCACCGGCGCAACGGCGGGCGTGTTCGGTAACGCCACCGGCGGACGCCGCGGGGCAATGATTGGCGCCTTTGCTAACGGCCTGCTGATCACCTTCCTGCCGGTTCTGCTGCTGCCGGTGCTGGGCGCCATTGGCTTTGCCAACACTACCTTCTCGGACGCCGACTTCGGCGCGGTCGGAATTGTCCTCGGCAACCTGGCGCGCTTCCTGTCGCCGCTTGCCATCACCGGACTGGTTGTGGCGTTGTTCGCGCTGCTGGTGGCGTACAACGTCTTCGCGAAAAACAAACCTGCGGGCGGTAACGCGCAGGAAAACACCGGAGCCAAATCATGAATGAGAAAGAGATAACCGAACTCGCGCGTCAGATCCGTCTAGAGACGCTGAAATCCCTGACGCAGCTGGGCTTTGGACACTATGGCGGCAGTATGTCGGTGGTCGAAACCCTGGCCGTGCTGTACGGCGCGGTAATGAAAATCGACCCGGCGGATCCGGACTGGCCGGAGCGAGACTATTTTGTTCTGTCGAAAGGCCATGCGGGCCCGGCGCTCTACAGCACGCTGGCGATCAAGGGCTACTTCCCGGTGGAAGAGCTGAGCACCCTGAACCAGAACGGCACGCGCCTGCCAAGCCACCCGGACCGTCTGAAAACGCGCGGCGTGGACGCCACCACCGGTTCGCTGGGGCAGGGGATCTCCATCGCTGGCGGTATGGCGCTCTCACACAGGCTGGCGGGGCGACCGAATCGGGTCTTCTGCATTGTCGGTGACGGCGAGCTGAACGAGGGGCAGTGCTGGGAAGCCTTCCAGTTTATTGCTCATCATCGCCTTAACAACCTGACGGTGTTCGTGGACTGGAACAAACAGCAGCTCGACGGCGAGCTGGACGAAATCATCAGCGCGTTTGACCTGGAGGGGAAATTCCGCGCCTTTGGCTTTGACGTGGCGACGGTGAAGGGTGACGACATCCCGGGACTGCTGGCGGTGACGTCGCGGGTCCCGGCTGCCGACGCGCGTCCGATAGTCGTCATCCTCGACAGCATCAAAGGGCAGGGGGTGCCGTACCTGGAACAGCTCAGCAACTCGCACCACCTGCGGTTGACCGCGGAGAGCAAAGCGGCCCTCAACGAGACGATTCGCCAACTGGAGGCTTCACATGATTAAGGTTGCACCGGCAGGAGAGAAAGACGCCGTTGAGATGCGTAAGGTCTACGCGGGCTTTGTGGCAAAGCAGATTGAGGCGGGAAGCGAGATTATCGCCCTGGAAGCGGATCTGATGAGCTCGATGGCGATGGACGGCGTGGCGCGTGATTATCCGCAGCACGTGATTAACTGCGGCATTATGGAGGCCAACGTCATCGGCACCGCGGCGGGGCTGTCGCTTACCGGGCGTATACCGTTCGTTCATACCTTCACCGCGTTTGCCAGCCGTCGCTGCTTCGACCAGCTGTTTATGTCCCTGGACTATCAGCGCAACAACGTGAAGGTGATTGCCTCGGATGCGGGCGTGACGGCCTGCCACAACGGCGGAACGCATATGTCGTTTGAGGATATGGGCATCGTACGCGGTCTGGCGCATTCGGTGGTGCTGGAGGTGACCGACGCGGTGATGTTTGAGGACGTGCTGCGCCAGCTTATCGACCTCGAAGGCTTCTACTGGGTACGCACCATCCGTAAGCAGGCGCCGAGCGTGTATGCGCCGGGGTCAACCTTCACCATTGGTAAAGGCAACGTGCTGCGCGAAGGAACCGATATAACCCTGATTGCCAACGGCATCATGGTGGCGGAAGCGCTGGAAGCGGCGCGCCAGCTTGAGCAGGAGGGGGTCAGCGCGGCGGTCATCGACATGTTTACCCTGAAGCCCATCGACCGGATGCTGGTGAAAAACTACGCCGAGAAAACCGGTCGCATCGTCACCTGTGAAAACCACAGTATTCACAACGGCCTGGGATCGGCGGTGGCGGAAGTCCTGGTGGAAACCTGCCCGGTACCGATGCGGCGGGTGGGCGTCAAGGAGCGTTACGGCCAGGTGGGGACACAGGATTTCCTGCAGAAGGAGTATGGCCTGACGGCACATGACATTGTATCGGCGGCGCGAGAGCTGCTGTAAATAAAAAAGGCGACCCGTTAAGTGGTCGCCTTTTTGTTGCCCGGTAAGCGCTGGCGCCACCGGGCTTTTTAACATTACTGCTGCTGCGAAGACTGGATCGCGGTCAGCGCGATGGTGTAGACGATATCGTCAACCAGCGCGCCACGAGACAGGTCATTCACAGGTTTGCGCATGCCCTGCAGCATTGGCCCGATGGAGATCAGGTCTGCTGAACGCTGCACCGCTTTATAGGTGGTGTTACCGGTGTTCAGATCCGGGAAGATGAACACGGTAGCGCGACCTGCAACCGGCGAGTTCGGCGCTTTGGATTTCGCAACGTCGGCCATTACGGCGGCGTCGTACTGCAGCGGGCCGTCGATCATCAGGTCAGGACGTTTTTCCTGCGCCAGACGGGTCGCTTCACGCACTTTCTCTACGTCGCTACCTGCACCAGAAGTACCGGTGGAGTAGGAGAGCATCGCTACGCGCGGTTCGATACCGAAGGCAATCGCGGAGTCCGCGGACTGGATAGCGATTTCTGCCAGCTGCTCTGCGGTTGGATCCGGGTTGATCGCGCAGTCGCCGTAAACGTAAACCTGTTCAGGCAGCAGCATGAAGAACACGGAAGAAACCAGAGAGCTGCCTGGCGCGGTTTTGATCAGCTGCAGCGGTGGACGGATGGTGTTCGCCGTGGTGTGAACCGCACCGGAAACCAGACCGTCAACTTCGTCCTGCTCAAGCATCAGCGTGCCCAGCACCACGTTGTCTTCCAGCTGTTCGCGCGCAACGGCTTCGGTCATGCCCTTGCTCTTACGCAGCTCAACCAGACGAGCAACGTAGCTCTCGCGAACCACTTCAGGGTCAACGATTTCGATGCCAGCGCCCAGCTCAACGCCCTGAGACGCCGCAACGCGGGTGATCTCATCCGGGTTACCCAGCAGCACACAGGTCGCGATGCCGCGCTCTGCACAGATAGCAGCCGCTTTAACGGTACGTGGTTCGTCGCCTTCTGGCAGAACAACGCGTTTGCCCGCTTTACGCGCCAGCTCGGTCAGCTGATAACGGAATGCTGGAGGAGACAGGCGGCGGCTGCGCTCGGAGGTTGCAGTCAGGGATTCGATCCAGTCTGCGTTGATGTAGCCCGCAACGTATTCCTGAACTTTCTCGATACGCTCGTGGTCATCAACCGGCACTTCCAGGTTGAAGCTCTGCAGGCTCAGGGAGGTCTGCCAGGTGTTGGTATTCACCATGAAGACCGGCAGGCCGGTCGCAAACGCGCGTTCGCACAGCTTGCTGACGCGTGGGTCCATCTCGTAGGCACCGGTCAGCAGGATCGCACCGATTTCCACGCCGTTCATCGCGGCCAGGCAGGCGGCAACCAGTACGTCAGGACGGTCTGCGGAGGTTACCAGCAGGGAACCTGCGCGGAAGTGTTCCAGCATGTGCGGAATGCTGCGCGCACAGAAGGTCACGGACTTCACGCGGCGGGTGTTGATGTCGCCTTCGTTAACGATGGTAGCGTTCAGGTGACGCGCCATATCGATTGCACGGGTTGCAATCAGATCGAAGCTCCATGGCACCGCGCCCAGTACTGGCAGAGGGCTGGATTCCTGCAGCTTAGCCGGGTCAACTTTGATGACTTTCGCTTTGGAAGAGTCGTCGAAAATCTCGGACAGGTCAGGGCGAGTACGTCCCTGCTCATCCACCGGTGCGTTCAGCTTGTTCACGATCACGCCGGTGATGTTGGTATTTTTCGCGCCGCCGAAGCTGCTGCGCGTCAGTTCGATACGCTCGTTCAGCTGCTCTGGGGTGTCGGTGCCCTGAGACATCACGAAAACGATCTCTGCGTTCAGGGTTTTCGCGATTTCAAAGTTAAGAGACTGGGCAAACTGGTGTTTGCGCGTCGGGACCAGGCCTTCAACCAGCACCACCTCCGCGTCTTGCGCGTTAGCATGGTAGTTAGCGATGATCTCTTCCATCAGCACGTCTTTCTGGTTGCTGGACAGCAGAGACTCAACGTGGCTCATCTTCAGCGGTTCAGCCGCTGGCAGATTGGAGTTCTTGCGAACGATGGTGGTGGTCTGGTCTGGCGCATCGCCACCAGCACGTGGCTGGGCGATTGGCTTAAAGACGCTCAGACGAACGCCTTTGCGTTCCATAGCACGGATAACGCCAAGGCTGACGCTGGTCAGGCCGACGCTGGTTCCGGTAGGGATCAGCATAATAGTACGGGACACGGTTTATCCTCTTTCGTTACCGCCGCAATTGGGCGGGTTACAAAACAGCACCGCCAGCATTGCTGGCGGTGTGGAATCAGGCAGTCAGGCGGTGCGCGTCTTGCGCAATGACCAGTTCTTCGTTAGTTGGGATAACGAGAGCAGGGCGGGTGCCTTCTTTGTTGATGAAGCCAGACTTGCCGAAGCGGGCAGCCAGGTTACGCTCGTGATCAACGTCGAAGCCCAGAACGCCCAGTTTGCCCAGGGACAGTTCACGAACCATTGCCGCGTTCTCACCGATACCACCGGTGAAGATAACCGCGTCCAGACGACCGTCCATCAGCGCAGTGTAAGAGCCGATGTACTTCGCCAGACGGTGGCAGTAAACGTCCATTGCACGTTTAGCGTCTTCTTTCTCTGCGTAGTTGTCTTCAACGTAACGGCAGTCGCTGGTGACTTCGGTCAGACCCAGCAGGCCAGACTCTTTGGTCAGCATTTTGTTGATCTGGTCAACGCTCATGCCCAGGGTGTCGTGCAGGTGGAAGATGATCGCCGGGTCGATGTCACCGGAACGGGTACCCATCACCAGACCTTCCAGCGGGGTCAGACCCATGGAAGTATCAACACATTTACCGTTGCGGATAGCAGAAACAGAACCACCGTTGCCCAGGTGGCAGGTGATGATGTTCAGTTCTTCAACCGGCTTGTTCAGAACTTTTGCGGCTTCCTGAGTTACATAGAAGTGGCTGGTGCCGTGCGCGCCGTAGCGACGTACGCCGTGTTCTTTGTACAGGCTGTATGGCAGGGCATAGAGGTAAGACTCTTCCGGCATGGTCTGATGGAACGCGGTGTCGAATACGGCCACGTTTTTGTCTTTCAGATTCGGGAAGGATTTCAGCGCTTCAGCGATACCGATCAGGTGAGCCGGGTTGTGCAGCGGTGCGAAGGACGCAGAGTCCTTGATGCCCTGGATCACAGATTCGTCGATCACGACGGAGCTGGTGTATTTTTCGCCGCCGTGGACGATACGGTGACCAATCGCAGTCAGCTGAGCAGACAGTTCTGGTTTTTGTGCCAGAATAGTGTTAACGATAAAGTTCAGCGCTTCACTGTGAGCGGCGCCTGCACCTAAAGCCGCTTCTTGTTTGCTGCCGTCCATCTTCCACTTGATACGTGCTTCAGGCAGATGGAAACATTCGGCCAAACCAGAGAGGTATTCGTCACCGTTGAGCGCATCGATGATGGCGAATTTCAGTGAGGAGCTACCGCAGTTCAGAACCAGTACTAACTTACTCGACATGGAAGTACCTATTATTGATACGTGGCTAAAAAAACGTCAGTGAGTCTAACAGCGTAACGCATGAGGACTCAGACATTTATGATTAACATCATGCCAAACGAACATTGTGGCATGATGGAAGAAATAACTATGATTTTATGCCATTTTGCACAATTTTCAGCCAATGGCATAATGTGCAATAATTTGACGAGTTAATGATTCTCGTCTAGGGCCCTATCAGGCTGGCACAGGATACCCGATACGGGGTAGAGATGACAAAATATTTTGAACGTTGTCATAGCTTGTTGTGGTTTTGCACGAAAATTTTAATTTTTATATGTGAAGTTGAGGTACAGCCATGTCGACACCAGAGAACCCGTCCGTAAATTTCTTTAGTCTGTTTCGTCGGGGACAGCATTACGCAAAGACGTGGCCGATGGAAAAGCGCCTTGCGCCAATGTTCATTGAGAATCGCACCATCCGCGCCACGCGCTATGCGATTCGCTTTATGCCGCCAGTCGCTGTCTTTACGCTGTGCTGGCAGATTGCGTTGGGCGGGCAGCTTGGCCCTGCTGTCGCGACGGCGCTCTTCGCCTTAAGCCTGCCGATGCAGGGTCTGTGGTGGTTAGGTAAACGCTCCATCACTCCGCTTCCCCCTTCTATTTTACACTGGTTTTATGAAGTGCGCGGAAAACTGGAGGAGGCCGGACAGGCGCTCGCCCCGGTCGAAGGCAAGCCGGACTACCAGGCGCTGGCGGACACGTTAAAGCGCGCTTTTAAGCAACTGGATAAAACATTTCTCGATGATTTGTGATTGATCATCGAAACGACGACGAAAAGAAGGCACAGTAACAATCAGTTACCGTGTCTTTTTTTTAAAGTGCAATGCGCTACAGGAGTCGAAAGATGGAAATGACCCATGCTCAACGTCTGATTTTGTCCAACCAGTACAAGATGATGACTATGCTTGATCCCGATAACGCTGCGCGCTACAGCCGCCTGCAAACCATCGTCGAACGCGGTTTTGGTTTGCAAATGCGTGAACTGGACCGCGAGTTTGGCGAGCTGAAAGAAGAAACCTGTCGCATCGTGATCGACATTATGGAGATGTATCACGCCCTGCACGTGTCCTGGACGAATCTCAAAGATCAGCAGTCCATCGACGAGCGCCGCGTGACCTTCTTAGGCTTTGATGCCGCAACGGAAGCGCGTTATCTGAGCTATGTTCGCTTTATGGTGAATACAGAAGGGCGCTATACCCACTTTGACGCGGGCACCCACGGCTTCAACGCGCAGACCCCAATGTGGGAAAAATATCAGCGTATGCTGAGCGCGTGGCACGCCTGCCCGCGTCAGTACCATTTAAGCAGCAACGAAATTCAACAAATCATTAATGCCTGACGGAGGTGCGTGTGCAGTGTAGAGGTTTTCTGTTTGATCTGGACGGTACGCTGGTGGATTCGCTGCCGGTTGTGGAGCGTTCCTGGTGCCATTGGGCTGACAGACATGGCATCGACCATCAGGACGTGCTGAATTTTATCCATGGCAAACAGGCCATCACCTCGCTACGGCACTTCCTGGCCGGACGCTCTGAGGACGAAATTCAGGCGGAGTTCAAATACCTGGAACATATTGAAGCCACGGATACGGACGGCATCACAGCCTTACCGGGCGCGCGCGAGCTGCTTGAGCATCTGAACGAGGCGCAGATCCCATGGGCTATCGTTACCTCAGGCTCCATTCCCGTCGCCCACGCCCGTCACAAGGCGGCAGGTCTGCCGACGCCAGAAGTGTTTATCACGGCGGAGCGCGTAAAGCGCGGTAAACCGGAGCCCGACGCGTTTTTACTGGGCGCTGAACTGCTGGGCCTCGCCCCTGAAGAGTGCGTGGTGGTGGAAGACGCGGCCGCTGGCGTACTGGCCGGGCTGAACGCCGGAAGCCACGTTATCGCCGTTAACGTTCCGGCGGGATCCTCCCGGCTGGAGGAGGCAGACTTTGTGCTGGATTCCCTGACGGCGCTGGCTGTTTCGAAAGCCTCTGACGGGGTTGTAACCGTCTCGCTAAAAATGTAATCACATGATATAGCCCCACATTGCTGGGGCTTTTTTATGGCACAATTTCTCATCTCCCACTGACAAGGACATGTTGTGAACGGTGAACTGATTTGGGTCCTGAGCCTGCTTTTAATCGCCATCCTTCTTTTTGCAACGGGCAAGGTACGCATGGACGCCGTCGCCTTGTTTGTCATCGTCGCGTTTGTGCTGAGTGGAACGCTCACGCTACCGGAAGCGTTTTCCGGGTTTAGCGATCCCAACGTTATCCTGATTGCCGCCCTGTTTATTATTGGTGATGGGCTGGTGCGTACCGGCGTGGCGACCATCATGGGGTCGTGGCTGGTGAAGGTGGCGGGCAGCAGCGAAACCAAAATGCTGATCTACCTGATGGTGACCGTCGCCGGGCTGGGGGCGTTTATGAGCTCAACGGGCGTGGTCGCCATCTTTATCCCGGTGGTGCTGAGCGTCTCCATGCGGATGCAGATCTCGCCGTCGCGCCTGATGATGCCCCTGAGTTTTGCCGGTTTGATCAGCGGCATGATGACGCTGGTGGCAACGCCGCCGAACCTGGTCGTCAACAGCGAGCTTATCCGGGAAGGATTCCAGGGCTTCAGTTTTTTCAGCGTCACCCCGCTTGGGCTGGTCATTCTGGTGATGGGCGTGGTCTACATGCTGCTGACCCGGTTTGCCCTGAAAGGTGAAAAACAGGACAAAAATAAAGAAGGGTGGAAGCGACGCACCTTCCGCGATCTGATTAAGGAGTACCGCCTTACCGGGCGCGCGCGCCGTCTGGCTATTCGCCCCGGCTCGCCGATGGTGGGACAGCGTCTTGACGACCTGAAGCTGCGTGAGCGCTATGGCGCGAACGTGATCGGCGTTGAGCGCTGGCGTCGTTTTCGCCGGGTGATTGTCAACGTCAACGGGGTGTCGGAATTCCGCGCGCGGGATGTCCTGCTGATTGATATGTCCACCGCGGACGTGGATCTGCGCGAGTTTTGCAGCGAACAGCTGCTGGAACCGATGGTGCTGCGCGGGGAGTATTTTTCGGATCAGGCGCTGGATGTCGGCATGGCCGAAGTATCGCTGATCCCGGAATCGGAACTGCTGGGCAAAACCGTGCGGGAAATGGGGTTCCGAACCCGCTATGGCCTGAATGTCGTGGGGCTGAAGCGCGATGGCGTAGCGATGGAAGGGGCGGTGGTGGATGAGCCGATCCTGCTGGGCGATATCTTCCTCGTTGTCGGTAACTGGAAGCTGATTAGCCAGCTTGGGCAAAAAGGGCGCGATTTTGTGGTGCTCAACATGCCTGTCGAGGAGAGCGACGCGTCGCCTGCGCACAGCCAGGCGCCCCACGCGATTTTTTGTCTGGTGCTGATGGTGGCGCTGATGCTGACCGATGAAATTCCCAATCCGGTCGCGGCAATCATCGCCTGCCTGTTGATGGGCAAATTCCGCTGCATTGACGCCGAAAGCGCCTATAAAGCCATTCACTGGCCGAGCATTATCCTGATCGTCGGGATGATGCCCTTCGCCCTGGCGCTGCAAAAAACCGGCGGGGTGGATCTGATTGTTAAAGGCTTAATGGACGTTGGCGGCGGGTATGGGCCGTACATGATGCTGGTCTGTCTGTTCATTATGTGCGCCACCATCGGTCTGTTTATCTCCAATACCGCGACGGCGGTACTGATGGCGCCGATTGCGCTGGCGATGGCCAAATCCATGGGCGTGTCGCCGTATCCCTTTGCGATGATGGTCGCAATGGCGGCCTCCGCGGCATTTATGACGCCGGTCTCTTCACCGGTGAATACGCTGGTGCTGGGGCCCGGGAATTATAAGTTCAGTGATTTCGTGAAGCTGGGCGTGCCGTTCACCGTGCTGGTGATGGTGGTGTGCGTGGTATTGATACCGGTCCTGTTCCCGTTCTGATAATTTTGCCGGGCGGCGGCTGCGCCTTACCCGGCCTACTACCCGAAGGCCCTGCAAGCGCAGCGCCGCTGGGCAAACAGATTACAACGGTGAATCCTGGCTAATCTCATCCAGCGACAGATGGAAGCTCGGCACAAACACCTGCATAAAATAGTCCATCTCTTCGCTGCGGCGGGATTCCAGCGTTTTTTCCAGACGCGTTTTTGCCAGTAAAAATTCGTTATTCCCCGCAGACAGCTCTTCCAGACACTTCAGATAGGCGCAGAGCGCGTCGGCCTGCTTGACCAGCGACTTTTCATCTTCCGTGTACTGATGCTCATCGATGAGCGGCTCAAAAATGTCGCGCAACTCATCCGGCACCATGTCAATCAGCTTCTGCTGGGCAATTTTCTCGATGGCCTTATATTCCTGCGCAATTTGCGAGTTGAAATATTTCACCGGCGTGGGCAGGTCGCCGGTCAGCACTTCTGACGCATCGTGGTACATCGCCAGCAGGGCGATGCGCTCTGGATTAACCTGGCCGTTGAATTTGCGGTTTTTAATGGCGGCGAGCGCATGAGCAACCATGGCAACCTGCAGACTGTGCTCTGACACGTTCTCAGTGCGCACGTTGCGCATCAGCGGCCAGCGGTTGATGAGTTTCAGGCGGGAGAGGTGGGCGAAGAAATGACTCTGACTCATAGGTTACCTTTTGTCTTCACTGCGACAGGCGTTCATTGTGCGGGGAGGGGAGGAAAGATGCAAATCAGGCTACCGAAGTAGCCTGATTTTAAGATTACTGATGGTATCCGGAGAGGAAGCGCCCGAAGCGGCTGATGGCCATTTCGAGGTCATCTTCGCGCGGCAGCGTCACGATGCGCACGTGATCCGGCCACGGCCAGTTAAACGCCGTCCCCTGAACCAGCAGCACTTTTTCCTGAAGCAGGAAATCCAGCACCATTTTCTGATCGTCATGAATATTGAAGCGCTTCGCGTCAATTTTCGGGAACATATACAGCGCGCCATTCGGCTTCACGCAGGAGACGCCCGGGATATCGTTGATCAGCTCCCACGCGCGGTTGCGCTGTTCATACAGGCGACCACCGGGAACGATGAACTCGCTAATGCTCTGATAACCACCCAGCGCCGTCTGGATTGCGTGCTGCGCCGGCACGTTGGCGCATAAACGCATCGAGGCCAGCATCTCCAGCCCTTCGATATAGCCTTTGGCGTGCTTTTTCGGGCCGTTCAGTACCATCCAGCCCTGACGGAAACCGGCCACGCGGTAGGTTTTAGACAGGCCGTTAAAGGTGACGGTCAGCAGATCCGGTGCCAGCGCAGCGATTGAGTGGTGCTGTGCCGCGTCGTACAGGATCTTGTCGTAAATTTCGTCGGCAAAGATGATCAGGTTGTGCTGGCGGGCGAGCTCGACGATCTCCATCAGCAACTCTTTTGAGTACACTGCACCCGTCGGGTTGTTCGGGTTAATGATCACGATGCCGCGCGTGCGGGGCGTGATTTTTGCGCGAATATCATCGAGGTCCGGGAACCAGTCGGAGGACTCGTCGCACAGATAGTGCACGGCTTTCCCGCTCGACAGTGATACGGCAGCCGTCCACAGCGGATAGTCCGGCGCGGGCACCAGCATTTCGTCCCCGCTGTTCAGCAGCGCCTGCATCGCCTGCACGATCAGTTCGGAAACGCCATTGCCGATATAGATATCTTCAACGGTAACATCACGCATACCGCGCGCCTGGTAGTGCTGCATGATGGCTTTACGTGCGGAGTAAAGTCCTTTTGAATCGCAATAGCCTTGTGCAGTTGGAAGGTTGCGGATCACATCAACCAGAATTTCATCCGGCGCTTCAAAACCAAATGGCGCAGGGTTACCAATGTTGAGTTTCAGAACCTTGTTGCCTTCCTCTTCAAGGCGTTTTGCCTCTTTCAGAACCGGGCCGCGGATGTCATAACAGACGTTATCTAGCTTGCTGGATTTTTCGATAGGGGACATGAACCTTTAACCTTTTCGCTATTATTGCCGCTCCCTGCCGTGGAAGTCAGCACGGAATAATGTACTCCCCCCTCGCTTCGTTTTGAAGGGTGTGCAGTAGAAGATTTTGTGCCGGGAGCAAAATTTTGATAAATCTTTTTCGCTGTGCGTTAGCTTTTTTACTGTCTTAAAGTTGTGCGCATGGCACGATGATAGGTTAAATGTGCTATTCATTTGTCAGAATTCTGTATATTGTGCTGGTAAAAATAAGTGGTGAACCTGACAACGGTAGCAATCACCCTGCGTGACTTTTCGTAAAACCTGAATGCTTGATACATGTTCCTGTAAAAGCATAATGTGGCTAAAAGTTACTCATGTGAAATTAATGTTAAGTGCCATTAATGAATGGTCTTAATCTAAATTAAAATTTATTTATTATTAACCTATAAAATGCAACTTTAGTTAATTTTAATAAAATTAGTTTAGAAGCTTAACATTCTTCTTTAATCCTCAATATTGCAATAAGACTTATAAATAAAGTGGATTTGGGTTAAGATGTCTTTCAGGAAAGCAGAGGACAGATGCAAAAATTTTGTATATCTGGCACTGACTTTTCGAATTAATTGATTGTTATTGTTGGAGTTATCTCTGGCTGGAATGTGTCGCACATCTCCTGCTACGTTGACAGCGCTGCGATAAAGATGGCAGAAAAGGTGTTATACCTTTAATGTAATTTACATAAACCTGCGAACATCTAAATATCCTGAACGTTTAAGAGAATAAAAATAACGTCATGAAACGTGCTTTCTGACTGTTGATATAAAGCAGCACAATAACTATCTGTCAGGCAGTCTGCCGGGCCGGGATGCGAGGGAAAACCTTCAGAGGGAATTGCTTAACTGTTACACACAGCTTCAACCCGGGCAGCTCCGCACGAGCAACCTGAAAGTGAATAGATATGATAAATGCAAATCGTCCGATAATGAATCTCGACCTCGATCTGCTGAGAACGTTTGTTGCGGTCGCCGATCTCAACACTTTTGCAGCAGCTGCTGCCGCCGTTTGCCGAACTCAGTCCGCCGTTAGCCAGCAAATGCAGCGGCTGGAGCAACTGGTTGGTAAAGAGCTTTTTGCACGTCACGGGCGTAATAAGCTCTTAACGGAACACGGTATTCAGCTACTGGGTTATGCCAGGAAAATTCTTCGCTTTAATGATGAAGCATGTATGTCATTAATGTTTAGCAACCTTCAAGGGGTGCTAACGTTAGGCGCATCTGATGAGTCAGCGGATACTATATTGCCGTTTCTTCTCAACCGTATTAGTTCGGTTTATCCGAAGCTTGCGCTGGACGTTAGCGTAAAACGTAATGCCTTTATGGTTGAGATGTTAAATGAGCACAAAGTCGACCTTGTGGTGACGACGCATCGTCCCGGGCAGTTTGATTGCCTGACGCTGCGCACATCACCTACACACTGGTATTGCGCAGCCGAGTACGTGCTGCAAAAAGGGGAGCCGGTTCCGCTGGTCTTGCTGGATGACCCGAGCCCGTTCCGCGATATGGTGCTCACGGCGCTGAATGAGGCCAACATTCCGTGGCGTCTGGCGTATGTGGCTTCCACGCTGCCAGCGGTTCGTGCCGCCGTGAAGGCCGGTCTGGGCGTAACGGCCCGTCCGGTAGAGATGATGAGCCCCGATCTGCGCGTTCTGGGGAAATCCGACGGTCTTCCTGCGCTGCCGGATACGGAGTATCTGCTCTGCCACAATTCGTCCAGCCATAACGAGTTGGCCAAAGTGGTGTTCGAGGCGATGGAAAACTACCATAACCCGTGGCAATTCGAGCGCGTTACCTCCGAAGGGGGGGATGACTCCCTGATCGTCGAAGGGGATTTTGAGTGATCGATAGCTCAATATTCTGGTAACAAAATGTAAGTGTAAAAAACAGCCACTCGTGTGATTTTCACATGCAGTGGCTTTTTTTACGCAATAATACCCGCTTATGGCGCAAGGGTTTTCAGGATACTCTCTTATTTATCAATAAGCTGAATACTTTTGCTTAAAACTTGTCCGTTTTCCGTTCTAACTTCGCCCATATCCCTCTCATGTTAAAAAAACAGGAAATATGTTGCCGTTTTCCATGTTGAATTAACAAAAGCGTGTCGCAGATCAAGAAAATACTCCTATTTGGGGGGAGGAATCGTTGGCAAATCCTGTCAAAATAGGAGGGTTATTTTTTTTACTTCCGAAACGGACACGATTCAACAACATACATTTGACGGAAAGTCATGCACCCACCAGGGTTAAAGGGCACCAAATGTTAATGAGAATCGCTCGATGTAATTTAATGTGAAGAAACCTTTGTTAAAGTTGACAATAGGTTATAGAAAGGAGTAAAAAACCCCATCATTTTGCTGTCTACGTCTCATTTCTGACAGTTAGTGTAAGGTTATTTGTTCCTCCCCATGAATCGATGTGATGCCCATCTGCCAGCAAGAGCAGTGTCGTTGGTATCACTTTTGATGAGTAAGCAATGAGTATGTCAACATCCACAGAAGTCATCGCTCATCACTGGGCATTCGCAATCTTTCTTATTGTAGCCATTGGCCTGTGCTGCCTGATGTTAGTCGGCGGCTGGTTCCTGGGCGGTCGCGCCCGTGCAAGGCACAAAAACACACCTTTCGAATCAGGTATTGATTCAGTAGGTTCCGCTCGCTTACGCCTGTCTGCCAAGTTCTATCTGGTAGCCATGTTCTTCGTCATCTTCGACGTGGAAGCGCTTTACCTTTTCGCATGGTCAACGTCCATCCGCGAAAGTGGTTGGGTGGGCTTTGTCGAGGCCGCAATTTTCATTTTAGTGCTACTGGCCGGTCTGGTTTATCTGGTGCGTATTGGCGCGCTTGACTGGACGCCTGCGCGTTCACGTCGTGAACACATCAACCCGGAAAACAGTATCTCTAATCGTCAGCAGTAACAGCGAGGCAATAAGATGGATTATACGCTCACCCGCATAGATCCTAACGGTGAGAATGACCGTTACCCCCTGCAAAAACAGGAGATCGTAACCGACCCCCTGGAGCAAGAAGTCAATAAAAGCGTGTACATGGGCAAGCTCGAACATGCCATGCACGATATGGTCAACTGGGGTCGTAAGAACTCCATCTGGCCTTACAACTTTGGTCTTTCTTGCTGCTACGTTGAAATGGTGACGTCATTCACTGCGGTGCATGACGTTGCGCGTTTTGGGGCCGAGGTACTCCGTGCTTCCCCGCGTCAGGCTGACCTGATGGTGGTTGCCGGTACGTGCTTTACCAAGATGGCACCTGTTATTCAGCGTCTGTATGACCAGATGCTGGAGCCAAAATGGGTTATCTCCATGGGCGCATGTGCAAACTCTGGCGGTATGTACGACATTTATTCCGTCGTGCAGGGCGTAGATAAATTTATCCCAGTGGATGTGTACATCCCGGGTTGTCCGCCACGTCCGGAAGCCTACATGCAGGCGCTGATGCTGCTGCAGGAATCTATTGGTAAAGAACGTCGCCCACTGTCGTGGGTTGTTGGCGATCAGGGTGTGTATCGCGCGAACATGCAGTCTGAGCGCGAGCGTAAACGTGGTGAACGTATTGCCGTCACCAATCTGCGTACGCCTGACGAAATTTAATTTGCGCCTGTAGGTCTGGAGAACACCTTCGCATATCACTACTCAAATAGCGCGAAGCCAGGCTCAACAGTCACCACGGACCATTTGCAATGGTGAACAATATGACCGACTTAACCGCGCAAGAAGCCGCCTGGCAGACCCGGGATCATCTGGATGACCCAGTCATTGGCGAACTGCGCAACCGTTTTGGGCCGGATGCCTTTACTGTTCAGGCTACCCGCACCGGGGTACCCGTTGTTTGGGTGAAGCGTGAGCAATTGCTGGAAGTTGTCGATTTCCTTAAGAAATTGCCAAAACCGTACGTCATGCTGTTTGACTTACACGGCATGGATGAACGTCTGCGTACCCACCGCCAGGGTCTCCCTGCTGCGGATTTTTCCGTTTTCTACCACCTGATCTCAATAGACCGTAATACGGATATCATGCTCAAGGTGGCATTGTCTGAAAACGACATGCATCTGCCGACGATCACCAAACTTTTCCCGAACGCGAACTGGTATGAGCGTGAAACCTGGGAAATGTTCGGCATGACCTTCGACGGCCACCCGCATCTGACGCGCATCATGATGCCGCAGACCTGGACCGGCCACCCGCTGCGTAAAGACTACCCTGCGCGTGCAACCGAATTCGACCCGTTTGAGCTGACCAAAGCCAAACAGGACCTGGAAATGGAAGCGCTGACCTTCAAGCCGGAAGACTGGGGCATGAAGCGCGGTACCGACAACGAGGACTTCATGTTCCTCAACCTCGGTCCAAACCACCCGTCTGCGCACGGTGCATTCCGTATTATCCTTCAGCTTGATGGCGAAGAGATTGTCGACTGTGTTCCGGACATCGGCTACCACCACCGTGGTGCTGAGAAGATGGGCGAGCGTCAGTCCTGGCACAGCTACATTCCGTATACCGATCGTATCGAGTACCTCGGCGGCTGCGTCAACGAAATGCCATACGTGCTGGCCGTTGAGAAACTGGCGGGTATCGTTACGCCGGATCGCGTTAACGTGATTCGCGTTATGCTGTCAGAACTGTTCCGTATCAACAGCCACCTGCTGTACATCTCCACGTTCATTCAGGACGTCGGCGCGATGACCCCGGTCTTCTTCGCCTTTACCGACCGTCAGAAAATCTACGATCTGGTGGAAGCGATTACCGGTTTCCGTATGCACCCGGCATGGTTCCGTATCGGCGGCGTGGCACACGATCTGCCGCGCGGCTGGGACCGTCTGCTGCGTGAGTTCCTCGACTGGATGCCAAAACGTCTGGCGTCATACGAGAAAGCCGCGCTGCGTAACACCATCCTGAAAGGCCGTTCCCAGGGCGTTGCTGCCTACGGCGCGAAAGAAGCGCTGGAGTGGGGTACGACAGGTGCAGGTCTGCGTGCGACCGGTATTGATTTCGACGTGCGTAAAGCCCGTCCTTACTCTGGCTACGAGAACTTCGACTTTGAAGTCCCGGTGGGCGGCGGTGTTTCCGACTGCTACACCCGCGTGATGCTGAAAGTGGAAGAGCTACGCCAGAGTCTGCGCATCCTTGAGCAGTGCCTCAACAACATGCCGGAAGGCCCGTTCAAGGCGGATCACCCGCTGACGACGCCGCCACCGAAAGAGCGCACGCTGCAGCATATCGAAACCCTGATCACCCACTTCCTGCAGGTTTCCTGGGGTCCGGTCATGCCGGCGCAAGAATCCTTCCAGATGATTGAAGCGACCAAGGGTATTAACAGTTACTACCTGACCAGTGACGGCAGCACCATGAGCTACCGTACCCGCGTGCGTACGCCGAGCTTTGCGCACCTGCAGCAGATCCCGTCCGCCATCCGCGGCAGTCTGGTCTCTGACCTGATTGTGTATCTGGGTAGTATCGATTTTGTTATGTCAGATGTGGACCGCTAATTATGCACGAGAATCAACAACCACAAACCGAGGCTTTTGAGCTGAGTGAAGCAGAACGTGCCGCGATTGAGCACGAGATGCACCACTACGAAGACCCGCGTGCGGCGTCCATTGAAGCGCTGAAAATCGTACAGAAACAGCGTGGTTGGGTGCCGGATGGGGCGATCTATGAGATCGCGAAAGTGCTGGGTATTCCGGCAAGTGACGTAGAGGGCGTAGCCACGTTCTACAGCCAGATCTTCCGTCAGCCGGTAGGCCGCCATGTGATCCGCTACTGTGACAGCGTTGTCTGCCACATCACCGGTTATCAGGGCATTCAGGCTGCGATTGAGAAAAAGCTCAATATCAAGCCGGGCCAGACCACGTTCGATGGGCGCTTTACCCTGCTGCCAACCTGCTGCCTGGGTAACTGCGACAAGGGGCCGACCATGATGATTGATGAGGACACTCATAGCCATCTGACGCCGGAAGCGATTCCTGACCTGCTGGAGCAGTACAAATGAAAACTGTAATTCGTACTGCTGAGACGCATCCGCTGACCTGGCGTCTGCGCGATGACAAACAGCCGGTATGGCTCGACGAATACCAGAGCAAAAACGGCTATGCCGGCGCGCGTAAAGCCCTTGGCGGCATGGCGCCGGACGACATCGTTAATGCGGTGAAAGACTCCGGCCTGAAAGGGCGCGGCGGTGCGGGCTTCTCCACCGGTCTGAAGTGGAGCCTGATGCCGAAAGACGAATCCATGAACATCCGTTACCTGCTGTGTAACGCCGATGAAATGGAGCCGGGCACCTATAAAGACCGCCTGCTGATGGAACAGCTGCCGCACCTGCTGGTGGAAGGCATGCTGATCTCCGCGTTTGCGCTGAAAGCCTACCGTGGCTACATCTTCCTGCGCGGTGAGTACATCGAAGCAGCGGAAAACCTGCGTCGCGCGATTGCCGAAGCCACCGAAGCGGGCCTGCTGGGTAAAAACATCCTGGGCACCGGGTTTGACTTTGAACTGTTCGTGCACACCGGCGCAGGGCGTTATATCTGCGGTGAAGAAACCGCGCTGATTAACTCCCTGGAAGGCCGCCGCGCGAACCCGCGTTCCAAGCCACCGTTCCCGGCAAGTTCCGGCGTATGGGGTAAACCGACCTGCGTAAACAACGTTGAAACCCTGTGTAACGTTCCGGCTATCCTCGCCAACGGCGTGGAGTGGTATCAGGGCATCTCCTCAAGCAAAGATGCCGGTACCAAGCTGATGGGCTTCTCTGGTCGCGTTAAAAATCCTGGCGTCTGGGAACTGCCGTTCGGTACCACCGCACGTGAAATTCTTGAAGACTACGCTGGCGGCATGCGCGATGGCCTGAAATTCAAAGCCTGGCAGCCGGGTGGGGCAGGGACAGATTTCCTGACCGAAGCCCATCTTGACCTGCCAATGGAATTCGAAAGCATTGGTAAAGCAGGCAGCCGTCTGGGTACGGCGCTGGCGATGGCCGTCGACCACGAGATCGGCATGGTCTCGCTGGTGCGTAACCTGGAAGAGTTCTTCGCCCGCGAGTCCTGCGGCTGGTGTACACCGTGCCGTGATGGTCTGCCGTGGAGCGTGAAGATCCTGCGAGCAATCGAACGTGGCGAAGGCCAGCCTGGGGATATCGAGACGCTTGAGCAACTGTGTCGATTCTTAGGCCCGGGTAAAACCTTCTGTGCCCACGCACCGGGTGCCGTCGAACCTCTGCAGAGCGCGATCAAATATTTCCGCGACGAGTTCGAAGCAGGCATCAAGCAGCCGTTCAGCAATACCCATGCCATCAATGGGATTCAGCCGAACCTGCTTAAAGCGCGCTGGTAACGACAAGAATTTTGATTAACGCTCGGTTTCGACCGAGCCAACTGGAAGCATGCTAATGGCTACGATTCATGTAGACGGCAAAGAATACGAAGTCAACGGGGCGGACAACCTGCTGGAAGCTTGTCTGTCTCTTGGCCTCGATATTCCGTACTTTTGCTGGCATCCGGCGCTGGGCAGCGTCGGTGCTTGCCGCCAGTGTGCGGTGAAGCAATATCAAAACGCGGAAGACACGCGTGGTCGCCTGGTGATGTCCTGTATGACGCCAGCCACCGAAGGCACTTTTATTTCGATTGATGACGAAGAAGCTAAACAGTTCCGCGAAAGCGTTGTGGAATGGTTGATGACCAACCACCCGCACGACTGTCCGGTCTGTGAAGAGGGCGGTAACTGCCACCTTCAGGATATGACCGTGATGACCGGCCACAGCTTCCGTCGCTATCGCTTTACCAAGCGTACCCACCGTAACCAGGACCTGGGGCCGTTCATCTCTCACGAAATGAACCGCTGCATCGCCTGCTACCGCTGCGTGCGTTACTACAAAGATTACGCAGACGGTCAGGATCTGGGCGTGTATGGCGCGCACGATAACGTCTACTTCGGTCGTCCGGAAGACGGCGTGCTGGAAAGCGAATTCTCCGGTAACCTGGTAGAAATCTGCCCGACAGGCGTATTCACCGATAAAACCCACTCCGAGCGTTACAACCGTAAATGGGACATGCAGTTTGCGCCAAGCATCTGCCAGCAGTGTTCCCTCGGCTGTAACACCAGCCCGGGTGAGCGTTACGGCGAGCTGCGTCGTATCGAAAACCGTTACAACGGTACCGTTAACCACTACTTCCTCTGCGACCGCGGTCGTTTCGGCTATGGCTATGTGAACCTGAAGGACCGTCCGCGTCAGCCGGTTCAGCGCCGTGGCGACGACTTCATTACCCTGAACGCTGAGCAGGCGATGCAGGGCGCGGCAGATATTCTGCGCCAGTCGAAGAAAGTGATCGGTATCGGCTCCCCGCGTGCCAGCATCGAAAGCAACTTTGCGCTGCGCGAGCTGGTTGGAGCGGAAAACTTCTATACCGGTATCGCTCAGGGCGAGCAGGAACGTCTGCAGCTGGTACTGAAAGTGCTGCGTGAAGGCGGTATTCATACCCCTGCGCTGCGCGAAATCGAATCTTATGATGCGGTCCTGGTGCTGGGTGAAGACCTGACGCAGACGGGCGCACGCGCGGCTCTGGCGGTTCGCCAGGCGGTGAAGGGGAAAGCACGTGAAATGGCAGCGGCGCAGAAAGTGGCTGACTGGCAGATTGCGGCGATCCTCAACATTGGCCAGCGCGCGAAGCATCCTCTGTTTGTGACGAACATCGACAACACCCGTCTGGACGATATCGCCGCGTGGACTTACTGCGCGCCGGTTGAAGATCAGGCGCGCCTCGGCTTTGCCATTGCCCACGCACTGGACAGCAGCTCGCCGGCCGTTGAACTGGATCGCGACCTGCAAAACAAGGTTGACGTGATTGTTCAGGCCCTGGCGGGTGCGAAAAAACCGCTGATTATTTCCGGTACCAACGCCGGTAGCGCGGAGATCATTCAGGCGGCAGCCAACGTTGCCAAAGCCCTGAAAGGCCGCGGTGCTGACGTCGGTGTGACCATGATTGCCCGTGCGGTAAACAGCATCGGTCTGGGCATGATCGGTGGCGGCTCGCTGGAAGAAGCGTTAAGCGAACTGGAGTCCGGTGCCGCTGACGCCGTTGTGGTGCTGGAAAACGACCTGCATCGCCACGCCTCTGCCGCTCGCGTTGACGCCGCGCTCTCCAAAGCGCCGCTGGTGATGGTCATTGACCATCAGCGCACCGCGATCATGGACAAAGCGCACCTGGTGCTCTCTGCGGCAAGCTTCGCAGAAAGCGACGGTACGGTTATTAACAACGAAGGCCGCGCACAGCGCTTCTTCCAGGTTTACGACCCGGCGTACTACGACAGCAACACCGTGATGCTGGAAAGCTGGCGCTGGCTGCACTCCCTGCACAGCACCGTGCAGAGCCGTGAAGTGGACTGGACGCAGCTCGACCACGTTATCGACGCGGTAGTGGAAAAACTGCCTCAGCTGGCAGGCATTAAAGATGCCGCGCCTGAAGCAAGCTTCCGCATTCGCGGCCAGAAACTGGCGCGTGAACCGCACCGTTACAGCGGCCGTACCGCGATGCGCGCCAATATCAGCGTGCACGAACCGCGCCAGCCGCAGGATAAAGACACCATGTTCGCCTTCTCTATGGAAGGGAACAACCAGCCGTCTGCGCCGCGTTCGCAAATCCCATTCGCATGGGCGCCAGGCTGGAACTCCCCGCAGGCATGGAACAAGTTCCAGGCTGAAGTGGGTGGCTCCCTGCGTCACGGCGATCCGGGCGTGCGTCTGATTGAAGCCTCCGAAACCGGTCTGGACTTCTTCACCGCCGTACCGGCGAGCTTCCAGGCGCAGGAAGGTAACTGGCGTATCGCGCCGTACTACCATCTGTTCGGTAGCGACGAGCTGTCCCAGCGTTCACCGGTCTTCCAGACCCGCATGCCGCAGCCTTACATCAAGCTTAACCCGGCGGATGCCGCGAAGCTTGGCGTAAACGCGGGCGCAAACATTGCCTTTAGCTATGACGGCCAGACAATCAGCCTGCCGCTGATTATCTCCGAAGGTCTGACAGCAGGGCAGGTGGGTCTGCCGATGGGTATGCCTGGCATTGCGCCGGTTCTGGCGGGTGCGCGTCTTGATAATCTGCAGGAGGCAAAAGCATGAGTTGGTTAACGCCGGATCTTATCGACATCCTGCTGAGCATTCTGAAAGCGATTGTTATCCTGCTGGTGGTGGTCACCTGCGGCGCGTTCATGAGCTTTGGTGAACGTCGTCTGCTCGGTCTGTTCCAGAACCGTTACGGACCGAACCGCGTGGGCTGGGGTGGTTCACTCCAGCTGGTCGCGGACATGATCAAGATGTTCTTTAAAGAGGACTGGATCCCGCGCTTCTCGGACCGCGTGATCTTTACTCTGGCACCGATGATCGCCTTCACCTCGCTGCTGCTGGCGTTTGCTATCGTTCCGGTCAGCCCGACCTGGGTGGTCGCTGACCTGAACATCGGCATTCTGTTCTTCCTGATGATGGCAGGCCTCGCGGTTTACGCGGTGCTGTTCGCAGGCTGGTCCAGTAACAACAAATACTCGCTGCTGGGTGCGATGCGTGCTTCCGCGCAGACGCTGAGCTACGAAGTGTTCCTGGGTCTCTCCCTGATGGGCGTGGTGGCGCAGGCCGGTTCATTCAACATGACCGACATCGTCAATAACCAGGCTGACATCTGGAACGTTATCCCGCAGTTCTTTGGGTTTATTACCTTTGCTATCGCGGGCGTGGCGGTGTGTCACCGTCACCCGTTTGACCAGCCAGAAGCCGAACAGGAACTGGCCGACGGTTACCACATCGAATATTCCGGTATGAAATTCGGTCTGTTCTTCGTGGGCGAGTACATCGGTATCGTCACCATTTCCGCGTTGATGGTAACGCTGTTCTTCGGTGGCTGGCATGGCCCGTTCTTACCGCCGTTCATCTGGTTCGCGCTGAAAACCGCGTTCTTCATGATGATGTTCATTTTGATTCGCGCAGCGTTACCGCGTCCGCGTTATGACCAGGTAATGTCCTTCGGCTGGAAAGTGTGCCTGCCGCTGACGCTCGTCAACTTGTTGGTAACGGCGGCTGTCATTCTCTGGCAGCAGCCATAAGGGGCTATAGACCATGACCTTAAAAGAATTACTGGTAGGCTTTGGTACCCAGGTACGCAGTATCTGGATGATCGGCCTGCACGCGTTTGCCAAACGCGAAACCCGGATGTACCCGGAAGAGCCGGTATATCTGCCGCCGCGCTACCGTGGCCGTATCGTGCTGACGCGCGACCCGGACGGTTCCGAGCGCTGCGTTGCCTGTAACCTGTGTGCGGTAGCGTGTCCGGTCGGCTGTATCTCTCTGCAGAAAGCAGAGACGGTAGACGGCCGCTGGTACCCTGAGTTCTTCCGCATCAACTTCTCACGCTGCATCTTCTGCGGTCTGTGTGAAGAAGCGTGCCCAACCACGGCGATTCAGCTGACTCCAGACTTCGAGCTGGGTGAGTACAAGCGTCAGGACCTGGTGTACGAGAAAGAGGATCTGCTGATTTCCGGTCCGGGCAAATACCCGGAATATAACTTCTACCGGATGGCGGGTATGGCAATCGACGGCAAAGATAAGGGCGAAGCAGAGAACGAAGCTAAGCCTATCGACGTCAAGAGCCTGTTACCGTAAGGAGAGGGCAATGGAATTCGCTTTTTATATCTGTGGCCTTATCGCCATCCTGGCTACGCTGCGAGTGATTACGCACACCAATCCGGTGCATGCGCTGCTGTACTTAATCATCTCGCTGCTGGCCATTTCCGGGGTGTTCTTCGCACTGGGCGCGCACTTCGCCGGTGCGCTGGAAATCATCGTCTACGCCGGGGCCATCATGGTGCTGTTCGTGTTCGTGGTGATGATGCTGAACCTGGGCGGCTCTGAAATTGAGCAGGAACGTCAGTGGTTAAAACCGCAGGTGTGGATTGGCCCGGCAATTTTGTCGGCCATCATGCTGGCGGTGATTGTTTACGCCATTCTGGGCGTCAACGATCAGGGCATCGACGGCACGCCGATCGGCGCTAAAGAGGTCGGTATTACCCTCTTTGGCCCATACGTTCTGGCGGTTGAACTGGCCTCAATGCTGCTGCTGGCAGGTCTGGTTGTTGCTTTCCACGTTGGCCGCGAAGAGCGTGCTGGCGAGGTGCTGAGCAACCGCACTGACGACCGCGCGAAAAGAAAAACGGAGGAGCGCGCATGATCCCCTTAACACATGGACTGATCCTCGCTGCGATTTTATTCGTTCTGGGTCTGACCGGTCTGGTTATCCGCCGCAATCTGCTGTTTATGCTGATCGGTCTGGAAATCATGATTAACGCCTCCGCGCTGGCCTTCGTGGTCGCCGGAAGCTACTGGGGCCAGACCGATGGTCAGGTGATGTACATTCTCGCCATCAGCCTCGCGGCTGCCGAAGCGAGTATTGGCCTGGCGCTGTTGCTGCAGCTCCATCGTCGCCGCCAGAACCTGAACATCGATTCAGTAAGTGAGTTGCGTGGATGAACATGCTTGCCTTAACCATTATTTTTCCGCTGATTGGCTTCGTGCTGCTGGCGTTTTCTCGCGGCCGCTGGTCTGAGAATCTGTCTGCGACCGTGGGCATTGGCTCCATCGGTCTGGCTGCGCTGGTGACGGCGTATGCGGGTATCGACTTCTTTAACAACGGACGTCAGCCTTTCAGCGTGCCGCTGTGGACCTGGATGTCGGTCGGTGATTTCAACATCGGCTTCAACCTGGTGCTGGACGGCCTCTCGCTGACCATGCTCTCCGTGGTCACCGGCGTGGGCTTCCTGATCCACATGTTCGCCTCCTGGTATATGCGCGGTGAAGAGGGTTACTCCCGCTTCTTCGCCTACACCAACCTGTTTATCGCCAGCATGGTGGTTCTGGTGCTGGCCGATAACCTGCTGCTGATGTATCTGGGCTGGGAAGGCGTAGGTCTGTGTTCTTACCTGCTGATCGGTTTCTACTACACCGATCCGAAGAATGGCGCAGCGGCCATGAAAGCGTTCGTCGTGACCCGCGTGGGTGACGTCTTCCTCGCTTTCGCGCTGTTCATTCTTTACAACGAACTGGGCACGCTGAACTTCCGCGAAATGGTGGAACTGGCGCCGGCGCACTTCGCTGCAGGCAACAACATGCTGTGGTGGGCAACGCTGATGCTGCTGGGTGGCGCCGTGGGTAAATCCGCGCAGCTGCCGTTGCAGACCTGGCTGGCCGACGCGATGGCGGGTCCAACCCCTGTCTCCGCGCTGATCCACGCCGCGACCATGGTAACCGCCGGTGTCTACCTGATTGCGCGTACCCATGGCCTGTTCCTGATGACCCCGGAAATTCTGCATCTGGTGGGTATCGTCGGTGCGGTCACGCTGGTGCTGGCAGGCTTTGCCGCGCTGGTGCAGACCGACATCAAACGCGTTCTCGCGTATTCCACAATGAGCCAGATTGGTTACATGTTCCTGGCGCTGGGCGTTCAGGCGTGGGACGCAGCCATTTTCCACCTGATGACGCACGCGTTCTTTAAAGCGCTGCTGTTCCTCTCATCCGGTTCCGTGATCCTGGCCTGCCATCACGAGCAGAACATCTTCAAGATGGGCGGACTGCGTAAGTCCATTCCGCTGGTGTATGTCTGCTTCCTGGTGGGCGGCGCGGCGCTGGCGGCACTGCCGCTGATCACCGCGGGCTTCTTCAGTAAGGACGAAATCCTTGCGGGTGCCATGGCGAATGGTCATATCAATCTGATGGTTGCGGGTCTGGTCGGTGCGTTCATGACCTCCCTGTATACCTTCCGTATGATTTTCATCGTATTCCACGGTAAAGAACAAATTCACGCTCACGCAGGGAAGGGGATCACCCACCACCTGCCGCTGATTGTGCTGCTGGTACTGTCCACCTTCGTTGGCGCGATGATTGTGCCACCGCTGCAGGGCGTACTGCCAGACACCACCGAGCTTGAGCACGGTCGCGTTCTGACGCTTGAAATCACCTCCGGTGTGGTCGCTATCGCGGGCATCCTGATTGCAGCATGGCTGTGGCTGGGCAAACGTACGCTGGTGACTGCCGTTGCCAACAGTGCGCCGGGCCGTCTGCTGGGCACCTGGTGGTACAACGCGTGGGGCTTCGACTGGCTGTACGACATGATCTTCGTTAAGCCGTTCCTGGGCATTGCGTGGCTGCTGAAGCGCGACCCACTGAACAGCCTGATGAATATCCCGGCGATCCTTTCCCGCTTTGCAGGTAAAGGCCTGCTGTACAGCGAGAACGGTTACCTGCGCTGGTATGTGGCGTCCATGAGCATAGGTGCGGTTGTCGTGCTGGCGCTGCTGATGGTGTTGCGTTGATCGTTAAGTGAATTTTATTCGAATTCGTTGAAAATCAGGCCCCTGCTGGGGGCCTTAAAAAGGAATGTAAATCGCCATGTTACTACCCTGGCTAATATTAATTCCCTTCATCGGCGGCTTCCTGTGCTGGCAGACTGAACGCTTTGGCGTGAAGATGCCGCGCTGGATCGCGCTGATCACCATGGGATTGACGCTCGCGCTTGGCCTGCAACTGTGGTTGCAGGGCGGTTACTCACTGACCCAGTCTGCGGGCATTCCGCAGTGGCAGTCTGAGTTCATCCTGCCGTGGATCCCGCGTTTCGGCATTACGATCCACCTGGCGATTGACGGTCTGTCGCTGCTGATGGTGGTGCTGACCGGTCTGCTCGGTGTTCTGGCGGTACTTTGCTCCTGGCGAGAAATCGAAAAATACCAGGGCTTCTTCCACCTGAACCTGATGTGGATCCTGGGCGGCGTGATCGGCGTGTTCCTTGCCATCGACATGTTCCTGTTTTTCTTCTTCTGGGAGATGATGCTGGTGCCGATGTACTTCCTGATCGCGCTGTGGGGCCACAAGGCGTCCGACGGTAAAACGCGTATCACGGCGGCAACTAAGTTCTTCATCTATACCCAGGCGAGTGGTCTGGTGATGTTGATTGCTATTCTGGCGCTGGTGTTTGTTCACCACAACGCGACCGGAACCTGGACCTTCAACTACGAAGATCTGCTGAAAACGCCAATGTCCCACGGCGTTGAATACCTGCTGATGCTGGGCTTCTTCATCGCGTTCGCGGTGAAAATGCCGGTCGTTCCGCTGCACGGCTGGCTGCCAGACGCGCACTCTCAGGCACCAACGGCGGGTTCCGTTGACCTGGCGGGTATCTTGCTGAAAACGGCGGCCTACGGTCTGCTGCGTTTCGCACTGCCGCTGTTCCCGAATGCCTCCGCAGAGTTCGCACCTATTGCCATGTGGCTGGGTGTGATCGGTATCTTCTACGGTGCCTGGATGGCCTTCACGCAGTACGACATCAAGCGTCTGATTGCCTACACCTCCGTTTCCCACATGGGCTTCGTGCTGATTGCTATCTACACCGGCAGCCAGCTGGCGTACCAGGGCGCGGTGATCCAGATGATTGCGCACGGTCTGTCCGCAGCCGGCCTCTTCATCCTGTGCGGTCAGCTGTACGAACGTCTGCATACCCGCGACATGCGTATGATGGGGGGCCTGTGGAGCAAAATTAAATGGCTGCCAGCGCTGTCCATGTTCTTCGCGGTGGCTACCCTGGGGATGCCGGGTACCGGTAACTTCGTCGGCGAATTTATGATTCTGTTCGGCAGCTTCAAAGTGGTACCGGTGATTACCGTGATCTCCACTTTTGGTCTGGTGTTCGCTTCCGTGTACTCGCTGGCGATGCTGCACCGCGCTTACTTCGGTAAAGCGAAGAGCGAAATTGCTGCACAAGAACTGCCGGGGATGTCGCTGCGTGAGCTGTTCATCATCCTGCTGCTGGTCGTACTGCTGGTGCTGCTGGGCTTCTTCCCGCAGCCGATTCTGGATACCTCGCATAGCGCGATGGGCAACATCCAGCAGTGGTTTGTTAATTCTGCTTCTACTACAAGGCCGTAATTCGCCATGACAATAACTCCACAACAACTGATCGCGCTGCTACCGCTGCTGATCGTCGGATTGACGGTGGTGGTTGTGATGCTCTCCATTGCGTGGCGACGCAATCACTTCCTGAATGCCACGCTGTCGGTCATCGGCCTGAACGCCGCGTTAGTCTCTCTCTGGTTTGTTGGCCAGGGTGGGGCGATGGACGTCACCCCGCTGATGCGCGTTGACGGTTACGCCATGCTGTATACCGGTCTGGTGCTGCTGGCGAGCCTGGCAACCTGTACCTTTGCGTACCCGTGGCTCGAAGGCTACAACGACAACAAAGAAGAGTTTTACCTGCTGGTTCTGATTGCCGCGCTGGGCGGCATTCTGCTGGCGAATGCGAACCACCTGGCCGCGCTGTTCCTCGGTATTGAGCTGATCTCTCTGCCGCTGTTCGGCCTGATTGGTTACGCCTTCCGTCAGAAGCGCTCCCTGGAAGCAAGCATCAAGTACACCATTCTGTCTGCTGCTGCGTCCTCGTTCCTGCTGTTTGGTATTGCGCTGCTGTACGCACAGTCCGGTAACCTCTCTTTCATGGCGCTCGGCAAGAGCCTCGGTGACGGCATGCTGCATGAGCCGCTGCTGCTGGCAGGTCTGGGCATGATGATTGTTGGCCTCGGCTTCAAACTCTCTCTGGTGCCGTTCCACCTGTGGACGCCAGACGTATACCAGGGCGCTCCGGCTCCGGTGTCGACCTTCCTGGCGACGGCGAGCAAGATCGCTATCTTCGGTGTGGTCATGCGTCTGTTCCTGTACGCGCCGGTTGGTGACAGCGAAGCGGTTCGCGTGGTGCTGGGCATTATCGCGTTCGTCTCCATCATCTTCGGTAACCTGATGGCGCTGAGCCAGACCAACATCAAGCGTCTGCTGGGCTACTCGTCTATCTCTCATCTGGGCTACCTGATGGTGGCGCTGATTGCGCTGCAGAGCGGCGAGATGTCAATGGAAGCCGTGGGCGTGTATCTGGCCGGTTACCTGTTCAGCAGCCTCGGCGCCTTCGGCGTGGTGAGCCTGATGTCCAGCCCGTACCGTGGCCCGGATGCCGATTCACTGTTCTCCTACCGTGGTCTGTTCTGGCACCGTCCGATCCTGTCCGCGGTAATGACCGTGATGATGCTCTCTCTGGCAGGTATCCCGATGACGCTCGGCTTTATCGGTAAGTTCTACGTGCTGGCCGTCGGTGTGCAGGCGCACCTGTGGTGGCTGACCGCGGGCGTGGTTATCGGCTCCGCGATTGGCCTCTACTACTACCTGCGTGTTGCCGTGAGCCTGTACCTGAGCGCGCCTCAGCAGCTCAACCGTGATGCCCCAACCAACTGGCAGTACAGCGCCGGTGGTATCGTAGTGCTTATCTCCGCACTGCTGGTGCTGATCTTCGGTATCTATCCGCAGCCGCTGATTGATATCGTGCAGCGAGCGATGCCGCTGATGTAAGGTGAAAGCAAAAAGGCAACGAAAGTTGCCTTTTTTAATGTTTGCGCCCTCTCCCGGTGGGAGAGGGACGGGGTGAGGGCACCAGCCCGCACGTAACGAAAAAACCCGCCTCGGCGGGTTTTTTTATGGTTTGCCCAGCGGCGCTACGCTTGCAGGGCCTACGGGTTTTGTAGGTCGGGTAAGCGTAGCGCCACCCGACTAAGCCAGCTGCTTCCGGCTAATCAACGGCCCGTCAATCTTCTTCATCGAGCGGTCCAGCACTTCCTCAATCACCGACGACAGCTCGTTCAGCTCAAACTTCGCCACATACCCGTCCGCCTTCACCTTGCGAATATGGTCTTCGTTGGCGTTGCCGGAAAGGGAAGAGTGGATCACGACCGGAATGTCCTTCAATATCGGGTCGGTTTTGATTTTGCGCGTCAGCGTAAAACCGTCCATCTCCGGCATTTCGAGGTCGGTCAGCACCAGAGCGATCTTATCGGTGATGGGAACCCCTTCAGCCTGGGCCTGCGCCGCCAGCACGCCGATTTTTTCCCACGCGTCTTTGCCGGTGATATGCAGCTGTGCCGGGATCTCCATGGCCTGCAGACCTTTCTCCAGCATCGAGCGCGCCACTTTGGAGTCTTCCGCGACGATGGCGACAGCGCCCGGTTTGATATGGAATTTGGTGGTCTTCAGGTTCGTGGCGTGCAGATCGTGATTGGCCGGGGTGATGTCATACAGGATCTGCTCAACGTCCAGCACCATCGCCAGATCGTTGGTATCGGTCTTCTCGTCAAGACACGCAATGCTGGTGATGTAGCGACCGCTGACGGCGGTTTCCGCCGCATGCACCTGCTTCCAGTCCAGACGCATGATGTTCTCAACCGATTCCACGGCAAACGCCTGCACGCTGCGCGCATATTCGGTGATCAGCAGGATGTTCAGCCCGGTGGTGGGCTTACAGCCCGCCACGGCGGCCAGGTCAATCACCGGGATCACCTGATCGCGAATATTCACCATTCCCATCAGCGGTGACTTCATCCCGGCGGGTTTCGTGAACTCCGGCATCGGCACAATTTCACGCAGCTTAAAGACGTTAATGCCAAACAGCTCGGATTTATTTTCGTTAAGAGAGGTGCCAAGACGGAACAGCAACAGTTCAAAACGGTTCGACAGGGTCAGATTCGCCCTGTCATCAATATCTTTCTGGAAATTATCCATTCTACCCTCGAGAGAAATGCTGACCTTTTAATCGTTATCGGCATCCTCAGGGAAAAATGAAGGACTAAACGCTAACCTGAGCGAAATCTTCGGCCAGCTCACATTCCGGAAACAGCGTGCGGCACTCTGCCAGCAGGTTTGCGCATCCCCGCGCGTCGTAGCGCGAGCTGACATGAGTGACGATGAGCCGCCCGACACCCGCGTCACGGGCAAGCTGTGCCGCCTGACGCGTGGAGCTATGGCCCCGGCTGTTGGCTTTCTCTTCCATCGCCGTTTCAAGCGTCGCTTCATGCACCATGACGTCCACGCCCTGGGCCAGCGTGAGCGCCGCCGGGCACGGGGCCGTATCGCCAAAAATCACCAGTTTTTTGCCGGGCTGCGGTGCGGCGAGATAATCCTGGCCGTTAATGACGCGTCCATCCTCCAGCGTGACGGTCTCTCCGTGCTTCAGACGCTGGAACAGCGGCCCGGGTTTTACGCCGTCGGCCATCAGCGCGGCGGCATCCAGCGCGCCGGGTTTATCATGCGCATCAATACGGTAGCCATAGCACTCGACAGGATGATTGAGCGGTTGAGCAGTAACGCGATAATCCCCGTCGTCGAATACCAGCCCTTCGGCAATCTCAACGACCTCCAGCGGATAATCTGTCCATGACCCGCTCAGGCGCAGCGTAGTTTCGACAAATTCACGAATACCCGCTGGCCCGTAAATCGTCAGCGGGTTGGCGTTACCGGCCATCGAGCGGCTGCACAGCAGGCCGGGAAGGCCAAACAGGTGGTCGCCATGCAGATGAGTAATAAATATTTTATTCAGTTTGCCGGGGTGGTAAGCGGTGTGTAACAGCTGATGCTGCGTCCCTTCACCGCAGTCAAACAGCCACAGCCCGCCGCGGGTGGGATGCTTTAGATCCAGCAGGATCGCCGTCACGTTTCGTGAGCGGGTTGGCACGCCAGCGGACGTACCCAGAAAAATCAGTTCCATAACGCAATCAGCCCTTTGCCGAACGGGGAGGGGTTTAGTATAACGTGATGAACCCCAGGAAGGAGACTGACATGATCCAGTGGCAAGATTTACATCATAGCGACCTCACCGTTCATTCACTTTACGCCCTGCTGAAGCTGCGCTGTGAAGTGTTTGTTGTGGAACAGACCTGCCCGTATCAGGACATCGATGGTGATGACCTTGTCGGTGAGAACCGCCATATCCTCGGCTGGCGGGATAACGAGCTGGTGGCGTATGCGAGGATTCTGAAAAGCGAAGACGATTTTGAGCCCGTCGTCATTGGCCGCGTCATCATCAGCGGTAAGGCGCGAGGGGAAAAACTGGGCTATCAGCTGATGGAAAAAACGCTGGAGGCGTGCCGGAAACAGTGGCCGGACAAGGCGTTATACCTCGGCGCGCAGGCGCACCTTCAGTCCTTCTACGGCCATTTTGGCTTTGCGCCAGTGACGGAGGTATACGATGAAGATGGCATTCCGCACGTCGGCATGGCGCGAGAAGTGAAACAGGCGTAATGGCATCTCGTTGGCTATAGTTAGCGGACTGGTGTACTAACATGGAGAAAAATATGTCATTTCAATCCTGGGATACCCGTATCGACGACGACCTGGCCTTGCTGAGCGAAACGCTGGAAGAGGTGTTACGTTCCTCGGGCGACCCTGCCGATCAGAAATATATTGAGCTAAAAGCCCGTGCCGAGCAGGCGCTGCATGAAGTGAAAAACCGCGTCAGCCATGCGTCAGATACTTACTACTACCGTGCCAAAAAAGCGGTGTATCGTGCCGATGATTACGTGCATGAAAAACCGTGGCAGGGTATTGGGGTGGGTGCTGCCGTTGGGCTGGTGCTGGGGCTGCTGTTAGCCCGTCGTTAAGCCGCTTAACCACTCCCTATACGTGGGTACTGCTATTTATGGCCAGTACCCCGTATAATACGAGGTTTTAACAGGGAGAGGTTCGCGTGAATTCGATTTTCCTCGCGCTGGAGCAACTGCGTACCCAGCTATCGCATGCGTTACCCGCAGCACCCGGCATACGTCATTTCGACGTCTCTTTCCCGTTAAACGACGCCTTCGATCCCCTCGCCTGGCTGGGCGAGCAGCAGTGTTATCCGCAGTTTTACTGGCAGCAGCGTAACGGCGATGAAGAGCTGGCCGCGCTGGGGGCGGTCAACCAATTTTCCTCTCTGGCATTAGCCTCGCAGTTTTTGCGCGAGCAAAATGCGGCGCAAGATACTCGCGTCTGCGGCCTGAACGCCTTTAATCCCGAACAGGGGAGCCTCTTTTTACCGCGACTGCTCTGGCGACGTACCGCCGGCAACGCCACGCTACGCCTGCAGCTGTGGAGCGACCGCTCGCTTGTGGAGGATGCCCGCGCCGCGCTGGATTTTTTACAGCGGCTTCGTCCTGCCAAATCTATCCGTCCGCTCTCCGTGCAGGTTGAGCACGAAACCCATCAGCCGCAGCAGGCCGAATGGCTGAAACTTATCCGCAGGGCGACGGAGACCATCGCGCGCGGTGAGTTTGAAAAAGTGGTGCTCGCCAGGGCAACCGATCTGCAGTTCACGCAGCGCGTTAACCCTGTCGCGCTGATGGCCGCCAGCCGCGCCCTGAATTTACATTGCTATCATTTCTGCATGGTATTCGACGCCAGCAACGCGTTTCTCGGCTCTACGCCCGAGCGTCTCTGGCGGCGGCGCGGCAAGCTGCTGCGCACGGAAGCGCTCGCTGGCACCGTCGCCAGCCATACCGAAGATAGTCAGGCGCAGCGTCTCGGCGAGTGGCTGCTGAACGATGATAAAAACCAGCGCGAAAATATGCTGGTGGTGGAAGATATTTGCCAGCGTCTTCAGCACTCTACGCAGACGCTTGAGGTACTGCCCCCCCAGGTGGTACGCCTGCGTAAGGTGCAGCATTTGCGCCGCTGTATCTGGACAGAGCTCAAACAGGCCGACGACGAGCAGTGTCTGCTCATGTTGCAGCCGACCGCGGCCGTTGCCGGATTACCCCGACAGCCCGCGCGTGAGTTTATCCAGAAGGTTGAACCCTTTAACCGCGAGTGGTATGCCGGTTCGGCCGGGTACTTATCCCCCGAACAGAGTGAGTTCTGCGTGGCACTGCGCTCCGCGCGCGTTCAGGAGGACTCCCTGCGGCTCTACGCCGGTGCCGGTATTGTCAGCGGGTCTGACCCGGAGCAGGAGTGGCAGGAGATTGAAAATAAAGCCGCCGGATTGCGCTCTCTGCTCCTAAGGGATTAATACAGATTCGCGCAATCCCGATTCATATCAAAATTCCAATTTTTTCTATTATTTATACTGTGTCGCATTCTTGATACCGGACAATCTCATGTCAGTAAGTTCTTTTAACCGACGCTGGGCGGCGGTGATCCTTGAAGCCCTGACGCGCCACGGCGTCAGGCACGTGTGTATTGCACCGGGTTCTCGCTCAACGCCGCTGACGCTGGCGGCCGCAGAAAACCGGGCGTTGATTCACCACACCCACTTTGATGAACGCGGCCTCGGCCATCTGGCGCTGGGTCTGGCGAAAGCCAGCAAAGAACCTGTGGCGGTGATCGTCACCTCCGGTACCGCCGTGGCGAACCTCTATCCGGCCCTGATAGAAGCCGGGTTAACGGGTGAAAGACTGATCTTACTGACGGCCGATCGTCCCCCTGAGCTTATCGACTGCGGCGCCAATCAGGCCATTCGCCAGCCGGGGCTCTTTTCTTCGCATCCTTCGCAGACGATTTCGTTACCGCGTCCCACCCAGGATATTCCGGCAAGCTGGCTGGTCTCCACTGTCGATCACGCCATGGAGACGTTGCGCAGCGGGGCGCTGCATATCAACTGCCCGTTTGCCGAGCCGCTCTACGGCGAGCTGGACGACACCGGTCTTGACTGGCAGCAGTCCCTTGGCGACTGGTGGGAGAGTGAAAAACCGTGGCTGCGCGAGCAGACGCATCTTGAGAGCGCGAAACAGCGCGACTGGTTCTTCTGGCGGCAGAAGCGCGGCGTGGTGATTGCCGGGCGCATGAGCGCCGCCGAAGGCAAGCTGGTCGCTGAATGGGCGCAAACCCTTGGCTGGCCGCTGATTGGCGATGTGCTTTCGCAGACTGGCCAGCCGCTGCCGTGCGCCGACCTCTGGCTAGGTAATGCGAAAGCGGTCACCGAACTGGCGCAGGCGCAGATTGTGGTCCAGCTTGGATCGAGTTTGACCGGCAAACGGTTACTGCAGTGGCAGGCCACCTGCACGCCGGAAGAGTACTGGCTGGTGGATTCGCTGGAAGGGCGGCTTGACCCGGCGCACCACCGCGGCCGTCGTCTGGTCAGCAGTATCGACGCCTGGCTGACGCTTCATCCGGCTGAGAAACGCAAGCCCTGGGCGGTGGCTATACCGGACCTTTCGCGCCAGGCGTGGGAACTGACCAAAGCGCACTGCGAAGCGTTTAGCGAAGCCGGGCTGGCGCACCGCATTCGCCAGTACCTGCCTGAACAGGGGCAGCTGTTTGTCGGCAACAGCCTCGTCGTGCGGCTGATTGACGCTTTCTCGAAGCTGCCCGCGGGCTACCCGGTGTACAGCAACCGCGGTGCCAGCGGCATCGACGGGCTGATCTCTACGGCGGCGGGCGTGCAGCGCGCCAGCGCGAAATCGACGCTGGCGATCGTGGGCGATCTCTCCGCGCTCTACGATCTCAACGCGCTGGCGCTGCTGCGTCAGGCGTCTGCCCCGTTTGTGCTGATTGTGGTCAACAACAACGGCGGGCAGATTTTCTCCCTGTTGCCAACGCCGCAGAGCGAGCGCGAGCGCTTCTATCTGATGCCGCAGAACGTGCAGTTCGAACACGCCGCGGCGATGTTTAGCCTGAAATACCATCGCCCGGAAAGCTGGGAACAGCTGGACGCGGCGTTAAGCAGCGCCTGGAAACAGCCGGGCGCGACGCTGATTGAGCTGGTGGTGAACGAGGCTGACGGTGCGCAGGCCCTGCAAAGCCTGCTGGCGCAGGTGAGCCAGCTGTGATCCTCACTGGCATGCAGCAGACTGGCAAACCGGGCTATCCCTGGCTGGTCTTTTTGCACGGTTTTTCCGGCGACCGCCGCGAGTGGCAGAGGGTCGGTGAAGGGCTCAGCGATTATCCCCGGCTGTATCTGGATCTGCCGGGGCACGGCGGATCCCGGAATCTGGGCGTGACGGGGTTTGACGAGATGAGCACGTTGCTCACCCGAACCCTGCTTAGTTACAACATACTTAAATTCTGGCTCATCGGGTACTCCCTCGGCGGCCGCATTGCGATGTTCCATGCCTGCCAGCAGCCGAAGGGGCTGCTCGGGGTGATTGTTGAAGGTGGACACCCGGGCCTGCAGGATGCCGATGCGCGAAGTGCGCGGCTGGCGTCCGACCGCCGCTGGGCAACGCGTTTTCGCACCGAACCGCTGGAGAAGGTGTTCGCTGACTGGTACCAACAGCCCGTGTTCTCCTCCCTCACGGACGCCCAGCGCGATGCGCTTATTACCCTGCGCAGCCAGAACAACGGCGCGACGCTGGCGATGATGCTTGAGACGACCTCGCTGGCCGTGCAGCCGGATTTGCGTGCCGCGCTTAGCGCACGCGATTTCTCTTTTGACTATCTCTATGGCGAACGGGATGAGAAGTTCTCGGCCCTTGCCGCGGAAGTGAACGCCGTTCGCCATGCCATTCCAGACGCCGGACACAACGCCCACCGGGAAAACCCCGATGCGGTTATCGCGAGTCTGGCTCAGATACTGCGTTATCGAATAAAGGACACTCTATGATTTACCCTGATGAAAACATGCTTTACGCCCCGGTTGAATGGCAGGACTGCTCCGAAGGCTACACCGACATTCGCTACCACAAATCCGCCGACGGCATTGCCAAAATCACCATCAACCGTCCGCAGGTGCGTAACGCCTTCCGTCCGTTGACCGTGAAAGAGATGATTCAGGCTCTGGCGGATGCGCGCTACGACGATAACATCGGCGTGATTGTCCTGACCGGCGAAGGCGATAAAGCGTTCTGCTCCGGCGGCGATCAGAAAGTGCGCGGCGACTACGGCGGATACCAGGACGATGCGGGTACCCACCACCTGAACGTCCTCGATTTCCAGCGTCAGATCCGCACCTGTCCGAAACCGGTAGTGGCGATGGTAGCGGGCTACTCCATCGGCGGCGGTCACGTGCTGCACATGATGTGCGATCTGACCATCGCCGCAGAAAATGCCATCTTCGGCCAGACCGGTCCGAAAGTGGGATCCTTCGACGGCGGCTGGGGCGCCTCGTACATGGCGCGCATCGTCGGGCAGAAAAAAGCCCGTGAAATCTGGTTCCTGTGCCGTCAGTACAACGCTCAGGAAGCGCTGGATATGGGCCTGGTGAATACCGTGGTTCCGATTGCCGATCTCGAAAAAGAGACCGTTCGCTGGTGCCGCGAAATGCTGCAAAACAGCCCGATGGCGCTGCGCTGCCTCAAAGCCGCTCTCAACGCCGACTGTGACGGTCAGGCGGGTCTGCAGGAGCTGGCGGGCAATGCCACCATGCTGTTCTACATGACCGAAGAGGGTCAGGAAGGGCGCAACGCGTTTAACGAAAAACGCCAGCCGGACTTCAGCAAATACAAACGGAATCCGTAATGCGTCGCGCGCAGGTTTACCGCTGGCAGATACCGATGGACGCGGGCGTGGTGCTGCGTGAACGGCGGTTAAAAACCCGTGACGGTTTCGTCGTGCATCTGCAGCAGGACGAGCGGGAAGGCTGGGGCGAGATTTCGCCGCTGCCGGGCTTTAGCCTGGAGTCGCTGGATGACGCGCAGTCTGTATTGCTGGCGTGGGCAGACGCGTGGCGTGAGGGCGCGGATCCGGCGTTGCCGGACGTGCCTTCCGCGGCTTTTGGCATCAGCTGCGCCCTGGCGGAGCTCGACGGCAGCCTGCCTGAAGAGGCTAACTACCGCGCGGCACCGCTCTGTACGGGCGACCCTGACGAGCTGTTCGCGCTGCTCTCCGCCATGCCGGGCGAGAAAGTGGCGAAAATTAAAGTCGGTCTTTACGAAGCGGTGCGCGACGGCATGGTCGCTAACCTGCTGCTGGAGGCGATCCCCGACCTTCATCTGCGTCTGGACGCTAACCGCGCCTGGACGCCGCTCAAGGCGCAGCAGTTTGCAAAGTACGTCAACCCGGCGTACCGCAGCCGCATTGCCTTCCTGGAAGAGCCGTGCAAAACCCGCGACGATTCGCGCGCGTTTGCCCGCGAAACGGGGATTGCCATCGCCTGGGATGAAAGCCTGCGCGAGGACGAATTTGAATTTGTCGCCGAGCCCGGCGTCAGCGCGGTGGTGATTAAACCAACGCTGACCGGCAGCCTGGCGAAGGTGCGAGAGCAGGTCGCGGCGGCGCATGCCTCAGGGCTGACGGCGGTCATCAGCTCGTCGATTGAGTCCAGCCTTGGGCTGACCCAGCTGGCGCGCATTGCCGCCTGGCTAACGCCGGATACGATCCCTGGCCTCGACACGCTGAACCTGATGCAGGCTCAGCTTATCCGCAGGTGGCCGGACAGCGCGCTGCCGTGCCTCAACGTCGCGGCGCTGGAGCCGTTGTTATGAGTTTTACCGACTGGCCGTGGCGGCACTGGCGCGCGCAGTTTGCTGATAAACCGGCCCTCAGGCTGAACGACGAGGTGCTCAGCTGGCAACAGCTGTGCGCCCGCGTCGACCGCCTTGCGGCAGAGTTTCACCTGCAGGGCGTGGAGGAGGGCAACGGCGTGCTGCTGCTGGCCCATAATCATCCGCGAACCCTGCTGGCGTGGCTGGCGTTGCTCCAGTGCGGGGCGCGCATTCTTCCCGTCAATCCGCAGCTGCCGCGCCCGCTGCTGGACGTGTTGCTCCCGCAGATGACGCTGCGCTTTGCGCTGGCGCTGGACGGTACCTGTGACGGTCTTCCTGCCCTGAGCATGCGCGAGCGCGCCGGGGAATATCGCGTTGCGTGGCAGCCGGCGCGGCTGGCGTCCATGACGCTGACCTCCGGCTCTACCGGGCTGCCGAAAGCAGCGGTGCATACCTGCGACGCCCATCTCGCCAGCGCGCGCGGCGTGCTGGCGCTGATGCCCTACGGCGAAGACGACGACTGGCTGCTTTCGCTGCCGCTGTTTCACGTTTCCGGCCAGGGGATTTTATGGCGCTGGCTGCAGGCCGGCGCGCGGTTAACCGTGCGCGAGAAACAGCCGCTGGCGCAGGCTTTGCGCGGCTGTACGCACGCTTCGCTGGTGCCGACCCAGCTCTGGCGTCTGCTTAATACCCACCAGCCTGTTGCACTGAAAGCGGTGCTGCTGGGCGGGGCCGCCATCCCTGTTGACTTGACGCAGCAGGCGCGCGAGCAGGGGATTCGCACCTTCTGCGGCTACGGCCTGACCGAGTTTGCCTCTACCGTCTGCGCGAAAGCGGCGGACGGCGAGCCGGACGTAGGCTATGCGCTGCCGGGCAGAGAGGTGCAGGTGGTTGACGGTGAAGTCTGGATCCGGGCAGAGAGTATGGCCTCAGGCTACTGGCGGGACGGCGAATTGGTTCCGCTGACCAACGCGCAGGGATGGTTCGCTACCCGCGATCGCGGGGAATGGCATGACGGCCGCCTGACGATCCTGGGCCGCATGGACAACCTCTTTTTTAGCGGCGGAGAAGGGATCCAGCCGGAAAGCCTTGAGCGCGTTATCGCCCGCCATCCGCAGATTAACCAGGTGTTTATCGTCCCGCTGGACGACGCCGAGTTTGGACAGCGTCCGGTGGCGGTGGTGGAGTGCGAGCCGGGAACGGATATCACCTGTTTACCTGACTGGGTCAGGGATAAGGTGGCGCGTTTTGAACAACCCGTCCGCTGGCTGCTGTTGCCGACCGAACTCAAAAATGGCGGCATTAAAGTCTCACGCCGCGCGTTGCAGCAGTGGGTGAACGCCTCGCTGAAGGGATAATAGCCGTTTCAAATAATTACAATCTACTGACCTGCCGCACGCAGAGTGCTTGATCCCCGGGAGACTCCGGTTAAAATCTCGCGGTTTTGGGACTTCTTTATAATAATTGTGCGGGATCACGACAATGAAAAAAGTGGCATTCGTGGGCTTCGGCCTGATGGTTGTATCTGCGGCGGCTAACGCCATCAGCATTAACGGCTCGGCGGGTCAGGATTATACCCACCTGGGCTTTGGCATGGGTACCGAGACTTCCGGCCTGGCGATGACCGGCGGCTGGACGCATAACGATGACGACGGCGACGCGGCCAGCCTCGGCCTGGGTCTGAACGTTCCTCTTGGCCCGTTCCTGGCCACCTTTGGCGGTAAAGGTATCTATACCAACCCAAATGACGGTGACGAAGGGTACGCGGCGGCAGTGGGCGGCGGTCTGCAGTGGAAAATTGGCGACAGCTTTGGCCTGTTTGGTGAGTACTATTATTCGCCGGACTCCCTCTCAAGCGGTATCGAAAGCTATGAAGAGGCCAACGCCGGCGCGCGCTGGACCATCATGCGCCCCATTACCATCGAAGCGGGCTATCGCTATCTGAACCTGGCCGGCAAAGACGGCAACCGCGACAACGCGCTGGCCGACGGCCCGTACGTGGGCGTCAGCGCAGGCTTCTAATCACTCCGGCGCGGCGTTCTGTCGCGCCAGTTTCTCTCTTCTCCACCCCGCGTTTGCGCTATAGTGTTTTGACCAAATAAGCGGGAGAACATAATGATTAACGTGGAGATGTTATCCACCGGCGACGAAGTGCTGCATGGACAAATTATTGATACCAATGCTGCCTGGCTTGCCGATCTTTTCTTTGAGCAAGGATTACCGTTAACGCGCCGCAATACGGTGGGCGACAATCTTGAGTCGCTGGTCGCTATTCTGCGCGAGCGCAGCGAACACTGCGACGTGCTGATTGTGAATGGCGGACTCGGCCCCACCGGTGACGATCTCAGCGCGCTGGCCGCCGCGACCGCAAAAGGCGAAGGGCTGGTGCTGCACGAGGCGTGGCTTTCGCAGATGGAGCGCTTTTTCTCCGAACGCGGCCGCGTCATGGCCCCCAGCAACCGCAAACAGGCTGAAATTCCCGCCAGCGCCGAGCTGGTCGATAACCCGGTGGGTACCGCGTGCGGGTTTGCCATGCAGCTGAACCGCTGCCTGATGTTCTTCACGCCGGGCGTGCCCTCAGAATTTAAAGTGATGGTCGAGCAGCAGATCCTGCCGCGCCTTCGCGATCGTTTTACCCTGCCTGAACCGCCGCTGTGCCTGCGTCTGACCACCTTTGGCCGCTCGGAAAGCGATCTGGCCCAGAGCCTTGACCCTCTCCCGCTGCCGCCGGGCGTCTCCATGGGCTACCGCTCCTCCATGCCGATCATTGAGCTCAAGCTGACAGGTCCGGCCGAGCAGAAAGAGGCGATGCTGGCCCTGTGGCCCGAGGTGCAGCGCGTGGCGGGCGAAAGCCTGATCTTTGAAGGGACGGAAGGGCTGCCCGCGCAGATTGCGACGCATCTGCAGTCGCGTCAGCTGAGTGTGACCTTAAGCGAGCAGTTCACCGGTGGCCTGCTGGCGCTGCAGCTGTCGCGCGTCAACGCGCCGCTGCTGGCCAGCGAAGTGGTGCCGTTCCAGCAGGAGACCCTGGCGCAGACCGCCCGCTGGGCTTCCGAGAGAAGGGTGAAGCATTTTGCCGGTCTGGCGCTGTTTGTCGGGGGGCTGGACGAGGAACACCTTAACTTCGCGCTGGCAACGCCGGAAGGCACCTGGGCCCTGCGGGTAAAAATGAGCATCGCCCGCCACAGCCTGGCGGTGCGTCAGGAGGTTTGCGCCATGATGGCGCTGAACATGCTGCGCCGCTGGCTGAATGGCAAAGAGGTTGCCAGCGAGCACGGCTGGATTAACGTTGTCGAGTCGCTGTTCGTGGAGTAAAACCTTGGCCGGGGCGTTTCGCCCCGGCCGTGTTCAGCCCAGCGCCTTCGCCAGCAGGGTGACTGGATGTTCGCAGCGCTTGCTGGTGGACATCTCAATCTGCCACTTGCAGGTTTCGCAGTCCGTTACCACGATATCCGCGCCGCTCTCTTCAATCTGACGGAACAGCGGGGCGCCAATCGCCTGCGACGTTTCGTAGTTTTCACGCTTAAAGCCGTAGGTTCCCGCAATCCCGCAGCAGCGCGAATCCAGCACCGTCAGCTCCAGGCCCGGAATTAACCGCAGCAGCTCAAGCGTATAGAGCGACCAGCCCATTTTCTCCATATGACACGGCGTGTGATACACCACTTTCAGGGGCAATTTCCCCAGCGGCAACCTCTGCCCGCTATCGAGCTTGCGCCACAGGAAGCGTGTCGCCAGCTCGATGTGCTCGCGCAGGCCGGTATTATCCACGTCCAGCAGATGCGGGTACTCATCGCGCAGGGTGAAGGTACAGGTGGACGAGGTCGCCAGCACCGGAATACCTTTATCGACAATCGCTTCGCGCAGTGACGTGACATTGCTCTGAGCCTGCCTGCGCGCTTTATCGGTAAACCCGTTGGCGATCAGCGGTACGCCGCAGCACTTCTCTTTGTTCAGTAGCTGAACGCCCGTTCCCATGGCGTTCAGCACTTTCAGCAGATCTTTACCCAGCTGCGGGTGGTTGTAGTTCACATAGCAGCCGTGGAAAAAAGCCACCTGGTCGGCGTACTGCGCCTGCTCCGCCGCGACGGATTTGTACCAGCGGCGGAAGGTGCCGTGAGAATATTTCGGCAGGCTGCGGTGATGGTCTATCTTCAGCGTGGCATCCAGCAGCTGGCGCACCGGTTTGAGAGAGGTCGCGGCATTCACGATGGGGGCAAAGGGCGTCGAGACGCTGCCCATCAGATCGGTATGGCTCAGAATAGCGTCACGCAGCGTCGGCTTTTGCGTGCTGTAGCGCGCCCGGGCGCGCTGGATGATATCGCCGATTTTCACATCCGACGGGCAGGCGACTTCGCAGCGTTTGCAGTTGATGCAGTATTTCAGCGCCTCGTCGTACAGCTTGCCGTCCTTCAGGCGCAGACGCTCGCCGTCCGGTCCGGCCTGCTTTGGTCCGGGATAGCGTGGGTTCACGCCGCTCACCGGGCAGACGGTGGTACACACCGTGCATTTAATGCAGCTTTCAAAACGGGTATCGTTCATTGTTCAGCCTCCGTGCGCTGGCTAATCTGCTCTGCCACATACAGCGCCGTGACGGCGCAGACCCCGCCACCGCATCCCTGGGCAATGGGATCGTACCCGCCCAGCAGCGAGCCGATGGCAAAAAGATTACTGACGGGCTTACCGGAAAGTTGCGGATGCAGCTGGTTATCGACAATCACGCCGAACTGCTGCCAGGGCTGCGGCGAGAAGAAATCACTTTGATACCAGTCCGCGCGGGAGGCACGCTGGCGAACATCCAGCCCCATAATGGCTTCCCGGATGCCCTCCCGGCTGCTCAGCAGCCCGTTGCTGAAGAAGCTGCCGCTTGCCAGAACCGTAAAGCGCGCGCGAAGCGGAATATCGTCGTGGTTGCGCGTCCAGATTTCGCTGACCGCGCCGTCGGTCAGGGTGATTTTTTTCACCTCATCACCCGCCATCCACACGCCGCCCTGCGCGACAAACTGGCGCTGGAGCTGGGTATGCAGGCGAATGCCGGGGACGGAAGGGGGCAGGGTTGGCAGCAGGCCGAGCGAGCAGGGCAGACGATCCGAGAGCCAGCGCCAGAGCCGGTTGTCGCGTAAACCAAAGCAGGCGGGCATCAGCAGGGCGTCACAGCTGTCGCTGAGCGGTCTGAGTGCGTCATACAGCAGCGGCCATTTGTCCTCGTCATCCAGAAAACGGGCGATATTCACCGCGCGAAATTCGCTCGGGTTGTCGCGCAGGACATCAAGCTCAGGCAGCTCTATCTCTGCCGTTTCGGCATTGACGCCCTGGCGACAGAGCGACGCTGCCGCGAGATGGGGCTGAAAATCCAGAAAGCCGCTAATGCCCACGACCCGCACGCGCGCGGCGTTGAAGGGAGCAACGGGCACTTCTTCCGGGCTGAGCCAGGCAGAGCGCAGGGTGCCGAGCGGCGTGACGCGCTGGTGATTGAACCGGGCGCTTCCCTTCAGACGCGCGCCGCAGTCCGCCAGCAGCGCTTCGGTTTCCAGCGCAAAGCGGTCAATATGCTGGGCGCCAATCAGGTGATACGGGTGCTCCGGCGGCAGCTTATCGCGGTACGCTTCGTCCACCAGATCCAGCGAGCCCGACGAGAAGTGCAGGGCGCTCTGGCCCCGGGTGATAATGGCGCAGCGCAGCCCCTGCTTCGTGAGCTTGATGCCGCAGAGCAGGCCTGCCAGCCCGCCGCCGACGATTACGGTATCAAATTTCATCGCGTTGCTCCTTCTCAAGACCGCAAAGCCCCTGGTAGACCCAGCGGGTAAATTCGCTTTCGCGCAGGGCATCGCCCCAGGCGACAGGCTGAATGCCTTTCCAGCGCTCGTTTAAAAACGCGCTGAGCTGATCGAGCGACTGGGTGGCGGTGGTGGTATGAAAACGCTGCAGCAGCCCGGCGGCACGACAGGCGCACAGCTCGCCCTGACAGGTACCCATTCCCACGCGGGTGCGGCGACGAAGATCGAGCAGGCTTGTGACCGTCAGGCTCTCCACCGCGTACTGCACCTCACCGGCGGTGACGGCTTCGCACTCGCACACCAGGCTGCGGCTCAGGCGTCCTTCACCGAGCCACTGCGGCGTTCTGTCGCCGTGGCGGTAGATAGCGGATCCCCGCAGCGGCGCAGGCAGGGAGATAATTTTTTGCAGCGTTTTTTCGGTGGACTGCCGCGAGCCGGGCAGGGGCTGGTCTGCCGTCACGCACCGTTCGGTATTGCCCAGCTTGCGGCAGACGGCATCGGTCGCCCACTCGGCCATCAGGCGGTAGGTCATCAGCTTGCCGCCGGTGATAGTGATAAACCCGTCCATGCCGTCGCGTTCGGCGTGATCGAGCAGCACGATGCCCCGGCTGACGTTACGTCCGCTCGGGTCGTTGTCGCTGGCAACCAGCGGACGCACGCCCGCGTAGGCGCGCAGAATACGCGTCTGCGCCATCACCGGGGCCAGTTTTTCCCCTTCGCGCAGCAGGACGTCGACCTCTTCGGCGGTCACGCGGTTGTAGTCAATCTCGCTGTAGTCGACGTGGGTTGAGGTGGTACCGATTAACGAAATGGTGTCGCCCGGGACGAGGATATCGGCGTCGGACGGTTTGCGGCAGCGGTTAATCACGTTGTTATTGATGCGGTGGTCGAGGATCAGCAGCGAGCCTTTTGCCGGGAACATGCGTACCGACAGGTCCGCGTATTCCGCGATGCGCTGCCCCCAGATCCCCGCCGCGTTGACCACCACGGCGGCATACAGCTCGCTGTGTTCGTTGTACTGCGTATCAAGGATCCGCACGCCGCAGATGCGATGACCTTCACGGATAAGCCCGGTCACTTCGTGCCCGGTCAGAATGTTCGCGCCATGCTCGCGGGCGTCCAGCATATTGGCGGCCGTCAGGCGGAAGGGGTCAACGGTGCCGTCAGGCACTTTCACCGCGCCGATAAGCGCCGGGTTAACCGACGGTTCCAGCCGCCGCGCCAGCGCCGGGTCCATGGCCTCAGCCTGAATGCCCGCCGCAGTGCAGGCGGTAATAAAGGTGTCCTGAAAGGCGAGGTCATCTTCGGGAAGGGTAATAAAGAGGCCGTCGGTCGGCTCAATGCAGTGGCGGGCGATACGCTTGAGGATCTGGTTTTCAGCAATACATTCGCGTGCGGATTCACCGTCGGTAACCGCATACCGCGCGCCGCTGTGCAGCAGGCCATGGTTACGCCCGGTTGCGCCCGTGGCGATATCGTGGCGCTCCAGCAGCGTGACGCTTAAGCCGCGAAGGGCGCAGTCGCGTGCGATCCCGGCGCCGGTTGCGCCACCGCCAATGATTATCACATCGCTGTAGCGAGGATCGTGAATGGTCATTGTTTACCCTCTATGTTCGTTTTTTTATCATTTAGCCATACCAATAGTGTGGTTTGTTTGATTTCGAACATAAACGCGCGAAATTCGAAAGTGGAACGTGATTTCATGCGCTTTTTTGCGCATTCTGTCATATTTCTGTAACAATCTGTGCGTTGATTCACAGTAACAATCACCGTGATTTCTTAACATCCCCGCCTCTGGAATTCAGGTGCGAGCCACCTGCCCATTCAATTCAAGGCCACGGAGGCTGTTATGCTCAGTATCTTCAAACCTGCGCCGCACAGGGCGCGTCTGCCAGAGGCAGAAATTGATCCGCTATACCGCCGTCTGCGCTGGCAAATTTTCCTGGGGATCTTCTTCGGGTACGCGGCGTACTACCTTGTACGTAAAAACTTCGCGCTCGCGATGCCGTATCTGGTGGAGCAGGGCTTCTCCCGCGGCGATCTGGGGTTCGCGCTGTCGGGGATCTCAATCGCCTACGGTTTTTCCAAATTCATCATGGGGTCGGTATCGGATCGCTCGAATCCGCGCGTGTTCCTGCCCGCCGGTCTGATCCTGGCGGCCGCGGTCATGCTGTTCATGGGCTTTGTGCCGTGGGCGACGTCCAGTATTGCGATTATGTTCGTGCTGCTGTTCCTCTGCGGCTGGTTCCAGGGGATGGGATGGCCGCCGTGCGGACGCACCATGGTGCACTGGTGGTCGCAGAAGGAACGCGGCGGCATCGTGTCGGTGTGGAACTGCGCGCATAACGTGGGTGGCGGTATTCCGCCGCTGCTGTTCCTGCTGGGGATGGCCTGGTTCAACGACTGGCACGCTGCGCTCTATATGCCTGCCTTTGGCGCCATCGTCGTGGCGATTATCGCTTTCGCGCTGATGCGCGATACGCCTCAGTCCTGCGGCCTGCCGCCGATTGAAGAGTACAAAAACGACTATCCGGATGATTACAGCAAGGAGCACGAAGAAGAGCTGACCGCAAAACAGATCTTCATGAAGTACGTCCTGCCGAACAAGCTGCTGTGGTACATCGCGGTGGCGAACGTGTTCGTTTATCTGCTGCGCTACGGCATTCTGGACTGGTCCCCGACCTACCTGAAAGAGGTGAAGCACTTCGCGCTGGATAAGTCCTCCTGGGCCTATTTCCTGTATGAATATGCCGGGATCCCGGGCACGCTGCTTTGCGGCTGGATGTCGGACAAGGTGTTTAAAGGCAACCGCGGCGCGACGGGCGTGTTCTTTATGACCCTGGTCACCATCGCGACCGTTGTTTACTGGCTCAACCCGCCGGGCAACCCATCAGTAGACATGGCCTGCATGATCGTCATCGGCTTCCTGATTTACGGTCCGGTGATGCTGATCGGTCTGCACGCGCTGGAGCTGGCGCCGAAAAAAGCGGCAGGCACGGCGGCAGGCTTTACCGGTCTGTTCGGCTACCTGGGCGGTTCGGTCGCGGCGAGCGCCATCGTGGGCTACACCGTTGACTTCTTCGGCTGGGACGGCGGCTTTATGGTGATGATCGGCGGTAGCGTGCTGGCGGTATTGCTGCTCATTGTGGTCATGATCGGTGAGAAACGTCACCACGCGGAAGTGCTGGCGCGTCGTCAATAAGGAGCATTGCGATGAAATTGTCTTACGTAACAACCGGCCTGCTGCTGGCGGGCCTGATGACAGGCTCCGCGCTGGCGGCGGATAAAATCGTTATTGCCCACCGCGGCGCCAGCGGCTATCTGCCGGAGCATACGCTCCCGGCGAAGGCGATGGCCTATGCCCAGGGCGCGGATTATCTGGAGCAGGATCTGGTAATGACCAAGGACGACCAGCTGGTCGTCCTGCATGACCACTATCTGGACCGCGTGACGGACGTGGCGGAGCGTTTCCCGGACCGCGCGCGCAAAGATGGTCGCTACTACGCCATTGATTTCACGCTGGCGGAGATCCGTTCCCTGAAGTTTACCGAAGGCTTTGAGATTGAAAACGGCAAGAAGGTGCAGGTCTATCCGGGACGTTTCCCGATGGGCAAGTCTGACTTCCGGATCCATACCTTCCAGGAAGAGATTGAGTTTGTTCAGGGGCTGAACCACTCAACCGGTAAAAATATCGGCATCTACCCGGAGATCAAAGCGCCGTGGTTCCACCATCAGGAAGGCAAAGACATTGCCGCGAAGACGCTGGAGGTGCTGAAACAGTACGGCTACACCAGCAAGAAGGACAAAGTTTACCTGCAGTGTTTTGACGCCGCCGAGCTGAAGCGCATCAAAACCGAGCTGGAGCCGAAGATGGGGATGAACCTCAATCTGGTGCAGCTGATTGCCTATACCGACTGGAATGAAACCCAGGAGAAGCAGCCGGACGGCAGGTGGGTGAACTACAGCTACGACTGGATGTTTAAGCCGGGCGCGATGAAGCAGATTGCGCAGTACGCCGACGGCATCGGACCGGATTACCACATGCTGGTGGCGGAAGGCTCAGCGCCGGGCCACGTGAAGCTGACGGCGATGGTGAAAGAGGCGCACGCCAGCAGGATGCAGGTGCATCCGTATACCGTGCGTGCAGACCAGCTGCCGCCGTATGCCACGGACGTGAATCAGCTTTATGAGGTGTTGTATAACCAGGCGGGCGTGGACGGACTGTTTACGGATTTCCCGGATAAAGCGGTCGAATTCATTCACCGGAAGTAGGTTTGGCAGGTCGGGTAAGGCGAAGCCGCCACCCGACAATCAGGCTCTGCGGCCTGATACCCTCACCCTAACCCTCTCCCACCGGGAGAGGGGATAAGGACAACATCACATCTCGATCTCTATATCGCCTTTTGCCCGGCAGCAGCAGGGCAAAATTTCCCCTTCGTTGATAAAGGCCAGTGGCTCGGTCAGCCAGTCCACCTGGCCGGCGACCAGACGGCAGCGGCAGGAGCCGCAGTAGCCGGAACGACACTGGTACTCTACTTCTACCTGATGCGCCTCAAGCGCCACCAGCAGAGAAGGGTGCTCCTCCCGACACAGTACCTCAGTGCCGGAAAGACGTAGCGTGACGCGTGACATCAGAGCTGGAAGTTGCTCAGGTCGTCGGTGTTGACTTCAGAATCAATCTGACCGACCAGATAAGAGCTGACTTCCACTTCCTGCGGCGCAACCTGCACGTTATCGGACACCAGCCAGGTGTTGATCCACGGGATTGGGTTAGAGCGCGTCTGGAACGGCAGGTCAAGACCGACGGCCTGCATGCGGATGTTGGTGATGTACTCAACGTACTGGCACAGGATGTCTTTGTTCAGGCCAATCATGGAGCCGTCACGGAACAGGTAGTCTGCCCACTCTTTCTCCTGCTGAGCCGCCAGCACGAACAGGTCGTAGCACTCCTGCTTGCACTCTTCGGCGATTTCCGCCATCTCCGGATCGTCCGTACCGCTGCGCAGCAGGTTCAGCATGTGCTGGGTACCGGTCAGGTGCAGGGCTTCATCGCGGGCGATCAGACGGATGATTTTGGCATTGCCTTCCATCAGCTTGCGCTCGGCAAAGGCGAAGGAGCAGGCGAAGCTCACGTAGAAGCGGATCGCTTCCAGGGCGTTAACGCTCATCAGGCACAGGTACAGCTGTTTTTTCAGCGCGCGCAGGTTCACGGTGATGGTTTTACCGTTCACGTTGTGCGTACCTTCGCCCAGCAAATGCCAGTAGCTGGTCATCTCGATCAGCTCGTCGTAGTAGTGGGCAATGCCTTCCGCGCGCTTCTGGATCTGCTCGTTGGTGACGATATCGTCAAACACCATAGCCGGATCGTTCACGATGTTGCGGATGATGTGGGTGTAAGAGCGGGAGTGGATCGTCTCGGAGAACGCCCAGGTTTCCACCCAGGTTTCCAGCTCAGGAATGGAGATCAGCGGCAGCAGCGCCACGTTCGGGCTACGACCCTGAATGGAGTCCAGCAGCGTCTGGTACTTCAGGTTGCTGATGAAGATATGTTTTTCGTGATCCGGCAGCGACTGGTAGTCAATACGGTCGCGGGAGACGTCCACTTCTTCCGGGCGCCAGAAGAAGGAGAGTTGCTTTTCAATCAGCTTTTCGAAGATGTCATATTTTTGCTGATCGTAGCGTGCCACGTTGACCGGCTGGCCGAAGAACATCGGCTCTTTGAGCTGGTCGTTTTTCGTCTGTGAAAAGGTGGTATATGCCATGAGTGTGTCCTGTCTTACGAAATAAAGGCGGGGATATCCCCGCCCTTCATTAGATCTTACATGCGCCGCTTTCGCAGCCATCGTCCTGAATTGACGGTACCATGTCGTCCTGCGCGTCTTCCGCACCGTCACGGGTGTTGTGATAGTACAGCGTTTTCACGCCAAATTTGTAGGCGGTGAGCAGGTCTTTCAGCAGCTGCTGCATCGGTACCTTGCCGGACGGGAAGCGCGTCGGGTCATAGTTGGTATTGGCAGAGATCGACTGGTCGATAAACTTCTGCATGATACCCACCAGCTGCAGGTAGCCGTCGTTGTTCGGCATTTCCCACAGCAGCTCGTAGTTATTACCCAGCGTTTCGTAATCCGGTACCACCTGACGCAGCACGCCGTCTTTCGACGCTTTGATGCTCACGTGGCCGCGCGGCGGTTCAATACCGTTGGTGGCGTTAGAGATCTGCGAAGAGGTCTCGGACGGCATCAGGGCAGAGAGCGTGGAGTTACGCAGGCCGTGGGTCTTGATGGACTCGCGCAGGCCTTCCCAGTCGAGGTGCAGCGGCTCGCTGACGATCGCATCCAGGTCTTTCTTGTAGGTGTCGATTGGCAGAATGCCTTTCGCGTAGGTGGTTTCGTTGAACCACGGGCACGCGCCTTGCTCTTTCGCCAGCTCGTTAGAGGCTTTCATCAGGTAGTACTGAATCGCTTCGAACGTCTGGTGCGTCAGGTTGTTAGCGCTGCCGTCTGAGTAACGCTTGCCGTTTTTCGCCAGCCAGTAGGCGAAGTTGATCACGCCGATACCCAGGGTACGGCGGCCCATTGCACCGCGTTTAGCGGCCGGGATTGGGTAATCCTGGTAGTCCAGCAGGGCGTCGAGCGCGCGAACCGCCAGCACCGCCAGCTCTTCCAGCTCGTCCAGGCTCTTAATTGCGCCCAGGTTGAACGCGGAAAGCGTACACAGCGCGATTTCACCGTTTTCGTCGTTCACGTCTTCCAGCGGTTTGGTCGGCAGGGCGATCTCCAGGCACAGGTTAGACTGGCGCACTGGCGCAACTACTGGATCAAACGGGCTGTGGGTGTTGCAGTGGTCCACGTTCTGGATGTAGATACGGCCGGTTGAGGCACGTTCCTGCATCATCAGGGAGAACAGGTCTACCGCCTTCACGCGCTGCTTGCGGATGCTGTCGTCTTTTTCGTATTTGGTGTACAGACGCTCGAACTCGTCCTGATCGGCAAAGAACGCGTCATACAGGCCCGGAACGTCGGACGGGCTGAACAGGGTGATGTCTTCGCCTTTCAGCAGACGGGTGTACATCAGCTTGTTGATCTGCACGCCGTAGTCCATATGGCGCACGCGGTTGCCTTCCACGCCGCGGTTGTTTTTCAGAACCAGCAGGCTTTCCACTTCCAGGTGCCACATCGGGTAGAACAGGGTCGCAGCACCGCCGCGCACGCCGCCCTGAGAGCAGGATTTTACTGCCGTCTGGAAGTGTTTATAGAACGGGATACAGCCGGTGTGGAACGCTTCACCGCCGCGAATCGGGCTGCCCAGCGCACGGATGCGACCGGCATTGATGCCGATACCGGCACGCTGGGAGACGTATTTCACGATGGCGCTGGAGGTGGCGTTGATGGAATCCAGGCTGTCACCACACTCGATCAGTACGCAGGAGCTGAACTGACGGGTTGGGGTACGCACGCCAGACATGATTGGCGTCGGCAGAGAAATCTTGAACGTGGATACCGCATCGTAGAAACGCTTCACGTATTCCAGACGGGTGTCACGCGGGTAGTTAGAGAACAGGCAGGCGGCCACCAGAATATAGAGGAACTGGGCGCTTTCGTAGATCTCACCGGTTACACGGTTCTGAACCAGGTATTTGCCTTCGAGCTGCTTCACCGCCGCGTAGGAGAAGTTCATGTCGCGCCAGTGATCGATAAACCCGTTCATCTGCTCGAACTCTTCTTCCGTATAGTCTTCCAGCAGATGCGTGTCGTATTTGCCCAGTTCAACCATTTTCACGACGTGATCGTAAAGCTTCGGCGGCTCAAACTGGCCGTAGGCTTTTTTACGCAGGTGGAAAATCGCCAGACGTGCAGCGAGGTACTGATAATCCGGTGCTTCGCGGGAGATGAGGTCTGCCGCTGCTTTAATGATTGTTTCGTGGATATCAGACGTTTTGATGCCGTCGTAGAACTGAATGTGGGAACGCAGTTCAACCTGGGAGATAGATACGTTGTTCAGTCCTTCTGCTGCCCAGTCGAGAACTCGATGGATTTTGTCCAGATTGATACGCTCGGTAGTACCGTCGCGCTTTGTCACCAGCAGACTCTGATTCATGTGGGTTTTACCTGTCCGTGAAATAAAAAATATCCCCCGTTTATCCACAGATCCGTCTTGTGACTAACTCTGTGGATAAATACTACATGTAGGGGGTTTGCGATAAGAAAAACGCTATATGGTGAGTATTCTAGTATCGAATCTTTTCAGCACAAGGGTTGATTTTGGCGTTAAATTGAGGTTGTGAAAGGGTAAAAAAGGCTAAGTCCTCGTACCGTAAGGCCTGGAAGACATGTCAATAATTAAGAAAAAAAATTCAAAATTTGATCGAGTGCTGATTTCTTCAACGGGAGGTCAGAATTGCGCAACATGATGTCGCGCAATCTTTATAAGAATAACGAATGACGTTAGTCGTTTTTGGCGGTGGTATGCAACATATAGTTAACATCTACGCCCGGTGCGAGCTTGAATTTATCGGTCAACGGATTGTAGTGCAGGCCGGTGATGTGCTGCTCTTTGAGCCACGTCTGGTCAACCCAGCCTAACAGTTCCGCAGGCTTGATGAATTTCTTCACGTCGTGCGTCCCTTTCGGCACCATGCGCAGCACATACTCCGCGCCGACAACGGCCATCAGCCAGGCTTTACCGTTACGGTTGATGGTTGAGAAGAAGACCTGGCCGCCCGGTTTCACCAGTTTTGCACAGGCGTGCACCACCGACTGCGGATCGGGAACGTGCTCCAGCATCTCCATGCAGGTCACCACATCGTACTGATGGGCGTGTTTTGCCGCGTGCTCTTCCACGGTTTCCTGCACGTATTCCACCTGAATGCCGGACTCCAGCGCGTGAAGGCGGGCCACCTGGAGCGGTTCAAAGCCCATATCCAGGCCTGTAACATTCGCCCCTTCGCGCGCCATGCTCTCAGCCAGGATGCCGCCGCCGCAGCCGACGTCGAGCACTTTCTTACCGAACAGACCGCCGGAACGCTCCGCGATATAGCCCAGACGCAGCGGGTTAATGCGATGCAGCGGTTTGAACTCACCTTCGAGATCCCACCAGCGGGACGCCACCGCTTCAAATTTGGCAATCTCTTCGTGGTCAACGTTGTGAGCCACCGGGGATTTTTCGGCATTCATGGGCGCTTTTACTCCTTATTTAGCAAGACAAAGGAGTATATCAGGCAATCCCCGTGAATAAAGCGTATAGGTTTACCTCAATCACCTCGGCTGTGTTATAATTTGCGACCTTTGAATCCGGGATACAGTAGAGGGATAGCGGTTAGATGAGCGACCTTGCGAGAGAAATTACACCGGTTAACATCGAGGAAGAGCTGAAGAGCTCCTATCTGGACTATGCGATGTCGGTCATTGTTGGCCGTGCGCTGCCGGACGTCCGCGATGGCCTTAAGCCGGTACACCGTCGCGTACTATACGCCATGAACGTATTGGGCAATGACTGGAATAAAGCCTATAAAAAATCTGCCCGCGTCGTCGGTGACGTCATCGGTAAATATCACCCGCATGGTGATACCGCCGTGTATGACACCATCGTTCGTATGGCGCAGCCATTCTCCTTGCGTTACATGCTGGTAGATGGTCAGGGTAACTTTGGTTCAGTCGACGGCGACTCCGCTGCGGCGATGCGTTATACGGAAATCCGTATGTCGAAAATCGCTCATGAGCTGATGGCCGACCTGGAAAAAGAGACCGTTGATTTCGTCGATAACTACGACGGCACCGAGCGCATCCCTGATGTGATGCCAACCAAGATCCCGAACCTGCTGGTTAACGGTTCCTCCGGTATCGCGGTCGGTATGGCAACCAACATTCCGCCGCACAATATCACCGAAGTGATCAACGGCTGCCTGGCCTATATCGACGATGAAGACATCAGCATTGAAGGGCTGATGGAACACATCCCGGGTCCGGACTTCCCAACGGCGGCGATTATCAACGGTCGTCGCGGTATTGAAGAAGCGTACCGCACCGGCCGCGGCAAGATTTACATCCGTGCCCGCGCCGAAGTGGAAGCGGACGCTAAAACCGGCCGTGAAACCATCATTGTTCACGAGATCCCGTATCAGGTGAACAAAGCGCGTCTGATTGAAAAAATCGCCGAGCTGGTAAAAGAAAAACGCGTTGAAGGCATCAGCGCGCTGCGTGACGAGTCTGACAAAGACGGTATGCGCATCGTGATTGAAATCAAACGCGACGCGGTGGGTGAGGTTGTGCTGAACAACCTGTACTCCCAGACTCAGCTTCAGGTTTCCTTCGGTATCAACATGGTTGCGCTGCACCATGGTCAGCCGAAGATCATGAACCTGAAAGAGATCCTGAGCGCGTTCGTGCGTCACCGCCGTGAAGTGGTGACCCGTCGTACCATCTTCGAACTGCGCAAAGCGCGTGACCGTGCGCACATCCTTGAAGCGCTGGCGGTTGCGCTGGCCAACATCGACCCGATCATCGAACTGATCCGTCGTGCGCCAACCCCGGCGGAGGCGAAAGCCGCCCTGATTTCCCGTCCGTGGGATTTGGGTAACGTCGCCGCGATGCTGGAACGTGCGGGCGATGACGCAGCCCGTCCTGAGTGGCTGGAACCTGAGTTCGGCGTGCGTGACGGTCAGTATTACCTGACTGAACAGCAGGCTCAGGCGATTCTGGATCTGCGTCTGCAGAAACTGACCGGCCTTGAGCACGAGAAACTGCTCGACGAATACAAAGAGCTGCTGGAACAGATTGCTGAACTGCTGCATATTCTGGGCAGCGCAGAGCGTCTGATGGAAGTGATCCGTGAAGAGCTGGAGCTGGTCCGCGATCAGTTCGGCGATGCGCGCCGCACCGAAATCACCGCGAACAGCTCTGATATCAACATTGAAGATCTGATCAAACGCGAAGACGTGGTGGTCACCCTGTCTCACCAGGGCTATGTGAAGTATCAGCCGCTGACCGACTACGAAGCACAGCGTCGTGGCGGTAAAGGTAAATCTGCGGCACGCATTAAAGAAGAAGACTTTATTGACCGCCTGCTGGTGGCGAACACCCATGACACGATCCTCTGCTTCTCCAGCCGCGGTCGTCTGTACTGGATGAAAGTCTATCAGCTGCCGGAAGCGAGCCGTGGCGCGCGTGGCCGTCCAATCGTTAACCTGCTGCCGCTGGAAGCGAACGAACGTATCACCGCCATCCTGCCGGTACGCGAGTACGAAGAGGGCGTGAACGTCTTTATGGCGACCGCCAGCGGTACCGTGAAGAAAACCGCGCTGACCGAGTTCAGCCGCCCACGTTCCGCCGGGATCATCGCGGTGAACCTGAACGAAGGCGACGAGCTGATCGGTGTGGATCTGACCTCCGGTTCTGATGAAGTGATGCTGTTCTCTGCGGCAGGTAAAGTGGTGCGCTTTAAAGAGAACGCCGTTCGTGCAATGGGGCGTACCGCTACGGGCGTTCGTGGTATCAAACTGGCTGGCGAAGACAGCGTTGTTTCTCTGATTATTCCGCGCGGTGAAGGGGCTATCCTGACCGTGACGCAGAATGGTTACGGTAAACGTACGGCGGAAGGGGAATACCCAACCAAGTCTCGCGGCACGCAGGGCGTTATCTCTATCAAAGTGACCGAGCGCAACGGTTCCGTTGTGGGCGCGGTGCAGGTAGACGATGCCGACCAGATCATGATGATCACCGATGCCGGTACGCTGGTGCGTACCCGCGTGTCTGAGATCAGCGTGGTGGGGCGTAACACCCAGGGCGTGACCCTCATCCGTACAGCGGAAGATGAAAACGTGGTGGGTCTGCAGCGAGTTGCTGAGCCGGTGGATGACGAAGAGCTCGATTCCATCGACGGTAGCGTTGCGGAAGGCGATGATGATATCGCGCCGGAAGCCGACACCGACGATGACGTAGCGGATGACGCTGACGAGTAATGTCTCCTGATGCAAAAAAGGGCCGGATTCCGGCCCTTTTCTTTTGCACAAGCAGATAAGTCAACGTTGCGACCTGGCGCGTTTACCGCTACCTTAACCACATTCTTTTGACCCCGACGGCGGAGCCTCGCCCCCTTGAAATACCTCGTCTCCTTTCGTACTACGCTGAAAGTTTCTCGCTATCTGTTTCGGGCGCTGGCGCTCTTGCTTTGGCTGCTGGTGGCCTTGTTCTCGGTGTTTTACATCGTTAACGCGCTACACCAGAAAGAAGCGGAGATCCGCCAGGAGTTTAACTTAAGCTCCGACCAGGCCCAGCGCTACATTCAGCGAACGTCTGACGTGATGAAGGAGCTGAAGTATATTGCCGAAAATCGTCTGACGGCGGAAAACGGCATCCTTGCGCTTCGCGGGCGTAACGACAAAACCGAAGTCCCGGACTTCCAGCCGCTGTTCCCGGATTCCGATTGCTCCACCATGAGCAATACCTGGCGCGGGTCGCTGGAATCCCTTGCCTGGTTTATGCGCTACTGGCGCGACAATTTCTCCGCCGCCTATGACCTGAACCGCGTATTCCTGATTGGCAGTGAAAATCTCTGCATGGCTGACTTTGGCCTGCGCGACGTGCCCGTTGAGCGTGACGATGCGCTGAAAAGCCTGCATGAACGTATTGTGAAATACCGCAATGCGCCGCAGGACGAGCGCGGGAATAACATCTTCTGGGTTAGCCAGGGCCCGCGCCCGGGCGTGGGCTATTTCTACGCCCTGACGCCGGTGTATCTGGGCAATCGCCTGCAGGCGCTGCTGGGGATTGAGCAGACCATTCGTATGGAAAACTTTTTCACTCCGGGCAGCCTGCCTATGGGGGTGACCATTCTGGATGAAAACGGTCATCAGCTGATCTCACTCGCCGGGCCGGATAACCGGTTAAACGTTGAACCGCACTGGATGCAGGAGCGGTCGTGGTTTGGCTATACCTCGGGCTTCCGCGAGCTGGTGCTGAAGAAGAGCCTGCCGCCTTCGTCGCTGAGTATTGTCTATTCGCTGCCGGTGGATATGGTGCTTGAGCGGATACGTATTCTCATCATGAATGCGATTCTGCTGAACCTGATCGCGGGCGGGGCGCTGTTTACCCTGGCGCGCATGTATGAGCGGAAAATCTTTATTCCGGCCGAAAGCGACGCCCAGCGGCTGGAGGAACACGAGCAGTTTAACCGGAAGATTGTCGCGTCGGCGCCGGTGGGGATCTGTATTCTGCGTACCCAGGACGGAACCAACATCCTGAGTAACGAGCTGGCGCATAACTACCTGAACATGCTGACGCACGAGGACCGCCAGAGGCTGACGCAAATTATCTGCGGTCAGCAGGTTAACTTTGTCGATGTGCTCACCAGCACGCACACCAACCTGCAGATCAGCTTTGTGCATTCCCGCTATCGCAATGAAAACGTGGCGATTTGCGTGCTGGTGGATGTCTCCGCGCGCGTGAAGATGGAAGAGTCGTTGCAGGAGATGGCGCAGGCTGCGGAGCAGGCCAGCCAGTCGAAATCCATGTTCCTTGCCACCGTCAGCCACGAGCTGCGAACGCCGCTGTACGGGATCATCGGTAACCTCGACCTGCTGCAGACCAAAGAGTTGCCGAAAGGGGTCGACAGGCTGGTGACGGCAATGAACAACTCCTCCAGCCTGCTGCTGAAAATCATCAGCGATATTCTCGACTTCTCTAAAATTGAGTCTGAGCAGCTGAAAATCGAACCGCGGGAGTTCTCGCCGCGCGAGGTGATGAACCACATCAGCGCCAACTATCTGCCGCTGGTGGTGCGTAAACAGCTGGGGCTCTACTGCTTTATTGAACCTGACGTGCCGCTGACGCTGCACGGCGATCCGATGCGCCTGCAGCAGGTCATTTCTAACCTGCTCAGCAACGCCATCAAATTCACCGACGTTGGCTGTATCGTGTTGCACGTCTGCCGGGCGGGGGATTACCTGAGCATTCGCGTGCGCGACACGGGTGTCGGCATCCCGGCGAAGGAAGTGGTTCGCCTGTTCGACCCGTTCTTCCAGGTCGGGACCGGCGTGCAGCGTAACTTCCAGGGCACCGGACTGGGGCTGGCGATTTGTGAGAAGCTCGTCAGCATGATGGACGGCGATATCTCTGTGGATACCGAGCCCGGCATGGGCAGCCAGTTCACCATCCGTATTCCGCTCTATTCGGCGCAGTATCCGGCAAAAGCGACGGTGGACGGGCTGAGCGACAAGCGCTGCTGGCTGGCGGTGCATAACGCCTCGCTGAATGACTACCTGACGGCGCTGCTTGCCCACAGCGGCGTGAGGGTGTGTCTCTATGAAGGTCAAACACCGGATGTGGACGATGTGCTGATTGCCGACGAGATGCCGGAGCAGCCGTGGCAGGGGAGAGGGGCAGTGCTCTTCTGCCGTCGCCACATCGGCATTCCTGTCGAGCGTGCACCCGGGGAATGGGTACACAGTGTTGCAACGCCGCACGAGCTGTTGAGCCTGCTGGCGCGCATCTACAAAGTGGAGCTGGAAGAGCGCGACGGCACGGGCGGATTGCCGTCACCGGAGTCTCTGGCGTCGGTGAATGACGATATGATGATTCTGGTGGTGGATGACCATCCGATTAACCGTCGCCTGCTGGCTGACCAGCTTGGATCGCTGGGCTACCAGTGCAAAACCGCCAATGACGGCGTGGATGCGCTGAATGTGCTGAGTAAAAATCATATTGATATCGTGCTTAGCGACGTCAACATGCCAAACATGGACGGCTACCGTCTGACGCAGCGCATCCGACAGCTTGGCCTGACGCTGCCGGTAGTGGGCGTAACGGCGAACGCGCTGGCGGAAGAGAAACAGCGTTGTCTGGAGTCAGGCATGGACAGCTGTCTGTCGAAACCGGTGACGCTGGACGTGCTGAAGCAGACATTGTCGATTTACGCGGATCGCGTGAGAAAAACCAGAATATAAAAAAGGCCCGTAAGGGCCTTTTCGTTTTTTCACCCTCTCCCCGCGGGAGAGGGACGGGGTGAGGGCATCAGGCCGCACACCCGTCCGGGATCAATCCTTGTCCGTTGCGCTCAGCGTAACGGAGGAGAGATAGTTCAGCAGAGCAATATCGTTGTCCACGCCCAGCTTCATCATCGCTGATTTCTTCTGGCTGCTGATGGTTTTAATGCTGCGGTTCAGCTTCTTGGCAATCTCGGTTACCAGGAAACCTTCTGCGAACAGGCGCAGAACTTCACTCTCTTTCGGGGACAGGCGTTTGTCACCGTAGCCACCCGCGCTGATTTTTTCCAGCAGACGAGAGACGCTCTCAGGCGTGAACTTCTTGCCTTTCTGCAGCGCAGCGAGCGCTTTTGGCAGATCGGTCGGGGCACCCTGTTTCAGCACAATCCCTTCGATGTCCAGATCCAACACCGCGCTCAGGATCGCCGGGTTGTTGTTCATGGTCAGAACAATGATCGAGATATCCGGGAAGTGACGCTTAATGTATTTGATGAGCGTGATCCCATCACCGTATTTGTCCCCAGGCATGGAGAGATCGGTAATGAGCACGTGCGCATCAAGCTTTGGGAGGTTATTGATCAGTGCTGTAGAGTCTTCAAATTCACCGACTACATTCACCCACTCGATCTGTTCAAGTGATTTGCGAATACCGAACAGTACAATCGGATGGTCATCGGCAATAATTACGTTCATATTGTTCATGTATAAGGCTACCTTGCTACAGCAAGCTTTTGACGTAGGCGTCAATGTCGCTGATGTATTTTTCAATGCCAGAGGCATCTTTCTCACGAATTAGATGTTCCAGCGTTTCACATAACTGCTTGCCGGGAACCAGATTAAGCATGGCAAACACCCCTTTAAGCCGGTGTGCTGTCTGTGCCAGCGCTGCAAAATCATTCGCAGCGGACTCAGTATACAACCGCTTAACATCATCTGGTACTGTATCAACAAAGAGTGAATAGTATCCGCTGGCGTGAAGCTCGGCATTTTCATTGCCGCCTAACGGTGACTCCGTTATCTCTTCCTGCGCCAGCTGCTCTTCTATTAGTTGTAGTACAGCTTCCTGCATCGCATTGCTTATATTAAAGTTGACGCGCAGCTGGCCAGGGCCGATTTTCCGCACGCCTGACTCATCATCGCTTAAAAGCAAGCCGGAGGCAGTAAGATTAGACGGATTATCAGTTAAAAACAGATCAAATTCTTGACTTGCAAGTCTTTCATCCGGCGTGATGCAGGCCGCTCCCCAGTTTTCTAACTGACGAACGACAATATTGCGGATCTCGTTCGAGGTCACGTCGACCATCACCACGACATCATCCAGCAGACGTTCCTCATCTTCTTCCTGCGGATTGGCCGCCATTTTCACGTGCAGAGAATAGCGGGTGCCGAGGGATTCACGTGCTTTGATGTTCAGGTGGCCGCCGAGCTTACGCGCCAGCTGATCGCACAGCCAGAAGGTCAGGGCATTGGCCTTGCCGTAGCGATCGCTCTGCGTGTCATTCAGGAACGGGAAGTGCAGATTATCAATTTCACTCGTTGTGACGCCTTCCCCGGTGTCCAGGATGCGGAACGTCAGACGGTCTTCTGCTGACTCCTCGGTGCTGACTTCAAGGGTGATCTTGCCGATCTGCGTGGTGGTCACGGCGTACTGAATAATCATCAGCAGAATGCGGCGCAGCGCTTCGCGATCGCCGTGGCGTTCGTCATTCGCAGGGAGATTGTTATTGATCAGCAGCTGCAGCCCTTTGCGCTTGATGACGGGCAGCACTTCCGGCACCACTTCATCGATCAAATCCTGAATGGAGAAGAGGGCTGGCGTTCCCTTCCAGAAATCATTCTCCAGCATGTTCGCCAGCTGGATCTCATCAACCATTCTGACCAGCGAATCGGCCTGGCAGGCAAGCTGGTGGCTTTCAGAGGTGTTTAGCGCCGCCGCCTGGGTCGCCAGCGTTTTTAACGGCTGCTTGAAGGCATCGCCAATGTTCTGCATAAATGCGGCGCGCCCCTGCTGGTTTTTCTCATACAGCCTTTGCGCCTGCTTGAGCTTCTTATTGACCAGCACTTCGCGATCCTGGTCGCGAATAATGAAGATTTGCGTGCGGGGAGCCACCTGGCTGCGGAACTGACGGATCTCGTACAGTTCATTGTTGATGGTTGCCTGAATCACCCCCTGGTGTTGATCCGCCATGGTGGTGATGTTCTGCAGGTTAAGGTGCGGCAGCAGATGGTCGGCAATTTTATTGCTCATCACCGTACGATTCGCCTCCTGGTCGTGAACCAGGACCCCAAGCGGCAGCACGGAAATAATCTCTTCATTCAGTGCACGTAATACGCGCAGCTCGTTGCTGGTGCCGGCCGGAACCGCAGAGGCGTCGCTCTGACGACCCGTCTGGAAACGGAAGGTGCTGTAGCCAAACAGGGCCAGCGCCAGCAGACCGATATTCAGCAGCAGAGGCAGCAGGATATTTTGCAGGGTGTCGAGCAACAGCGTGCCAAACGGTACCTGCCACACCAGGCGCATACCGGTCGAGTTCAGCGATGAGGCAATTTCGATTTTCGAGCCGTTAAAGGAGATCGATACGCTCTCTGCGGCCTCTTTGTCAGACGCCGCACGCATGTTCTGGGTGCTGGTGTCTGGCTCCAGGCGGAAGCTGTCGAGCGGCATGTCCGGCGGGATTAAATCATTAATCGGTAAATCGAAGGCCACTACCGTCGCCAGATGTCCGGGCTGGTTGAACGTGGTACGCAGGGTAAAATAATGGCCGTTTTGCCAGGCCAGACGACGCAGGGAAGAGAAACTCTCACGTTCATCAAGGGCGTTCGCCTGCTGCAGCATCTCTGCCCGGCGGGAATCGACGATGCTGCCCACGGTTGTCTCTTTAAAGCCGGACGAGAGATCTTTTAACGGCAGCGTTGAGATCAGGATCATGCTGTTATCCTGACCGTTCAGATAATACATCGACCACGGAACCGTTTCGGCACCCCAGAGGGTATCCAGGTAGGTCGAAATACGCTGCGTCATCTCAAGCGTCGCGCTGTCGTGAGAACCGAAAATAAGAGCCTCGGTCTTACGCTGCGGTTTTTCGAGATAATAGACATCCTGCTTAAGCCGCGTCTCCTGAAGTCCATCCCCGGATGAGGAGGTCGGGGCTGCCGCGATATTGTCGTAAATCTGCCAGGTGGCGTAGCGCCAGGTGTCTATGCGCTTGTGCACGGCATGGGTGATATCAACGACCTGATAGCTCTTATCCTTCAGCCAGGCGTTAACCGCGCTTTGTACCATCACCCCCATGGTGACTAACAGCACAACGATCAAAAGAAGAAAGAAACGGGTGATGCTCCCGGGGAGGAGGGAGAATTTGCTCGGGGCGGTAGTTTCAGTCTGACTCATTGATATATTTAACCCGTTATGGTCGTGCTCTGTGGCGATAGGGCAGTATAAAGGGTAATAACTGAATTTCCAGCGCGACTGTCCGGGAAGAGGCGACTTTTTCTCCGGACAATATCGGCGGCGGGGAGTGCAGAAAACATGTACAAACTCGCCATGCACGTACAAATAATCGACCCACGCCGTCAATAAATAGCACGAATTAACAAGAAATTAAGTTTTTGCACCAATTTATGGACTTCGGAGAATACCCGACGAGAATTTAGTTAATAGTCGTTACAATTACGGTGCGGTAGCACAAAAAAAGAGAAGTTACGTAAAGAAAGGTAAAAAAAAACCGAATGCGAAGCATCCGGTTCAATTAGGGATAAACAGACATTCAAAACTGAATGACGGTAATAAATAAAGTTAATGATGATAGCGAGAGTTATTTTAGAGATTAGCTGCGATCTTGTTTTGTCATTCAGTGCTGTAACGCACTTTATTGCAACTCACTGATATTTATGGGGTGATTTTTCCGTTTGATTATAAGTGCTAATTTTATAAGCTATTTGTGCTTTGTAAAAGTTCCTTGATATTTACATTTTGAAACATGTTGATGGATGAATGAAACATCTTCAAAGTTTTCGTATCATATTCGCATTGGATTATTCTGTAATTTTGAGGAGAATGAAATTGCCGACTGGTTAATGAGGGTTAACCAGTAAGCAGTGGCAATTATAAGGCATATAACAGAGGGTTAATAAAATGAAAGTTAAAGTACTGTCCCTCCTGGTACCAGCACTCCTGGTGGCAGGCGCAGCAAATGCGGCCGAAATTTATAACAAAGATGGCAACAAATTAGATCTGTACGGCAAAGTCGATGGTCTGCACTATTTCTCTGACGACAAGGGTGCCGACGGCGACCAGACCTACATGCGTCTTGGCTTCAAAGGCGAAACTCAGGTTAACGATCAGCTGACCGGTTACGGCCAGTGGGAATACCAGATCCAGGGCAACACCTCCGAAAGCGAAAACGATGCCTGGACGCGTGTGGCGTTCGCGGGTCTGAAATTCGGTGACGCGGGTTCTTTCGATTACGGTCGTAACTACGGCGTAATCTACGACGTAACCTCCTGGACTGACGTTCTGCCAGAATTTGGCGGCGATACCTACGGCGCAGACAACTTCCTGCAGTCCCGTGCTAACGGCGTAGCGACCTACCGTAACCAGGACTTCTTCGGTCTGGTAGATGGTCTGAACTTTGCCCTGCAGTATCAGGGTAAAAACGGCAGCGTAAGCGGTGAAAACGTAGGTGGCCGTAGCCTGCTGAAACAGAACGGCGACGGCTACGGTGCATCCGTGACCTATAACCTGGGCGAAGGTTTCAGCGTGGGTGGCGCAATGTCCTCCTCCAAACGTACCGCCGATCAGAACGGCGCAAGCGTTTACGGTCATGGCGATAACGCAGAAGTCTATTCTGGCGGCCTGAAATACGATGCCAACAACATCTATCTGGCAGCGCAGTACTCCCAGACCTACAACGCAACCCGTTTCGGTACCTCTAACGGCGACAGCCCGACTACCGCTTACGGCTTCGCTAACAAAGCGCAGAACTTCGAAGTGGTTGCTCAGTACCAGTTCGACTTCGGCCTGCGTCCATCCGTGGCTTACCTGCAGTCTAAAGGGAAAGACATCGAAGGTTACGGCGATCAGGATCTGCTGAAATATGTTGATGTTGGTGCGACTTACTACTTCAACAAAAACATGTCCACCTACGTGGATTACAAAATCAACCTGGTTGATGAAAATGAATTCACCCGTCAGGCGGGTATCGGTACTGACGATATCGTAGCGCTGGGCCTGGTTTACCAGTTCTAATCGCTTCACCGTGTGACGTAAGGGGCCTGATGGCCCCTTTTTTGTGCTTCCCGGATTCTCACAACTCACCCGTTTTGGTGTACTCTTGCCGCCCTGGCATGAGGATAATAATGAATGGACATGACTTTTTTACGCGCCAGCTTTCTGGCTATGCTTTTTTTCCTGACCGCGTGTAACGATCCCACTCCCGTGGCGAAAACCGACGCACCCGCCGCGACGGTGCTCGAAGGCAAAACGATGGGCACCTTCTGGCGCGTCAGCGTGATGAACCTCGATAAAACGCGCACAGATGAACTTCGCGGCAAAATCCAGTCTCAGCTGGATGCCGACGATCAGCTGCTCTCAACCTATAAAAATGATTCGGCGCTGATGCGCTTTAATCTCTCCACCAGTACCTCCCTGTGGCCGGTGAGCGAAGCGATGGCCGATATCGTGACCGAATCCATACGCGTGGGTTACAAAACCAACGGGGCGATGGATGTGACCGTCGGACCTCTGGTGAACCTCTGGGGATTTGGCCCTAACAAACAGCCGATGACCACGCCTGAACAGGCGGCCATTGATGACGCCCGCGCCCGGACAGGGCTGCAGCATCTGACGGTGATCAATCAGTACGGGCAACAGTACCTGCAAAAAGATATCCCCGATCTGTTTGTCGATCTGTCGACGGTTGGGGAAGGCTATGCGGCGGATCATCTTGCTGCGCTGATGGCCCAGGAAGGCATTTCCCGCTATCTGGTCTCCGTGGGCGGCGCGTTAGTCAGCCGGGGGATGAACGCCAGCGATAAGCCGTGGCGCGTAGCGATTCAAAAACCGACCGATCGGCAAAATGCCGTGCAGGCGATAGTGGATATCAACGGTCACGGCATCAGTACTTCCGGAAGCTACCGTAACTATTACGAGCTTGACGGGAAGCGTATTTCGCATGTTATCGATCCGCAGACCGGCCGTCCCATCACGCATAATCTGGTCTCGGTGACGGTCATTGCCCCCACCGCGCTGGAAGCGGATGCCTGGGATACCGGATTAATGGTTCTCGGCCCGGAAAAAGCCAAAGAGGTGGTTCGCCAGGAAGGACTGGCGGTTTATATGATCACCAAAGAGGGCGACGGGTTCAAAACCTGGAGCTCGCCGCAGTTCAAGAGTTTCCTGGTGCACGACAAAAATTAAAAAGCAAGGTTGCGGGTTTTTTATCACTGGCGCTCAGGCACGCTCTATGTATGCTTACATGAGGAGCCGATAATGAGAAACCCGACCTTTATTACCGATGAGGATCGCTGGCAGGCCGTGCTGGCCCGCGATCCGCGCGCTGACGAGCGGTTTGTCTTCGCCGTACAGACTACGGGAATTTTCTGCCGCCCGTCATGCCGTGCCCGCCACGCGCTGCGTAAAAACGTCCGCTTTTATCCCGATGCCCACCATGCCGTACAGGCAGGATTTCGCCCGTGCAAGCGCTGCATGCCGGACAAACGCGATCCGCAGGAGCAGAAGCTGGCAAAAGTGGAACACGCCTGCCGTCTTCTGGAGCAGGATCCCACGCTAACCCTTGAAGGGCTGGCGCAGCAGGTGGCCATGAGCCCTTTCCATTTCCACCGTCTGTTTAAGTCCGTGACCGGCATGACGCCAAAAGCCTGGCAGCAGGCGGCGCGAGGCCAGCGCCTGCGCACCGCGCTTGCACAGGGAGACAAAATTACCGACGCCGTGCTGGCAGCGGGGTTTCCCGACAGCAGCAGCTATTATCGTAAAGCCAACGATGCGCTGGGCATGACGGCGAAGCAGTACCGCAAAGGGGATGTGGCGGTGCGTTATGCCATCAGCGACTGTTCGTTAGGACGCTGTCTGGTGGCAGAAAGCGAGCGGGGGATCTGCGCGATCCTGCTGGGTGACAGCGATGAAGAATTAACCGAAGAGCTTGCCGCGCAATTTCCAAAAGCAGCACATGCGCCGCTGGAAGAGGATTTCGCGCAGCGGGTCCAGCAGGTGATTGCCAGTATTGATAACCGCGACGTACCGCTTGCGCTGCCGCTGGATATTCGCGGAACCGCGTTCCAGCAGCGCGTCTGGCAGGCCCTTCGCAACATTCCCTGCGGCGAAACGGCAAGTTACCAGCAGGTGGCGCAGGCGATTGGCCAGCCCAGTGCGGTACGCGCCGTTGCCGGCGCCTGTGCGGCAAACACGCTGGCGATTGTGATCCCCTGTCATCGCGTGGTTCGTAACGACGGCGCGCTGTCGGGTTACCGTTGGGGGACGGCGCGAAAAGCGCTATTACTGAAACGTGAGGCGAAACGCCAGGAGGGATAATGCTCGATCTTTTTGCGGATGCTGAACCCTGGCAGGAGCCGCTTGCGCCGGGGGCGGTGATCCTGCGCCGCTTTGCGCTCTCCCGTGCGGCGGCGCTGCTGGCCGGTATCGACGAGGTGACGGCGGTTTCGCCGTTTCGCCATATGGTGACGCCGGGCGGCTACACCATGTCGGTAGCCATGGCCAACTGCGGGGAACTGGGCTGGGCGACGAACGAGCGGGGCTATCTGTATGCCCCGAACGATCCCGCTACCGGCCAGCCGTGGCCCCCGATGCCCGCGGTTTTTCAGGCTCTCTGCCACGAGGCCGCCGTAGCAGCGCAGTATCCTGACTTCCGGCCGGATGCCTGCCTGATCAACCGCTACGCCGTTGGCGCGAAGCTCTCGCTGCATCAGGACAAGGATGAACCCGATCTGCGCGCGCCTATCGTCTCGGTATCGTTAGGTTTGCCTGCCGTCTTCCAGTTTGGGGGATTACGCCGCAACGACCCGCTCAAGCGCATCATGCTGGAACATGGCGATGTGGTGGTGTGGGGCAGGGAGTCGCGGCTGTATTATCACGGCATTCAGCCGCTGAAACCCGGGGTTCACCCGCTCACGGGCGAGTACCGTTATAACCTGACCTTCCGTCAGGCGGGGCACGGTAAACTAAAATAAGAATTATTCTTGATGTACACGCAGGGCAGTTTACACTGCTGGCTGATTTTTATTGTCCGGATTGCCTGCATGCAACTACTTCTCCTCGTCTGGCGTCAGTATCGCTGGCCCTTCATTGCAGTAATGGCGTTAAGCCTCGCCAGCGCCGCGCTGGGTATTGGCCTGATCGCGTTTATTAACGTGCGGTTGATTGAAATGGTCGATACCTCGCTCTCCGTTCTGCCGGAGTTTCTCGGCCTGCTGCTCCTGTTGATGGCGGTTACGCTCGGTTCCCAGCTGGCGCTGACCACGCTCGGGCACCATTTCGTATTCCGTTTGCGCAGTGAGTTTATCAAGCGGATCCTGGACACCCAGGTTGAGCGCGTTGAGCAGCTCGGCAGCGCATCCCTGCTGGCGGGGCTGACCAGCGACGTGCGCGCCATCACCATCGCGTTCGTTCGGCTGCCGGAGCTGGTGCAGGGGATCGTTCTGACCTTTGGCTCGGCTGCCTATCTCGCCTGGCTCTCCAGCAAAATGCTGGCGGTGACCGCCCTGTGGATTGCCATTACCATCTGGGGCGGCTTTATGCTGGTGTCGCGCGTCTATAAACATATGGCGGTGCTACGCGAAACCGAAGATAAACTTTATAACGATTACCAGACGGTCCTGGAAGGGCGCAAAGAGCTCACCCTGAACCGCGAGCGCGCCGAGCATATCTTTAATCATCTCTATATCCCGGACGCGCGCGAATACCGTCATCATATTATTCGCGCCGACACCTTCCACCTGAGCGCGGTGAACTGGTCAAACATCATGATGCTGGGTGCCATTGGCCTGGTATTCTGGATGGCGAACGGCCTGGGCTGGGCGGACACCAACGTAGCGGCAACCTACTCGCTGACGCTGCTGTTTTTACGCACGCCGCTGCTCTCGGCGGTCGGTGCGTTGCCCACCCTGCTGAGTGCGCAGGTGGCCTTTAATAAGCTCAAAAAATTCGATCTCGCGCCGTTTAAAGCCGAATTCCCGCGCCCGCAGGCCTTCCCTAACTGGCAGACGCTGGAGCTGCGTAACGTCACGTTCCGCTATCAGGACAGCGCCTTCTCCGTGGGGCCGGTCAACCTGACGATCCGCCGCGGTGAACTGCTGTTCCTCATCGGCGGCAACGGCAGCGGTAAATCTACGCTGGCGATGTTGCTGACCGGACTCTATCAGCCGCAGTCGGGCGAGATTTTGCTGGATGGCAGGGCGCTGAGCGCGGAGAAGCCCGAGGATTACCGCAAGCTTTTCTCGGCGGTGTTCACCGACGTCTGGCTGTTCGATCGGCTGCTGGGGCCGGAAGGGCAACCGGCCAATCCTGCGCTGGTGGAAAAATGGCTGGCGCAGCTGCAGATGTCGCACAAGCTGGAGTTACAGGACGGGAAGATCCTCAACCTGAAGCTTTCCAAAGGGCAGAAAAAGCGCGTGGCGCTGCTGCTGGCGCTGGCGGAAGAGCGTGACATCATCCTGCTGGACGAGTGGGCTGCGGATCAGGACCCGCATTTCCGCCGCGAGTTTTATCAGGTGCTGTTGCCGCTGATGCAGGAGATGGGCAAAACCATTTTCGCCATCAGCCACGACGATCACTACTTCATTCATGCTGACCGCCTGCTGGAGATGCGTGACGGCAAGCTGAGCGAGCTGACCGGTGAAGAGCGCGTTGCGGCCTCGCGTGACGCGGTAGCGCGCACGGCCTGATGCCCTTACCCTGGCCCTCTCCCACTGGGAGAGGGGATAAATCGTGGCCGCGATGCCGCTTTTTTCTCCATCCCGTCCCGTTGTTTATTCTTATTTACATATCCCCGCGCTATGCTTAACCCCAACTCATTTAATGGATTTATGATTGATGTCGGTATTAAAGAAAAACAGCGCCAGACAGCGTGACCAGGAGCGCGCGCGACTCATCTGGCTTCTCACGACCGATAAAGCGGTCACTTCTACGCTTTTAGGCAAACTCACCCTGGCTGAGCAATATGATGTCGGCACCCTGGCCGACGATATTGCTGAGGTAGGTGCGCTGGTTGCTCATTTACCCCCGCCGGATCTGGCGGATACCCTTGAAGCGCTTCCCTCGGAAGAACGCCACGCCCTGTGGCGTCTGGTGCAGGATCACGAGCGCGGGCAGGTGCTGCTTGAGGCCTCCGAAAACGTCTGGGACGACCTGATCGACGAGATGAGCGACCGGGATATTCTCGACGCTCTGCAAACCCTGGATATCGACGAGCAGATTTACCTCGTTCAGCATCTGCCGCGAAACCTGACCGGTCGCCTGCTGGCGTCGCTGCCTGCCGATGAACGCGCGCGCGTCCGTCAGGTGATGCACTACGAGAAAAACAGCGTCGGCGCGATCATGGAGTTCGGCGTTATCACGGTGCGACCGGACGTCACGCTCGGTACCGTGCAGCGCTATCTGCGTCGCCTGGGCAAAATGCCGGACAACACCGATAAACTCTTTGTTACCTCCCGGGATAAAACCCTGCTTGGCGAGCTGGAGCTGAAAACCATCCTGCTCAACAGCACCCAGCGGAAGGTGAGCGAGGTGATGGAAAACGAGCCGATGGTCTTCTCCCCGGAAGACGACGCGGAGAAAGCGGCGCGTACCTTCGAGCGTGACGACCTGGTGAGTGCCGCCGTCGTGGATTCCGTCGGCAAACTGATGGGGCGTCTGACCATCGATGAGATCGTTGATGTGGTCTATGAAGAAACCGACAACGACCTGCGCGCGCTCGGAGGGATCAGCGCCGAAGATGACGTCCATGCCTCCGTCGGCAAGGCGGTGAAAACGCGCTGGGCGTGGCTGGCCATTAACCTGTGCACCGCGTTTATCGCCTCCCGGGTGATCGACGGTTTTGAACACACCATTTCGCAGCTGGTGGCGCTGGCCTCGCTGATGCCGATTGTGGCCGGAATTGGCGGCAACACCGGAAACCAGACCATCACCATGATCGTCCGCGCCCTGGCGCTGGAAAACATTCAGCCCGGTAACTTTGCCTTTCTGATCTTCAGGGAGATGGGCGTGGCGCTGATTAACGGCCTGGTGTGGGGCGGGATTATGGGCGGCATCACCTGGTGGCTGTACGACGATATGGCCCTGGGCGGCGTGATGATGCTGGCGATGGTGCTGAACCTGCTGGTGGCATCAATGATGGGGGTCATTATCCCGCTGACGATGACCAAACTGGGGCGCGACCCCGCGGTGGGGTCGAGCGTGATGATCACCGCCATCACCGATACCGGCGGTTTCTTTATTTTTCTTGGGCTGGCGACGATTTTTCTTCTGTAGCCCGACGCTTAATGCGGGCGGGGAAGAGTGCCATGACGATAATCCCGCCCAGCACGCCAATCGCCAGATTGCCGGTTGATACTGTGGCGGCAACGGTGACCAGCATGACGACCGTTTCTGCTATCGGGGCCGTTTTCACCGTGGCTGGCTGAAGGCTTTGCCAGCTGAAGGTTTTGACGGCGACAATCGCCATAATACCCGCCAGCACCGCCATCGGGATGTTGGCCATCACGTCGCTGAGCGCCGTCACCAGGATCAGCAGCACGATGCCCGCCGCAAAGGTTGAAATGCGGCTTCGACCTTTCCCCATCTCCACGTTGACGATGGTTTGTCCGATCATCGCGCAGCCTGCAATCCCGCCATAAAATCCGGCCAGAATATTGCCGACGCCTAGTCCAATGCTTTCGCGGCGTTTACCTGACGGTGTCGAGGTCAGCTCATCCACCAGCTTTGCCGTCAGCAGGGATTCCAGCAGGCCGACAAACGCGATGCTCAGCGCGCACGGCCAGATAATGCTCAGCGTCTGCACATTGAGCGGGACCAGCAGCTCGGTAAGACCCGGCAAACCTCCGCTCATGGAGCCTTCATCGCCCACGGTTGGCAGGATTTGACCGGTTGAAACGGTGAACAAGGTAAGCACAACAATCGCAATCAGCGGGGAAGGGATGCTTTTGATATAGCGCGGCACCCACAGCACGATCAGCAGCGTCAGGACGAACAGGCCCACAATCAGCGGGCTTCGGCTCCAGAAATGCGGTACCTGAGCGAAGAAGATCAAAATGCCCAGGGCGTTAACAAATCCGGTCATGACCGACTGAGGTATAAAGCGCATCAGCCTTGCCATGCCCAGCACGCCAAACAGAATCTGAATCATGCCCGCCATCAGCACGGCGGGAAGAATGTACTGTACGCCGTGCTGATGCACCATCGGGCCAATGACCAGCGCCACGGACCCGGCCGCTGCCGTGACCATCGCCGGACGGCCCCCGAGTACAGACAGGGCAAGACACAGCACCACGGAGGCGATCAGGCTGACCTTCGGGTCAACGCCCGCCACCACCGAAAATGAGATAACCTCGGGGATCAGCGCCAGGGCGGTAATCACGCCTGCCAGCGTTTCACGCGTCAGCCGCTTTGGGGAACGCAGCACGTTGGCTACGCGGTCTTCGGGGGATACAGCAGAATGGGGTAGGGACATAACAGTTCGCTGGTTAGGGCAGGCTTCCGTGCGCGCGATCGCAAAACGCAACATACTATCCAGTAAAACCGCGCTTTACCAGACGCATCGATAATTCCTCACAAACAATCCATCATTAAATTTCACAATTACAATAATTTCGTAACCTTTAAACAATATTTAAAAGTTGTTACCGTGCCCCCGCAGCTTTTTTCACCTGCAATTTCCACGCATCAAGCACTTTTACACTAAGGCATAAATTATGAAAAAAATGACTGCCATGCTCTTTTCTCTGGCCGTGGGGCTTAACACCGTCTCCATGGCGGCGAAAGCTGACGCACCAAAAGAGCAGGAAACGGACGTCCTTTTAATTGGTGGCGGTATCATGAGCGCCACGCTGGGAACCTATCTGCAAGAACTGCAGCCGGACTGGTCTATGACCATGGTCGAGCGCCTTGATGGCGTGGCGCAGGAGAGTTCAAACGGATGGAATAACGCCGGTACCGGCCATTCGGCACTCATGGAACTGAACTATACGCCGCAGAAAAAGGACGGTTCCATTAGTATCGAGAAGGCGGTAGAGATCAACGAAGCATTCCAGGTTTCTCGCCAGTTCTGGTCTCATCAGGTCAACAGCGGCGTGATGCACGACCCGCACTCCTTCATCAACACCGTGCCGCACATGAGCTTTGTGTGGGGTGAGCAGAACGTTAACTTCCTGCGCGCGCGCTACGCCGCTCTGCAGCAGAGCACGCTGTTCCGCGGGATGAAATACTCTGAAGACCACGCGCAGATTAAAGAGTGGGCTCCGCTGGTCATGGAAGGTCGTGACCCGAACCAGAAAGTGGCGGCAACCCGTACCGAAATTGGTACCGACGTTAACTACGGCGAAATTACCCGTCAGCTGGTGACGTCTCTGAAGAAAAAAGAGAACTTCAACCTGCAGCTCAGCACCGAAGTGCGCGGTTTCAAGCGCAACGCGGATAACAGCTGGAGCGTGACCGTCGCCGATCTGAAAAACAACGAAGCCGAGCACGTCATCAAGGCGAAGTTTGTCTTTATCGGTGCGGGCGGCGCGGCGCTGAAGCTGCTGCAGGAGTCCGGTATTCCGGAAGCGGACGACTACGCGGGCTTCCCGGTGGGCGGCCAGTTCCTGGTGTCCGATAACCCGGAAGTGGTGAATCGTCATCTGGCAAAAGTGTACGGCCAGGCTTCCGTTGGCGCACCGCCGATGTCTGTTCCGCATATCGACACCCGTATGCTTGACGGCAAACGCGTGGTGCTGTTTGGGCCGTTCGCGACCTTCTCCACCAAGTTCCTGAAAAATGGCTCCCTGTGGGATCTGCTCAGCGCCACGACCACCTCTAACGTCAAGCCGATGATGGACGTGGGTCTGGATAACTTCGACCTGGTGAAATACCTGATTAGCCAGGTGATGCTCTCTGACGACGACCGTTTCGAGGCGCTGAAAGAGTACTATCCGCAGGCGAAAAAAGAAGACTGGCGTCTGTGGCAGGCGGGTCAGCGCGTACAGATCATCAAGCGCGATCCGAAAGAGGGTGGCGTGCTGCGTCTGGGTACCGAAGTGGTAAGCGATAAGGATGGCACCATCGCCGCGCTGCTGGGTGCGTCGCCGGGCGCGTCTACCGCTGCGCCAATCATGCTGCACCTGATGGAAAAAGTGTTTAAAGATAAAGTCGCCAGCCCGGAATGGCAGGCGAAGCTGAAAACCATTATTCCATCCTACGGCACGAAGCTGAACGGCAACGTGAGCGCGACGGAGCAGGAGCTGGAATACACCAGCCGCGTACTGCAGCTGCAGTACATCAAGCCACAGGCTGCGGATGCGGCGCCAAAAGCGGAGCTGAAGCCTCAGCCGGAAAACAAACCGGTTGCGGATATCGCGCTGTAAGATAAAAGCAAAACGGTAACATCCGTTACCGTTTTTAGTGTTTTCTCCCTCTCCCAGTGGGAGAGGGGTGGGGTGAGGGCACCAGAGCGCACCCTTTCCGGGTCGGGTAAGGCGAAGCCGCCACCCGACTTAATTTCAACGTACTACGGCTTGTCCGATGTTCTCATCAGCCTTCCAGATGCGATACTTCACTTCCACGTTTTCAGGCGTATAGACCACGATCGGCAGCTTGCTGTTGTAGCGCAACAGACTGTTGTCGCCCAGATACGCCGTTACAAATTTCTTCTCTTTCTTGCCGTCCGGGCAGGCCATCATGGTGGAGACCGGAGAGGTCACTTTGTCAAAGACGTAATAGTCGTAACCCCAGCCTTCCAGGGTTTTGCTTTCCAGCTGACCGCCCAGACGGTGCTGGTTGCAGTCCACTTCCAGCGTCTTGCCAATTAACAGTTCCACTTTGAAGTTCGCTTCATCCTGCTGAACCGGCAGCTGAATCACCTGACGCTTCATCCCTTTGTCCGCCTGCGGGTACGGAGCCACTTTTTCCAGCGGCTGCTGTTTTGGGGTTTCGCTGGCGAAAGCGCTGCTGCTGACGCACGCGGCGGCGATGAGGGCGATGGCAAATTTAGGTGCGTTTTTCATTGTCATTCCTTTATGTCAAAACGATCCTGCGCAGGTTAACATAACAACGATGAATGATTGGTGTTATTTACTTACATTTTCACTATAGGTAGCGTTATGTGCTTTTAATTTGCCTGTTTAGTGGTTTTTTGTGCTGGTGTGGAGTCGGGTGCCAGTTCGTGTTATTTTAGACCCTATATATTGTTATTCATCTGTAAAAGGGAAGAGAGATGGTTCGTGCAAAACTGAAAACGCCTGAAGGCCGCAAGTTCCTCCTGGCGCTGCTGGTCGTATTTATGATTGCCGCCGCGTGCGTGGGGCGGGCAACCATTGTTGGCGTTATCGAACAGTACAATATTCCCCTCTCAGCCTGGACAACCAGCATGTATGTCCTGCAGTCGGCGATGATCTTCGTCTACAGCCTGGTGTTCACCGTTCTGCTGGCCATCCCGCTGGGCATTTTCTTCCTGGGCGGACGTGAGAAGCATTAGGCGTCGACCTGCGATAACTAAGCCATCCTGCCGGATGGCTTTTTTTATGGTCTCATCCCACTCTCCTCAGGTTTTTTTAATCCGCGATATCCTATCCTGTAAGCATTCAGGCAACTGTTTTTAAAGCAGGAGCAGTAGATGCGTTCCAGATTTCCAGTGCTCAGCCAGATCCCCAAAGGCGTCTGGGTTGTGGGAGGCGTCAGTATGTTGATGGATATCTCGTCAGAGAGTATTCACAGCCTGCTGCCACTTTTTATGATGACCACCCTCGGTACGAGCGTGCTGTTTATCGGCCTGATTGAAGGGCTGGCGGAGGCCACTGCGCTTTTTATTAAGGTCTTTTCGGGGGCGATAAGCGACTACCTGGGTCAACGTAAGGGGCTGGCCCTGCTAGGGTATGGCCTGGGGGCGCTAAGCAAACCTCTTTTCGCATTAGCCTCCTCTTCCGGGATGGTTTTAGGCGCACGTCTGATAGATCGTACGGGGAAGGGGATACGGGGCGCACCGCGGGATGCACTGGTTGCAGACGTCACGCCGCCGGAAATGCGTGGTGCGGCATATGGTCTGCGTCAGTCAATGGATACCACAGGCGCATTTCTTGGCCCATTACTGGCCGTAAGCTTAATGCTATTGCTGGACAACGACTTTCGCACTGTTTTCTGGATAGCCCTTATCCCCGGTCTGCTTTCAGTTGCCTTGCTCTATTTTGGCCTTCAGGAGCCGAAAACTCCCCTCGAACATAAACGTACTAATCCCATTAAACGAGAGAATTTAAGGCGGCTGGGTAAAGCGTGCTGGTGGGTGATTGGCCTTGGTGCAGTGTTCACGCTTGCCCGGTTTAGCGAGGCTTTTCTCGTCCTTCGTGCGCAGCAGTCGGGCGTTCCTCTGGCCCTTATTCCGCTGGTGATGGTGGTCATGAACGTACTCTATTCCCTTTCCGCATACCCTTTTGGCAAACTTTCTGATGGCATGAGCCACACCCGGCTTCTGCAGTGGGGGCTAATGGTGCTGATTGGTGCAGATGTTGTTCTGGCGCTGAGCAGCCACTGGATGGGGGTCATTTTAGGCGTCGCGCTTTGGGGAATACATATGGGTATGACCCAGGGACTACTGGCGGCAATGATCGCTAAAACCGCACCGCCCGATCTGCGCGGTACGGCTTTCGGTATTTTTAGTCTGGTCAGCGGCGTAGGATTGTTAATCGCCAGCGTGGGAGCCGGCGCGATATGGGAAACGTTTGGCGCGGAATATACGTTTTATGCCGGAGCGGTGATTTGTCTGACTACGCTTGTGTATCTGCGCAAAACGCCGGACGAGGCGAAATAAAAAAACCAGCCATCAGGCTGGTTTTCAATATGTTTTTGGTCGGCACGAGAGGATTTGAACCTCCGACCCCCGACACCCCATGACGGTGCGCTACCAGGCTGCGCTACGTGCCGACGCATAAAAAGAATACTACTCGATTCCGTTTTGAATGCAAGGGAATCTGTCGCTAACTGGTTTATTATTAATCAGTTAGCGATGAAGCGCTTCTCATCCGTCAGGACCTGCAGCAGCAGGCTCAGCTGCGGTTTCTGGTCTTTCAACCGTTCGCCCTGCAGATTATACGTCTGATAATTCCCGTTGCTGTTCAGCACCAGCGTCAGCTTCGGCGTGGTCACCACCAGCGTATTATTCCCCGCCGCCGTCACCCAGCTGTGGCGGCGCGCGGCGCTGAAGAGATCCTGCCCCTGCGAATACTCGTTTGCTGGCGTGCTGACGTGCAGCAGGCGTTGCATCAGGGTGGTCATCACATCTTTATGCTCGGTGAGCATATTGATGCGCTGCGCCGGGGTGCCTGGCCAGTGGATCACCAGCGGAACCTGCAGATTCGGGCGAGACCAGCTCATACTCTTCGTCTCGTCACCTAGCGGGATGCCATGGCCCGCGGTCACGATCACCACGGTATTGTCCAGCTTGCCCGACTCGCGAAGCGCGTCAAGCACGCGGCCTATCTGCGCATCAACATCGCCAGCCGCGCGGCCGTAGCGGCGCGCAAAATCACTTTTATTGCTGTTGGCAAGCGTTGTGCCGTTAAAGGCAACCCATGAGAACCAGCGGTTATCTTCCTGGGCGTAGCGCTGCAGCCAGTTTATCCACTGGCCGGCGGTCTGCGCGTCGGACTGATTTTGCGCCGTCGGCAGTGAGAAATCGGACAGCAGCGCCTGGCGGTAGAGCGGGCTGTTAAAGCCATCGGAGGAGAACAACCCTAGCTGATAGCCTTGCTGATTCAGCCCGGTGATCAGCGCCGCAGGCGTGCGGGTAGACAGTACGCCGTCCATGTAGCCGGCTGAAATGCCATAGAAGAGGCCAAAGATGCCCGCATCGGTTGTGTTACCGGAGCTCATATGCTGAGTAAACGAGACGTTCTGACTCGCGAAAGCGGCCAGCGCAGGCATCTGCTTCTCGAAACGGGAATAGTTCAGGCCATCGACGGTGATCAGCAGGACGTTTTGCCCGCGCCCCATATCGCGGTAGTTCAGGTCGCTCAGAGGATACTGAACGCTGACGGCTTCCGGGTTGCCCTGCTCGATAAGACGGCGCTGGTACTCCTGTGCATCAAGCAGACCGTGTTTCTCGAGGAAGCGACGGGCCGTCATCGGGTACGAGAGCGGCAGGTTCGCGCGCTGCATGGTAATAGGGCGATAGAAGTTCGCATCCGCCCAGATATACATGATGTGCGAACTGATAAAGGAGACGAAAAAGAGCGCGGCGACGGGCTTCGCATAATGGCGTCGCCGGGTCAGACTGCGGAGCTTTTGCCAGCTCCAGGTGGCGAACAGCATCTCAATCAGCAGGATCACCGGGACGCTGATAAACATCAGCTGCCAGTCACGGGCCGTTTCGTTCTGGTCGGGGTTAATCACCAGTTCCCAGACGATGGGGTTGAGGTGCAGGTGGAAGCGGGTGAACACTTCACTGTCGATAAGCAGCAGCGTCATCCCCACCGTCGCAAGGATGGCGGACAAGAACCGCATCAGACGCTGCGACATGACGATAAACGTCAGGGGGAACAGGATCAGCAGATAGGTGGCGAAAACCAAAAAGCTAAAGTGACCGACAACGCTTATCCAGGAGTAGATACGCCCGGTTAGCGTTGTTGGCCAGTCTGCGACAAACAGATAACGACAGCCAATGACCGTCGCCAGCAGAATGTTGAACAGGGCAAACCAGTGCCCCCAGCTGACCATCTGGGAGACTTTTTCACGGTAGCGCTGACGATTCGTCACCATAAACTGTTGTTCGTATCCCTTAATGGGCCGGGTCGTTGCTGACGGACGACTGTAAAGCCTGGGCAAACGATTTTGCGATCGCCTGACGCTGAGCCGGAGCAACGCTGGTGTTAATCAGGTTGGTGACCATATTTCCCAAAACCATCAGGGAGAGATCGGTCGGCGTTTTATGTTTTTCCAGTACGTTGACCAGCTCACTGAGCAGTTGTTCAACGTGTTCATCACTGTAGCGGGAATGTTGTGGCATAAATCAAAATCAGTTTGTTGATGAAAGGGCAACATATTACCGTAGCAACAGCTTTTTTTCCCCTTTTTTATCTGTTGTTGCACACATGTCCTGGTGGTGGTTGAATACCGCCCGGTCTAAAAGGAGAGTTTATCATGAGTCTGGAAATCAACCAGATTGCCTTGCACCAGCTTATCAAGCGTGATGAGCAAACCCTTGAAGTGGTGCTGCGCGATTCGTTACTGGAACCCACGGCGACCGTGGTGGAGATGATGGCAGAGCTGCATCGCGTCTACAGTGCCAAAAATAAAGCCTATGGCCTGTTCAGCGAAGAGAGTGAACTGGCCGATAGCCTGCGCCTGCAGCGTCAGGGCGAAGAGGATTTCCTGGCGTTTAGCCGCGCCGCAACAGGGCGTCTGCGCGACGAGCTGGCGAAATATCCGTTCGCCGACGGCGGGATCGTGCTGTTCTGCCACTATCGCTACCTGGCGGTCGAGTATCTGCTGGTTACCGTGCTGAATAACTTAAGCAGCATGCGCGTGAACGAGCAGCTGGATATCAGCTCAACGCATTATCTGGATATCAACCATGCGGATATCGTGGCGCGTATTGATTTGACCGAATGGGAAACCAACCCGGAGTCGACCCGCTACCTGACATTCTTGAAGGGGCGCGTGGGCCGCAAAGTGGCGGATTTCTTTATGGATTTCCTCGGTGCCAGCGAAGGTCTTAACGCCAAAGCGCAGAACAAAGGGCTGCTGCAGGCGGTTGACGACTTCACGGCTGAAGCGCAGCTCGATAAATCTGAGCGCCAGACCGTGCGCCAGCAGGTTTACAGCTACTGCAACGAACAGCTGCAGGCAGGGGAGGAGATCGAGCTGGAGTCCCTGTCAAAAGAGCTGGCGGGCGTCAGCGAAGTCAGCTTCCAGGAATTCACCGCGGAAAAAGGCTATGAGCTTGAAGAGAGCTTCCCGGCGGATCGCAGTACGCTGCGTCAGTTAACCAAGTTTGCCGGCAGCGGCGGTGGGTTAACCATCAACTTTGACGCGATGTTGCTGGGTGAACGCATCTTCTGGGATCCGGCCACCGATACGCTGACCATTAAAGGTACGCCGCCGAACCTGCGCGATCAGCTTCAGCGCCGCACCTCGGGCGGGAAATAACAGCCATAAAAAAACCCCGCAGAAGCGGGGTTTTTTTCGACGTGTTTGCGATTACGCGCGAACGAAGTCGATGTGAGACAGTTTTGGCTTGAACGGGTGACGCTGAACAGCCTGAACTTTCACTTTTTCTTCTTTACCGCCAACAACGATGGTCAGAACTTCGCTGTAGAATTCAGCTTTGGTCTGCAGGTTCCACAGTTTGTCGTGATCCAGTTCGATTGCAACTGGAGCAGCTTCGCCACCGTAAACGATAGCCGGGAACTTGTTAGCGTTACGCAGGCGGCGGCTCGCACCCTTACCCTGCACGTTACGTACTTCTGCTTCGATAGTGAACATTGATTTCTCTCTGTATTTAAAACCCTGCTACAGGCGACCCAGCAGCAGGTGAGTGTTCTGCCTCACGGATGTGAAGCGGGCGGCATTTTATACTCAAATGCCCCTCACATCAATGAAAAGTCCCGCTAACCGCGCAATTCGTTGGCGCGACGGAAGCGACCTTCATAGTCAAAGAGCTTCTCGCGCACCTGCCAGAACTGGCCTTTCTTACGGGCGACGACAAAATCCGGATGGCGCAATAACACCTGCTGGCGCACGATATCGGCCACGGTAATCCAGCGCAGGGGCACGCCCGGTGTGCGGGTATGCGGGCGGATAAACAGCTGCTCGAAGGCCATTCGCTGGGCAGGCGTCTGAACCCGGAAACGCTCGCTGACGTCCGCCCCGTCTTCGTCGTAATAGGTGATTTTCAGCCACTCGCCTTTTTCATCGGCGCCGGGCTGCAGCGCCATGCCGGAACAGCGCAGCACCAGGGCATCTTTCAGCTTTAGCGCCGCTTTCAGCATGTCGTCCGGGTCAACCAGCACCGTGTCGCATTCCCGGCAGCGGCGGGCGGCAATGTCGTTTTCGGCGTTGCACTGCGGGCAGTTTTTGAACCGGAAGCGGAAATCGCACTGCTCGCGATGCCCGTCATCATCTTCAAACCAGCCCTGACAGCGGCGGCCAAAGTGTTCGATCAGCGTACCGTCGGCGGTGGTTTTCCCCCAGAAGGTGTTGGCAAACCCGCAGGCAGGGCAAAAGACCTGTACGGGCACGTTGTCGCTTTTCCCTTTTGGCGCGCCGACTTCAGGTGTATAGAGATCGTGCGGGTTACCGGCATAATCCAGAATCAGGCAGTCGGTTTTCCCCGGGGCCAGGCGCAGGCCGCGGCCAACAATTTGTTGATACAGACTGACCGATTCGGTCGGGCGCAAAATGGCGATCAGGTCGACGTGCGGGGCGTCAAAGCCGGTGGTCAATACCGACACGTTTACCAGATAGCGGAACCGCTGGGCTTTAAAGGCGTCAATCAGGCCGTCGCGCTCCGGGCCGGGGGTCTCGCCGGTGATTAACGCCGCGTCGCCGGCGGGCAGTAACCCGGTGATCTCTCGCGCGTGCTCAACCGTAGCGGCAAAGATCATTACCCCTTTGCGCGTCGCGGCGAACTCCTCAATCTGGCTGATGATATGCGGCGTAATACGCTTCTGCTTTTTCAGCTCCTGGTTGAGATCCGCTTCGCTGAATAAGCCGTTGCTCTGCGCCTGCAAACGGCTGAAATCGTACTGCACCACCGGCATATCCAGCCGTTCAGGCGGCGTCAGGTAGCCGTGTTTAATCATGTAGCGCAGCGGAAGTTCGTAGATGCAGTCGCTAAACAGGGCCTTCTCATCGCCGCGCACCATGCCGTGATAATGGTAGCGATAGATCCAGCCTTTCCCCAGGCGAAACGGGGTCGCCGTCAGGCCCAGCAGGCGCAGGTGAGGGTTCACCGCTTTCAGGTGAGCCAGGATTTGCTGATACTGGCTGTCGTCGTCATCGCTGATGCGGTGACACTCGTCAACAATCAGCAGCGAAAATTCGCTGCGAAATAGCTCCAGATTGCGCGCCACCGACTGCACGCTGCCGAAGACCACTTTGCCGTGGCTCTCTTTGCGCTTTAGCCCGGCGGCGAAAATATCGGCTTCCAGCCCAAGCGCACAATACTTGGCATGGTTTTGCGCGACGAGCTCTTTGACGTGCGCCAGCACCAGCACGCGACCACGGGCCAGACGCGCCAGTTCGGCGATGACCAGGCTTTTGCCTGCGCCGGTCGGGAGCACAATCGCCGCCGGCTCGCGATGTTTACGGAACCAGGCGAGGGTGGCGTCAACGGCTTCCTGCTGATAGGGACGAAGTGTAAAAGTCATAGGGTCTCGGTTTCGTTATTCCGCACATATACCCGTCATACTTCAAGTTGCCTGTGCGTTGGCTGCACTCGTTCACCCCGGTCACTTACTTATGTAAGCTCCCGGGGATTCACTCCTTTGCCGCCTTCATGCAACCCGAATTATTTAGGGTATAGATAGTATGCCACGAAACTTTTTCCCTTGAGTGGCGCAACCAGACCATTATACTGAACCGTTCCAGACTGCTTCTTTTTTCGGACCTGTTGTCCGACTTCCAGCACCATTAAGGCTAAAAAGATTTCATGCGACTTGATAAGTTTATCGCTCAGCAACTCGGCGTAAGCCGCGCTATTGCCGGGCGCGAAATTCGCGCCAGCCGCGTTACCGTGGATGGCGATATTGTGAGAGACAGCGCGTTCAAACTGCAACCTGACCATCAGGTGGAGTATGACGGCAATCCGCTGACCCAGCAGCACGGTCCGCGCTACTTCATGCTCAATAAGCCGGAAGGCTACGTCTGCTCAACGGACGATCCCGATCACCCGACGGTGCTCTATTTCCTCGACGAACCGGTGGCGCACAAGCTGCACGCCGCAGGCCGCCTCGACATCGACACCACGGGTCTGGTACTGATGACCGACGACGGACAGTGGTCGCATCGCATTACTTCCCCGCGTCACCACTGCGAGAAAACCTATCTGGTCACGCTGGAGTCGCCGGTGTCGGATGACACGGCAGAGCAATTCACGAAAGGCGTTCAGCTGCATAATGAAAAAGATCTGACCAAACCCGCCGTGCTTGAGGTGATTACGCCGACGGAAGTCCGTCTGACCATCAGCGAAGGGCGTTACCATCAGGTGAAACGTATGTTTGCCGCGGTGGGGAACCACGTTGTTGGCCTGCATCGTGAGCGGATTGGTGCGATCGAACTCGATCCCGACCTGGCGCCAGGCGAATATCGCCCGTTAACGGAAGAAGAGATCGCCAGCGTCGGTCTGCCTTCGCACTAATTTCAGGAGAGCTCTGTGACCACCAGGCCACACTCGTCGTTCAAAATCGTCTTCATTCTTGGCCTGCTGGCCATGCTGATGCCGCTGTCTATTGATATGTACCTGCCCGCGCTGCCGGTCATTTCCGCGCAGTTTGGCGTTCCGGCGGGCAGCGCGCAGATGACGCTCAGCACCTATATTCTCGGCTTTGCCCTCGGCCAGCTGTTTTATGGCCCGATGGCGGACAGCCTTGGACGCAAGCCCGTTATTCTGGGCGGGACGCTGGTCTTTGCAGCCGCAGCGGTTGCCTGTGCGCTGGCGCAGACCATCGATCATCTGATTATCATGCGCTTCTTCCACGGTCTGGCGGCGGCAGCGGCAAGCGTGGTGATTAACGCTCTGATGCGCGATATTTACCCGAAAGAAGAGTTCTCCCGCATGATGTCGTTCGTGATGCTGGTGACGACGATTGCGCCGCTGGTGGCCCCGATGGCCGGTGGTGCGGTGCTGGTGTGGTTTAGCTGGCATGTGATTTTCTGGATCCTGGCCCTGGCCGCGCTGCTGGCCTCGGCGATGATCTTCTTCTTTATTGATGAAACGCTTCCCGTCGAGCGCCGCCAGAAATTCCACATCCGAACCACAATAGGCAACTTTGCCTCGCTGTTTCGCCACAAGCGCGTGCTCAGCTATATGCTGGCAAGCGGGTTCAGCTTCGCCGGGATGTTCTCCTTCCTGAGCGCCGGGCCGTTTGTCTACATTGAACTGAATCACGTTTCACCGCAGCACTTCGGCTACTATTTCGCGCTTAACATCGTCTTCCTGTTCATCATGACCATCATCAACAGCCGTTTTGTCCGGCGGGTGGGGGCGCTGAACATGTTCCGCGCCGGGCTGTGGATCCAGTTTGTGATGGCTATCTGGCTGGTGGTGAGCGCGTTTCTGGGCGTGGGCTTCTGGGCGCTGGTGGTCGGGGTGGCGGCCTTTGTCGGCTGCGTGTCGATGGTGTCATCTAATGCGATGGCGGTGATCCTGGATGAGTTTCCGCATATGGCGGGTACCGCCTCTTCCCTGGCGGGGACGTTCCGCTTCGGTATTGGCGCTATCGTTGGGGCGTTGCTTTCAATGGCCACCTTTACGACAGCATGGCCCATGCTGTGGGCGATGGCTTTTTGCGCAACCAGCTCGATACTCTTCTATCTTTACGCCAGTCGACCGCGAAAAGCGGCCCACTAAAATACAGAGAAGGCCCGACAGGGCCTTTTTTGTTGATGCATATCAACCAAACCCCCGTTCGTTTATTCCGTGTTTGTTTATTTTATGTAAAATCTATTTGTGTAAAAAGTCACATCATTGTATTCAAAAAGGTTGAGTTAGATCGCAGAAACGGGTACATATAGCGCCGACGCGAGCCTGGATATCGATAAAAAAGCGCTGAATAGTGCAGGCTGGCGATGATGTGTTACTATAAATGTAAATAAATTGTGAAGTAAATTTTGCTTCCGGGGAACGAACGTGAATACATTACAACTCTCCATTGTCCATCGCTTGCCCCAGAGCTATCGCTGGTCGGCGGGTTTTGCAGGTTCGAAAGTTGAACCGATTCCGCAAAGCGTCGCGGGCTGTGAAAACTGCCTGGTGGCACTCAAGCTGCTGAGCCCGAGCGACGAAAATGCATGGCGGGTGATGGAGCGTCTCAGTCAGGCCCTGACGGATATCGAAGTGGACAGCTCCGTGCTGGAGTGTGAAGGTGAGCCGTGCCTGTTCGTGAAGAGCCAGGACGAGTTTGCCGCCACCTGCCGTCTGAAGAATTTTGGCGTTGCCATCGCGGAGCCTTTCTCCGGCCAGTACCCGTTCTGACCGCTAGTCTGCCGACAACAGCTGGCGCGTGTAGCGCTGCGTTGGCGCGCTAAATACGCGCTGGCACTCTCCCTGCTCGACCACTTCTCCCTGTCGCAACACAATCACCTGATGGCATAGCGCCCGCACCACCTGTAGATCGTGGCTGATAAAGATATAGGCCAGCCGGTGCTTTTCCTGAAGCCCTTTCAGCAGCGCCAGGATCTGCGCCTGAACGGTTCTGTCCAGCGACGACGTCGGTTCATCCAGAATAATCAGCTCCGGCTTCAGGATCAGCGCGCGGGCAATGGCGATACGCTGGCGCTGGCCGCCGGAGAATTCAGCCGGATAGCGGTGGCGCGTCCCGGCATCTAAGCCCACTTCGGCCATCACCCGCTTAACTTCCTGCTCGCGCTGCTGAGCGCTCAGGCTGGGCTGATGCACGCGCAGACCCTCTTCGATAATCTGTAACACGCTGAGCCGCGGGTTAAGCGAGGAGTTGGGATCCTGAAACACCACCTGCATGCGGGGCCGCACGGGCAGCATCTGACGGCGGTTCCAGCGGTGCAGCGGCATATCGTCAAAGAGGATCTCGCCCTGGGAGGCAATTAAGCGCAGCAGCGCCAGACCGGTGGTACTTTTGCCGGAACCGGATTCGCCCACCAGCCCCAGAGATTCTCCCGGGCGCAGCGAGAAGCGGATGTTTTTCAGCACCGGATTCTGGTCGACGATGCGCCGCAGAATACCTTTGCGGATCGGGAACGAGACGGACAAATCCTCAACGCGCAGCAGCGGTGTGCTGTCAGCCGCGAGCGGAACCGGGTCGCCGGAGGGTTCGCTGTCGAGCAAACGCTGCGTATAGGGGTGCTGCGGCGCGCTCAGCAGCGTGGACGCGCTATTCTGTTCAACGCATCGTCCGTTTTGCATCACCGCGACGCTGTCGGCCAGCTTTCTCACAATGCTCAGGTTGTGCGTGATAAACAGCAGGCTCATGTTCAGCTCGTCACGCAGTTCCCGCAGCAGCGTCAGTATTTGCGCCTGTACCGTCACGTCCAGCGCCGTTGTGGGCTCGTCGGCAATCAACAGCTCGGGTCGCGTGAGCAGGGCCATAGCGATCATCACGCGCTGTCGTTCGCCGCCGGAGAGCTGGTGCGGAAAATCATTCAGCCGTTTGGCCGCATTGCGTATGCCCGTTCGTTCCAGACAATCCAGAATTTCTCCCCGCGCGGCCTCTTTGCGCATCCCCCGGTGCAGGGAGAGCACTTCATAGAGCTGTTTCTCGAGGCTGTGCAGCGGGTTGAGGGAAACCATCGGCTCCTGGAAGATCATCGCGATTTTGTTGCCGCGAATACCGCGCAGGGTATGTTCGTCGGCATGCAGCAGCGAGCTGCCGTGAAACAGAATATCCCCTTGCGGGTAGCTCACCGGTGGGGACGGCAACAGGCGCAGGATGGAGAGTGCCGAAACGCTCTTGCCTGAACCCGACTCGCCCACCAGGGCCAGCGTTTCCCCGGTCTGGATCTGCAGCGACAGGTCGGTGACCACGGTGCGCGTCTCGTCCTGCTTAGAAAAAGCAATCGACAGGTTATCAATACTGAGAAGAGGCTGGGTCATTTTATACCGCCTTGTTCGGATCGAAGGCATCGCGCACGGCTTCGCCAATAAAAATCAGCAGCGACAGCAGCACGGCCACGGAAAGAAAGGCGGCGATGCCTAACCACGGCGCCTGCAGGTTGTTCTTACCCTGCAGCAGCAGTTCGCCGAGCGACGGGGAACCCAGCGGTAGCCCGAAACCAAGAAAATCCAGCGAGGTGAGGGTGGTGATGGAGCTGCACAGAATAAACGGCAGGAAGGTGAGCGTTGCCACGACCGCGTTGGGCAGCATGTGGCGGAAGATGATCCCCCGGTCGCTCACGCCAAGCGCCTGCGCGGCGCGAATGTAGTCGAAATTGCGGGTGCGCAGGAACTCCGCGCGCACCACGCCCACCAGCGCCATCCAGCCGAACAGGACGGTGATGCCTAACAGCCACCAGAAGCCGGGCTGCACCACGCTGGAAAGCAGGATAATCAGAAACAGCGTTGGCATGCCTGACCAGACTTCAATAACCCGCTGGCCCCACAGGTCGATTTTCCCGCCGTAGTAGCCCTGAACGGCGCCCGCCACGACGCCCATTACGCTTGAGAAGATCGTCAGCATCAGCCCAAAGAGAAGAGAAATTCGCGTGCCATACAGGATGCGCGCCAGCACGTCCCCGCCGTTAGCATCCGTTCCCAGCCAGTTTTGCGCGGAGGGCGGGGAAGGGAAGGGCGTCGTGGTGGCGAAGTTAATGCTGTTTGCGCCAAAGCGTACCGGCGCCCAGAGCGCCCAGCCGTGCTGCTCAATCTGCTGGCGAAGCCACGGATCCTGATACTCCGCCGGTGTCGCAAACGGGCCGCCAAAGTCGCTTTCGCTGTAACTGGCGATAACCGGCACGTACCAGCGGTCGTTAAAATGCACCAGCAACGGCTTGTCGTTGGCGATCAGCTCCGAACACATGCTTAAGGCAAACAGCACGGCAAAAATCCACAGCGACCAGTAGCCGCGGCGGTTGTGGCGAAAGCGGGCCCAGCGGGCCTGGTTGACGGGGCTTAAACGCGGCATCAGCGGCCCTCAAAATCAATTCGGGGATCGACCAGCGTATAGCTGATATCACTGATGATATTCAGCAGCAGGCCAATCAGAGTGAAAATATAAAGTGTGCCAAACATCACCGGATAATCGCGCGAAACGGTAGCCTCATAGCCCAGCAGCCCCAGGCCGTTGAGCGAGAACATCACCTCTATCAGCAGCGAGCCGGTAAAAAACATGCCGATGAACGTGGCCGGAAATCCGGCGATCACCAGCAGCATGGCGTTGCGGAACACGTGTTTCCACATGATCTGCTTCTCGCTTACGCCCTTGGCGCGGGCAGTCACGACGTACTGCTTACGAATTTCATCGAGAAAGGCGTTTTTGGTCAACATGGTCAGGGCCGCAAACCCGCCAATGACCGTGGCCAGCACCGGCAGCGTGATATGCCAGAGATAGTCGGTGATTTTCTGATACCACGGCAGGGAGCTGAAATCGGCGGAGACCAGCCCCCGCAGCGGGAAGAGGTCGAAATAGCTTCCCCCGGCAAAAAAGACAATCAGCAGGACGGCAAACAGAAACGCCGGGATGGCGTAGCCGATGATGATGAACGTGCTGCTCCAGATATCAAACCGGCTGCCGTTATACACCGCTTTGCGGATCCCAAGCGGTATAGAGACCAGATAGATAATCAGCGTTCCCCACAGCCCCAGCGTTATCGAAACCGGCAGGCTTTGCTTGATCAACGTTAACACTGACGCACTGCGAAACAGGCTGTCGCCAAAATCAAAGCGGATGTAATCCCAGAGCATCTTGAAATAGCGCTCGTGAATCGGTTTGTCAAAGCCGTAGCGGTGGGTGATCTCGGCGATCACCTCCGGATCCAGCCCGCGTCCGCCGCGATAATGGCTTTCGCTGATATTCCCTACGCCGGTTCGCGCATGGCTCGCGCCCATCCCTTCACCGCCGCCGCCGGGCATGCCGCCGCCGCCGGGCATGCCGCCGCTGTTGCCAAATTCAATGGCGGCAATCGCCTGATCGACCGGGCCGCCGGGGGCGATTTGCACGATAAAAAAGTTAATCGTGATGATGGCCCACAGGGTGGGGATGACCAGCAGGAGACGACGGAGAAGATAGGCACCCATGATGATTCCTTATCGCCGCTCAGCGGGAAGTCTGGCGGCTTTGTTAACGTCATACCACCAGGTATCAAAGCCCAGGGAGTAGACAGGGCGCACGGCAGGCACGGAGAACTTGTCCCAGCGCGCAAGGCGATCTTCGCCCATATACCACATCGGCAGCATGTAGTAGTTCCAGGTCAGGACCCTGTCGAGGGCGCGCCCGAGCGGCAGGAGCTTTTCTTTATCCCCCTGCGCCGCCACTATTTTCGCAATCAGCGCGTCAATCGCCGGGCTTTTTACACCTGGCGCATTGTATGAGGAGTCAACGTAGCTGGAGGCCCAGGATATTTGCAGGTCGGAGCTGGGCCACGGCTGCGCGGGCCACAGGCGCTGCATCATGTCGTAATCACGGCTGCGCATGCGGCTGGTGATCTGCGCGTTATCGACCTGGCGAATGTTCATTGTCACGCCCAGCCGCTCAAGGTTGTGCTTAAACGGCAGTACCCACTGATCGTTGCCCCCGGACGAGAGCAGCAGCTCAAAGCTGAGAGGCTTACCCGTTTTGGCATCCACACGCTTTTGATTTTTCAGGTGCCAGCCCGCGTCATCCAGCAGTTTGCTGGCTTTCAGCAGGTTGTCGCGGTCGTAACCGTCACCGTTCGACGCGGGCGGCTGAAACACGGTGGTGAACACCTGCGGCGGCAGCTCCGCTTTCAGCGGCGCCAGCAGAGCCAGCTCGTCGGCTTTCGGGTAATCGCGCGCGGCGTATTCGGTGTTCTGAAAATAGCTGTTCGCACGGCTGTAAGCCCCGTAAAACAGCGCTTTGTTCATCCACTCAAAATCAAAGGCCAGGGAAATGGCTTCGCGCACCCGGCGGTCATTAAATACCGGACGCTGAATATTAAACGCCAGCCAGCGGGTGTCCTGGGCAGACTCATTTTTGTGCTCGTCTTTGACGATATAGCCTTTGGCGAAATTTTTGCCGATATAGCGGGTCGCCCAGTTTTTGGCGCTGCTCTCGACGCGTAAATCGAAAGCGCCGGCTTTGAACGCTTCAAACGCCACGTTATCGTCGAGGTAGTAATCATAGCGAAGGGTGTCGAAATTCCAGCGCCCGCGGTTTACCGGCAGGTCTGCCGCCCAGTAGTCTTTCACGCGAGAGTAAACGACATATTGCCCCATGCGCCAGTCGGTGATGCGGTATGGGCCGCCTGCCAGCGGCGGCGTGGAAAGCGGGTCGCTTAGCTTATGATTTTTCCAGAACGATTCAGGCATCACCGGCAGCGAGAACAGGCTAAGCATGTTCTCTTTGTTCGGTTCGCTCAGCTCGATGCGCACGGTGAGCGGCGCAATGGCTCTGACGGAAGCCCCTTTATACACGATGCGGAACTGGGGGACGCCTTCGGTCATGAATTTATGAAAGGTGAACGCGACGTCGCTGGCCTTCACCGGCGTACCGTCGTGAAAACGCGCCCGCGGGTTCAGCGAGATTTCCGCCCAGGCGAAGTTATCGGCGTAACGCACGTTCTCGGCAATCAGCGGATAATAGCTGCCGGGCTCATCATCCGACGTGACGAAGAGCGTATCGTAAAGCGATTCCGTTCGCGCGGCCGCCACGCCGCGCAGGGCGAAGCGGTTGAAGTTGTCGAATGTTCCCGTGGCGGAAAGCGTGACCTTTCTGCCCTTCGGCGCGGCAGGGTTAACGTAATCGAAGTGCGTAAAATTGACCGCATATTTCGGCTCGCCAATCACCGCGAAGGCGATATTTTCTTTGATGGCCTGCGCCTGGCTGGACAGGCTCGTTAGTGCCAACATCAGCAACATGAAGCGCATAAGCATCTCGCGGCGGCTCCCTCTTTTACAGACCGGCTCGGTTAAGCTGAATAATAAGTGACGTCACGGGCAATGTGAAATTAATCACCCTCGGGCGAAATATCAGGCCGCCATTCGCGGAACTGCGCCAGCGGCATCGGGCGGCTAATCCAGTATCCCTGCAGGAAATTAACGCCGTGTTCGCGCAGCCAGGCGGCCTGTTCCGGCGTTTCCACCCCTTCGGCGACGGTCGACATATTCAGTCGTCTTGCCAGCGTCAGGACGGCGTCCAGCACCGGCGACGTCACGGTCTCGGTGCCAATCGCATTAACAAAACCGCGGTCAATCTTGAGGTAGTCCATGGTGAAATGCTCAAGATAAATCAGCGCGCTGTGGCCGGTGCCAAAATCATCAATGGCTATCTCAAACCCTTCGTTGTGCAGCCATTCGAAAAGGCTGTTGGCTTCCCGATGATTGAGCATGTCGCGCTCGGTAATTTCCAGCACGATCTGGAAGTAATCCTGCGGCAGTAGCGCTTTGAAGGTGCGCATATCGTCTTTGAAGCTTTCCGCATGCAGATGCCCCGGCGCAATGTTGATGCCCACCTTTGCTCCCGGAGGTAACAGAGTTTGTAACACGGGGGCATCGTGAATGATAAGGTCGAAGAGATGCAGCGTCAGCGGGACAATCAGCTTCTGCGCTTCGGCAAAGTTGATAAACGCGTCCGGCGGAATTTCCCCCATCGTCGGGTGTTTCCAGCGCATCAGCACTTCAAGCCCGGTCATCTGGAGCGATTTAGCATCGACGACGGGCTGATAAACCACGTAAAACTGACCGCGCTTAATCGCGCTTAAAATCTCTTTACCCGGGTTGAGGCGAATGCTGAGGATATAGTAGTTGAGCGATCCGGCACAAATGCCGCATACCAGCCCGAAGAACAGGGCGTAGAGAATTTCATCGCTGGTCCATGCGTCAGCATACAGGTTGATGGTCAGGGGCACGTCTTTCAGCGTCGCGGTACGGGCCGGCGTTTCATGCAGGTCATGCGCAAGGACCAGCGTGCTGGACCGCGTTGACAGCGCATGGTCGCCAATAATTATGGCAATGCCGGCAAATTCGTCCTGGCGCGCGGTGTAGAGCAGGTAAGGCGTCAGATTGAGGTTCACCGAGGTAAACACGCCGCCGTCCTTCACTAGCGGGTTACGGTACCAGATGGCAATCGCGGGCTTGTTGGGCAACATGGGGGTGCCGGGAAGTAACGCCATATCAATCTGTTTGTCGATGTGCAGCTCGGGGATCAGCTCCTCCATGGGGACATTCATCGGCCCCGTGGCAGAAGAGCAGAACGCCATTTTGTCTCTGACCAGCAGGAATGCGCGAACGTTAACGCTAAAGGCAGCGCGCGAGGTAAGTTCCTGATTGACGTCGTGGCAGTTGTTTAACGTGAGCGGCTGGAGCACATCGATAGAATTTTTTAACTCATCGAAGTAGTTCTCCATATAGATGCTCACATCGTGGATCAGGGTGTCGAATTTGACTTCCCGCTTGTGGTAGCTCCAGAAAAATTGCAACGAACCCAGGAGCAGGGCGGCGATCAGGCCTGTGATGATGCTGAGGATCAGTATTTTGCGATTGCTGGAGAAATAGCGGGTGAACATAGACGTCGTGATTCCTGAAATGCCGCTGGATGTATTCAGTGTAACGGGCAAAAAAAAACACTGCCGAAGCAGTGCTTTTTTTCATCATATCGTCAGCCAAGGGATAACCAACGATACAATAGTCATATTAACTGCGGGTCAGTACGCGGCGTGCTTCGTTGTAGCGCTTCTTCCAGTACGGTTCATTCATGCTGGAAATGGTCACACCGCTGCTGGTGGAGGCATGTACAAACTGGTCATTACCAATGTAGATGCCAACATGTCGACCTGTAGAACCGGCACGGAACAGGACTAAATCACCGGTGCGCAGTTTGGTACGTGAAATCGACTTGCCCATCTCCTGCTGTTCATAGGTTGAACGCGGAAGATCTAACCCAAATTGCTCACGGAACGTACGCTGTACAAAACCGGAACAATCAATACCTGTTTTTGTGCTGCCACCAAGGCGATAGCGCACGCCTTTCCAGTCAGCATACTGGTCCATAATGCGGGACTTCACGTCCAGATTACGTACCATATTTTCAAATTCATCCTGAGAGGCTTGCAGTGACGAGGAATCTTCCATTCCCACAACACGCGTCTCAGGATGCATATTCTTTGCGGTGTTCGATGTACTACATGCAGACAACAGTACCGCGACTGCTATCGCCGGGATCCCCCGTAAGATATATCTCAGAAACGGTTGAGATTTGACCATTTTGTTTATTATCCCTTGAAGTCCTTAACGACAAATATCGTTATAAAAATGCCAAACGTGACGAGACTAATTATCTGTTCACATTGAGACAATTCTTTCTGGTCACATTTGTGGCACAGCGCACAAAATTATTCGCCAGTGAAATAATTATCTCTATGGGGCAAAACGAGTTCGAGATTAACCGATTGCCTGGGGTATTGCGAGAAAAAAAAGCCTTTTTTTTATAAGAAAATGTGATACAGAAAGTAAAAACATAGAATTGCTCAAAATAGCGACGGATCCGCTGCGCCAGTATGCAATTGCTTCATTTTTATCATGAATATGATGACGAGAATATGACAGTGGGGAAAGATCGCGGCGAGAATGCTATCAGGGATCATGTCGATCCCTGATAGCTCACGTTAATTTAGGTTAGTTATTTGTTTAATTGTTGTTGCGCTCTTCTGGGAAGATAGCGATCGAACAGCGCTATTATCCTGTCGCTCAGTGGGGTCATCAAACACCACGGCAGCGCAATCAGCGCCACGGAGAGCGAACCGACGGCAATATCGGTAAACCAGTGAGCGCCAATCATTACGCGCGGGAAGGCAAAAACCACAAAAATAATCAGGGCTATGGCAAAGGCTTTTCTGCCGAAATAGCGAAGCATAATTGCGGAAAAAATAAGCAGCATCATGCCGTGATCGCCGGGGAAACTGTCCTTCGACGCATCTTTTGTTGGAATATGCAGCAGTTCGCTGACGCGATAAATATCAGTGAAGAATAGCGTTGGGCTCGAACGCTTAACCGGAATAATCGCAGTTGCCAGCTGGTTAATGACAACGGCAAACAGCAGCATCACCAGACCGATAATGAGAATACGCCGACGCCCGGCTTTATCCTCTTTCAGCCAGAAAGAGAGCATCAGGCAGCCCATGGCCAGCAGCGAGAAGCCGTCGAAGGCGCGGTTGTTGGTAATTGCCACCAGCCACAGGAACGCGTTGCTCTTCACCAGCTCCTGGTTGAAGAAGTGAAAAATGGCAGAATCCAGCGGGAACCAGAAACCATGATCCGCCGGGATATACCAGGAGAAGAAAAGCGCCAGACCGGCGACATTAAGCAGTAATATCAGGGGAAATCGAGTTGTCATAACGTTCTGCATAGAGTGAAAACTGGGGCAACGTTAGCCGCCCGAACTTAAACGAATCCTCAACAGGCTGGACTGGAGGGCATTCCAGTCGGCGTTAACCGCACTAATTAACTCTATTCGGCTGTCAGGCGGCGCCACATTCTGCGTTTCAATAAAGAAATCGTCACCCTGACGGTTGATCCGCACCAGCCCGTCTGGCGTGCGCATGATCCCTTTCACGCGATCGACGGGAGCAAGTCGGGCCCACTCCAGGATCCCGATGGTGTCGAAAACGGTTTCAGCATCAAATATCCATCCGCAGGCCTGATATCCCTGGCCGCTGTTCAGGTTACGACGCCAGCGCTGATGTTCCGGCAGGCTGAGAGCGGCTAAACCCTGCTTAACCGGATGACTGTGCGAATGATCCGCGCTGGCAGGCAACTCGGTGAGGTTCAGACGAGGAAGGTCAAGCAGGGCGCTATCAATATTCCCCTGGGTGGTCTGCACCCGCGTGCGGTTGCCGCCGACATGTTGCCACCACGCGTCCAGCGCGGCCTGGCTTTCAGCCGTGGCGCGATCTGCTTTATTCGCGACAATAACGTCAGCCGAGGCGAGCTGATCGCGGAAATTCTCATTGGCCACCGCCTTGTCATTCAGAAGCTGACGCGGATCGAGCAGGCACAGGGTGGCGCGCAGGTCGATCCACGGCTCGTAAACCGGGGCGGTCAGTAAATCGAGGATCTGCTTCGGATGGCCCAGCCCGGTGGGCTCAATCAGCAGGCGGTCGGGTTTGCCCTGACGCAGCAGCGTATTGAGCCCGACCTGCATCGGCAGGCCATTGACGCAGCACATGCACCCGCCGGGGATCTCTTTAATCATCGCGCCGCTGGATGACAGTAACGCGCCGTCAATGCCTACCTCGCCAAATTCATTGACCAGCACGGCCCATTTCTCGGCAGGATCTTTATTCGCCAGCAGGTGGAGAATTGAGGTGGTTTTACCGCTGCCGAGAAAACCGGTGATGAGGTTGGTTTTGGTCACGTGCGCTCCAGATGAGGATTGTGATGCTATAACACTAATCTCTCTATCCTGGCGAAAAACGTGACCGGTGAGAAGGGGGAGGGCGAACGGAGGCTTCATCCGTTCGCGTTAAGCGCAATAATCGTTAAATATTTAACGTTTCGATAACAGCCTGACGCGCGCCGTGGCGGGTGATGCGCTGGTATGCCTGGCTGATAGCCTCCACAAACGCGCTGTTTTGCGCGAGATCGTGACCAAAGACCTCGCTCAGCCCCAGCAGGGCGTTTACGCGGTCGGCGTCGCTGCTGGCATTGACCATGGTGCGAATTTTATCGCTGAGGGGATCGCGAACATCAATCGCGTTGCCACGGTCGTCGGTACCGCTGACGTAGCGTATCCAGCCGGCCACGCCCAGAGCCAGCAGCGACCACGGTGTTTTTCGCTCGAGATGAACGCGGGTCCCGTCCAGCATTCTTTGTGGAAGCTTCTGGCTACCGTCCATCGCGATTTGCCAGGTCCGATGCTGAAGTGCCGGGTTGGCAAAGCGCTCGAGCAGGCTATCGGCGTAGGCGGTGAGGTCGACATCCTTAATGCGTAATGTGGGCGCCTGCTCGTCCAGCATCAGCCGACGGGCGGCTTCACGGAATGCAGCGTCCTCCATGCATTCATTAATATGGGCGTAGCCCGCGAGGTACCCCAGATACGCCAGGAAAGAGTGGCTGCCGTTGAGCATGCGCAATTTCATCTGCTCCCACGGCAGAACATCCTGCACCATCTGAACGCCCGCGACTTCCCACTCCGGACGGCCGGCAACAAAATTATCTTCCACCACCCACTGAATAAACGGTTCACAGCTGATGGCGCACGGATCTTCAACGCCGAGCGCGTCGGTGATTTCCGCCAGCGAGGCGTCCGTCGCGGCGGGAACAATTCTGTCGACCATCGTCCCCGGGAAGCTCACGTGGCTGTCAATCCATTCAGACAGCGCTGCGGAACGCTTTTGCGCCATGCCCAGCACCGCGTTTTTCACCACGTGCCCGTTATCAGGGATATTGTCGCAGGAGAGCACGGTAAACGCAGGCAAGCCGCGCTCGTGGCGGCGGTGAAGCGCTTCGACCAGGATCCCGGGTGCGGAATGTGGCTCTGAGGGGTTTTCAAGGTCATGGATTATTCGGGCGTTGTGCAGATCGAGTTTCCCGGTCGCGGGATCTATGCAATAGCCTTTCTCCGTGATGGTGAGCGACACAATTGCGACCTGAGGCTCGCAAAATTTCTCAATAATGGCGGGCAGAGAGTCCAGCTTTGCGTTAAGGCATTCATGGACGGCACCGACGATAATCGCCTCATTGCCTTCCGCCCCTTTCTCCAGCACGGTGAACAGGTGATCCTGCGCGCGCAGCTGGCTCATCAGCACGTCGCCGCTGAAAAGGCTAATCTCACAAATACCCCAGTCGCCGCCTTTTTCATTAAGCACCCGGTTTGTTAACAATGCCTGGTGCGCACGGTGAAACGCGCCAAAGCCAAAATGGACGATGCGGGAGCGCAGTTGCTGACGATCGTAGCGCGGCTGCTGAACCTGGGCAGGAAGGGCGGTGGAGGCAATTGTCTTCATGAGATACACACCTGATTAACCATTAATTAACAATGCCAGTGTAAAGTTATATGACAGCAAATAAAATTGGTGAGCCGTAAATATCCCCGTTCTGTGAGTTTGATCAATCAATGTGTGGCGGTATGTTGACCCTTAGCGGTAAACATGTATGGTAGTCGTCATTGCAGTAACGCATATTGGTATAACAACTTAAGAGGGTGAGGCAATGGAACAAACCTGGCGTTGGTACGGGCCGAACGATCCGGTTTCTCTTGATGATGTGCGCCAGGCAGGCGCAACGGGTGTCGTCACGGCGCTGCATCATATTCCAAACGGTCAGGTATGGCCGGTAGAGGAAATTCAACAGCGTCAGGCGCTGCTGGCGGAGAAGGGGTTAACCTGGTCTGTAGTAGAGAGCATCCCGGTTCACGAAGACATCAAAACCCATTCCGGGGACTACCAGACCTGGATTGCTAACTATCAGCAGAGCATTCGCAACCTGGCGGCCTGCGGCATTGATACGGTTTGCTATAACTTCATGCCTATCCTCGACTGGACGCGTACCGACCTTGAATATCAGATGCCGGACGGCTCGAAAGCCCTGCGTTTCGACCAAATCGCCTTTGCGGCGTTTGAGCTGCACATTCTGAAACGCTCCGGCGCCGAAGCGGATTACACCGCGGAAGAGCAGCAGCAGGCGCTCGCGTGGTTTAACGCCGCCAGTGACGCAGACATCGAAAAGCTGACCCGTAATATTATTGCGGGCCTGCCGGGGGCGGAAGAGGGGTATACGCTGGATCAGTTCCGCGCGCGCCTGGCGGAATACGGCGATATTGATAAGCAGCAGCTGCGTGAAAACATGGCGTACTTCCTGCGCGCTATCGTGCCGGTTGCTGAAGAGGCAGGCGTACGCCTCGCGGTACACCCGGACGATCCACCGCGTCCTATCCTCGGCCTGCCGCGCATTGTTTCCACTATTGAAGATATGCAGTGGCTGAAAGAGACGGTAAACAGCATCTATAACGGCTTTACTATGTGTACCGGCTCCTACGGCGTGCGTGCGGATAACGACCTGGTGCGGATGATTGAAACCTTTGGCGATCGCATTCACTTTACGCACTTGCGTGCGACCTGCCGTGAGGATAATCCAAAAACCTTCCACGAGGCGGCGCACCTGGGCGGCGATGTGAACATGGTAGCGGTGGTAGACGCCATTCTGGCGGAAGAGGCGCGTCGCAAGCAGGCGGGCGATGTGCGTCCTATCCCGTTCCGTCCGGATCACGGCCACCAGATGCTGGACGATCTGCGTAAGAAAACCAACCCGGGCTATTCGGCGATTGGCCGTCTTAAAGGGATGGCGGAAGTGCGCGGCGTTGAGCTGGCGCTGAAGATGACGAAGTATCCGGAGCTTCTGTAAGCGCTGTTGCCCGGTGGCGCTACGCTTACCGGGCCTATAAAAAACCGGCCTGAGAGCCGGTTTTTGTGTTTTTGTCGGTCGGTTAAGGCAAAGCCGCCACCCGACAAACGCCACAATCAGTCGGCGCGACCCATATAGCGTTTTTCTTCGATATGGATGCGGATCTTCTCGCCAGCGGAGAGGTATTCCGGCACCTGCACAACCAGGCCGGTGGTCAGGGTAGCCGGTTTGTTGCGCGCGCTTGCGGATGCGCCTTTGATGCCGGGTGCGGTTTCCACGATTTCCAGATCGACGGTCTGAGGCAGCTCCAGCGCCAGCAGCACGCCGTCCCAGGTCAGGACCTGCATATCAGGCATGCCGCCTTCAGGAATGAACAGCAGCTCTTCTTCAATCTGATCTTTGGTGAAGATGTACGGGGTGTAATCTTCTTTGTCCATGAACACGTATTCGTTGCCGTCGATGTAGGAGAAATCAACGTAGCGACGGGTCAGGGTCACGGTATCGACGATATCGTCACCTTTAAAGCGCTCTTCCACCTTCAGGCCGGTACGCACATCGGCGAAACGCATTTTGTACAGCGTTGCTGCACCACGGGCGCTGGGTGCCTGAATGTCGATATCTTTCACAATCAGCAGTTTGCCGTTGTAATTCAGCACCATACCTTTCTTAATTTCGTTCGCTCTTGGCATTGCAGTAATCCTGTTTACGGGAGGTAAAAAATATCGCGCCAAATTACTCGCGCGCGGCCTTTCAGGCAAGAGGAATTCGTGGCTTTTGCTATCAATACGCAAAAGGTGTTACTGTGCGCGCGATGCCCGACTGCGCGGGCGATCGTCAGCGAAAGAGAGCATTTATGGATTGCCGTCCCGATTGTGGCGCGTGCTGTACTGCACCGTCCATTTCAAGCCCCATTCCAGGAATGCCGGAGGGCAAGCCTGCCAATACCCGCTGCGTTCAGCTCTCGGAAACGAATCTGTGCATGATCTTTGGCTCGCCGATGCGCCCGAAAGTCTGCTCCGGGCTTCAGCCCACGGCAGAAATGTGTGGCAGCACGCGAGGGCAGGCGATGACGTACCTTCTTGAGCTGGAAGCGCTCACCGCGCCCTAAACGTCTTTAATCCTCGCCAGACAGCCGATCGTCAGCGAGCACATCACCAGCGCAATCCAGAACACCGTGTGATAGTTCCAGATTTCTGCAACGACACCGGCCATTGAGCCCGCGATAATCCAGCCCACGCGGGTGGTATTAGTATAAAGGGTGGTGGCAGAGCCTGCCTGGCCCGGCATCAGATCCTGGAAATAGAGCATGCCTATCCCGGCGAGAATGCCTATATAAATGGCGTTCAGCAACTGTAAAGCCAGCAACTGTTAACACCAAGCTGTAATGTCCCCTTTGAACCATTCTAAAATGTCCCCAGACAATTCTCTGGGGGATTTTTCATGATCAAAGAGACTGTTACGATGAGTCATAAGGAACTCCACCGACTTCAGAT